>Ga0209370_1000030_pt1 | contig 472148 bp, 418 predicted proteins | sample AgamicAtPrz_FD_187164 | JGI IMG/M metagenome (GOLD analysis project Ga0209370, IMG submission 187164) | Agave microbial communities from Guanajuato, Mexico - At.P.rz (SPAdes) (version 2) | ecosystem: Host-associated > Plants > Phyllosphere > Phylloplane/Leaf | place: Guanajuato, Mexico...
CACTGGAAGTTTTTTTCATTTCGGGTAAAACTTTAACGGATCTGACGCAAACGTCAGGAGACGCTCTGCCTTACCAGGTGCATCAGTTCGCCATCGCCCCGGCGAGCCGTGAACTGCTCCATCAACGAATTGAGCAGCGTTTTCATCAGATGTTAGCTTCAGATTTTGAAGCTGAAGTGCGGGCGCTTTTTGCTCGCGGAGATTTGCATACGGAGATGCCTTCCGTTCGTTGTGTGGGTTACCGACAGATGTGGTCTTATCTGGAAGGTGAAATATCACACGATGAAATGGTTTATCGAGGTATTTGCGCCACGAGGCAGTTGGCGAAGCGCCAGATGACCTGGCTGCGAGGCTGGAAAGAGGTGCACTGGTTAGACAGTGAACAGCCTCAGCAGGCTCTCGACAGCGTTCTTCAGGTTGTTGGCGCCGGGCAACACTAAATGTGTACAATCAACTCGTATTGCGCGGATTTTAGGTAGTTTTCAGGACCACATGGTTCTAAGTACAAAACAAGCATATAAGGAAAAGATAGAATGGCTAAGGGGCAATCTTTACAAGATCCGTTCTTGAACGCACTGCGTCGCGAACGTGTTCCAGTTTCTATTTATTTGGTGAATGGTATTAAGCTGCAAGGTCAGATTGAGTCTTTCGATCAGTTTGTGATCCTGTTGAAAAACACAGTGAGCCAGATGGTCTATAAGCACGCCATTTCTACTGTTGTTCCGTCTCGTCCGGTCTCTCATCACAGCAATAACACCGGCGGCGGTTCCAACAATAACTACCATCACGGTAGCAACGCGCAGGGTAGTGCTGCGCCGCAGCAAGACAGCGAAGACGCCGAGTAAGGCTGACGGCTGTTGTTCCATGTCGGGGAACCAGTTCAGCTGTGTTCCCCGCTGGTATTTTATGAGGGTTTACGCTTGTTTGACCGTTATGATGCCGGTGAGCAGGCGGTGCTGGTACACATCTATTTTACGCAAGATAAAGACATGGAAGACCTCCAGGAGTTTGAATCTCTGGTTTCTTCCGCTGGTGTCGAAACGTTGCAGGTGGTTACCGGTAGCCGCAAAGCACCGCACCCCAAGTATTTTGTTGGTGAAGGTAAGGCAGTCGAAATTGCCGATGCAGTAAAAGCCACTGGGGCATCAGTCGTGCTTTTTGACCATGCGTTGACACCTGCTCAGGAACGTAACCTTGAGCGTTTATGCGAGTGCCGCGTTATCGACCGCACTGGCCTGATCCTTGATATTTTTGCTCAGCGTGCCCGCACCCATGAAGGGAAGCTGCAGGTTGAGCTTGCGCAGCTGCGCCATCTCGCCACCCGCCTTGTGCGTGGCTGGACCCACCTTGAGCGTCAGAAAGGCGGGATTGGTCTGCGCGGCCCCGGTGAAACCCAGCTGGAAACCGACCGTCGCCTGCTGCGCAACCGAATCATGCAAATCCTCTCGCGCCTTGAGAAGGTAGAAAAACAACGAGAACAGGGGCGCCGGTCACGAACCAAAGCCGATGTGCCAACCGTCTCGCTGGTGGGCTACACCAACGCCGGTAAATCCACCCTGTTTAACCAGATAACCGAAGCCCGCGTCTATGCGGCGGACCAGCTGTTCGCCACGCTCGACCCGACGCTTCGCCGCATCGACGTCGCCGACGTCGGTGAAACGGTGCTTGCCGATACCGTAGGGTTTATCCGTCATCTGCCGCATGACCTGGTTGCGGCATTTAAAGCGACCCTGCAGGAGACGCGTCAGGCGACGCTGCTGCTGCACGTTATCGACGCGGCGGACGTTCGCATGCAGGAAAACATCGACGCGGTGAATATCGTGCTCGAAGAGATCGATGCTAACGAGATCCCGACGTTACTGGTAATGAACAAGATCGACGCGCTGGAGGATTTCCAGCCGCGCATCGACCGTGATGAAGAGAACAAGCCCATACGCGTCTGGCTTTCTGCGCAGACGGGTGAGGGAGTGCCACTGCTTTTCCAGGCTCTGACGGAACGGCTGTCAGGTGAAATCGCGCAGCACACGCTGCGCCTGCCACCGGATGCCGGGCGTCTGCGGAGCCGTTTTTATCAGCTTCAGGCGATAGAAAAAGAGTGGATGGAAGAGGACGGCAGCGTTGGCATACAGATCCGTATGCCGGTAGTTGACTGGCGTCGTCTCTGTAAACAAGAACCAGCCCTGGTGGATTACGTTATCTGACCGGCTGGCTGCCTGAAGAATTTTCCCCTCTCTGGGGGGTACCCAAAAGATGTCGGGTATATCACCGCACAACAATTATGGAGCATAAACATGGCGTGGAATCAGCCCGGTAATAACGGACAGGACCGCGACCCGTGGGGAAGCAGCAAACCAGGCGGCAACTCTGGGGGAAATAAGGGTGGACGTGAACAAGGGCCGCCCGATCTGGATGATATCTTCCGTAAGCTGAGCAAAAAGCTCGGTGGTTTCGGCGGTGGTAAAGGTTCAGGCGACAATAACGGTAGCGCACCGCAGGGGCCGCGTAACCATATGGGCGGGCGTATTGTCACTATCGCCGCCGCCGCGGCTGTGATTATCTGGGCAGCCAGCGGGTTCTATACCATTAAAGAAGCCGAGCGCGGTGTGGTTACCCGTTTCGGCGAGTTCAACCGTCTGGTTGAGCCGGGTCTGAACTGGAAGCCGACGTTTATCGACGATGTGGTTGCGGTGAACGTTGAGTCCGTCCGCGAGCTGGCCGCCTCAGGCGTGATGCTGACCTCGGACGAAAACGTGGTGCGTGTGGAGATGAACGTGCAGTACCGCGTTACCGATCCGCGTCATTATCTGTTCAGCGTAACCAGCGCCGACGACAGCCTGCGTCAGGCTACCGACAGCGCGCTGCGTGGCGTTATCGGTAAATACACCATGGATCGCATCCTGACCGAAGGCCGTACCGTTATTCGTAGCGATACCCAGCGTGAACTGGAAGAGACCATTAAGCCGTACAACATGGGTATCACCCTGCTGGACGTCAACTTCCAGGCAGCCCGTCCGCCGGAAGAGGTGAAGGCCGCATTCGATGACGCCATTGCCGCCCGTGAAAACGAGCAGCAGTACATCCGTGAGGCAGAAGCTTACAGCAACGAAGTTCAGCCGCGGGCTAACGGTCAGGCGCAGCGTATTCTTGAAGAAGCGCGTGCGTATAAGACCCAGACCGTGCTGGAAGCGCAGGGTGAAGTAGCGCGCTTCGCTAAAATCCTGCCGGAGTATAAAGCGGCACCGGAAATCACCCGTGAGCGTCTCTACATTGAAACCATGGAACGCGTGCTGAGCCATACCCGTAAAGTGCTGGTCAACGATAAAGGCGGCAACCTGATGGTGCTTCCGCTCGACCAGATGCTGAAAGGCAATGCGGCTCCGGCTGCAAAAAATGATAACAGCGGTGATAACTCTCTGCTGCGTCTGCCGCCGGCTTCATCAAATACCGGTAGCAACCGCGCCAGCAGCACATCATCGTCATCATCGAATGCCGATATCATGGACCAACGCCGCGCCAACGCGCAGCGTAACGACTACCAACGCCCAGGGGAATAAACGATGAGGAAGTCAGTTATTGCGATAATTATCATCGTGCTGGTCGTGCTCTATAGCTCGATTTTCGTGGTGAAAGAGGGCGAGCGCGGTATTACCCTGCAGTTCAGCAAGGTGGTGCGTGATGAAGACAACAAGCCGCAGGTGTACGAGCCGGGCCTGCACTTCAAGATCCCACTGATTGAATCAGTGAAGACCCTTGATGCGCGTATCCAGACCATGGATAACCAGGCCGATCGCTTTGTGACCAAAGAAAAGAAAGACCTGATCGTCGATTCCTACATCAAGTGGCGCATCAGCGACTTCAGCCGTTACTACCTGGCAACCGGCGGTGGCGACATCTCCCAGGCCGAAGTGCTGCTGAAGCGTAAGTTCTCTGACCGTCTGCGTTCAGAAATCGGGCGTCTGGATGTGAAAGACATCGTTACCGACTCCCGTGGCCGTCTGACCTCTGAAGTGCGCGAGGCGCTGAACTCCGGTTCTGCCGGCACCGAAGACGAAGTGGAAACCCCGGCAGCGGACGACGCTATTGCTAAAGCCGCCGAGCGCGTAGCGGCGGAAACCAACGGTAAAATCCCGGTGGTGAACCCGAACAGCATGGCAGCGTTAGGTATTGAAGTGGTGGATGTGCGTATCAAGCAGATCAACCTGCCGACCGAAGTGTCCGAAGCGATCTTCAGCCGTATGCGCGCCGAGCGTGAAGCGGTAGCGCGTCGTCACCGTTCACAGGGTCAGGAAGAAGCGGAGAAACTGCGCGCGGCGGCAGACTATGAAGTCACCCGCACGCTGGCAGAGTCCGAGCGCCAGGCGCTGATCCTGCGTGGTGAAGGTGATGCCGAAGCGGCGAAACTGTTCGCTGACGCGTTCAGCCAGGATCCGGACTTCTACGCCTTTATCCGTAGCCTGCGTGCTTACGAAGGCAGCTTCCAGAGCAATCAGGACGTGATGGTACTCAGCCCGGACAGCGATTTCTTCCGCTTTATGAAGTCGCCGGGCAACAGCACTCGCTGATCCCGCGTCAGGCATAACGAAACCACCCGCTCCGGTTTACCGGCGGGTGGTTTTCTTTTTCTGGCCTCCGGCAAAGCGCTTCAGGTATGCTGCGCAGCAACCTGGTATAGAGGAACATCCAATGAATTCAACAATCTGGCTGGCGCTCGCCCTGGTTCTGGTGCTGGAAGGTCTTGGGCCGCTGCTGTTTCCGCGCCTGTGGAGACGAATGGTGCTCAGCATTAGCCAGCAACCGGATATGCTTTTGCGTCGCTTTGGCGGCGGTCTTGTGGTTGCAGGCGTGGTGATCTACTACATGTTGACGAAAACGATTAACTGAGCACAAGTCTGGGTTTATCGCCGATTTTAGTTGTCTAAAAGTGCTGATCATCATGAAAACCGATGGTAGAATCCTTTTTTAAGCAAACGGTGATTTTGAAAAATGGGTAACAACGTCGTCGTACTGGGCACCCAATGGGGTGACGAAGGTAAAGGGAAGATCGTCGATCTCCTGACTGAAAGGGCTAAATATGTTGTGCGCTACCAGGGTGGTCACAACGCAGGCCATACTCTCGTAATCAACGGTGAAAAAACCGTTCTCCATCTTATCCCCTCAGGAATTCTTCGCGATAACGTCACCAGCATCATTGGTAATGGTGTAGTGCTGTCGCCAGCTGCGCTGATGAAAGAGATGAAGGAACTGGAAGACCGCGGTATCCCGGTTCGTGAACGTCTGCTGTTATCTGAAGCCTGCCCGCTGATCCTTGATTATCACGTCGCCCTCGATGTGGCGCGTGAAAAAGCACGCGGCGCGAAAGCGATTGGTACCACCGGTCGTGGTATCGGTCCGGCTTATGAAGATAAAGTGGCCCGTCGCGGCCTGCGCGTTGGCGACCTGTTCGACAAAGCCACCTTCGCTGACAAGCTGAAAGAAGTGATGGAATATCATAACTTCCAGCTGGTGAACTTCTATAAAGTTGACGCCGTTGACTACCAGAAAGTGCTGGATGACGTGATGGCTATCGCCGACATCCTGACCGCGATGGTAGTGGACGTTTCTGACCTGCTGGATCAGGCTCGTCAGCGCGGCGATTTCATCATGTTCGAAGGCGCGCAGGGTACCCTGCTCGACATCGACCACGGTACTTATCCGTATGTGACCTCTTCCAACACCACCGCCGGTGGCGTGGCGACCGGTTCCGGTATTGGTCCGCGCTATGTGGATTACGTGCTGGGCATCATCAAGGCTTACTCTACCCGCGTTGGCGCCGGTCCGTTCCCGACCGAGCTGTTCGACGATATCGGTGAGTTCCTGTGCAAGCAGGGTAACGAGTTCGGTGCCACTACCGGTCGTCGTCGTCGTACCGGCTGGCTGGATGCGGTTGCGGTGCGTCGCGCGGTGCAGATCAACTCCCTGTCAGGCTTCTGCCTTACCAAGCTGGACGTGCTGGATGGCCTGAAAGAGGTGAAAATCTGCGTCGGTTACCGTATGCCGGATGGCCGTGAAGTCACCACCACCCCGATGGCGGCGGACGACTGGGAAGGCATCGAGCCGATCTACGAAACCATGCCGGGCTGGTCTGAAACCACCTTCGGCGTGAAAACGCGCAGTGGCCTGCCGCAGGCAGCGCTGAACTATATCACGCGTATCGAAGAGCTGACCGGCGTGCCTGTTGATATTATTTCAACCGGCCCGGACCGTTCAGAAACCATGATCCTGCGCGACCCGTTCGACGCATAATCATTGAGGGGCGCGCTATGCGCCCCTTGTTACTTTTATGCTATCCTGCTTTGCCTCTTCCACTGATTTCACGCCGTTTTCTCACCCCGACGAAGCGCAAATAAATTAGCGGCTCCATAGCTGGCTGGTTTATCATCAATATGATACATACCCTTTATCCATCCGGGTTCAGACCGTATCGCAGGCGATGATAGAAATGGTCACCTTAAGCGCGGCGGTGTCATTTTCCTGTAATCCAAATCATTAAGGGTATGTCGCCCGAGGGCGACCGCGTTATTTCCCATAGTCTGAGGTTGATGTGCAGTTAACGAGTTTTACCGATTTCGGTTTGCGAGCACTGATTTACATGGCATCGCTGCCCGAGGGGCGCATGACCAGCATTTCCGAAGTGACCAGCGTGTACGGTGTGTCACGCAATCACATGGTGAAAATAATCAATCAACTGAGCCGTTCAGGCTATGTGGCCGCAGTACGCGGAAAAAACGGCGGTATCCGGCTGGGTAAACCAGCACATGAAATCTGTATCGGCGATGTGGTTCGTGAGCTCGAACCGCTGGCGCTGGTGAATTGTAGTAGCGAGTTTTGTCACATCACGCCCGCCTGCCGTCTTAAGCAGGTGCTGGCAAAAGCGGTACAAAGCTTCCTCCAGGAACTGGACAACTACACCCTTGCGGACATGGTCGATCAAAACCAGCCGCTTTATAAATTACTGCTGGTGGAATAAATATCCGCGGATTTCAGGCTGCGTCACAGCATTGACTGGACGATCCTTACGGCATAGATAACTATGTCTGAAGGTGCACACAGAAGCCAACAGCCTGAAACGACGGGTAATTCCACCAGAAATGACAACGGAGGAACCGATATGTCACAAGATCCTTTTCAGGAACGAGAAGCCGAAAAGTATTCCAACCCTATCCCGAGCCGGGAATTCATCCTTGAACACTTAACCCGGCGTGAAAAACCCGCCAGTCGGGATGAGCTGGCTGTTGAGCTGGGCATTGAAGGCGAAGAGCAGCAGGAAGCGCTGCGCCGCCGCTTACGCGCTATGGAGCGCGACGGTCAGCTCGTCTTTACCCGCCGCCAGTGCTACGCCCTGCCGGAGCGCCTTGATCTGCTCAAGGGGACCGTCATTGGTCACCGCGATGGCTTCGGCTTCCTGCGTGTGGAAGGCCGCAAGGACGACCTGTATCTCTCCAGCGAACAGATGAAAACCTGCATTCACGGCGACGTGGTGCTGGCGCAGCCGCTGGGCGCAGATCGTAAAGGCCGCCGCGAAGGGCGCGTGGTACGCGTGCTGGAACCGAAAATGAGCCAGATCGTTGGCCGCTACTTCACCGACGCGGGCGTCGGCTTTGTGGTACCGGACGACAGCCGCCTGAGCTTCGACATCCTGATCCCGCCAGAAGAGATTAACGGCGCGCGCATGGGCTTCGTGGTAGTGGTCGAGCTGACCCAGCGTCCGACCCGCCGCACCAAAGCGGTAGGTAAGATTGTGGAAGTGCTGGGCGACAACATGGGCACCGGCATGGCGGTCGATATGGCGCTGCGCACCCATGAAATCCCTTACGTCTGGCCGGAAGCGGTCGAACAGCAGATTGCTTCCCTGAAAGAAGAAGTGCCGGAAGAGGCGAAGATCGGCCGTGTTGACCTGCGCAAACTGCCGCTGGTCACCATCGACGGCGAAGACGCCCGTGACTTCGATGACGCAGTTTACTGCGAGAAGAAACGCGGCGGCGGCTGGCGCCTGTGGGTAGCGATTGCTGATGTGAGCTACTACGTGCGTCCGCCAACCCCGCTGGACAACGAAGCGCGTAACCGCGGTACGTCGGTCTACTTCCCGTCGCAGGTGATCCCGATGCTGCCGGAAGTGCTCTCCAACGGTCTGTGCTCGCTCAACCCGCAGGTTGACCGTCTGTGTATGGTCTGTGAAATGACCATCTCCGTCGGTGGACGTCTGACCGGCTCTCGCTTCTACGAAGCGGTGATGAGCTCTCACGCGCGTCTGACCTATAACAAAGTCTGGCAGATGCTGCTGGGCGACCAGGATCTGCGTCAGCAGTACGCGCCGCTGGTGAAGCCTATCGAAGAGCTGCACAGCCTGTATAAAGCGCTGGAGCAGGCGCGCACCCAGCGCGGCGGCATCTCCTTCGAAAGCGAAGAAGCGAAGTTTATCTTCAACGCCGAGCGCCGCATTGAGCGTATCGAGCAGACCCAGCGTAACGATGCGCACAAGCTTATCGAAGAGTGCATGATCCTGGCGAACATCTCCGCCGCACGCTTCGTGGAGAAAGCAGAAGAGCCGGCGCTGTTCCGTATTCACGACCGCCCGACCAACGAAGCAATTACCTCGTTCCGCACCGTACTGGCTGAGCTGGGCCTGGAGCTGCCGGGCGGCAACAAGCCGGAGCCGCGCGACTACGCGCAGCTGCTGGAGTCCATCGCCGGGCGTCCGGACCATGAAATGCTGCAAACCATGCTGCTGCGCTCCATGAAACAGGCGATCTACGATCCGGAAAACCGCGGTCACTTCGGCCTTGCGCTTCAGCACTACGCGCACTTCACGTCGCCGATCCGCCGTTACCCGGACCTGCTGCTGCACCGCGCCATCAAATATCTGCTGGCGAAAGAGCAGGGCCACAAAGGCAACAGCACCGAGAGCGGCGGCTGGCACTACAGCATGGAAGAGATGCTTCAGTTGGGGCAGCACTGCTCCCTGACCGAGCGTCGCGCCGACGAAGCGACCCGCGACGTTGCCGACTGGCTGAAGTGCGACTTTATGCAGGACCAGGTGGGCCAGGTGTTTAACGGCGTTATTGCCAGCGTTACCGGCTTCGGGTTCTTTGTGCGTCTTAACGAGCTGTTTATCGACGGTCTGGTGCACGTCTCCTCGCTCGACAACGACTACTACCGTTTCGACCAGGTGGGCCAGCGTCTGATTGGCGAATCCGGCGGCCAGACCTACCGCCTCGGCGACCGCGTGGAAGTGCGCGTCGAAGCCGTCAACATGGACGAGCGTAAGATCGACTTCACGCTCATCTCCAGCCAGCGCGCGCCGCGCAACGTCGGTAAAACCGAACGTGAACGCGGGAAAAAAGCGCCCGGTGGTAAAAGCGGTGGCCGTCGTCAGGCAGGCAAAAAAACCAACTTTGAGCCGGACAGCGCGTTTCGCAGCGAGAAGGGCAGAGGCAAGGTGAAGAAAGAGAGTGCTGCCCACCCGGAAAAGAGCGACAAACCGGCAAGAAGCAGTAAAAAACCGTCGGCGAAATCACAGAAGATTGCCGCCGCGACCAAAGCGAAACGCGGGTCGCGCAAGAAAGCGACCGACTGAGTATCTTCTCCCGGCGGCGTGCCTCAGGTGCGCCCCCGGGAGTAAACCAATAACAGAGTTAATACGAGTATTTTCATGAGTGAAATGATTTACGGCATCCACGCGGTGCAGGCCCTGCTGGAACGTGCGCCGGAGCGCTTTCAGGAAGTGTTTATTCTGAAAGGCCGCGAAGATAAACGTCTGCTGCCGCTTATCCACGCGCTGGAAGCCCAGGGCGTGGTAATTCAGGTCGCCAACCGTCAGTGGCTCGACGAGAAGAGCGAAGGGGCGGTGCATCAGGGAATTATTGCGCGCGTGAAGCCGGGTCGTCAGTACCAGGAGAACGATCTGCCGGATCTGATCGCTGAACTCGATAACCCGTTCTTCCTGATCCTCGACGGGGTTACCGATCCGCACAACCTCGGTGCCTGCCTGCGCAGCGCTGATGCCGCCGGCGTGCACGCGGTGATCGTACCGAAAGACAAATCCGCTCAGCTCAATGCCACCGCGAAGAAAGTGGCCTGTGGCGCAGCGGAAAACGTGCCGCTGATCCGTGTTACCAACCTGGCGCGCACCATGCGTCTGCTGCAGGAAGAGAACATCTGGATCGTCGGTACCGCCGGTGAAGCCGATCATACCTTGTTCCAGAGCAAAATGACCGGCCGCATGGCGCTGGTGATGGGCGCGGAAGGGGAAGGTATGCGCCGCCTGACCCGCGAACACTGCGACGAGCTGATCAGCATTCCGATGGCGGGCAGCGTCTCCTCGCTGAACGTCTCGGTCGCCACCGGCATCTGCCTGTTCGAAGCGGTACGCCAGCGCGGTTAAGCGCAACGGCCTGAAAACGCCATCCTGCGGGGTGGCTTTTTTATGCCTGCGCACCCAGTGTAAAGTTTTATCAGCCCGGCGTGGATATCCAGGCGGGCTGCTACTATAAGCGCCACAGGGAGTTGCCCCTGCAAACCCATAAAATTTACCGCCTCGGGAGACAGGAACGTGCAGACATTTCATGGATTAATGGCGTTCGCCGCCTACTTTTTTATCGGTCTGGCGATGATCAACTGCTTTATGTTTATCTACACCCGCATCACGCCGCACAACGAGTGGCAGCTGATTAAAGACAATAACAGCGCGGCGGCGGTGACCCTCAGCGGCGCGATTATCGGTTATGTGATCCCTCTTGCCAGCGCCGCAGTGAACTCCGTCAGCATTGTCGACTATCTGATTTGGGGGGCGATCGCGCTGGTGGTTCAGCTTATAATCTACGGCGGCGTGCTGATGTATATGCCGAAGCTGAGTGAAAAAATCATCAACCGCAATCTTGCTGCTGGCATCTTCATGGGCGCAGCGTCCATCGCCGGCGGTATTCTCAATGCGGCATGCATGACATGGTAAACACAACACAGGGATAAGCATGGCGGCAGCAAGGAAGACGCGCAAAAAAAGGAATCTCCCCAGCCCGATAATGCGGGCATCCGACCTCGAAAAGGGGTCGTGGGAGAAAAAACGCAAAGGCCCCACCATTCTCACCCTCGCGATTATGGGCGGTGCCGCCTTTTTCGTGCTGCGCGGCAACAGCGACGAGGCTAATGCCAACGACGGCGACGGCCTCTACTATGGCTCACCAGAAGCCTGCCACGCCGACGATCATCCGCTGGAGGTGTGTAACACCGCCTGGGAAAATGCGCGCCGGGAGTTCGAGAAGGGCATTCCTTCCCCGATGAGCTGGGAGCAGTGCTTCAACAGCTATCAGAACTGCAACTACAACGCCGAGCGCAAAACCTGGGTGCCGGTGATGGCGGGATTCCTGCTGGCGCAGCGCGAGCAGGAGGAGCAGAGCAGCCAGAGCGGGTCGGGCTATACCGGCTCAACGTACTACTCCAGCGGCAGTCATTACTACTCTTCCCGTCCGGCCTGGCGCGATACGCAGGGCCGCTATACCTGGCGTTCGCAATCGCCCGGCAGCGTCAATGGCTACGCCAGTAAAACCGCCGATACCCTGTCCCGCGGGGGCTTTGGTCGCGCCAGCGCGCACCACAGCTTCGGAGGCTAAATGCTTCGCCATAATGTGCCGGTGCGCCCCGGCCTCGAACGCATTGCCCGTGAACACGGCTTCAATTTTCACATCATCGATAATGAAATTTACTGGGATGAGAGCCGCGCCTACCGGTTTACGCTTCAGCAGATAGAAACCCAGATAGAAACGCCCACCGAAACGCTGCATGAGATGTGCCTTGAGATCGTTGACCGCGCTGTGCGCGACGAGGCGATGATGACGCGTCTTGCCATCCCGGAGCTCTACTGGGACGCTATCGCCCGCAGCTGGCACGAGCGCGATCCGTCGCTGTATGGCCGCATGGATTTTGTCTGGAGCGGCAGCGGGCCGGTGAAGCTCCTGGAGTACAACGCCGATACCCCTACCTCGCTGTATGAATCCGCATATTTCCAGTGGCTGTGGCTGATGGATGCCCGCCGACACGGCCTGATCCCGCGCGATGCCGATCAGTTCAACTCCCTGCAGGAGAAGCTGATTGCCCGCTTCGCTGCCATTGCTACTGCCGAGCCGCTCTATTTTTCCTGCTGTCAGGAATCGGCAGAGGATCGCGGCACGGTGCTGTATCTGGAGGACTGCGCGCGCCAGGCCGGGCTGGAGACGCGCTTTTTGTTCATCGAGGATATCGGGCTTGGCACCGGCGGGCTGCTGACCGACGAGCAGAACCGGGTCATTACCCAGGCGTTTAAGCTCTATCCGCTGGAGTGGATGATGCGCGACGACTACGGCCCGCTGCTGCGCAAGCGCGCTGAACGCTGGTACGAGCCGCTGTGGAAAAGCATTCTCAGCAATAAAGGGCTGCTGCCGCTGCTGTGGCAGCATTTCCCTGACCATCCCAATCTGCTCCCTGCCTGGTTTGCTGACGACGCGCCGCCGAGCTCAGCGCTGGAGGCGTATCGCGGCTACGTGCGCAAGCCGCTGTTTTCTCGCGAGGGCGGCAACGTCACGGTCTATGACCGGGGCCATCGCATCGTTGAGGACGTGCAGGGCGATTACGGTCACGAGCCGATGATCTATCAGGCGTTCGCACCGCTGCCGCGCTTTGGCGACAGCTATACGCTTATCGGCAGCTGGCTGGTGGGCGACGAGGCGGCGGGCATCGGCCTGCGCGAAGACGCCTCGCTGGTGACCAAAGACACTTCGCGGTTTGTGCCGCACTACATCGCCGGCTAGCGAATTCCCTTTTTTGTGACGTTACCCCGGCGCAGTGAGGCTGGCGCTGTCCATACTTAGTGGCGTTGCCACTTCGGGAGGGACTCACAATGCGCTGGCAAACCCATACCGTGTTTAATCAGGTTGCCGCCCTTAACAACAGCAATCTTTTTCTCTCTGATATCCCGCTGCGCGAGGCAGTAAACCGCGAAAACGCACAGTGGGACGCCGAACTGCTCGCCAGTATCGGTCAGCAGCTCGGCACCGCCGAGTCGCTGGAGCTGGGGCGACTCGCCAACGCTAACCCACCAGAACTGCTGCGCTACGATGCCACCGGCGAGCGGCTCGACGATGTGCGTTTTCACCCCGCCTGGCATCTGCTGATGCAGGGATTGTGCGCCAACCGGGTGCACAATCTGCCCTGGCAGGAGGAAGCCCGCATCGGCTCGTTTGTCGCCCGCTGCGCCCGCTTTATGCTCCATGCTCAGGTGGAAGCGGGAACGCTCTGCCCGATCACCATGACCTTCGCCGCCACGCCGCTGCTCACCCAGGCGCTGCCGGCGCCGTTCCGCCCGTGGCTGAAACCGCTGCTCAGCGACCGCTACGATGCCCATCTTCAGCCCGGCAGCCAGAAGCGCGGCCTGCTGATCGGCATGGGCATGACCGAGAAACAGGGCGGTTCGGACGTGCTGAGCAATACCACCCGGGCGGAGCCGCTGGAGCGTCGTGGCCCCGGTGAGGCGTACCGGCTGGTAGGGCACAAGTGGTTTTTCTCGGTGCCGCAGAGCGACGCGCATCTGGTGCTGGCTCAGGCAAACGGCGGGCTGTCCTGCTTCTTTCTGCCGCGCTTTCTGCCGGACGGGCAGCGCAATGCGGTACGGCTGGAGCGGCTCAAAGACAAGCTCGGCAATCGCTCGAACGCCAGCAGCGAAGTGGAGTTTCACGACGCCGTCGCCTGGCTTATCGGCGAAGAGGGGGAAGGGGTTCGCCAGATCCTGAAAATGGCGGGCATGACGCGGCTCGACTGCGCTCTGGCCAGTCACGGCATGATGCGGCGCGCGCTGTCGGTGGCGCTGTATCACGCCCATCAGCGCCAGGCGTTCGGCAAAAACCTCATCGACCAGCCGCTGATGCGCCAGCAGACGGGCCGCATGGCGTTGCAACTGGAGGGGCAGACGGCGTTTCTGTTTCGTCTCGCTCGCGCCTGGGAGCAGCGCAGCGACGCGCGGGAAGCCGCATTCTGCCGCCTGTTTACCCCGGCGGCGAAGTTTTCCGTCTGCAAAGCGGGCATTCCTTTTGTTGCTGAAGCGATGGAGATCCTCGGTGGCAGCGGCTACTGCGAAGAGAGCGAGCTGCCGCGGCTCTACCGGGAAATGCCGGTGAACAGCATCTGGGAAGGGGCCGGGAATATTATGTCGCTGGATGTCCTGCGGGTGCTGGCGAAGCAGCCAGGAGTGCTGGAGATGCTCAGTGCGGAGTTTGATGAGGTAAAGGGCCAGGACCGGCATTTCGACCGGGCCTGGCGTCAGCTACAGCAGCGGCTGCGTAAGCCCCATGAAGCGCAGGCGCGCGACATCACACGCCAGCTTGCGCACCTTGCCAGCGGGGCGCAGCTGCTGCGGCACCTCTCTCCGCCGCTGGCGGAAGCCTGGTGCCGCATGATGCTCGATCCGCGCGGTGACACGCTGATTAACACCCAGGTGCTGGATGACCTGCTGTTACGCGCCACCGGCGGGGTGGGCTAATCCCGCTTAAAGGCGGAAAATGCTCACCAGTTCGTTCAGATGGTGCCCCTTCTCGCGCAGGGTCTGGGACGTCTGCTCGCTGCGTGAGACGCGCTCGGCGTTGATGTGCGTCGCTTCACCAATCTGGCTCATGGCGATGTTCACCTGGCCAATACCTGCCGACTGCTCGTGCGAGGCGTGGTTGATCTCGGTCACCAGCTGATCGATCTGATCGATGTGGGTGATGATGGTATCCATCGCGTTGCGCGTCTGCTCCGACAGGGCATGGCCTTCGCCCACTTTGGTCAGGGTATCGGCGATAAGCTGCTCGATCTCTTTCACCGCGTTGGCGCTGCGAGCCGCCAGAGCGCGCACTTCCTGGGCCACGACCGCAAAGCCTTTCCCGTGTTCACCCGCGCGCGCCGCTTCGACGGCGGCGTTCAGTGCGAGGATATTGGTCTGGAAGGCAATGGATTCGATAACATGGGTAATATCGGCGATACGCTGAGAAGCGCCGCGAATATCATTCATGGTGGCTACCGCGTTGCCCACGGTTTCGCCACCCTCATGCACTGCCTGCGCGGCCTGATTTACCAGCTGCTGGGTCTGCGACATATTCGCTGCATTCTGCTGCACCGTGGCGGCAATCTGCTCCATGCTGGCGGAGGTTTCTTCGACGCTGCTGGCCTGCTTGTTGATCTGCTCGCTGATCTCCACGCTGTCGGCGGCCAGCGCATCAGTACCGCTGCTGATTTCGCCCGCAGCGTCACGCACCTGGTGCACAATCTGCTGCAGGCCGTTGCCGATGCCGTTGATCGCCTGAATCAGCTCGCCCACTTCATCTTTACGGCTGGAGTTGATGGTGGCGCGCAGATCGCCGGCGGCATAGCTCTGACCCAGCGTGATCACTTCGCGCAGCGGCGTGGTCAGCCAGCGGCGGATCATCACCACAAACAGCGCGGCAAACAGCAGGGAGATCACCAGACCGGCAATCAGGAACTGGTTACGCATGGTATTGACGGCGGAGAGCAGGGAAACTTTGTCCACTTCACCGATAATTGCCCAGTTCCAGCCCGGCAGATGGGTAAAGGAGAGCATGGCGGTGCGACCGTCCGGCTTTTCCATCTCAAAGGTGCCGGATTCGTCGGTCATGATGCGCTGCTGAATCTCATCAGCCCACTGCGGACGTTTACCTTCCTCTTTGGCATGGAACAGGAATTTGCCATTGTTCGCTCCTGGCGAACGATCCAGCACGTAGAAGTGGCCGCTGTCGCCCAGGCGACGGCTGAGGATCTTGTCGCGCATCACCTGCCAGGAGTTACTGATATCCACGCCGACGAAGATAATGGCGATGGTCTGGCCGCTGGCGTCTTTCACCGGCTGATACTGCGTGATGTAGCGCTTGCCAAACAGCTTCGCCAGGCCGCGATAGACCTCGCCTTTATTCACCGGCGCAAACGCCGGGCTGGCGTGGTCGAGCAGGGTGCCAATGGCACGGCTGCCGTCCTCTTTACGCAGCGAGGTCGCTACGCGCACGAAATCGTCGCCGCTGCGCACGAACAGGGTCGCAATCGCCCCGGTGCGCGCCAGGAAGTCGTCCGGAATGGTGTTGTTTTCGTGCAGCGCCACGTCGCCGCCTTTCAGCAGCGGAACGGTAAAGTTATTGATGGTGCGCGTTTCGCTGGCATCCCGACTTAACGGCTGGGGCAGGAAACTGGTAAAGAGTCGGGTAAAGCTTTCGACCTCTTCCGTGAGGCTGCTGTCAAACATCACCGCCATATCCACCACACCCGTGGTCTGGTTATGGAGATCTTCAAGCGCCAGCGCTTCCAGCTGCTGGCTTGCCTGATGGCTTAACGTCCATGTAAATAACAGGAACAGTACCGCGACGGTGCTGCCGGTCAGTAATGAGAGCTTCGCTCCCAGTCCAAGGTGCCGGAAAAAATTAATCATGACATAGCCCAATAAGTAAACGAACGAATGGTGGCTCGTTCAACGGCACCGGGCGTGGAACATTTACCTGTTAAATGTAAGAAATTGTTTCGTAGGTAAATTAGTTGATCGGGATCATTGTAAGTTGAATGATTAGGCAATTACGTCAAGCAGAACGGTGACGTAATAATCAGAAAGCGGATTTATGCGTAAATAATAGCCTGAACCCGCCAGTTATCGGGGTTGTGGTTCTCCTGCATCTGCACGATACGATACCAGGAAGCGCCCTGTTCGTCTGCCTTCAGGGCAATAATCCGTTCCACATCCTGCGCGCTGCCAAAAATATTATTTACCGAAATCAGTCCGATCTCATTCAGGCCGGTGACCCGGTCGGCGCAGGCGTGATCCGCCGACTGGGCAGAGGTGGTAATAAGTCCAACTGATAACAACAGCGTGGTTAAGGCAAGAGATCGTTTCATCGTCAGCTCCATTTACGTTACCCCGTTACGACAGGGCACTCCTTCGCAGGCCAGGCCATCCCTTTTCAGACATGAAAACTATTGTGCACAGGAAACGCTAAAACGGCGCAAAGCAGTGTAAATATCGTGCAAACCGCTACTTACGATAGAGAATGGCCTGCGCGTACCACTGACCCGTCACCACCGTTTCATCGTTAAGCACGATAACGTAGTAGTCTGCTCCGGCTGCGACAGCCTTCTGGTGCAGAGCAGCTTCACTGTCGCTCGGCGCGCCCTGTACCATCACGCTGACCGTTCCCATGCGCTGTAAACCCTGGGTCTGATTACGCTGGATCTCCTGCGGCGCATCGGTAAGCGGCGGGGCAGGCTGAGGCGTACCTTCCAGCACGGAACAGGCGCTTAACAGCAGTGCCAGCACCGGTATAACCATCCGACGAATGTGCATGTTTTGTTTCCTGATGAGGTTAAGTGTAGTGGCAGGCGCGCTGACGATGAGGGAATGATCCCTGTTTTGTTATCTCTGACGCGCTTTTTCACGTTTTTTATTCTGGTAACCCGCCGCCACGCGATGCGTTTGCGCTGAGTGACCGGTTGCGGTCCAGGCAGCATCATGGCATACAGAAAAAAAGTATAGCGAGGTGTGGGTATGATTGAAGTGTATACCGAGCGGTTTGCCAGCATTGAGACGCTGCATGCGGTTCCGGCGGGTATGAAAACAGCGGCGTTGCCAACGGTGGTGTTTTACCACGGCTTCAGCTCCTCAAAAACCGTCTACAGCTATTTTGCTGTTGCGCTGGCCCAGGCGGGATTTCGCGCCATTTTGCCCGATGCGCCGCAGCACGGGGCACGCTTTGACGGCGATGCGGCCGCCCGTGCGCAGCAGTTCTGGCAAATCCTCCAGCAAAATATTGGCGAATTCGCCCCGCTGTCGGCTGGTCTGCGTGAGGCTGGTCTGATTCAGCCCGGGCAGCTGTATGTTGCCGGCGCGTCGCTGGGGGGAATGACCGCGCTGGGCCTGATGAGTGCGCATCCGGAGATTGACGCGGTGGCATCGCTGATGGGGTCCGGCTATTACACCACGCTTGCCCGCTCGCTCTTTCCGCCGGTGGACTGGCACCGCCCCGGCGCACGCGCGGAATTCGAGGCTATCGTCGCGCCGCTCGCGCGTTTCGAGGCGGTGCGCAATCTGGAGCGTCTGGCACATCGCCCGCTGTTTCTCTGGCACGGCGAGGCGGATGACGTCGTGCCCGCCACGGAATCCTTCAGCCTGCAACAGGCGCTGCAAACCGCCGGGCTGGCCGAAAATCTGCGCTGGCAGTGGGAAGCGGGGGTTAAACACCGCATCACGCCGGCGGCGCTGGACGGCTGCGTTGCGTTCTTCTCACGGATTGCCGGAATTAATTAATCATTCGCCTTGAGTTCGCCCCGGAACGCCAGTATGATTACGCGTCAATTTTTCAGCCGCCCTTTAACAACGTTCCTTGCCTCCACGGGCCGCGGCTGACCCAGACAGGAGGCTGAATAATCCGTAAGGAGCAATTCGATGCGTCATTACGAAATCGTTTTTATGGTCCATCCTGACCAGAGCGAACAGGTTCCGGGCATGATCGAGCGTTACTCTGCTGCTATCACTGGTGCAGAAGGCAAGATCCACCGTCTGGAAGACTGGGGCCGCCGTCAGCTGGCTTACCCGATCAACAAACTGCACAAAGCACACTACGTTCTGCTGAACGTTGAAGCGCCGCAGGAAGCGATCGATGAGCTGGAAACTAACTTCCGCTTCAACGACGCCGTTATCCGTAGCATGGTAATGCGTACCAAGAACGCAGTTACCGAAGCATCTCCGATGGTTAAAGCGAAAGACGAGCGCCGTGAGCGTCGCGATGATTTCGCAAACGAAACCGCAGATGATGCAGATGCTGGGGATTCTGAAGAGTAATTCTGATGGCCAACCGTCTGGTTTTGTCCGGCACCGTGTGCAGGACACCCCTACGAAAGGTCAGTCCATCAGGAATTCCACACTGCCAGTTCGTGCTTGAGCATCGTTCAGTGCAGGAGGAAGCCGGGTTTCACCGGCAGGCGTGGTGCCAGATGCCTGTAATAATCAGCGGGCACGAGAACCAGGCCATTACTCACAGTATAACGGTCGGTACGCAACTCACCGTGCAGGGCTTCATTAGCTGCCACAAGGCGCGAAATGGTCTGAGCAAAATGGTGTTGCATGCCGAGCAGATTGAATTGATAGATTCTGGAGACTAGCCAAATGGCACGTTATTTCCGTCGTCGCAAGTTCTGCCGTTTCACCGCGGAAGGCGTTCAAGAGATCGACTATAAAGATATCGCTACGCTGAAAAACTACATCACCGAAAGCGGTAAGATTGTCCCAAGCCGTATCACCGGTACCCGTGCAAAATATCAGCGTCAGCTGGCTCGCGCTATCAAACGCGCACGCTACCTGTCCCTGCTGCCGTACACTGATCGTCATCAGTAATCGGTCACGGTCCATTAATACGACTTTGAGAGGATAAGGTAATGCAAGTTATTCTGCTTGATAAAGTAGCAAACCTGGGTAGCCTGGGTGATCAGGTTAACGTTAAAGCGGGTTACGCTCGTAACTTCCTGGTACCACAGGGTAAAGCTGTTCCTGCTACCAAGAAAAATGTTGAATTCTTCGAAGCACGTCGTGCTGAACTGGAAGCCAAACTGGCTGACGTTCTGTCCGCTGCTGAAGCGCGCGCTGCGAAGATCAACGCACTGGAAACCGTTACCATCGTGTCTAAAGCAGGCGACGAAGGTAAACTGTTCGGTTCCATCGGTACTCGCGACATCGCTGACGCTGTTACTGCAGCTGGCGTTGATGTTGCCAAGAGCGAAGTTCGTCTGCCGAACGGCGTTCTGCGTACCACTGGCGAGCACGAAGTGGACTTCCAGGTTCACAGCGAAGTATTCGCTAAACTGACTATCAACGTGGTTGCTGAGTAATTCAGCCCCTGCGCGATAATCAGGTAAAAACGCCGGCCTTGTGCCGGCGTTTTGCTTTTCTGGCGCGCTTAACCTAGCGCACCCGCAGGAAGCTGCCGTCCGGCTGACGGGTAAACAGCGCCTGCACCCCTTCGCCCATCTCCACCGTTAGCCCGGTCACCACGCCGTTGGCGTTCTGCCGCACCTGCACCATCTGCCCGCTCTGTAAATTACTCAACGGCTTGCCGTCGCCCTCTACCTTCGCCATCGCGTACACGTCTTCCGCAGGCAGATTATGATCGCGGAACAGCTGCGCCAGGGTTTTGCCGGAATCGACCCGGTAGCTGCGCCACTGCTGGGCAATATCATTTTCCTGGAACGGCGCGGGGGCCGGCTGTGCTGGCGGCGCGTTCGTGGTGTCCGGCGCAGGCCGCGCCTGCATCACGTCCCGATCGAGTGCTAGCGGCTCAGGCGTGCGCTCGGGCTGCGGACGCGGGGAAGGCCAGAGCACGGCGGCGATCACCACCAGCGCCGCAATGATGATCCCTTTGCGGTGCAGCGACGGGAGCGGGTCCATCAGTCGGACACGATCCGGCGCGTTCCAGATCCGCGTCAGGGTAGGTTTCAGATTCAATCGCCCGGGCATAACGCCTCCTGCCAGGTTAACCGCCACGGCGTCAGTCCGGCGCGCTATGCCACACTGACCGCTCATCCATGACGTAAAGAAAGCCGCGCTCAGGCTCAGGATAATGGCCTGAATGGCGCGCTGTGATGAAGCCATTATAGATCGCTAACTGCTTGAAGACCGTAGCAATGCCCGCTTTCGTGACCGCCTGCGCGCTCAGAGGTCAATTTTTAAGACTGTTCGTCAGCGGCGGGTCCAGGCAGGCTTTTGACGCAGAGTGTTTTACCCACCGGGCAGCGGCTGTTATGCTGCCCGCTATTTTTATAAACGCGATGAAAGGATAACCCATGACAACCCCTTCTTTTGATAGTGTCGAAGCGCAAGCAAGTTACGGTATCGGTCTGCAGGTCGGTCAGCAGCTGCGTGAATCTGGCCTCGAAGGTCTGCAGCCGGAAGCGCTGGTAGCAGGCCTGCGTGATGCGCTTGAGGGGAATCAGCCCGCGGTGCCGGTTGATGTAGTACATCGCGCGCTGCGTGAAATCCACGAGCGTGCAGACGCGGTACGTCGCGAGCGCCAGCAGGTAATGGCGGAAGAGGGCGTGAAGTATCTGGAAGAGAACCGCGAGCGCGAAGGCGTAAACAGCACCGAAACCGGTCTGCAGTTCCGCGTTCTGACCCAGGGCGAAGGCGCTATCCCGGCGCGTACCGACCGCGTGCGCGTTCACTACACCGGTAAACTCATCGACGGCACCGTATTCGACAGCTCCGTCGCACGCGGCGAGCCGGCTGAATTCCCGGTAAACGGCGTGATTGCTGGCTGGATCGAAGCCCTGACGCTGATGCCGGTTGGCTCCAAATGGGAACTGACTATCCCTCATAACCTCGCCTACGGCGAGCGCGGCGCGGGTGCCTCCATTCCGCCGTTCAGCACCCTGGTGTTTGAAGTCGAGCTGCTCGAGATCCTGTAATCTCCCGTTTCCCTCGCCCGTTATCGTCCCGGGCGAGGGAAAAATCCGCCCCGCAGCGCCTTTAATTTGTTGTTACGCCGCAAACCGCGATTTTATCTTGCAAATAGCCGGGTTAAGGGTATTTTTGTGAGCTATTTCGCGTTGCGAGAGTGATTAGACACTCAATTTAAACATAAAATTAACATTATATTTAAAACATAGTACTCATCTCGCCCAATCTTACCTACTATCGACATGCTTCAGACAGACACCCCAACTCCGGATACAACGACAGGCCAGCAGAGCCTGAACAACACAGACAGGTACAGGAAAAAAACATGGTAGATCAGGGTAAAGTGGCTGAGGTAGCGAAGGCTCAGGGTGAGCAATCGCTACGCCGCAATCTCTCAAACCGACACATTCAACTTATTGCCATCGGCGGCGCGATTGGTACCGGGCTGTTTATGGGCTCCGGGAAAACCATCAGTCTTGCCGGGCCGTCGATCATCTTTGTGTACATGATCATCGGCTTCATGCTGTTCTTCGTGATGCGCGCGATGGGCGAACTGCTGCTCTCGAATCTGGAATATAAGTCCTTCAGCGATTTTGCCGCCGACCTGCTCGGCCCGTGGGCAGGTTATTTCACCGGCTGGACCTACTGGTTCTGCTGGGTGGTGACCGGTATGGCCGATGTGGTTGCGATAACCGCTTACGCCCAGTTCTGGTTCCCCGGCCTGTCGGACTGGATCGCCTCGCTGGCGGTAATCGTGGTGCTGCTCTCCCTGAACCTTGCCACGGTAAAAATGTTCGGTGAGATGGAGTTCTGGTTCGCGATGATCAAAATCGTCGCCATTGTGGCGCTGATTGTGGTCGGCCTGGTGATGGTGCTGATGCACTTTCAGTCACCGGCCGGCGTGGAGGCCTCCTTTGCCCACCTGTGGAATGACGGCGGCTGGTTCCCGAAAGGTATCAGCGGCTTCTTTGCCGGTTTCCAGATTGCGGTGTTTGCGTTCGTCGGGATTGAGCTGGTGGGGACTACCGCCGCCGAGACGAAAGATCCGGAGAAATCCCTGCCGCGCGCCATCAACTCCATCCCGATCCGCATCATCATGTTCTATGTCTTCTCGCTGATCATGATTATGTCGGTGACCCCGTGGAGCTCGGTGGTGCCTGACAAGAGCCCGTTCGTTGAGCTGTTTATGCTGGTGGGGCTGCCGGCGGCGGCGAGCATCATTAACTTCGTGGTGCTGACCTCCGCGGCGTCATCCGCCAACAGCGGCGTGTTTTCTACCAGCCGTATGCTCTACGGTCTGGCGCAGGACGGCGTGGCACCGAAAAGCTTCGGTAACCTGTCGAAGCGTGCGGTGCCGGCCACCGGCCTGACGTTCTCCTGCATCTGCCTGCTGGGCGGCGTGGTGCTGATTTACCTGATCCCGGACGTCATCAAGGTGTTCACAATGGTGACCACGGTGTCAGCGATCCTGTTTATGTTCGTCTGGACCATCATCATGTGTTCCTACCTGGTGTACCGCAAAAAGCGTCCTGAACTGCACGCGAAATCCATCTACAAGATGCCGCTGGGCATTGTGATGAGCTGGGTGTGCATGGCGTTCTTTGCGTTCGTTATCGTGCTGCTGACGCTGGAGGATGATACCCGTCAGGCGCTGATGGTCACGCCGCTGTGGTTTATCGTGCTGGGTCTGTGCTGGTGGTTTATCGGCAAGAAACGTCTGGCGCGCATCGGAAAATAAAAAAACGGCCACGCAAGGTGGCCGTAAACATCCATGAATCAGGGTGCTCTCGGGCACCTTTTTTTATTCGCCTGCGAGGGCACGCGGGAACAGAACGTTGTTTTCCAGACTGATGTGGTTCATCAGATCGTCAATCATCTCATTGATGCCGTTGTACAGCGCGCGCCAGGTGGTGCAGGCATCGTCCGGCGGGATGACGTTATTGGTGGTGTGCTTGATCACTTCCAGCAGTTCGCCCGCCTCGTCATGCTCGCTCTCCATCACGCTCACCGGCCCGCCCGCCTGGCTCCCCATCCCCTGTTTGATCATCGGGAACAGAATGCGTTCCTCTTTCATCATGTGGCTGGTCAGCTCCTCGTGCAGCATCGTCAGGTATTTGGTCAGCCCGCGCGGCACCGAGGCTTTCGCGGCGTGCACGCGCTCAACTTTTGTTGCCTGCAGAATCAGCTCCGGGAGCTGCTCGCGGTGGCGGTCATGGTAGCGCACGATAATGTGGTCGATGATCTCCGGCAGCGGCGCGCTGCGCCAGGCTTTCTCCAGCGGCGTGGCGGAAAGCGCGGTCAGCTCGGCCTCAATCGCGTCCAGATCCAGATTCTGGCGCGTCGCTGCTTTTAACAGCGTCTGCCTGCCGCCGCAGCAGAAGTCGAGATCGTGTTTACGAAACAGGGCGGAAGCGCGAGGGACAGACAGCGCCAGTTCCCCTAAAGAGCGGTCACGGAAGTTCATCATCGATACCCTTAGTTGAAAAATATAACATGTATGTTACATGCAACTTTAAGGCGGCGCTATTACTCTTTGGGGTCATTACCAGCATTTTTGTTGAGGTTAATAAAAAGTTTTTTATTTATTACCAGCACGTTATGGAAAAGATATTTGCGACGAGCCCTTCCAGTCAGAAGTGAATAAGGGAATCGCACAACTGAATAAATAATTATTAACCCTGCAAAGGATTATCAGCGTCATTAAAAGTGGCAACGAGATGAAATAAAAATTACTTCGTTAAACCGCTGTATTTAAAGGTTTTAGACATTTGTATAAGCGCTTTTAATTAAACATATATCATATTTTGCCGATATAACCTGTGAAGGCAATATCCTGCAAAACAATAAGGTTAAATATGTTTAAGCAAATTAAAGTTATCACCATGTTAATTTTGGTGCTGGCAGTGTTGGGCTCCCTGCAATTAATCTCCGGGGGACTTTTCCTTAGCGCGCTGACGAAAGATAAAGACAACTTCGCTTTATCACAAATTTCCAGCAATAACGTGACGGAATTTACCGACGCCTGGATCAGCCTGAACCAGACGCGTATCACCCTCAACCGCGGCATGCTGCGCCTGCAAAGCAGCATGGCGGGTGCCATCAACGGTGGCGATCTCGATGCGCTGGTGAAAAACGCCGATCGTCTGCTGGCGCAGGCGCAGAAGCACTATAAAAATTACGAAGCCATTCCGGAAACCCCGGGCCTTGATCCTCAGCTGACGAAAGATCTGGAAGAGCAATATGCCATTTATCACGGCACGCTGACCGAGATGAATAAGCTGATGGCAGCCAATCAGCTGGAAGCGATGTTCAAACTGAACGCTGAGCAGAAACAGAACGCCATGCAGGCGGTCTATCTCGACTGGCGCGCAGCCCAGACCAAACTGGCTGAGAAGGGCGTAGTGGAGAACGAAGAGGGCTTCCGCAGCATGATCTGGGGGCTGAGCGCCATCATGGCGATCGTGGTTGCCGTCATCGTAATGAGCTGGATCGGCCTGCAGCGCGTACTGCTCTCGCCGCTGAAGCAGATTATCGACCACATCCGCACTATCGCTGCCGGCGATCTGACCAAAGAGATCGACGCCAGCGGCCGCAACGAAATGAGCCTGCTCTCCTCTAACCTGAAAGAGATGCAGCAGTCGCTGGTGCGTACCGTCAGCGCCGTTCGCGACAGCACCGACACCATCTTCACCGGCGCGGGCGAAATCTCTGCCGGCAGCAACGACCTCTCTTCACGTACCGAACAGCAGGCCGCTTCGCTGGAAGAGACGGCTGCCAGCATGGAGCAGCTGACCGCGACCGTGAAGCAGAACGCCGACAACGCCCGTCAGGCAACCCAGCTGGCGCTTAACGCGTCAGAAACCGCAGGCAAAGGCGGTAAAGTGGTGGATGGCGTGGTGCGTACCATGACCGAGATCGCGTCCAGCTCCAGCCAGATTGCCCAGATCACCAACGTGATTGACGGCATCGCCTTCCAGACCAACATCCTGGCGCTGAACGCCGCAGTGGAAGCTGCCCGTGCCGGCGAGCAGGGCCGTGGCTTTGCCGTGGTGGCAGGGGAAGTGCGCACGCTGGCCAGCCGTAGCGCCCAGGCCGCGAAAGAGATCAAAACCCTGATCGAAGCGTCCGGCTCCCGCGTGGATGCGGGCACCGAGCTGGTACGTGAAGCAGGCGACACCATGAAAGAGATCGTGGCGGCCGTCACCCGCGTGACCGACATCATGGGCGAAATCGCCTCGGCGTCTGATGAGCAGAGCCGCGGTATTGACCAGGTGGGTCAGGCGGTGTCTGAGATGGACAAAGTTACTCAGCAGAACGCCTCGCTGGTGGAAGAGTCTGCCTCTGCGGCGGCGGCACTGGAAGATCAGGCCAGCCGTCTGAGCCAGGCCGTTGCGGTGTTCAAGGTCAGCCGTAGCCAGGCTGCCGCTGCGGTGCGCAGCGAACTGGTGAAGCCAGACCTGAAGAGGCCGCTGGTTGCCGCACCGGCGGGTGCCAGCGATTCCAACTGGGAAACCTTCTGAGTGTCTTAAACGCCCCGGCATCGCCGCCGGGGCATCACGCCGTTACTTCCGGGTAGCGGCGTGCGCTTCAGACGACACCACCTCGCTTTTTATCGGCTTCGCCCGGACCGCAATCACCACGCCCACCACCAGACAGGCAATACCGATCGCCGCGATCAGCGGAGGCAGGCTCTGACGCAGCAGGAAGGTATAGAGCAGTCCCGCCAGGGTTTCAAAGACGATCAGCGGACCGAGGATCACCGTCGGTAAGCGCTGACTCGCTTCATTCCAGCACATCGCCCCCACCCATGAGCACAGCACCGCAATCGCCAGCATCAGACCGATAAACACCGCAGGGCGTGGCCCAAACGGCAGGCTGAAGGCGGCATCATCTGCGGCAATCCACCAGCAGGCAATGACATAGCCCACCAGCGACACCGGCAGCGTAACCAGCGCCTGGGCGGTGGCCCACATCATCGGATGCTTATCCGGGTGTTCGCGCAGCCAGCGAGCATTGCGCAGCGCATACCAGGCCCAGCAGGCTACGGCGATAAAAGCCAGCCCGACGCCGCTGATGTAACGCCAGGTATCTCCCCCGACGCTATCGTGGGCAGATTCCGCATGGTTTACCAGCAAAATGCCGACGGCGATGATCGCCAGTGACGGTGCCAGCCGCCGCCACGGCAGATGCCCGTCGCGCTGGCGGTAGAGCAGGTTAGCGAACACCGGGATCACCACCGGCAGCGTGCCGATAATCATGGTAGAAACCGGCGCACCGGTACGCTGAATCGCGCTGGCCAGGCAGAGATAGTAGATAAGGTTGCCCGCCAGGGTCAGCGCCAGCGCGGTCAGCCAGTCGCGTGGCGTGAGCTGGCGCAAACGCGCCCGGCCCAGCCAGGCAATCGGCACCGCAATCAGCCCGAGGGCGAGATAACGCCCGGTGGATTGCAACGCCGCCGGATAGTCAGGAACAATCAGCGGGCCGACAAAGATCAGCCCCCACATCAACCCTGCGAGCAGGGCATACACTACGCCACTTAACATTCACTTATCGCCTCTGGTCAGAAGAGACGGAGTATAGGGCAGCAGGGAGGGCAGTTCTTGTACCAGATTGCGCACTGCCGCGCCGGCGACCTGCTTCTGGTAGCGAACCGGCGTGATGCCGTAGCGGCGCATAAAGGCTCGGGTCAGGTGTGACTGGTCGGTGAGTCCGGTGGCCGCCGCAACCGTCGCCGCTGGCATTCCCTGGGCCAGAAACAGCTTGGCGCGCCACAGGCGGATCGCCATCAGCATCTGGTGCGGCGTGACGTGAAAATGCGCCTTAAACTGGCGCAGAAAGTGATACGGGCTGAGCGACGCGACGCGGGCAATCTCGTCCAGCGACAGGGATCGGGCATAGTTGTCGTGCAGGTAGTCGCGCACCCGGTCGAAACGCGGAGCGGCAGACGACAGGGAGACCGGCGAGTGCCGGGCGTAAGGCAGAAACGCCTCGATAAGCTCCAGCAGAATGCTTTGCTGAGCGAGCGGATCGTCGTAGTACCACAGGCTGTTGATCAGCTGACTGACGCGTAGGGCGCGCTGCGGATCGTGCCGCTCCACGCCGTCAAACCACCAGTTTGGTTTCCCGGTGACCTGCTCCAGCAGCACAGGCTCAAGATAGATCATGCGGTAGCGCCAGCCGTCATCGGTGATGGCTTTCCCGGTATGCAGCTCGTCCGGGTTCATGGTCAGCAGCGAATTGGCAGAGGCGATATGCTGCACACCGCGATAGCGAAACCGCTCCGCGCCGGTTTCCACCGCGCCGATACCGAACGCTTCATGGGTATGCGGCTCGAAACTGTGCTGTGCGATATGGGCATGATACAGCTCAACGCCGGGCAGGTGCGGAAGCTGACGAAAGCTGGCGCGGTCACGCTCATCGGTAAACTGGTCAGGAACTCCTTGCACCATCACCCCCTCTGTGAATTCACTCCATTATAGGAATTCGCCCGCCCGCTGCTAACAGATTATTAACATCAACACGAAAAACCTCCCCGCCGGGGAGGCGAAAGGATTATTCGACGCGGGAGAGTTGCGCGCTGTCGCACCCGGCGTTGCGGCATTCGCGCTCAATCCGCTTCAGCAGGTCGATGCGGCTGCGCATTTTTTCGTTGGCACACATCAGCAGCAGCGTGTCGCCTTCGGTGCAATCACGGTCTCGCACCTTCAGCCAGGCGATCTGCGAGTCCTTGAGACTCTTTTTCTGCCCGGCGTTCAGCGTCGTGATGGTTTTTTTGTACTGCTGATTGAGTTCTTCATCGCTCTGTACCAGTTCCAGCGAGGCGCAGTAGGCGCGATCGTAAGGGGTACGCGGGCTGTCGCAGCTGATGGCGAAGGCGCTGCCGGAAGCGATGAAGAGGGAACCTGCCAGAAGAAGTGCTTTCATGATTCGTCCTTGTTACCTGTAGTTTTAGGTGTGGCGATGCGCCACGCCGCTATCATAGCGGGTAACAAAACGTCAGGCAGCCTGCCAGATTTTGACAGGCCCGCCTGTGGCTTACAGCATGGCTTTCAGGCTCGTGGTCAGCGGCGTAGTCGGGCGACCGATCAGCGCACTGAGCTGGCGGCCGTCATCAAACAGCCCGCCCTTCGCCGCGCCCGCATCCGAGTCCGCCAGCAGTTTCGCGAATCCTTCCGGTAAACCGGCCCCCATCAACGCCGCCGCAAAGTCCGCTTCGCTCAGGTTCTGATACGCCACGGTGTTGCCGCTGAGTGCGCTCAGGGACGCGCAGAGATCGCGTAGCGTCCAGGCGTCATCCCCTGCCAGTTCGTAGACGCGCCCCGCCTGGTCGTCGAGCGTCAGCACGCGTGCCGCAGCCTCGGCGTAATCCGCCCGGGTCGCCGAGGCGATTTTTCCGTCACCCGCGCTGCCGATAAACAGGCCGTGCTGGAGAGCCGCCGGTACGCTAGCCAGATAGTTTTCACTGTACCAGCCGTTACGCAGCAGGGTATAAGCGAGGCCGGAATCTGCCAGCAGCTTTTCCGTTTCAACGTGCTCAGCCGCCAGGCCGAGCGGTGAGGTGTCGGCATGCAGCAGGCTGGTGTAAGCGATGCGCTGAACGCCCGCCGCTTTTGCCGCCTCAATCACGTTGCGGTGCTGGCTGGTGCGCTGGCCCACTTCACTGGAGGAGATCAGCAGCAGCTTTTCCACGCCCTGAAGCGCCCGATCCAGGGCCGCCCTGTCGTTGTAGTCGCCGCGGCGGACCTGCACGCCTTTATCGCTCAGGGCTTGCGCTTTGGCCGGGTCACGCACGAGGGCGACGATCTCACTGGCCGCCACGGTTTTCAGCAGTGCATTGATAACGAGCTGGCCCAGTTGGCCGGTTGCGCCGGTAACAGCAATCATGGTGTTGTCCTTCTTGTCTGGTGTGTGTTGTGGCACAATAGCAATCAAACTAACTTTTAGTAAGTACGAACAAAAAGGTAAGTGTCAATGACCCAGTCTCTCACCGACCAGCTGCGCACCGGCAATCTGTTTGCTGGCGAGTGCCCATCCCGCGATGTGCTCAAACATGTCACCAGCCGCTGGGGCGTGCTGATCCTCGTCGCGCTGCGTGACGGGACGCTGCGCTTCAGCGATCTGCGTCGCCGTATCGGCGGCGTCAGTGAAAAGATGCTGGCCCAGACGCTGCAGTGGCTCGAAATGGACGGCTTTGTGAACCGCGTCTCCTTCCCGGTGGTCCCGCCGCATGTCGAATACAGCCTGACGCCCTCCGGAGAGCAGGTCAGTGAAAAGGTCGCCGCGCTGGCCGACTGGATAGAGCTTAATCTGCCGGACGTCATGGCATACCGCGCCGGGCGTGAAGGGGTGGATGCGGCGTAATGAAAAAGCGCACGCTTTACCCCGTGCGCTTTTTTAATTACTTCTGCAAATCCAGTTTATAGATGGCGAAGCCGATATCATCGGTAGCGACCTGCTGCATCGGGTACTGCGCGTGGCTGCGAATGAACGCCGCCGCGTTGTCGCCCGGTGAGGTTTCGAAGCGGATATCCAGCGGCGTATCGCTGTGGATCGGCGCCAGTCGCCAGTTGTTATCGGCGGCCGGGTGGATCTCGCCGTTGCGTTTGGTTTCCGCGCCAATCCATGCGGCCAGCACCGCGCGGTTTTCATCCGGCGAGGCAAAGGCAATATGGCTGTCGCCGGTGCCGGCGAACTTGCCGCCGTAAGCGCGATAGTTGTTCGTCGCCACGAGGAAGGTAGCGTTCAGGTCGATGGGCTTACCGTTGAAGGTGAGCTGCCTGATGCGCTCGGCCTGCGGGTTGATGACCTGGCATTCGCCGTCGTATTTCGCCGGCTGGGTAACGTCAATCTGGTAGTTCACGCCGTCGATCACGTCGAAGTTATAGGTGCGGAAGTCATCCCAGTTGATCAGCGACTGCGGCTTGCTGCTGTGAATATCGATCTGGTTGAACTGCCCGGCAGAGCACTCCAGCCAGTCCTTCACCTCCTGACCCGTCACTTTCATCACCACCAGGGTGTTCGGGTAGAGATAGAGGTCGGCGGCATTGCGGAAGGTCAGCTGGCCTTTTTCCACTTCGACAAAGCTCGCCGGGTCGTTTTTACGTCCGCCCGCTTTGAACGGCGCGGCGGCGGTCAGCACCGGGAGATTCGCCAGATCCGGATCGCCCTGAATGTAATGTTCCACGTAAGCGCGCTGGGCGTTGTTCACCACCTGCACGGTCGGGTCGTCCTGCACCAGCGACAGGTAGCTGTACATGTTGTCCGCCGACTTACCAATGGGCTGGCTGACGAACGCGCGGGTCGCATCGTGATCCGCTTTCAGGACTTTCACCAGGTTTTTATCTTCGGCCACCAGCGCTTTTTTCGCCGCTGCATCGTAGATCGGACGCGCTTCGGCTTTTGACTGCGTCACTTTCCAGCTGCCGTCGTCGTTGTTGAGCACCAGATCCACTACGCCAAGATGGTCGCCCCACATGCCGGGCATCACCGCCGGAATACCGTTCAGGGTGCCTTTCTCGATGTCTGCGCCTTTGATCGCAGCGAAGTCTTTACCGGGGAAGACCGCGTGGGCGTGGCCGAACAGAATGGCATCGACGCCCGGCACTTCGCTCAGGTAGTACACCGAGTTCTCCGCCTGGGTTTTATACGGCTCGGCAGAAAGGCCGGAGTGAGCAATCACTACCACAATATCAGCGCCGTTCTTACGCATCTCCGGTACATAGCGGCGCGCGCTTTCGGTGATGTCGTTGACCGTCACCTTGCCCTCAAGGTTGGCTTTATCCCAGGTCATGATCTGCGGCGGCACGAAACCGATATAGCCGATTTTCAGGGTATGGGATTTTCCGTCCTGATCCTTAACCGCGGTATCCTGGATCAGCCAGGGCGTGAACAGCGGCTTCTGGGTTTTCACATCAATGATGTTGGCATTCACATAAGGAAATTTTGCCCCCGCCAGCGCCTTGTGCAGGTAATCCAGACCGTAATTGAACTCGTGGTTGCCGAGGTTACCGACTGCGTAATCCAGCGTGTTCAGCGCTTTATAAACCGGGTGGATCTCGCCCGCGTTCAGCCCCTTCGACGCCATATAGTCGCCCAGCGGACTGCCCTGAATCAGGTCGCCGTTATCCACCAGCACGCTGTTGGTCGCTTCGCCGCGCGCCGCGTTGATAAGCGACGCAGTGCGCACCAGGCCAAACTTTTCCGTCGGCGCGTCTTTGTAGTAGTCGAAGTCCATCATGTTGCTGTGAAGGTCAGTGGTTTCCAGAATACGCAGATCCACCGTGGCGGCGTGCACGCTCCCGGCAATCAGCGTGGCCAGGAGCGTTGCGCTAAACTTAATCATGAGACGAGTCCTTTTTCGATCTGAGCCACAGAAAAGTATGTACTTACAGACTGTTGCTTACAAAAGTGTGAATGCTGCCAGAAAGCGCCCGGCGTTAATCTGCATTGCTTCACAGATAGCGTAATCAGACGCAATACGATATAAAAAAACTATGACGCAAAAACAATGAGTTATTCATAAGCAGCCCCTGCTGGCTGCGGCACAACATGAGGTGGACGATGTTAGAACAAATTTGCCAACTGGCGCGTGAGGCAGGAGAGGCCATCATGCAGGTTTACCAGGGTGAGCAACCGCTGGAGGCCACCAGTAAGCTGGACGACTCTCCCGTCACCGCTGCCGATATCGCCGCGCACCGTATTATTGTCGCCGGGCTACAGGCGCTGGCGGCAGACATTCCGGTGATCTCCGAAGAAGATCCGCCAGCATGGGACGAGCGTAAAAGCTGGAACCGCTACTGGCTGGTGGACCCGCTGGACGGCACCAAAGAGTTCCTGAAGCGTAACGGTGAGTTCACGGTGAACATTGCCCTGATAGAAGACGGCAAGCCGGTCATGGGCGTGGTTTATGCCCCGGTGCTGAATACGCTGTATGCCGCGGCGGACGGTAAAGCCTGGAAAGAAGAGTGCGGCGTGCGCAAAGAGATTCAGGTACGGGAGGCGCGCCCGCCGCTGGTGGTGGTCAGCCGCTCGCACGGAAATAACGCTGAGTTGCAGGAGTACCTTGAACAGCTGGGCGAGCATCAGACGACGACCGTCGGCTCCTCGCTGAAGTTCTGTCTGGTGGCAGAGGGGCAGGCCCAGCTTTATCCGCGCTTCGGGCCGACCAATATCTGGGATACCGCCGCAGGCCATGCGGTGGCTATGGCCGCCGGGGCGCAGGTTCACGACTGGCAGGGCAAAACCCTCGACTACACCCCGCGTGAATCCTTCCTCAACCCCGGCTTCCGCGTCTCTATTTACTGAGCAGCTTATGCAGCAGGCTGACGACCTGCTGCACTTCATCCTGCGTCAGGCCGCCATCTTTGGCGAACTGCACGCGCCCGTCTTTATCGAGCACCACCACCGCAGAGCCTTCCTCGTCCAGCTGCCATGCGCCGCGCGCTGCGCCGTTTTCATCAACGACGATCTGCGACCACGGGAACTGTTTCTTATTGCTCTCCAGCGCGCTGCGCACAAACATGCCGGAGCCGGGGATCACATCATCGGTGTTAACGATAGTGGTGGTCTGGTAGGTGTCATGCGGCAGGTTCGCGGCTTTGATAGCCTCAATCACGCCGGCGTTCTTCTCTTTGGCTGAGGTTCTTCCCGCCATGTGAAGCAGAACACGAACTTTCCCCGGCAGCTGCGCGCTATTCCAGCTTTTATAGCTAAACTTATCGTTATCCAGCATCAGCTCTCCTCTGTCGTTGATGCCGACAGGCGAGACCCGCTGATGTTGCTGAAAGTTATGCGCCGACGCCAGAAGCGGCATCAGCAATAGGGTAACTACCAGGGTACCGCGCAGGATCATGGTTGACTCCATAAGGTTGTTGAATAAGTGATCGGACCACTCCGCCGACCCTGATAAAGCATATGTGCTATCCCGCCGCTTTTCCCGCAACCTTGATGCCAGTTTGCGCGCAATCGCACAGAACAGCACAAAAATGGCGTCTTATTCTGGCGTAACTTTGTTACTGAAAAGAATACTCTTAAAAACTGTCATCAAAAGGTAAAAAAACTTATAGAGACTGTGTCTCCTGAGTTTTGTGGTCTATAGTCATCTGGCTATAAATTTTGCGCCCATCCCTGTCGGACCAAGAGTGGCTCCGCTGAGGCGTAATACTAAGCAGGAGTAAAAAAAGTGAAAATCTTCCAACGGTACAACCCACTGCAGGTGGCGAAGTACGTGAAAATCCTGTTCCGTGGACGGTTATACATCAAGGACGTAGGCGCTTTTGAGTTCGATAAGGGCAAAATCCTTATCCCGAAAGTGAAAGACAAACAGCATCTGTCTGTGATGTCTGAAGTTAACCGTCAGGTTACGCGTCTGCATACCGAGATGGCGTAACCACAACGTGCTATGCAGTAAACAGCAGTAAATCAAAACGGCCCCGATGGGGCCGTTGATGTTTGTGCGGTCAGGCGCTGGTATTCGCGTCGGGAAGCTTCGGCGTCAGCGGCGAGGTTTTGGTATCCAGCCGCGTGACCAGCAGCTGGTCGATGCGGAAGTTGTCGATATCCACCACTTCGAATTTGTAGCCAGAGAACTTCACCGAGTCGGTGCGTTTCGGGATTTTACGCAGCATGAACATCATAAAGCCGCCAATGGTCTCGTAGTTGCCGGACTGCGGGAAATCGTCGATATCCAGCACGCGCATCACGTCATCAATCGGCGTACCGCCCTCGACCAGCCACGAATTCTCATCACGCGCCACAATCTGCTCTTCCATCCCCTGGCCCACCAGGTCGCCCATCAGCGTGGTCATGACGTCGTTCAGGGTGATGATGCCCACCACCAGCGCGTATTCGTTCATGATCACCGCGAAGTCTTCACCGGCGGTTTTAAAGCTTTCCAGCGCTTCAGAGAGCGTGAGGGTGTCAGGCACAATCAGGGTGTTGCGGATCTGCACGCCGCTGGTGAGTTTCAGGCTCTGGTTGCCCAGCACGCGGTTCAGCAGCTCTTTTGAATCGACATAGCCGACAATGTGGTCGATATCCTGATTGCACACCAGGAACTTGGAGTGCGGATGCTCGGCCACTTTGTTCTTCAGGCTCTGCTCATCTTCATGCAGATCGAACCAGATGATGTTTTCGCGCGAGGTCATCGACGACGGCACGGTACGCGACTCCAGCTCAAACACGTTCTCAATCAGCTCGTGCTCCTGCTTGCGCAGCACCCCGGCCAGCGCGCCGGCTTCCACCACCGCATAGATATCATCAGAGGTGATGTCGTCTTTACGCACCATCGGCAGCTTGAAGATGCGGAAGATAATGTTTGCCATGCCGTTAAAGAACCAGACCAGCGGCCGGAACAGGAACAGGCAGAAGCGCATCGGGTTGATGATGCGCAAAGCCACTGCTTCTGGCGCAATCATACCGATGCGTTTCGGGGTGAGGTCGGCAAACAGAATGAACAGGCTGGTCACCAGCGTAAAGGAGAGAATAAAGCTGAACTGATCCGCCAGTTCCGGCGACATAAAGTTGTCGAGTACGCTGCGGAACACCGGGGAGAACGCCGCGTCGCCGATGATACCGCCAAGAATGGCGACGGCGTTGAGACCGATCTGCACCACGGTGAAGAAGGTGCCTGGCGTTTCCTGCATTTTAAGGATGCGCATGGCATTGATGTTGCCATCGTCAGCCAGCAGCTTAAGTTTGATTTTTCGCGAAGCGGCCAGCGAGATCTCAGAGAGTGAGAAGAACGCACTGACGGCGATGAGAGCAAGTATCAGTAGAATACTGTTTAACATATCTTATCCAGCCTGCAGGCCAGATCCTCGGAAGGGAAAGTTGAAAAATCCATGTGGTAACCACGTGAAAAATGGGGTCAAAAACCACGATAGCCCATAATTTCAACGGCTAGTATAGCAGCAGGGCGGGAAGGGCTGCCAGAGGGGAGTGATGAGGTGGTATGCGCAACCGTGTAAATAGCCTCGCGACCGGCCTGTACCGGAGAGAAGATTTCAAACCCGGCACGGTATCTGAACGGGGGCGATAAATAACATAAAATATAAATCACTTCACGCAGAATTCTGATTTATCTTCCCCCCGTAATAATAAATTTGAAGGTTCAGTCATCGACCCAGATAATTCATTCCCAAAGTGTGCTGCCCTTGTAGTAAACGCACACATCCCTGCAAGGAGGCATTATGAATGGAATAATGGTTACGTTTAACTGCAAGAATAAACGCCGGGCACCGACCTGGGGGTTAGTGGATTTATTTAAATGGAAAGTGTTATCGAAGCAACTCGGCGGCGGCGTTCATTATATTCAGGACTTCAAAAACGCCTGGGTGAGGTTCAATAAGCAAAACATCAGGGCAGCTGCGCAGAAGCAGCATTTACCCGCTGAGTTAATTGCTGGCGTTTGTTGGATCGAGGTGGCGGGCGATCCAAATTTTATCGATCGCGTCGCTTTTATCGCCAGACTGGTTGACTGGAGTGGGCCTTCCATCGTCGATAAAACGCTCACGCAAACGAGCCCACCAGAAAAAACCTCCTTCGGCTCAGTCAGTATGCAGTTGCGTACCGCTGCCCATACGCTTGGGCTTAAGCCAGCTGATTTGAGTCTCCTGCAGCTAACCCAACTGGCATCATGTCTGGAGTATGACGCTTTCAACATTGATATCGTTGCCAGACATCTTCGCCAGTTAGCAAACCACGATGGATATACCGGAGAAATAAATAGCGACCAGGTACGCATAATCGGTGCGCGTTATAACCGCGGCAGTGCGCTGTCGCTTGATGCAATCAGGAAAAACACCAGCTACGGCGATTTTATTGTTAGCAACTGGAACCATTATTCACAGCTGCTATGGTGATATAAAAATGAATAAGTACTGGCGAACAGGTATATATCTTATCTATCTGGCAGGGATAATGTTGCTTATGCTTTTTTCTGGCTCTAAATACGAGTGGATGTCAGAGGTTGAGCCCGGCGTATCGCCCTCTCTTATTGAGCAGGATAGCGACAACCGCATGTTATTTCGTATCCTGGTCCTGATGGTCATTACCGGAGCACAGTTAATGATTATACTGAAATCGGTATTGCTCCCCGAACGTATCCTGTCATTAATACTGGTGGTGTTAGCGTTAATTCTGGCTTTTTGAATTATCTCGCCTCAGTCAGGCTGTAAAATAAAAAGCGCCGCAGTGCGGCGCTTTCACAGTGGAATCAGCCAGCGTTAAGCTGCGGCGGCAGGCAGACGCCAATTCCGCCGATACCGCAGTAGCCATACGGGTTTTTATGCAGATACTGCTGGTGATCGTCTTCCGCGTAATAGAACGGCGTCGCCTCGGCGATTTCCGTGGTGATGCGGCGATCGTCACCCGCCGCGTCCATCGCCGCCTGGAAACGCGCGAGGCTGGCGCGGGCAGCGGCATCCTGTTCTGCGGTCAGCGGGTAGATCGCCGAGCGGTACTGGGTGCCGTGGTCGTTACCCTGACGCATGCCCTGAGCCGGATCGTGGTTTTCCCAGAACACCTGCAGCAGCTGCTCATAAGAGACAACGGAGGGGTCGTACACTACGCGCACCGCTTCAGCATGACCGGTCTGACCGGAGCACACTTCACGATAGGTCGGGTTCGGCGTATAGCCACCGGTGTAACCCGCCGCGGTGCTGTAGACTCCCGGCAGCGCCCAGAACAGGCGCTCCACGCCCCAGAAGCAGCCCATCGCGAACAGCACAACGTCCATCCCTTCCGGCACGTTAGTCATCGAGTGGCCATTAACCGCATGCAGGGTAGCAACCGGCATCGGCGTGCTGCGGCCGGGCAGCGCTTCGTCGCTGGATACGAGGTGTTTCTTATCAAATAACGTCACAATAGTGGTCTCCCGCGAATGAATGAAGTGTTAACAACCTTTACTAAGGTTGTCACAGGGTGCCTGTTTGCGGACAATACGCTTTCGCGTTAAGCGAAACGTACTGAAGGCGATTACTGCGGCAGCCGAACGGCGGCGCGGGCCATCAGGGTATGGTCTGCGCGTGTTCGCTCACGTAAAGCGAGACGCAGCGTGACTTTTGCCGCACACCGCCTAAATTAAAACATAAGAAATATTTGGGTGATCGTCTGTTTTTCAACTCCGGTTGTTGGAGTTTTGTTACGCCGCGGAGCGGTACCACGTTTCCTTCAGGGGTGGAAACAAGGATATTCAGGAGAGAACGTGCCACGATTCCGTTTGATGTGTATTGCCAGTCTGCTGCTGGCATCGGGTGCTGCGAGCGCGGCGTCGGTGCGGTTGCAGGTTGAAGGATTATCCGGCGCGCTGGAAAAAAACGTCCGCGCTCAGCTCTCGACTATCCAGAGCGACGAGGTCACACCCGACCGTCGTTTTCAGGCGCGCGTTGATGATGCGATAAGAGAAGGGCTGAAAGCCCTCGGCTACTACGAACCGACGATTGATTTTGAATTGCGTCCGCCGCCGGCTAACGGCGGGCGGCAGGTGCTGCTGGCAAAAGTCACTGCCGGCGAGCCGGTGCGTATCGGCGGCACGAATGTGATCCTGCGCGGCGGTGCGCGTGATGATAAAGATTTTATCGGCCTGCTGAAAAAACGCCCGGCGGTGGGCACGGTACTGAATCACAACGACTACGACAGCTTCAAAAAAGGACTCACCAGCGCCGCACTGCGCAAGGGCTACTTCGACAGCGCTTATAAGAAAAGCCAGCTCGGGGTGGCGGTGGAGCGCCGTCAGGCGTTCTGGGATATCGACTACGACAGCGGCCAGCGCTACCGTTTCGGGCCGGTAACCTTCCGAAACTCGCAGATCCGCGATGAATACCTGCAAAACCTGGTGCCGTTCGATGAGGGCGACTACTACACCTCCAGCGATCTCGCCGAGCTGAACCGTCGGCTCTCCGCAACCGGCTGGTTTAATTCGGTGGTGGTAGCTCCGGAGTTCGAAAAATCCCGCAAAACCAAAATCCTGCCGCTGCAGGGCGTGGTGTCGCCACGCACCCAGAACACCATTGAAACCGGGGTGGGGTACTCCACCGACGTCGGGCCACGCCTGAAAGCGACCTGGCGCAAGCCCTGGATTAACTCTTACGGCCACAGCTTCACCACCAGCGCCAGCATCTCCGCGCCGGAGCAGCAGCTTGATTTCAGCTACAAAATTCCGCTGCTGAAAAATCCGCTGGAGCAGTATTACCTGGTGCAGGGCGGCCTGAAACGCACCGATTTAAACGATACCGAAGCCGACTCCACCACCCTGGCGGTGTCGCGCTACTGGGATCTCTCCAGCGGCTGGCAGCGGGCCATTAACCTGCGCTGGAGCCTCGATCACTTTACCCAGGCCGATGTTACCCACACCACCATGCTGTTCTATCCGGGCGTGATGATAAGCCGCACCCGCTCGCGCGGCGGCCTGATGCCCACCTGGGGCGATTCGCAGCGTTATTCGGTGGATTACTCTAATACCGCATGGGGATCGGATGTGGACTTCGTGGTGTGGCAGGCGCAGAACGTCTGGATCCGCACCCTGCAGGATCGCCACCGGTTCGTGGTGCGCGGCAACCTGGGTTGGATCGAAACCGGTGATTTCGACCGCGTCCCGCCCGATCTGCGCTTCTTCGCCGGGGGCGATCGCAGCATTCGCGGCTACAAATATAAATCCATCTCGCCGGAAGACAGTGAAGGCAAGCTGACCGGGGCGTCAAAGCTTGCCACCGGATCGCTGGAGTATCAGTACAACGTCACCGGCAAGTGGTGGGGCGCCGCGTTTATCGATTCGGGTGAAGCGGTGATGGACATTCGCCGCAGCAACTTCAAAACCGGGGCCGGTGTCGGCGTGCGCTGGCAGTCGCCGGTGGGCCCGATCAAGCTTGATTTCGCCGTCCCCATCGGTGACGAAGAGAAGAAAAACGATCTGCAGTTCTACATCGGTCTGGGGCCTGAATTATGAGTTTATGGAAGAAAATCAGCCTCGGCATCCTGGTGTTTATCCTGCTGCTGCTGGGCACCGTGGCCTTTCTGGTGGGCACCACCACCGGGCTTCACCTGCTGTTTACTGCCGCGAACCGCTGGGTGCCGGGACTGGAAATCGGCTCGGTTACCGGCGGCTGGCGCGACCTGACGCTGCAAAACATTCGCTATGACCAGCCGGGGGTAAGCGTCAACGCCGGGCGGATACACCTCGGCGTGAAGCTCGCTTGTCTGCGCGACAGCAGCCTGTGCGTTAACGATCTGTCGCTGAGCAACATCAACGTGGTGATGGACACCAAAAAGATGCCGCCTGCCGCCCAGGTGGAAGAGGAGGAGAGCGGCCCGCTGGATCTCTCCACGCCGTACCCCATCACCCTGAGCCGGGTGGCGCTCAACAACATCAACATTAAAATCGACGACACCCTGGTGTCGGTGATGGATTTCACCTCTGGCCTGAACTGGCAGGAGAAAAACCTGACGCTGCGCCCGACCACCCTGCAGGGCTTGCTGATCGCACTGCCGGACGTCGCGGAAGTGGCGCAGGAAGAGGTGGTGGATCCGAAAATCAATCAGCCGAAGCCGGACGAGAAACCGCTTGGCGAGACGCTGAAAGACCTGTTCGCCAAACCGGTGCTGCCGGAGATGACCGATGTGCATCTCCCGCTCAACCTGAATATTGAGTCGTTTCGCGGCGAGCAGCTGCGCGTCACCGGTCCGACCGAGCTGACGGTGCGCAACCTGCTGCTGAAGGTGAGCAGCATTGATGGCAAAACCTCCCTCGACACGCTGGATATTGATGCCAACCAGGGCACGCTCAACGCCACCGGCACCGCCGAGCTGCATAACAGCTGGCCGGTGGATCTCACCCTCAACAGCACGCTCAACGTTGAGCCGCTGAAGGGCGAGAAGGTGAAGCTGAAAATCGGCGGGGCGCTGCGCGAGCAGCTTGAGGTGGGGGTGAATCTTTCCGGCCCGGTGGATATGGTGCTACGCGCCCAGACGCGGCTGGCGGAAGCCGGGCTGCCGCTTAATCTCGATATCACCAGTGAACAACTTTACTGGCCGTTTACCGGCGAGCGGCAGTACCAGGCCGACGATCTGAAGCTGAAGCTCAGCGGCAAAATGACCGATTACGCGCTGTCGTTCAAAACCGCCGTGCGCGGCGCGCAGATCCCGCCGGCCACCATCACGCTCGACGCCAAAGGTAACGAGCAGCAGATTAACCTCGACAGCCTGCGCGTGGCGGCGCTGGAGGGCACCACCGAGCTGAAAGCGCTGCTCGACTGGCAGCAGGCCATCAGCTGGCGCGGCGACCTGACGCTCAAAGGCATTGATACCGCCAAAGCCTTCCCGGAGTGGCCGGCAAAACTGAACGGCCTGATGAAGATGCGCGGCAGCCTCTATGGCGGCAGCTGGCAGCTTGATGTGCCGGAACTGAAGCTGGACGGCAACGTGAAGCAGAACCGCGTGAAGGTCGCCGGACAACTCAAGGGCAACAGTTATCTGCAGTGGACCATTCCGGATCTGCACCTGGAGCTTGGCCCTAACAGCGCCGATGTGAAGGGCGAACTGGGCGTAAAAGAGCTGGCGCTGGACGCGAAGATTGATGCCCCCAATCTGAATAACGCGCTGCCGGGTCTGGGCGGTACGGCGAAAGGGCTGATTAACATTCGCGGCACGGTGGATGCGCCGGAGCTGCAGGCGGACGTTACCGCCCGCGGACTGCGCTGGCAGGAGCTGAGCGTGGCTCAGGTGCAGCTGAAAGGTGACGTGAAGTCTACCGACCAGCTGGGCGGCAATCTGAATCTGCGCGTGGAGCGAGTGGTGCAACCTGGTGTGAATATCGGTCTGGTGACGCTGGATGCCAGCGGCAGCGAGAAGCAGCATAAGCTGGCGCTGCGCGTGCAGGGCGAACCGGTGGCGGGCCAGCTGAATCTGGAGGGCAGCTTCGATCGCGCTGAACAGCGCTGGCGCGGCAACCTGAACAATACCCGGTTCGACACCCCGGTAGGCCCGTGGTCGATCAGCCGCGCCATCGCGCTCGATTACCGTGGCAAAGAGCAGAAGGTCAGCATCGGGCCGCACTGCTGGAATAACCCGAACGCCCAGCTGTGCGTGCCGCAGACCATCGACGCGGGTGCCGCAGGGCGTGCCCAGGTAAACCTCAACCGCTTCGACCTGGCGATGCTGAAACCTTTTATGCCGGAAACCACCCAGGCCAGCGGCGTCTTTACCGGGAATGCGGATGTCAGCTGGGATACCACTCAGGAAGGGCTGCCGCAGGGGCAGGTTCGCCTGGCCGGGCGCGGCGTGAAAGTGACCCAGACGGTGAACGATGCGGCGCTGCCGGTAGCCTTTGATACGCTGAACCTCAACGCCGAGCTGCGTAACAACCGTGCCCGTCTCGACTGGCTGATCCGCCTGGCGAACAACGGCCAGTTTGACGGCCAGGTCGAAGTTACCGACCCGCAGAACCGCCGCAATCTCGGCGGTAATATCAACATCCGTAACTTCTCGCTGGCGATGGTGAACCCGATCTTCTCCCGCGGCGAGAAGGTGACCGGTACGCTGGGTGCCAGCCTGCGTCTCGGCGGCAACGTTGAGCAGCCGCAGCTGTTCGGGCAGATGCAGCTCAACGGCGCTGAGGTTGACGGTAACTTTATGCCGTTCGATATGCAGCCGAGCCAGCTGGCGCTGAACTTCAACGGCATGAGTTCCACATTGCAGGGCGTGGTGCGCACCCGCCAGGGTGAAATCGCCCTGAGCGGGGATGCCAACTGGAGCCAGATCGATAACTGGCGGGCGCGCATTGCCGCCAAAGGCAGCCGGGTCCGCATTACCGTGCCGCCGATGGTGCGGCTCGACGTATCGCCGGACGTGGTGTTTGAAGCCACGCCGAACCTGTTTACGCTGGATGGCCGCGTTGACGTGCCCTGGGCGCGCATCGTGGTGCATGAGTTGCCGGAGAGCGCGGTCGGCGTCTCCAGCGATGAAGTGCTGCTCGATAACAACCTGAAGCCGGAAGAGACGCAGAGCGCGGGAATTCCGATTAACAGCAACCTGATCGTCCACGTCGGCAATAACGTGCGGCTCGACGCCTTCGGGCTGAAAGCGCGTCTTACCGGCGATCTGAAAGTGGCGCAGGACAGCCAGGGGCTGGGGCTTAACGGCCAGATCAACATCCCGGAAGGGCGCTTCCACGCCTACGGCCAGGATCTGATTGTGCGCAAGGGCGAGCTGCTGTTCTCCGGACCGCCGGACCAGCCGCTGCTGAATATCGAAGCGATTCGTAACCCGGACGCCACGGAAAATGACGTGATTGCCGGTGTCAGGGTGACCGGGTCGGCGGATGAACCGAAGGCAGAAGTGTTCTCCGATCCGGCGATGTCGCAGCAGGAAGCCTTGTCGTACCTGCTTCGCGGCCAGGGTCTGGAGAGCACGCAGAGCGACAGCGAAGCCATGACCTCCATGCTTATTGGCTTGGGGGTTGCACAAAGTGGGCAGGTTGTGGGTAAAATCGGCGAGACGTTTGGCGTAAGCAATCTGGCGCTGGACACCGAAGGGGTCGGAGATTCCTCCCAGGTGGTGGTCAGCGGCTATGTGCTGCCGGGTCTGCAGGTGAAATATGGGGTGGGCATTTTTGACTCTCTGGCGACGCTTACCCTGCGCTATCGCCTGATGCCTAAGCTATATCTGGAAGCCGTGTCTGGGGTCGATCAGGCACTCGATTTGCTCTATCAGTTCGAGTTTTAGCAATGCGAATATTTGTCTACGGCAGTTTACGACGCAAGCAAGGCAACAGCCACTGGATGACCAACGCGCAGTGGCTGGGGGACTTTGACGTCGATAACTATCAGCTTTTTAGCCTGGGTCACTATCCGGGCGCGGTACCTGGTGAAGGTATTGTGAAAGGTGAAGTGTATCGCATCGACGCCAGTACCCTCGCTGAACTTGATGCCCTGCGCACCGCGCGCGGTGAATATAAGCGTCAGCTGATTCAGACGCCGTATGGAAGTGCATGGATGTACGTGTATCAACATTCGGTCGCTGGACGCACAAGAATAGAAAGCGGGAACTGGTTAGACAGAACCCCGTAATAAACGCACAACGCCACCTTCGGGTGGCGTTGTTTTTTGTTGTTCGCCTTCGCTTAAAACTCGACCCGCGCGCCCAGATTGTAGCGGCGGCCCTCGACCACGCCATTTTCTGCCCATAAAGTGGTGTACTTTGGATCGGCATCAAACAGATTGTAAATTCCCGCCATCAGCTGCAGATTGTTGTTCACCTTGTATCGGGCACCCACATCGACCAGCGTGTAAGCGTCATACTTCGCGCTATCGCCGCTGTTGCGATTGCTGCTGCGGTAGTTCGCTTTGCTCCACAGATCCAGCGCTTGCGTCGCCGACCAGGTCAACGACAGGTTCACCATATGACGCGGATAGTCGTTAAGGGCATACCCTTTGTTGACACCGGTTTTTTGCTCGCTGTGGTTATAGGTATAGTTAGTGTTGACCTTCAGATTTTCCGCCATCTGCCAGTCGCCGTTCAGTTCAATACCGTAAACATCGGCTTTCCCGACGTTGAAGTACTTACTGATCGAGTCCGCCTGATAGCCGTTGTACTCACACTGCACGCTGTCGGTGGTTTCGCAGATGGTCTGCTCAGCGATCTTATCCTTAAAGCGGGTATAAAAGACGGTGCTATCCAGCGAGACGGTATCGCCAGTCCAGTACAGACCCAACTCGGAGTTAACGCTTTTCTCCGGCTTCAGATCCTCATTACCGACTGACAGGAACGGATAGGGCGGCATATTGCCGCGGGGCGTGATGAAGTCCGCTGACGTCGCGCGCAGCTCCGGTTTTTTATACCCGGATGAGACACCGCCTTTCAGCGTCCAGTCATCCGCCAGCGCCCAGTTACCATAAAGTTTCGGCGTGATATGCGTGCCGAAATAGTTATCGTGATCGAGGCGCGCTGACGTCGTGAGCGTAAAGTCACCCATTTCCCAGCCATCTTCGGCAAACAGTGCCCAGCCGTCGCGGGTGATTTTCGTCACTGGCTCAAGGCCCGGCGCTTCCTTACTTGCCACGTCGAAGCGATCGTTCAGCTCTTCGCGGGTAAAATTCGCGCCAATGGTTAGCTGGTGCGAGTCCAGCGTAAAGGTCGTCTGGCTGTTGGCTACATAGTTTTCGGTACTGATGTACTGCGGAGCGTTATCAGCGTAGCGATAACGCGAACGCCCCTTTTCATAGTTGATATAGTTTTTGCTGGCGATAGTGTCTTGTGCATACCAGCCGGTATGGCTGAGGGTCACCGCATCGCGGTCGAAGACCCACTCATAGGGCGCAGCATCGGTATGATTTTTCTGTTGCTCACCCACCACGACGTTCAGATCGAACAGGTTAGTGTCACTGGCGGCCAGACCCAGCGTCATATCAACGGATTTACGATCGTGTTTGACGAAGTAATTACTGATATCGTCGTCGCGGCGATCGAGCCAGTCTGCCGCGACGCTCAGCCCAAGCTTACCGGGGATCAGCGGCCCCATGGCAAAGGCATTTACCTGGTTAGTATTACCGAATTCGCTGTTTTCCTGAATGAAGTAGTTCTCCGCCAGCGCACCGGTCCACGCCTCCACGCCGTAGGGTTTTCTGGTGATAACGTTCACCACGCCGCCAATAGCGTCTGAACCGTAGAGGGAGGACATCGGCCCGCGGATCACTTCGATGCGCTCAATCGCTTCCATCGGCGGCAGGAGGTTGGTTTCCGCGCCAGTATCCTGACCATAGGGACGCGATTCGCCGGTACGCTGCTTTACGCCGTTGACCATCAGGGCGGTATAGCTGGAATCCATACCGCGAATCCTGATATCACCGGTCGCGAGGGTGCCGGCACCGTTACCGACCAGCACACCGGGAATGTCGGCGATAGCCTCGCTGACGTTGCGGTTAGCTTTCAGATCCAGTGCGTTTTTATCAATTACCGAAATCGTCGCTGGCGCAGCCTTTTTCTCCTGGGAGAAGCCCGCTGCGGTGACGACCATCTCATCGTCGGACGCTGCCGCGTTCACCTGCCCCGGCACCCCTGCTAACGCCACTACGCTTGCCAACAACATGCGTTTGTTCATTGTCATTTTAATTATTACCTGAATGTAAGAGATAACGCGGTATGCGGACGCACCCTGCCGCCCTTCAGCGGCAGAATTAATGAAAACATTTCGCCAGGGATCAGATTTTTGTGAGGTCAACCTTAATGACGTAATCCGCTTTTTTACCCATCTCCTTCTCTCCCTGTTTGACGCTCACGTACAGCGCCTGGCCATCCGGAGAGAGTGCAAGGCTGTTAGGCAGAGCCTGGGTATTGATGCTCGATTTCACGGCGTAACGCGTCGCGTCCACAATGCTGATCCGCCGCGCGTTGCGGTGGGTGATATAGATTTCGTCGCGCGTCGGGTTGTAGGCCACCGCCAGAGCGTTTATGACGTCGATACGGTGCAGGATCTTTCCGCGCGCCAGATCGACCACCAGCACGTTCGGCAGATCCGGGTCAGTGATGAAGGCGCGGCCATTTTTGGTGTCCAGTGCAAGGTTGAGGAAGAAGTGCTTTACGCCTGGCTCCACGCGCACGCGGGAAACCAGTTTATGGGTGTTGGTATCTGTCGCAATCAGTTCGCCCCAGCCGTTCACTGCGTAAAGACGGTGGTTATCGGCATCGACCGCCAGCCCGGTAGGCCAGGCCCCCATATTACCGAGGGTAGCGATATGCTGTTGCTGCCGGGTATCCACGACCCAGATAATCCCTTTTTCCGCCACGCCGGAGACGTAGAGACGCTGGTTTTTCTTATCGAGTACCATTTCACGCGTGTGAACGCTGTGTTTCGGATCTGTCGACTCACTCAGTTGGATGGTTTTCATCTCCTTACCGCTCCGGGTATCAATCAGCGTAACCGAACCTTCCAGCGTGTTGCCGATGTAGAGCGTATGGTTTTCTTCATCCAGCGCGGTAGCGAAGGCGCGACGCGAGGTAGTGATAGCGCCTTTTTTTGCCAGGGTGACGGGGTCCAGCGTAAATACCACCCCGGTGGTTTTCTCTTTTTCAAAAGAAGGGGCAGAGGCGGCAAACAGCGTATTTTGTGACGCATCGTAAGCCAACTCATACAGCCCCGGCCCCGGAGCCTGGGTCACGAGATCCTTCTCGGTCAAGGGTGCCGCTGCAGCGCTGGCCGCAGCCACCATTAGCCAAAGGGATAACACGACAAGCGATGCATTAATCGGGGTGCTTATTCCTTTATTCATTTACTTTTCTTCACACTGTTTTACGAAAAGAAAATGATAATTATTTTCAATAGCATTTGCAATTTGGTGAGAGGTGTGGCGGATTTTTGCTTATCTCATTGATTTATATAGAGATAAGCGGAGCGGTATCGGGAGGGGAGGTAGAGGCAGATCACATTCAGGTAATAAAAACCCTACTGACCGGGTTTCCGGCGTTCGGGTTTTAACTTTTAACGCATCAGGCCTGGTCGACCGCACCGCGCAGTTTGAATACGCTGACCGATGCGAGCAGACGTTCCGCCTGGCTGTGCATTGACTGCGCTGCGCTGGACGACTCCTGAGACAGCGTGGCGTTTTGCTGGGTCGCGGCATCCATGTGCGTCACGGCCACATTCACCTGGTCGATACCCGTGCTCTGTTCATGGCTCGCCATTGAGATGGTGTCGATAAGCTCGCTCACCTGCTTCACGCGCTGCAGGATCTCGTCCATCGCATCTCCCGCCTCTTTCACCAGCTGATTACCGTCGGCGATACGTGACACCGAGCGGTCAATCAGCACGCGAATATCCTGTGCGGCCGAGGCCGAGCGCTGCGCCAGGGCGCGAACTTCGGCGGCGACCACGGCGAAACCGCGCCCTTCGGTGCCGGCGCGTGCGGCTTCCACCGCGGCGTTGAGCGCCAGAATGTTGGTCTGGAAGGCGATGCTGTCGATCACGCTGATGATGCTGTTGATTTCGGTGGAGAACTGGTGGATCTCGCTCATGGTGTGGACAACTTTCTCTACCGCATCGCCACCCTGGCCCGCGACGTCGCAGGCATTGCGCGCCAGCGTGCTGGCGTGACGCGAGTTATCGGCATTGTTCTTCACTACCGAGGTCAGCTCTTCCATTGAGGCGGCCGTCTGCTCCAGCGCGCTGGCCTGCGCCTCATTGCGCGATGACAGCTCGCGGCTGCCCTGCGCGATTTGTGCCGACGCCGTGGCGATGGTTTCGGTGCCTTCCCGCACGCCGTAGACGATGTCGGTCAGGTTATGGTTCATCTCGCGCAGCGCGCGCATCAGCTCGGCGGTTTCATCACGCCCGGCTACCGGAATATCGGCCTGCAGATCGCCGGCGGCAACGGTGCGGGCGATGTTTACCGCCTGGGCCAGCGGACGGGTAATACTGCGGATCAGCCACAGGGTGATCAGCGCCCCGACAACCAGCGTCAACGCCATCGCAATAAGCAGCATCAGCCGTGTTTTTTCAAACTGCGCGAGGCTGTGAGCATCAATCTGCTGATGCAGCTGCGCGGCATGGGCGAGGGTGGCCGCCACCAGATCGTCAATCATTTTGGTCGGCTGGCGGTCGATACCGGTCACCAGTTTATCGACGCGCTGCGGGCTGTTGATATCACCCGGCACGTACTGCTTCAGCGCCGCGGTGTATTCCCGCTCCAGCTGAGCATGCAGCGTGCGGGTCTGCTGCGCGGTGTCGGTGTCCATGCCGAGCTGCGGCAGCAGCGTGATCAGCTGTGCCAGCAGCGCCTGGGTTTTCTCGCTCTGCGCCACAAACGCGGTGTGGTACTTCGTAAACGCTTCCTCTCCCTGGGTGCCGCGCAGCAGCGTATTTTTCCACTCCTGGACCTGAATTTTGAACTGCACCTGCGCATTTCTCGCGGTATCAATGCTCTGCGCGATCAACATCTGGGTACGCATGGTGTCATTGCTCTGCGCCAGACTGTCGGCGTTGATGGCGATGCCGCGCAGGCCGATAAACAGCGTTGCGAGCAGCAGCAGGGTAGCCAGCAAGCCGAGGCGCTGTCCAATGGTGAGGTGATTGAGTTTCATAGACGATTTCCGAGGTGAACATCAAACCCGAGTTAACCGGGGCTTAAGTCGATGTTATCGGAACTTAAGTATAAGACTTTATGAAAATGGCGGGAAATTTACGTTTAAATACAGGATCTGGCGGCGATAAGAGGTGATAACAGGGTTTTGTTGCAGTATCATGACAGAAATATGACAGCACAAACAAAAACACCGCCCGAAGGCGGTGTTTTTTTGCGTTAGCGAAAGAATTACTTCTTCGCAGCGCGCTCGAAGGAGGCGACGATCTCTGCTTTCGCAGCAGCGGCGTCGGCCCAGCCTTCCACTTTAACCCATTTGCCTTTTTCGAGATCTTTGTAGTGCTCGAAGAAGTGGCCGATCTGCGCTTTCAGCAGTTCCGGCAGGTCATTCACGTCTTTGATGTGATCGTACTCTTTGCTCAGCTTGGTGTGCGGAACGGCAACCAGCTTGGCATCTTCGCCCGCTTCGTCTGTCATTTTCAGCACGCCAACCGGACGGCAGCGAATAACAGAACCCGGCTGCAGCGGGTACGGGGTCGGGACCAGGACGTCAACCGGGTCGCCATCCAGAGACAGGGTGTTGTTGATGTAACCGTAGTTGCACGGATAGAACATCGCGGTGGACATGAAACGGTCAACAAACAGCGCACCGGTGTCTTTGTCGATTTCGTATTTGATAGGATCTGCGTTGGCAGGGATTTCGATAACAACGTAGATATCTTCTGGCAGATCTTTACCCGCCGGAACGTTGAGAAGGCTCATGTCTGTTTCCTTAAAAATGTATGGCAAACAAGTGCCGGGTATTATAGCTAACTGCGGCTAATTGTCTCAGGTTGTTTTTATCCCCGGGCGGCCCGCGACCCGTTTTTCAGAGCGCGATTCGGAGTGATTTGTCCATAATCACAGCCGCATCTTTTATAAATTCATGTAACCGCTTACAAAGCGCGTTTTTCTACGCATATCGCTATAACTTTTTCTTCATCAGTAGGATAGCGGCTCAGGCGCGCCACTGCGCTTGTTCGGCGTCGTGCCGCGCTATCCCTGAGTTTAACATTTTCGTTACTTTTTCGATTTGTGATGTAACGCATTCAGTTACATAGCACGTTGTCTATAGTCATCCCGCAGGTGAAGTCGTCACTCACACTACCCTACGAGGATAAAAATATGTGGAAGCGCTTACTTCTTGTCACAGCAGTGTCGGCGGCGATGTCGTCCTTCGCGATCGCCGCTCCGTTAACCGTGGGATTCTCTCAGGTTGGCTCCGAATCGGGCTGGCGCGCAGCGGAAACGAACGTTGCCAAAAGCGAAGCTGAAAAGCGCGGCATCACGCTGAAAATCGCCGATGGGCAGCAGAAACAGGAAAATCAGATCAAAGCGGTGCGCTCGTTTATCGCTCAGGGCGTGGATGCCATCTTCATCGCACCGGTAGTAGCGACCGGCTGGCAACCGGTGCTGGAAGAAGCGAAGGACGCTGAAATTCCGGTCTTCCTGCTCGATCGCACCATTGATGTGAAAGATAAATCGCTCTACATGACCACCGTAACCGCAGATAACGTGCTGGAAGGGAAGCTGATTGGCGAGTGGCTGATCAAAACCGTAAACGGCAAGCCGTGTAACGTGGTGGAGCTGCAGGGTACGGTGGGTGCCAGCGTCGCCATCGACCGTAAGAAAGGCTTCGCCGAAGCCATCAGCAAGGCCTCCAACATCAAGATTATCCGTTCTCAGTCCGGCGACTTCACCCGCTCTAAAGGCAAAGAGGTGATGGAGAGCTTCATCAAAGCCGAGAACAACGGCAAAAACATCTGCATGGTCTACGCCCACAACGACGACATGGCGATTGGCGCTATCCAGGCCATTAAAGAAGCTGGCCTGAAACCGGGCAAAGATATCCTCACCGGATCTATCGACGGCGTGCCGGACATCTTCAACGCCATGATTGACGGCGAAGCCAATGCCAGCGTGGAGCTGACACCAAACATGGCTGGCCCGGCGTTCGATGCGCTGGAAAAATTCAAAAAAGACGGCACCGAGCCTGAAAAAATGACCATGACCAAATCGACGCTCTATCTGCCGGATACGGCAAAAGAAGAGTTAGAGAAGAAGAAAAACATGGGGTACTGATCCCGCGTGGCGGCGGGTGCGTGTCAGCGCATCCGCCGTGTTGTCGGCCTGTGGGAAGTGAGGAGGTGGCCATGCCCCATGACAAATATCAGGACATTCTGCGCACCGAAGGATTAAGCAAAACCTTTCCCGGCGTGAAGGCGCTCGATCGGGTGGACTTCAGCCTGCGGCGCGGCGAAATCATGGCGCTGCTGGGGGAAAACGGTGCCGGAAAATCGACGCTGATCAAATCCCTGACCGGCGTTTATCAGCCGGACGGCGGGACCGTCTGGCTGGAAGGCCAGCCCATCGCCCCCAAAAATACCGCCCACGCCCAGCAGCTGGGTATCGGCACCGTCTATCAGGAAGTGAACCTGCTGCCGAATATGTCGGTGGCGGATAACCTGTTTATTGGTCGGGAGCCACGCCGCTTCGGCTTTCTGCAACGCAAAGAGATGGAAAAACGCGCCACGGCGCTGATGGCGTCCTATGGCTTTGCCCTCGATGTGCGCGAGCCGCTGAACCGTTTTTCCGTGGCGATGCAGCAGATCGTCGCCATCTGCCGCGCCATCGATCTGTCTGCGAAGGTACTGATCCTCGACGAACCCACCGCCAGCCTCGATGCTAAAGAGGTTGAGATGCTGTTTACCCTGATGCGCCAGCTGCGCGATCAGGGCGTCAGCCTGATCTTCGTCACCCACTTCCTCGATCAGGTGTATGAGGTCACCGACCGCATAACCATCCTGCGCAACGGCCAGTTTGTCGGCACGCGCGACACCGCCGATCTGCCGCAGATCGAGCTGGTCAAAATGATGCTGGGCCGCGAGCTGGAAACCAACGCGCTGCAGCGCGCCGGGCGCACCTTGCTGAGTGAGAAACCCGTGGCGGCATTTAAGGATTTCGGCAAGAAAGGCGTGATTACCCCGTTCGATCTTGAGGTTCGCCCCGGCGAAATCGTCGGCCTCGCCGGCCTGCTGGGTTCCGGCCGCACCGAAACCGCCGAAGTGATCTTTGGTATCCGGCCTGCCGACAGCGGCAGCGCGACGATCAAGGGTAGCCCGCGCACGCTGCGATCGCCGGCCATCGCCTCTCGGGTCGGGATCGGCTTTTGCCCGGAAGATCGCAAAACCGATGGCATCATCGCTGCCGCATCGGTGCGCGAAAACATTATCCTGGCGCTGCAGGCTCAGCGTGGCTGGCTGCGGCCCATCCCGCGCCGGGAGCAGAATCAGATCGCCGAGCGCTTTATCCGCCAGTTAGGCATTCGCACCCCGAGCGCCGAACAGCCGGTGGAGTTTCTCTCCGGCGGTAATCAGCAGAAGGTGCTGCTGTCGCGCTGGTTGCTGACGCGTCCACAGTTCCTGATCCTTGATGAGCCCACGCGCGGCATCGATGTGGGCGCTCACGCGGAAATTATTCGCCTGATTGAAACCCTGTGCGCCGACGGTCTGGCGCTGCTGGTCATCTCGTCTGAGCTGGAGGAGCTGGTGGGCTACGCCGACCGGGTCATTATTCTGCGCGACCGCAAGCACGTAGCGGAGATCCCGCTCAGCGAGCTGTCGGTCCCGGCCATCATGAATGCCATTGCGGCGTAAGGAGAGAGACGTGATGCCCCGTTCCCTGCCTCAAACCGGGCGAGCTGAACGCCGCTTCCGCTGGCCGCCAGGTGTCCCACAGCTGGCAGCGCTGGCGCTGATCCTGCTGGTGGACAGCCTCGTCGCCCCGCATTTTTTCCAGATCCTGTTGCAGGATGGCCGCCTGTTCGGCAGCCCGATCGATATTCTTAACCGCGCCGCACCGGTCGCGCTGCTGGCCATCGGCATGACGCTGGTGATCGCCACCGGGGGTATCGATCTCTCCGTCGGGGCGATCATCGCCATTGCCGGCGCCACAGCGGCAACGCTCACCGTTGAAGGCCATAGCCTGGCGGTAGTGATCCTCGCCGCGCTTGGTGCCGGCGTGCTGTGCGGGCTGTGGAATGGCGTGCTGGTTGCCATTCTCAAGATCCAGCCGTTTGTCGCCACGCTGATCCTGATGGTGGCCGGGCGCGGCGTGGCACAGCTCATCACCTCCGGCCAGATCGTGACCTTCAACTCGCCGTCGCTCTCCTGGCTCGGCAGCGGCTCGCTGCTGCTGTTCCCGACGCCGGTGATTATCGCCCTGGTCACGCTGATCCTGTTCTGGGTGCTGACCCGCAAAACCGCGCTCGGCATGTTTATCGAAGCGGTGGGCATCAACATCCGCGCCGCGAAAAATGCCGGGGTAAACACCCGCATCGTGGTGATGCTGAGCTATGTGCTGAGCGGGCTGTGCGCCGCCATCGCCGGGATTATCGTCGCCGCCGATATTCGCGGGGCGGATGCCAACAACGCCGGGTTGTGGCTGGAGCTGGACGCCATCCTCGCGGTCGTGATTGGCGGCGCGTCGCTGATGGGCGGGCGCTTTAACCTCGCGCTGTCGGTGGTCGGGGCGCTGATTATTCAGGGCATGAATACCGGAATTCTGCTGTCCGGCTTCCCGCCGGAGCTGAACCAGGTGGTGAAAGCGGTGGTGGTGCTCTGCGTGCTGATCGTCCAGTCGCCGCGCTTTATTACGCTGATTAAGGGAGCACGACGTCATGATAAAACGTAACCTGCCGCTGATGATTACCCTCGCGGTGTTCGTGCTGGGGTATCTCTACTGCCTGACGCAGTTCCCCGGTTTCGCCTCAACGCGGGTGATCTGCAATATCCTGACTGATAACGCCTTTCTCGGCATTATTGCCGTCGGCATGACCTTTGTGATCCTCTCCGGCGGCATCGATCTCTCGGTCGGGTCGGTGATCGCCTTTACCGGGGTGTTCCTCGCCAAAGCCATCGGCTACTGGGGGCTGTCGCCGCTGGTGGCGTTCCCGCTGGTGCTGGCGATGGGCTGCGCCTTCGGGGCCTTTATGGGGTTGCTGATCGATGCGCTAAAAATTCCGGCGTTCATCATCACCCTCGCCGGCATGTTCTTTTTGCGCGGCGTCAGCTATCTGGTGTCGGAGGAGTCGATCCCCATCGATCACCCCATCTACGATACCCTCTCCAGCCTGGCGTGGAAGATCCCCGGCGGCGGACGCCTGAGTGCGATGGGGCTGCTGATGCTGGGCGTGGTGGTGCTCGGTATTTTCCTGGCGCACCGCACCCGCTTTGGCAATCAGGTGTACGCCATCGGCGGTAACGCCACCTCAGCTAACCTGATGGGCATCTCTACCCGCAGCACCACGATCCGCATCTATATGCTCTCCACCGGGCTGGCGACGCTGGCCGGCATTGTCTTCTCAATTTACACCCAGGCAGGTTACGCGCTGGCTGGCGTCGGGGTGGAGCTGGACGCCATTGCCTCGGTAGTCATCGGCGGTACGCTGCTTTCCGGCGGGGTGGGAACGGTGCTGGGCACGCTGTTTGGCGTAGCGATCCAGGGGCTGATCCAGACCTACATCAACTTTGACGGCACGCTCAGCTCGTGGTGGACCAAAATCGCCATTGGCCTGCTGCTGTTTATTTTCATTGCGTTGCAACGGGGTCTGACGGTGCTGTGGGAAAATCGCCAGAATGCCGCCGTAACGCGGGTTAGCGTCGCCCCACGGCTTCCATAAGTTTTTGTTATGGAAAGAAATACTTAATATTTCCCCGGTTATTGCCGATAACGATTTTCTGACCATTTCACACGCTATCGCGATGACCGGGAAACGTCACATGCTGAAAAATCTGTCTGTTCGTACTGGTTTGTTGTCCCTGCTGGCAGTCATGACGCTGCTGCTGTTAGTAGTTAGTGGTATCGGTATTTACTCCCTCACCCAAAGTTCCAACGCGCTGCAACGCATCAATCACCTGCAGGGTGAGCAGATGGTGCAGCTCAGCGATGGCTATACCCTGATGCTGCGCGCCCGCAACGAAGCCGGGCAGGCAGTACGCCAGATGGAAGTCGGCATGCTCGACGATGCGGCTGCCGCCACTAAAGTCATTGAAAATGAAGTCGTGAAGGCCCGGGCGCAGCTGAAAGCCGTTATCGCTACGCCGGTCGATGATGAAGAGGGGCAGCGGCTGGTCGCCAGCCTGGCGAAAGCGTTCAGCGCCTATGACAGCAACGGCATCACGCCGATGGTGGCGGCGCTGCACGCCCAGAGTCCGGATCAATATTACGACCTGCTGGAAAACGGCCTGATCCCGGTGGCCCGGGATTTCAATAACGCCATGCAGGCCTTCCAGGCCTGGGGCGACGCGCGGGGTAAAGCGGAAGTGGCCGCGGTTGCCACCCAGAAAAACATGGTGCTGACGCTGATGATCGTCGCTGCCGTGCTGACCGCGGGCATCATCGTGCTGGCGTGGCTGGCGCTGCGCCACCTGTTACTGAAGCCGCTGGAGCAGTCGATAGCGCAACTGGAATACGTCGCGGCAGGGGATCTTAGCCGCGAGCTGCCACCCGCCAGCGATAACGAACTGGGGCGGCTGGCGCACGCCATCGAAACCATGCGCCAGGCGCTGCGCGAGTCGGTGGAGCGCGTGCGTGATGCCAGCTCGCAGATTGATACCGGCAGCCGCGAGCTGACCGCCGGTAACCTGAACCTCTCTCAGCGTACCGAGTCAACCGCCACCTCGCTGGAGCAAACCGCCGCCAGCATGGAGCAGATCACCGCTACCGTGAAGCAGAACGCAGAGAACGCCGAACAGGCGCACAAGCTGGCGCAGGCGGTCTCCGACACCGCCGATCACGGCAGCGAGATGGTGTGTTACGTCATCGAGAAAATGCGCGACATCGCCACCAGCTCCGATCGCATCGCCGACATTCTCGGCGTAATTGACGGCATCGCTTTCCAGACCAACATTCTGGCGCTCAACGCCTCGGTGGAAGCGGCGCGTGCCGGCGAGCAGGGGCGTGGTTTCGCGGTCGTGGCGACCGAAGTGCGCAACCTCGCCAGCCGCAGCGGTGAAGCGGCGAAAGAGATCCGCACGCTGATCAGCGACTCCCGGACCCACGTCGGGGAGGGGCGCGAGCTGGCGCAGCAGGCCGGTGAAACGATGGATGATATCGCCGCCGAGATCATGCGCGTGACGCGTCTGATGAAAGAGATCGCCAGCGCCTCGCACGAGCAGAGCCGCGGTATTGAGCAGGTAAATATCGCCGTCAGCCAGATGGATGAATCAGCCCAGCAGAATGCCGCGCTGGTGGAGGAGTCGGCGGCGGCCACGCGCTCGCTGGAGGAGCAGTCTCAGCAGCTGACCGCAGCGATGGCTTCGTTCAGGCTGCAACCCCAGGCGTAAATGCAAAAAGGGCAGCCTCGGCTGCCCTTTGTTTTTTCCGGCGAAGCTTATGCGTCCGGGTAGTCGTGGATCAGACGCTCGACGTCATTCACCATGTGCTCGTTGCCGACAAAGAACGGACGGCGCTGGTGCAGGCTTTCCGGCTGGATATCCAGAATACGCTCTTTGCCGTCGCTCGCCTTGCCGCCGGCCTGTTCCGCCAGGAACGCCATCGGGTTGCACTCGTACAGCAGACGCAGTTTCCCTTCCGGGTGGCTGGCGGTGCTCGGGTAGAGGTAGATGCCGCCTTTCAGCAGGTTGCGGTGGAAATCCGCCACCAGTGAGCCGATGTAGCGCGTGGTGTACGGGCGCTGCGTGGCTTTGTCCTCTTCCTGGCAGTATTTCAGGTACTTTTTCACCCCCAGCGGGAAGCGGATATAGTTCCCTTCGTTGATGGAGTAGGTGTTACCGCGTTCCGGGAAGCGCATGCGCTCCTGGCTCAGGCAGAACACGCCCAGCGACGGGTCATAGGTAAAGGCGTGCACGCCACAGCCGGTGGTGTAGACCAGCATGGTGGAGGAGCCGTACACCACATAACCGGCGGCAACCTGCTTGTTGCCCGGCTGGAGGAAGTCCTCCATGGTGACCGGGGTTCCGACCGGCGTGACGCGGCGGTAGATGGAGAAAATCGTGCCTACCGATACGTTGACGTCGATGTTGGACGAGCCGTCCAGCGGATCCATCAGTACCACGTATTTCGCGTGTTCACAGCCGTCGAACACCACGATTTCATCTTCTTCTTCAGAAGCGATACCGGCGACGATATCACGGGCGCGCAGCGCCGATTTCAGCTTCTCATTGGCGAACAGATCGAGTTTCTGCTGCACTTCGCCCTGGACGTTTTCAGCGCCGCTGGCACCAAGAATATCCACCAGACCGGCTTTGTTAATGTCGCGATGGATAATTTTCGCACCGAGCTTTATTGCCGACAGCAGCGCGGTCAGTTCCCCGGTGGCGTGCGAGAACTCATGCTGCTTCTCAACAATAAATTCACCTAACGTTTTCATAACACTTTCCCTGCTCTGAGATTGAGTAAAGCGATGCCGTGATAGTAACAAACTATCGAATAGTAGCGCACAGGTGAATCGCGCCAGCAAAATGCGGATTATCCTGAAATGCATTTATCCCCCGCAAACGAGGCGTTAGAATGTGCGCCGAACTTCGCGCCTGTCCCTTCAGGCCTTTTTCCTCCGCTGTATCACTGGCGGGCAGCAACAGCAGCGCCTGATGGGACAGGCACATATAAAGGATCGTGACGTATGCGCATTCATATATTGGGGATTTGTGGCACTTTCATGGGCGGCCTGGCCGTACTGGCCCGTTCGCTTGGCCACGAGGTAACGGGCTCGGATGCCAATGTTTATCCCCCGATGAGCACCCTGCTTGAAAAAGAGGGCATTGAATTAATTCAGGGCTACGACCCGAGCCAGCTTGAGCCGCGCCCGGATCTGGTGATCATCGGCAACGCCATGACGCGCGGCAATCCGTGCGTCGAAGCGGTGCTGGAGCAGGGCATTCCGTATCTGTCCGGGCCGCAGTGGCTGCATGACTTCGTGCTGCGCGACCGCTGGGTGCTGGCGGTTGCCGGTACCCACGGTAAGACCACCACCGCCGGCATGCTCACCTGGATTCTGGAATCCTGCGGCATGGCGCCGGGCTTTGTGATCGGCGGCGTACCGGGGAACTTCGACGTCTCCGCGCGTCTCGGCGACACGCCGTTCTTCGTGATTGAAGCCGACGAATACGACTGCGCCTTCTTCGACAAGCGTTCCAAGTTTGTGCACTACGCACCGCGCACCCTGATCCTCAATAACCTTGAGTTTGACCACGCGGACATCTTTGACGATCTGAAAGCGATCCAGAAGCAGTTCCATCACCTGGTGCGTATCGTGCCGGGGCAGGGGCGTATCATCTCCCCGGAGAACGACATCAACCTGAAGCAAACGCTGGCGATGGGCTGCTGGAGCGAGCAGGAGCTGACCGGCGAGCAGGGCATGTGGCAGGCTAAAAAGCTGACCAACGACGCGGCCTGCTGGGAAGTGTGGCTGGCGGGCGAGTGCGTCGGCCAGGTCAACTGGTCGCTGGTGGGCGAGCACAACATGCAGAACGGCCTGATGGCAATCGCGGCGGCACGCCATATCGGCATCACCCCGGCGGACGCGGCGCAGGCGCTGGGCTCGTTCATCAATGCCCGTCGCCGTCTGGAGCTGCGTGGCGAAGCGGATGGCGTGTGCGTGTATGACGATTTCGCCCATCACCCGACCGCGATTCTGGCTACCCTGGCCGCGCTGCGCGGAAAAGTGGGCGGCACCGCGCGTATTCTTGCCGTGCTGGAGCCGCGCTCCAATACCATGAAGATGGGCATCAGCAAGAACGATCTCGCGCCGTCGCTGGGTCGCGCCGATGAAGTGTTCCTGCTGCAGCCGCAGCATATTCCGTGGCAGGTGGCGGAAGTGGCGGAAGCCTGCATTCAGCCAGCGCACTGGAGTGCCGACATCGACACGCTGGTGGAGATGATCACCAAAGCCGCACAGCCGGGTGACCATATTCTGGTGATGAGCAACGGCGGATTCGGCGGCATTCATCAGAAGCTGCTCGACGCGCTGACAAAAAAGGCCGACGCGGCTAACGACCGGTTTTAAGCCCGCCGGAAATAAAAAACGCCTCTCAGTGAGAGGCGTTTTTTTTGCGTTACTGCTGACCTTCGGCCAGTTCGCGCAGGTACTGGAAGATGAGGCGCGAGGATTTGGGCGGCTTATTGCCCTCTTTCTCTTTTTTGGCGTTGCGGATAAGCGAACGCAGCTGCTGGCGATCCGCCTGCGGCCACAGGTTCAGCACTTCCGGCACCGCGTCATCGCCGTTTTCAATCAGGCGATCGCGCAGCTGCTCTAACTTATGGAACAGCGCAACCTGCTGGTTGTGGCGGTTTTTCAGTTTGTCGAGCGCCTGACGAATCGGCTCCACGTCGCGCTGGCGCAGCATTTTGCCAATCAGCTGCATCTGGCGGCGGCGACCTTCCTTCTTGATGCGCTGCGCCAGCTCAATGGCGGCGCGCAGATCGTCGTCCAGCGGAATTTTATCCAGGGCGTTTTTGCCCAGCTCAACCATCTCGGCGCCGAGGCGTTTCAGCTCTTCGGCGTCGCGCTTAATTTCGCTTTTACTGACCCAGATAATTTCATCATCGTCGTCTTCGTTTTCATTATCAGGGACTTCATCGAGCCAGTCATCGGGCTGCTTAGTCATTCTCAGGCTCCTTAAAAAAGAGGCTAATACTACCAGTTAAGGCGCGCACTGCGAAATGGTTCTCTGTTAGACTCAAAAAGACGTACTAACACTCCATCCTACATTATGGCATTCGCGATGAAAGTAATCACACAAGTAGCGCAGCAGCGCAAAGCGCTGGAAGAGGCGGTATCTCAGGCACTTGAACTTGCTTCCGGTAAAGCAGACGGCGCCGAAGTGGCGGTAAGTAAAACCACCGGCATCAGCGTCAGCACCCGCTACGGAGAGGTGGAGAACGTTGAATTTAATAGCGATGGCGCACTCGGCATCACGGTGTACCACCAGAACCGCAAGGGCAGCGCCTCCTCAACCGATTTAAGCCCGCAGGCCATTGCCCGTACCGTGCAGGCAGCGCTGGACATTGCGCGCTACACCTCCCCGGACCCCTATGCTGGCGTGGCAGAGAAAGAACTGCTGGCGTTTGAAGCACCGGATCTCGACCTGTTCCATCCGGCGGACATCGACCCGGATCGCGCCATCGAACTGGCGGCCCGTGCGGAGCAGGCGTCCCTGAACGGCGATCCGCGCATCACCAACACCGAGGGCGGGAGCTTCAACAGCCACTACGGCGTGAAGGTATTTGGCAACAGCCACGGCATGCTGCAGAGCTACTGCTCGACCCGCCACTCGCTCTCGAGCTGCGTGATTGCTGAAGAGAACGGCGACATGGAGCGCGATTACGCCTATACCATTGGCCGCGCGCTGGGCGATCTGGAGTCCCCGGAGTGGGTAGGCCAGGAGTGCGCCCGTCGTACCCTGTCGCGCCTGTCGCCGCGCAAATTGCCGACCATGAAAGCGCCGGTGATCTTCGCCCGTGAAGTGGCGACCGGCCTGTTTGGACATCTGGTGGGTGCCATCAGCGGCGGCGCGGTCTACCGTAAATCCACCTTCCTGCTGGACGCCCTCGGCACGCAGATCCTGCCGTCGTGGCTCACCATTGAAGAGCACCCGCACCTGCTTAAAGGCCTCGCCTCAACGCCGTTCGACAGCGAAGGCGTGCGCACCGAGCGTCGCGACATCATCAAAGACGGCATTCTGACGCAGTGGCTGCTCACTAACTATTCTGCGCGCAAGCTGGGGCTGAAAAGCACCGGTCACGCGGGCGGCATCCACAACTGGCGCATTCAGGGCCAGGGCCTCGGCTTTGACGCGCTGCTAAAAGAGATGGGCACCGGGCTTATCGTCACCGAGCTGATGGGCCAGGGCGTCAGCGGCATTACCGGCGACTACTCGCGCGGCGCGGCGGGCTTCTGGGTGGAGAACGGCGAAATCCAGTATCCGGTGAGCGAAATCACCATTGCCGGTAACCTGAAGGAGATGTGGAGCAATATCGTGACTATTGGCGACGATATTGAAACGCGCAGCAATATTCAGTGCGGGTCCGTACTGCTTCCGGAGATGAAGATCGCCGGCCAGTAATATCAGGGGAGCGCAACGCTCCCCTTTTTCATCACAACAATAAAAAGGTGCCGTCATGCGTAAGACACTGTTAGCAATGTTGACCGTTTCATCCCTGTTTGTTGCCTCATCGGCGGCCTTTGCCGCCGATCTGGATGAAGACATGGATATCCTGAGTGAAAACTATCAAATCGTTCTCAAAACCGATGACGCCGGTGAAATGAAAGCCGCGCTCGGCAAGATGCGCGCCGCCGCGCTGGATGCAAAAAAATCCGCCCCGGTGAAGCTGGAAAACAGCGCGCCGGACAGCGCAGAGATGAAAGATTACCGCCACGGGCTGGATACGCTGGTGGGGCAGATTGACGGCGCGCTGGCGCTGGCAAGTGCCGGAAAAGTGAAGGAGGCGCAGACCGCTGCCGAAGCCTTCAAAACCACCCGCAATACCTACCATAAGAAGTACCGCTAATCATCAGGGCCAGCGCCACCGCGCTGGCCTGCGTCGTATCATCGCAACATGACGTTGCCCCCGCAGGTGTTACCCGTCGTTCGTTCGCTTTTCAGGTCGCCCGACGCTTTTCAGAAAGTGGCGTACTTTGGTGAAAAAAGGGTGCCCGAGAGCCTCTCGCCCCACAACGGTAGCGGGGGTTTCCCCCCGCCGGTTTACCTTCGCGTACTGGGTTCGTAAGCCAGTCGCACCGCGACTTCATACTCACCATAGCGGATCCTGATCTCGCACAGCGCGGGCCGTGTGAGCAGGGCAATGGTCACTGTCGTCAGACAGACGATCAGCACCGCCGCCATCGTCAATGCGTGTCGTTTCATGGTTACGCCTCCTTGCTTTGCAGCAGTGAAAAGGCTAACCTTCCGTTGTTGGTTCGGAAGGGAAAGCCTCACTTTGATGAATAATCAGGTGGGGCTTTTTACTGCCTGCCGTTCACGACAGACAAACCAGTCCTGCGCTCAAGACAGCCAGTCTCAAGCACCCACGCCCATTCTATCCAGCCGTCATAAGCCGCGCTTATTTCCTGTGTAATCCTTCGGCGCGCGCCGCAAAACAGAACCCGCTTTTTTTCACCTGTCCGCCTCCTTTTCAGGTGATATTCATCACATAAATCCAGCATAAAGTAATCATTCACGGGATTTATGTGGAACAGATCACTGCCGCCGCTCGCGCTTCCACATGGAAGTGGAAAAGAACTCTCTACAAACCCCACCAGCCCACCGTTAGTGTTACCCCATCGCAACACAGAATATATGCAGCGTTAACAACGGAGCGGTAATGAACGACGCAGTGTGTCAACAAACGGAACAGACCGCGCAACTCGGCGATCGCATGCTGGCCTGGGTATTCGCCCTGCTTAAGCGTAACCACATCACGCCAAACGCGGTGCAGGAGCAGATGCTCAGCTCGCACGTGCGGGCGATGGCGCACCGATCGGTGAGCGGCGAGCCGCTGCCTGACGTGGAAGCGGAGCTGTTCGACGAAATCTCCGATGCCTCGATGCAGCTGGCGCAGGCGGTGGTGGATGAATTCGGCAACCTGCCGGTGGAAGAGGCCTGGCTTTTGTCGGTGCACTTCGAAGTGGCGAAAGACAATCTCTAAGCGCAAAGGAGCGGAATATGGAACAGATTACAGTGGTGATTGGCGACCGTCTGGGCAAAGGCCAGAAAGTGGGCGCAGGGGTTGAGAAAGCCGGTGGTCGTGCGGTAGTGGTGCCGGGCGTGGCGGCGGATATGAAGCTGGGCGACGTCATGAAAGCGGAAAACGCCACCTTCGGGATCTCGTTTTGCGGCAGCGGCGGTGCCGGGGCAATCACTGCCCAGACCAAACACGGCTACAAAGCGAAATACGGCATGCGCTCGGTGGAAGAGGGCGTAACGGCCATCAATGAAGGCTGCAACGTGCTGGGCTTCGGCTTTATGGATAAAGAAGAGCTGGGCGAACGCCTGGTGGAAGCCTGGAAGAAGAAGTACGGCAACTGACATGAAAGAGAAATTCACCACCACGGTGAGGGTCAGCGGTAAAGGAGAGAGTAAGGCGCGGGCCTTCTCTGATGCGCTGAGCCACGTTCAGAGGGCGATGCTGACGTCCTCCAGCCAGGTTTTGCTGCGTATTGAGCCACAGGATGTGCAGGTTGTTCATGCGCGGGAAACGGTGCGGAAAGAGGCGTTTCTGTTTTTCTTTCTGCGCCGTGAACGACGCATTTTCAGCGTGGAGCTGGAAGTGACTGTCAACGTGACCGCGATTAATCCCGATAAGGTCGATTTCGTCACGCAGTAATCCACTTTCCCTCTGAATATCCCGCTGGGTGTTGCTGCTGTGCAACGCTCCGGGTAGTCGCTTGCGGGAACCACAACACAACAGAAGGACGGAGTAATGTTCTTAATAATATTAATAAAATCGCTCATCATCGGCGCGCTGGTTGGCGTCGGTGTGGGGGCCGGGGCTGCACGCATGTTTCATGCTCCCACCACCCAGGGAATGGGGGCATTTCGTACTCTGGGGGAGCTTAACTCCTGCGAAGGGGACCCCGCCTCGCATTTCTCGTTTGGTCTGGGCTTCTTCTTCAACGCCTGGGCGTCGTCGGTTGCTGCCGGCTCGTTCACCCAGGACGTTGACCATCGCATCATCCCGAACTGGGGTGCGGCGGCGCTGATGATGAAAAACCGCAACGTGGCGGAAACCCTGCACGATCCGAAGAAGATGGCCATTGCCTGCGGCGTCATCGGCATGATCGTGGTCGCGTTCCTCAACACCACCGCGTCAGCGGTGCCGGCTGCGCTGCAGGTGACGGCCGTTAAGGTGCTGGTCCCTGCCGCGAACCTGCTGGTCAATACCGTGATGCCGGTGATTTTCTGGCTGGCGGCCATCGATGCCGGTAAGAAATCGGGCTTCTGGGCCACGGTATTCGGCGGCGCGGCGCAGCTGATCATGGGGAACGCCGTACCGGGTCTGGTACTGGGCATTCTGATTGGTAAAGGCGTGGAAGAGAGCGGCTGGAACCGCGTCACCAAAGTGATGATGACGGCCATCGTTGCGCTGTTCGTGCTGAGCGCATTCTTCCGCGGCTTCGACATCAAGATGATCGAGTCCTTCCACCTGGGCGTGCCGAACTGGCTCGACCTGATCCACAACGCGGTCAGCGGCAAATAAGGGGCTGATGATGGAAGAGAATAAAGGTTTCTGGTATGCCGACTGGTCGTTCCCGATCCTCGTGGGCCTGCTCTCCTCCGGCGTGTTTGCCGGGACGCACATGTACTACCTCTACGGTATCGGCGCGTTTAACGAAGTGGCATTCGTGGCAATGCTGAAAGCGGGCATGGATACCGGCGTCTACGGCGCGGTGGCGGCGTTCGGTGCCAGCTTCCTGTTTGCGCGCATTATCGAGGGATCGCTGGTGGGTATCCTCGATATCGGCGGCGCGATTCAGACCGGCGTAGGTCTTGGTGTCCCGGCGCTGCTGCTGGGCGCAGGCTTCGTATTCCCGGTGGCGAACTTCGGTGCCTCGCTGGTAACCGGCCTGGTGATTGGCCTGGCGATTGGCTACCTGATTATCCTGGCGCGTAAGTTCACCATCAATCAGAGCGACTCCACCTATGGTGCCGACGTGATGATGGGCGCGGGTAACGCCTCCGGGCGCTTCCTCGGGCCGCTGATTATCCTCAGCGCGATGGCAGCCTCCATTCCCATCGGTATCGGCTCGCTGGTCGGCGCACTGGTGTTTTACCTGTGGCAGAAGCCCATCACCGGCGGCGCTATCCTCGGTGCCATGATCCTCGGGTCGATTTTCCCGGTAGCCCTTTAAGACCGCCGTCCCACGCGCGCATCGTCCGGCGCGTGGGCAAACAGGAGCCTCCTATGTATGATTTAATCCTGCGCCGCGCCCGTCTGGTGGACGATACCGTCATCGACATTGCGATTCAGGACGGCAAAATTGCCGCGCTGGGCGACATCACCGGCTCCGCGCGCAGCGAGCGCCAGCTGTCCGGCGACTACTACCTGAGCGCCGGCTGGATTGATTCCCACGTGCACTGCTACCCGAATTCGCCCATCTACCACGACCAGCCCGACAGCGTCGGCATCGCCACCGGCGTGACGACCGTCGTGGATGCCGGCAGCACCGGCGCCGACGACATCGACGACTTTTATCAGCTCACCCGCCAGGTGGAAACCGAGGTCTACGCCCTGCTCAACATCTCGCGGGTTGGCCTTATCGCCCAGAATGAACTGGCGAATATGGCGAACATTGACGACGCGGCGGTACGCGAGGCGGTGACGCGTCATCCTGATTTTATTGTCGGCCTGAAGGCGCGGATGAGCAGCAGCGTCATCGGCGATAACGGCCTGAAACCGCTGGTGCGCGCCAAAGCGATGCAGCAGGAGAACGGCGGCCTGCCGCTGATGGTGCATATCGGCAATACCCCGCCGGAGATCGATGAGATTGCCCCGCTGCTGGCGAGCGGCGACATCATTACCCACTGCTATAACGGCAAGCCGAACCGCATTCTGACGCCGGAAGGGGCGCTGCGTGCCTCGATCACCGACGCCCTGAAACGCGGCGTGCGGCTGGACGTAGGGCACGGCAGCGCCAGCTTCAGCTTTGCGGTGGCGCAGCAGGCGATCGCGCTGGGGATCCTGCCGCACACCATCAGCTCGGACATTTACTGCCGCAACCGCATCAACGGCCCGGTGAAAAGCCTGGCGCACGTGATGTCGAAATTCCTCGCCATCGGCCTGTCGCTGCCGCAGGTGATTGAGTGCGTAACGCGCCACGCCGCCGACGGCCTGCGCCTGCGCCACAAAGGACGACTCGAACCGGGCGCTGATGCCGACTTTACGGTGTTCGCCCTGCGTCGCCAGCCCGTCCTGTTTACCGATTCTGACCAGAACAGTCTTGCAGCCGAGATGCAGCTGCTTCCGTTGGCCGCCGTGCGCGCCGGGAAGTGGTTCACCACCGAACAAGGGAGCGCGGAACATGCCTTCGATTTATGAGAAATATCAGTTAAAACCGGTGATTAACGCCTCGGGCCGCATGACGGCGCTGGGCGTCTCCACGCCGCGGCCTGAGGTGGTCGAGGCGGTGACCACCGGCATGAATCACTATTTCGAGATGAAAGACCTGGTGGACAAAACCGGGACGTACATCGCGCAGCTGCTTGAAGTGGAAGCGGCGACCGTAGTCTCCTGCGCCTCGGCGGGGATCGCCCAGTCGGTGGCGGCGATGCTGGTACAGGACAGCCAGTGGCTGCTGGAAAATCTGCACACCACGCCGATTGCGAACAACGAGATCGTGCTGCCGAAAGGGCACAACGTGAACTTTGGCGCGCCGGTCGGCACGATGGTAGCGCTGGGCGGCGGACGCGTGGTTGAAGCGGGTTACGCCAACGAGTGCTCTGCCGATCAGCTGGCGGCGGCTATTACCCCGCGCACCGCCGCCATTCTCTATATCAAGTCTCATCACAGCGTGCAGAAAAGCATGCTCAGCGTGGAGCAGGCGGTCGTCGTGGCCCGTAAGCACAACCTGCCGCTGATTGTGGATGCCGCCGCAGAAGAAGATCTGCACGTCTACTATCGCGCCGGGGCGGATCTGGTGATCTACAGCGGTGCGAAAGCCATTGAAGGGCCAACCAGCGGACTGGTGATCGGCAAGCAGCAGTACGTCGAGTGGGTGAAGCGCCAGTCGGGGGGGATCGGCCGCGCCATGAAGGTTGGCAAAGAGGGCATCCTCGGCCTGACCTGCGCCATCGAACACTACCTCAGCGCCAGCAAAACCACCGGTGCTGAAATGGTGGCGCGTATGACTCCCTTTATTGACGAACTGAATCGCCTGGACGGCGTGACCGCGCGCGTCGTCTGGGATGCTGCCGGACGCGACATCGCCCGCGCGGAGATCAAGTTCGATGAAAGCGTAACCGGCATCGCCACCGGCGAGCTGGTCAGCGCCCTGAAGCGCGGCGAGTACGCCATCTATTTCCGCGGTTATAAAGCAAATGAAGGCATTATCGAAGCCGATGTGCGCAGTGTTACCGAAGAACAGCTGGCTATCATCGCCCGCAGCATCGCCGTTTTACTCAAGGAGACCCAGGCATGAAACTGACCCCCAATTTTTATCGCGACCGCATCTGTCTGAACGTGCTGGCCGGTTCGAAGGATAACGCGCAGGCTATCTACGAAGCGGCGCAGGGGCATGTGCTGGTGGGCGTGCTGTCAAAAAACTATCCGGACGTGGAGCGCGCGGTGGCGGATATGCGCGAGTACGCGGCGCTGATTGATAACGCGCTTTCGGTCGGGCTGGGGGCGGGCGATCCGAACCAGTCGGCGATGGTCAGCGAGATCTCCCGCCAGGTGCAGCCGCAGCACGTCAACCAGGTGTTTACCGGGGTGGGCGTCAGCCGGGCGCTGCTGGGCCAGCAGCAGACCGTCGTGAACGGGCTGGTCTCCCCAACCGGCACGCCGGGGATGGTGAAGATCTCCACCGGGCCGCGCAGCAGTAAAACCCCGGACGGCATTGTGCCCGTTGAAACCGCCATCGCGCTGCTGAAAGACATGGGCGGCAGCTCCATCAAATACTTCCCGATGGGCGGTCTGAAGTGCGAAGCGGAGTACCGCGCGGTGGCGCAGGCCTGCGCTGAGCACGACTTCTGGCTGGAACCGACCGGCGGCATCGATCTGGATAACGTCGAGGCGATCCTGCGCATTGCGCTGGAGGCTGGCGTGAGCCGAATCATTCCGCATATCTATAGCTCAATCATCGACAGCGCCACGGGCGATACCCGTCCGGATGACGTGCGTCAGCTGCTGGAGATAACCAGAAGGCTGCTGGGCTAACGCCGCTTTGCATCGCGGCGCGTAATCCGTAACTATGGCTGTGACTACTGGCGGTACACCGGGTGCGATGACGCGCCCGGGCAACGAGAGGAAACTGCAGTGCGATTCCCGAATCAACGTCTGGCTCAACTGTTTTCCCTGTTACAGAACGAGCCGCTGCCGCAGGATGAGCTGGCGCGCCGGCTCACGGTTTCCACGCGTACCGTGCGTGCCGATATCACCGCGCTGAATGAATTGCTGTTACACCACGGGGCGCAGTTTGTGCTCAGCCGCGGCACCGGTTACCAGCTAAGCATTACCGACGCCGGGCGCTATGCGGCGTTGCAGACAGCCCACCCGCGCCAGCTACGCATTCCCCGCACCGGGCCGGAGCGCATCCACTATCTGCTGGTGCGCTTTCTCACCGCCGCCTACTCGCTGAAACTGGAAGACCTGGCCGAGGAGTGGTTTGTCAGCCGCGCCACGCTGCAGGGCGACATGGCCGAAGTGCGCGAGTGGTTCAACCGTTACAACCTTTCTATCGAGACGCGTCCGCGCCACGGCATGAAGCTGTTTGGCAGCGAGATGTCGATCCGCGCCTGCCTGACGGACCTGCTCTCCCGGCTCATTCAGGAGGACAGCGAGCATCCGCTGGTGAACAAGGAAGCGCTGAACGCCGGGGTGCCGCAGCAGCTGGAGCAGGGGTTACAGGCCTGTTTTAACCACTACCGCATCCGGCTGACGGACGAGGGCGAGCAGTTTATCCGTCTCTACTGCGCCGTGGCGGTACGGCGTATCAGCGAAGGTTTTCCGCTCTCGGATTTCACTGCGGACGACGTCGGGGATAACGTGCGCGAGGCCGCGCGCGACATCGCCGGACTGCTCCAGACCCTGACCAGCAAAACGCTGTCGGAGTCGGAGGAGCACTGGCTGCGCGTGCATATCGCGGCACGTCAGGTGCAGGATCTGGCCCCCAGCACCATCAGCGCCGACGATGCCGATGCGCTGGTGAACTACATTCTGCGCTACATCAATACCCACTTTAATTACAACCTGCTGACCGACGCGCAGCTCCATGCCGACCTGCTGACCCACATCAAAACCATGATCACCCGGGTGCGCTACCAGATCTCGCTGCCCAATCCGCTGCTGAGCAACATCAAACAGCACTACCCGCTGGCGTGGGATATGACGCTGGCGGCGGTATCCAGCTGGGGGAAATACACGCCGTACGCCATCAATGAAAACGAAGTCGGTTTTCTGGTGCTGCACATCGGCGTCGGGCTGGAGCGGCACTACAACATCGGTTACCAGCGCCAGCCGCATGTGCTGCTGGTGTGCGACACCGGCAACTCCACAGTGCGCATGATTCAGGCGATGCTGCTGCGCAAGTACCCGCAGCTTGAGGTCACGCGCATTATCTCCCTGCGCGACTATGAGCAGCTCGCCAGCGTTGAGGAGGATTTTGTCATCTCTACGGCGCGCATCAGTGATAAAGACAAGCCGGTGGTGGTGATGTCGCCGTTTCCCACCGACTACCAGCTGGAGCAGATCGGTAAACTGGTGCTGGTGGATCGCACCCGGCCCTGGATGCTGGAGAAGTATTTCGACGCCGGGCATTTCTGCATCATCGACGAGCCGATGGATCAGCAGGCGCTGTTCCGCAGGTTGTGCGGAGCTTTAGAGCAGGAAGGCTTCGTGGATAGCGAATTCCTCGCCTCGGTGGTGGAGCGTGAAGCCATCGTCAGCACCATGCTCGGCGACGGCATCGCCCTGCCGCACTCGCTGGGTCTGCTGGCCCATAAAACGGCGGTTTACACCGTGCTGGCCCCGCAGGGCATCGCCTGGGGTGAGGAAACCGCGCACGTCATTTTCCTGCTGGCGATCAGCAAAAGCGAATACGAAGAGGCGATGGCGATCTACGATCTGTTCGTCACCTTCCTGCGTGAACGCGCCATGCCGCGCCTGAAAGCGTGCCGCAGCTTTGACGAGTTTAAAACCGTGGCGGTGGAGTGCGTCAGCCGGTTTTAAACCGGCACCAGGGGTTATCGTAACCAGTTGATCTTACGCTGTTATCTTGACGTTTTCGCCGTGAAGCGCATCACAAACCCGCCGCGTCACGGGATGCTGTTTTTTGCCGCGCGCTAACATCAACTTTAAATAACTCACTGATTTTAATGATTTTAAAACCCCGGTCGACTGATTGATTCGATAATCGTATCGATCCCCCCGTTTAATGAATTGGTTTAGCCCGCCGCGGCTTCGCAGAATGGTGAGACATTCACCGTTCGGGAGCCGTTATGTCGTTATTACTCAGCAATAATTACCCCTTTTATGCCGCCGACCTGCTGCGCGCCGCGAAGCCAGGCTTCCAGCCGCGCATGGCGTTGATTCTGGGCTCGGGCCTCGGGGCGCTCGCCGGCCAGATGGAGAACGTCACCACCCTCGCGTATGAAAAATTGCCGGGTTTCCCGGTCAGCACAGTGCAGGGCCATGCCGGGGAAGTGGTGATGGGTACCCTGCACGGCGTGGATATTATCTGCATGAAGGGCCGCGGGCATTTTTATGAAGGGCAGGGCATGGGCATTATGACCCACGCGGTGCGCACCTTCAGGCTGCTTGGCTGCGACTTCCTGCTGTGTACTAACGCTGCCGGCTCCCTCAATCCGGCCATCCCGGCTGGCAGCCTGGTGGCGCTGACCGACCATATCAATACCATGCCGACCTCACCGCTGGAAGGGCCGAACGACGACCGTTTTGGGCCACGCTTCTTTAGCCTCGCTAACGCTTACGATGCAGGGCTGCGCGCCCGGCTGCACGAGGCCGCGCAGGCGCTCACGCTGCCGCTGCACGAGGGGGTGTTTGTCTCCTACACCGGGCCTAATTTCGAAACCCCGGCTGAAATTCGCATGATGCAACGAATGGGCGGCGATGTGGTGGGGATGTCGGTGGTGCCTGAGGTTATCGCCGCTCGCCACTGCGGCCTGAAAGTGCTGGCGGTTTCCGCCATCACCAACATGGCCGAAGGGCTGAGCAACGTGGCGCTGTCGCATGAGCAAACGCTGAAATGCGCCGCGCTGGTCACCGACGACTTTATGCGTCTCATCGGCCATTTCATTAAAACCTACTCACGCTAATCCGCTACCGGAGCGGGCGCGGACAGGCCCGCTCTCAGGAGTTCTGACATGACACAACAGCCTGTTTCACGCGGCAATCTGAATGCCATTTCTTATCTGAGCTATTACTTTGTCGGGGCGCTGGTTTCCACCCTCGGCATCGTGCTCTGGCCGTTATGCCAGGCCTTTAACAAAGATCCAAGTTTTATCGGCCAGGTCTTTACCCTGATGAATCTCGGCATGTTCGTGCCCATCATGCTGGGTGGGCTGCTGATGAAAAAATGGGGGCTGAAGATGCCGCTGGTTATCGCGGCGGCGGCCACGGTGGTCATCAGCGCCGTGCTTTTTATCTCGCCGACCCTGACCATGTTCAGTATTGCGGTCGCAGGTATCGGTGCCTGCGGCGGGGTCTTCATGACTCTCGGCAGCTATCTGGTGGTGCGCATTAACCCGGATGAAAAGCGCCGCTCCGCCAGCCTCATCTTCACCGACTTCTTCTTCAGCCTGGCCGGTGCCACGCTCTCCTTTTTGCTGGCGTGGCTGTTTAAGCTGGGCGCAACCTGGATGGCGATGTACGGCATCATGGGGGCACTGGGCGCGTTGATGCTGGCGTTAAGCCTGCGCTGCCGTTTTCCCACCACCCAGGATGAGAGCGCACCGTCCACGCCGCAAGCCACTGCGGGTGAAGGGTGGGGCGCGGCGGTGTATCTGCTCTGCTTCGCCCTGTTCGCCTTTTTACTGGCAGAACCGATCTTCACGATGTGGACGCCAGGCTATCTGCAGTCGCGTTTCACGCTGCCGGCCGAGGAAGCCGCGCTCTTTACCACGGTCTACTGGGTGACGAAAGCCATTGGCCTGTTCGTGAATCAGTTCACCGTAAAATGGATGCAGCTGCGCACCTTCCTGCTGATCTGTACCGGTGCCGGGCTGGTGGCTATCGCCATTATTGCCAACAGCGCGAATACCACGCTGATACTGGTCGCCTGCGGCGTGTTCGGCTTCTTCAACTCCGGGCTGTTTTCCGGGCTGATGAGCTACGGATCGCTGCAGATAAGCCAGAGTTCGCCGACGCTGGTCTCTGCGCTGCTCACCTGCGGAACGGTAGGCACGCTGGTGTTTGCCAGCGTCTCATCGCTGGTCAATCAGCAGTACGGCATGCAGGCGGCGGTGAATACCTCGACCCTGGCCTATGGCATCCTGCTTCTCGCGTTGATTGCGGCGGTGGTATGTAGTCGTGCAGAGCGGCTGCACCAGGCCGGGGCAACGGACATTTGACGATGTCTGAGCCGGAAGTGCATGATGACCATCCCTTTTTTCAACACGTCATCGCCATGCCCGAACTGAGTGCTAACAGTCGAATCAGCCTGCGTATGCTGCGCTATTTCCAGGTGCTGGCGGAAGAGCTGCATTTTGGTCATGCCGCCGGGCGGCTGAATATTTCTCAGCCGCCGCTGAGCATGCAGATAAAAGAGCTGGAAGAGATTATGGGCTGTGCGCTTTTCGAGCGAACCAGCCGTAAGGTTGTGCTGTCGGCCACGGGCATCGCGCTGAAAGCCGAGGTGGACCGGCTGCTCAGCGCCACCGAGCAGTCACTGAACTATGTGCGTCAGACGGGGCGTCACGCCCATCAGCGCATCCAGATTGGCATCATCGGCAGCGCGCTGTGGGGGGCGCTGCTGCCGCGCCTGAGTGCGTTCAGGCAACGCTATCCCGAGGTGGTGTGGCAGCTTCATGAGCTGTCGCAGCTGCAGCAAATCGACGCGCTAAAATCGCGCACCATCGACGTCGGTATTCAGCGCAACCTCACGCCACATACGGAAAGAGGCATTCACTGTCAGCTTATTTCCCATGAGTCGCTGCAGGTCGCCGTGCCGGAACAGAGCGCGCTCAGCCAGCGCAAGCGCGTGACCCTGAAATCCCTCGCGTATCAGCCGTTCATCTCGCTCTCCTTCAGCCACAGTGATTTTGCCTCTCAGCTCTATGATTACTGCGTCAGTGCGGGCTTTTATCCGCATATCACCCATCAGGTTCGTGAACCGCAGACCGCGCTGGCGCTGGTCAGTGCCGGCATGGGTATCGCGTTGTTGCCTGAAAGCTGCGCGTTGATTCAGTGGCCAGGCGTGACCTTTATTCCCCTGCGGGAAACCATCCCGGCCGATCTCTATGCGCTCTGGTATGGAGAAAAGCAGCCTGAAATCGTTAACCATTTTATTACTACGCTGGTGGCTTCCGCGCCCTGTTAATTATCCGGAAAGCATTCCGGAAAGATATTAATAAATATCCAGTCAGCCTCAGGAAAGGTAACCAGGTATTATTTGGTCGGAAACTGTGCGTGCGCAGTCAGAATAAGAGAGGGCAGTGGATAAATACTATTCGGGTGCGCATATCGCGCCAGGGAATATTTTTCCGCAATCACTTTTGATCTGACACTCATTCACATTAAGGGCAATGAAAATGGAAATTCGCCACTGTTCTCCGCGGGGCGCGACGTTATTTTCGCAGACGTATGACTCGCTGGAAGACGCCGTCAACGAGGCGGCAAATCAGGCGGTACGTGCTTATTGTCAGGGCACGTTCAGTGTCGGCGGCGTCATGCTCGACAATAGCGGTAATGTGTTAAACGCGCTGCATAATAACGTGGTGGAAGAGGGGATGACATTCGATCCGACGGCACATGGCGAGCGGCAGCTTATCGACTGGTATTACGATCAAATCTCTTCTGGCGCACTATTACCGCCGCCAGAAGAAATTACTATCGTGACTTCTCTCGACCCGTGCTGCATGTGCTCCGGCTCGATTCTCAGCAGCGGTTTTAATGTCGTGTCTGCCGCATTCGATACGTTTTCCGGCATTGATTACGACACCCTTGCCGATTTCCCCTCGTTAGATCCCGCGTTACGCCCGGTGGCCCAGGCGACCTTCAGTTATCCTGAAGTCGGCGGCGATTCCTGCTTTGCGCGTCCTGCGACCTCGGCACCGCTGCCTGCTTTTTTTAGCCAGACGGTGATTAATCAGAACACCCAGGCGCTGTGTTTATCCCTGTTTGAAGCCACGCTGTCCGGCGTTCAGGATACGGTGAATAACGATCTTCCGCCGGAGCTGTTGATCGATCCGGCCACGCTGGCACCTGACGATCCGCTGGTTATTGCGCTCAGAGATATCTATCCCCAGGCGCTAACCTATAAAGCGCCGTCACTGGGTACGCCGGACGCAGGCCTCGCGCCTTATCTGCTTGATGCGGCAGCCATCGATGCGGAACGGGGCGGTCAGGGTAGCTCGGTGGCCTTTCTCGATTACTTTGGCAACCTGATGCTGTGCCTGCCCGGCAATCAGGTCCACTCCCCGGTGCAGACGCCGTTTATGCTGACTACCCGCAGCTGGGCGCAGCTGCGTCATCAGCTTTATCAACGTGAAGGGGATCGCGTACTGCAATATTTTGGTCATCCCAAATATGGCACGTTCGTGCTGACGCTGGGGCAGGATACCTCAGCATCCAGCCTTATTGATTTGGGAGCTTATGGGTCCACAATGGAAGAGGCGTTACCGGCTGAAAATCCGTGGTCATTGCAGTATGTCGTGCCCTCGATCCCGCAAAGCGCGTTGACGGCGTATTGCCAGACGCTGCCGCCGCTTTACAGCCAGTCGATTGGCGTTATGCCGCGGCAGGTCAGCGATCAGTCACTGATTGATGCTGTGACGGCAGGTTTACCGCTGACAGCGCGACGCGCACCGGTGGAGGCATAGCGTCTCAGGTGCCCGCCTGAAGGCGGATACGCCTGTCCGCCTTCACATCAGCGCAGCCGGTGCACAACCTGGTTGCTGCTGCCGCGCCAGATCAGGGCTGGGTCTTTCAGATCCTGCACAAATTTTCCGTCCACCAGCACGTTGATAAGCTCCACCACCTCACGCTGGGCGCTGTTGAGTTCATCCAGCGTATAGCCCGTCCAGACCCAGATATCTTTATCGCGGCATTCGGCGTGAACGCGCTGTACCAGTTGAAGGATCGACGGCACGTTTTGCGGATGCAGCGGATCGCCGCCGGACAGCGACAGTCCCTGACGGTGAATACGCGTATCGTTGAGATCGGCGATAATGCGATCTTCCATTTCCGGGGTGAACGGCAACCCGGAGTTGAGCCGCCAAGTGCTTTTGTTGTAACAGCCGGGGCATTCATGGATGCACCCTGCGACAAACAGGGTACAGCGGGTGCCGGGGCCGTTGACGATATCGACGGGATAGTACTGGTGATAATTCATTTTTTCCTCGTCGCAGTTGGCGCCGTAGCGGCGTTGGCTGCGCTCATTCACCCGGGTCACTTACTGGTGTAAGCTCCCCGGGATTCACTCGCTTGCCGCCTTGCTACAACCCCAACTGCTTAGAGGAACCTCGTCAATGTTGGCGCCGTAGCGGCGTTGGCTGCATTTGCTCACCCGGGTCACTTACTGATGTAAGCTCCCCGGGATTCACTCGCTTGCCGCCTTGCTACAACCCCAACTGCTTAGAGGAACCTCGTCGATGTTGGCGCCGTAGCGGCGTTAGCTGCATTTGCTCACCCGGTTCACTTACTGATGTAAGCTCCCCGGGATTCGCGCATTTGCCGCCTTGTCCTGACGTCAATTGCTTTGCGAAAAAGCACCGCAGCTTTACAGGGCTGGCGGGTGCGCAGGCTTACCCGCCCTACGTTATTGCATCTGTACATCGCATCGCCCTGTGATATTGCATCCCTGTACACCGCGCTTTTGTAGGGTGGGTAAGCGCAGCGCACCCACCGCGTCGCTGAACACAACAGGTCAACCGAGCTGCCCGTTTCCGAGATGCTTAACCCTGCGCTTCACCTCTTCCTGCTTGCCGGCGTTGAAGGGGCGCGCGTCGGGGCTACCGAGATAGCCACAAACGCGGCGGGTCACCGATACGCGTGAGGCGTCGTGATTGCCGCATTTCGGGCAGGTGAACCCTTTGCTGGTGCACTCAAACTCTCCGGTAAAACCGCACTCGTAGCACTCGTCGATAGGCGTGTTGGTGCCGTAATAGGGCACGTGCTGATAGCTGTAATCCCACACGTCTTCCAGCGCCTTCAGGTTGTGCTGAATATTCGGGTATTCGCCGTAACAGATGAACCCACCGTTCGCCAGCGGCGGATAGGGCGCTTCGAAATCAATCTTGTCGTAGGGGTTAACCTTCTTCTCTACGTCGAGGTGGAAGCTGTTGGTGTAGTAGCCCTTATCGGTGACGCCCTGCACCACGCCGAACTCGGCGGTGTCGAGGCGGCAGAAGCGGTCGCACAGGTTCTCACTCGGCGTGCTGTAGAGGCTGAACCCATAGCCGGTCTCGTTCTTCCACTGCTCTACCGCCTGACGCAGGCGTTCCACAATAGCCAGCGCTTTGGCGCGCAGCGCCTCGCTGTCATAGACATGCTCGCCATACAGCGCGTTGATGGTTTCATGCACGCCGATATAACCCAGCGAAATGGACGCGCGGCCATCTTTGAAGATCTGCGAAACGTCGTCGTCCGCATTCAACCGCACGCCGCACGCCCCTTCCATGTAGAGAATGGGTGCCACCCGGGCTTTAACGCCTTCCAGTCGGGCGATGCGGGTCATCAGTGCTTTACGCGCCAGCGCCAGGCGGTTATCCAGCAACGCCCGGAAGGCGGCCTCGTCGCCTTTCGCTTCCAGCGCGATACGCGGCAGATTAAGGCTGATAACCCCGAGGTTGTTGCGTCCGTCGTGGATCTGCTCGCCGTTCTCTTCATACACGCCGAGGAAACTGCGGCAGCCCATCGGCGTTTTGAACGAACCGGTGACCTTCACGACCTGGTCATAGTTGAGAATATCCGGGTACATGCGCTTGCTGGCACACTCCAGCGCCAGCTGCTTGATGTCGTAGTTGGCATCGCCCGGCTTGTGGTTCAGCCCGTCGCGGATGGCGAACACCAGCTTCGGGAACACCGCCGTTTTACGGTTTTTCCCCAGCCCTGCGATGCGGTTGCGCAGAATCGACTGCTGGATCAGGCGCGACTCCCAGCGGGTGCCGAGGCCAAAGCCGAAGGTCACGAACGGCGTCTGGCCGTTGGCGGTATGCAGCGTATTGACTTCGTACTCCAGCGACTGGAAGGCGTCGTAGCACTCTTTTTCAGTGCGGGCGTGGGCGTAGCCGTCCACGTCCGGGATATTCCATTCATGGGCAATCTGACGGTGCTTCTCAAAGCTCTCGGTGACAAACGGGGCCAGCACTTCGTCGATGCGGTTGATGGTGGTGCCGCCGTAAATATGGCTCGCAACCTGAGCGATGATCTGCGCGGTGACCGCGGTGGCGGTGGAGATAGACTTCGGCGGCTCGATCTCGGCATTGCCCATCTTGAAGCCGCGCGTCAGCATGCCTTTTAGGTCGATGAGCATGCAGTTGAACATCGGGAAGAAGGGCGAATAGTCGAGATCGTGATAGTGGATCTCGCCGCGCTCGTGGGCGAGCACCACGTCCCGCGGCAGAAGGTGCTGACGCGCATAGTGTTTGGCGACGATCCCGGCCAGCAGATCGCGCTGGGTTGGGATCACTTTGCTGTCTTTGTTGGCGTTTTCGTTGAGCAGCGCAGAGTTGGTCTGCTCTACCAGGCCGCGGATCTCCTGGTTCAGGCGGCCGCGCGTCTCGCGGGCGATATCACGATCGTGACGGTATTCGATATAGGCGCGGGCCAGCTGTTTGTACTGTCCCGCCATCAGCTGATTCTCTACGGCGGTCTGGATCTCGTTGATATCCACCTGCTGGCGGCCTGCCATCTGGCGGCACACGATATCTGCGACGGTGGCGCAATAGTCTGCGTCATCGACTCCCGCTGCGTCGGCGGCACGAAGAATCGCTTCTTTGATGCGCTCTGAATTGAAAGGGACTTTGCACCCGTCGCGTTTCATCACATGCGGTGTCATGATCACTCCATTTTTAATCAAGCCGGATATCCACAGCCGTGACGGTGTGGACTGCTGCTAATTTAGACGAAAAATACAATATGTAGGGCCGGATGGCATTCTAAAGTCTATATCTAGTGCTTTTCACTAAAGATGTTTGGACTTTTATTGACCTGTGACAAGGTTTTTCACCGACGCCATTCGTGGCGGGGGCTGCGGGAAACGACTTTTTTCGGATTATGGAAGGTGTCGCTCAGGAAGCGATGCGACGGGCAGCGTCGCGCTGCCCTGAGGGTTCAACCCTGCAACCAGTACACCGCTTCGAACGGACGCAGGGTGCCTTCCCGGGGAGAGAGCGGTGCGTCCGGGTAGTTGCTCATCAGCACCTGCCAGTCGCCGCTGAGGGCATCCGGCATCCACTGCTGGCTGTCACGGCTCAGGTTGGCGACCACCAGCAGCGTCTGGCCCTGCCACTCGCGGCGGTAGCACCAGAGGTGCGGATGGTCGGGCAGCAGATCCTGATAGTCGCCCCGGGTGAAGACTGGCTGGGTTTTGCGCAGGCAGATCAGCGTCTGGTAGGCGTGGAACACCGAGTCGGGGTCGCGCATCGCCGCCTCGGCATTAATGGACTGATAGTTATCGCACAGGCCGATCCACGGCGTGCCGGTGGTAAATCCGGCGTTAGCATCCGCCGACCACTGCATCGGCGTGCGGCCGTTATCCCGGGACTTATGGGCGAGGATCGCCAGCAGCTCCTCCGCCTGGCGGCCATGCCCACGCAGTTCAGCGAACATGTTGTGGCTCTCCACGTCGCGGTAATCGACAATGCGCGTAAAGTGCGGGTTGGTCATCCCCAGCTCTTCGCCCTGGTAGATATAGGGCGTGCCCTGCATACCGTGCAGCACCATCGCCAGCATTTTCGCGGCGGGCACCCGCCGTTCACCCTCATCGCCAAAGCGCGATACGATGCGCGGCTGGTCGTGATTACACCAGAACAGCGCGTTCCACGCCCGGTTATGCATACCCTGCTGCCAGTGATTGAAAATGGCCTTCAGCGCCACGTAATCCGGCGCGGCAAGGGTCCACTTCTGCCCGCCGGGGTAGTCCACCTTCAGATGATGGAAATTAAAGGTCATCGACAGCTCGCTGCCGTCGAGGGCCGCGTAGCGCTGACAGTGCTCCAGCGTGGTGGAGGACATCTCTCCCACGGTCATCAGCCCGCGCGGCCTGAACACCTCGCGGCTGAACTCCTGCAGATACTCGTGGATCCGCGGCCCGTCGGTGTAAAACAGGCGTCCATCTCCCGCCATGTCCGACGCAAACGCTTGATCTTTGGAGACGAGGTTGATCACATCCAGCCGCAGCCCGTCCACGCCGCGATCGGCCCAGAACGCGCAGACCTTCTTTAATTCAGCGCGCACCTCCGGGTGTTCCCAGTTGAGATCGGCCTGCTCCGGGGCAAACAGGTGCAGATAGTACTCAGCGCTTTCGGCATGCCAGCGCCAGGCGCTGCCGCCAAACTTTGAGCGCCAGTTATTGGGTGCCTGCTCTGGCGTGCCCTCGCGCCAGATATAGAACTGACGATACGCACTGGTTTTGTTCACCGCGTCATGAAACCACGCGTGCTGGGTTGAAGTGTGGTTGAACACCATATCGAGGATGATGCGATCCCGCGATCGTGCGCCTCGGTCACCAGCCGGTCAAAATCATCCAGCGTACCGTAGGCTGGGTCGATGGCCGTGTAGTTGGCGACGTCATAGCCGTTATCCACCTGCGGAGAGATATAAAACGGGGTAAGCCAGATAGCGTCCACACCGAGGGTCTGCAGGTAGTCGAGGCGCTGGATCACCCCGGCCAGATCGCCGGTGCCGCTGCCGGTCGTGTCCTGAAAGCTCTTCGGATAGATTTGATAAATCACGCCGTGCTGCCACCAGGGCGGAACTGTTTTCATCACGTTTTCCTGCGTTGCTGGAGGGGCGTTAGCGCCACCTGAGGCGACACCGGGCAACTGCCCCGGGGTTGTGAAAAATCGCTGCGTCAGTAGCAAGCGTAGTCGGGTGTGCAGGGGTGAGCATCGGTTAGACGGTAAAGAGTGCGTAATCAGGGTATGCAGGGGATCAACAGGCGTGGTGATAACGACGGGGTAAGGCTGATGGTGTATGACGAGATGCTGGTGGGGGATCGTTCCCGTTAAGGGGTGATGAGAAAGAACAGCACGTAAAGGGTTAATTTAACGTGGCGGGGATCACTATCTGTTTCAGCTCAGCCTGACGCGTAATCTGGCCGATAAGCTGAACGGCGGCTTTACGCCCGGCTTCCGCATACCCCAGCGACACGCCAACCAGATCCGGGTGCAAAAAGGCAATCAGCGGGGTATAGCCGATGCTGGCCAGCTGAATACGCAGTTCCGGATGCTGATGCAAATATTTACCGGCCCCGAGCGCCATCGTGTCAGTACCACACACCACCGCAGTGGTATCCGGCGTTAACGTGCGGGTGAAATTTTCATAGCTGTTCAGCATCGTCAGGCCCGGCTGCACCACATGCGGCGTGAGCTGATGGCGGGTGCAGAACGCCAGATACGCCTGATGGCGACGCAGCCCGGTAGTGATGTCGCTGTCCGGCACGCCGAGGAAGCTGATATGGCGGTGCCCCATATCATAAAGGCGCTGAAGCAGTTGCTGCATAGCACCCTCGTCGTCATAGCAGACCGACGCGAATCCCGGCGCGTCGCGCGCTACCAGCACCAGCGATGACTGCCACGGCTGCAGCATCTCCGGCGTGACCCCGCTGAAACCAAAAATCACCACCCCGTCGATATTGCGGCTGCGCAACATCCTGAGATGCTCGGCGATCAGCGCCGGAGAGAACTGGCTCTCCATCATGATCGGGTCATAGCCTTCGGCGTAAAAGACCGGCAGCATGGTTTGCACCGCCAGGTTCTCCGACAGCGAATCGAGGCGCGTGACGATAATCGCCACCACCTTATCGCTCTGGCCGCGCATGGCCCGTGCCGAGCGCGACGGCGAGAATCCATGCTCCTGCATTACCGCTTCAACCCGCTCCCGGGTTCGTTCATTGACGCCACTTTCGTTATTAAGCACCCGGGAGACGGTGGACTTTCCGACCCCGCTAAGTCGTGCTATGTCTTTGATAGTAAGCCTTTTATTCATCAGGTGCTGGATGTCCTCTGTTAGCAATTTGATCACTGAAGGTAAACCTCCTGTTCTGAAAAACAAGGGGTAATGTCTGGTTTAGGAAGGGTTTAGAGAGACGTCGGTAATATACCCACACTTTATGGTGTCTTGCTGCCGCATTGCCTGGCCGCAGGATTTCTTCTTTTTTACCGGAGGTGCTATGAATCCCGATCCTGCCCCCGACCCCGCAGGGGTAACGTTCTTCCGGTAATGCAGCCCACGCTGCCTTGCCGGACTCCGCAAGGCAGCGACGTGTTTATTCCGTCCCTGCAACTCTGTTTGTGCTCAGGCACCGGCCTCGCCATGCCTGAAAAATAACGCGCACCGATCCCGGGCGCGGAGGGACAGCTATGTCTGTAAAAAACCTGACCCGGCAGCTGCTGGCGCAGCTCAGCCGCCATCTACCTTATCGTCTGATGCACCGCGATCCACTGCCGGACGGTAAGATCCTTAAGCGTACCGCGGTTCCCGCGTCGCTTTCCAGTGCCTGTCTGCGCTACGGCAAAGCAAGCCACGCCCAGCTGTGGGCCTTTTTCGGCAGTCATCCGGAAGGGCTCAATGCCCGGGAAGTGGCCGCTGCCCGCGAGCGTCACGGTGAAAACGTCATTCCCGGCGAGCAACCCGCCCCGTGGTGGCGGCATCTGTGGCGCTGTTACCGCAACCCGTTCAACCTGCTGCTGACGGTGCTCGGCATCGTCTCGTATGCCACCGAAGACTGGTTTGCCGCGGGCGTGATTGCGCTGATGGTAGCTATCGCAACGCTGCTGAACTTCATCCAGGAGGCCCGCTCCACCCGCGCTGCTGATGCCCTGAAAGCGATGGTGACCAACACCGCGACGGTGCGCCGCGTGCTGAACGATCTCGGCGAGTATGACTGGCTTGAGATCCCCATCGATCAGCTGGTGCCGGGGGATATCGTGAAACTGGCTGCCGGGGATATGATCCCGGCGGATCTGCGCGTGCTCAGCGCCCGGGATCTGTTTGTGGCCCAGGCGTCGCTGACCGGTGAATCACTGCCGGTGGAGAAAGTCGCCACCACCCGCCATTCCGATCAGACCCACGCGCTGGAGAGCGATACCCTGTGCTTTATGGGCACTAACGTGGTGAGCGGCACGGCGCAGGCGATGGTTATCGCCACCGGGGCGAATACCTGGTTTGGTCAGCTGGCCGGGCGGGTAAGCGGCCAGGAGAGCGAACCCAACGCTTTCCAGCAGGGCATCGGTCGCGTCAGCATGCTGCTGATCCGCTTTATGCTGGTGATGACCCCCGTGGTGCTGCTGATCAACGGCTTCACCAAAGGTGACTGGTGGGAAGCGGCGCTGTTCGCCCTGTCGGTGGCGGTCGGCCTGACGCCGGAGATGCTGCCGATGATCGTCACCTCGACCCTGGCACGCGGCGCGGTGAAGCTGTCGAAGCAGAAGGTGATCGTCAAGCATCTGGATGCCATCCAGAACTTTGGTTCAATGGATATTCTCTGCACTGACAAAACCGGCACGCTGACCCAGGATCGCATCATGCTGGAAACGCATACGGATATCGCCGGGAACCGCTGCGATCGGGTGCTGGAAAACGCCTGGCTGAACAGCCACTACCAGACAGGCCTGAAGAATCTGCTTGATGTGGCGGTCCTGGAGGGGCTGGATGAGGCCCGCGCCCGTGAAGCCGCGGCCTGCTGGCAGAAAGTGGATGAGATCCCCTTTGATTTTGAACGCCGCCGCATGTCGGTGGTGGTGTCCCGGGAGGCGCAGACGCACCAGCTGATCTGCAAAGGCGCGCTGGAGGAGATCCTCAGCGTCTGCACCCACGCCCGGCAGGGTGACGACGTTGTGGTGCTGAATGCGGCCCGGCTGGAGAACGTGCGCCGCGTTACCGACGATCTGAACCGCCAGGGGCTGCGCGTGGTGGCGGTCGCCACGCGTCAGCTGCCGGCGCGCGCAGGAGATTACAGCCGTGTGGATGAGTCGGATCTGATCCTTGAAGGCTATATTGCTTTCCTCGATCCGCCGAAAGAGAGCACCGCACCGGCGCTGAAAGCGCTGCACGCCAGCGGGATCGCGGTGAAGATCCTCACCGGTGACAGTGAGCTGGTGGCGGCCAAAGTCTGCCGCGACGTCGGGCTGGTCACCGGCGACGTGGTGACCGGTGCCGGGCTGGATGCCATGCGCGATGAGGAACTGGCCGCGCTCGCCAGACGCACCACGCTGTTTGCCCGTCTGACGCCGCTGCAAAAAGAGCGCATTGTGCGTCTGCTGCGCGAAGAGGGCCACGTAGTGGGCTTTATGGGGGACGGCATCAACGACGCGCCCGCGCTGCGCGCAGCGGATATCGGGATCTCCGTGGATGGCGCCGTGGATATTGCCCGCGAAGCCGCCGATATCATCCTGCTGGAAAAAAGCCTGATGGTGCTTGAAGAAGGCGTTATCGAAGGGCGGCGCACCTTTGCCAACATGCTGAAATACATAAAAATGACTGCCAGCTCTAACTTCGGCAACGTGTTCAGCGTGCTGGTGGCCAGCGCCTTCCTGCCGTTCCTGCCGATGCTGCCGCTGCATCTGTTGATCCAGAACCTGCTCTACGATGTGTCCCAGGTGGCGATCCCATTCGATAACGTGGATGAGGAGCAGATCCGCACGCCGCAGCGCTGGAACCCGGCCGATCTCGGGCGCTTTATGCTGTGCTTTGGCCCGATCAGCTCGCTGTTCGATATCATCACCTTCTGCGTGATGTGGTGGGTGTTCCAGGCCAACGTGCCGGAAGCGCAGACCCTGTTCCAGTCCGGCTGGTTCGTGGTCGGGCTGCTCTCCCAGACGCTGATTGTGCATATGATCCGTACCCGCCGCGTGCCGTTCCTGCAAAGCCGTGCCGCCTGGCCGCTGATTGTGATGACGCTGCTGGTGATGTCGGTGGGCATCGCACTGCCGTTTACGCCGCTGGCCGGCTGGCTGCATCTGCAGGCGCTGCCGCTCAGCTACTTCCCGTGGCTGGCGGGGATTCTGGCGGGCTATATGCTCATGACGCAGTGGGTGAAAGGGATCTACACCCGCCGCTTTGGCTGGCAGTAATCTCATAAATGGCGAGATGTGATAGCGCTCATGTCATTAGCTTGATGAATAGTTCCTGGCATGGTAACTGATTGTTTTTGCCGCATCTGGCCCGTCAGAAAAAAGGAACTGCTATGGTCTTTCCGCGTCGTTCAGCGCTGTTGCTCTGCTCATTCATGACCGCTTATCCGGCGCTGGCTGCCCCCGCCGGCGATCTGCCGCTGATGCCCTGGCCGCAAAAGGTTGAACGACCGGCAGGCCAGGGGGAGCTGGTCCTGAACAATGCGGTAACCATTGCGGTCCGCGGCGATAGCCTGGGCGACGCGGTTGAGCGGTGGCGCGAGCGTATCGCGCGTCAGACCGGCTGGGTGCTGAAACCGCAGCCGGCCCAGCCTGACGCACCGACCATCAGCATCATTATCAAACAAAAAGTGGCAGCGGTTCCGCAGGCAGACAGCGACGAGCGCTATCAGCTGAGCGTGACCTCCGACGGCGTCACGCTCAGCGCGAATACCCGTTTTGGTGCGATGCGCGGCATGGAGACGCTGCTACAGCTTATTCAGAATGGTCCCCGCCATACTGCGATCCCCCTGGTGTCGATTGAGGACGTGCCGCGCTTCTCCTGGCGCGGGCTGCTGCTTGATTCGGCGCGCCACTTTATCCCGCTGCCGGATATTCTGCGCCAGCTGGATGGCATGGCCGCCGCGAAGCTCAATGTTTTTCACTGGCATCTGACGGACGATCAGGGCTGGCGCTTCGCCTCGGCCCGCTATCCGAAGCTGCAACAGCGCGCCAGCGACGGGCAATTCTACACCGCAGAGCAGATGCGCGAGGTGGTGCGCTACGCTGCGGCGCGCGGTATCCGCGTGGTGCCGGAAATCGATCTGCCGGGGCACGCGTCGGCTATCGCCGTTGCTTATCCCGAGCTTATGAGCGCCCCCGGTCCGTATGAGATGGAGCGCCGCTGGGGCGTGCTCAAGCCGGTGCTCGACCCGACGAAAGAGGCAACCTGGACCTTTATTGATGCGCTGGTCGGGGAGCTGGTTGCCATTTTCCCCGACGGCTACCTGCACATTGGCGGCGATGAGGTGGACGATAGCCAGTGGAAAGCGAACCCGGCGATTCAGAACGTCATGAAAGCGAAAGGGCTGGCAGACAGCCATGCGCTTCAGGCCTGGTTTAACCAGCGCGTGGAGAAGATCCTTGAAAAACATCAGCGCCGCATGGTGGGCTGGGATGAGATTTTCCATCCGGACCTGCCAAAAAGCATTCTGATCCAGTCCTGGCAGGGACAGGACGCCCTCGGCAATATCGCCAGCCAGGGTTATAAGGGCATCCTTTCTACCGGGTTCTATCTCGACCAGCCCCAGTCTACGGCCTATCACTACCGCAACGAGGTGTTACCGCAGGGGCTGCACGATGTGGATGTGATGGCTGCTGACGACAGCGCACAGAGCTGGGCCTTCACCCTGCCGCGTCTCAAGGGCAGCCCGGTTGAGGGCAGCTTTACGCTGATTAATCATCCGCAGCACGGCTGGCGCGGCTTTATTGATTTTAACGGCAAGTCGCGTCGCGCCCTGCACGATATTCAGTGGCTCAGCGATACGCAGCTGACGTTTCGGGTTGATACCTGGATGGGCGATACCCAGGCGGTGTTTACCCTCAACGATCGGCAGCTCAGCGGCTATACGCTGCTCGGCAACGCCCGCTATCCCACTACCGGCAGCAAGCTTGATGCGGTGCCAGCCGGACGGGCACCGGTGGTGCCGTCCGTAGCCCAGAGCAGCAATATTATTGGCGGTGAAGCGGCGCTATGGGCGGAAAATGTGGTCGCGCCGGTGCTGGATATCAAACTCTGGCCGCGTGCTTTTGCCGTGGCAGAGCGGCTCTGGTCAGCGCAGGACGTTAACGACGTCAGCAATATGTATCAGCGGCTGGAGGCCATCGACAGCTGGAGCACGGTATCGGCAGGGTTGCGCCAGCATACTCAGCAGGTGGAGCAGTTTACCCGTCTGGGCGGCAGCCGTGGCGTGCTGCCGCTGCAGATCCTCGCGCAGGCCATCGAGCCGGCGCAGTATTACACCCGGCAGCATCTCAAATTCCAGGCGGGAAACTACCATCAGTTTGAACCGCTCAACCGTTTTGCCGATGCGTTACCCGCCGAGAGCGAGGAGGTGCGCCAGATCAACGGCTGGGTCAGCGCGCTGATTGCTGACCCGGAGAGCAGCGAAAGCGCCGGGGCGCTGCGCCACGTATTCAGCCGCTGGCAACAGAACGTGCCGGACGTGCTGGCGCTGACGAGCGAAAATTATCAGCTGGCGGCGCTGAAGCCGGTGGTACAGGACGTTGAGACGCTGGCGGGCCTGGGGATTCGGCTGGTGGACGTGGTGGCCCTGCAGGGAAGCCTGAACCCGGATGAGCGCGCGGTGATCCAGAAACAGCTCGACAGCGCGGCGCTCACCCGCGACGAAGTGGTGATCGCTGCCGTGACGCCGCTGCAGCGGTTGCTGAATGCGACAGTAGAGGAATAAGGCTTTTCCCTCTGCCCGCAGGCGGGGGAGGGAAAGCCATCGCCCGTAAAAAAGGCCACCGCGGTGGCCTTTTTCCTGAGCGCTCGCGCTTAGCGACGCACCGCGATGGCTTCGATTTCAATCTTCACGTCTTTCGGCAGACGGGCCACTTCCACACAGGAGCGCGCCGGGAAGGTGGCATTGTGCTCGGTGAAGAACGCTTCATACGTGGCGTTAACGGTGGCGAAATCGTTGAGATCTTTCACGAACACAGTGGTTTTGACGATATCGCCTACCTTCAGGCCCGCCGCTTCCACAATCGCCTTAACGTTATCCAGCGACTGACGCGCCTGCGCGGCGATGTCGTCCGGCACGCTGCCGGTTTTCGGATCCACCGGGATTTGACCGGAAGTGATGATCATATTGCCCAGATCGACGCCCTGAACATACGGGCCGATAGCTGCGGGTGCATTTTCCGTCGCGAGAGTGCGGGACATAATTTCTCCTGAAGTTAGCTGCAGTGGGTAAGACTCGGGTCATTATACACATCATCATTGCGGCTGCACGGCTGGCAAAAAGCCCCCGCGCCGCCGGAAATGCGCGCTGTTAGTCGTCAGCCAGGACAACGTGATGCGAGAACTCTTTCTCGCAGTATTTGCACTTGAGGGCGATATCCCCGGCACGCTGTTTCACGCCAAAGCTGGAGGCCACCGGCTCGTTGCGGCTGATGCAGTTGCCGTTCGGGCACACCAGCACGCCAACAATACGCTCCGGCAGGCTCGGGCGGCTTTTGCCCACCACGTCGTAGTCATCGATGCGGTTAACCGTCGCCTGCGGGGCATACAGCGACAGCTGGTTTACCTGCTCGTCAGTCAGGAAGGTGTTCTCGATTTTAATCAGATCCTTGCGGCCCATCTCACCGGACGGCAGGTTGAGGCCGATGGTGATGCGCTGGTCGGTTTCGGTGAGCTTGAACAGGGTCAGCAGCTTAAAACCGACCTGGGCCGGAATGTGGTCAATCACCGTGCCGCGTTTGATGGCTTCAACCTGAAGTTTATTGTCGTGTGTCATGTGCTTTCTCCCCTTACAGCGCCAGATCGCGATTCAGAACCAGCGCCAGCAGTGCCTGGCGCGCGTAAATACCGTTGCCTGCCTGCTGGAAATACCAGGCGTGCGGCGTTTTATCCACGTCGGTGGTGATCTCATCCACGCGCGGCAGCGGATGGAGCACCTTCATGTTGTCGCGCGCCCCCTGCAGATCGGCTGCGCGCAGCACAAACTGCGCTTTCACGTTGGCGTACTCCGACGGGTCGAGACGCTCTTTCTGCACGCGGGTCATATACAGAACGTCCACCTGCGGCATCACTTCGTCGATAGTGTCATGCAGGCTCCAGGCGATGCCCTTCTCATCAAGCATATCGAGAATGTACTGCGGCATCGCCAGCGCGCCCGGCGCGATAAACCAGAAGCGGTTGCCGCTGAACTTCGCCAGTGCCTGGGTGAGCGAGTGCACGGTGCGGCCATACTTCAGGTCGCCGACCATCGCAATGTTCAGGTTTTCAAGGCGCCCCTGCGTTTCCTGAATGGTGAACAGATCGAGCAGCGTCTGGGTCGGATGCTGGTTTGCGCCATCGCCCGCGTTCAGTACCGGCACGCCGCCGGAAAACTCGGTTGCCAGACGCGCCGCGCCCTCCTGCGGGTGACGCATCACGATGGCATCCACATAGGTGCCGATGACCGAAATAGTATCGGCGAGGGTTTCACCTTTTTTGCCCAGCGAGGTGTTGCTGCTGTCCGAGAAGCCTACCACCGACGCGCCCAGGCGATGGATCGAGGTTTCAAACGACAAACGGGTGCGGGTCGAGGCTTCAAAGAAGCAGCTGGCGATCACCTTATGCTTCAGCAGCTCCGGCTGCGGGTTCGCTTTCAGCGTCGCAGCGGTCGCCAGCACCAGTTCAAGTTCTTCACGACTGAGATCGTTTATGGAAATGATGTGTTTCTGATAAAGCGGATTCGTCATGGTTATCTCCTGAACGCCGGGCAAAAAAAAGCCCCTCAACGAGGGGCTTCAGTCATGGGGTAATGCAGCGGAAAGAAAAAATGGGGCTGCTGCGCCAGCGCTGTGGCGACGCGACAAGATGGATTGTTCAGTCAACAGAACCATGCTTCCTCCCGGCAAATTGCCCGGCATTATACCCGCCTGGGATCGCATATCAAGGATCGAATGCACATTCCTGGTAAGCTAATCGATTACCTTGCATAAAAAATCATTAATAGTGAATAAAAGAAGCGGTCGTCCGGCGAGGCGCAGGGCGGCTGTGAAGGGAAATATGCGCTGGCGCAGGTTTAGCGCATAAACCACTGGTACGGATGCGGCATTCCTCGTATAACGATAAAAATGAAACATTGTTTTAATTAAGGGGTAAATCATGCTGACTGGAAATATTAACGTTCTGCGTCCGTGGCTGCAGGCGGATCTGCGCGAGGCTATTGAGTGGGTGAAACAGAACATCACCGACGCGACGCCGCTGGGTAAACATGACATCGACGGCAACCGCCTGTTCTGCCTGGTGTCCGAAGACAGCACCCAGCCGATCGCCGAGCGCCGTGCCGAGTACCACGCCCGCTATCTGGATATTCAGATTGTGATGCGCGGCACCGAAGGCATGACCTTCAGCACGCTGCCGGCCGGCACGCCGGACACCGACTGGCTGGCGGCTAAGGACATCGCGTTTTTGCCGGAAGGCGAGCAGGAGAAGACGTTTGTGATGCAGGAAGGGGATTTCGTGGTGTTCTGGCCGGGCGAAGTTCACAAGCCGCTGTGCGCCGTGGGCGCGCCCGCCACCGTGCGTAAAGTGGTGGTGAAAATGCTGGTGGCGTGAGGTTGATGCTGCTGGCGGGTGCGCTGCGCTTACCCGCCCTACACACTATCCCGTAGAGTGGGTAAAAACCGTAGGGTGGGTAAGCGCCAGCGCACCCACCATAAAAACCGAGTGCAATATTGTAGGGTGGGTAAGCGTAGCGCACCCACCATTAAAACCGCACCCACCATAAACCCGTTACCCCAGCGTCGCCACCATCACCGCTTTAATGGTATGCATGCGGTTCTCCGCCTGGTCGAACACGATGCTGTGCGCCGACTCAAACACCTCATCCGTAACTTCCATTCCGCCGTGCAGGCCGTACTCCTGCGCCATCTGTTGGCCGAGCGTGGTCTGGTCATCGTGGAACGCCGGCAGGCAGTGCAAAAACTTCACCTGTGGATTACCGGTTAACTCCAGCATCGCGCTGTTAACCTGATACGGCCGCAGCAGCGCGATACGTTCTGCCCACTTCGCCTTCTCTTCACCCATCGACACCCAGACATCGGTATAGATGAAGTCAGCCCCGCTCACGCCGGACGCCACGTCCTCGGTGAGGGTAATACGTCCGCCGTTATGCGCCGCCAGCGCCTGGCACTCCGCCACCAGGCGCTCTTCCGGCCAGCAGGCTTTCGGGGCCACCAGCCGCAGGTCGAAGCCCATCAGCGCCGCCGCTTCCAGCAATGAATTGCCCATGTTATTACGCGCATCGCCCGCATAGGCGAGGGTCATGTCGCGCCACGCTTTACCCGGTGCGTGCTCTTGCATGGTGAGCAGATCCGCCAGCAACTGAGTGGGGTGGAATTCGTTGGTTAACCCGTTCCACACCGGCACGCCCGCATACTGCGCGAGGGTTTCCACAATCTCCTGGCCGTGGCCGCGGTACTGGATGCCGTCATACATGCGGCCCAGCACCCGGGCGGTATCTTTGATGGACTCTTTATGGCCGATCTGGCTGCCGGACGGCCCCAGGTACGTGACACGCGCGCCCTGGTCAAAAGCGGCAACTTCGAAAGAGCATCGGGTGCGGGTTGAGTCTTTTTCGAAGATGAGCGCGATGTTTTTGCCCGTCAGCTGCGGGGTTTCGTGACCGTTTTTCTTGTCGCGCTTGAGCGTGGCGGCAAGGCCGAGCAGATGGGTGATTTGCGCAGGGGTAAAATCAAGCAGTTTCAGGAAGTGCTTACCGGAAAAATCAGACATAGTTCCCTCACATGGCTGACGCCACTAATTGAATTAAAATTCAATTTATATGTATGAATATTCATTTGCAACCCTGAGGCAGAAATCTTTACCGTGAAAGGTGGAGGCATTCTCCGGCGTGTGTGAAAATAAGAGTATCTGCCACCTATGAGGAACCCATCATGGCAAACCCGGAACTCCTGGAAGAACAGCGCGAAGAAACGCGTTTGATTATTGAAGAATTACTGGAAGACGGCAGCGATCCGGACGCGCTGTACACCATCGAACATCATCTCTCGGCAGATGATTTCGAAACCCTGGAAAAGGCGGCGGTTGAAGCGTTCAAACTGGGTTATGAAGTGACCGATCCGGAAGAGCTGGAAGTGGAAGAGGGCGATACCGTCATCTGCTGCGACGTAGTGAGTGAAAGCGCGCTGAACGCTGAGCTTATCGATGCGCAGGTTGAGCAGCTGCTGAACCTCGCTGAGAAGTTTGGCGTCGAGTACGACGGCTGGGGCACCTACTTCGAAGATCCGAACGGCGAAGAGGGTGACGACGGCGACGATGACGAGCTGGTGGACGACGAGGACGACGGTATTCGTCACTAAGTAACCTGTGCGGCAGCCCCCGCTGCCGCACCGCAAGGACCGGACATGAACTACCCGCAATTACTCGCCCCGATACTCGATTTCCTCCACTGCCCGACCCCCGATGCCTGGATTGAAAAAGCCAGACAGCCGGAAAACCTGCCGCTGCTGCTTACCGACCACATGATCTGCGAACTGAAAGCGGCCCAGACCGCGATGCTGCTGATCCGCAAATATGTCGCCGACCAGCGCGGCGGTGAAGCGCTGCTGAGCTGGCTGAAGCCCTATGAGTCCTTCACCTACGGCGGTGGCCCGGAGCCGGATTTTGTCGCGCTGCATAAGCGCATCGGCAAAAGCGTGATGCCGCACACCGACGATCCCTGGGGCCAGCAGCTGATCGACAGCATGGTACTGCTGATCAAAGAGGAGCTTCACCATTTCTGGCAGGTACGTGAAGTGATGATGAAGCGCGACATCCCCTACGTGAAGATCACTGCCAGTCGCTATGCGCGCGGGCTGATCCGCGATCTCCGCACCTGGGAGCCGCAGCGGCTTATCGATAAGCTGATTTGCGGGGCGTATATCGAAGCGCGCTCCTGCGAACGCTTCGCCGCGCTGGCACCGCACGTTGATGAGGAGCTGCAGGCGTTCTACCTGTCGCTGTTGCGCTCGGAAGCGCGTCACTATCAGGACTACCTGACGCTGGCGCAGTCGATTTCCGCTGACGACATCACCCCGCGCGTGCGCCACTTCGGCGACGTCGAAGCCGCGCTAATTACCACACCCGACAGCGAATTCCGTTTTCACAGCGGCGTTCCTGCCTGACTCTCCTAATATTGGTAGTTGTCCGCCTGAGGAGGTGCAATATTTCCTCAGGCTGGTAAAACGTATCGGCTGCATCGACCAACAAGGATCCCTATGAACTGGACGCACATTATTGCTGCAGGCTACGCGGGCGCGATTATTGCACTGCTGGTAACCCTGCTGCGTAAAAAAGGCTGGGTGAGCAAGGCGGGCGCGGTGGTACTGGCGCTGGCGGCAATTGCGCTCTGGAACGTGCTGGACGCGCGCTATTTCATGCCGCAGCGCCAGAGCGTGCAGACGCAAAGCGAGGCGGAGCGATTCGATGCGGCCTTTGCGAAGCTGCCGATCTACGGCGTGCTGAAAGAGCAGGAGCCGCAGTTTATGGCGCAGCTGCGCGATCGCTCGCTGGCGATGCAAAAAGAGGGCAAGTCGGAGCAGCAGATTATTGACGCCATCCAGCCCGACATCATGACGTTGCAGATTAAGCGTCTGCAATCCGCGCCGGATGCCAACGTGGTGGCATTTATGCAGGCCAATATGCAGCAAACCGCGCTGGTGCAAAAAGAGAGCGACGACGCCTGCTTCCGCTTCCTGTTTCCGGGGGTGAAGGGCGGAATTAACGCCGCCCGGCTGCTGCCGCAGGACGTAACGCTGCACCGCATGGAAGTGGATGCGCAGATGATGCGCGCCGCCTGGGGCGCAACGAAGCATACGGTGACCGAGGCCGAGCGCCAGCGGGCGCAGCGCGACGTCCAGCCGATCCTGCAAAAGCTGACCGATCGCTACGGCAGCGATTTTTCGCTGATGGCCACGCCGCAGCAGGCGATTGGCAAAGAGCAGCGGGTATGCAACATCGTGCAGGATCTATGGCGGGAAGTGTTACAGCTGCCGGCGGATCGCGCGGCGGGCATTATTCGCCTGTCGATGGAGATGACGGGCCAGTAAACCGGCCCGCAGTGCTACAGGTTTTTCAGCATCCGCACTTCGCAGTCCACATGGCCGGTACAGCCCAGCGGGGCGGAGATGTGGTCGAAGCCCAGGCTTTCATAGAGGGCGATGGCCTGCCGGAGAAACGCGGTGGTTTCCAGATAGCAGCGGGTGAAACCCTGTTCACGGGCGAAGTCCAGCGCCTGTAGCGCTAGCTGGCGGGCCAGTCCCTTGCCGCGCGCCGCAGGCAGGAAATACATTTTTTGCAGCTCGCAGATCCCCGGTTCGCTGCAGGCGAGTGGCGCAAGCCCGCCGCCGCCGACCACCTCGCCGTTATAGTCCACCACCCAATAGGCGTGGCGCGGCTGACTGTAGAGCTGATACAGGGCGTCAAGATTGGGATCGGCAACGGTATAGCCTTTATCTGCCGTTAAGCCAAATTCTGCGGAGACGGCGCGAATAACGCGCGCAATGGCAGGATTATCATGTGCGGTGAGCGGGCGAAGTCGTAATTCGCTGCTCGCTGTGGGACTGCTCTGCATGGTCTGACCTGGTTAATAGCTGGGAAACACGCGAGCGACCAATATAAAACAAACGTATCGCAGATGAAAAATAAAAACCTGCTGCGTTATCGAATTAACTTTGCTGCCATTTTTTACTGGCAGCATATAACCGCGCAGGCACAACCTGCGTTTTAATAACTCCCCCTGATTTCAGGGTTTTTTATTTCTTTCAGGATGAAAGCGTATGAATTCACTATCGAGTGAGACCAACACACAGCGTCACAAACTCAAATTTCATGGCACCGCGGATACCTGGTACGGTATCTGGCTGGTTAATTTACTTTTCTCGTTTATTACCTTCGGGATTTATTCCGCCTGGGCGAAAGTACGCACCCACCGTTATTTTTACGGCCATACCGAACTGGCCGGCGACCACTTTGATTATCATGCAAAGCCGATGCAGATCCTGCTGGGACGTATAATCACCATCGTCGGCATTATTGTGTTTTATATCTGTACCCTGCTGGCCCCGACGCTGGCGGGCGTAATACTGCTCGCTTTCCTGGCGTTGCTGCCGTGGATCATCGTGCGCAGCTGGCGCTTCGAAGCCATTATGTCGAGCTATCGCGGCGTGCGCTTTAACTACCGCTGTCATGTTGGCCGCGCCTGGATGACGTTCCTGGTCTGGCCGGTGCTGGCCTGGCTGACGCTGTTTATTCTGCTGAGCATGGCTTACGGGCTGGTGGCATTCACCGGTATGTCGTTCCTCGCCGTGATGCTGGTGGCGCTGTTCATCATCCCCGGTTTTGTCGCGGTGAATGGCGTACTGAGCGCCGTGCAGCATGACCTGTACGTCAATAACATGTTCTTCGGCAATTCCGCCTTCAAAGGCGTGATGAAAAAAGCGGCCTTCGTGAAGTTCTCGCTGATCTCGCTGCTGCTGGCGGTGCCGTTTATTGTGCTGATCGGCATGCTGATGGGGGCGTTCATCATGACGATGGTGACGATGAGCGAGTACGGCGTCAGCGATGAAGTGATGGGCGAGATGCTGGGGGCAAATGTCGGCAGCTTCCTTCTCGTTTACCTGGCGATGCTGGTGTGGGGCATGATGGCGCGTGCGTACCTGACCGTCGCCCATCGCAACTACATGTTCAATCAGACCACGCTCAACGACGGGAAAATTTCCCTGCACTCCAGCATGAAGCTGCTGCCGTACCTCTGGCTGTTGTTTGTTAATGCCCTGATTATCATCTTCTCGTTGGGCCTCGCCACGCCGTTGGCGCAGCTGCGTCATGCCCGCTACATGGTCGAGACGCTGGACGTGGAAGGCGACATCGACACCCTGACGGTGCAGGCGCACACCGACACCGCACAGAGCGCGCTGGCGGAGGAGCTGGTGCAGGAACTGGATCTCAATGTCGGCATCTGAACTTGAGTGTGACGGCTACTACCAGTATCCGGGTCAGGCTGCCAGGGAGGCGGCCCGCATCACCTTTCGCGACGCCTCCCTGACGCTGCGCCTGGATGCCGGGGAGCGGCTGTTTACGCTCTCCCAGCTGGATATTCGTCCGGCACCGGAAGGCGTCCCGCAGGCCATCACCTTCCCGGACGGCGGGCGCTTTATGCCCGCCAACCCTGCCGCCTTTCGTCACTGGTATGAGAACCGTCACCGTAAACCGCCGCTGATTAACGTCCTGGAGCGCCGCAAAAGCGGCATTGCGGCGGCGCTGATCGGCACGCTGCTTACCGCGGTATTCTATGTGGCGGTGCTGTTGCCCTGGCTGAGCGAGACGATTGCGTATCATCTGCCGGTGGCGGTAGAGCAGCAGCTGGGTGAAGCCAGCGAGCAGCTGCTGGTCGAGCAGGGATTCAGCAACAGCAGCCTGAGCGCGGCGCGTCAGGCGCAGCTACAGGCGCTGTTTACTGCGGTGACCCCGGCTGAGATGCGCGATAAAGGCGGGCTACGCCTGCTTATCAGGCACTTCCCGGAAGGGGCCAACGCGCTGATGTTGCCGAACGGCACCCTGATCCTCAGCGATGAGCTGGTGGCGCTGGCGAAAAGCGACGATGCGCTGGCCGCAGTAATGCTGCATGAGATGGGCCACTACCGCTACCGGCACTCGCTGCAGATGCTGGTGCGCTCGTCGCTGATGACGCTGTCGATGATGATGGTGGTGGGGGACGTGGACGGCATCGGCGATACGCTGCTGCAGTCGGCGGTATTCGTCAACGAGATGCGCTTCTCGCGCGGAATGGAGAGTGAGGCCGACGAATTTGCTATTGCCGAAATGAAGCGGCAGGGCCGTTCGCTGCAGGGGATGGTGCAGATCTTTGCCGCGCTGAAGGATGAGCATCCCGACGATGACGGGCTGACGATGCCCGACTGGCTCAGCACTCATCCGAACATGGAAGCACGCCTTGAACGCATCAGGGCGGCGTCAGGAGAATAGCGGGCGTCAACGGCGAATTCGTCTCAACCCGTAGGGTGGGTAAGCGCAGCGCACTCACCGCACAACACCCATAAAAAAACCGGGCCAGGCCCGGTTTTTTGTTATCGCTTCTCTTACAGCGCGCTGATAACCGCCTGCTGCTCAATCAGCTTCGCTTTCGCGTCCTGATAGCCTTCGATCTTCTCGCGCTCTTTAGCAACCACCGCTTCCGGCGCGCGCGCCACAAAGCCTTCGTTGCTCAGTTTGCTTTCGATACGGGCGATCTCCTGCTCGACCTTCGCCACTTCTTTGGCGAGGCGGTCCAGCTCGGCCGCTTTATCGATCAGGCCCGCCATCGGGATCAGCAGCTCGGCGCCGTCGATGATTTTAGTCACGGAAACCGGACCTTTATCGTCGGCAGACAGCACGGTGATGCTTTCCAGACGCGCCAGCGTTTTCAGGAAGTTCAGGTTCTCGTTAACGCGACGCGCGGCGTCAGTGCTGCACCCGCGCAGCAACAGCTCCAGCGGTTTACCCGGCGCGATGTTCATCTCGGCGCGGATGTTACGCACGGCGATAATCGCCTGCTTCAGCCATTCGGTATCGGCCAGCGCGGCGGCGTCAACCTGAGCGGCGTCATACGCCGGGAACGGCTGCAGCATGATGGTATCTGCATCAATGCCTTTCAGCACTTTCACGCGCTGCCAGATGGTTTCGGTGATGAACGGAATGATCGGGTGCGCCAGGCGCAGCAGACCTTCCAGCACGTTCACCAGCGTATTGCGGGTGCCGCGCAGCTCGGCCTCAGAGCCGCCGTTCATGACCGGCTTGGTCAGCTCCAGATACCAGTCGCAGAACTGGTTCCAGGTGAACTCGTACAGAATGCCGGCCGCGATGTCGAAGCGGAAGTTGTCCAGCGCCTCGCGGTAGGCTTTCACCGTCTGGTTGAACTCCGCGAGGATCCAGCGATCCGCCAGCGACAGCGCGATCTCGCCGCCGTTGAAGCCGCAGTCCTGATCTTCGGTGTTCATCAGCACGAAGCGGCTGGCGTTCCACAGCTTATTACAGAAGTTGCGGTAGCCTTCCAGGCGCTTCATATCCCAGTTGATGTCGCGACCGGTCGAGGCCAGCGCCGCCAGGGTGAAGCGCAGGGCGTCGGTGCCGTGCGGTTCGATGCCGTCCGGGAACTGCTTCTCGGTGCGCTTGCGGATTTTCTCTGCCAGCTGCGGCTGCATCATGTTGCCGGTGCGCTTCTCCAGCAGGTCCGGCAGCGAAATGCCGTCTACCATGTCCAGCGGGTCAATTACGTTGCCCTTGGACTTGGACATCTTCTGGCCTTCGTCGTCGCGGATAAGGCCGGTCATGTAGACGGTCTTAAACGGTACCTGCGGCTTGCCGTCTTCATCTTTGATGAAGTGCATGGTCATCATGATCATGCGCGCAATCCAGAAGAAGATAATGTCGAAGCCTGAAACCATCACGCTGGTCGGATGGAACTGACGCAGCGCGTCGGTGTTTTCCGGCCAGCCGAGGGTAGAGAAGGTCCAGAGCGCGGAGGAGAACCAGGTGTCGAGCACGTCTTCGTCCTGGCGCAGCGGCACGTCGGCGCTCAGGTTGTTTTCCTGACGCACTTCCTCTTCGCTGCGGCCCACGTAGACGTTGCCTTCCGCGTCGTACCACGCCGGGATGCGGTGACCCCACCACAGCTGACGGGAGATGCACCAGTCCTGAATATCGCGCATCCAGGAGAAGTACATGTTTTCGTACTGCTTCGGCACGAACTGGATGTCGCCGTTTTCCACGGCTTCCACCGCCGGTTTTGCCAGCACGTCGGCACGCACGTACCACTGGTCGGTCAGCATCGGCTCGATAACCACGCCGCCGCGATCGCCGTAAGGTACGGTCAGGTCGTGAGGTTTGATCTCTTCCAGCAGGCCGAGGGCGTCTACCGCCGCAACGATAGCTTTACGCGCCGCAAAACGTTCCATCTTCTGGAATTCTGCCGGGATATCGCTGGAGTAGACGTCAGACTCGTTGCCTTTGGTGTCGTACACTTCCGCGCTTTCACGGATATCGCCGTCAAAGGTCAGAATGTTGATCATCGGCAGGGCGTGACGACGGCCAACTTCGTAGTCATTGAAGTCGTGCGCCGGGGTGATCTTCACGCAGCCGGTGCCTTTTTCCATGTCGGCGTGCTCATCGCCCACCACCGGAATACGACGGTTGACCAGCGGCAGCATCACGAATTTGCCGATCAGGTCTTTGTAGCGCGGATCTTCCGGGTTCACCGCCACGCCGGTATCGCCCAGCAGGGTTTCCGGACGGGTAGTAGCCACCACCAGATAGTCTTTACCGTCGGCAGTTTTCGCGCCGTCGGCCAGCGGATAGCGGATGTGCCACATCGAGCCTTTCGACTCGCGGTTTTCCACTTCCAGATCGGAGATCGCGGTGCGCAGTTTCGGGTCCCAGTTCACCAGGCGTTTGCCGCGGTAGATGAGATCCTCTTTATACAGGCGCACGAACACTTCTTTCACCGCGTTGGACAGCCCTTCGTCCATGGTGAAACGCTCGCGCGTCCAGTCCACGGAGTTGCCGAGACGGCGCATCTGACGGGTAATGGTGCCGCCGGATTCCGCCTTCCACTGCCAGATTTTATCGATGAACGCGTCGCGACCGTAATCGTGGCGGGTTTTACCCTCTTCCGCCGCAATTTTGCGCTCTACCACCATCTGGGTGGCGATACCCGCGTGGTCCGTCCCCGCCTGCCACAGGGTGTTTTTGCCCTGCATACGCTGGTAGCGGATCATGGTGTCCATGATGGTCTGCTGGAAGGCGTGACCCATATGCAAACTGCCGGTGACGTTCGGCGGCGGGATCATGATGCAGAAGCTTTCCTGGCTCTCATCGCCATTCGGCTTAAAGTAGCCCTGCTCTTCCCAGTGCTCGTAAAGCGGCTGTTCGATATCTTGTGGGTTATATGTCTTTTCCATGTCTGCTATGTCGTTCCGGGCACCGGCGGGGTGGCCGTAGTCAAGTGGAAACCGGCGACGCGATAGGCTTTATAGCGTTCGCGCGCCAGTTGTTTCTGAGAATCTTCGTGAGGTACGAAGTCTATCACTTCAGGGAAAGCGGTGGCAAAAGCTGCAAACTCGGGCAGCAGGCTTATCAGCACATCGCGCGCCGCGCTGCCGCGCTTCTGCGGCCAGGCCAGCTCAACCGGCGCACCGGCACGCGGACCTTCGCCCGCGAGGTTGTGCGGCACAAAGCTGTTGGCGTCCCGCTGCCAGAGCGCTTCATCCAGACGCACCGCCTGGGCTTCGTCGATACAGGCTACCAGCACGCGTTTCCCGCTGCGCCAACGTTCTGCGGCAAGGTCACACACCAGCTGTTCGACGGCGTTAAGACCGTCCTGATGGGTGTCGTTTTCCAGCAGATAGAACGTTGCGTTTTTCATGATATGGGGCTTCTTGTGATGGATTTAAATCATGCACCCTCAGCCCGGCGCTCTCCCTCGGGATGAAGGAGAGCGCCGTCAGGGCGAGGGGGATTTTATCTTACTCTTCGCCGTTATACCCGGCACGGTTGAGCAGGAACTGGGAAAGCATCGCCACCGGACGACCGGTTGCGCCTTTCGCTTTCCCTGAACGCCACGCGGTACCGGCGATGTCGAGGTGCGCCCAGTTGTACTTGCGGGTAAAGCGCGACAGGAAGCAGCCAGCGGTGATAGCCCCGCCCGGACGCCCGCCGATGTTCGCCATATCCGCGAAGTTAGAGTCGAGCTGCTCGTAGTACTCGTCGCCCAGCGGCAGACGCCACGCGCGGTCACCCGCCTGCTCGGACGCGCCGATAAGCTCGTGCGCCAGCGGATTGTGGTTCGACATCAGGCCGGTGATGTGGTGGCCCAGCGCGATCACGCAGGCACCGGTGAGGGTGGCGACGTCAATCACCACTTCCGGCTCGAAGCGCTCAACGTAGGTCAGCACGTCGCACAGCACCAGACGGCCTTCGGCATCGGTGTTCAGCACTTCAACGGTCTGGCCGGACATGGTGGTCAGCACGTCGCCCGGACGGTAGGCGCGCCCGCCAGGCATGTTTTCACAGCCCGCCAGCACTGCGGTCACGTTCAGCGGCAGCTGCAGCTCAGCCACCATGCGCATTACGCCGTACACCGCTGCCGCGCCGCACATGTCGTACTTCATCTCGTCCATGCCTTCGCCAGGCTTGAGGGAGATGCCGCCGGAGTCGAAGGTCAGCCCTTTGCCCACCAGCACGATCGGGCGCGCCTCGGCGGTTGGGTCGCCTTTGTATTCGATAACCGACATCAGGGATTCATTCTGCGAGCCGGCACCCACCGCGAGGTAGGAGTGCATGCCCAGCTCTTTCATCTGCTGCTCGCCGATAACGCGGGTAACGATATTTTTGCTCCAGGAGTCCGCCAGCTGGCGCGCCTGGGACGCCAGATAGGCCGGATTACAGATGTTCGGCGGCATGTTGCCGAGATCTTTCGCCGCTTTAATACCAGCGGCAATCGCCAGGCCGTGCTGAATGGCGCGCTCGCCGCTGGTCAGTTCGCGGCGGGTCGGCACGTTGAACACCATCTTACGCAGCGGACGGCGCGGCTCGCTCTTGTTGGTTTTCAGCTGATCGAAGCTGTAGAGCGACTCTTTCGCGGTTTCCACCGCCTGGCGCACTTTCCAGTAGGTGTTGCGGCCTTTAACGTGCAGCTCGGTCAGGAAGCAGACGGCTTCCATCGACCCGGTGTCATTCAGGGTGTTGATGGTTTTCTGGATCACCTGCTTGTACTGACGCTCGTCCAGCTCGCGCTCTTTGCCGCAGCCAATCAGCAAAATACGCTCTGACAGCACGTTGGGAACGTGATGAAGCAACAACGTCTGCCCCGGTTTTCCCTCAAGCTCACCGCGACGAAGCAGGGCGCTGATGTAGCCGTCGCTGATCTTGTCGAGTTGTTCGGCGATGGGGGAGAGGCGTCGCGGTTCAAACACGCCCACAACGATGCAGGCACTCCGCTGTTTCTCCGGGCTACCGCTTTTTACACTGAACTCCATGCACTACGCTCCTGAATCTTAAAGACAACGGCGGTGGCGACGGTTAGAATTGCAACCTTTCGTAACGCGCACTCCGCTGTTGCGATGACTTCGTGTTAATCTTAACGTGTTTACGTTTCGGGCACGTCAGAACAAGTTCTGGGTCGCGAATTCGCTGGATGAGCCAATCTTTGCGACGTTTTCAACGACTCAAGAGAATAAATGACGTTTAAGCCTTGAAACAAGCGATTTTCCTGCAAAAAGACTCGTTTTCACAGGCGTAATTAATGTGATAATCATAAGATATCTGGTCCGGGAGACGCTCAAGAGCCAACTGGCAATCCTTTTTATCCTGCTGCTGATCTTCTTCTGTCAGAAGCTGGTAAGGATTCTTGGGGCCGCTGTTGACGGCGATATCCCGACAAATCTGGTGCTTTCCCTGCTCGGTCTGGGTGTGCCTGAAATGGCGCAGCTGATCCTGCCATTAAGCCTGTTCCTCGGCCTGCTCATGACCCTCGGCAAACTTTATACCGAGAGTGAGATCACCGTCATGCATGCCTGCGGGTTGAGCAAAGCGGTGCTGGTTAAAGCGGCGATGATCCTCGCGCTGTTCACCAGCATTGTCGCGGCGGTAAATGTGATGTGGGCTGGCCCCTGGTCGTCTCGTCATCAGGATGAAGTGCTGGCCGAAGCGAAAGCTAACCCCGGCATGGCGGCGCTGGCCCAGGGCCAGTTCCAGCAGGCTACCGACGGCAACGCGGTGCTGTTCATCGAAAGCGTTAACGGCAGCCAGTTCAACGACGTGTTCCTTGCCCAGCTGCGTCCGAAAGGCAGCGCCCGTCCTTCCGTGGTGGTGGCCGATTCCGGCGCGCTAAGCCTGCGCGCTGACGGTTCGCAGGTAGTGACCCTCAACAAGGGCACGCGCTTCGAAGGCACCGCGATGCTGCGCGACTTCCGCATTACCGATTTCCAGGATTACCAGGCGATTGTCGGTCATCAGACCGTGGCGCTCGACCCTGACGACAGCGCGCAGATGAACATGCGCACCCTGCTGAGCAACGATTCTCCCGGCGCGCGCGCCGAGCTGCACTGGCGTCTGACGCTGGTGTTCGCGGTGATCGTGATGGCGCTGATGGTGGTGCCGCTGTCGGTGGTCAACCCGCGTCAGGGCCGCGTGCTCTCAATGCTGCCGGCGATGCTGCTTTATCTGGTGTTCTTCCTGCTGCAGACCTCGCTGCGCTCCAACGGCGCGAAGGGCAAGCTGGACCCGCTGATCTGGATGTGGCTGGTGAACCTGCTTTATCTGGCGCTGGCGGTGGGCCTCAACCTGTGGGATACCGTGCCCATGCGTAAACTGCGTGCCCGATTCGCACGTCAAGGAGCGGTGTGATGCCTGGTTTTGGTGTATTAGACCGCTATATCGGTAAAACGATTTTCAACACCATCATGATGACGCTGTTCATGCTGGTGTCGCTCTCCGGGATCATTAAGTTTGTCGATCAGCTGAAAAAGGCCGGGCAGGGTGACTACAGCGCGCTGGGCGCGGGCATGTATACCCTGCTGAGCGCGCCGAAAGACATTCAGATCTTCTTCCCGATGGCGGCGCTGCTGGGTGCGCTGCTCGGGCTGGGGATGCTGGCCCAGCGCAGCGAGCTGGTGGTGATGCAGGCTTCCGGCTTTACCCGCCTGCAGGTGGCGCTGGCAGTGATGAAAACCGCTATTCCGCTGGTGCTGCTGACAATGGCCATCGGCGAGTGGGTCGCTCCTCAGGGCGAACAGATGGCGCGTAACTACCGCGCACAGATGATGTACGGCGGCTCGCTGCTCTCCACCCAGCAAGGGCTGTGGGCGAAAGACGGCAACAACTTCGTCTATATCGAACGCGTGAAGGGTGACAACGAGCTGGGCGGCATCAGCATCTATAGCTTCAACGACGAGCGTCGCCTGCAGTCGGTGCGCTACGCGGCCTCCGCGACCTTTGATGCCGGGCAGAAAGCGTGGCGTCTGTCGCAGGTGGATGAATCTAACCTGCAAAATCCGCAGCAGATCACCGGCACCCAGACCGTGACCGGCACCTGGAAAACCAACCTGACGCCGGACAAGCTCGGCGTGGTGGCGCTGGACCCGGATGCGCTGTCGATTACCGGCCTGCGTGATTATGTAACCTACCTGAAGTCCAGCGGCCAGGATCCGGGGCGTTACCAGCTCAACATGTGGAGCAAAATCTTCCAGCCGCTCTCCGTGGCGGTGATGATGCTGATGGCGCTGTCGTTCATCTTCGGCCCGCTGCGCAGCGTACCGATGGGCGTGCGCGTGGTCACCGGTATCAGCTGCGGCTTCGTGTTCTACGTGCTGGACCAGATTTTTGGCCCGCTGAGCCTGGTGTATAACATCCCGCCCATCATCGGCGCGCTGCTGCCAAGTGCCACTTTCTTCCTGATCAGCCTGTGGCTGATGATGCGACGAAATTGATAGTGCAGTGATGGACGTAAAAGAGAGGCGATGACCTCTCTTTTTTTTGCCTGAAGGTCGAGGGGGGCTGGGTTTGTAGGGTGGGGTGTAGGGTGGGTTTGTAGGGTGGGTAAGCGTAGCGCACCCACCGTTTCGGCGTGAGGTCTATGGGATTACGGTGATGGTTCCGTTCACCAGAGCACCGCGCTCACATGCAAACGCGGATGCTCGTGAACGGGTGAAGGGGGCTCGCCGCCGCCCCCTTCACCATCCCGGCTCCCGGCCAACAAAACCGGCCCTGCGGGCTGCCCTTGCCTCCGCCGTTTCGCTTCCGGTCGGGCGCGATACCCCATCCCGGGGCTCGCGCCCTCTGGCGGTTCCCGACCGCCAGCCCGGACTCAACGCCTGCGGCGCGGCGGTTTTGATGCCGGGCGGGTCCACGCTTCGGCTTGTGCGTTCATGGTGGGTGCGCAGGCTTACCCACCCTACCGGTTTCAGGACGGGCGTAGGGTGGGTAAACGCAGTGCACCCACCTTTTACCGCGCAGCCATTTTCAGTAGTTGTAGGGTGGGTAAACGCAGTACACCCACCGTTTACCGCAGACTCACCAATTACCTTTCACCCATTTTCAGCAAAATCTGCCTTTTCTCCGCGGCGCGACACAGGGACTATGCTGTGTACTACGTTTCAAAAAACAGTGGGAAGCTATGTCCAGATTTTTCTATAACGAGCGCACCCGCCTCGTCGACGACGCCCTTGAAGGCATCATCCTTAGTAGCCGTTTCGGCAACCTGACAAAACTCGATATCGACCCGGCCATTCGCGTCGTGGCGCGCAGCGACTGGGATAAAAGCAAGGTCGCGGTGATCTCCGGCGGCGGCTCGGGCCACGAACCGGCGCATGCAGGTTTTGTCGGGAAAGGGATGCTCACCGCTGCGGTATGCGGCGACCTGTTCGCCTCGCCGAGCGTGGACGCGGTGCTGAACGCCATTGTCGCCGTCACCGGCGATCGCGGTTGCCTGCTGGTGGTAAAAAACTACACCGGCGACCGCCTGAACTTCGGCCTCGCGGCGGAGAAAGCCAAGCGCTACGGCCTGAAGGTTGAGATGGTCATCGTCGGCGACGACATCGCCCTGCCGGACAACAAACAGCCGCGCGGCATCGCCGGGACAGCGCTGGTGCACAAGATTGCCGGCTACGCCGCCGAACAAGGAAAATCCCTCAGCGAAGTGCGCGATATGGCGCAGAAGGCATGCGATAACCTCTGGAGCCTCGGCCTCGCAATGCAGACCTGCAACCTGCCGGGCAGCGACGAGGAGAGCCGCATCAAACCGGGCCAGGTGGAACTGGGCCTCGGCATCCACGGCGAACCGGGTGCCAGCGTGGTCGCCAGCCACAACAGCCGCGAACTGGTCGCCACCCTGGTGGAACAGCTTCAGCAGCAGGCAGGGCCGGACGCGCGCCTGGCGGTGCTGATCAACAACCTCGGCGGCACCTCGGCGCTGGAGATGGCCCTGCTCACCAGAGAGCTGGCGCACTCCGCGCTGCGCGAGCAGATCGACTACCTCGTCGGTCCGGCCCCGCTGGTCAGCGCCCTCGATATGAAAGGCTTCTCGCTGACCGCCCTGCGCCTGAACGACGAGTTTATCGCCGCGCTCACCGCCCCGGTGGAGACCAGCGGCTGGCAGCCTGCGGTGGCGTTCGCGCCGATGAAAACCCAGAAGCAGAACATGGTGCACGACAGCGTCGAGTATCACGCCTCGGAGAACGCGCAGGTGCAGACCACCCTCGCTATCGCCACCACCACGCTTATCGAGCTGGAGAACCGCCTCAACGCGCTGGATGCTAAAGTGGGCGACGGTGATACCGGCTCGACCTTCGCTAAAGGCGCGCAGGACATCGCCCTGCTGCTGGTGAACAAGGAGCTGCCTCTCAACAACACCGGGCAGCTGTTACAGCTGATTGGCGAGCGGCTGGCGACGGTGATGGGCGGCTCCAGCGGCGTGCTGATGTCGATCTTCTTCACCGCCGCGGGCCAGCGTGTCGCCGAAGGCGATGCCCTGCCGCAGGCGCTACAGGTTGGCCTGCAACAGATGAAGCGTTACGGCGGAGCCGATCTCGGTGACCGTACCCTGATCGACGCCCTGCAACCGGCGCTGGAAGCCCTGGCGCAGGGGGGCATTCAGGCTGCTGCCACGGCCGCACAGAAGGGGGCCGACAGCACCGCGCAGATGCAGAAGGCCGGTGCGGGACGTTCGTCGTACATCAACAGCCAGAACCTCGACGGCGTGACCGATCCGGGCGCGATGGCGGTGGCGGAAGTGCTGACCGCGCTGGCGAAGTGACCGCGCGCATCCTTCCGGGCGAGTAAGCGCCCACAAAAAAGGCTCCTCACGGAGCCTTTTTTATTTCAGCGCGGGATTAAAAATCCGCTTTCAGCACCACGCGGTAGCGGGCTTTGCCGTCACGCACGTGCTGGATCGCCTCGTTAATGCGCGACATCGGGAACTCCTCGGTCTGCGGTGCCACTCTGGCGCGGCCAGCCAGCTTCATCAGCGTGCGCAGCTCGTGCGGTGACCCGGTCGAGGAGCCGGCGATGCTGCGGTCCCCGGCAATCAGTGAGAACGCCGGCACTTCGAACGGCTTCATCACTGCGCCAACGGTATGGAAGTTACCGCCGTAGGCCAGCGCCTGGAAGTAGGGCATCCAGTCCAGCGATACATTGACGGTGTTGATGATGAGATCGAACTGGCCCGCCAGCGCTTTCAGAGCTTCCGGATCGCGGCTGTTCACCACGCGATCGGCACCCATGCCGAGGATTTCCTGCTCTTTGGACGGGTTAGAGCTGAACGCCGTCACTTCGCAGCCCATCGCGCGCAGCAGTTTGATGGCGATATGCCCCAGACCGCCGATACCGATCACGCCCACGCGGCTGGTGGCGGTGACATGGTGCATCAGCAGCGGTTTGAACACCGTAATGCCGCCGCACAGCAGCGGACCGGCAGACGCCGCGTCGATGGATTCCGGCAGCGGGATGGCCCACTGCCAGTTAGCGCGGATCTTATCCGCAAAGCCGCCGCGGTTGATGATGGTCGGCACGCTGCCTTCCACGCAGTTCACCTGGCTGCCGCTGATACAGGCATCGCAGTGCCCGCAGCTGTCCGCGGTCCAGCCGATACCGACGCGCTGACCCACTTTCAGGCCTTTGTCCTGCGCGCTGCTACCGAGAGCATGTACGCGGCCGATCACCTCGTGACCCGCAACCAGCGGATACTGCGAGAAGCCCCATTCGTTGTCGATCATCGACAGGTCCGAGTGGCAGATACCGCAGTACTCTACCTGGATTTCAACGTCTTCCGGCTTCAGTTCGCCCGCGTCGTACTCATACAGCTCAAGCTCGGCACCGGCCTGCGGCGCTGCGTAACTTTTGATTTTCGACATCACAGTTTCCTTTTTGGTGGCTCTGACATGCAGTGTAGAACATGCCACACCTGAAAGCGGGTTGCGATTGGTGCGGTGGGGGAAGGGGCGGAGACGTTTGCAGATGAGCAGAGCAGAGGAACCAGCGCAGCGCTGAAATTTTCAGCACTCAACGGGACTTAGCCACCGCGCAGCTTGCAAGGTGGCCGCTGACAGGTATAATCCACAACGTTTCCGCATCCCCTTCAGTGCCGAAGTGGCGAAATCGGTAGACGCAGTTGATTCAAAATCAACCGTAGAAATACGTGCCGGTTCGAGTCCGGCCTTCGGCACCAATCAAGAAAAAGACCTTAGAAACAAAGAGTTAATTAACTCTGCCTTTCTTGCCTGTTTTTTTGCTTGAATAATGTCACCAACGATTGCCGCTGTGTTTGGTAGTGGCTTTTGGGATGTTATCACGCAGCGGCAGGTAGTTTCCAAGCTCAACCCTGTACAAAACGTGAACGGTCAGCACTGACGACTTAATTTATGTCGCTGGTCTATCCGTTGCGCTTTTCCTTTGAAGCCGGAAGACGCCGCCAGCGTCTCTAATCCTTTCCCATAACCCTTGTCAATGTGGCTCGCGCTTCGTGCAGCGCTCCATGATGCAACACGTCGAGATGACGTTGCAGCGAACTAACAGGCGTAATGTTGGGAAGACTAACCAGCTCGGGAAAGAGGCTGGCTCTGCCACGGTTTCAGCCACCGGATCACAAAGGCTACCTGATAAGAAGCCACGACAAGGCGCCATCATTCCCGCGCGGGGATCTTACTTAATGCTGCGGGTGTCGCTTCGCTCCGCCTCTCCTTATGTGCCCAACACGGCACGTAAAGGTCACTTATTGCCTTCGACCCATTTGGTAGGGTATTTTGGCATCTGGATTTTTCACTATGATTTTCTGTAGCCTGCCTTTATGGCCCAGCAGCGGGCCGACCTGGAGGCAATCATGGCGAAGAATGCAGCAGCAACCAAACGCAACAACCGTAAAATTCACGTCCGTAAATTTCTGGCGACACCAGAAGGCAAAGCATGACTCGAACGGAAGAAGGCCGAAGATGTGGAGTTGAAAATGGTAGCAGAGGCGAGGAAATTTATCTGGTTTCAGCTAATCATAAAGAGGTCGATTATAGTGGCGATAGATATGTACACCATCGCTCTTGAGGCATTTAATACTAATAAATAATCACGCCCAAATTAATGAGCGTGATTTTTTTTGTTATATGATTGCTGTTTTTTTTGCGGCTCTAACTCTATTGAACTCAATGATTTCTTCAACCACATAACTTATATGGTGGTTTGTGTCATGACTGACCCACTCAGTGTTACCACCCAATATCTCTTTTTTACTACATGCCAGAATACATTCATCACCCCAACTAAACTCTGGGCCTAAATAATGTGGGGATTTTACTAATATTTCAGATAAAGAATAAAGTTGCTTGTATTCTTCTTCTTTGTTTTTAGCGTAGCCACGAACAACAAAGTATTTATCCTCAATGGTGTATCGGATTTTACCATTTGCGTTAGGGGCTATGACATCATCTTTCGCTTTAGGGTTTCTGATACCATAATCAGAAAAAATCAGTGGTGACGTTGAATCATCAACGAAAGATTTCCAGACGTGAATCTCGCGTCTTGTTACATAATCTGATGAGTTCTCATCTTTAACTGCTTTATTTATAAATGCGGGGAAGGAGCCGCCTGAAATAATAATGCACGAAAATTCATAATCGGATAGGATATTTAAAACATGCTTAACATGATCATTTAATGACTCAATCGATTTATTGGTAATGTCATCAAAGTCAAGCATTATCATAACTTCTTTACTTGATAAACCAAGATCCACCATGATTTTTTCAAGAGTACCAGTGAAATAATCGACATCGTAAGAATCATCGATAATCGAAGATGAATCAATTCTAATGCAATAGTTAGTCCCGTCAGGGATGTTTAAGTTTTTCAATGCTATTTGGTAATCTAAAATATCCCATCTGTCGAATCCCACCACAGGATGAATAATCGCGCCGCTTTTGGATAATTCTTTGTGAAGATAGCTTAATACATGCTCACCAGTTTCAATATAACTGTCAGCTTTCCATTGCGTGATGTCAAAGAAAAAGGCATTAGATTGACATGAGGAAACGAGTTTTTTTGCCGTTCTTTTCAGGTGATCCGTTAAAGGCTGTGTTGATTCCACGAGCCATTTTGGTTCTTTTGGTTTTCTTACTAAAATAGGAATCTCGAAAAATGGTGCTATTTTTTCAGAGTATGCAGCCTTCAGTTTTTTTAAAGCGGTGAATTCACCTTTTTTTGCTTTGAGAATAGGTACATATGTAGGGTACATAATAACTCTCCTGCGTTTAGTTATCGAAGGCCGGAACCAATAGTGCTTTTACTTCACCTTGACCAATCAAGTCATTGAAAATTCTATAATTTCCGCTCTCGCGCCGTATCCGACCTGCAATAATCGCAGGCGTAATTTTTAGCTCTCTTGAGAGGCTATCAATTGCCTCTTTAGATGGGGATGAATAAGCCAGGCTTCGCTTCCATGTTGACCTGGGTATAAATGCTTCCCTGGTAAGCCGATTTGCTTCTGACTCCTGTCTATCATCTGTGTTAGAGTCGATGTCATCCAAGAAAATCTCATTAGAATCAATGTGTTTCCATATGTGGGCAACTTCATGCAACAAAGTAAACCAAAAGTTATCTAACCGATCATATCGTAAGCTCAAACCAATGATCGGCAACCCGTCAACGTCTTTTAGCGCAGCTCCATCAATCCTTGTTCCCTTTAGACATGGCTCAATCACTATCGCAATGCCATGTTTTTCAAGGAACTCAATTGCTAATAAAGGGCCTTTCTCGAACCAACTTAATTGAGCAAGATCACGCATAAAGCTGGCCGATAAGACATCTGGATTGAAGATACCTAAGGTATTTTTGCGTTTACGTGCTTGTTGCACCACTCTGCTGACCCATGCAAACAGCGCATACTTTGTTGCAGGTGAATAAGCATCGCCAGAAAGCGTCCGTTTGAACGAAACACTGCTACTTGCCTGCCAACCCACTTGATCAATGAAACTCTTTATAATTTCTTCGGTATTTTTCTTCGTTTTATCAACTATATCTGGAAGCCAACCTCTGTTTATCATTTCCTTAACTGGAAATTTAGACCAGTCAATTTGATCGTCAGAGGAATGCTCATTATCTGCATTTATCCCAACTAACGTATCTGTGGAAATGCCCAGCCCAATAGAAAGTGCTTTGATCATAGACACAGTCAAAGGTCTTTTGCGTGCAAGTATTTCCGAAACCCTGCTCCTTGTTCCCAGATAGGGTACAAGATCGACCTGCTTTAGACCTTTCTCATGCATTCTGAAAAGAATGGCATCGATAGGATCTGGAAGTTCGATTGGATACTTAGAGTTCTCATATGCTTCAACGATAGTTATTAGCAACTCCAAGTCTTCATGCGCCTTGGAATGAATAGAGGGCATTTCCAACATTAAGGAGTGAATTGCCTTCAAATACTCCTGATGCTGTTGCTCTGTTTTTATTACTTTGATATCCATTACATTACCTTTATTGAGGTAATAAGCACCAGTAACATGTTGAAATCAATGATGGTTTCAACAGCGATGTTGCTACCATCAATTTTGAATATAAAAGAGCGTCCATCAATACTGGAGGCGTTTGGAAACTGGTTCATAACATCATGGCCTGATTTCCAAACCACTGAATCTAACTCTGCTGCCCATGCATTGATCCAAACAATGCAGGCTGGTGTGGTTTTCTTTAACTCATCCAGATGATTTCTTCCGCACAATCTCATAATTTGTTCCTAATATGGGAACATCATAATGTTCTCTGTTTGCTGTGTCAACTTGTTCCCAAAAATGGAACCCAAGAAATTTCAGTGGCTACATTTTACCCCGTAACAGTAATTATTTTTATGAATTCAATCAACAGAATAGCCATTTTAGCTTTTAGGGATTGTAACGTCTTATACTGATCAAACCAGCAAACCAGCAAACCAGCAAACCAGCAAACCAGCAAACCAGCAAACCAGCAAACCAGCAAACCAGCAAACCAGCAAACCAGCAAACCAGCAAATCAGCTATCAATTGATTGATGTTTCTACATGTTTCGTCAATCTGAATCCGCTGTATCGAAGTTTTTCACGCTTGGGCAGTGTTTGCTCCGCGTCATATAGCTGAATAAATAAATGGAATTTTCATACCGGCAAAGCGTTTTGTCGGTCTCGGTCTGTTCGGTCAGTTGAAGTGTAATCTTTCCTGCATGAGCTACTAGCGGCAGAAGTGCCAGCGCACCAAGTAAAACTTTCTTCATAGTTGCACCCTCAATAATCGATTGCTTGGAATACGTCTTCAACATCCTTTTCCATGATCCCACAATACGCCAGCGTGGCCGCCTGCGATGAGTGCCCGTACAGCTTCGTGAGTGTCGGCAGACTTACCCCACGTTTTATGGCGTGATAGCCAAGGTTCTTGCGCGGACTGTGCGCCGCAATGTGCAAATTGAGCATATCCCCGGCTTCTTTGAATTTGGCTGAGACCGTCACCCGGCTGATCGGTTTTCCTTTGGCCCGGTTGCTGTCCACTTCGAACAGGTATTCATGAACGGGATTATCAGCACGGCGTTGTGCTACCAGTTCGAGCGCCTTCGTAGTCAGCATTATCGAGCGGATTTTTCCTGTCTTCTGTTCCTTCAGGTTTAACACGTTCCCTTCGATGTGATTAAAGTCGGTATAACGCAACCTGAGAGCGTCACCAACTCGCGCCGCCGTCTGGTTCAGGAAGACCCACAAGTCACCGTAAATCGGGCTGCTGTTATGCTGGCGTAAAAGTCTTTCAACTTCTGCAATCTGGTCTTTATTTTTGACTGGCTCAACTCTCTTCCTTGCACCCACTCCGATGTTAAATATGTAAGTTAGGATGCAAATATTTATCATAATATTATAATTGTAAGGGCTTTTTTATATTTTAATGACCCCACTCCCGCCCGTGGTGAAACAAAAGTTGGGGGAAACTCTTTAGATATCAGTGTCGGAAAAAAACCGGTTTCACCTGGGGTGATCTGCTGGACCGTTGCACCGGTGCGTCAATAAAAATGAACCGTTATTTCAAAATATCGCAAGGTAGCTCTTTGCATATACAGACAGGTGCATAAAAAAGTCTTTAGGGGCTTCTTTGATGTTCATCCACAATACATGGTAATAGAATCAATGGGTTGCTAAGTTACACTTTAACATTGTGTAAGTTAGAGGCGAGTTCTCATACCGCGAACAGTCTTCAACATCAGCCACCAACAGGCGATATCCTCCTAGCGGCGTCGCCATCATGAAGTACTTTCCCCACACAATCGTAAACAGCCAACCTAATAGCTCCATATACTCCACTAGAAGCCCGTAGCGGCATTACCACCCAAATTCATATATCAACAGATGAAGATTTTACAGTGCCTGTTTCTTTACAGAATCACCTGGCTACGTTGAGTGCCGATATTTCTTCTATGAAAGTTATCGAAGTAACCGATCTCTTCAGAGTAGAATATCCAAATATTGAAGATTTTAAGCCCGGTGCTCAATCAATTTTACATAAAGGAGAAGAAGCCGCTGCTGGTAGCGCATCTACTATAGGTTCGTCTACAGGAATTTCTGGCGATGCGGTTGGCGGTTCATTCGGAGGATCTTATGAAGTTAACTAATAATACAAAGTTCTTTATCCGCTGGTTTATGATTTTGCTAGTGATCGGGGTTTACCTGGGTAAAATAGTATTAATCGCTCTGGATTTTGGTGTCACAATAAAATACAAAGGGTCATTTTATGAGAAGAGTGTTTCAGCGGAAGCATGCAAAGCTATAGCCGAGTTGTACGAAGGCTATTTTGACCAGTTACTTGTTGTTTCTTTCAGCTGGGCATTAATTGCTATGGTGCTTATTCTCATTATTTTTAAAAAGGTCAGATGATTCACTTCTTTTTTAAAGGAAGGTTGATAAAGATGGTGAGGTGTTACTTCGTGTTGGGCCGGGGGTAAATGATTAAGCTATTGTTGACAGGATCCTTTTTAAAGGTGAAGAAGTGATTTTTAAATGCTTGCTAATCCGCAAGCTTTATCTTCCTGAAGAACATGAAATACCCAAGTGTGAACCAGATAGAAAGTGATTCAAAAAGCAAGTTGTTGACGTTATAGATTCTATCGGTCAGGAACTCTGTCGCAGGGTCTGACCTTATGCTAATTCGTATCATTAGGTCAGGGGATAATGGCTGAAAGTTATTTTAAGGTCACACAATGGAATGTCTGCTAACTTTCTGATTTTATTTTTATGATTACATTATGCCGAAGTTCGGCTCAGCCCTTCGCACTCACCCCCTAAACACCTCCCGCCGATGCCACTCCACAAACGCCTCTCTTGGGTAGTTCTCTGCCACTTTCGGTAGCTGAATTTCTTCCCCGGCAAAATCCCAGAATAACTTCTGCACCATCCCGTTGCCATTTACGCCTTCCGACACCACCACGCGCATGTCGCAGTCCAGGCCAATCGCGCCGCGGTCGAATGCGTTGTGGTGGATCGAGCACAGCGCTAGTCCGTTCGATACCTCGCAGGGGCTGTTAAACTGTTTCCAGCGGATATGCGCGGCTTCAAGTGCAATCGGGGCGTTGTCGTGGCGCATGTCGAAGCCGCAGATGGCGCAGCGGTAGTTGTAAGCGCGCAGCACGTTGAGGCGAAACGCCGGGTCGCGCTGTTTGAGGGATAACACGATGTCGAAGCCCAGCTCATCGGCGAGGGTTTGCTGGATGCCGACCGGGAAATGCTTTTCAAGGATCTGCGTTGCCAGCACGTCGATAACGGCGCTGTTATCGTCGATCAATGCGAAATGTTCTGCGTCGAAGCCGCCAGCAACCCTGTACTCAAACAGTTCGTGTCTGGGTGGCTCTTTGCTGCCGGTAGTAGAGCAGCGCTCGGCGTTCTCCAGTTCCCAGAACCCGTCGCCGCGCAGGCGCCAGAACGGCATCGTTGGTTCATGCTGGCGGCGCGTCGGCCCATATCGTTCCAGCAGGCTCAATAGCGCGTCGTGGATTTCGGTGCCGTAATCGAACAGTCTGCCGTGGCCCCGTTTATAGTGCGACAGCACGTAGAGCAGGAGTAAAGGCTTATGCGGTGCGCGCTGGTCGCCCTTGCGCCAGATTTTCGGTTCAGACAGTTTTTTGCCAAAGGCATCGAGCGTATCGGAGGTTGCCATGACGTCAGCATTCATCAGCTAAATAAGTAAACTGCGATGATGCTCGCAAAGAGTGGCAGGATCAAGGCGTTAGCGTGCGGAGCGGGCAGGGATTGCGTGTTTCATTGTTCTGCTGCTGTCCTGGTTGTTATTTAATACTTCTGTCTCATTTCAGGAGAACTATATTTGCTTCAGACACTGAACTTCCTTTATATAACGGCTGTGTCTTTCAATAATATAGAATTAAAATGAACTTTACCTTCAGGTAATTATTAACAATCAACTAGTGTAACAGGCAAATTTACGAGGCAGGGATGTTAAAGGCGACGGTAATATTTTCACAGGTGGTTGTGGGGATTTATCTGGCGGGCGACATTGCCAGGCAAAACCCTAAGTTCGACGCGTTTTTATCGCTGGTCGAAGATGGCTATCACAATCTGAATAACAGGATCAGAGAATCGCAGATACAGGAGGGCATGGGCCTGCTCAGAAAGCTGGCCGGAGTCTGCGCCTTTATCTTCTTCGTGCTGCTGATAAGCGTGCCGCGTCTGAGCGCAGACCCCGAGTGGTATAGCACAGTATTTATTTACTGCTTTTTCAGCGCTGTTGCGGTCTGGGGTGGGCTGTCGTGGTGTATGCAGCATACGAAAACGCTGGGGAATGCCGGCTGGGTGATATGCCTTACTCTCGTCTCGCCGTTTGCGCTGGCGCTACTTGAAAAGCAAACGGGCATACCGGTTTTAGCGCAATTCCTGGAGCCGCTATTTTACCTGTTCGCAAAGCTGGGTTTTCCCATCGACCCGCTTCCCGGAACATGGCCGATGGCGTTTATTCTCTGCGGCTTTCTGATATTCGCGCTGGTTGTTCAGTATATTCTGACCTGGACGATAGCAATACCCGTAATGGCGCTCTCTGTCCTTACGGTCGTCGGTATCATTCAGTTCGCTAAGATAGTGAACGTTATCGCTCCAAAAAAAGCCTTTTCCGGGCTGATGATCGTCATCTTTATTTTATTGGGCGTAGTGCAATACGTGTGGCTATAAAAATAACGGCGTGTTCTCCACGCCGTTACGTTAATTAATTAATGCAGGCAGCAGTTCTTATATTTCTTCCCGCTGCCGCACGGGCAAGGGTCGTTGCGGCCTGCTTTCGCTTCTACGGTGACGGGTTTCTGGCGCAGCGCGTCGGGTTCGTTCTCCAGCAGTTCTTGCCAGTAGCGCCAGAGCTGCAGCGCGGCCGGGCCGATGGCGGCCTGGCTCTCCGCATACGCTTCCGGCGTCATCTGCTCCAGCTGCGCCACGTTGTCTTCGCGGCCGTGCAGGGCGATGGCGTCCAGCGCGGGCTTCAGGCTTTCCGGCAGGGATGACCAGTCATCCAGCGCTACGCCGCGCATATAGCCGTAGCACCAGTCCTCGACCACCATGTACTCTTCGCCCTCTTCCTCGCGATAGCCGAACAGCGGCTCGAACTGCTCCGGCGCATCGTTCAGGCGGTCGGCGATGTCGTTCATGTGCTGGAAGGTGAGGTTCATGAAGCGCGTCATCTCGCGCTCGTTGGTCCAGCGCGGGATGTGCTTCTCGCCGCCCCACAGGGCCATCAGCCACACGGCCGGTTCAATCTCGCGCGGGCCGGAGAGGATCGCTGTCAGCATGCCGTCCAGCTCAGAGACATCCAGCACGGATGCATCGTGGCCGTATTTTGCGAGCAGCTCATCGAGCCATTCGAGTTCTTTTTCGTTCAGGGGTCCCTGGTTCATCTAGTCGCCTTCTTAGTTTGTTAACCCTTACCCGAGGTGTCAGGTAAACAACGCCATGTTGCAGGGCAGACTGTCATTATCGGTCTTCAGACAAGGCGTGGCGATCTTTTCTTGTCGGCTTATCAGGTCAAGCGCCGTAATAGCCGCCGTTGAGGAGGCATTTTCAGGCGTTAGTCTCTTATGTCACCAGGTACAATAGTCGCCAGCTATTGTGCTTAAGCGCATTCCAGGGCGACAGTCATAAAGGGATATAAAGTGAACATATACGCGGGAGCGCTGTTACTGACGGCTATGCTGGCAGGTTGTAAGGAAGAGAGTAATACTGCGGTTGGGGAATATCTGATTGAGGATGTCAGCGTCGTCTATGAGTTTGATAAAGATATTTACGATGAGGCACAACTAGCACAGGAAAAGCGTTATCAGAGCAGTAAAAATAATACCCTGGTGGCGTTTGCCGACGACAGTGTGTCGTGGGCGTCATTTGATGAGGTATATAGTCAGCCAATAAAAAATGGCTTAATCGTTATTGGCGATGTGACTTATCGTATTGATGTGGCGAGTCAGGGCGAACAGCTAACACTGACATCAGCTCAGCCTGATACCTGCGGCTGGTCTTCGTGTGAAATTACCTTCCGGTTAAAACGTGCGGAAGAGGGATCTCCCGAACTGAAAGCAATCAAAAATGAGATCGCCAGCCATGAACAAGCCCGGCATCAGCAGTTACTGATCGACCAGGCGTATATAAAAAGCCAACTGGATGCTCCTTTTTACGGCGTAATGTTGTCTCTTGATGACGCTATTGCGCTCAAAGTACCGATTAATCTCTATAACGGAGTGGCAAGCGCATATGTCGCAGGGCTTCCGGAGGATCTTGATTATCTGTTTACAAACGAGAAATTGCAGGCAGGGAGCGTGGGATATCAAAACTGGAAGAATGAGGCTGTTGAAGGTATGCGGGCTTATTTATATTCGACGACAGCAAGCGTCGAGGATATCGATCTTCAGCTATTATTAAAGCATCAGCGCACGGTAGTGTATCAGGATAATAATGGTGCGATATATTACGATCATAGTGGCAAGCTAAAGGCGGTCTCTGTATCTTATCACCCTGAGGCACATAAATATTTCTTTGGGTTAATAACTGCGCCGGATATCGAAACCGTAACGAAAGGGTTTAATATTCTGCGCACCGCTAATCCAGCGTCGCAGGCTGAGGGAAACACCTCGGTAAATGATTTAGCCTTATCTAATGCTGAATCAGAAGAAAAATATAATACCAGCGTCAGAGACTATTTTGATACTACCGCTGTAAATACAGCCATTCTGGAGCGCGTTACAACCCTCATGGCCATTCCTCAAATATTTGTTAATCCGGTAGAGGGTTGTATGGAACCCGTTGAAATTAATGGGGTTAAACCTTCGTTAGTAAACAAAGAGATTGGCATTGATATTTTTAATCAGCCAGTAAAACGGTTAATCGCGGCGGACAAGCGTTCTTCCGCTGGCACAGCGTTGCCGGATATTGTTTATAACACCGACCGCTTTAACAGGCTCACCTATCGCTATTATGTTGCTATCGGGCAGGGGATTACGCTCAGGGTAAACGTGCCGTTAAATGGGGGAGCACTACATGAAAAAGTAATGTTCTTGCACGCCTTGCGCACGCTGGACTTTACTGGCTTACCGTCCCTGCCTGAAGGTGCTCATGAGAACATTCACCGCTATCACAGCGCGGAGTGTCTGGATGCCAGCCCATTCGACCATTATTTTCATGTCGATGAAGGGATCATCGATCGGCAAGGTAATCTCATCAACAGGGCACCCTGATACCTTTAGGCTACAGCTACCCTCTTCTTGTTCATGCCCCGTTAAGGGGCATTTTTATAGATGGCGGTATTGATGCTGAGAATAGAAAAATCAATATAGTCGTAGCTGATGATTACTATTTAGCACGCGCGGGAAATTGTGTCATTATCTGTTAAGAAAGCCAGTTAAATAACTCATTACGCGATCTCATCACGCTCAAATCTGATTATATATAAACGATATTGCGGTTATGAAATACGCCGCCCTATGATGGCGCTCTCCATTCTGGCAGGCGCAACGCGGGATATTATTTCCCGTGAACAATGACGCCTGCGTAAAACCGGGGCGTTATCATGAGGCTATTGCGTGGCGACTATGCTTTGCGACATATCGACGATATTTATCTGGATGATCTGGCTTATATTCTGGACCCGAATGTCGCGGCCCGGGAGTTCTTCCGCTATATCAAGGATCAGCGCCAGCGGGAAGCCTGGCCTCATGCCTCCTTTGATATGCCGACGCTGCGCTGGCCCGGTATCGACGGTGGCTCATCCTGGGAATTTCTTAATTCCATCAGGAATGGCCGGCAGGTGCTGGTCAGAAACGCGTTCTCAGGGGAGGAGTTGCAGGGCGTGTTTGCGGGTAAGGATAAGCTCAAAGCGGATTTGCCGCTGGCATTGCGCCATCGTCTCGGCACCGTTATTGCCAGCCAGCTTAAAAGACCGCTGATGTCAGTCCGTCCCGTGGCAGATGCGCCCGTGGCTACTTATAACGATAACCTGTGCCGCCCGGCGGATAACCCGCTCGCTAACGGCGTATTCGTCTGGACGGAAGTGATGGGGGCGGGGCATGTCTTTGTCTCGGTACATCAGGATAACGTGGTGCACGTATATACCTATGGGCGCTACGGGCAAACCGCCTGCATGGGTTTAACCGGAGACGGGGTGCTGAATTATCTGGTGGGGGAAAGCGCGCGCGAAAATTACCGGGATGAGCTTTACCGTAAGCAGGCCAGAGTATTTTTAATCGCCGATGCGGATATCGTAAAAACCCGGCTTTTTTTCGAGACGGCATGGGCGACGGGTAAAAAGGTGGGGCCGCTTCCCGAGGATAAAAAAGTCACCCAGGAAAGAGGGCGTATTATTGATGGGTATGACGTTACCGGCAGCAACTGCGCAACCCATTCCCAGCAGGGTATAAGCGCGGCGGGCTCAACGGTATTTACTACCGAGGTTATGCTGCGCGAGATTGATCCTGCTGGCTTGGCCGAACAGGATTTTACTATTCCCACCTCTGTTCAGCGCTGGCTGATGCGTAAAGCCCAGAGCGTTAAGTTTATGAACGTGGTTGACGTAACGGATGACTTTAAAAAGGTATATCCGAACAGTGAAAGCCTGACGGCGAATACATATAAACCCCGCGCTATCGTCGAAAAAGCGATGTCGGAAAGCCTCTCTGCCATCGGTGCGCCGGTGGGATATTCAGGTAAAACCGTAGATGGCCTTCTCGGAGACATCTGTGATGCTGAATAGCTCATACCGCCGCTGGGGATGCGCTATGGGCTTCAGTACCCTCTATTATGCTGCGCTGGTCATTGCGTGGCAGGAATACAGCACAGCCGAAAGCGAAATACGGCGTTCGCTCCACGCAGGTCCGGTGAATGTTGAAGCGGGAACGGGAGCACTTGATACGCTTTTTTATGTTCACGACAACGTATTTATGGTGAGTTTCTTTGGCTACATCACTGCGTTTTCACTGATTGCCGTTGTCTATAAGCTGTTTCCGACGTCGAAACAAAAACGAGAATGCCTGGAAAGCCAGTGCGTTATTTTTGCGCGGCGTTTTCTTGTAGTGCTTATTGCTATGGCATATTTACTCTGTGTTCTCTTTTTAGAGATGGGATTCGCTCTGACTGCCGATGTGGATAAAGGTGTGGCTTTTACGAGTGAGATCGATCGTGAGGTTATTATGAGGGCCTTCAATGGTATGGCAGAAATAATGGCTGAGATGGTTCAGGTCGCCGCATATGGTTATCTTGTTTCCTTTCTCTTATTTGTGCTGCTGATAAAAAAGCTACGCGCTGCGGATAGATAATCTGGAGGTCCGTGTTGCAAAATAAATCCACTCTGCGCTGGCGCTACGCGTTTGGCATCTCAGCAGTGTATTACGCGGCACTTGCCGTTGCCTGGGCAGGGTATACCCGTGCTCACCAGCATTACGTGGAGCATATCTCCACGCCACAAGGCGGTATCGAAAGCTGTGCCAGTGCCATTGACGAACTGGGTGCCTGGTATACTTACTTCCTGATGCTGGGGATATTCGGCTACCCGCTGGCTTTGATACTGACTGGCATCGTCTATAAAGTGATTCGCTAACCCTGCTGGTTAAAAAATAAGGAAGCAATATGCTTATGCGCATATTATTGAGTGGCATCATTATCCTGCTCTATTATCTCAGCCTTAGTATTGCCATACTTTCTTCTGGCACCACGGATAAGTACCTTGACTGGTGGTATGACATCGTCGGCGCTATTACACCATCCTGCCTGCGCGCAATTGAAGAGATCGCGTATGGTGACGGTACAACTTTTCTCTTTATCAGCGTCGGCTATCTGCTCTCTTTTTTTCTTTTTGTACTAGTGTTCAAATTTACAGCTTAGTGTGATTATGAAAGATCTCTTTTATATTCATTGAATCAATAATAAATATGCTTTTGCGATAAATAAAAAGCGGCGTAATATTTTTGGCTCCAGTTCTCATTTCACAAGGTCGTGAGCGATGGCAGAAATAACACTCCCCTGTACAATATTTGAAACGCAAAAGCGGATGAACGATTATGGCGCTGCAGATATGCGCCGCGGCGATCTTAGCGAAGCGCAGTTAAAAAATCAGTTTAACCTGCAGGATGTTTCAGCACGCGTTGACCCTTATACGCTGACGAGAATCACACCTTTCACCCAGCCACAATCAATGTTTTACGGTATGCATGGGGCAGGTGAGAAGGTATCGCGTGAGGAGTGCATCAAGATATTGTTTGATGAAATGCGTCATTTGTCGACGCCGTTCGCTGCTTATGGCCCTTACCGTCAACTGATCAGCAAGATGATTTCGCATATGCAGTATGGTAATGGAAAGCCCTTTCAGGACTTGCAGCTTGATGCGGCGTTAAAAGAACAGATAGTCAATGATAACTCTCCTGAAAAGAGCTCTCGTTTTATTATTGGCACTGCGATTGCTAATACTATTAACTGGTCTACTGGCTCTCTTGAACCCCAAAAACTATCTGCCCTCGAAGCAGCAATTCAAAAGAGCGTTTTGCCAAAGTTCATGGCGATAAATGATAATTTTAATGGGTTGGGTATCTCTGTACATGACATTTACGCCTTCAAAATTGTATTGCAATCGCTTGAAGTTACGAGCAAAAGTTTTCGAGCAGTTTTGCATTATTACGCTCAGGACCACTTTGGGCTTGATAACAGTGATATTAGTCAAAGCCGCTTTAACCACCTACGTTTCTTCCGTATTTGGTTTGTTTTACAACGTTATGGGAAAATAGCGATGAGGCCATTCATGACAAATATGGCTGCTGAGGTTGAAGTTTTAGGAGGGCGTCCTTGAAACATAAAATTAAAATCATTATGATTTTTATGAGCATGACCTTTTCTATACTACTGATATATCTGTTTGTAACTCAAACAGAGCCCGTCAAAGTCGTTTACGCTAGCAGTGAACAGAGCACAAGCGATATCGTGGTTGATAATTTCCCCTTTACTGAATCCGGTCGCCTTACCTGGTGGAAAGAAAATAATAAGATGTTGGAAGAAAAATTCGCCATTCCTGCCATAGACAAAATTGACGAAGCATGGTCAATCACATTCTGGAATTATGGTGAAGGTTTCAAAAAATATTCTGATGACAACAATTATTTTTTGAATCCTTTTTATAAAGAGCTTTACTGTTTTGATGACATAGCTGCCCCCCCAAAATGTATTGATAAAGATGTTGCTATGATTGTTTCGCGGTCATCAACGGGGAAGATATTTTTTACGTTTGAAACAGGATATTACTGCCTCAATAGTAAAGACGAAATCATTAAGGTTCAAAGGTATTCATGTCCTGAAGGTAAAAATTATCGATAATGTATAACGGCCTGGCAGGTTTACTCATCGCTGCACATCCGTTAAGTGTCTGATTAATAAAAGCTGACATCTGTGCTGCGTGAACAAACCGCTTTTATTAGAGGTAAGCCGCTCAATCGACGGTATTGTCACGCTCACGGCCGGGGATAATTATTATCGCCAGCAGACTAATGGCGAAATTATCGCATCCAGCGCTCCGTAGTTCCTGAAGGCTCAGGTATGGCTTGCAGGTCGTCAGCATACTCTCTTTAGAAATGCAGCCATGCCCGCCACCGCACGATAAAGAAACACAGCGCGACGACGGGCCTGGCCCCTTACAGACCCGTTGCCAGCCACCCCGGCAATTGCGACAGCAGATAGAGCACCAGCCCGATGGTGCCGCCGACCAGCGTCCCGTTGATGCGGATAAACTGCAGATCCTTGCCGATATTAAGTTCGATTTGCTGCGACATCTCTTTGGCATCCCAGCTTTTTACCGTATCGCTGATGTGGCTCGTCAGGAACGCCGTGAATTCCGGCGCGACGTTGCGTGCAGCCTGCTCCAGATGTTCATTGAACGACGCACGCAGCGCGGCGTCCGCCACCAGGGTTTCGCCAAACCACTGGCCGGCTTCGGCGATGCGCAGCCGGATGCGGGAATCATCCTCCGACTGCATGTCGGCTTTCAGCCAGCGGCGCAGGTCGCCCCACAGCTCGCTGAGATAGCGGTTAAACGCCTCGTCCTCTTTCAGGTACGACTTAATGTCATCGGCTTTCTGCGCCATCTCCGGGTCGGTTTTCAGGCGTTCGATAAATTTCAGCGTGGCGCTGTCGAATGCCTGACGCAGCTGGTGGCGCTGATCGTGGGTAATATCTTCCAGCAGGGAATTCACCGCGTTCGACACCATCTCCGCGCTGTGTTCGCCCAGCCATTCGGTTGGCAGCACCATCGACTTGCGCGGATGCTCGGTATGCAGCCAGTGCACAATCTGGCGGGCGATGAAATCCCGGGTGCTTTCACGTTGCAGCAGGCCGGTCAGCTTCGCGATTAGCGCGTCCAGTAACGCCTGATGGCGGTTGTTTTTGGTCATACTTTCCAGCATCAGCGCGCTGGTGCCGGTAAGATCCACCTTGTCGATCGCCTTATGGACGGCGCGTTTGAGCAGCAGCTGAATGCGGCTGTCGTCGGTAAGGTCGAGAAAGCCGCCGATGACCTGCAGCAGGTGCTGCCCCACGCGCCGGGCGTTCTCCGGTTTACTGAACCAGACGCCGATCATCTGCGCTGGCTCGTGGCGACGAATAAGTGCAATCAGCGACGGGGTATCGAGAAACTTCTCCTGCACGAAGCGCCCGAGGTTATCGCCGATACGATCTTTGTTGCGCGGGATAATCGCGGTATGACGGGCGATAAGCGGGATCGGCACCCGGCGAAACAGCGCCACCACCGCAAACCAGTCGGCCAGCGCCCCGACCATCGCCGCTTCGGCAATCGCCTTAACGCCGCCCACCCAGACGTTCGGCGGCAGAAACAGGGTGGTGACAAAGGTCGCGGCGGCTAACAGCAGGAGCGACAGCGCGATACGCTTCGCGCGTTTGAGTTCGTTTATTTTTTCCATGAGGTAAGGATATAACCCATACCGGGAAGGCGGTAGGGTAAAAGTCCTGCTGTGAAAAATACGCGGCCGAAAAGCCCTGGCTGCAAGGCTTTCGCCGCGTAAGACGCTAATCAATTTTTATAAAGGGGCAGGCTGCCTGTACCAGCTGGATCTGTTCATTCGCGATCTCAAAGCGTCGGAGCGCGGAGAACTGCGTTTGGGAAAGGGGGCTACCGGTGTCGATTTCATAGCCGAATTTGACGCCCTGCTTATACAGCGTTTTCTTGTCGGGATTAATGATATAGACACAAAACCAGGTGTGCAGGATCCCTCTGTTCGCATGGCTGAGTTCAGTCGGAATATCATTGATCGTGCCGTGCTCTGAACCCTGAAAATAAAGCGATGAGAGCGATCCTGGCGCGGCATGATTATCGATATTCCATCGTCCGGGATGATTAGTGCCCACCTGTGTGGCGGGATAAATTAACTGGCACATCGGCAATCCCAAATCATTACTCAGACGATAAGTCATCCCAAACTGAATATCGTGCGACTCGTTATCGTGGCGGGTGCGTAGTGAATACTCGATGGTAAAGCGATCAACGGTTGCGGTTGGCATAAGCGATCCTCTTGTTAAATAACCTCAGCATGAATGACGATGCCGAATACCCCAGGCGTCGTCAGTCAATGAAGAATAAGGTTCAGGCGCGCGTTAACCAGGGGGATCGCTTCCCCGGAATGGACGCGCGGTGATGCTTCACCTTGCGCAAAAGGGTATTGCGTCTCGCGCCATCAGCCCTGGCCTTTGCTATCCGGCGGTGCCAGCTTTTCGCATTCCTTGCGCTTTACGCCCGCCGTTTCTTGATACTTACCCTGATAAGTATTAGTTTAGCCGCCCTGATCAAGGGGGGACGTATGACCGAAGACGAACTGTTTGCCCGCCGCCCGCTGGGGATGCGCATGGCGATGGTCGTGCGGCAGTGGCGCGCGGTGATTGACCACGCCATTACCGATACAGGCCTGACGCAATCGAGCTGGACGGTGCTGATGCAGCTTCATCAGCTGGGAGACAACGTGACGGTCAGCGAGCTGGCGGAGGTGCAGGGTATTGAGCTGCCGCCGTTGATGCGCACCCTGAATTGCCTTGAAGCGCGCGGCTACCTGGTGCGCAGCGTGTCGCCCTATGACAAGCGCATTCGTCTGCTGGCGCTCACGCCGGACGGTGAAGCCGTACTTGAGACGCTGAATCAGGTGATCCAGACCTGGCAGCAGCGCCTGACAGAAAACATTCCTGCCGAACAACTGGACGTGTTCAGCGCCACCCTGAATCAACTCGCCTGCAATTTGCGGAGCTTCCGCGCAGAAAATAATAAGACTGAATAAAAAATGATGACCCCTGAACAAAAGTTTGCCCGCTGGGTAAGGGTGAGCATTGGCACTTTTCTGCTGATGTTCGTCTACTTTATCGTTGCGGATATCTGGATCCCGCTGACCCCGGACGCCACGGTGCTGCGCGTGGTAACGCCGGTGTCTGCCCGCGTTTCCGGCTACGTGGCGCGCGTGCACGTGCACAACAACAGCCAGGTGAAGCAGGGCGATCTGCTGTTTGAGCTGGACGACACGCCGTTCGTCAATAAAGTCGAGGCGGCGCGCATTGCGCTGCATCAGGCACAGCTTTCCAACGACCAGCTGGATGCCCAGCTCGCGGCCGCGCGCGCTAATCTGAAAACGGCGCAGCTTACTGCCCGTAACGATAAGGTGACCTTCGACCGCTACCAGCGGCTGAGCGCGATGCAGAACGTGTCGCAGCAGGATCTGGACAAGGTGCGTACCACCTGGCAGACCAGCGAGCAGGCCGTGCACAACATTGAGGCCAGCATCAGCGAACTGACGATCGCCCGCGGCGAACGCGACGACAGCCGCAACGTGACGCTGCAAAAGTACCGTAACGCGCTGGAAGAGGCGCAGCTCAATCTCGGCTGGACCAAAATCCGCGCCGAAGCCGACGGCACGGTGAGTAATGTCCAGCTCAGCCCCGGCTGGTATGCGTCGGCAGGCTCTGCCGCGCTGGCGCTGGTGAATGACAAAACCGATATCGTGGCCGATTTTCGTGAGAAAAGCCTGCGCCATACCGTAGCCGGGACCGACGCCGCGGTGGTGTTCGATGCCCTGCCGGGGCAGGTGTTCCACGCCCATGTGACCAGCAGCGATGCCGGTATTCTTGCCGGGCAGGAAGCGGTGGACGGGCAGCTCTCGCAGCCGGAAGAGTCCAACCGCTGGGTGCGCGACGCACAGCGGATGCGCATTCACGTAGCGCTCGACCAGCCGCTGCCGAAAACCCTGCCGACCGGGGCGCGGGCCACGGTGCAGCTCTATAACAGCGAAGGGCCGTTCGCGAGCTTCTTCTCCGGGCTGCAAATTCATCTGGTCAGCCTGCTGCACTATGTTTATTAAGCGCGCCTCAGACCGCACCATCACCACGCTGGCGCAGGTGTTTACGCCGCACGACAACGTGGTGTTCACCGCCAACGACTTCCGCCAGACGCTGCGCATCGTGTTTGGCGGCATGATTGCGCTCAGCATCTCCAGCTTCTACAACACCCAGTACGGGGTGTTTTACGTGGTCTATCCGCTGATGCTGCTGTCGCTGGTGCCGGTGTTTAACCGCCACGTCGCAAAACAATTTATCTTCAGCGCGGCGATCAACTGCGTGGAGATGGTGTTTATCATCGGCTTCCTTTCGCAGTGGCCGGTGATCATGACGCTGGTGGTGTTCGCCCTCTACGTGATGCGCTTTCGCTTTATGAGCCAGGGGCCGCTGTTCCTGTTCGGCTCGATGGGCGTGGTGTGCCAGACCACCATGCTCAATTTTATGAGCTATCCCGGTAACGACTGGCACGTGCTGCTGTTTTCCAATATCGAAGGCAGCATCATGGCGGTGTGCCTCAGCGCGCTGATGAACTACCTGCTGCCCGACGTTGAGCCGCGGGTGCGCCCGCCAGCGATCGAGAAAGACGCTGCCCGGGTGCGTCACGAGTCGCTGCTCTCCGGCAGCGTGGCGACGATGGTGTTTGTGGTGTTCCAGGTGTGCAACCTCAGCGATTCGCTGTCGGCGCTGATGGCCGCGGTGCTGACGCTGTTCCCGATGCACTATCGCGGCGCGGTGCTCAGCTCGCTATGGCGCGTGGTGGGGGTGACGCTCGGCTGCCTGTACATTCTGGTGGTGCAGCTGCTGCTCTATAACCACAGCAGCCATATGCTGTTGATGATGCCGCTGATTGGCCTGGGACTGGGGTTTGGCGCGCGTCTGCACGTCATGGAGAAGGTCGGGGCGGGAGTCGGCTTCGCCAGCGTGACCACCATCGGCATTATGTTCGGCCAGAACCTGCACCCGGAGCAGGACCTGGTGTTCAGCGATCTCTACCGCATCGTCTCGGTATCCACCTCGCTGCTGCTGACGTTGACCATGGTGTTTCTGGTGCATCTGATCCTGAATCGCTTTGCGGCGACGCGCTATATCGTCAACGGGTAATCCTCTCTGCCGGTTCACCCACCGGCGGAGAATATATTCTTCCTGTATTACGCATTAATGATTAATTTCCCTGCGCGATAACATGCGGTGGTAATTATCAAGTGCGAAGCATTACTGTTGTGTTATTTAATTAAATCAAACTTGTATATAAAAAATAACGCTAAGGTTATGGCTAAAAGTAAAGCGCGGCGTAATAACTGACTTTTTTATCAGCAGATTTTCCCGGCGCGCAGCGCTCGGTATCAGCCCGCAGGCTGCGCCAGTCCTGGTGTTGAAGCAATAACCCCGCAATAGCGGAACCCGTTTTTCAGCGCTCACTTTCCCCTCAGAAAATAACCCTTCCCATATAAAGTTTTCTTATGGCAGGCCGACAACCTTTGTATCTGTCGTATAGAGAATGAGAAACCATGTTAAATCGTATAAAAATTGTCACCAGCTTACTTATTGTGCTGGCCGTATTTGGCATTTTACAAATGGCGTCCGGAGGCTTGTTCTTCAACGCGATTAAGAATGACAAAGAAAACTTCACCGTTTTACAAACCATCCGTGAGCAGCAGTCCACGCTCAACGGCAGCTGGGTTGGCCTGTTGCAGACCCGTAACACCCTGAACCGCGCCGGGATCCGCTACATGATGGATCAGACCGGTATCGGCAGCGGGGCCACCGTTCAGGATCTGATGCAGACTGCCAGCGGCATGCTGAAACAGGCTGAAACCCAGTGGGCTGCCTATGAAGCCCTGCCGCGTGACCCGCGTCAGAGCGAAGAAGCGGCGCGTGAAATCAAGCGCAACTACGACATCTACCACGGCGCGCTGGCCGAGCTGATCCAGCTGCTGGGTGCGGGCAAAATCAACGAGTTCTTCGACCAGCCGACCCAGAGCTATCAGGATAATTTTGAGAAGGCTTACACCAGCTATCTCTCCCAGAATGACAGCCTGTATCAGGTGGCGGTAGACGGCAGCAACAGCTCCTACAACCTCGCCATCTGGATCCTGATTGGCGTGCTAGCAGTGGTGCTGGCGGTGATCGTGGCAGTGTGGTTCGGTATCCAGAGTGCGCTGATCTCCCCGCTGAACCGTCTGCTTGAGAGCATTCGCCATATCGCCAGCGGCGACCTGGTGCGTGGTATCGACGTGCACGGCACCAACGAGATGGGCAAACTGGCCGACGGCCTGCGCCATATGCAGGGCGAGCTGGTCAGCACCGTCAGCGACGTGCGCAGCGGCGCTGATGCTATCTACAGCGGCGCGAGCGAAATCTCAGCCGGTAACAACGATCTCTCCTCTCGTACCGAGCAGCAGGCGGCCTCGCTGGAAGAGACCGCAGCCAGCATGGAAGAGCTGACCGCGACCGTGAAGCAGAACGCCGAGAACGCCCGTCAGGCGAGTCAGCTGGCGCTGAGCGCCTCTGAAACCGCGCAGAAGGGCGGTAAAGTGGTGGATAACGTGGTGCAGACCATGCGCGATATCGCTGGCAGTTCGCAGAAAATCGCTGACATCACCAGCGTGATCGACGGCATTGCCTTCCAGACCAACATCCTGGCGCTGAACGCCGCGGTGGAAGCCGCCCGTGCCGGTGAACAGGGTCGTGGTTTTGCAGTGGTGGCAGGTGAAGTACGCAACCTGGCCCAGCGCAGCGCCCAGGCAGCAAAAGAGATCAAAGGCCTGATCGACGACTCCGTCAGCAAGGTGGATGTGGGTTCAACCCTGGTGGAAAGCGCCGGTGAAACTATGGGCGAAATCGTTAATGCGGTAACACGCGTGACCGACATCATGGGTGAGATCGCCTCGGCGTCCGATGAGCAGAGCCGCGGTATCGACCAGGTGGGTCTGGCGGTGTCCGAGATGGACCGCGTGACCCAGCAGAACGCCTCGCTGGTGGAAGAGTCCGCAGCGGCGGCAGCGGCGCTGGAAGAGCAGGCGAGCCGCCTGACCCAGTCCGTAGCGGTCTTCCGCATTAAGCAGGATGCCCGTCAGGACGTGCGCACCTTCAGCGCACCGAAAGCCCCGTCGGCACCGGCAACCCGTAAACCGGTGATTGCCGACAGCGGTGAGAACTGGGAAACCTTCTGAGGTTTAACACGATAACCAAAGGGTGGCGCGAGCCGCCCTTTTTTTATGCGCGGCTTTCCGAAGGTGGGTGCGCTGCGCTTACCCACCCTGGGTGCTGACCGGCGTTCGTTTATTATCGTAGGGCGGGTAAGCCTGCGCACCCGCCATCATGATTACCCCTGTGCCCAGACGCGTGGACCGTTGATCTCCTGGTTGCCGGTCTTCGTCGTGAGCGCGGCGCTGACGGCCTGGCCCGCGCCCTCCTGAACCCCCTCCTTCACGCCCTGTTTCAGCCCTTCGCGCACGCCCGCGGTGATCGCTGCACGTCCTGCCGTAGCGGCCACGCCGGCTGCGCCGACGCCGGGGATAAGGATGCTGAGGCCGGTTGCCACATAGCCGAGAATATCCAGCAGCTTAAAGATGCCGCCACCTTTCTCTTTTTTCTGGTCCGGCTGAGTTTCCTGTCCCGCAGCCATATCTTCCTGGGCACTCATCTCAAGCGGCGTGGTCGGGGCATTCGCCAGCTGCGGTGGCGGGGCGACCTGGCCTGAGCCTTTGCGGATAAAGGCATCGAGATCGCCCTTGCCGATATTGCGATCGTTGGCCTTGTTAAAGAAGTTGCCGCCCGCGCCGTGCTTGCCGTTGTCCAGCATCGAGAACAGCATTGAGTTCGGCTGGCTGAGCAGGTTGGCGGCATCGCGCACCTCCTGGCTGTTCTTCGGATCGTTGGCGATGTCCGCGAGCTTGCCGGGCTTGATGCCGCCGCCCTTGAAGAAGATGTCCTTGTTGTTCTGAATGGTTTCCAGCGCCTTATTCTCCTGCGGCGACAGCTGCACGTTCTGTGCGGCCAGGTCGCACAGGCGGTCGCGGGACACAGAAGCACTGGGATCGTTTTTCCCGGTGAATTTTTGCCATTCACCGGGGTTATTCGTGAAGTACTTTGCCGCGGCGGCGACCTGCGGCGGGCACTTGCCCATATCCTGGGAGCCATCGGCAATCTTCTGCAGGGTTTCCAGATTGACCTTTTTCGGCAGGCTTTCCGAGTAGAGATAAAGCTCGCGCATGGCGTCATTGCCCGACATTTCCCGCGCCGGAGAGCCGGGTCTGGCATCCGACGGCACGTAGTCGTGGGTATAGGTTTCGGCTTTCGCATCGGCGTACTGCCGCATCGCCGGAAGTTCCTGCCAGGCGCGAATGTCTTTGGAGCTGATCTTGCCGTCGGTTTTGCCGTTTTTCGCCGGGTCAATGGCAGCGAACATCTCCGGATTTTTCACCAGCGCATCCAGGGCTTTTCGGGCATCGCTGGGGGTGGCAGGATCATCGCGCAGCTTCTCAATGCCTTCGCGATCCAGCGGCTTCTTCAGCAGGTTTTCGTTGCGGCCGAGCGTAGAGACAACCTCTTCAAACGGCATCTCGCCGGGTGCGGCCTGCGGCGTGCTGGTCTGGGGCAGCGGCTGGGCTGATTCAGACGGGCCGTTCAGGCCACTCAGCAGACTGGTTATCAGGCCGGCAAACAGCTGATCGAGCGGCGGCGTGTTGTTGCCCGGCATGGTCGGGGTCTGCATCTGCCCCGGTGCCAGCGGCATCATGGCTGACAGCGGGTTGCTCCCTGTGCTTTTGGCATCGGGCAGGCGTGCTGCCGGGTCCCCTTTGCCGGGCAGAGCGGCATCGCGGGGGGCGGTAAAGGTGGATGGTGAAAAACCAGAAAGGCGCATCGGTGACCCTCCTCGTGGATGAAGATCCTTGTGTGGACGAGGAGGGCAAAAAGTTCCATCGCCCCTCTGCCGCTAAGCGAGGGGGAGGGCGTTAGCCGCTGCGGGCGACGACTTTGATATCCACCATGCCGATGCCCAGCTGGCGCGGGGAGTGCCCGAGGATGTTGCCCTCGTTGGTCACCTGCGGGTCCGGCGGCGTGATGGTCAGGGTGTTGCTGCGCGTCGGATTATCGAAGTGCAGGGTAGTGGTCGTGACCTCAGCCGACAGCGTCAGCGTCTGCTCGCTTTTACCGACCCGCACCGGGACAGGTTTACCGGCATTCGGGCCAAAGGCTTTGGCGGTGATCACCAGATCGAACTTCTCCGGCAGCGGCGTGCGGTATTCAATTTTCACCTCGTCGCCAAGCTGGGCGTTGGACCAGCGGCCCCAGGATTCCGGGCGCGAAATGCCGCTGAACTGTTTCACCTCTTCCGGCGCGCCGGCCACGTTGAACACGAAGCTGTCGGCTTTATAGCGGATGTCGTTATCGACGATTTTCAGGGCATCGACGTTGTGCTGATAGCGGGTGGTATCGATGACGCTCTGGGTAAACGCGGCGTTGCCATGCCAGCGCGCGCTATCCACGCGCTGCACCTGCTGCTTACCGCCGAGCTGGCCCTGGGCGACGCACCAGTCGGTCGAGAGCGACAGCTCGGGCTGCCACAGGCGCGCCATTTTGTAGCAGGCATCGATCCAGATAAAGCGGTCGCGCGGGGCAAAATCCGCCAGCTGGAAACGCAGCGGTGCGGAGTATTCGCTCTCCGGCAACGGCTCGACGCGGGTTTCAGACACCCGCAGTAGCAGCGGCAGGCGGAAACGGGTGTCGGAGAAGGCGATCATTTTCTTGTCGCTATCAACGGTGAACGTGTCGATATGGGTCGGGAATTTCCACAGCCGGATAATGTCCGGTTTCCATGCCAGCACCTTCTCTTTCATGTTGAGAAACACTTCAGAGAGCGACTGCCCGGAGAGGCTGCTGCGGCCAAGGCCGATGAAGTTATCGCCGCCGAGCATATCCAGCACCGTCGCGCCGTTGTCCATCGTGTTGCGCTTCACGGCCACCAGATCCTGCTGCGGCTGGTCACCGCGCAGCACGAAGAACAGGTTGTTGCGATCCTGCTTCGTCAGGTATTTCCACGCGGTGTTGTTCATCGCCAGATGATCCGAAGAGACTACGATCACCGTGTCTTTAAACCACGGCGAGGCTTTGATCTTCTCGATCAGCGCCGCGATGTGCTCCTGGCTACAGGTCACCGCGCTGAATGACTGGTTCGGCTTATCATCGATGCTATAGCTTTTGCGTTTACAGGTGCGGGAGATAAAGCCGTCCGGGTGGTGGGTGTCCACCGTGAGGGTAAACAGCGAGAAGCGTTTTCCTTCTGCAGAGAGCTTCTGGTAGGTCTTCCACACTTCGTCCAGCACCGTGTCATCGTAGAAACCCCAGTCGTTGCGGTAAGCCGGGTCGGCGACCACGCTTTTCAGCTCCTCGGCCCCGTACAGGTGGTCGAAGCCGTGAGATTTCAGAAACACGTCTTTCCCGGCGAAGCGCAGGTTCGCGCCCTGCATAAAGTAGTTTTCGTAGCCGGAATTTTTGAGGATATCGCCCAGGCAGACGTTCTGCGGGAAGAAGCTGGATACCGAGGCCGAGGCGTTGCCTTCGAACGGGGCGAACAGCGGAATACCGCACTGGGACGCGACCATGCCGGCGATGGTGTAATCGGTGCCGGGCAGCTGGGCGGTATGGCTGAAATCGATGCCGCTGTTTTTCAGCGCCCCCAGTTCCGGGGCCAGCTGCGGGAAGGCGGCATTATCAAAATAAGTCCGCTCCAGGCTTTCGGCGTAGATGTAGACCAGATTGAGCTTCGGGTTATCAATGGTGGCGCGCGGCTCTTTATACCAGGCGCTGAAATCGGGATCGCCGTCCCGGGTCTGGGATTTAACCAGATCGGTAATCTGCTGAAACGCCGGACTGGCATCCACAGAGGCCAGCGCCAGTACCAGCGCCAGCAGGCTGTAGCCGAAGTGGCAGGGGTGATGCCGGCGACGGCGCAGTATCCACGCCAGGGCGCCAAACACGGCGACCAGCGTCACGGCAATGCCGGCACCGGGAAGCAGGTATTTACTGACGCCAGCACCGGTCAGGCTGCTGGTCAGGGTATAGAGCACGGCATCGGTGATGCCCTCACCGGTAAAATAGTTACTGGCGTAGAGGGTGATATTTAAAATGACGCACAGGCCCAGCACCAGCAGCGTGGCGATGAACCAGAAAGTATTACGGCCTGCTTTAAAGGCGTATATCGCCACCGAGGCGATAAACAGCGTAAACGAAAGCAACTCTGACAACGCCTGATCCTCTCAGTAAACAGGCTGCGCCTGCCGGGATGCGTTTTGTGTGCAGCGTACTGTAATGGCACTGCCACAACGCTGCAATTCTAGTGTCATCAAAGTGTGTTTTCGTTCAGAATTAGTTTATTAATGTGATTATTTGACCCTGGTCGCATCATCTCTGCGTCATTTCCGCGCCGTAAACCTTAGAAAAACGCTTACTTCACTCCGCTCATGGTGGTTAATGCTGCTTTTTTACAATCTGCAATGTAAAGATTGCTGAATTTAAACAAAAATATTTTTACCTTTCATGATTTAACTTATGTACCTTAACGCGATAATATATCCTGGTAACTCGCTCACACAGCGCGGGATTACCGAACTATCGATGCGTTAACCCCCCACCATCCATCAAAAGAAAAGATCATGATCGTATATGTATTTGGTTTTATCGTGCTCTTTGCGTTCGCTATTTTTTGTTTCTTTATGCACAGAAAAGAGAGCAATAAGCGACGTCTGCACAGTAATCGCCAGCGTTATCGTCTGGGTAAAAAATCTGCCTGAATGGGATGAAGGGTAGAGGTAGCAGAAGCGTGGCGGCCTCAGGGCCGCCATTTTACTAAGAGATGAAGCTGAGGCTTTGATTCAGAATGACATCGCAGGCCTTGAGCTTAATTTTTTTGCCGAGGCCCGAGTTGCTCAGGGTATTCAGATTAATTTGTTGCCCGTTGCGGGTGTTCAGCAGTCCGGTTAACCCTTCCAGATAGCCCGGCTTTTCACTCTGCTCCTGCGGGGTGCTCAGGCCAAGCTTGTCCAGCAGCTGATTTCTGACGTTCTGCGGGTCGGTGGCGACCAGCAGTTTCTGCTTCACGCAGTACTCAAACACGCCCGCCACGTTAGGCATCGAGCCCGCGGCCAGCGCCTGGGTGCCGCCCGCCAGCAGGCTGGTCAGCGATCCGGCGTCCTGCTGGGTGCCATTGCCCTGACTGAGCTGCGTTGCCGCCGCAGAGAGTTGATCCTGCCAGGACGCAGCCTGCGCGCCCGGTGCGATAATCGCAGCGGCCAGCAGTGCAGCGGTAACGTGTCGTACAATCGCCGTCATGGTGATCCTCAGTAAATTTTGTCGCGGTAGCTGTCCCAGTCGAAGATCAGATTCAGGCTCTTGCCGAGCTTCATCCGATCCATCACCCGTTCCCCCAGCTGACGATACATACCGGCTTCGTCGAGGTTGGTCAGCATACCGGTCGGACGCCGGGATGAGGTGCGACGATCAACGATCTGGTTGATCACCACTTTTTCGTAGCGCGATTCGTTCTGCACGCCGATCTCGTCGATCACCAGCAGATCGACGCGGCTGAGATCGTCGAGCAGGCGCTCTTCGGTTTTGAGCGAATCGCTGTTATTAAAGGTTTCACGCATCGCTGACATGATGTCCGCCACCGAAATAATCAGCACCGTTTTGTTGCGGCGCAGCAGCTCGTTGCAGATAGCGGCGGCAAGATGATTTTTACCGGTGCCCGGCTTGCCGGAAAAAATAAAACCGGCCATCGTCTTACCGAATTCCACGGCGTACAGGCGGGCTTTCTCACGCACGATCTTCTGTGGACCGGTGGTAACGACATAGTTTTCGAACGAGCAGTCGCGATGCAGCTCGCGAATGCCGGAGCGTCCAAACTGGCGCTCCATTTTTCTGGCCATGTTTTCCCGCTCCAGCGACTCGGCGTGTTTGCGCCCCTCTTCCTGCTGCCAGGCCATCCACTCTTCGCTCGATTTAAACGCCGGCTCTATGCCTTCCGGCACCAGACGTTTAAGACGGGACATGATATCTGCGGGCTGTTTCATCGCTACCCCCTGAAACCTTTGAATACTTTGTAATCCGGCTGGCCGAGCGCGTTGATGTCGTGGGTCTGTGCGCCCGGTTTTGCGCGCCCGATCTGCAGGCTGCGCGCCAGTTTCTGCTGCCACTGCACATGGTGAAACACCTTGCCTTCCGCCTGCCAGTAGGTCACGAAGGAGGAGAGCTCCTCCGGCGTTACCGGCGCGGTGAGGGTGATCCCCCACAGCGCTGCCATGCGCTGGAACTCCGGATCGGGCTGCCAGCCCTGGTACATGGCGAATTTACCCATCGGCGCCGGGATCGGGGCCGCCGGGGCCGCATCGTCAAAGAAGGGCGCTTCCAGCGCAACGTCAGAGGCGGGTTTTGCCAGCTGCGCTTCCAGCGTCAGCAGATGCGCCAGTCGCTCAGCGCTGATGGCATAGAAAGCAGGCGCGTTCTGATCGAACACCGCCAGCGTGCCTTGTCCGGCGCGGGCGAGGGCTTCTCGCGGTTCGCGGCAAAACGCGTCCAGGCTGATGATATCCGGGGTGAGAATTTTGGAAGACATAAAACTATCTCTGAAAACAATACGTTAGCCTGACAACTGAGGGTGTCAGCGGTGCCGGGCGTTATTGCCTTCATAGTAGCACAGAGGCGCAGGGGAATTGAGCAGAAGCTGAAGGCCCCTCGCAGAATGCGAGAGGCCGGGAAGCATCAGTTAATGATGTTCAGAGTAACGTCGATGTTGCCGCGGGTGGCGTTGGAGTACGGGCAAACGATGTGCGCCGCATCAACCAGTTTTTTCGCTTCCGCTGCATCCATACCCGGCAGGTGGATGTTCAGCTGCGCTTCGATACCAAAGCCGGTCGGCAGCGGGCCGATACCCACTTCGCCTTCGATAAAGGCGTCTTTCGGCATGTCGATTTTGTCGCGACCGGAGACAAATTTCATCGCGCCGAGGAAGCAGGCAGAGTAACCAGCTGCAAACAGCTGCTCCGGGTTAGTCACTTCACCACCCATGCCGCCCATCTCTTTCGGGACGCCCAGTTTTACATCCAGCACACCGTCAGAGGAGGTGGCGCGGCCGTCACGGCCTCCGGTCGCTTTGGCTTTGGCGCGATAGATCACTTTTTCTAAAGACATGGCAGGTTCCTCATTGTTTATCAAGCGCTATGCAATAGCGCGCTATTTATATGCAGTTTTTTTGTCACCCCGCAGGGTGACGTTTTACGACTTATTCAGGTTATCGCGAAACGCTTCCAGCTGCGTTTTCATGGTCATCAGGCTGTCCATATCGCAGGAAGCCGCACAGCGAATCGATTCCGGGATGCCCACGGCTTTTGCTTTTAGCGCCTGGCCGGCCTCAGTGAGCGTGACCGCAACCTGACGCTCATCCTGACGAGAACGCAGGCGGCGCAGCAGCCCGGCAGCTTCAAGGCGTTTCAGCAGCGGCGTCAGCGTGGCGGAGTCCAGGAACAACCGTTCGCCGATTTCCGATACCGTAATGTCATCTTTCTCCCACAGCACCAGCATCACCAGATATTGCGGATAGGTGATTTCCAGCGGTGCCAGCAGCTGGCGATAGAGCTTGTTCAGCGCCAGGCTGGTGGAGTACAGCGCAAAACAGAGCTGGTCATCGACCGGAAGCGTCTGCGCGGTGTCTTGGTTCGGTGTCGTCTTCATGATGATGAATATAGGTAGTGCGCAATTTAATTGCAAGAAATATTTTAGCTTCACACGCGCGGACGTTTGCGGTAAAGCCATAAACCCGGCAGCGACAGGCCAATCGACAGGGCGGCTACGATAAACGCCGCTTTCAAAAAGTTAATGACCAGCGATGCCATCAGCACTTCACTGTAGCCGAAGTGCGCCAGTTTCACCGCTGCAATCATCGCGCTGTAAGCGGAGATACCGGGAAACATCGGGATCACCGCCGCCACGGTAAACACCTTCGGATGGGCCAGATACCAGCGTGACCACTGAATGCCGAGGCTGCCGACCAGGATTGCGGCGATAAACGAGCTGCATTCGATATTCACCCCCATGCTCAGCAGCACGGTGCGACTACCGTGACCGATGGCACCGAGCAGGGCGCACCAGGCCAGCGCCCGGGGCGGGACGTTAAATACCATAGCAAACCCCAGCGCCGGGATCGCCGACAGCAGCATATCCTGCCCCAGACTGAACAGCGCGTTGATTACGCCCATCCGCGCAGCCCCCACAGTGACAGCGCCATCACCACGCCGATACAGGTGGCAAGCGTCAGCAGGCTCGCCATCGCCCAGCGCGCCAGGCCGGTGTTAACGTGGCCTTTGAACATATCCGCCACGGCATTAATCAGCGGAAACCCCGGCACCAGCAGCAGGACGCTGGCGGCCATCGCGATGGTCGAGGTGTGACGCAGCGCCGGCAGCGTCAGCAGCAGGCCGGACACCGATGTGGCGACGAACGCGGTCAGGCAAAAATTAATCTGCGGATGCATCTGACGGTGAGTCAGGAGCTGGCGCACGTACATGGCGATACTGCTGGCGAGAAACGCCACCGCTGCGCCGTCCCAGCCGCCGCTGTTCAGCTTGCAGAAACAGGCGCAGGAAAGGCCGACCATGCCCACCACCTGCCAGCGCGGATAGCGAAAAGGGCGAATGTGGGCGAGGCGTTTTTGCACGTCGTGGGCGTCCAGCAGGGCGTGCTCCGTCATAATGACGATATGCTGGACCTGCGTCACGACGTGCATATTGATGCCGCGATCGTGATTCTTGCGCGTTGACGTCAGGCAGCGGCCGTGCCGGATGGTGGTAAGCACAATGGCGTTAGCCGAAATTGAGCTCTCCACGCTCTCCATTCCCAGCGCTTTTCCCAGCCGGGTGGAAAGTTCTTCTACCAGCGCGCTCTCCGCACCGTGCTGAAGCAGTAAGATGGCGCACTGAATACATAAGCGGGTGACATCCCGCTGCAAGGCGTGGTCCGGCATAACGTGTTCCACAGGCAACCCAAAAGGCCTTCATTTTTAACACAGGGCGACATCGCGCCAGGCCGGGGTCAGATCAACTTTTATGCAGTTATCATCCTGGCACCTGGTTTCTTGCTCAGGGTCAGGCCGGGAAAATATATTCTTCAGCGCGATGCGATATTTATTGCCGTAACTTTTTCGGATATTTCGCTGGATAAATAAAGGGCGGGATGAATATAAAATAGCGGCCATTGAGCGACTGTCTCACCGTTATTATTCATTGGATTTTTACTGGTAGCGGTAATAGCGGATTAACGCTGACGTTAGCCAGCGTTTGCTGACAAATACAGGGAAGGAAGCTATGCCCAAAGGACGAAAAAGCACCGCGGTAATCATCAGTCAGATCCCATTAGTACAAAGCGGATTGCAAAATATCATTCACGATTATTTTCCGGAAACGGGTATTAATTTCCTGCATTACAGCCATGAATTAAATCCGCTGCAGTTTCGTCAGGCGGATTATATCATCGCCGACCTGTGTGCAGAATCCGGCAACGCCCGTCAGGCCTGCCGTCATTACTATTCGCTGCTGACGGCTCATGCCACGCGCTGCATCTTTTTTGTTCCCCCGGAAAGCTATCCCATCGCCGTTGAGTTATTGATGCGCCCGGGCTGCACGCTGCTGTCGCGCGTGGAGCCGATAGAGAACATCATCAAAGCCATACACAACGGCGATGAAGCCCCGGAACTGATCAGCAAAACCCTCGCCTCGCCGCTCTGGCAGGCCAGCATGAACGCCACCCAGCGTCAGGTGAAGCTGACCATCTCCGAACGGCAGGTGCTGCGCCTGCTTGGTAAAGGCTGGTGTATCAACCAGATAGCGGTGATGCTGAAGAAAAGCAACAAAACCATCAGCGCACAGAAAAATAGCGCGATGCGCAGGCTGGCGCTGCGCAGCAATGCGGAAATGTTTGCCTGGATCAACAGCGCCGAAGGCATGAAGGCGCTCAGCCTGATGCCGGTGCCAAAAGACGCGGCGTCTGGGGTGGGGGCGTAATCAACGGCACAAGCGCGGCGATCTTCATCCCGTCAGGTGCCGTAATCATATCGTCAGGCGGACGGCAGCGGTTACTGGCAGACGTCAATCCAGCTGGCCTGGGTGAGCGAGGCCATACGCTCCGGGGAGATACGCACCGCGCTGTGGATGGCACCCGCAGCCGGTAGTACTTCCTGATACTGTTTCAGCGACACGTCACAGTAAACCTTCAATGGATTTTCCAGCCCGAACGGGCAGACGCCACCGACCGGATGACCGGTCCAGGTGACCACCTCATCGCAGCTCAACATGCGCGCTTTGGCACCAAATACCGTTTTTAGCTTCTTGTTATCAAGACGGGCGTCACCCTTAGCGACCACCAGAACAATGTCGTTCTTCACCTTCAGCGACAGCGTTTTCGCAATCTGCCCCGGCTCCACGTTATGTGCGCTGGCGGCAAGCGCAACCGTAGCCGTACTCTGGTTCAACTCGATAATGTCGATATCAGGGGCGTGTTCGGCAAAAAACTGTCGTACAGATTCCAGACTCATTTCTTTCTCCAGGCTGATTCTGTGCTAAATCTGGCACAGCGTGACGCGCGCTGTAAACTTCTTCATGCATTCCGCACCCGACGGGCTTTTTCTGGATCTCCTTCACAATCACAGAAACCGGTTACTGTAACCGGTTGCAGTGTCTCAGGCGCAGCATAATACTGAACCCGTAACCTCCCTACCCAATAATAAGAGTCGTCTATGAAGCGTATCCTGTTGTGCTGTGCCGCTGGCAGGTTTGCCAGCGTGGGCGTGAACACTCTGAGGCCGAAGGTCAAAACGTATGCGCGTCACGTTAATACCTCTGAACGCCGTCCGGTGATCGCGTCAGCTTTTCTCTCTCGCGGCTGTTTCTCAGCGCGACGATCTATTTCCGCTCCGGCAGATGCAGATATTACGCCGGCAAAAACGGCGTTCGCCTTTTCGGCGTTGCCGGCAGGTAATAATAAAATGACGCACAGCGAAAATAATGTCGCCGGCGTCCCGCAATTCGTCGCCTGACAGGAGAGTCATAATGTCTGCTAATCATGCTGCATTTAATGTTATTTTCCGTTTCGTTGAAAATTATGTCAGTCCTGTGGCGGGACGTATTTCCGCTCAGCGTCACGTGATGGCGATCCGCGACGGATTTATTTCCGCGATGCCATTTATGATCGTCGGCTCCTTTTTACTGGTATTTGCCTACCCGCCGTTTTCACCCACCACCACCTGGGGATTTGCCCGCGCCTGGCTCGATCTGGCCAAACAGTTCGAAGGACAGATACTCACGCCGTTTGATATGACGATGGGGATCATGTCGATCTATATTTGCGCGGCTATCGCTTATAACCTCGGCAAGCATTATGCGAAATCCCACGCGCTCGATCCCTTTATGTGCGCCATGCTGTCGCTGATGGCCTTTATGCTGGTAGCTGCGCCGAAAACCAACGGTGCACTGCCGGTGGACAGCCTCGGCGGCACCGGGATTTTCACGGCGATCCTGGTGGCGATCTACTGCGTTGAGATGATGCGTTTCCTGAAGGCGCATAACATCGGGATCCGCTTACCGGACGAAGTCCCGCCGATGATCAAGAACTCCTTCGATCTGCTGATCCCGGTGCTGGTGGTGGTTCTGACGCTCTATCCGCTCAGCCTGCTGATCCAGTCTCAGTTCGATATGCTGATCCCGCAGGCGATCATGGCGATCTTTAAACCGCTGGTTTCTGCGGCTGATTCGCTGCCAGCCATTCTGCTGGCGGTGCTGATCGGCCACCTGCTGTGGTTTGCCGGCATTCACGGCGCGGCGATTGTCTCTGGCATGCTGCAGATGTTCTGGCTGACCAACCTCGGGGCAAATCAGAGCGCACTGGCGCAGGGCGCACCGCTGCCGCACATCTTTATGGAAGCGTTCTGGACCTTCTTTATCGTGGTAGGCGGCTCGGGGGCGACGATGGGGCTGGTGCTCTGCTATTTGCGCAGCCGCTCCGCGCATCTGCGCTCGATTGGGCGGTTGAGCGTGGTGCCCAGTATTTTCAATATCAACGAGCCGGTGATTTTCGGGACGCCCATCGTGATGAATCCGGTGTTCTTTATTCCGTTCCTGTTAGCGCCGATGGTCAATGCGGTGCTCGCCTGGGGGGTAATGAAGCTGGATCTGATTGGCCGGGTCATTTCCGTGGTGCCCTGGACCGCCCCTGCGCCGGTTGGTGCGGCATGGGCGCTGGGCTGGGATTTCCGCGCTGCGCTGCTGGTGGTGGTGCTGGCCGTGGTCTCGGCGGTGATCTACTTCCCGTTCTTTAAAGTGTATGAGAAGCAGCTGCTGGCGCAGGAAGCGGCGGAAGCGGAAAAAGCCTCTGCGGAGGAACAGCAGCAGGTGGCGTAACGCCCCGGCGTTTCAGGCATAAAAAACCATCCTGCGGGGTGGTTTTTTATGGGTAATAACGCGCTATTTCAGCGTGTAAGGTGGGTAAGCGCAGCGCACCCACCTTTGGGGAACGCCGCAGTGGCGGGTGCGCAGGCTTACCCGCCCTACAACAGGGATGACACCTATTTCAGCGTGCAGTCGCCGCACTGGACCACGTCCGGCAGGCGATAGCGCTGGCAGCAGGTACGACGCACCAGTAGTCCATCGCGCAGTACCACGGTGCGGTAGAGCGGATTGTCATCGCCGTTCAGCAGCTGTTTTTCAAAGAAGCAGGCGTGGCGCAGCGCGTCAGCGGTGTCGTCGCCGATCACCGCTTTCATCTCGCCGAGGAACCAGTTGATCAGATACCCGGTGTTGCTCCAGATAAGCTTACCGTTGATATCGCCGGAGGCTTCCAGCGCAGCGATAACTGGCGCAATGCCGTCGGTTACCAGCTTCTCAACCCGCTCGCGGGGCGTCAGTGGTGTGGCATCGCGATCTTCATGCACATCAATCCAGAAGCAGGCCGCGCGGCCAGTTTCGTGAAACTCGACGTGGAAATGCTCCGGGGCCACATCCAGCGCCTGGGGCTGCGTCAACAGCGCCAGCAGCACCGGCGGCACCATCAGACCGATATACCACTGCGCCCAGAGCGATTTCAGCGGTTTGTTCTCACGCGGGAGAGTCAGCTGATTACGGTAGATATGGTCGGAGTAGCTGGCCATCAGGCTGGTCAGCGTGGCCGGGCGCGACCACTGGGACAGCGTCAGCGCATCACGCGGCGACGGTTCATCCAGCTTGATGATGTCGTTGAAGTAGGGACGCTGCGCGGTAAACAGCTCGCGTAAGATCGTGGACAGCCCGGGCTGCGGGGCGACAATGCCCGGCTGCCAGACGAGGTTATCAACGATCTGAGTTATGCGATAAGCCATAGCGCAACGTTAGCGGTAATCTAAATGATAATGATTGCCAATCCTAACTATAGAGATTATCGATAGCAAGCAAATTCCGCGCGCAGGCGTGTTAACCGCCGGAAAAGGTCAGGCGGTCCCGATGTCGTCGCTGGTCAGAATGTGGTTACGGCCCCGATGTTTTGCGCGGTAGAGCGCCCGGTCGGCTTTTTCCAGCGCGGCCTCTATGCCTTCGTCGGTCAGCGGGGCGAGGCCGATACTTACCGTGACGTGCGTCGCCACGCTGTGATTAAACATATGCGGGATACGCAGATCGCACACCCGCTGGCGGATACGCTCGGCGGCGTCCCGGGCCAGCTCCGGCGTAGTGCTGGTAACGATCGCCAGAAACTCCTCGCCACCGTAACGGGCGACAATATCCCGGGAGCGTACCGCATCGCGAATGGCAGCCGAGACGCGAATCAGCGCCTGATCGCCCATCATATGCCCGTAATGGTCGTTGTAGGCTTTGAAATGATCGATATCCAGCAGCAGAAGATGATGGTGTGTGCTGCCGGACGCGAGCAGGGTATCGAACCGGGCATCGAAGCCGCGGCGGTTATACAGGCCGGTCAGCGGGTCGAGCATGCTCAGATCGTTCAGCCTGGCTTTCTCCTGAATGAGCTGCGCCATCAAGCCCTGAGCAAAGCTGTCGTTACGCTTCTGGATGCGATGCTGAATAGCAATGCCCGCCACAGGAACAATGAGGGAATAGAGTACCTGAAGCCAGTGCTCGCCGCGGTCAATCCACATCACCGTGCCGAACACCGGCAGGCTATGTAACGCGAAGGCGCTGAGGTGATGAGTAAAAGCAATGGCACCCATAAATAGCACGCTTAATAGCGCAATCATTATATAGCTGGCGTGAAAATCCGGCACCACGTCGCTTTTATTCGCAATATGCCAGGCCCACAGCGAACCAAACAGAAAGGCAATAATACGAATATCGATTTTTGCTTTTTTATTTAATCCGTTTAAAACCAGCAGGGCGCTACTCAATAAGCCAATGAGCAGGATCGGTGGGGCGACATAATGCACGTGATACAGCGGGCTGATCATGCTGAAGGTGGCGGAGAGCGCATTAAGGATCAGAAACAGACGCAGCGACAGACGGTATTTCTCGTGCGTCAGGGAATGCCAGGAACTGAGGGTCATAAATATCGTTACTTACCAGCAGGATAATAGTGTGTGATTGATACCAATATGAAAATAACGCCAGTAATAGTGCGCGTATTACGCACTAAAAATGCAGAAGAATATATTTTGGCGCTCAATCTAGCACTGCCTGAAACCGCTGTCATCCGCTATGCGCAAACTTTAGCCAACAGTCTGATAACAATAACTTGAAAATGAGAAAATTTATCATATGATATTGGTTATCATTATCGTTGTGAGAGGGCGTGCCATGTTGCAAAGAACGCTGGAAAGTGGATGGGGAGTGTTGCTACCGGCATCGCTGGTGGTCGCACTGGCGCTGGGCGATCTGACGTTTGCGCAGTGGCGCGTGGTGGTGGTGCTGGGTTTGCTGGCGACGGCGGGTATGCTGTATCACAAGCGGCTGCGCCACTATGTATTGCTGCCGTCATGCATCGCGTTTGCCAGCGCCATGATGCTGGCGATCATGAAGATAGCGCCATGATGACGATAAAAATCAATGGGATAAACGTTTGAAAGCACAACAGGGATAACACAGAGGAACTACCGGGGAGTTACTTTGCAGAAAACCACTTTAGAAGTGGTGCGAGGGGAGGGACTTGAACCCTCACGTCCGTTAGGACACTAACACCTGAAGCTAGCGCGTCTACCAATTCCGCCACCGTCGCATTTCTTTTTTTCTGATATCGTCATCGCATTGGTGCGAGGGGAGGGACTTGAACCCTCACGTCCGTTAAGACACTAACACCTGAAGCTAGCGCGTCTACCAATTCCGCCACCGTCGCCCGGTGCGAGAGATATCTTGTGGTCTTTTGGTGCGAGGGGAGGGACTTGAACCCTCACGTCCGTTAGGACACTAACACCTGAAGCTAGCGCGTCTACCAATTCCGCCACCGTCGCATACCAGCAATACATAAGAAGTATTGCAACCACGGAGGCGCATTCTAGATGTTTTCTGATGCACGTCAACAGTTAATTTAACGCCGCTTTTCTGACTGCTTTAAAAAGCGGCGTTTCGGTTCACGCGCTTAGCGTTTTGCCTTACGACCCATTACCGCGCGGTACACTTTGAAGCGGCCGGTCTGGGCCATCACTTCGTGGTTGCCGAAGGCCTCGTCGAGCACCTGCGGATAAGGCAGGAAGGCGTTGGCCACGATGCGCAGCTCACCGCCGATATTCAGATGGCGCACCGCGCCGCGGATCAGGGTTTGCGCAGCGTCGAGGCTGGTCTGCATCCCGTCGTGGAATGGCGGGTTCGAGATGATCATATCGAAGCGCCCGGTGATGTCCGAGAACACATCGCTGGCAAGCACGTCGCCTTCGATACCGTTCGCGGCCAGCGTGGCGCGGCTGGCTTCCACCGCTGCGGCGCTGACGTCGCACAGGGTGAGACGCACTTTCGGCGAGTGGCTGGCAAGGGTCACGGAGAGCACGCCGGCACCGCAGCCAACATCCAGCACTTTGCCTTTGGTGTGCGGCGTTAAGGTGGAGAGCAGCAGCTGGCTACCAACATCCAGCCCGTCGCGGCTGAACACGCCCGGAAGGGTTTTGATGGTCAGACCGTCGTGCTGGTACTCGCCCCAGGCGCCATCCGCGTTGAATGCTGGCTTCGCCTCAAGACGGCCGTGATAAAGACCACAGCGGCGTGCGCTGTCGATCTTGTTCATCGGCGCGTACTGCTCCAGCATCTGCTCGGCGCTGCGCACGCCGCTGCGGTTCTCGCCAACCACGAAAATATCGCAGCCGATCGGCAACAGGGAGAGCAGGTTGGTCAGCTGGAACAGCGCTTCCGGCTTGTTTTTCGGCCAGTAATAAATGAGCGTGTCGCTGTCACCCACTGCGGCGGCATCCGCGACCAGGCTGTAACTGGCGCGCTCGCCCATCTGGCGGCTGAGAACCTGCCAGTGATGGTACTGCTGCGTATGAACGCGGCTGGCGGCGGTATCCAGTCGGGCGGGCAGGTCGTCCTGCAGATCGCCGGCAAACAGAATGCGGCTCGCTTCAAAATCATCACTGTGGCGCAGCAGAACTTCACTCGCCGGGGTAAAAGCAGACATGAAAACACTCCTTCTCAATCAGGCCGCGGATTATACCCTGTTCAGCACGTCCCTGCAGCGCTCTTCGCACCGCAATCGCCGCCGGGAGGCATTGATGGCGCGTAAAGCGTGGATTTGCTATATTTGCGCCCCTGTTAAATGAGAGGGTTTCGCGATGACATCCCGACGCGACTGGCAGCTTCAACAGCTCGGTATCACGCAGTGGGCGCTGCGCCGTCCTGCCGTGTTGCAGGGGGAAATCGCCATCACGTTGCCGGCCCATATCCGTCTGGTGATGGTGGCGGATGCACCGCCGCCGCTGACCGAGCCGCTGTTGCAGGATATTCTGCGCGCGATGACCTTAAGCCCGGATCAGGTGTTGCAGCTCACGCCCGAACGCGCGGCGATGCTGCCCGAGGATGACGACCGCCGCTGTGCTACCTGGTGTCTGGGGGTTGACGACGCCCCGGCACTGCACGGCGCGCAGCTGATGTCACCCACCTTTACTGACCTTCAGCACAGCGCGCCGGCCCGGGCTGCGCTCTGGCGACAAATTTGCGAACATGAACACGATTTCCTTACTCACCCCGAGTGACCTGGCCGCGGCCTTCGCCATTGAACAACGCAGCCACGCGTTTCCGTGGAGCGAAAATACCTTCGCCAGCAACCAGGGCGATCGCTATCTCAATCTGGGGCTGAACACAGACGGCACGCTGGCGGCGTTTGCCATCACCCAGGTGGTGCTGGACGAGGCGACGCTGTTTAACATCGCGGTTGACCCGGCTTTCCAGCGCCGCGGCCTCGGGCGTGAACTGCTTGAGCACCTGATTCAGACGCTGGAGCAGCGTGACGTGTTCACGCTCTGGCTGGAAGTGCGCGCCTCCAACGCACCCGCCATCGCGCTGTATGAAAGCCTGGGCTTTAACGAGGCGACGATTCGCCGCAATTACTACCCCACTGCCAGCGGACGTGAAGACGCCATTGTGATGGCGCTGCCGCTGGGGTGAAATCATAAAAAAGGTGATGTAATGAACTGGGACTGGATTCTGTTTGATGCTGACGAAACGCTGTTTACCTTTGACGCTTTTGGCGGCTTACAGCGGATGTTTCTGGACTACAGCGTGACCTTCACCGCCGAGGATTATCAGGATTACCAGGCGGTGAATAAGCCGCTGTGGGTCGATTACCAGAACGGCACCATTAACGCGCTCCAGCTTCAGCATCAGCGTTTTCAGGGCTGGGCCGACAGGCTCAACGTCGGTGCCAGCGACCTCAACAGCGCCTTTTTAAATGCGATGGCGGAGATCTGCGCCCCGCTGCCCGGCGCCCGCTCGCTGCTCGACATGCTGCACGGCAAGGTAAAGCTCGGCATCATCACCAACGGCTTTACCGCGCTGCAACAAATCCGCCTGGAGCGCACCGGTTTTCGCGACTACTTCGACCTGCTGGTGATTTCTGAAGAGGTAGGGGCCGCCAAGCCGGACCGCAGAGTGTTTGATTACGCGCTGGAAAAAATGGGCAACCCGCCGCGCGACCGCGTGCTGATGGTGGGCGACACCGCAGAGTCTGATATTCTGGGCGGCATGAATGCCGGGTTTGCTACCTGCTGGCTCAATCCGCACGGTCGCGAACTGCCGCCGGGCATTGCCCCGACCTGGCAAGTCACCTCGTTAAGCGAACTGGAGCAGCGCCTGTGTAAACATTGATTGTCTGCCAATAGCTCTTGAGTACAATAGCCGCAAATTTCGAATCACCCGTCGCGCGGGGCTGCCCGCGCGCAGACACAGAAGATCAAAATCATGACGTTGTCTCCTTATGTACAAGAGGTGGCCAAACGCCGCACGTTTGCCATTATCTCGCACCCCGATGCCGGTAAAACCACCATCACTGAAAAAGTGCTGCTGTTCGGACAGGCCATTCAGACCGCCGGTACGGTAAAAGGCCGCGGCTCCAGCCAGCATGCCAAATCCGACTGGATGGAGATGGAAAAGCAGCGTGGTATCTCGATTACCACCTCGGTGATGCAGTTCCCGTATAAAGAAAGCCTGGTGAACCTGCTGGATACCCCGGGGCACGAAGACTTCTCGGAAGATACCTACCGTACCCTGACCGCGGTCGACTGCTGCCTGATGGTCATCGACGCCGCGAAAGGGGTTGAGGATCGTACCCGTAAGCTGATGGAAGTGACCCGTCTGCGCGACACGCCGATCCTGACCTTCATGAACAAACTTGACCGTGATATCCGCGACCCGATGGAGCTGCTGGATGAAGTGGAGAGCGAGCTGAAAATCGCCTGCGCCCCCATCACCTGGCCAATTGGCTGCGGCAAGCTGTTCAAAGGCGTTTACCACCTTTATAAAGACGAAACCTACCTCTACCAGACCGGTAAAGGTCACACCATTCAGGACGTGCGTATCGTCAAAGGGCTGGATAACCCGGAGCTGGATGCCGCCGTGGGCGAAGAGCTGGCTGCCCAGCTGCGCGACGAGCTGGAGCTGGTGCAGGGTGCCTCACACGAGTTCGACAAGGAACTGTTCCTGAGCGGCGAAATCACCCCTGTGTTCTTCGGAACCGCGCTGGGCAACTTCGGCGTTGACCACATGCTGGACGGGCTCGTGGAGTGGGCGCCTGCGCCGATGCCGCGTAAAACCGATACCCGTGAAGTGAAAGCCGAAGAAGATAAGTTCAGCGGCTTCGTGTTTAAGATCCAGGCCAACATGGACCCGAAACACCGCGACCGCGTCGCGTTCATGCGCGTGGTGTCCGGGCGCTATGAAAAAGGCATGAAGCTGCGTCAGGTGCGCACCGGCAAAGATGTTGTTATCTCTGACGCCCTGACCTTTATGGCGGGCGACCGCGCCCACGTTGAAGAAGCGTATCCGGGCGACATCATCGGCCTGCACAACCACGGCACCATTCAGATCGGCGACACCTTTACCCAGGGTGAAACCATGAAGTTCACCGGTATTCCGAACTTCGCGCCAGAGCTGTTCCGCCGCATCCGCCTGCGCGATCCGCTGAAGCAAAAACAGCTGCTCAAAGGGCTGGTACAGCTTTCAGAAGAGGGCGCAGTGCAGGTGTTCCGCCCGATCGCCAATAACGACCTGATTGTTGGTGCGGTCGGTGTGCTGCAGTTTGACGTGGTCGTGGCGCGTCTGAAGAGCGAGTACAACGTGGAAGCGATTTACGAATCGGTTAACGTCTCGACCGCACGCTGGGTTGAGTGCAACGACGTGAAGAAGTTTGAAGAGTTCAAACGTAAGAACGAAGTGCAGCTGGCGCTGGACGGGGGGGATAACCTGGCTTACATCGCGCCGACGATGGTCAACCTGAACCTCACTCAGGAACGTTATCCTGACGTGCAGTTCCGCAAAACCCGCGAGCATTAATCCGTAAACAGGGCGCGCCAGCAGGCGCGTCCTGCCTCATTTTCCCTGATTTCCCTGTCATATTAGTCCCTTGCGGATTCCTCTTAATTTCCCGCTTTTTGCGCGTTGTTGGTGTTTTTTCCACCAGCTTTGCAGGCGTTTTTATCATTGTGATCTATATTTAACACTGTGATGACATGTTGAGTGGTCATAAACACCAGCAATGAACTCAATCGCGGATGTAAATCCAAAAGTTTAGCGTCATTGCAAAATTTAACACTGACTTACTTCGACACACCGGAGGGAAGCGGTAACCCGGTCTTCATCAGAAGACAACGGTAAAGGCCACGTTAACGTGACTGATAGCCGCCTTGGTGTGGCGGAAAGCTCAAATTATGAGCAAACCAAAAAGGAATAAATCGATGAATAAGACTAAGATTTCTAAAACTCTGCTGGCGGTAATGTTGGGCTCTGTAATGGCTGGCTCTTCAGCGTTTGCTGAAAGCACGACCACAGATAAAGCGCACGCTACGGCAGACAGCGCAGGGCAAAAAATCGATAACTCTGTAGATAAAGTCGGTAACTTCATGGATGACAGCGGCATCACCGCAAAAGTTAAAGCCGCGCTGGTAGATGATGAAACCATCAAAAGCACCGACATCTCGGTTAAAACTGACGATAAAGTCGTTACGCTGAGCGGTTTTGTTGAAAGCCAGGCGCAGGCTGAGAAAGCCGTGTCCATCGCGAAGAACGTTGAGGGTGTTACCTCCGTCAGCGACAAGATGCATGTCCGCGACAGCAAAGAGCAGTCGGTAAAAGGCTATGCAGGTGACGCGGCGACCACCAGCGAAATCAAAGCCAAGCTGCTGGCTGATGACATCGTGCCGTCCCGTATGATCAAAGTTGAAACAACTGACAACGTTGTTCAGCTCTCCGGTACCGTAGAAAACCAGGCGCAGTCTGAGCGGGCCGAATCCATCGCGAAAGCCATTGATGGCGTGAAAAGCGTGAAAAACGATCTGAAAGTTAAGAAGTAACTATCGAACCCCTCAGCCCGGGCGTTGCCCGGGCGAGACGGTAAGCATTACCACCAATAAATCGCCAGTGAGCTACCTGAGCGCTCACTACAGAGCAATTTGCTTAACACTATGGTAAAGGAGAGTCATATGTTTCGTTGGGGCATTATTTTTCTCGTTGTTGCACTGATCGCAGCCGCACTGGGCTTTGGTGGCCTTGCAGGTACCGCAGCCGGCGCTGCTAAAATTGTCTTCGTGGTCGGGATTATCCTGTTCCTGGTCAGCCTGTTCATGGGCCGTCGTCGCCCCTGACATGTCGGAATAAGCAATTATCCGCCCGGAAAGCCAGTCTCGCGACTGGCTTTTTGGGTTTCTGCGTCCGGGAAATTGTTGTACCTTTGAATAAAATCCGATGAAGTGCGTTACGGCTTCACCTTATAACAACAAAAAAACAGGAATTCAGGGTGGGACAGCGCATACCCGTTACGCTCGGCAACATCGCGCCGCTGGCGTTAAAACCGTTTCGTCCCGGTACGCTCGCGCTGGTCTGTGAAGGCGGCGGGCAGCGGGGCATCTTTACTGCCGGCGTACTGGATGAGTTCATGCGCGCCGAATTCAACCCGTTCGATCTCTTCTACGGCACCTCCGCCGGGGCGCAGAATCTTTCGGCCTACGTTTGCAACCAGCCGGGTTACGCCCGTCGGGTCATCACGCGCTATACCACCTCAAAAGAGTTCTTTAACCCGGTGCGCTTTGTGCGCGGCGGCAACCTTATCGATCTTGACTGGCTTACGGAAGCCACCGCTGCGGCCATGCCGCTGGCAATGGATAACGCCGCGCGCCTGTTCGATAAGGGAAAAAACTTCTACATGTGCGCCTGTCGCAGCGACGACTACTCGCCGGGCTACTTCGCACCGCAGACCACCGACTGGCTCGACATCATTCGCGCCTCCAGCGCGATACCGGGTTTCTACCGCAGCGGCGTCTCACTTAACGGCATCAACTACCTCGATGGCGGCGTCAGCGATGCGATCCCGGTTCAGGAAGCGGCGCGCCAGGGGGCCACTACGCTGGTGGTGATCCGCACCGTGCCGTCGCAGATGTACTACACGCCGCAGTGGTTCAAACGCATGGAGCGCTGGATGACCGACAGCAGCCTGCAACCGCTGTTAAATCTGGTGCAGCATCATGAAACCAGCTACCACGCCATTCAGCAGTTCATTGAGAAGCCGCCGGGCAAGCTGCGTATCTTCGAGATCTACCCGCCGAAGCCGCTGGCCAGCATGGCGCTCGGTAGCCGCATCCCCACGCTGCTGGAGGACTACAAAACCGGGCGGCTGTGCGGGCGCTACTTCCTGGCAACAGTAGGTAAGCTGCTGACGGCGACACCGCCGGTCACCCGGCACATTACGCCGGTGGCAACCCCCATCGCACCGGCGCCTACGCGGGTGGTCCCGCCGGCAACCGTGGCGAATGACGCGGCGGTCACGCCGCTTGTTGAGGCAGCCGAAGCCAATGATGCGGCATTCACCGATGAGGACAGCGCGTGACATATCGTTTTATCGACACCCACTGCCACTTCGACTTTCCGCCGTTTACCGGGGATGAAGCCGCAAGCATTGCACGGGCGGCGGAAGCGGGGATCGCGCAGATCATCGTCCCGGCGATCGATGCGGATCGCTGTGCTACCGTGCTGGATCTGGTGCAGCGCTTCAGCGCCCTTCGCGGCGCATTAGGCCTGCATCCGATCGTGATCCATCGCCATAACGACGCCTCGCTGGCACGGCTGGAACAGTTTCTCCAGCAGCGGCATCCGCAGATCGTCGCTATCGGTGAGATCGGCCTCGATCTCTATATGGAAAACCCGATGTTTGAGCATCAGGAAGCGATGCTTGACGCCCAGCTCAGGCTGGCAAAGCAGTATCAGCTACCGGTGATCCTGCACTCGCGTCGCACCCATGACAAACTGGCGATGCACCTCAAGCGCCACGCGTTGCCGCAGACCGGAGTCGTACACGGCTTTGCCGGTAGCCTGCAGCAGGCGCAGCGGTTTATCGATCTCGGATATTGCATCGGCGTAGGCGGCACCATTACCTATCCGCGCGCCAGCAAAACCCGGGATGTGATGGCGCAGCTGCCGCTCGATGCGCTGCTGCTGGAAACCGACGCGCCGGACATGCCGCTCAACGGCTATCAGGGCCAGCCCAACCGCCCCGAACGCGCGGCGCTGGTTTTCGACGTGCTGTGTGAGCTGCGCCCGGAGCCGCCTGAGGTCATTGCCGACGCGCTGTTTGCCAACACGCAGCGCCTGTTTGCACTCACGCCACGTTAATTTTCCCGCCTGTTAAACGTCGTACATCTTTAGCCGCTATGCTTGCCGCTCCGACGAGCCGATTTATGACGCGTCAGAATGTTATTTTTATAACATGCGCGGGCAGGGAGCCACATTGCGCGAGCCGCGCTGGCAGGCGTGCTGCGCACGGTAAATAGCGTTGTTTTGTTATTTTAATCACATATACTGGCTTCATTGTTGCACTGTTGCTTCAAAATTATGTGAAACGAGACACAAAATAAGCCGGGTAATGCGTGTTATAATTTTAACATTGCCTGCGATGACTGGCGGTGAGATGGATCTCAGCGTGCTGGCAGCGATGCCACTCTTCTTCATGGAACCACGACCGCGTCACCGTGTTGCGTTTCTCGCCGCAAGCCACTTTATTTCCTGGAGAAGACGATGACCGATTTAACCAAAAGCAGCCTGCGTGCCCTGCAGCTGATGGACCTCACCACCCTGAACGACGATGACACCAACGAAAAAGTCATCGCCCTGTGCCACCAGGCGAAAACGGCCGTTGGTAACACCGCTGCCATCTGTATCTACCCACGCTTTATTCCGATCGCGCGTAAAACCCTGAACGAACAGGGTACGCCGGATATCCGCATCGCTACCGTCACTAACTTCCCGCACGGTAACGACGATATCGCCATCGCGCTGGCAGAAACCCGCGCTGCCATTGCCTACGGTGCAGACGAAGTTGACGTGGTATTCCCGTATCGTGCGCTGATCGCCGGCAATGAGCAGGTCGGTTTCGATCTGGTGAAAGTGTGTAAAGACGCCTGTGCTGATGCCGGCGTGCTGCTGAAAGTGATTATCGAAACCGGCGAGCTGAAAGAAGAAGCGCTGATCCGCAAAGCCTCTGCGATCGCTATCAAAGCCGGGGCAGACTTCATCAAAACCTCCACCGGGAAAGTGCCGGTCAACGCCACGCCGGAAAGCGCACGCATCATGCTGGAAGTGATCCGCGATATGGGCGTGGAGAAAAACGTGGGCTTCAAACCGGCCGGCGGCGTGCGCACGGCGGAAGACGCGGCGCAGTACCTGGCGATTGCCGACGATCTGTTCGGCGCGGACTGGGCCGATGCCCGTCACTACCGCTTCGGCGCGTCCAGCCTGCTGGCAAGCCTGCTGAAAGCGCTCGGTCACGGCGACGGCAAAAGCGCCAGCAGCTACTGATCTCTTTGCGGCGGGCAACCGCCGCCTCTTACCTGATGTCACCCGGGGGTTACTGTGTTCCTCGCTCAAGAAATTATTCGTAAAAAACGTGATGGTCATGCGCTCAGTGAAGAAGAGATCCGCTTCTTCATCAACGGCATTCGCGACAACACCGTCTCTGAAGGGCAGATCGCCGCGCTGGCGATGACTATTTTCTTCCACGACATGATCATGCCAGAGCGCGTGGCGCTCACGATGGCGATGCGCGACTCCGGCACCGTGCTGGACTGGAAAAGCCTCAACCTGAACGGCCCGATCGTGGATAAACACTCCACCGGCGGCGTGGGTGATGTGACCTCGCTGATGCTTGGCCCGATGGTCGCAGCCTGCGGCGGTTATATCCCGATGATCTCCGGGCGCGGCCTCGGCCATACCGGCGGCACGCTCGATAAGCTGGAAGCCATTCCGGGCTTCGATATCTTCCCGGATGACAACCGCTTCCGCGACATTATTAAAGACGTGGGCGTGGCGATTATCGGCCAGACCAGCTCGCTGGCCCCGGCAGACAAACGCTTCTACGCCACCCGCGATATCACCGCGACCGTCGATTCCATCCCGCTGATCACCGCCTCTATTCTGGCTAAAAAGCTGGCCGAAGGGCTGGATGCGCTGGTGATGGACGTCAAAGTGGGCAGCGGCGCGTTTATGCCGACGTTTGAGCTGTCTCAGGAGCTGGCCCAGGCCATCGTCGGCGTCGCCAACGGTGCAGGCGTGCGTACCACTGCGCTGCTGACGGACATGAACCAGGTGCTGGCTTCCAGCGCCGGGAATGCTGTGGAAGTGCGCGAAGCGGTGCAGTTCCTCACCGGGGAGTACCGCAACCCACGCCTGCTTGAGGTGACGATGGCGCTGTGCGTCGAGATGCTGATCTCCGGCAAACTGGCTCGTGACGAAGCCGACGCGCGCAGGCAGCTGCAAGCGGTGCTGGATAACGGCAAGGCCGCAGAGGTGTTTGGCCGCATGGTTGCCGCGCAGAAAGGCCCGGTCGATTTCATCGAACATTACGACCGCTACCTGCCGACGGCGACGCTCACCAAAGCGGTCTATGCCGATCGCGCCGGGTATGTCAGCGAAATGGATACCCGCGCGCTGGGCATGGCGGTGGTATCAATGGGTGGAGGCCGCCGTCAGGCATCCGACACCATCGATTACAGCGTTGGTTTCACCGAAATGGCCCGTCTGGGAGAAAAAGTGGACAGCGAACGTCCGCTGGCAGTGATCCACGCGAAAAGCGAAGCCAGCTGGCAGGACGCGGCGCTGGCCGTGAAGGCCGCGATTCAGGTGGCAGAAAATGCGCCCGAAGAGACACCGGTTGTCTATCGCAGAATCAGCCAATAAATGGCATACTGATCTGATCACTCTTTTATGTTAACTCCGACCAGACCACGTTGCCGTTAGCGGTAAATTTAACAACGTGCGCCGGGACGAGTTTCACAGCGCAATGCGTACGGAGAAACTATGAAACGTGCATTTATTATGGTGCTGGACTCTTTCGGAATCGGGGCGTCTGAAGACGCCGGGCGCTTTGGCGATGCCGGTTCTGACACCCTGGGCCACATTGCGGAAGCCTGTGCGAAAGGCGACGCCGATAAAGGCCGCAGCGGCCCGCTCAACCTGCCGAACCTGACGAAACTCGGTCTGGCGAAGGCGCACGAAGGCGCAACCGGGTCGATCCCGGCCGGTATGGACGCGAATGCGGAAATCACCGGGGCATACGCCTGGGCGCACGAACTCTCATCCGGGAAAGACACCCCGTCAGGTCACTGGGAAATCGCCGGCGTACCGGTTCTGTTCGACTGGGGTTACTTCACCGATACCGAAAACAGCTTCCCGCAAGAACTGCTGGATAAACTGGTCGAGCGCGCCGGGCTGCCGGGTTACCTCGGTAACTGCCACTCTTCCGGCACCGTGATCCTCGAGCAGCTCGGTGAAGAGCACATGAAAACCGGCAAGCCGATTTTCTATACCTCTGCCGACTCGGTGTTCCAGATTGCCTGTCACGAAGAAACCTTTGGCCTCGATCGCCTTTACGAGCTGTGCGAAATCGCCCGTGAAGAGCTGACCGAAGGCGGCTACAACATTGGCCGCGTGATTGCGCGTCCGTTTGTTGGCGACAACGCGGGCAACTTCGAGCGTACCGGTAACCGTCACGACCTCGCGGTGGAGCCGCCGTCACCGACCATCCTGAAAAAGCTGGTGGATGAGAAGGGAGGTCAGGTGGTTTCCGTGGGTAAAATTGCCGATATCTATGCCAACGTCGGCATCACTAAAAAAGTGAAAGCCACCGGGCTGGATGCGCTGTTTGACGCCACCATCCAGGAGATGAAAGCGGCGGGCGATAAAACCATCGTCTTCACTAACTTCGTTGATTTTGACTCCGCCTGGGGTCACCGTCGCGACGTGGCCGGCTATGCGGGCGGCCTGGAGCTGTTCGACCGCCGTATGCCGGAACTGCTGGAGCTGGTGGGCGAAGATGACATCATCATTTTCACCGCCGACCACGGCTGCGACCCGACCTGGAAAGGCACCGACCATACCCGCGAGCATATTCCGGTCCTGGTTTACGGCCCGAAAGTGAAACCTGGCTCGCTGGGCCACCGCGACACCTTTGCCGACATCGGCCAGACCATTGCCAAATACTTTGGTCTGAGTGAGATGGACTACGGCAAACCGCTGTTCTGATTATAAAATACCTACCGCTCAGGCCAGCCGTTACGCTGGCCTGACCTTGCTTTAAGGAATAATAAATACAATGGCTACTCCTCACATTAATGCAGAAATGGGTGATTTCGCTGACGTCGTGCTGATGCCGGGCGACCCGCTGCGCGCGAAGCACATCGCAGAAACCTTCCTCGAAGACGTGCGCGAAGTGAATAACGTGCGCGGTATGCTGGGCTATACCGGTACCTATAAAGGCCGCAAAATCTCGGTAATGGGCCACGGTATGGGCATCCCGTCCTGCTCTATCTACACCAAAGAGCTGATCACCGATTTCGGCGTGAAGAAAATCATCCGCGTAGGCTCCTGCGGCGCGGTACGCGCTGACGTGAAACTGCGTGACGTGGTGATTGGTATGGGTGCCTGCACCGATTCCAAAGTTAACCGTCTGCGCTTCAAGGATCATGACTTTGCCGCCATCGCCGATTTCGACATGGTGCGCAACGCGGTTGATGCTGCGAAAGCGCTGGGCGTTGACGCGCGCGTGGGCAACATCTTCTCTGCCGACCTGTTCTACACCCCGGACCCGTCCATGTTCGACGTGATGGAAAAATACGGTATCCTGGGCGTGGAAATGGAAGCCGCGGGTATCTACGGCGTGGCCGCAGAGTTCGGTGCGAAAGCGCTGACCATCTGCACCGTGTCCGACCATATCCGTACTCACGAGCAGACCACTGCCGCTGAGCGTCAGACCACGTTCAACGACATGATCAAAATCGCACTGGAATCCGTTCTGCTGGGCGATAAAGAGTAATAACGGTTACGCCGCGCTTATGCCATCCGGGGTAAGCGCGGCGGTATTTCACGCCTTTCTCTGCTGTTGTTATTCCCCGCATTAATTCATCCATCTTATTAAATTCATTAAATAAATAATCCCTGAACCACGCACTATTCCTGGTTTTTAGCGACCCTTACCCGGCTTGATAAAAATCAATCGCGATGGCGAAGTGATGGCCGAAACTCGCTCTTTTTTCACGGAAGAAGTGTGAGCATGACTAAACCTGAAACGATTACGCCACTGGCGATAACCCGTCGGCGCTTCCTGCAAAGCAGCTCTGCGTTAGGGGTGCTTCCCTTTGTTTCGCTCAGGGCCTCCGGGGCGGATACCCCCTCCTCTGGCACGGTGGCCCCGATCGCAGAAGAACAGGTGGTTGCCACCTGCAGCACCTTCGACTGCGGCGGCAAATGCGATATTCGCGCCCACGTCAGCGAGGGCGTGGTAACGCGCATCAGCACCCGTCCCGATGAGGCGCTTGATCCAGAGATGCCGGTGATGCGCGCCTGCGTCCGAGGCCGCGGCTACCGCCAGTTTGTCTATCATCCGGATCGCCTGAAGTATCCGATGAAGCGCGTCGGTAAACGCGGCGAGGGGAAATTCGAGCGCATCAGCTGGGATGAAGCAACAACGCTTATTGCGGACAACCTGAAACGGATCACCGCGACCTATGGCCCGGCATCGCGCTACGTCCACGTCGGGACCGCGGTGACCGGCGGTACGTTCTCGGGCGATAAAATGGTGCGCCGGCTGTTAAACCTCGACGGCGGTTATCTTGAGAGCTATCACTCCGTCAGCATGGGCAATACCGCCGCCGCCACGCCCTATACCTACGGCGTGGCCGCCAGCGGCAGCTCGCTGGATACCCTGGCCGACACGCGCCTGGTGATCCTCTGGGGGCATAACCCGAACGAAACCATCTTCGGGCATACCAACCACTACTTTCAGCAGATGAAGCGCAACGGCACGCGTTTTGTGGTGGTTGACCCGCGCTATTCTGATACCGCCGCCTCGCTGGCAGATCAGTGGATACCGCTGCTGCCCACCACCGATAACGCCCTGATGGACGCGATGATGTACGTCATCATCACGGAGAACCTGCACGATAAAGACTTTATCGCGCGCTATACCCTCGGCTTCGACGAGCAGAGCATGCCGGAAGGCGTACCGGCGAACGAATCGCTCGTTGCCTGGCTTACCGGCAAAAAAGATGGTGTGGCGAAGACCCCGGAGTGGGCGGAAACGATCACCCACGTACCGGCGCAAACCATCCGCCAGCTGGCCCGCGACTACGCCACCACCAAACCCGCCGCGCTGATCCAGGGCTGGGGGCCGCAGCGCCACAACTGCGGCGAGCGCACTGCCCGCGGTTCGACGCTGCTGGCGACCCTCACCGGCAACGTGGGCGTGAAGGGCGGCTGGGCCGCGGGCTACGGCGGCATCGGCAACCGTAAATTCACCCTCGGCCCGGAGATGCCAGACAATCCGGTGAAAGAGAAGATTTCGGTGATGAACTGGGTGCAGGCGGCGGATGACGCCGCGCAGGTGACCCCGGAGCAGGGGTTGACCGGGGGCGACACGCTCAACAGCAATATTCGCCTGCTGTTTTCGCTGGCGGGTAACTATCTCGCTAACCAGAACCCGGACCTGCATCAGGCGGTAAAGGTGCTGGAGGACACGTCAAAAATAGAGTTTATCGTGGTGAGCGATCTCTACCTGACGCCGAGCGCGAAGTATGCCGACCTCCTGCTGCCGGAAACCAGCTTTATGGAGCGCTGGAATATCGGCCATACCTGGGGCACCGGTAACTATGTAATGCTCTCTGAAAAGCTGATTGAACCCGAATTTGAACGGCGCTCTGACTACGACTGGCTGTGCGAGGTGGCGCACAAGCTTGGCCTCGGAGACGCATTCAGTCAGGGGCGCAGCGAACAGCAGTGGATTGAACACATCTGGGAGCAAACGCGTAAGACGATGCCGGAGGAGACGCTGCCGGACTTCGCCACCCTGCGCCAGCAGCGGCATCACCTCTTCAAAAGCGCGCCTTACGTGGCGTTCGAAGCGAACATTCGCGACCCGCAAAACCATCCCTTCCCGACGCCATCGGGCAAAATCGAGATCTTTTCGCAGCGCCTGTATGACATGCAGCACCCGGAGATCCCGGCGCTGTCGCACTACGTTCCCGCCCATGAAGGTCCGGAGGATGCGCTGCGCCAGAAATACCCGCTGCAGCTCATCACCTGGAAAGGGAAGAATCGCGCCAACTCCACGCAGTACGCCAACCCGTGGCTGCAGGAAGTTCAGCAGCAAACGCTGTGGATCAACCCGCGTGATGCCGATCGTCGCGGCCTGGTGCAGGGCGATACGGTACGCATCCATAACGATCGCGGCGTGTGTCAGGTGGTGGTCAAGGTGACGCCGCGCATTATTCCGGGCGTAGTGGCGATGCAGGCGGGAGCCTGGTGGCAGCCGGACGCGCAGGGCGTTGATCATGGTGGTTGCGCCAACGTGCTCAGCTCGGCGCGCATCACCGCGCTGGCGAAAGGGAATTCACATCAAACCATGCTGGTGGAGGTAACAAAGCATGAGTCAGTTTAAGGAGTACGCCCCCGTCAGCCCGGTGCAGCTGGGGTTTTATATCGACAGCGCGCGCTGCTCGGGGTGCAAAGCCTGTCAGGTGGCCTGCAAAGATAAAAATAATCTCGAACCGGGCCGTCGTTTTCGTCGCGTGTATGAAGTGAACGGCGGCGGATTTGTTCCTACCGGGCAGGGCGGCATGCTCAACAATGTCTACGCCTACACGCTCTCCATCTCCTGCAACCACTGCGACGATCCGGCCTGTACGAAAAACTGCCCGACCACCGCGATGCATAAGCGGCCGGGCGACGGCATCGTGCGGGTTAATACTGACCGTTGCGTGGGCTGCGGCTACTGCGCCTGGTCCTGTCCCTACGGCGCGCCGCAGTTCAATCCGCAAACCGGGCAGATGTCGAAGTGCGACTTCTGTATCGACTTACAGGCACGGGGCGAAAAAACGGTTTGCGTGGCGACCTGCCCGCTGGGCGCTATCCATTTCGGCCCGATTGATGAACTGCGTAAGGCTTTTGGCACGCAAAACGAGGTGAAGGGCTTACCGGATGCCGCCATTACCCGGCCAAACCTGATTGTAAAACCTCACCAGGGTGCCCAGCGCGAGGAGAAGCATCATGCATGAGATACCGCTTCTGATGTTTACCCTGCTGATGCAGATGTCGGTGGGATTAACGCTGTTTATCTCCCTCGCCCTGCTGGTGCTGCGCGGTGAAGAGACGGTGAAAACCACCCGGCTTATGATTGTCCCGCTGCTGGTGGGATGCCTCAGCGCTGGGGTGGGGCTGATCTGCTCCACGCTGCATCTTGGTTATCCGCTTAACGCCCTGAATGCCCTCCGCCACCTGGCCAGCTCCTGGCTGAGCCGTGAGATCGTTTTTGCCGGTGCTTATCTGGCGGTGCTGGGTGCCGCCGCGCTGCTGGCGCTGCTTAAACACCGGCTGTGGCACTGGCTGATGCCGTTCGCGCTTGCGCTGGGGCTTATCGATATCTTCTGTATGAGCGCCATTTATGCCCACTCCGGGGTGATGACCTGGACGCACTACACCACCTGGCTGCAGTTTTTTGGTTCGGTCGGCGTCATGGGCGCGGTCGCGCAAAGCTGGCTGGTTGCTCCTCCGCAAGAGCAGGCGGTACGTCGTGCGCTTCTGTGGAGTGGGGCGATAACGGCGGTGGTGGCACTGGCAGTGCGTGCCCTGTTCCAGCCGTTTTATCTGGAGTATCTGGCGCAGATGGGGCTTAGCGACGTGGTGACCTTTCCACACCAGCCGCTGCGTGCCTGGTGTGCACTGGCTGCGGTGCGCACTCTCGCCTGGCTGTTAGCCTTTGTCGGCACGGCGCTGCTGATGATTAACGCCCGCTACCAAAAGCGGGTGACGCTCATCGGTGCGAGCGTGGCGTTAGTGCTGAGCGAAGTGCTGTTCCGCTACGTCTTCTTCAGCATCGGCTAATGAAGCTGTTCCCCCACGCACGCCTCTCCTCGCCACCCGGCGCAGGAGAGGCGTGCCTGCGTAAACGCCTGCCGTCCCATCCCTGCGATGCCTGCGCCAGCGTATGCCCGGTTGAGGCAATAACGCTGATGCCGGGCGCTATCCAGCTTGACCCGACACGCTGCCTGCACTGTGGGCGCTGCCTGTTTAGCTGCCCGGTCGATGCGCTTGAGGATCTCCCCGCACCAGAACGTTATCTCAGGGACAACGCGCTGGTCGCACCGCTCGCTGCGGTAGCCCCTGCGGTGGAGGAGCTGCTGATGTGGCACCGGGAAAAGGGCGTGCGGGCCGTGGAAATGGCAATGGATGAACATCCCGGCTGGGTGCTGGCGGTAGCGGCGCTAAACCTGAAGCTGGCAGACCTCGGCGAACTGGGCTGGTCCATTCGGCTGCCCGCGACGCAGCATAATGTCAGACGCCGCTGGCTGCGGTTGCCGGAGCACGTCAAGCTACCGACAAGGGTTTCACCCGGGAGGCGGGCGAGACGGCGTGCTTTTGCCGAACGCGCCGAATTTCAGCCCGTCATCGCTCAGGCAGACTGTACACTTTGTGGTGCCTGCGCCCGCATCTGCACTGAATCCGCGCTGTGCTTTACTACAGACCAGGTTGAAATATGGCCTGAGCGTTGCACCGGTTGTCAGAGTTGTCAGGTAGTTTGCGTACCCGGAGCTATCTCGCTTGAGGCCGGGCAGGCCGTCGCGCCCCGTTACGCTGCTTTTTATCATGTTCACTGCCGGATCTGTCAGCAGCCCTTCCGCGCCTGGCAGGCGGGCGCTACCACATGCCCGCTGTGCCAGCGCCACCGCTACGGCATGCGGGAAGCATAGCAACCGCTATTGCCCGCTATAGCACCAGGTATCTATTCACGATCAGCGCCATTTTTATAGTTCTTGTTTATATATCAGCGAAATAGCGCTATAAATCTATTCAGGTATCTATTCACGAATCTATTCATATGAGCGCGTTGACTGACCTTCTGCTTGCCGGGCCACGTTCCGGTCCCGAACTACGCGGTTCGCTTGGGGTTAGCCAGGCGACTTTTTCACGTCTGGTGAACGACGAACCGCAGATCGTCTCATTCGGTAAAGCCCGCGCTACGCGCTATGCGCTGCTGCGTCCGGTCCGGGGAACAGCAGCGTTCCCTTTGTGGCAGATAGATGAACGCGGGGCCGTCTGGCCGTTTGGTACGCTCTGGCCATGTTGGCCGCAGGGAAGTTGTCTGGTTGCCCTGAAAAACGGGCTGTGGCAATGGTTCGATGGCTTACCCTGGTATTTAACCGACCTGCGTCCACAGGGTTTTCTGGGGCGGGCATGGGGCAAAAAACTGGCTGCACGCGCTGCGCTGCCGGACGATATCCGGCTGTGGCAGGAAGAAGAGGTGCTGCTGGCGCTAAGCATGACCGATGGCGAACATCCGGGCGGCTGGTTAATCGGGGATAAAGCCTATCAGCGCTGGCTTCATGCAGAACGAAGCCAGCCGATCCCGCAGCAGGATAAAACCACACGCTACGCCCTGTTGGCTCAGGAAGCGCTGGCGGGAGAGATCGTTGGCTCATCTGCGGGTGGAGAGCAGCCCAAATTTTCCTGCTATGCCATGACCGACTCTGGTCCGGCGCAGGTGCTGGTGAAATTTACTGCCCCGCAGCGGAATGCGGTAAGTCAGCGCTGGGCCGATCTGCTCTGCGCCGAAGCTATTGCGCTGGATGTGCTGCGGAAAGAGGGGATCGCAGCGAGTGAGGCGCGCTGGTTCACTCATCCTGATGGGCAGGCGTTTCTGGAGGTCCGGCGTTTTGACTGCGAAGGTGAAGAGGGGAGGCGCTCTATCGTCTCGCTGGAATCATTGCAGAGCGAATTTGTTGCCGGAGCCGGTCACTGGCCGGTAGTGGTAAAGCAGCTGGCGGCGCAAAAACGGGTAGAGGCGCAGACGGTTGGATGTGTTGATGTTTGCTGGGCATTCGGGCGACTCATTGGCAATACCGATATGCATGCCGGAAATCTCTCCTTTTACCTGTCTGATTTCCCGGTCCAGGTTACGCCGATCTATGACATGCTGCCAATGGCGTGGGCACCTAACAGCGCGGGCGGCATGCGTGAGCGCGCGATTGATGTGGTACCGGAGACGCTGGTCGCCCGCCTGCACTGGTCGCGCGCGCTGGTGATGGCAGAACGATTCTGGCAGCGCGTCGGAGACGAACCGCGCATCAGTGAGGCTTTTCGCATCATTGCGCGGGAAATGCAGGGCAAGCTGCATCAGGCCGCGGGCCTTATCGCACGAATGGCGTAAGGCCAGACTGCGTTAGCGCACCGCTGTTGCGATCCAGGCCGCCACCTCGCGCAGCTCTGCTTCCTGCTGCGGAAAATCAACCATCAGCGCTTCACAGGCCTGCTGCAGCATATCAGCGCGATAGAGCGTGCCCGGCAGCCGGTTTGCCAGCGCTTCAAGCGGAGCCGGATTCAGGCTGTCGGTGAATACCTGGGTGCGGGTGATATGCCCTTTCTCAATGTCGAAATGCAGCTCGACGCCACCCCAGGTAAAGCGCTCATCCAGCAGATGGCTGAAGGCGGGTGCCTGACCAAAGTTCCACTCCCAGCTGCTCTGACGGGCAAAGGTCTCTGCGAAGCCCGGCAGATCCGGGAACGCGTCCGGGGAAATTACTTCCGCCTCGACGCGCTCGCCGTAGTGGGCGAAAAACGCTTCCGTCACCGCTTCGCAAATACGCTCGTGGGTAATGCCCGGCAGCAGATCGTTAAGATTAGCGACGCGGCCACGCACCGAGGTAATTCCCTTAGCCTGTAACTTTTTCTTGTCCGGATTCAGGTAGTTGGCCAGACGGCTGAGGTCAGCATTAAGCAGCAGCGTGCCGTGGTGAAAGCCGCGATCCGGCGTTTCGCGATAGGCAGAGCCGGACACTTTCCGATCCCCGTACGGGGTTTTCACCACCAGATCGTTGCGCCCTGACGCTTCTGCCGTCGCACCGAGCGCCGTGAGGGCGTTGAGCACGATCGCGGTGGAGACGCTTTTATCGTATTCGGGTTTGCCGGCCATAAAGGTAAAGCAGGTGTTGCCGAGGTCGTGGAACACCGCGCCACCGCCGCTGCTGCGCCGTGCAAGACGCACGTTGTCCTCTTCCATGCGCCGGGTATTGCACTCTTTCCACGGGTTCTGCGCCCGGCCAATCACCACGGTATCGGCGTTACGCCAGAGGAACAGCACGCGCTGGGTGGCAGGCATCTGACGAAAGATGGTTTCTTCTACCGCCAGATTAAACCAGGGATCAAAGGAGTCAGAGAGCAGCAGGCGAAGCGTTGGCATAGCGGATTTCCTTTACCGGAGCGGGGGGCCATGTTAACACGAACCCGCCGCCCGACGATCACGGGGCTTTTTTCTCCTCGTGCTCTTCCTCTTCCGGCACCGCTTTGCTGGCGGTCAGCAGGAATGGCGACTGCTGCCAGCGGCTGCGTTTGCCCTGCAGCAGGGTACGGGCCAGCACCACGCCGATAGCCAGCGCCAGCAGGATCATCAGGCGCAGGATATTGGTGGTGTTATCAACCTGCTTCGCCTCGGTGGGCAGGGTGTGGGTATCCAGCGTCAGACGCAGGAAGCCAACCGGGCCGCTTTTCCCCTCAATGGGCTGAACAATTTGCTGATTGAAGTAGCTGCCCGCCTTTTTGCCATCCAGCGCCAGCCGGTCGCGCAGGGAAACCTTTTCGCCAGCGCGGGCAATCATATCGCCCTGCAGGTCATACACCCCGGCGTCGAGAATGCGGCTGCTGTCGGTGAGATTGTTGAGCAGGGCGGTGATGCGCTTTTCGTCAGGGTTGTCGGTCGCCACCAGCGGCGCGAGCGAGTAGCTCACCTGCCGCGCCAGGGTCTGCGCCAGCTCCTCCAGCTGTAAATTACGGGTTTGCTGGTGGCTCTGGCTGAACCAGGACGCACCCTGCATCAGAGCCACTAGCAAGGCGAGACAGAGCAGCACAATCACTGCACGATGAAGCCGGAATTTCAGTTTTGCGCGAGCCATATTCCACCTGCTGAAAATTTGAAGCTTAATGTTGCCAGAAGCGCTGCGGACAAGGTAGCCTCAGGCGGTGTTTTTAGCCGAGACATTCCCTTCAAGCGCGCAATGTCAGGCTCTTTCCCAACCCGACAATGTTATACAGGAGCAGTAATGCCAATCAGTCTGACCTGGTGCGATCTGCCAGACGATGTTTCTCACTGGCCAGGATTGCCGCTTTCATTGAGTGGCGATGAGGTCATGCCGCTGGATTATCACGCGGGCCGCAGCGGCTGGCTTCTGTACGGTCGGGGCCTGGATAAAGCACAACTGACCCAATATCAGCGCAAGCTCGGGGCCGCGATGGTGATCGTTGCCGCCTGGTGCGTTGAAGACTATCAGGTGATTCGCCTGGCAGGCTCGCTCACGCCGCGCGCCACGCGCCTGGCACACGACACCGGGCTGGACGTGGCACCGCTCGGCAAGATCCCGCATCTGCGCACCCCGGGTCTGCTGGTTATGGATATGGACTCCACGGTGATCCAGATTGAGTGCATTGACGAACTGGCAAAGCTGGCCGGCACCGGCGAGCAGGTATCGGACGTCACCGAGCGGGCGATGCGCGGCGAACTCGACTTTACCGCCAGCCTGCGCGAACGCGTGGGTACGCTGAAAGGCGCGGATGCTTCTATCATGCTTCAGGTGCGCGACGCGCTGCCGCTGATGCCCGGCCTGATTCAGCTGGTGCTGAAACTACAGTCCCTGGGCTGGAAAGTGGCGCTGGCCTCCGGCGGCTTTACCTTCTTCGCCGAATACCTGCGCGACAAACTCCACCTCGATGCGGTCGTCGCCAACGAGCTGGAGATCGTGGACGGGAAGCTGACCGGCAACGTGACCGGCGACATTGTTGATGCGCAGTACAAAGCGAAAACCCTGAAGCGGCTGGCCGAGCAGTATGATATTCCGATGAATCAAACCGTCGCCGTGGGCGATGGTGCCAACGATCTGCCAATGATTCAGACGGCGGGGCTGGGTATTGCCTATCACGCCAAGCCGAAAGTAAATGAAAAAACCGAAGTGACGATCCGTCACGCTGACCTGATGGGCGTGTTCTGCATTCTCTCAGGCAGTCTGAATAAGAAATAACGAGGTATAAGGTGGCGAAAGCTCCAAAACGCGCATTTGTATGTAATGAATGTGGTGCGGATTATCCGCGCTGGCAGGGCCAGTGCAGCGCCTGTCATGCCTGGAATACCATCACCGAAGTGCGTATCGCCGCCTCGCCGACGGTAGCGCGCAACGAACGCCTCGGCGGCTACGCCGGCAGTGCGGGCGGGGCGAAAGTGCAGAAGCTTTCCGACATCAGCCTGGAGGAGCTGCCGCGCTTCTCCACCGGCTTTAAAGAGTTTGACCGCGTGCTGGGTGGCGGCGTGGTGCCGGGCAGCGCGATCCTGATTGGTGGTAACCCTGGTGCCGGGAAATCCACGCTGCTGCTGCAAACCCTGTGCAAACTCGGGGAGCAGATGAAAACGCTCTACGTCACCGGTGAGGAGTCGCTTCAGCAGGTCGCGATGCGCGCCCATCGCCTGGGGCTGCCGACCAACAATCTCAATATGCTCTCCGAAACCAGCATCGAGCAGATCTGCATGATTGCCGAGGAGGAGCAGCCAAAACTGATGGTCATCGACTCCATCCAGGTGATGCACATGGCGGACATCCAGTCATCGCCGGGCAGCGTCGCGCAGGTGCGTGAAACCGCCGCCTATCTGACGCGCTTCGCCAAAACCCGCGGCGTGGCGATTGTCATGGTCGGCCATGTGACGAAAGACGGCTCGCTGGCCGGGCCAAAAGTACTGGAGCACTGCATCGACTGCTCGGTGCTGCTCGACGGCGACGCCGATTCCCGCTTCCGCACCCTGCGCAGCCACAAAAACCGTTTCGGCGCGGTCAATGAACTGGGCGTATTCGCCATGACCGAACAGGGGCTGCGTGAAGTCAGCAACCCGTCCGCCATCTTCCTGAGCCGCGGCGATGAAGTCACCTCCGGCAGCTCGGTGATGGTGGTCTGGGAAGGCACGCGTCCGCTGCTGGTAGAGATCCAGGCGCTGGTGGATCAATCGATGATGGGCAACCCGAGGCGCGTAGCGGTTGGGCTGGAACAAAACCGCCTGGCGATCCTGCTGGCGGTGCTGCACCGTCACGGCGGCCTGCAGATGGCCGATCAGGACGTCTTCGTTAACGTGGTCGGCGGGGTGAAGGTCACCGAAACCAGTGCCGACCTGGCGCTGCTGCTGGCAATGGTTTCCAGCCTGCGCGATCGTCCGCTGCCGCAGGATCTGGTGGTGTTCGGCGAAGTCGGGCTGGCCGGTGAGATCCGTCCGGTGCCGAGCGGGCAGGAGCGTATCTCCGAGGCCGCGAAGCACGGTTTCCGCCGCGCGATTGTGCCGGCTGCCAACGTGCCGAAAAAAATCCCCGAGGGAATGCAAATCTTTGGCGTGAAAAAGCTTTCTGATGCGCTAAACGTTTTTGACGATTTATAATTAGCAATTCAATCGGTTAATTACCCGGTTGCTCGCCTCTGGCCGTGTCCGGAGGCGAGCAACAGCGGGAGGCAGGAGGCACCTTGTCATCATTCGAGTATCTCAAAACCGCGATCCGTCAGAAGGGGTGTACCCTTCAGCAGGTCGCGGCAGCCTGTGGCATGACAAAGGGCTATCTCAGCCAGTTGCTGAACGCCAAAATCAAAAGCCCGAGCGCGCAGAAGCTTGAAGCGCTGCACCGTTTCCTCGGCCTTGAGTTTCCTCGCACGCAGAAGAACATCGGCGTGGTGTTCGGCAAGTTTTATCCGCTGCATACCGGGCATATCTATCTGATCCAGCGCGCCTGTAGCCAGGTGGATGAGCTGCATATCATCATGGGCTACGATGAGAAGCGCGATCGCGCGCTGTTTGAAGCCAGCGCCATGTCCCAGCAGCCTACGGTCCCGGACCGTCTGCGCTGGCTGCTCCAGACCTTTAAATACCAGAAAAATATCCGTATTCATGCGTTTAACGAAGAGGATATGGAGCCGTATCCGCACGGCTGGGACGTCTGGAGCAACGGCATCAAAACCTTTATGGAAGAGAAGGGCATTGCGCCTGACTGGATCTACACCTCGGAAGAGGCCGATGCCCCGCAGTATCTGGAACATCTCGGTATCGAAACGGTGCTTATCGATCCGAAACGCACCTTTATGAACATCAGCGGGGCGCAGATCCGCGAAAACCCGTTCCGCTACTGGGAGTACATCCCGACGGAAGTGAAGCCGTTCTTCGTGCGCACCGTGGCGGTGCTGGGCGGCGAGTCGAGCGGTAAATCGACGCTGGTGAACAAGCTCGCCAATATCTTCAACACCACCAGCGCCTGGGAGTACGGGCGCGACTATGTCTTTTCTCACCTTGGCGGTGACGAGATGGCGCTGCAGTACTCCGATTACGACAAGATCGCGCTCGGTCACGCCCAGTACATCGACTTCGCGGTGAAGTACGCCAATAAAGTGGCCTTCATTGACACCGATTTTGTCACCACACAGGCGTTCTGTAAGAAGTACGAGGGGCGCGAGCATCCGTTCGTCCAGGCGTTGATTGACGAGTACCGCTTCGACCTGGTGATCCTGCTGGAGAACAACACGCCCTGGGTTGCCGACGGACTGCGCAGCCTCGGCAGCTCAGTGGACCGCACCGAATTTCAAAGCATGCTGGTGGAGATGCTTGAGGCCAATAACGTCGAGTATGTACACGTCGAGGAGTCCGACTACGACAGCCGTTTCCTGCGCTGCGTCGAACTGGTCAAAAAAATGATGGGTGAGCAGGGGTAGCCTGGAGCAGAAGGTGGGTGCGCTGCTCTTACCCACCCTACAAATGCCGCTGTGCAGAAGGTGGGTGCGCTACGCTTACCCGCCACAGGCTTAGTACGCGATAACCACTTTCCCGCGCATATGGCCGTCGAGCACGGCATCGTGTGCCTGCTGCAGGGTTTCAACGCTCAGGCCGTGCAGCGTTTTGCTGAGTGAGCTTTCCACCACGCCATCGTCAACCAGCTTCGCCACCGCATTGAGGATCTCACCCTGACGCGCCATGTCGGCGGTCTGATACATGCTGCGGGTGTACATAAACTCCCAGTGCAGCGCGGCGGATTTCAGCTTCAGCTCGTTCTGATCCAGCGGATGCTCGTTCTCCACGATGGTGCAGATATGGCCCTGCGGGGCGATAAGCTTGCTGACGTTAGCCCAGTGGCCATCGGTATCATTGAGAATGAAAATGTAATCCACATACGTGATGTCGTGCTTCGCCAGTTCGCCCGGCAGATCCTGATAGTTCACCACCAGATCGGCACCGCGATCGCGGCACCACTGGGCGGAATCCTCCCGGGACGCAGTCGCGATAATCCTGACGTTGCTCTGGTGCTTCGCAAACGGGATAGCGAGAGAACCCACACCGCCCGCGCCGCCGATAATCAGCAGGGTTTTGTCCGCGCCGGCATCCTGAATGTTCAGACGTTCGAACAGACCTTCCCAGGCCGTCAGGGCGGTAAGCGGCAGGGCGGCGGCGGCGGCCCAGTCGAGGGTGCGCGGCTTGTGGCCGACAATGCGGGCATCAATCAGCTGATGGGTGGTGTTACTGCCCGGACGCGTGATGTCCCCGGCGTACCAGACTTCATCGCCGGCTTTAAAGCCGGTTACCTTGCTGCCCATCGCTTTGACGATGCCGCTGGCATCCCAACCCAGCACGCGTGGCTCCTGCAAGCCGTTTTTCACCAGCCCTTTGTGGACCTTGGTATCCACCGGATTCACGGAGGCGGCTTTCACCTCTACCAGCAGATCGTAGTCGCCCGGCGTCGGCTCCTGCTGAGCAATCTCAATAAAGTGCTTAGGATCCTGCGGGTTAACGGCAATCGCTTTCACAGACATATTTTTTTCCTCAATGGGTGAGACGTTCAGGCTGTTGTATTCAATGTAGTCTATGCCCGCGTCGTTAAGCTGATAAGATGGACAATCAAGAATGGCGTGTTCGTCTCAGGTGAACAATCATGTTTAAGTCGCTTCAGGATATGGCGCTGTTCGCGCTGGTGGCCGAGTGCGGGAGCTTCACAGCTGCCGCCCGGCGGGCAGGCTTGCCCAAGTCCAGCGTCAGCCAGCGCATCAGCCAGCTGGAAAACAGCCTCGGCATTCGCCTGCTCAATCGCACCACCCGCACGCTTAACCTGACTTTTGCCGGCGAGCACTATCTGGTGCACTGCCGGGAAATGCTGAGCGCCAGCGAGCGGGCGGACCACGCTATCCAGCGGCTGCGGCAAAACCCCAGCGGACGGCTGCGCATCACCAGCCCGGCGGGGATCGGCGCAACGCTGCTGGCGCGCATGAACGCCCGATTCCAGGAGGCGTATCCCGACGTCATGCTGGAGGTTTCGGTGTCGGACGATATCCGGGATCTGGTGCTGGAGGGGTTTGACGTCGCGCTACGCACCGGTAAGCCGCAGGACTCGTCGCTGATAGGCCGCCTGATTGGCCACTGCCCGCGACATCTGCTGGCCGCGCCTGGCTATCTGGCGCAGCATCCAGCACTGACGCATCCGGGGCAGCTGGCGTCGCACCGCTGTATCACGCACCGGGCGTGGGCCGAATGGGTGCTGCATCGCGAGCAGGAGTATTACCGTTGCATCCTGCCGAGGCAGCATCTCACTGATAACCTGCTGTATGCCCGCGAGTGCGCCGTGGCGGGGGCAGGGGTGACGCTGCTGCCGTCATTTTTGCTGGAGGATACCGTTGAGCGGGGCGTGCTGGTGCCGGTGCTGGAAGAGTGGCAGGCGGAGGGGAACGATCTTTATCTGGTCTATCCGAGCCGCAAACTGAACTCACCGGCGCTGGCCAGCTACATCGACTTTGCAATGGCATTCCGCGACATTAAGGATTTCTATCTGGGATAAAAAAAGAGAAGGGCGAGTGCCCTTCTCTGAGTGGTGCGATTATTTGGTAATACGCTTGTACTTGATACGCTTCGGCTCCAGCGCTTCCGCGCCCAGGGTGCGTTTCTTGTACTCTTCGTACTCGGTAAAGTTACCTTCGAAGAATTCGACTTTACCTTCATCCTGATAATCGATGATATGGGTCGCGATACGGTCCAGGAACCAGCGGTCGTGCGAGATAACCAGCGCACAGCCCGGGAACTCCAGCAGGGCGTTTTCCAGCGCGCGCAGGGTTTCGATATCCAGGTCGTTGGTCGGTTCGTCGAGCAGCAGCATGTTGCCGCCAACCTGCAGCAGCTTCGCCAGGTGCAGACGACCGCGCTCACCGCCGGACAGCTCGCCCACGCGTTTGCCCTGATCGACACCTTTGAAGTTGAAGCGGCCCACGTAAGCGCGGCTTGGCATTTCGGTGTTGCCGATCTTCATGATGTCCAGCCCGCCGGAGACTTCTTCCCACACGGTTTTGCTGTTGTCCATCGCGTCACGGAACTGATCCACCGACGCCAGCTTCACGGTTTCACCGAGATCGATGGTGCCCGCATCCGGCTGTTCCTGACCGGACAGCATACGGAACAGGGTAGATTTACCCGCGCCGTTCGGACCGATGATGCCGACGATCGCCCCTTTCGGGATAGAGAAGGTCAGATCGTCGATCAGCACGCGATCGCCGTAGGATTTGCGCAGGTTCGACACTTCCAGCACTTTATCGCCCAGACGCGGTCCCGGCGGAATAAAGAGTTCGTTAGTCTCGTTACGCTTCTGGTATTCGGTGCTGTTAAGTTCCTCGAAGCGAGCCAGACGCGCTTTGCCTTTGGACTGGCGGCCTTTGGCACCCTGACGCACCCACTCCAGCTCTTTCTCAATGGATTTACGGCGCGCCGCTTCCTGAGAGGCTTCCTGGGCCAGACGCTGATCTTTCTGCTCAAGCCAGGAGGAGTAGTTGCCTTCCCACGGAATACCTTCCCCGCGGTCAAGTTCGAGGATCCAGCCCGCCACGTTGTCGAGGAAGTAACGGTCGTGGGTGATCGCCACTACGGTTCCTTCGAAGTCGTGCAGGAAGCGTTCCAGCCAGGCCACGGATTCCGCATCCAGGTGGTTGGTCGGTTCGTCGAGCAGCAGCATGTCTGGTTTTTCCAGCAGCAGGCGGCACAGTGCGACGCGGCGGCGTTCCCCCCCGGAGAGGTTAGCGATTTTCGCATCCCAGTCCGGCAGGCGCAGGGCGTCAGCGGCGCGCTCCAGCTGCACGTTCAGGTTGTGACCGTCGTGCGCCTGGATGATCTCTTCCAGCTTGCCCTGTTCGGCGGCCAGCTTGTCGAAATCAGCATCCGGGTCCGCATACAGCGCATAGACCTCGTCCAGACGCTTCAGCGCGGTGACCACTTCAGACAGCGCTTCCTCAACGGATTCGCGTACCGTGTGCTCAAGGTTGAGCTGCGGCTCCTGCGGCAGGTAGCCGATTTTAATGCCGGGTTGCGGGCGGGCTTCGCCTTCGATTTCGGTATCGATGCCAGCCATGATGCGCAGCAGGGTAGATTTACCGGCACCGTTGAGACCCAGCACACCGATTTTCGCGCCCGGGAAAAAGCTCAGCGAGATATTCTTCAAAATATGACGTTTCGGCGGTACGACTTTGCCGACACGATGCATGGTATAAACGAATTGAGCCACGTTGCGACTTCGCCTCTTTTATAGTGAGTAAACTGGTTCGTATCAGATGCGAAGTGTAGCCTTTTTCATGGCCCAAGCCCAGCCATCAACGCCCGGCGTGTTATGTCGCGCGGGCCACCACACAAAGCGTAAAAAAATGTTCATATCATGGCGGAACCGGGCATGCCTGGTTAGCATGAAAAGGTTGTGCTGTAAGCACACCGGCTCAGGGGCGGCATGAGGCTGCCGCGGGAACAACGATATTGAGGAGTCACTGTGGGAAAAGCCAAACATGCCGTCTGGCGCGTGCTTGCGGCCAGCGTGTGTCTGATGACCGTAAGCAGCCTGGCGCGTGCCGATTCACTGGATGAACAACGCAGCCGCTACACCCAGATTAAACAGGCGTGGGACAGCCGCCAGATGGCGGTGGTGGAGCAGATGATGCCCGGCCTGCGCGACTATCCGCTCTATCCCTATCTGCAGTACCGTCAGCTAACTGACGATCTGATGAACCAGCCGGCGCTGGCGGTGAGCCAGTTTATCCAGCAGAACCCGACGCTGCCGCCGGCACGCGCGCTGAAATCGCGGTTTGTGAACGAGCTGGCGCGGCGCGAGGACTGGCGCGGTCTGCTTGCCTTCAGCCCCACCGAGCCGGGCACCACCGAGGCGAAATGTAATTTCTACTACGCGAAATACAACACCGGCCAGACCAGCGATGCCTGGATCGGGGCGAAGCGCCTGTGGCTGACCGGGAAAAACCTGCCGTCGGCCTGCGACCGCTTGTTCTCGGCCTGGCGCAGTTCAGGCACGCAGCAGCCGGAAGATTACCTTGAGCGTATTCGCCTGGCGATGAAAGAGGGCAATACCCGTCTGGTGGGGCAGCTGGCCGTGGAGATGCCGTCGCAGTATCAGACGCTCTCTTCATCGCTGATAAGCCTCGCCAACAACCCTGATAGCGTGCTGAGCTTCGCGCAGACGGTGGGAGCGACCGATTTCACCCGCCAGCTGGTGGCGGTCGCCTTTGCCAGCGTCGCCCGTGAGGATGCGGACAACGCCCGCATGATGATCTCCTCTCTGACCCAGGCGCAGAAACTCAACGCCGATCAGGTGCAGGAGCTGAACGAGCTGGTGGCCTGGCGCCTGATGGGTAACGACATCACCGCTGAAGAGGCTACGTGGCGTGACGACGTCATCATGCGCTCCCGGTCCATCTCGCTGATTGAGCGCCGCGTGCGTATGGCGCTGGGAACCGGCGATCGCGGTGGGCTGAACACCTGGCTGGCGCGTCTGCCGATGGAAGCGAAAGAAAAAGACGAGTGGCGCTACTGGCAGGCCGATCTGCTGCTGGAGCGCGGGCGTGAAGAAGAGGCCAAAACCATTCTGCGCGATCTGATGCAGACCCGCGGCTTCTATCCGATGGTCGCGGCCCAGCGCCTCGGCGAGGACTATCCGTTACGCGTTGACAAAGCCCCGCAGGTTAACAGCGCCGTGTTCCAGGGGCCGGAGATGGCCCGTGTGCGCGAGCTGATGTACTGGGGCATGGACAACACGGCGCGCAGCGAGTGGGCGAATCTGGTGGTCAGCCGCCCGGTAAACGAGCAGGCGGCGCTGGCGCGCTATGCCTTCGATCAGGACTGGTGGGATCTCAGCGTGCAGGCGACCATTGCCGGTAAGCTGTGGGATCAGCTGGAAGAGCGTTTCCCGCTGGCCTGGCAGAGCACGTTCGACCGCTACGTCAGCAACAAAGACATTTCGAAAAGCTATGCGATGGCGATTGCCCGTCAGGAGAGCGCCTGGAACCCGAAGGTGCGCTCCCCGGTGGGGGCGTCTGGCCTGATGCAGGTGATGCCCGCCACCGCGAGCCACACGGTGAAGAAGTTCGGTATACCGGGTTACAGCAGCAGTAATCAGCTGCTCGATCCGGAAATGAACATCAACATTGGCACCACTTATCTGCAGAGCGTTTACGAGCAGTTCGGCGATAACCGCATCCTGTCGTCGGCAGCCTACAATGCCGGGCCGGGGCGAGTACGGACGTGGCTTGGCAACAGCGCCGGACGCCTCGATGCGGTAGCCTTTATTGAGAGCATTCCCTTCTCGGAAACCCGCGGCTACGTGAAAAACGTGCTGGCTTATGACGCGTATTACCGTTACTTCATGGGGGATATGCCCGCGTTGCTGACCCGCAGCGAATGGCAGCGCCGTTACTGATTTGACGCCGGGTATGTTATGCTGCTGTACTAGTTAATGAGTATTCCGGACGGCGGCATAACATGACCCAACACGCGCCCTGGTCTGCAGAGCAGGCCGAACAGCACAATCAGGAGTGGCTTCGTTTCGTGGAGCTGCTGAAAAACGCGTTCGATCGCGATCTGCATCTTCCGCTGATGATGCTGTTGCTGACCCCTGACGAACGTGAGGCGCTCGGCACCCGCGTGCGCATCATCGAAGAGCTGCTGCGCGGCGAGATGAGCCAGCGCGAACTCAAAAATGAGCTGGGCGCTGGCATCGCCACCATCACGCGCGGTTCTAACAGCCTGAAAGCTGCCCCGCCTGAGCTGCGCGTCTGGCTGGAGCAGGTGCTGCTCAACAGCGATCAGTCGTAAATCGCGTTATGGAACGGGCTTAACGCCAGCACGACCGCCTGGTGGTAAACGCTGCTGCGGGTCAGCACCCCGCCGGTGAATACGCCGATAGCCCCCTCTTTGCGGCCGATGGCGTCAATGCCGGTCAGGGCAGACATCACCGGTCCCAGCGGTTCACCTTGATACACTTTCTCAAGAACAGAGTCTGGCAGCGGCAGCGTGGCGGATCGCGCTTCGCCGCGCTGATCGCCACGCTCAATCACCACCCAGCTAAAGGTGCTGCCTTCGTCAATGCCGGCTTCAATGGCTACCCAAAAATCCGCCTCGGGTTTCAGCGCCCGCGCATTCTGAACGCGAATACGCGCTCCGGCGCGGGTCTCTTCGCTGCCGAGCGGCTGCTCGGGCACGCCGGTTTCAACGACCACAGAGTCGATATGGCAGGAGGCGGTGCCAAAAATGGCCTCAAACGCGTGCAGAATCGCCTTAATTTTGGCGGGATTAGTGGTGGCACAGATAACTTGGTGCATAATCATTTAACATTCTGATAAAACGTGTGCAGCAGTATAACGGATAAAAAGTATGTTACAGGTATACCTTGTTCGCCACGGCGAAACGCAGTGGAACGCCGAGCGACGCATTCAGGGGCAGTCTGACAGCGCCCTGACCGAAAAGGGTGAGCAGCAGGCGCAGCAGGTGGCCGAACGCGCCAGAGCGCTGGGCATCACCCATATCATCTCCAGCGATCTGGGACGAACGCGTCAGACCGCCAACATCATTGCTCAGACCTGCGGGTGCGACGTAACGCTCGACGCGCGCTTGCGCGAGCTGGACATGGGCGTGCTGGAGCAGCGCCATATCGACGGTCTGACCGAAGAAGAAGAGGGTTGGCGTCGTCAGCTTGTGAACGGCACACCCGACGGGCGTATTCCGGACGGCGAGTCGATGCTTGAGCTGAGCGAGCGCATGCAGGGCGCGCTGAATGCGTGTCTGGAATTGCCGGAAGGGAGTCGTCCGCTGCTGGTGAGTCACGGTATGGCACTGGGGTGTCTGGTGAGTACCATTCTCGGACTGCCCGCCTGGGCGGAACGCCGTCTGCGCCTGCGCAACTGTTCCCTTTCCCGCGTGGATTACCAGCAAAGCCCGTGGCTGGCCTCAGGCTGGGTGGTGGAAACCGCAGGCGACGTCTCACATCTGGACGCCCCTGCGCTGGATGAAATGCAGCGTTAGCCGTTAGCGGCGAATCGGAATCAGGTACTCGCAGCGCAGATGGCGCGGCGGCTCCTGGTGTTTGGTTTCGTCGCGCGGGAAGAAACGTTCAATATCCTGGCCCTTACGACGGGTCAGGTTGAGCGATGGCATGCAGGTGCCGTACACCGTCAGGATAAACTCCTGCAGTCCGGTTCCCGGCCCTTCATAATCAAACTGCACGTAATCCCCGCCATCCAGGGTAACCGCGTGGGCATTCGGCAGGCAGTTTTCGGCCAGCTCCGGTGGCAGCGCGGTGGTGTAAAACACCTCCTGTTCGTCATCCCGCTCAATGCTCGGGCGCGGCTCGTGCAGCCCGTACAGCTCCGGTGGGATCGTCGGACAGTGTTCCAGAAACGCGCGCCAGAACTGGATGCGCATTTCGTTGCGGAAATCGGAAATCTGCTCCAGCGCGCAGCTGTAGCTCTGGGTCAGGCCAATCAGGTGCAGCGGCGGCAGCGTAACGAATTTATGCGCCGGGAGCGTAACGCTGTCCAGCTGCAGCGGCGGACGAATGCCGTATGCGCTCCAGTCGGCCGAACGGCGATAGAGCGCTGGCGTCATGGAAAACTGTTTTTTAAACGCGCGGGTAAAGGTTTGCTGCGAATCGAACCGATACTGCAGGGCAATATCGAGAATAGGACGCGCGGTGAGGCGCAGCGCCACCGCTGACTTCGACAGCCGGCGCGCGCGTATATAGGCACCAATAGCGTGCCCGGTAACGTCTTTGAACATCCGTTGTAAATGCCACTTGGAATATCCCGCTTTAGCCGCCACGTTATCTAAAGAGAGGGGATGATCCAGGTGGCTTTCCAGCCAGGTAAGCAAGTCGCGAATGATCCCAGCCTGATCCATAAAATATCCTCATCCAGCATGAGAGAGTGCTTGAAACTAAGGTGCGGATAATAGCATTTTTTGTTTTTTTAGCATTCTGTGTTTTTTGCCACGCCTGAGGCATTTTTCTACAAAACTCGCATCAGACGTGTAACGCAGTGATAATTAAACTATTTTCAACACAGTGTAATAATCACACCAGGCAATATTTTAAAAATGGTAACAATATGAAATATAGACGCTTAACTTTTGCCGCGCTGCTTTCGCTTTTCACCTTCCATGCTGCGGCAGAGGAGATCGGATCGGTTGACACGGTATTCAAGATCTTCGGGCCGGATCATAAGATTGTGGTTGAGGCATTTGACGATCCGGACGTAAAAAACGTTACCTGCTACATCAGCCGCGCGAAAACCGGTGGTATCAAGGGTGGGCTGGGTCTGGCGGAGGATACATCGGATGCTGCGATCTCATGCCAGCAGGTAGGGCCGATCGAAATCAGCGAGAAGATCAAAGCGGGTAAAGCGCAGGGGGATGTGGTGTTCCAGAAACGCACATCGCTGGTGTTCAAGAAGCTGCAGGTGGTGCGCTTCTATGATGCTAAACGCAACACGCTGGCGTATCTCGCTTACTCAGACAAAGTGGTGGAAGGCTCACCGAAAAATGCGCTCAGCGCGGTTCCCGTCATGCCCTGGAAGTAACACCCGGCGGCAGAAATGAAAAAAGGGCAGCTGGCTGCCCTTTTTTTGCGTAACCGGGAGTTATTCCTGCAAGTCGCCGCAGAAGCGGTAACCTTCGCCGTGAATGGTGGCGATGATCTCCGGGGTGTCCGGCGTGGATTCGAAGTGCTTACGAATGCGACGAATGGTCACGTCAACGGTACGGTCGTGCGGCTTCAGTTCGCGACCGGTCATTTTCTTCAGCAGCTCGGCGCGCGTCTGGATTTTGCCAGGATTTTCGCAGAAGTGCAGCATGGCGCGGAACTCGCTGCGCGGCAGCTTGTACTGTTCGCCATTCGGGCCGATCAGCGAGCGGCTGTTGATGTCCAGCTCCCAGCCGTTGAATTTATAGCTCTCAACGCTGCGGCGCTCTTCGCTGACGGCGGCGAGATTCATGGTACGCGACAGCAGGTTGCGCGCGCGGATCGTCAGCTCGCGAGGATTGAACGGCTTAGTGATGTAGTCATCAGCACCGATTTCGAGGCCAAGGATCTTATCGACTTCATTGTCGCGACCGGTCAGGAACATCAGGGCAACGTTAGCTTGTTCACGCAGCTCACGCGCCAGCAACAGGCCGTTTTTACCCGGCAAGTTGATGTCCATGATCACCAGGTTGATGTCATTCTCAGAGAGGATCTGATGCATTTCAGCGCCATCGGTGGCCTCAGAAACATCGTAGCCTTCTGCTTCGAAAATACTTTTCAACGTGTTGCGTGTTACCAACTCGTCTTCAACGATAAGGATGTGCGGGGTCTGCATGTTTGCTACCTAAAATTGCCAACTAAATCGAAACAGGAGTACAAAAGTCCCTGACCTGCCTGCTGCATGATATAAATTAACATGCCGGGCGTAACATGACTAAAGTACGTAATGGCGTTCTTGATGCACTATTCGTCTACGTCAACAACATCATTAGCCTGGTCTTGGGTACTTTTTCTGTGGACCCGACGGTGTCAAAAACGGCTGATATCCTAACCATTTTAACAGCAACATAACAGACCAGGGCGGCTACGACACCCAATAAAACTACGCTTCGTTGACATATATCAAGTTCAATTGTAGCACGTCGAGCGTTTCATGAAATTGACGTCTCACAGAACGCGATTCGGTCACAATTTTATAATCAATCATGTCGTTTCACCCTCTAACTAATAAACAAGGTGAATAGAAATAACAAGCGATATTTTCATCGGGTTTATTCATGATAAACATAAGGATAACATGCGGTATCCTCATAACAAAGCGGTCAGCAATACGGATAAATCCATAAGCAAAGTTTATATATTTTTGGCGTGATGGCCTGTTAATTGTTGCTGTAATGTAATTTTTTACGACGTAATAAGAGGGTGTAAACGTACCCGGTTACGCGTAGTGCAAAGAAGAGAAAAATATGGAGTTTCCTGTTGTACTGGTAGCGCCTGCCCGCGCTGAAAACATTGGCGCTGCAGCCAGAGCGATGAAAACGATGGGCTTTACCCGGCTGCGTATTGTCGCCAGCGATGCATGGCGCGATGAGGCTGCCCGGCGCGTAGCGCACGGCGCGGGGGATATTCTGGATAACGTGGAAACCTTCGACACGCTGGCCGACGCGCTGGCTGACGTTGACTTTACCATCGCGACCACCGCGCGCAGCAGAGCGAAGTTTCACTACTACGCCACGCCGCAACAATTACTGCCGCTGCTGGAAGAGAAGCGCCAGTGGCTGACGCGCTGCGCTCTGGTATTCGGGCGTGAAGATTCTGGCCTGACCAATGACGAGCTGGCGCTGGCGGATGTTCTCACCGGTGTCCCTATGGTGGCGGATTACCCCTCGCTGAACCTGGGCCAGGCGGTGATGGTTTACTGCTATCAGCTCTCTTCGCTGATGCAGCTTGCGCCCGTCAGCGTTCCGCCCGGGGAAGCGAACCAGCTGCAGGCGCTGCGTCTGCGTGTCTCCTCGTTACTGGAAAAGCTGGAAGTGAGCGATGACGTGAAAATGGCGGACTGGCTGAGCCAGCGTCTGGGGCTGCTGGAGCAGCGCGACACCGCGATGCTGCATCGTCTGCTGCACGATATCGAAAAAAAAATGGCAGAATAAGCTGCTGCTTAATGTACTTCTGGCCGTGCAGAATATCGATAACCTGCGGCCATAAGCAGTGGTTATGGTTGAAAAGCCGCCGCCGTGTAGCGAACCGCGGGCGTGGTTAATAAATAGCCGAAAACAGAAATGCGTTGACTTCACCCGGCGGATACTTTAACCAATAGAGAACACACACAAAAAGATTCAGAGCACACAACATCCATGATTCGCATCAGCCTGACCACCACTATTACAACCATCACCATTACCACAGGTAACGGTGCGGGCTGACGCGTACAGGAAATACTGAAAAAAGCCCGCACCTGAACAGTGCGGGCTTTTTTTTCGACTAAAAATCAAAGGGCAACCACCATGAGAGTGTTGAAATTCGGCGGTACATCAGTGGCAAACGCGGAGCGGTTCCAGCGCGTTGCCGACATTCTGGAAAGCAATGCCAGGCAAGGGCAGGTAGCGACCGTTCTTTCTGCACCCGCAAAAATTACCAACCACCTGGTGGCGATGATCGAGAAAACCATCGCCGGCCAGGACGCTATTCCCAATATCAGCGACGCCGAGCAGATCTTTGCCCAGCTGCTGGACGGGCTGGCACAGGCCCAGCCGGGCTTCGACCTTGCCGGTCTGAAAGCAGTTGTCGCCCAGGAATTTGCTCAAATCAAACACGTGCTGCACGGCATCAGCCTGCTCGGTCAGTGCCCGGACAGCATCAACGCGGCGCTGATCTGCCGCGGTGAGAAGCTCTCCATCGCCATCATGGCTGCGCTGTTGCAGGCGCGTGGCCACAAGGTCACCGTTATCGACCCGGTAGAAAAACTGCTGGCCGTGGGTCACTACCTCGAATCCACCGTGGATATCGCTGAGTCCACGCGCCGCATCGCTGCCAGCCGTATTCCAGCGGATCACATGGTGCTGATGGCCGGTTTCACCGCCGGTAACGAAAACGGCGAGTTGGTAGTGCTGGGCCGCAACGGGTCCGACTACTCGGCAGCGGTGCTGGCGGCCTGTTTACGCGCTGACTGCTGCGAAATCTGGACCGACGTTGACGGCGTGTATACCTGCGACCCGCGCCAGGTGCCGGACGCCAGGCTGCTGAAGTCCATGTCTTATCAGGAAGCGATGGAGCTGTCCTATTTCGGCGCTAAAGTCCTGCATCCCCGCACCATCACTCCCATCGCCCAGTTCCAGATCCCTTGCCTGATTAAAAACACCGCCAACCCGCAGGCACCGGGCACGTTGATTGGCGCGACCAGCGAGGATGACGGCCTGCCGGTGAAGGGCATCAGTAATCTCAATAACATGGCGATGTTCAGCGTCTCCGGGCCGGGGATGAAAGGCATGGTCGGCATGGCGGCGCGCGTCTTCGCCACCATGTCCCGCGCCGGGATCTCGGTGGTGCTGATCACCCAGTCCTCCTCGGAATACAGCATCAGCTTTTGCGTCCCGCAGAGCGACAGCGAGCGCGCCACCCGGGTCATGGAAGAGGAGTTCTACCTGGAGCTGAAAGAGGGGCTGCTGGAGCCGCTGGCGGTGATGAACCGGCTGGCGATCATCTCGGTGGTGGGCGACGGTATGCGCACCCTGCGCGGCATCTCGGCGAAGTTCTTTGCTGCGCTGGCGCGCGCCAATATCAACATTGTGGCGATTGCCCAGGGCTCCTCCGAGCGCTCCATCTCGGTGGTGGTCAGCAATGACGACGCGGTAACCGGCGTGCGCGTCACGCATCAGATGCTGTTTAACACCGATCAGGTGATTGAAGTGTTCGTGGTCGGCGTCGGCGGCGTCGGCGGTGCGTTGATCGAGCAGCTTAAGCGTCAGCAGAGCTGGCTGAAACAGAAGCATATCGATTTACGCGTCTGCGGCCTCGCGAACTCGCGCGCGCTGCTGACCAACGTGCACGGGCTGGATCTGGAAAACTGGCAGGCGGAACTGGCGGAAGCGAAAGAGCCGTTCAACCTTGGCCGCCTGATCCGTCTGGTCAAAGAGTATCACCTGCTCAACCCGGTGATCGTTGACTGTACCTCCAGCCAGGCGGTGGCCGATCAGTACGCCGACTTCCTGAAAGAGGGGTTCCACGTGGTGACGCCGAACAAGAAGGCCAACACCTCGTCGATGAACTACTACCACGAGCTGCGCCGCGCGGCGGAGAAATCGCGCCGCAAGTTTCTGTATGACACCAACGTCGGTGCTGGTCTGCCGGTGATTGAAAACCTGCAAAACCTGCTTAATGCCGGCGATGAGCTACAGCGCTTCTCCGGTATTCTTTCCGGGTCGCTGTCGTTCATCTTCGGCAAGCTGGATGAAGGCATGAGCCTGTCGGAAGCCACCACCCTGGCGCGCGAAATGGGTTACACCGAGCCGGACCCGCGTGACGACCTGAGCGGCATGGACGTGGCGCGTAAGCTGCTTATCCTGGCGCGTGAAACCGGCCGCAGCCTTGAGCTGGCGGATATCGTGGTGGAGCCGGTCCTGCCGGTCAGCTTCGACAGCACCGGCGACGTCAGCGCCTTTATGGCGCGTCTCCCGCAGCTTGATGACGAGTTTGCCGCCCGCGTTGCTCAGGCGCGTGATGAAGGCAAAGTGCTGCGCTACGTTGGTAATATCGAAGAGGATGGCGTCTGCCGCGTGAAAATCGCTGCCGTGGACGGTAACGATCCGCTGTATAAAGTGAAGAACGGCGAAAACGCGCTGGCGTTTTACAGCCGCTACTACCAGCCGCTGCCGCTAGTGCTGCGCGGCTACGGCGCAGGCAACGACGTGACCGCTGCCGGGGTCTTCGCCGACCTGCTGCGCACCCTCTCATGGAAGTTAGGAGTTTAAGATGGTTAAAGTATATGCCCCGGCTTCCAGCGCGAATATGAGCGTCGGGTTTGATGTGCTGGGTGCGGCGGTGACGCCGGTAGACGGCTCGCTGCTGGGTGATTACGTCACCGTTGAGGCCGCCGAACGCTTCAGTCTGCAAAATCTCGGGCGTTTTGCCAGCAAGCTGCCGGACGCGCCGCGGGAAAACATCGTCTACCAGTGCTGGGAGCGTTTCTGCCAGGAAATTGGCAAGGAGATCCCGGTCGCCATGACGCTGGAAAAAAACATGCCCATCGGCTCGGGGCTGGGGTCCAGTGCCTGCTCGGTGGTTGCCGGGTTAATGGCGATGAACGAGCACTGCGGCAAGCCGCTGAGCGATACCCGGCTGCTCTCCCTGATGGGCGAGCTGGAAGGGCGCATCTCCGGCAGCATCCACTATGATAACGTCGCCCCCTGTTTCCTCGGCGGCATCCAGCTGATCCTCGAAGAAAACGGCATTATCAGCCAGGAGGTGCCAGGCTTTGATGAGTGGCTGTGGGTGCTGGCATACCCCGGCATTAAGGTTTCCACCGCCGAAGCGCGCGCCATTTTACCGGCGCAGTATCGCCGTCAGGACTGCATCAGCCACGGGCGTCATCTGGCGGGCTTTATCCATGCCTGCCACACCGGACAACCGGCGCTGGCCGCGACGCTGATGCGGGATGTTATCGCGGAGCCGTACCGTACAAAACTGCTGCCGGGCTTCAGCGAAGCGCGCAGCGCCGCCGCAGATATCGGCGCGCTGGCGTGCGGGATCTCCGGCTCCGGTCCGACCCTGTTTGCCGTCTGCGATAACCCGGAAACGGCGCAGCGGATGGCGGACTGGCTCGGACAGCACTATCTTCAAAATCAGGACGGATTCGTCCACATCTGCCGTCTGGACACGGCTGGCGCACGAGTACTGGGATAACGAATGAAACTCTACAACCTTAAAGATCATAACGAACAGGTCAGCTTCGCACAGGCGGTAACGCAGGGTCTTGGCTCACAGCAGGGCCTCTTTTTCCCGCATGACCTGCCCGAGTTCAGCCTGACCGAAGTGGACGACATGCTGGAGATGGACTTCGTATCCCGCAGCAGCAAGATCCTGTCGGCGTTTATCGGCGATGAAATTCCAGCGGAGATCCTCGAAACCCGCATCCGCAACGCCTTTACCTTCCCGGCTCCGGTGAAGGAAGTGCAGAGCGACATCGGCTGCCTGGAGCTGTTCCACGGCCCGACGCTGGCGTTTAAAGACTTTGGCGGCCGCTTTATGGCGCAGATGCTGACCCACATCAGCGGCGACAAACCGGTCACCATTCTCACCGCCACTTCCGGCGACACCGGGGCCGCCGTGGCACACGCCTTCTACGGCCTGAAAAACGTGCGCGTGGTGATCCTCTACCCGCGCGGCAAAATCAGCCCGCTGCAGGAAAAACTGTTCTGCACCCTCGGCGGTAACATCGAAACCGTCGCCATCGACGGCGACTTCGATGCCTGCCAGGCGCTGGTCAAACAGGCGTTTGACGACGAAGAGCTGAAAACCCAGCTCGGCCTCAACTCCGCTAACTCCATCAATATCAGCCGCCTGCTGGCGCAGATCTGCTACTACTTCGAAGCGGTGGCCCAGCTGCCGCAGGAAGCGCGCAATCAGCTGGTGATTTCCGTGCCGAGCGGCAACTTCGGCGATCTCACCGCCGGTCTGCTGGCGAAGTCGCTTGGCCTGCCGGTAAAACGCTTCATCGCTGCCACCAATGCCAACGACACCGTGCCGCGCTATCTGGAAAACGGCAAGTGGGAGCCGGACAGCACCCGCGCCACGCTCTCCAATGCGATGGATGTCAGCCAGCCGAACAACTGGCCACGGGTGGAAGAGATTTTCCGCCGTAAAATCTGGCGTCTGAACGAGCTGGGTTATGCCGCGGTCGATGATGAAACCACCGCCTCCACTATGCGCGAACTGAACGACGCCGGGTATGTCTCCGAGCCACACGCCGCCATCGCGTACCGCGCGCTGCGCGACCAGCTTCATCCTGGCGAATACGGCCTGTTCCTCGGCACTGCCCATCCGGCGAAGTTTAAAGAGAGCGTGGAGGAGATCCTCGGCCAGACGCTGGATCTGCCAGAGGCGCTGGCCGAACGCGCAGAGCTGCCGCTGCTGTCGCAGTTCCTGCCAGCCGATTACGCCGCGCTGCGTCAGCTGATGATGAAGCCACGCGACTAAGGCACATTCGCAACCACAAAGGGGAAGCCTGGCTTCCTCTTTTTTTATGCCCAAATGTGAAGAAAATGAGCAGGAAAGTGGCAGGAAAAAAGGAGGTTTTCCCAATAAATGCGGGCACTTAGCAATTAGGACGCCACCGGATAACCTGGCTGCCGGGTAACGCGTAGGCTTGCTTCATCAGCCCCGCAGTGGGGAGTGTAGCGAGGAGTAAACATTATGCTGAAACCTGTGATACTGGCTTTATCCGTCATGCTCATGACGCCCGTGATGGCACAGGCGGCAGACATCACGCTGTTACCGTCGGTGAAGTTACAGATTGGCGACAGCGATAACCGGGGGCATCGCTGGGACGGCGGTCGCTGGCGCGACCATGACTGGTGGCAATCGCACTATCAGTGGCGCGACCACCGCTGGCAGCCGCACGGCCACCGCGAAGGGCGTGGCCCGGATCGCCATCACGACCGCGACGATCGTCACGATCGCGGCTGGCACCGGCACTAACAAAAAAAGGCGGACCCGGTCCGCCTTTTTACTGTGGTGCGTAGTTAGCGCTCGCTGCGCGTAAACACCAGCTCCGCGCCTTTCGAGGCCGCCTCGTCGAACTGATAACCGTCAAGATTAAAGCCGGTCAGCTGCTCCGGTCTGGTCAGGCGGTTCTGAATGATGTAGCGGCTCATCAGGCCGCGCGCTTTTTTAGCGTAGAAGCTGATGACCTTGAACGTGCCGTTTTTCTCATCAAGGAACACCGGCTTGATGATTTCCGCCTTCAGCGCCTTCGGCTTCACGGCTTTGAAGTACTCATCCGACGCCAGATTCACCACGATGTTGTCGTCCTGAGCGGCCAGCGCCTGGTTGAGCTTGTCGGTGATGATCTCGCCCCAGAAGCTGTAGAGATCTTTACCTTTAGCATTGGCGAAACGAATGCCCATCTCCAGGCGGTAGGGCTGCATCAGATCGAGCGGGCGCAGCACGCCGTACAGCCCGGAAAGCATCCGCAGATGCTGCTGGGCGAAATCGAAATCCTCTTCGCTGAAGGTGTCGGCTTCCAGTCCGGTATAGACATCACCTTTAAATGCCAGAATCGCCTGGCGCGCGTTCTCCGGCGTGAAGTCCGGCTGCCAGTCGTGGAAACGGGTGGCGTTGAGATCGGCGAGTTTATCGCTGATGCTCATCAGCGAGGCGATCTGCGGGGCAGAGAGCTTGCGCGCCTCGGCAATCAGCTGCTGAGAGTAATCGAGCAGCTCGGGCTGGGTGTAACGCGTAGTCGCAAGTTCGCTCTGGTAATCCAGCGTTTTGGCAGGTGAAATCAGAATCAGCATCGTCGTATCCCGAAAAATAAGTTGCCTGACTTTACCAAAAAACAGCCACGGCCTGGCCGATGGCTGCGATTAATCGTGATTTTTTTACCGGAATCGTCCTGATTAGGTTGCGCAATACGCTGGCGACGATGCGTAAATCCCCCGGCAACAAGGCGCTGGCGCGGATAAAGCCTATGAATTCTCATCGCTTAGGGCATTTTTTCTGGCGTGCCCTCCGCGGTTGCGCTGGCGATGCGGCGTGATATCATCGGGGCAGACCGATTACATCTCCCTAACAAGCAGTTCTAAGAGACTCATTATCATGACGGATAAATTGACCTCCCTGCGTCAGTTCACCACAGTCGTGGCTGACACCGGAGACATCGCGGCAATGAAGCTGTACCAGCCGCAGGATGCCACCACCAACCCTTCTCTCATCCTTAACGCCGCACAAATTCCTGAGTACCGTAAGCTGATTGACGATGCCGTGACCTGGGCGAAAAGCCAGAGCAGCGATCGCGCTCAGCAGGTGGTGGATGCGACCGACAAACTGGCGGTCAACATCGGTCTGGAAATCCTCAAGCTGATCCCGGGCCGTATCTCCACTGAAGTGGACGCGCGTCTCTCTTACGATACCGAAGGCAGCATCGCGAAAGCGAAGCACCTGATTAAGCTCTACAACGATGCCGGCATCAGCAACGATCGTATCCTGATCAAGCTGGCTTCCACCTGGCAGGGCATCCGTGCCGCTGAGCAGCTGGAAAAAGAGGGCATCAACTGCAACCTGACGCTGCTGTTCTCCTTCGCCCAGGCGCGCGCCTGTGCTGAAGCCGGTGTCTACCTGATTTCCCCGTTTGTGGGCCGTATCCTCGACTGGTACAAGTCCAACACCGACAAGAAAGAGTACGCCCCGCAGGAAGATCCGGGTGTGGTATCCGTGACCGAAATCTACGAATACTACAAGCAGCACGGCTACGAGACCGTGGTGATGGGCGCAAGCTTCCGTAACGTCGGTGAAATCCTTGAGCTGGCCGGCTGCGACCGCCTGACCATCGCTCCGGCGCTGCTGAAAGAGCTGGCGGAAAGCGAAGGCGCGGTAGAGCGTAAACTCTCCTTCGCCGGCGACGTGAAAGCGCGTCCTGAGCGTATGACCGAATCCCAGTTCTTCTGGGAACATAACCAGGATCCAATGGCGGTGGACAAACTGGCGGACGGTATCCGCAAGTTTGCCGTTGACCAGGAAAAACTGGAAAAAATGGTCGAAGCCCTGCTGTAATGCCGCTGTGGCCGGTGCGCCGGCCACATCTTCCCGCGTTTCACCCTGTCTGCCAGCCCCGCCTGCGTGTATCATTCGGCAAACTGTACTGATTGACCGGAATCGATATGAACACTTTACGCATTGGCTTAGTTTCCATCTCCGATCGCGCCTCCAGCGGCGTTTACCAGGATAAAGGCCTCCCCGCACTGGAAGCCTGGCTGCAGCGCGCGCTGACCACGCCCTTCACGCTGGAAACCCGTCTTATTCCTGATGAACAGCCGATGATCGAACAAACGTTATGCGAGCTGGTGGATGAAACCGGCTGCCACCTGGTGCTGACCACCGGCGGCACTGGCCCCGCCCGCCGCGACGTAACGCCTGACGCGACCCTTGCCATTGCCGATCGCGAAATGCCGGGCTTTGGCGAGCAGATGCGTCAGATCAGCCTGCACTTCGTGCCGACCGCGATCCTGTCGCGTCAGGTGGGGGCGATCCGTAAGCAGGCGCTGATCCTCAATTTGCCGGGCCAGCCGAAATCCATTCAGGAAACCCTGGAAGGGGTGAAGGACGAGCAGGGCAAAGTCGTGGTGGCAGGAATCTTTGCCAGTGTACCGTATTGTGTACAGTTGCTTGACGGGCCGTACATCGAAACGGCAGCCGACGTGGTAGCAGCTTTTCGCCCGAAAAGCGCAATTCGCCAGAGTAATGACTAAAAATATGCTTTGTATGGCATAACCTGATGTGACGGTGGAGTATTGTTTTTTTGACGATATAGTAATTATCTGTTTACACCTGTATCGAAAACTAAATTCAATACTCCTCTTTACTCGAGTCATTTATGCCGAACGTAACCCGCCAACTCAATCGTCAGGATTATAAAACGCTGACGCTGGCCGCCCTGGGTGGCGCGCTGGAATTCTACGATTTCATCATCTTTGTGTTTTTTGCGGCGGTGGTGGGCGAACTCTTCTTCCCGCCGGACATCCCCGAGTGGCTGCGCCAGCTGCAAACCTTTGGTATTTTCGCTGCCGGCTATCTGGCACGCCCGCTGGGCGGCATCATCATGGCGCACTTTGGCGACAAAGTAGGGCGCAAGAAGATGTTCACCCTGAGCATCCTGCTGATGGCGCTCCCCACCCTCGCGATTGGCCTGCTGCCAACCTACGCGACGCTGGGCATTCTGGCTCCGCTGCTGCTGCTGGCGATGCGCCTGTTGCAGGGCGCGGCGATTGGCGGCGAAGTACCCGGCGCCTGGGTGTTTGTTGCCGAACACGTGCCTGCCCGCCGCATCGGCATCGCCTGCGGTACGCTCACCGCGGGCCTGACGGTGGGGATCCTGCTTGGCTCGGTGGTCGCAACGGTGATCAACACCAGCATGACGCCGCAAACCCTGCACGATGGCGGCTGGCGCATTCCGTTCCTGCTGGGCGGGGTGTTTGGCCTGATGGCGATGTACCTGCGCCGCTGGTTGCGCGAAACCCCGGTCTTTATTGAGATGCAGCAGCGAAAAGCGCTGGCGGACGAGCTGCCGATCAAAACGGTGGTGATGAACCATAAAAAAGCGGTTGCCGTATCGATGCTGCTGACCTGGCTGCTCTCGGCGGGAATTGTGGTGGTGATTTTGATGTCGCCGGTGTGGCTGCAAAAGCAGTACGGCTTTGCGCCCGCGCTGACGCTGCAGGGCAACAGTATCGCCATCGTTATGCTGTGTTTCGGTTGCCTGCTCGCCGGGCTGGCCGCAGACCGTTTCGGCGCCAGCAAAACCCTGATTGTCGGCAGCCTGTTGCTGGCGGTGTGCAGCTGGACGTTTTATCACTACGCCGGGACGCACCCGGAGCAGCTGTTCCTGCTGTACGGTCTGGCCGGGCTGAGCGTGGGCGTGGTGGGCGCAGTGCCGTTTGTGATGGTGCGGGCGTTCCCGGCCGGGGTGCGCTTCACCGGGATTTCGTTCTCGTACAATCTTTCCTACGCGATTTTCGGCGGCATCACGCCGATCCTGGTCACGGGGCTGATGGCCGTGTCGCCGCTGGCTCCCGGCTGGTACGTGCTGGTGCTTTCACTGGTGGGACTGGCGCTCGGCATTCTGCTGCGTCAGGATTTGCACCATGAAGATGACGTGGCGCTGCAGGCGGTGGGAACGCGGTAATCTCTGGCGTCGTAGTGGTGGGTGCGCTGCGCTTACCCACCCTGGACGGTGACTCTGTGCACGGCGGGTCAGCTCGCGCCCCCGCCGTGACCCTTACTCGCTCAAAAACAGTTCCAGCAGGGAATTGAGGAACAGCTTGCCGTGCTCGGTGATCTGCCAGTGCTGTGCGGTTTCGGTGAGATAGCCCTTCGCCAGCGCCGCCTCAATTTGCGGGCGGATCACCGCCTCGTCCAGACCGGTATAGCGGGTAAACTCTTCGCGCGGCGCGGCTTCCAGCAGGCGGAAGCGGTTCATAAAGAACTCGAACGGCTTATCCTGGGCGGCGACGTCGTGCTGTTTATCCAGATATTTCCCCTGCATAAAGCCACGCGGATGGCGGGTTTTCGCGGTCCGCACAATGCGCCCGTCCGCCAGCGTCACCTTGCCGTGCGCCCCGCAGCCAATCCCGAGATAATCGCCGAAACGCCAGTAGTTCAGGTTGTGCTGACACTGATAGCCGGGCTTCGCATAGGCGGAGGTTTCATACTGCTGGTAGCCTGCCGCGCGCAGCAGCTGGTCACCCTGTTCAAAGATGGACCACAGCGCGTCGTCGTCCGGCAGTACCGGCGGGCGTGAGCCGAACAGGGTATTTGGCTCGATGGTGAGCTGATACCAGGAGAGGTGCGGCGGATTGAGGGCAATGGCCTGACGCAGATCGCTGAGCGCCTCTTCCAGCGTCTGATCCGGCAGACCGTGCATCAGATCGAGGTTAAAACTGCGCAGGCCAAGCCCCTGGGCCAGCTGCGCGGCGCGTTTCGCTTCGTCCGCACCGTGGATGCGTCCCAGCCGCGTGAGCTTTGCATTGTCAAAACTCTGCACGCCGATGGAGATACGGTTCACCCCGGCGCGCTGATACTCGACGAAGCGATCTGCCTCGACGGTGCCAGGGTTGGCCTCCATGGTGATCTCGGCGTCGTGCGCCAGCGGCAGCCGCGCCCGCACGCCGTCCAGCAGGGTTTGCATCGCCTCGCCCGATAGCAGGCTGGGCGTTCCGCCCCCGATAAAAATGGTCTTTACCTCACGTCCCTGTGCGTAGTGCACATCGGCATCCAGATCCGCCAGCAGGTGCTGCACATAGTCGTCGTGCGGCACTTCGCCCTTCAGCGCATGAGAGTTGAAATCGCAGTAGGGGCACTTCTGTACGCACCAGGGAATATGAATGTAGAGACTCAGGGGTGGCAAATTAGCCATTACGCATTGCTTCCAGTAACAGTTTCAGCGCCTGCCCACGATGGGAAACGGCACTCTTTTCTTCACGACTCAGTTCCGCCGCGGTTTTACCGGCAGACGGAACGTAAAAAATAGGATCGTAGCCAAAGCCGCCGTCGCCTGCCGGGGCGCGGGTAATTTCCCCCGCCCAGCTGCCGTGGCAGACCAGCGGCGTTGGATCGTCCGCATGGCGCAGATAAACCAGCACGCAGTGGAACTGTGCCTGGCGCTTGCCGTCCGGCACCGCGTCCAGCGCCGCCAACAGTTTTTCCAGGTTCTGGCGATCGGAAGCGTCTTCTCCGGCGTAGCGCGCGGAGTAGATCCCCGGCGCGCCGCCGAGGGCATCGACGGCCAGGCCGGAATCATCGGCGATAGCCGGCAGACCGGTGATCTGCGCCGCGTGACGCGCTTTCAGGATGGCGTTCTCAATGAACGTCAGCCCGGTTTCATCAGCGGACTCCACGCCCAGTTCGGTTTGCGCGACCACATCCAGGCCAAAATCTGCCAGCAGAGAGGCGAGTTCACGCACTTTACCGGCATTACCGGTAGCGAGGACAACGTTTTGCATAGTAAATCCTTGATCAGGAAGTCAGTGCCGCGACGTCAGTCGGGATCTGTTGAGGATGAATAATTTTGACCTGTTTATGGCGGCCCAGTTCGCCTTTTTCAATCACGACATGGCTTTTCGCCACGCGAAACTGCTTCGCCAGAAACTTCACCAGATGGGCGTTGGCCTGACCGTCCACCGGCGGGGCGGTAATGGCGACCTTCAGTTCGTCGCCATGTAAACCAACAATGCTGTCGCGGCTGGCCTTCGGCTGAATGTACAGCCGCAGCACCAGCCCGTCAGGCAAAATGTCTACTGCACTCAAAGCTGGTACCACAGCCCCGGGAACAGGTCCATGCCCAGATAGTTCAGCATGTAGAGAATGAGGATCACCACCATCGCCGAGAAATCGATGCCGCCCATTGCCGGCAGGAAGCGGCGAATCGGTGCCATCATCGGCTCGGTCATCTGCATCAGCACAAACTCAATCGGGCTGCGGCCCTGGCTGACCCAGCTCATGATGGAGCGGATGATGATTACCCAGAACACCATAGTGCCGGCCGCTTTCACCAGCGACAGCAAACCCACCAGCAGGTTAAGCGGATCGAGCGACACCACGCCCGCCTGAATCAGCAGCAGCAGCGGATATTTGATGGTGCACAGGATAAACGCCAGCAGCAGCGAGGCGGTATCGATCGGCCCGAGCGACGGTAACACGCGACGCAGCGGGCCCACCACCGGCTGGGTCACCTTCACCACAAACTGGGCGAACGGGTTGTAAAAATCGCAGCGCGACCACTGCATCCAGATACGCAACAGCAGCACCATCACGTACAGCTCAATTATGGTTTTGACCAGGAAAGTCAACGTCAGCATGGCATTCCTCAGGAGTTAACGTTAGGGCGAGCAGCGTAATCGCGCGCACCAAAAATGGCGGTTCCGATGCGCACCAGGGTGCTGCCCGCAGCAATCGCGGCGTCCATGTCATCGGTCATGCCTAAAGAAAGGGTATCCACGGACGGATACTGTTGTTTTAGCGCACTGAATGCTACCGCCATTTGATGGGCGAGGGCAAACTGCCTGTCGTATGCCGTTTCCGGCGCCGGGATCGCCATCAGACCGCGCAGGCGTACCCCCGGCAGCACGGCTATTTCCGCTGCCAGCGCATCCAGTTCGCTCAGGGTGATGCCGGATTTGCTCTGTTCATCGCTGATATTGACCTGAATCAGCACGTTGAGCGGCGGCAAATGTGCCGGACGCTGCTCGCTGAGGCGGATGGCAATACGCAGGCGGTCAACGGTGTGGCACCAGTCAAAATGCTCTGCCACCAGACGACTTTTGTTGGACTGCAGCGGACCGATAAAGTGCCACTGTAGCCCGGTTTGACCGGCATCCTGGAAGTGACGGATTTTTTCCACCCCTTCCTGAACGTAGTTTTCGCCAAATGCGCGCTGCCCGGCCTCGATCGCTTCTGCGACAGCGCTCGCAGGCTTGGTTTTGCTCACTGCAAGCAGCGTAACTTCTTCTGAAGCCCGGCCGCAACGCTCAGCAGCAGCCGCGATTTTCTCCCTGACCTGTGCCAGGTTATGCGTTATCTCACTCATGGTTCAAGGATGGTCTGCGGAAATGGAAGAAATTGTGGCCCTTAGTGTAAAGCATAACGTCTCGGATCTACACCTGTGCAGCGCCTGGCCCGCACGCTGGCGACGCAGTGGTGTGCTTGAGCCGCTGCCCGGCACCGCTCCCGATCCTCAGACGCTGCTGGCAGCCTGGCTTAGCCCCGAACAGCAGGCAGCCTTTGCCGCGGCAGGCCAGCTCGATTTTGCTGTCACGCTTGAAAGCGGCACCCGGCTGCGCGCTAACGCGTTCCAGCAGCAGGGCGGATTGTCGCTGGCGCTGCGTCTGCTGCCAGACCGCTGCCCGACCCTCGACGCACTGGATGTGCCGCCCGCGCTGGCCGAACGGCTGACGGCGCAGCACGGCATCATTCTGGTTACCGGTGCCACCGGCAGTGGTAAATCCACCACCCTCGCCGCGATGGTGGACTGGCTTAATCAGCGTTTGCATGGGCATATCCTGACGCTGGAAGATCCGGTGGAGTTTATTCATACCCCGGCACGCTGCCTGATCCAACAGCGGGAGATTGGCGTCCATTGCCAGAGCTATGCCGACGGGCTGCGCGCTGCGCTGCGTGAAGATCCCGATATTATCCTGCTCGGCGAGCTGCGCGACGCCGCCACCATCCGGCTGGCGCTTACCGCTGCAGAAACAGGGCACCTGGTGCTGGCAACACTGCATACCAGGGGGGCGGCGCAGGCGGTGGAGCGGCTGGTGGATGTCTTTCCGGCAGAGGAGAAAAGCCTGGTGCGCACGCAGCTTGCCGGCAGCCTGAATGCGGTGCTGGCGCAGAAGCTGGTGCCCGCCAGTGAGGGAGGGCGCGTGGCGCTGTATGAACTGCTGATCAACACCACCGCTGTCGCCAGCCTGATCCGAGAGGGGAAAACCCATCAGCTCCCCGGGGTTCTGCAGACCGGGCAGCAGGCGGGGATGCAAACCTTCGAAGGCAGCCTGGCGCAGCGCCGCCATCAAGGTAAAGTGGCCTGACTGCCGTGTCTTGTTCAGCTAGCGCAGGTTAAGCGAGTAGAGCGCCGGTAACGCGCCGGCACTGGCGAGGATCTCCAGTCTGATCTCATGCGCGGGTTCGGCGTGCGCCAGGCGATGCTCGCGCACCGAGTGGTGGTTATCATTGACCTCGGCAATCAGTGCGCCATTGAGCCACAGGCGATAGCGGATCGCGCAGTGGGGAGTCACCGCGCTGTCATGCCCCATCTGCACGGTTTCCATCGCGTTGTCGAAATCGTTGTCAAACATCAGCGTCAGCGTCTGGATGACGGGCGGCGCATCCCAGGTCCAGGTGACGGTTGGCGCACGGTCATCGTCGGCCGGTACCCAGGCGTTAGTGTGCTGCTCGGGCCGCAGATGCCCATTGAGCAGATGCTCTGCGGCGTAGCAGCGCAGCGGCGGGTCAAAGGTCAGGGCGGGCATTACCTGATGCGGGCGGCGGCGCGGCAGCCAGAAGTCAAACTCATCCACGCCGTAGTCGCCGTCGGCTATCTGGCGGGTATGTTTCGCCACGCGGGCATTGAGGCTGTTAAACACCGTCATCAGGCCGGGAAGCGCAGTGTCGGTAAGGGCAATCTCGACGTCTGGCTGCGCCCCGAAGGCGAGAAACAGGTACTGGTCGCGCTCGCTCACCATGTTGAAATCAACCGGGAGGCGCTGTTCCCCACTGACCTGCAGCGTCTGGCTGGCGAGAGTATGTTCCGGGGTGAAGTTTCCTGGCCGCTCGCTGGCAAGCAGGCTGACGGTGATCGTCTCCGAGGTGCGGCTTCGCAGCGTCAGGCCGATGACGGGCAGGCGCTCTCCGGCTTTAACCGGCAGCAGCAGGGCCATGCGCTCGCTCAGAGGCAGCCAGCTGCCGTTAGCCTCCAGGTGCGTAAGCGTGTACTCACTGCTGACGGTGACCCGTGCCTGGCCCGCCGGGGTGTTTAACCGCTGGCGGGGTATGAAACACCCGGTGGCCTGCAGGTGCTGTTGCAGGTCGCCAATGCGTGCTGGCTCAGCCAGCTGGCGCGGGGAGAGCTGCTGCTGATGGCACAGCGCGGCGGCGCGGCCCACCACTTCCCCCAGCAGCCCGCAGGTGCACATCACCCTGGCGCTGCCGAAGGCGACGTGGCTGGCGGAGATGAGGCGGCCAGTGAGAAACAGATTGCTCAGCGAGCGGCTGTACAGGCTACGAAACGGGATAGTGTAGGTGCCTTTGCTGTGGAACTGGCGGCAGCCGTCGTGGGTGCTGTAGACCCCGTCTGCCGGGTGCAGGTCGATGGACCAGCCGCCGTAGCCGACGGCATCATAGTGGTCGCGCTGCTCGATGATGTCCTGCTGGCACAGCAGATGGTCACCCATAAAGCGGCGGCTCTCGCGCTTGCCGGGAATAGCGCCCACCCACTCGATCGTCATGTTGTCGGCCTCGGGGAAGTCGCCGGAGTTTTTAATGTAGTCCCAGACGCCCCAGACGATCTTCCACAGCTCCCACTTGATGGTTTCGCTTTCATGTACGGTGTCGAGGCGTCCTCCCCACTCCAGCCACCACAGGTCGCAGCCGTTGAGGGTCGAGGTTAGCCGCTTATAGCGCGGAATAGCGGTGATGTCCTGCAGCGCGAAAGAGGGCGGGACAAAGTTGACCGGGCCGGTGGTCTGTTTCGTGTAAAAGTAGATGGAGTGTCCGAGCTTATGGCCGAAGCTGTCGCCGGGTGCCATCTTCTCGCCCAGCTCCGCCTGCTCCTCGGCACCTTCCCGGTATTCGGCACCCGCCAGATAGCCGAGCACGCCGTCGCCGGTAGCATCGCAAAACTGGAGAGCTTCAATATCGTAAAAGGTCTCATTGATCGGGTTGAAGCCGCAGGCACCGGTAATGCGTTCGCCTGCGGTAACGACCTCAAACAGGGCGGTGTTGAGCAGCAGCGTCAGGCCGGGCTGGCTGCGCGCCAGGTCGAGCAGCACCAGGTCAAACATCACCGGGTTGCCCTCCTTGTTACGCCACAGGTTCTCTTCGAGGATCTCGCCCATAATGCCGCCTTCGCGCGCCCAGCGGTTATTGTTGCCCATGTGCGAGGTGGCCCCGTTGGCCCAGAGTCGCACTTCGCTGGAGGCGTTGCCGCCGAGCACCGGCCTGTCCTGCACCAGCACCACCTCCAGGCCATCGCGCGCGGCGGCGAGGGCCGCGCATAGCCCGGAAAGTCCGCCACCGGCAACCAGCAGATCGGCCTTCAGACGCTGGCGCGGGAAATGGCGGGCATCGGTTTGCTGAAAGATTTTCATAAACTGGTATCCTCTGGACTGGTTAAACATGTACCCGTTACGCGAAGCCCGCTATGTCATCACAACCAAACCAAAGTCTGATTGATGGTATCCGTTGCCTGCAGTACCTGGTTTCCAGCGGCAGGGCCATCGGCTGCCGCGAACTTGCCCGCCTGATGGGCATCAACACCACCCGCGTTAACCGCCTGCTGATGAGCATGGCCTCTATCGGGCTCACCACCCAGGATGAGCAGCGCCGCTATCTGCCGGGGCCGGGGATTCATGCGCTTGCCGCTCAGGCCATTCGCGGCTCGGCGCTCTTTTCCCAGGCGCTGCCGCTGCTTGAGCGCCACGCCCCAAAAGACGTCGTGGTGGCGATGGGCGTGCTGTGGGAGGACCAGGTCATCTACATCTACCACTCTGAACCCGGTTCGCAGGTCAGCCAGGCGCTGGCCGGATTCCACATGCTACCGGCGTGGCAGTCGGTGATCGGCATGTCGCTGCTGGCCGCCGAGTCGGATGAGGCTCTGCAGGCGCGATTTAGCCCGGAGCAGTGGCAGCACCTGCAGCCGCACCTTGAGCAGCAGCGCGCCACCGGGCACGTCATCTGGCGACACGATGATGGCGAAGTCTCGATGGCGACGACGCTGGGTACGCATAAAGCAGCCCTGGCGTTAGCGGGTATGTGGAACATCCCGGAGCACACTCTCACCGATCGACTTAGCGAACTGCTGGCGCTCAGCGCCCGGCTGGGTGAAACATAACGCATCGCGGGTAGCTATAATGTTTCTTTTATAGAAACACTATGGCAAAGGCAAAACGCCCGCGCTGAATTTGTGATCTCAGCGCGGGCATTTATCGGGATTTGACCGGGCGCGACGGCCCGGGCGAGGATCAGGCGTGCTGCGCGAAATAGCTTTCGAGGATAACCACCGCTGAAGCGGAATCAACGCTGCCTTTGTTCAGGGCGCGAAAACCGCCGTTTTCGAACAGGCCGGCGCGCGCTTCCACGGTGCTGAGGCGCTCGTCGTGCAGCGTAACGGCCACGCCAAAACGGCCATGCACGCGATTGGCAAAGGTGCGCGCGCGGGCGGTAAGCGGCTGTTCGGTGCCGTCCATATTCAGCGGCAGGCCGACGATCACTTCATCCGGCTGCCACTCTTTGATCAGCCGTTCAATCTGCGTCCAGTCGGGGTTACCGTTGTTGGCTTTCAACGCCATCAGCGGGCGGGCGGTGCCGGTGATACGCTGGCCAATCGCCACGCCAATGCTTTTGGTGCCAAAATCGAAGCTCAACAGAGTACCGCTCATCAGGCGTGACCTGCATCGACGGGCATCGTCTGAATATCAATCCCAATCAGTTTTGCCGCCTCGCGCCAGCGGTCGGCAATCGGCACCTTAAACAGGATGTTGAGATCCGCCGGGGCGGTCAGCCAGGCGTTTTCAAGGATCTCTTCCTCAAGCTGGCCTTTCTCCCACGACGAATAGCCAAGCGCGACAATCACTTCCGAAGGCTGCGTCGGCGTACCCAGGGTTTCCAGCACATCGCGTGAGGTGGTGATGATGGTGTTGTCAGAGATACGGATACTGGAGGAGAAATTATCCGGCGGCGTGTGGAGGATAAAGCCGCGATCTTCCGCCAGCGGGCCGCCGACAAACACCGGTTTGTCGAGGCGGATCGCCGGATCGCGCCCTTCAGGTTTGATCTTCAGCTTATCCAGCACCCCTTCGACCTTCAGGTTTTCCAGAGGCTTGTTGATGATGATGCCCATCGCACCGTCGTCGTTGTATTCGCAAATGTAAACCACGGAACGTTTGAAAAGCGGGTCCTGGAGGCCAGGCATGGCAATAAGAAAGTGATGCTGTAAATTCATTGTCACAGGTTCAGTAGTCCCGGTTGAAAAAACGACAGTTTAGTATGCGGGGAAAGCAGCGGTATGTCACTAGCCAGCGCTAAGACGACGCGGAAGGGCCAGCATGGCTGGCATTCTGGCCCGGTAAGCCGCGTCTGAAAGGGTTACTTCGCCAGACGCGCTTCGATGGCGTCCATCAGCATGCCGGTGATAGAAACCGGGAACGCGGCTTCGATTTCACGGATGCAGGTCGGGCTGGTGACGTTAATCTCGGTCAGGCGATCGCCGATGATGTCGAGGCCAACAAAAATCAAGCCTTTGGCTTTCAGCGTCGGCCCAACGCGACGGGCGATCTCCCAGTCGCTGTCGGTCAGCGGACGGGCTTCGCCACGACCCCCTGCCGCCAGGTTACCGCGGGTTTCGCCGCCCTGCGGGATACGTGCCAGGCAGTACGGCACCGGCTCACCATCCACCACCAGCACGCGTTTGTCGCCATCAACAATCGCCGGCAGATAGTTCTGCGCCATGCAGTAGCGGGTTCCCAGCTCGGTCAGGGTCTCGGCAATCACGCCGATGTTCGGGTCGCCCTCTTTAACGCGGAAAATCGACGCGCCGCCCATGCCGTCCAGCGGCTTCATGATGATGTCGCCGTGCTGCTGCCAGAACGCTTTCAGCTGCGCCTTATTGCGTGTCACCAGGGTGTGCGGCGTGAGATCGGCAAACCAGGCGGTGAACAGTTTTTCGTTGCAGTCGCGCAGGCTCTGCGGTTTGTTGACGATCAGCGTGCCTTGCTCTTCCGCGCGCTCAAGAATGTAGGTCGCGTAGATAAACTCGGTGTCAAACGGCGGATCTTTACGCATCAGAATAACGTCGAGATCCGCCAGCGCCACATCCTGCTCGCGGGTGAATTCGTACCACTTATCGTAGTTCTGTTCGACGCTCAGCGTGCGCGTGCGGGCGTGTGCCACGCCATCGTTCAGCCAGAGATCCGCCATCTCCATGTAGTGCAGCTCGTAGCCGCGACGCTGCGCTTCCAGCAGCATGGCGAAGCTTGAATCTTTTTTGATGTTGATGGACGCGATGGGGTCCATCACGATGCCGAGCTTAATCATTGTTGTTCTCCTGTAAAGCTGAAGCGCAGGGCGTCACGGTTGCCGCGTCGCGCCTGACGTTCAGGTTCAGCCCAGATCGCCAAACCGCACCTGTAGCGCGGTAATAGCGGTGAGCGCGGTCGTCTCTGTGCGCAAAACGCGGGGTCCTAACAGAATATCAGTAAACGCATGCTCTGCGGTCATGGCAATTTCATCGGCGCTCAGGCCGCCTTCGGGGCCGATCAGCAGGCGTACCCGCGTCACCGGCTGACTCAGGGTGTTGATGCTCGCCTGCGCGCGCGGGTGCAGGTTGAGCTTCAGGGCATCGTCCTGCTCGGCGCACCAGGCTTCCAGATCCATTGCCGGACGGATTTCCGGAATGCGGTTGCGGCCGCTCTGCTCGCAGGCGGCGATGGCAATTTTCTGCCACTGCTGGATCTTCTTATTCAGGCGCTCGGCGTCCAGCTTCACGCCGCAACGCTCGGAGAACAGCGGGGTGATGACGTTAACACCCAGCTCAATCGATTTCTGAATGGTGAACTCCATCTTTTCGCCGCGCGACATGACCTGCCCGAGATGCAGGTGCAGCGGGGACTCCCGGTCGTCCAGCGTGGCGCTCAGTACCTTCACCTGCACGCTTTTTTTATCTGAGCGTACAATCTCCGCGTCGAAAACCTGATTGCTGCCGTCAAACAGCTGCAGGGCCTGCCCGGCGCTCATGCGCAGGACGCGACCTACATGGTTAGCGGCGTCATCGCTCAGGGCGATTTCAGCGCCGACGGTAAGCGGCTCCGGGTGATGGATGCGGGGAATGCGCATGGCGTCTGTTATCCGTGTCGTAAGGCGCGGGGCGGAAGGCAATGCGGCCCCGGCGCGCAGTTAATCAAAGTGGACGCTAGTGTAGGTTACCCCTTTTGCGCCTGGCAAGCCCGCAGCACATAAGGGTTATGGTTGCCCTGCACGCGAGCGATACGCGCGTCGCGCAGGCACTCCCAGGCGCTCACCGGGTAGAGCTTATCCCAGGCGGTAAACAGCTGGGTCTGCTGGCGCGAGAGCGACAGTTTGTACTGGTCGCGCATATAGAAATAAGTGCGGGCGATGGCGCCACGGGCGCGGGGCGGCGGCTCAGCCAGCTTCGCTTTGAAGTCCACTTTCATCGGGCACTGGCCGTACTGGCCTTCACCGCCGTTCCACTGGCTGTACATGAAGTTGCCGCGATCGCCGTTCACTTCGCCGACCGCCGGCTGCAGGTTGTGCATGTCGCTCTCAATCTGGCGGTACACCGGATCTTTGGCGCAGTTTTTACGCCCGCCGTCCTGCCAGCACTGGCGCTGGTGACCAAACTGCCACGCCGGCACTACGTGCTCCCACTCGATGCGGCTGGCGCGGTTGGCGTTCTTGCGCACGTTATAGCCGCAGGATGCCAGATCGACGACGCCTTTCTTGCCGTGCCAGTCAATTTTACAGCCGCAGTAAAAATCCCCCGGTGCGTCGGCGTTGATTTTAACCCCGGCGGCTTTGGCCTGAGAGAAGCTGTTAATCCCCTGGCTGAGCGCCGGGAGAGCGAAGAGGGTGGCGGATAGCGCCAGAACAGAAATGCCGATACGCAACATGGCAGACTCCTTGTCAAAACGAGCCCGCACCGTAACCACAGACGGCGTTTGTTGCAATCAATAACCGCTGAAAATTTCCAGATCGGCGGCGTCGTTATGACGCCTCGTCAGAATGAGGGGTAAGACGGTTGCCGCACTGGGTGCAGCGGTATTCGGTTTCGCCGCGCAGCACGCGATTATGGCGACGGATGGTCAGCTGGTGCAGCTGGCAGCCGCAGTGGTAAGGGAAGGTATTCGCGCGTACCGACGCCACTTCGAAACGATGAGTGCGCCGCGCAGGCACCCCGAGCACGCTCTCCATCATCCATTTCCACTCTTTGCCATGCGGGGCCACGCGGCCAAAATGCTTCCACACCAGCAGGTGCGCCAGCTCGTGCGGCACCACTTCCTCCACAAACGCCTGCTGGTTTTCCAGCATCAGCACCGGGTTAAGGCGAATTTCATAGGGTTCCAGCCAGGCGGTGCCCGCAGCGGTGCCGCGCTGCTGATAAACCACGCTGGGTTCAGGATAGTTGCGCCCCAGATGCTGATTGGCGAGGGCAAGCTTTTCGCGCAGGCTGCGCATAACGGCCTGCTGCAGCGCGATGGGGAGACGAGGCGTTTTCATAGCGAGGGAGAATAACGCCTCGTAAGCATATTGACAATATCCGTTATTCGTGAGGATTTGTGCGCTGCCGGTAATTAATCATAGAGGTTCTTTTTAAACCTGGAATTAATAATATTGATTGCCATTATAGGTTTTCGCGTAATTAACAGAGGAGGCGGGTTATTTATATTTTGCGTCAAAAGTCACAGTAAATATCAGATCTGTTCAATTAAATAAGCGGGCGCGCAAAGAGCAATCGTTGATGATTAACAGAAAACGTTAAGGGATATTTATGAAAATAAGAGGATGGCTTTTGGCATTAATTATTTCAGGGAGCTCGCCTGCGGCGATAGCAGATGCGTACCTTTCTGACTGGTGGCACCAGAGTCTGAACGTTATTGGCCGCTACCATACCCGCTTTGGTCCGATATTAACCAACGATCTGTACCCGGAATACACCGCATTTGGTAAAAAGGAGTGGTTTGATTTCTACGGCTACGTCGATATTCCCAAATTCTTTGGCGTCGGCAATACCCCGGATCGCGGGGCATGGGATAACGGCTCGCCGCTGTTCCTGGAAATTGAACCGCGTTTTTCTATTGATAAGCTCACCGGCACTTCGCTGGCGTTCGGTCCGTTTAACGAGTGGTATATCGCGAACGACTATGTTTATGACATGGGGGATAATCAGGCCTCCAGGCAAAGCACCTGGTATATGGGATTAGGCACCGATCTGACCACCGGGCTGCCGATGTCGCTGGCGCTAAACGTGTATGCCAAATATCAGTGGCAAAATTATGCTGCCGCCAATGAAAATGAGTGGGACGGGTATCGGGTCAAGATCAAATACGCGATTCCGGTGGGTAGCCTGTGGGGCGCACAATTTTCTTATATCGGCTTTACCAATTTTGATTTCGGTTCGGAATTAGGTGACAGGGATAGCGCTCGCACCAATGATTCTATTGCCTCATCCCATATTCTGGCCCTCAACTGGGCGCACTGGAAAACAGCGATAACGGCGCGCTATTTCCATAATGGGGGTCAGTGGAAAAATAATGCGACGCTCAATTTCGGTGACGGGGAGTTTAGCGTGCATGCGACCGGATGGGCCGGATACTTTACGGTGGGGTATGCGTTTTAAGCTGCGCGGATAAAAAAAGGGATGCCGGAGCATCCCTTGTTAACGTTAATCGCGAGAACCGATATCGCGCAGGCGACGCCCCTTCATCAGGTTGCGTTCGATGTGCTCCAGCGAGATATGCTTGGTTTCCGGCACCAGCCACAGGGTCAACACGATAAAGAACAGGTTCAGGCCAGCATACACCCAGAAGGTGTTGGCATTACCCAGCGTGTTGAGCATGGTCAGGAAGGTGGCACCGACGATCATGTTGGCAATCCAGTTGGTCGCGGTGGAGAGCGTGATACCAAAATCGCGGCCTTTCAGCGGCTGGATCTCAGAACACAGCACCCAAATCAGCGGACCGGCGCTCATCGCAAAACCAATGATAAACATCAGCAGCATGGCGACCGCGAAGTACTGCGCGGTGGCGGAGTGAATGCCGATGTGCATCATGGTGCCCAGAATACCCATACCGGAAGCCATCACGATAAAGCCCAGAATCAGCGTCGGCTTACGGCCCCAGCGGTCTACCAGGCCGATAGCGATGAAGGTTGCCAGCACGTTAGTCAGACCAACGATAACCGTACCCCACATCTGCTCGGTGGTGTTGCTGTAACCCGCCAGCTCGAAGATTTTCGGCGCGTAATACATGATGACGTTCATCCCGGTAAACTGCTGCATCACCTGCAGCAGCACGCCGAGGAACACCGCACGACGGAAGTTGCTGTTCTCTTTGAACAGCGCCCAGCCGCTCTGTTTTACCTTCAGGCTTTCACGGATCTCTTCCAGCTCGCGTTTAGCTTCAGCGCTGGAATCACGCAGCTTCAGCAGCACGCGCTCTGCGTCGTGGAAGCGACGTTTTGCAGCAAACCAGCGCGGGCTGTCCGGCAGGAAGAACACGCCGATGAGCAGCAGCAGGGCCGGAATCGTGATGATCCCCAGCATCCAGCGCCATGCGCCGCTGTAGCTGAACGCGGTATCCGACAGGTAGGCACCCAGAATACCGATGGTGATCATCAGCTGATACATGGAGATCATACTGCCGCGGATTTTCTCCGGCGCGATCTCAGAGAGATAGAGCGGCGCGGTGTAGGAGGCGATACCTACTGCCAGGCCGAGCAGCACGCGGGAGATAATCAGCACTTCTACGTTCGGCGCAGCGGCGGAGCAGAGCGAGCCGATAACGAACAGCACCGCGCCAATCATCAGGCTGTACTTACGCCCGAGACGTGAAGAGAGCCAGCCGCTGCCGACAGCACCGACGGCGGCACCGAACATCATTGAACTGACCACCCACTCCTGCTGGTGCGGTGTGATCTGAAAATCTTCAGTAATGAAGGGTAATGCGCCGGCAATGACGCCAATATCCAGGCCAAATAACAGTCCCGCCAGGGCTGCGAGAAAACAGACAAAGAACGTCATGCTCTTGTTAGAACGCCCCTGTTTTTTATTGTCAGGCATTGTGCCCTCCAGTTGGGTTATCACTTATGTCGGTGTAAAGGGTAGGTTAGCGCAGCGTAAAGTTATGTGAAGTTAATCACATAGGTGTAATCGGTTACACTGTGTGTGTTTTCCAGAATCCTGAAATACGCTTGTAATACAGCTGCTTATTATACAGGAAGCGAAGCGGAGTGTTACAAAATCAGACTATACCGAACGGGGATGTAACAAAAAGCGGCGTTTGTCGCGAGTGTCCGTTAATAAAATGAAAAATAGCTAATTAAATCAAATGTAATCGCTTTCAAATAAGCGCGGTCTGAACGTGAAGGGAAGTATAGCCATGAGAAGAAAAAAGGGCGGCGGGGGCTAAAAAAAGAAAAAGGCCAGCGCGCGGCTGGCCTTTTTTGCTGTGCGAACGGCGGCTTATTTCAGGCCGGCAGCATCACGCAGCAGCTGCGCTTTGTCGGTTTTTTCCCACGGGAAGTGGTCGCGACCAAAGTGACCGTAAGCTGCGGTTTCTTTGTAGATCGGGTGCAGCAGATCCAGCATCTGAATCAGGCCGTAAGGACGCAGGTCGAAGAACTCACGCACCAGCAGGGTCAGCTGTTCGGTGGCGATTTTCTCGGTACCGAAGGTTTCTACCATGATGGAGGTCGGCTCAGCGACGCCGATGGCGTAGGAGACCTGAATTTCGCAGCGGTCGGCAAGACCCGCAGCAACGATGTTTTTCGCCACGTAACGCGCCGCGTAAGCCGCAGAGCGGTCAACTTTAGACGGATCCTTACCGGAGAACGCGCCGCCACCGTGACGCGCCATGCCGCCGTAGGTATCAACGATGATCTTACGACCGGTCAGACCGCAGTCGCCCATCGGGCCACCGATAACAAAACGGCCAGTCGGGTTTATGAAGTATTTAGTGGACTCGTTCAGCCACTCGGTCGGCAGCACCGGCTTGATGATCTCTTCCATCACCGCTTCCTGCAGATCTTTCTGGGCGATCTCTTCGGAATGCTGAGTGGAGAGCACGACAGCGTCGATACCGACGATGTTGCCGTTATCGTACTGGAAGGTCACCTGGCTTTTCGCATCCGGACGCAGCCACGGCAGCGCGCCGTTTTTGCGCACTTCAGCCTGACGCTGCACCAGACGGTGTGCGTAGGTTACCGGGGCTGGCATCAGCACGTCGGTTTCGTTGGTCGCATAACCAAACATCAGACCCTGGTCGCCCGCGCCCTGCTCAAGCGGATCGCTGCGGTCAACGCCCTGGTTGATGTCCGGAGACTGTTTGCCAATCGCGCTCAGTACGGCGCAGGAGTTGGCGTCAAAGCCCATATCGGAGTGAACGTAACCAATCTCACGCACGGTGTTACGGGTGATCTCTTCGATATCAACCCATGCGCTGGTGGTAATTTCGCCGCCAACCAGCACCATACCGGTTTTGACGTAGGTTTCGCACGCCACGCGCGCTTTCGGGTCCTGCTCAAGGATCGCATCCAGCACCGCATCGGAAATCTGGTCAGCGATTTTGTCGGGATGCCCTTCGGATACGGACTCGGAGGTAAAAAGGTGTTTTGCCATGTTCTCTGTCACCCTGGATAAATCGGTAAGCTCAACGGTTTATGGGGATGTCTGAACGACATCCCTCTGGCGTGCAGGTTAAGACGCAGCCGTTAAGTGTTAATCAGCATAACTACGCGGATCAGGCTACGGTGCCGCGGGGCGGTAGCCTGACATCCGTCAGGTATTTAGATGGATTAACATCTGGACGGCTATTCTAGGTTAATTCTTAACCCCATTTCCAGCAGTTTTTGATGTAGTGCACACTTCCTTTATCGGCAGCCAAACGTATTTCCTGACATCCCCGGTAAGTTGCCCAATTATATTTTGCATTTTACCCCTGTTCCCGGTATAAAACGGCGCGCGCGGCTTGTACCCGTCGTCTGCTGATAACCGCCTTATCACGGACGCGACATAAGGTACGCAACGGTGATTAACGAGTTCGTCCTGTTGCCACTTCCCGCCGGGTTAAACGACTGATAGCTTTGGCTTGTCGCTGGTCATCAAACGGCTGGCGTGGAGGTGATACCAGATAATGAACCACACTGTTCCGCATACTCTGCCGCACCGTTCTGGCGCGCGTTTGTCCCCCGTAATCAGCATCTCTGTTTTGCACACCTGCCGATGTTATACCCATCTCGGCGCTTCTCAGGATCCCAGGGCCGGTCTGGCTCAGTGAGGACTGAACAAGGGCGCTCTTGCACCGCAAGAGTTTTCTCGTGGTTTCGCCGTCCCGTCATACAGGGTTCGGATACGTGTTTTACAATGATATGAATCAGAAACCGGTCGCTCAGTCGGGGTTTCAGCGCTATGTGCTGGAAAGTCGGACTGTTTATGGGTTGTTATCGCAACTTTGGGCTGCGATAGTAGTCAACTGTTTTACACCCGTCGTCTTTCAGGGTGCGGATGCGCGGTCAGCGCCCGGCAGTCTGAAATCCAAAGGGTCTACACTTTCGACAACAATTGAGGTTCGCTATGTCTGACGACATTTCTTCTTCTTCGCCTTCGTCAGCGGGCGAACAGGGTGTACTACGTTCCATGCAGGAGGTTGCGATGAGCTCCCAGGAAGCCAGCCAGATGCTGCGCACGTACAATATTGCCTGGTGGGGCAATAACTACTATGACGTCAACGAGTTAGGGCACATTACCGTCTGCCCTGACCCGGACGTTCCCCACGCGCGCGTCGATCTTGCCAAACTGGTTAAGGCGCGTGAAGCACAGGGGCAGCGCCTGCCCGCGCTTTTCTGCTTCCCGCAGATCCTGCAACACCGTCTGCGCTCGATTAACGCCGCGTTCAAACGCGCGCGCGAGTCCTACGGCTACAACGGCGACTATTTCCTGGTCTACCCGATCAAGGTCAACCAGCATCGCCGCGTGATTGAATCCCTTATCCACTCTGGCGAACCGCTGGGGCTGGAAGCCGGCTCGAAAGCCGAGCTGATGGCGGTACTGGCTCACGCCGGTATGACCCGCTCGGTGATCGTCTGTAACGGCTATAAAGACCGCGAGTACATCCGTCTGGCGCTGATCGGCGAGAAGATGGGCCATAAGGTCTATCTGGTTATCGAAAAGATGACGGAAATCGACATCGTGCTGGAAGAGGCCGAGCGCCTGAACGTGATCCCGCGCCTCGGCGTGCGTGCGCGTCTGGCATCCCAGGGCTCCGGCAAATGGCAGTCCTCCGGCGGCGAAAAATCCAAGTTTGGCCTGGCGGCGGTACAGGTGCTGCAGCTGGTTGAGAAGCTGCGTGAAGCGGGCCGTCTCGACAGCCTGCAACTGCTGCACTTCCACCTTGGCTCGCAGATGGCGAACATTCGCGATATCGCCACCGGCGTGCGTGAATCGGCGCGTTTCTACGTTGAGTTGCACAAGCTCGGCGTCAATATTGAATGCTTCGACGTCGGCGGCGGTCTGGGCGTGGACTATGAAGGCACGCGCTCCCAGTCCGACTGTTCGGTGAACTACGGCCTGAACGAGTACGCGAATAACATCATCTGGGCCATCGGCGATGCCTGTGAAGAGAACGGCCTGCCGCATCCGACCGTGATCACCGAGTCCGGCCGCGCGGTCACTGCGCACCATACCGTACTGGTCTCGAATATTATCGGCGTGGAGCGTAACGAGTTCACCCAGCCGGAAGCGCCTGCGGAAGATGCTGCGCGCGCGCTGCAAAGCATGTGGGAAACCTGGCAGGAGATGCACGAGCCGGGCAACCGCCGTTCGCTGCGCGAATGGCTGCACGACAGCCAGATGGACCTGCACGACGTGCATATCGGCTACTCTTCCGGCACGTTCAGCCTGCAGGAACGCGCCTGGGCCGAGCAGCTCTATCTTGGCATGTGCCACGAGGTGCAGAAGCAGCTCGACCCAAGCAACCGCGCGCACCGTCCGATCATCGACGAGCTGCAGGAGCGCATGGCGGATAAAGTCTACGTGAACTTCTCGCTGTTCCAGTCCATGCCGGACGCGTGGGGCATCGATCAGCTGTTCCCGGTACTGCCGCTGGAAGGTCTGGACCAGGCACCAAAACGTCGTGCCGTGCTGCTGGATATCACCTGTGACTCCGACGGGGCTATCGATCACTACGTGGACGGCGACGGTATTGCCACCACCATGCCGATGCCGGACTTCGATCCGCAGAACCCGCCGCCGCTGGGCTTCTTCATGGTAGGTGCCTATCAGGAGATCCTCGGCAACATGCACAACCTGTTCGGCGACACCGAAGCGGTGGACGTGTTTGTCTTCCCGGACGGCAACGTGGAAGTAGAGCTGTCGGACGAAGGGGATACCGTAGCGGATATGCTCCAGTACGTGCAGCTCGACCCGAACACGCTGCTGACCCACTTCCGCGATCAGGTGAAGCAGACCGATCTCGATGAAGCGCTGCAGCAGCAGTTCCTCGAAGAGTTCGAAGCCGGTCTGTACGGCTATACCTATCTGGAAGATGAGTAAGGACTGAAGGGCGATGTTTGCGGAGCGTAATGCCGCAAATGCCGCCCCATGCCGGGCAGGTTCTGTCGTGCTGAACATGGCTATTACAGGCTTGAACCCGGCTGAAAATACGGCGATAATCCGCGCCAACATGCTGTACACGAATCAATCCCTTCCTCGTCGGGCCAACGACGCGGAGGGGATTTTTTTTACATCTTTTTCTGACGAGAGGTTTTGCTCATGAGCACCTTAGGCCATCAGTACGATAACTCCCTGGTATCTAACGCCTTCGGTTTTTTGCGTTTGCCACTGAATTTCCAGCCATATGAATCTGACGCTGACTGGGTCATCACCGGCGTTCCGTTTGATATGGCGACCTCCGGTCGCGCCGGTGGCCGTCACGGTCCGGCAGCGATTCGCCAGGTGTCTACCAACCTCGCATGGGAAGGCAACCGCTTCCCGTGGGATTTCGATATGCGCAAGCGCCTGAACGTGGTGGACTGCGGCGATCTGGTGTACAGCTTCGGCGACGCGCGTGAAATGAGCGAAAGGCTGCAGGCCCACGCGGAAAAACTGCTGGCGTCCGGGAAGCGCATGCTCTCCTTCGGCGGCGACCACTTCGTTACGCTGCCGCTGCTGCGCGCCCACGCGAAGCACTTTGGTAAGATGGCGCTGGTGCACTTTGATGCCCACACCGACACTTACTCCAACGGCTGCGAGTTTGACCACGGCACCATGTTCTATACCGCGCCGAAAGAAGGCCTGATCGATCCGAACCATTCGGTGCAGATCGGTATTCGTACCGAGTTCGACAAAGACAATGGCTTTACCGTGCTGGATGCGGCACAGGTTAACGACCGCACCGTGGATGATATCCTGGCGCAGGTTAAGCAGATTGTTGGCGATATGCCGGTCTATCTGACCTTCGATATCGACTGCCTGGATCCGGCATTTGCACCGGGCACCGGTACGCCGGTTATCGGTGGCCTGACTTCCGATCGCGCGCTGAAGCTGGTACGCGGCCTGAAGGATCTCAACATCGTTGGTATGGATCTGGTAGAAGTCGCGCCGGCTTATGACCAGTCTGAAATCACCGCGCTGGCTGCGGCGACGCTGGCACTGGAAATGCTGTACATCCAGGCGGCGAAGAAAGGCGAATAAACGCGGGTGAGAAAGAGGGAAGGGCGATAGCGCGCTTCTGCTCCACCACGTAATAAAGAAGGCTCCTGCGGGAGCCTTCTTTTTTTTCCGGATTACTGTGCCGCTGGCGGCGTCAGCCCGTCGGCTTTCATGCGATCGCGAATGTGCTGGGCACGCGCGTCTGACGCCGGGTGATCGTCAAACATTGAGCTTTGACGGCCCGCTTCCTGCTTCGCCAGTTTCTCGAAGCTGGTCACCAGACCTGACGGATTGATGTTGCGCTTGCGCAACAGATCGTAAGAGTAGTCATCCGCTTCGGCTTCCTGACGCTGGGAGAACTGCGCGTTCACCAGTTTCTCGCCGAGTTCGCCAAGCTGTGACTGGGAAAGGTTACCGAGCACGCCGCCCGCCGACGCTGCCGCCACGCGGATGGCGTTGGTGCCAAGCGCAACCTGCATGCCGCGCTTGACGTGGCCGAGCGCAACGTGGCCCATTTCGTGGCCGATAACCGCTTCCACTTCGTTGTCGGTCATCATGTCCATCAGCCCGGAATAGACGCGGATACAGCCGTTTGCCATGGCGAAGGCGTTGACGTCTTTGGTCACGTACACCTTGTAGTTCACCGGCTGGCCGTTGATGTTGTCGCCCAGCGCGGCGGCGATTTTATTCAGCCGCTGCGTGTAGTTGCTGCTGGCCGGCGCAAGCGTCGCCTTGCTGTCCTGCTCTTTACAGGCTTCATCGCTCAGGGTTTTTACTTGCGCATCGCTAAGCGAATAAGCCTGATAAGCTTCCGCGCCAGAGGAGAGCAGGCCGTTGGAGTCCATATTCTGACAGCCTGTCAGCAGGGCAGCCGTACCGAGGCTGAGTAAAATGGCACGCATTTTCATGGGGGTAGCTTCCGCAATTAATTGACAACAGGAACATTTTGCAGCCGACAGCGCCGCGCGTGGGGCTAAGTATAAAGAAGATAACGAGCCGCAGGCGAGAGACTTGCGCAACCTGCGAGCACGATCCAGAGATTTCTTACGCGGCGCAAGGATGCTCCATGTACATGCCTTGCCGCTTGGGTTACATTGATGGCACTTTTTTTCGGGCGTAGCCCATAACGCGTAGTCGTCAAGTCGATAATCAGACATGGCCTTCAACTATCCGATCTGGAGTCAAAATGTCCTCTCGTAAAGAGCTTGCCAATGCTATTCGTGCGCTCAGCATGGACGCCGTACAGAAAGCGAAATCCGGTCACCCGGGTGCCCCGATGGGCATGGCAGACATCGCCGAAGTTCTGTGGCGTGATTTTCTGAACCACAACCCGCAGAACCCGTCCTGGGCTGACCGCGACCGTTTTGTGCTTTCTAACGGCCACGGCTCAATGCTGATTTACAGCCTGCTGCACCTCACCGGTTACGATCTGCCGATTGACGAGCTGAAGAACTTCCGTCAGCTGCATTCGAAAACGCCGGGTCACCCGGAAGTGGGTTACACCGCGGGTGTTGAAACCACTACCGGGCCGCTGGGCCAGGGCATCGCTAATGCGGTGGGCATGGCGATTGCGGAACGCACGATGGCGGCGCAGTTCAACCGTCCGGGTCATGAGATTGTTGACCACCACACCTACACCTTCCTCGGCGACGGCTGCATGATGGAGGGCATCTCCCATGAAGTGTGCTCTCTGGCCGGTACTCTGGGCCTCGGCAAGCTGGTGGCGTTCTACGACGACAACGGCATCTCCATCGACGGACACATTGAAGGCTGGTTCACTGACGACACCGCAAAACGCTTCGAAGCCTACGGCTGGCATGTGGTGCGTGGCGTAGACGGTCACGATGCCGACGCCATCAAACGCGCCATTGAAGAAGCGAAGTCCGTTTCCGATAAGCCGTCCCTGCTGATGTGCAAAACCATCATCGGCTTCGGCTCCCCGAACAAAGCGGGCACCCACGACTCTCACGGCGCGCCGCTGGGCGAGGCGGAAGTTGCCGCTACGCGTGAACAGCTGGGCTGGAAACACGAACCGTTCGTGATCCCGCAGGACATCTATGCGAAGTGGGATGCGAAAGAAGCAGGCCAGGCGAAAGAAGCAGCGTGGAATGAGAAATTCGCAGCCTACGCCAAAGCCTTCCCGCAGCAAGCCGCAGAATTCACCCGTCGCATGAAGGGTGAAATGCCGGCGGAGTTCGCGGAGAAAGCGCAGGCGTTCATCGCCAGTCTGCAGGCTAATCCGGCGAAAATCGCCAGCCGTAAAGCGTCCCAGAACGCGATCGAAGCGTTCGGCAAGCTGCTGCCGGAGTTCCTCGGCGGATCTGCGGACCTGGCGCCGTCCAACCTGACCATCTGGTCTGGTTCGAAAGCCATCAACGAAGACGCGGCCGGGAACTACATCCACTACGGCGTGCGCGAATTCGGTATGACCGCTATCGCCAACGGTATTGCGCTGCACGGCGGTTTCCTGCCGTACACCTCTACCTTCCTGATGTTCGTGGAATATGCCCGTAACGCGGTGCGTATGGCGGCGCTGATGAAGCAGCGTCAGGTGATGGTCTATACCCACGACTCCATCGGTCTGGGTGAAGATGGCCCGACGCACCAGCCGGTAGAACAACTTGCCGCGCTGCGCGTAACCCCAAACATGAGCACATGGCGTCCGTGTGACCAGGTTGAATCTGCGGTGGCGTGGAAATACGCGGTCGAGCGTCACGATGGCCCGACGGCGCTGATCTTCTCTCGCCAGAACCTGGCGCAGCAGGATCGTACCGAGCAGCAGCTGGCGGATATCGCGCGCGGCGCGTACATCCTGAAAGATTGCGACGGTCAGCCGCAGGTGATCTTCATCGCTACCGGTTCTGAAGTTGAGCTGGCAGTGGCGGCCTGGGACAAACTCGCTGCTGAAGGCATCAAATCGCGCGTGGTTTCCATGCCGTCTACTGATGCATTCGACAAGCAGGATGCCGCTTATCGCGAGGCCGTACTGCCGAAAGCCGTCAGCGCACGCGTGGCTATCGAAGCCGGCATCGCCGATTACTGGTTCAAGTACACCGGCCTGAATGGCGCTATCGTTGGCATGACCACCTTCGGTGAGTCTGCACCGGCTGAGCTGCTGTTCGAAGAGTTTGGTTTCACCGTCGATAACGTGGTGAGCAAGGCGAAAGCGCTGCTCTAATCACGCCACTGAAACGGGTCGCTCAGGCGGCCCGTTTTTTTATCCTGCACCTGCCTGCCTCGCTTTTTATTCATCTTTCCCCTGTAATTCCCTGCAATTATTCCAGTAAAAATGTGACCTGCGTCATGAAGCTGCGTTCCTCAGGCGGTGGCAACGTTTCTTTTATTCCACGCTTCGCTTATGCTGGCTGAAGCGTTTCAGTTGAACATTTGTTCGATAACTGACCGGACAGCGAGAGTTTGTGACGGGCGAGGTTTCCCTCCGCCAGAGGCTGCATTACTCTGTTTGCCACTGGCGAAATGGGTACATCTTGCAGGAGTAATATGACGATACGCGTGGCGATAAATGGCTTCGGTCGCATCGGCCGCAACGTAGTTCGGGTTTTATATGAGACCGGACGACGGGCGGAGATCACCGTGGTGGCAATCAATGAGCTGGCAGATGCTGCGGGCATGGCGCACTTGTTGAAATATGACACCACTCACGGCCGTTTCGCCTGGGATGTCCGTCAGGAGCGCGAGCAGCTGTGGATTGGCGACGATATCATTCGTTTACTTCATGAACCTGAGATCGAAAACCTGCCGTGGCGCGAACTTGGTGTTGACGTGGTGCTTGATTGTACCGGCGTCTACGGTAGCCGCGCCGATGGGGTAGCGCACTGTGAGGCCGGCGCGAAGAAGGTGCTGTTTTCACATCCGGGCGGCAACGATCTCGATGCCACGGTGGTGTATGGTGTGAACCACGACGAACTGCGGCCAGAACATCGCATCGTCTCTAACGCTTCCTGCACCACTAACTGCATTATCCCCATTATCAAGCTGCTCGACGATGCGTTCGGCATTGACTCAGGTACGGTAACGACTATCCATTCTGCCATGAACGATCAGCAGGTTATCGACTCATGGCATCCGGATCTTCGTCGTACCCGCGCTGCGAGCCAGTCGATTATTCCGGTCGATACCCGTCTTGCAGCGGGTATAACTCGTATTTTTCCGAAATTTAATGACCGATTTGAAGCCATTGCGGTGCGCGTACCCACCATTAACGTGACGGCGATTGACTTGAGCGTCACCGTGAAAAATTCAGTAAAAGCCAGTGATGTCAACCAGTTGCTGCAAAAAGCGGCGCTGGATACATTTCATGGTATAGTTGACTATACGGAATTACCGTTGGTCTCAACAGATTTTAACCACGATCCGCACAGTGCCATTGTGGACGGCACGCAGACGCGGGTTAGTGGAGCGCACCTGATTAAAACGCTAGTCTGGTGCGATAACGAATGGGGCTTTGCGAATCGTATGCTCGACACCACGTTAGCAATGGCCGCTCAAGGTTTCAGGTAGGACGCGGGTTGCGTCTGCAAAACTTTAGAATCAACGAGAGGATTCACCATGTCTGTAATTAAGATGACCGATCTGGATCTGGCTGGTAAACGCGTTCTGATCCGTGCCGATCTGAACGTGCCGGTTAAAGATGGAAAAGTAACGTCTGACGCTCGTATCCGCGCCTCGCTGCCGACCATCGAGCTGGCCCTGAAACAGGGCGCGAAAGTGATGGTAACGTCCCACCTCGGCCGTCCGACCGAAGGTGAATACAACGAAGAATTCTCTCTGTTGCCGGTAGTTAACTACCTGAAAGACAAAATCTCCAGCCCGGTTCGTCTGGCAAAAGATTACCTCGACGGCGTGGAAGTCGCAGAAGGTGAACTGGTTGTGCTGGAAAACGTTCGCTTCAACAAAGGCGAAAAGAAAGACGACGAAACCCTGTCTAAAAAATATGCCGCGCTGTGCGACGTCTTTGTAATGGACGCGTTCGGCACCGCGCACCGCGCCCAGGCGTCTACTCACGGCGTGGGTAAATTCGCTGACATCGCCTGTGCAGGCCCGCTGCTGGCAGAAGAGCTGGACGCGCTGGGTAAAGCGCTGAAAGAGCCGGCACGTCCGATGGTTGCTATCGTGGGCGGTTCTAAAGTTTCTACTAAACTGACCGTGCTGGACTCCCTGTCCAAAATCGCTGACCAGCTGATCGTCGGCGGCGGCATCGCCAACACCTTCGTGGCGGCTCAGGGCCACAATGTGGGTAAATCCCTGTACGAAGCGGATCTGGTTGAAGAGGCGAAACGCCTGCTGACCACCTGTGACATCCCGGTTCCGACCGACGTGCGTGTGGCGACCGAGTTCTCCGAAACCGCGACCGCCACCCTGAAATCTGTCTCTGAAATCAAAGACGAAGAGCAGATTCTGGATATGGGCGATGTGTCCGCTGAGAAACTGGCTGAAATCCTGAAGAACGCCAAAACCATTCTCTGGAACGGCCCGGTTGGCGTATTCGAATTCCCGAACTTCCGTAAAGGCACCGAAATCGTTGCCCGTGCTATCGCTGACAGCGAAGCCTTCTCTATCGCTGGTGGCGGCGACACGCTGGCCGCGATCGATCTGTTCGGCATTCAGGACAAGATCTCCTACATCTCCACCGGTGGCGGCGCGTTCCTCGAATTCGTGGAAGGCAAAGTTCTGCCGGCGGTTGCGATGCTCGAAGAGCGCGCTAAGCAGTAATCCTTCATCAGGCGAGGCGACTCGCCTGATGTTTACACCTTTTCCACCCTATGGGTTTCGGATTGCAGGCACACCAGCGACGTTTGTTACAGTGCGACGTTGATGCCGCTTCAAAACGAAACACAACGGGTATAACGGCCGAAGATACAGGACAACGAATATGTCTAAAATTTTTGATTTCGTAAAACCTGGCGTGATCACTGGTGATGACGTTCAGAAAGTATTCCAGGTAGCTAAAGAAAACAATTTCGCACTGCCGGCAGTTAACTGCGTGGGCACTGACTCCATCAACGCCGTTCTGGAAACCGCAGCGAAAGTAAAAGCGCCGGTTATCGTACAGTTCTCTAACGGTGGCGCGGCGTTCATCGCTGGTAAAGGCATCAAAACTGACGTTCCGCAGGGGGCTGCAATCCTGGGCGCTATCTCTGGTGCGCATCACGTTCACCAGATGGCTGAGCACTACGGTGTTCCGGTCATTCTGCATACTGACCACTGCGCCAAGAAACTGCTGCCGTGGATCGATGGTCTGCTGGACGCGGGCGAGAAGCACTTCGCTGCCACCGGTAAGCCGCTGTTCTCTTCCCACATGATCGACCTCTCTGAAGAGTCTCTGGAAGAGAACATCGAGATCTGCTCTAAGTACCTGGAGCGTATGTCCAAAATGGGCATGACCCTGGAAATCGAACTGGGTTGCACCGGCGGCGAAGAAGATGGCGTGGACAACAGCCATATGGACGCGTCTGCACTTTACACCCAGCCGGAAGACGTTGATTACGCGTACACTAAACTGAACGCTATCAGCCCGCGCTTCACCATCGCGGCGTCCTTCGGTAACGTACACGGCGTTTACAAGCCGGGTAACGTAAAACTGACCCCGACCATCCTGCGTGACTCTCAGGAATACGTTTCTAAGAAACACAACCTGCCGCACAACAGCCTGAACTTCGTGTTCCACGGCGGTTCCGGTTCTTCCGCGCAGGAAATCAAAGACTCCGTAAGCTACGGCGTGATCAAAATGAACATCGATACTGACACCCAGTGGGCAACCTGGGAAGGTATTCTGAAGTACTACAAAGAGAACGAAGCTTACCTGCAGGCTCAGCTGGGCAACCCGAAAGGCGAAGACCAGCCGAACAAGAAGTACTACGATCCGCGCGTATGGCTGCGTGCCGCGCAGGCCAGCATGGTCGTCCGTCTGGAGCAGGCATTCAAAGAGCTGAACGCGGTAGACGTACTGTAATCTGCTTTCTGCCCTGACGTTAAGGCCCGCATGCGCGGGCCTTTTTTATTTGCTCACGCGCTGTAACAGCTAATCCCGCCATTGGTTTGGCAAACTCCGCGCTTTTTGTTTACCCTTTAAATACCTGCACATACCGCGTCTGGCGCGGATGATTTTTGCCCGCAAGGGCCAGTTTGAAGGAACAGTAAATGGATGATTTGAACGTGGTAGACAGCATCAATAATGCCGGCGGCTGGCTGGTGAGGAATCAGGCGCTACTGCTGAGCTATGCGGTTAACATCGTGGCCGCCATCGCCATCATCATCATCGGGATGATTATCGCCCGGGCCGTGGCTAATGGCGTTAACCGTGTAATGCGTGCGCGGCACATTGATGCCACGGTCGCAGACTTCCTGTCAGCGCTGGTGCGCTACGGTATCATCGCTTTTACGCTGATTGCCGCGCTGGGTCGCGTCGGCGTGCAGACCGCCTCGGTGATCGCCGTACTGGGTGCCGCCGGTCTGGCTATCGGTCTGGCGCTGCAGGGCTCGCTCTCTAACCTTGCGGCCGGCGTACTGCTGGTCACCTTCCGCCCGTTCCGCGCCGGTGAGTATGTCGATCTTGGCGGCGTAGCCGGTACGGTGCTTAACGTGCAGATCTTCTCCACCACTTTACGCACCGTGGATGCGCGTATCGTGGTGATCCCGAACGGGAAAATTATCGCCAACAACATCATCAACTTTTCGCGCGAGCAGGTGCGCCGCAACGAATTTATTATCGGCGTCTCCTATGAGGCGGATATCGATAAGGTGAAGCAGATCCTGACGGATATTATCCAGGCCGACGAGCGCATCATTAAAGATCGTGAGATGACGGTGCGTCTGAATGAGCTGGGCGCCTCCTCGGTGAACTTTGTGATCCGCGTCTGGAGCAAAAGCAGCGACCTGCAGGAAGTCTACTGGGACGTACTGGAGCGCATTAAGAAGGCATTCGACGCCAACGGCATCAGCATCCCGTATCCGCAGATGGACGTGAATTTCAAACGCGTTAAGGCACCGCAGGACGACGTGGAGCAGACACCGGTTAACCATTAATGATTTAAAGCCGACATCGCGTCGGCTTTTTTATGCGCTTTATTATTAGCAATACTGATTAATGATTAAAATTATCAATTTCCGCTAATAACGCCACGGCGTTATAGTCTGCTCCAGTTTTCCTTATTCTGAGTGTTCGCTGTGATTGCATATTATTTTCAAGGGATTGCCTTAGGGGCTGCCATGATCCTTCCGCTGGGGCCGCAAAATGCTTTTGTCTTAAACCAGGGGATCCGTCGTCAGTATCATCTGATGATCGCGGCGCTGTGTGCGTTCAGCGATATCCTGCTCATCAGCGCCGGTATCTTTGGCGGGAGTGCGCTGCTGATGCAGTCGCCGCTGCTGTTAACCGCGGTCACCTGGGGTGGGGTGGCGTTTCTGCTGTGGTATGGCTGGGGCGCGCTGCGTACCGCGTTCAGTCAGAATATCGAAATGGAGAATGCTGAAACCCTGAAGCACGGGCGGCTGCGGCTGATTGCTACCATGCTGGCGGTCACCTGGCTCAACCCGCACGTTTATCTGGACACTTTCGTGGTGCTGGGCAGTCTGGGCGGACAGATGGCGGAGGAGCCAAAGCGCTGGTTTGCCCTCGGCACCATCAGCGCGTCGGTGCTGTGGTTCTTCGGCCTGGCACTGCTCGCCGCCTGGCTTGCGCCGCGTTTGCGCACCGTCACGGCGCAGCGCATCATCAACGGTCTGGTCGGCATCGTGATGTGGGTGATCGCTATCAAGCTGGCGCAGGACGGTTTCTCACACCTTTCGGCGTTAATTAACTAATCTTAATCCGATAGACTTAACCGGCGCAGGATTTACTCTCTGCGCAGAGGCTCGTCTGTTGCGACGAGCTGCATTTCCCGGCACACAGCAAGGAGAAATAACAGTGAAGTTTAAGATGATGGCCCTCGCGGCCGTGATTGGATTGAGCACCTTCCCGGCGCTGGCAAACGAGCTGCCAAACGGTCCGCACATTGTCACTACCGGCACGGCAAGCGTTGATGCCGTACCGGATATCGCTACTCTGACCATCGAAGTGAACGTGGCGGCGAAAGATGCCGCGTCCGCGAAAAAGCAGGCGGATGACCGCGTTGCGCAATACCTGACCTTCCTGCAGAAAAATAACGTCGAGAAGAAAGACATCGCCTCGGCCAACCTGCGTACCCAGCCTGACTACGACTATCAGGACGGGAAAAGCATTCTTAAAGGCTACCGCGCGGTGCGTACCGTTGAAGTTACCCTGCGTGAGCTGGATAAGCTGAATGCGTTGCTGGATGGCGCGCTGAAGGCCGGCCTGAACGAAATCCGCTCCGTCTCGCTGGGCGTAGCGAAGCCGGAAACCTACAAGGATGAGGCGCGTAAAGCGGCGATTAAGGATGCGATGCATCAGGCTGAGCAGCTGGCTTCCGGCTTCAACAGCAAGCTGGGCAGCGTCTACAGCGTGCGCTATCACGTCTCCAACTATCAGCCGCAGCCGATGGTGCGCATGATGAAGGCCGACGCTGCGCCGGCGTCTGCTCAGGAAAGCTACGAGCAGCCGACGATTCAGTTTGACGATCAGGTGGATGTGGTGTTTGAGCTGCAGCCAGGCCAGAGCGGCGACACTGCCGCGACCCCGGCCACGCCTGCCACCACGCCGGCGCAGTAATTGCCGGATAAAAAAAGCCCCGCGCAGTCTGGCGGGGCTTTTTTGTTATCAGTCCTGACGCAAAACCCGGTGGCCGTGGCTGAGCAGGGCATCGGTGACGTTGCGCATCATGCGGCTTTCCGGCGCAAACCGGTGCCAGTAAAGCATCCGGCGCTGGAACAGGCCCGGCGTCAGGTCGATAAGCTCGCCGCTGGCCAGCTCTTTTTCGATCTGCAGATGCGGGATCATGCAGCAGGTGGTGCCCTGACGGGCGAGCTGCACAAAGGCTTCGGACGAGTTAACGATGTGGCAGGGCACGCTGCCCGGCGACAGGTCAAAGTTCTGCTGCAAAAACGCCTGGTGCATGTCGTCTAAGTGGTCGAAGGCGACGGCCGGCGCTTTCAGCAGGGCCGAGCGGGTAACGCCGTTCGGAAAGTAGCGATCGGCAAAGGCTTTAGAGCCAACAAACAGGTAATCGAGCGCGCCGAGCTGGTCCACGAGGCAGCTTGGCAACGCCTGGGACTGAATACTCACCGCCCCCACCACTTCACCGCGACGCAGCCGCTCCTGAGTGCGGGTTTCGTCTTCAACCTGCAGATTGAGGCGAATAGGGGAGTCGGCCAGCACCGGGGCCAGCGCCGGCAGCAGCCAGGTCGCCAGACTGTCGGCGTTGACCGCCAGCGACAGCAGCAGCGGTGTGGAACCCGTCTGTTCGTCGCCCAGCCACTCCTCTTCCAGCAGCTCAACCTGACGCAGTAGCGCCAGCAGTTTCTGACCCTGCTCGGTCGGGCGCGGCGGCACGGTACGCACCAGCAGCGGCTGACCAAACATGTTTTCCAGCTGTTTAATGCGCTGAGAGACCGCGGACTGCGTAATACACAGCTTCTGGGCCGCGCGTTCAAATCCACGCTCGCGGATAACCGCATCCAGCGCCTGTAATGTTCTGTAATCCGGGCGTTTCATTGCTCTGCGCACTCCTGATTTTATTATGCCCCGCACTATGACATAAATTTGCCTTTGATACAGACCCTTTCGGTCAAATCACACTGCGGCGATTCCGGGCGGGAATGTCCCGGCGGATGGGGGTATAATCCGCGGCAGTTTTCTCACCACAGGCATAACAAACTATGACCCAGGATGAATTGAAAAAAGCCGTTGGCTGGGCGGCGCTCCAGTACGTGCAGCCAGGTACGATTGTTGGCGTCGGCACCGGCTCCACCGCAGCACATTTTATTGATGCGCTGGGTACCGTGCGTCACCAGATTGAGGGCGCGGTTTCCAGTTCGGATGCCTCTACCGAAAAACTCAAAAGCCTCGGTATTCCGGTGTTCGATCTGAACAGTGTCGATTCGCTGGGTATTTATGTCGATGGTGCCGACGAGATCAACGAGCAGATGCAGATGATCAAAGGCGGCGGCGCGGCGCTGACCCGTGAGAAAATCATCGCCTCCGTCGCCGATAAGTTTATCTGCATCGCGGATGCCTCCAAGCAGGTGGCGATCCTCGGCAGTTTCCCGCTACCGGTCGAAGTTATCCCGATGGCGCGCAGCGCGGTGGCGCGCGAACTGGTGAAGCTGGGCGGTCGTCCGGAGTACCGTCAGGGCGTGGTCACCGACAACGGCAATATCATTCTTGATGTGCACGGGCTGGAAATCCTCGACCCGATCGCGCTGGAGAACGCGATCAACGCGCTGCCAGGCGTGGTAACCGTCGGACTGTTCGCCAACCGTGGTGCAGACATCGCGCTTATCGGCAGCGCAGACGGTGTAAAAACCATCGTAAAATGATCTGAAGGGAGCGCAGCGGCGCTCCCCCCGTAAAAAAATTCGTTATCGCTTAATTTGGTGACATCTGTCACACCTTGCCTCCCTTTCTCAAATTCATTCCGTTTAGTTTCTCCGGACCAGTGTTTTGTGCTGCTGAGCTGCGCTGCATGACGTTTCCTCACGCGGCCCGCGCAAACGTTCATATTGCTGCAATAGTTTTTTTTGATATGTTGAAACAAAGCTGGTTACAAGCTCAGCACATTATCAGTACAGACAAACAGGGTCGGGAAATGGCAAAAGTATCGCTGGATAAAAGCAAAATTAAGTTCCTGCTGGTGGAAGGCGTGCACCAGAAAGCAATCGATAACCTGCGCGCCGCGGGTTACACCAACATCGAATTTCATAAAGGCGCGCTGGACAGCGAGGCGCTGAAAGCGTCGATCCGCGATGCGCATTTCATCGGTATCCGATCCCGTACCCATCTGAGTGAAGAGATTTTCGCTGCGGCTGAAAAGCTGGTGGCCGTGGGCTGCTTCTGCATCGGTACCAACCAGGTCGATCTCACCGCCGCCGCGATCCGGGGTATTCCGGTCTTCAATGCACCGTTCTCTAACACCCGCTCGGTCGCCGAACTGGTGATCGGTGAACTGCTGCTGCTGCTGCGCGGCATTCCGGAAGCGAACGCCAAAGCGCACCGCGGCATCTGGAACAAGCTGGCGGCCGGTTCTTTTGAGGCGCGCGGCAAGAAGCTTGGCATCATCGGCTACGGGCATATCGGCACCCAACTGGGTATTCTGGCGGAATCCCTCGGCATGCACGTCTTCTTCTACGATATCGAAAGCAAGCTGCCGCTCGGGAACGCGACCCAGGTGCAGCATCTTTCCGACCTGCTGAACATGAGCGACGTGGTGAGTCTGCACGTGCCGGAAAATGCCTCTACCAAAGACATGATCGGTGCCGAAGAGCTGGCGCTGATGAAGCCGGGATCGCTGCTGATTAACGCCGCACGCGGTACCGTGGTGGATATTCCTGCGCTGTGCGATGCGCTGCGCACCCGACACCTTGCGGGCGCAGCCATTGACGTTTTCCCGGAAGAGCCGGCCACTAACAGCGATCCGTTCACCTCGCCGCTGATTGAATTCGACAACGTGATCCTGACGCCGCATATCGGCGGTTCGACTCAGGAAGCGCAGGAGAACATCGGCATTGAAGTCTCCGGCAAGCTGGCGAAGTATTCTGACAACGGTTCTACGCTCTCGGCGGTGAATTTCCCGGAAGTATCCCTTCCGCTGCACGGTGGGACCGTGAGCCGACTGCTGCACATCCACGAGAACCGTCCGGGCGTGCTGACGGCCATCAACCAGATTTTCGCCGAGCAGGGCGTCAACATTGCTGCCCAGTTCCTGCAGACTACGCCGCAAATGGGTTATGTGGTGATTGATATTGATGCCGAAGAGGACGTGGCGCAAAAAGCGCTGCAGAGCATGAAGGCCATTCCGGGTACTATCCGCGCTCGCCTGCTGTATTGATAAGTTTTGTTTCACATTTATATACGGTGAAAACGAAAAAAGCCCTCGCAATGCGGGGGCTTTTTGGATTACCACACCCAGAGGCGCGAAGGCGTCACCACCGCCGGAAGCGGTATATCCCACTCTTCGCTCGGCAGGGCAGCAACCTGCTGACAGTCATGCGCATACCCTACCGGCTGCAAACCATGCTGTTGCCAGTTCTGCAGCGTGCGATCGTAAAAGCCGCCGCCCATGCCCAGCCGCTGCCCCTGCGTGTCGAATGCCACCAGCGGCGTCACCAGCACGTCCAGGCGCTCCAGCGGCAGCACGTCGCGCACGTCGAGCTTTGGCTCGCTGATATTGAGACGATTGACCACCAGCTCGCTTTCGGGATGGTAATGCAAAAACAGCAGATTACCGGGACTGAACGGGTGCAGCACCGGAAGATAAACCCGTTTTCCGGCGCGCCACAGGCGATCGATCAGCGGGCGGGTATCCAGTTCGCCGTCAAACGACAGAAATACCGCCACGGTATGCGCGAGCAGCATCGGGGCGTAAGCCATCATGCGGTCGGCGGCCTGTTCGGCAAAATGCGTTTGCTGTTCAGCGGTCAGGGTGCGGCGTAATTGCCTGATATGTTTGCGTATTTCTTGTCGGGATGAAGCCGGGAGAGGATGTTGCGTCATGTCATACGCTTATCTGAAAGGTCGCGCGAAGCGCAATAACAAACGTGTGGTGAAAAAGAGAAGGAATCTCCGAGATGCCGCCGCAGGCTGTAACCCTTGAACCCGTGGTTCAAGGTGAATGCGTCGTCACGGTTTTCAGGCTTCTCGGACGAACCGAGCATGCTCACCAACCGTGGAGCAACACATTCTGTTTTTTTGAAATATCGGCTCAGGGGACTGGCCCGCTTGCGAACATCTCAGAGAAATTTTGTACTTCACGGTCACTCTAACATAAAGAACCCTGAAGTGTTATCCGTTATTCGAACTTTGGACCCGTTCTTTCGCTAATGCGACCCTGGTCAAGCAATGCCTGCTCAATGGTCTGCTGTAGCATCCGAATACGCTGTTCCATGCTGGAGGCGTAATCGCGGGTTTTAGTCTTTTCTTGTGCCAGCTCATAACAAACGTTAAGCGCGGCGATGAAGACCAGTTGTTCTGTATTTGTGACTCTAGTGCGAACTTTCAGATCTTGCAACCGCTGATTCAGGTCTTCTGCTGCCTGATTTAACGCATCTCTCTGTTCAGGAGGACAATTCACCCGCAGAGAACGGCCAAAAATTTGGATATCGACTGGTTGTGCAGACATGACACCTTCCTGCTGTTTGACTGCGCGTCGCTCGCCGCCGGGCTGGGCTGCGAAGGGGCGACACTATAGCTACCCTGATTTGATGGCACAAGCCCTTTCTGGTTCACCAGGGTCCAAAGTGGTAGCATATCACGATCTTATCCTCCCAACGACGACGAATGCTATGTCTACAAATACCGATTTACCTGGCTACGCGGAACTTGGCCAGTTACTTAACCAGCAGGATGTCGGCTTAACACCTGCGGAAATGCATGGACTGATCAGCGGTATGTTGTGCGGTGGAAACAACGACAGCACCTGGCAGCCGCTGCTGCACGATCTGACCAACGAAGGGCTGGCTTTCGGGCAAAACCTGGCGCAGATGCTGCGTCAGATGCACGCCGCCACGGACATTGCGCTGGAAGACGATGGCTTTCAGTTCCAGCTTTACCTGCCGGATGGCGACGAGGTGACCGTATTTGAGCGTGCTGATGCGCTGGCAGGCTGGGTGAATCACTTCCTGCTGGGGCTGGGCGTCACGCAGCCGAAGCTCGATAAGGTTACCGGCGAAGCGGGGGAAGCCATCGACGATCTGCGTAACATCGCTCAGCTTGGTTATGACGAAGACGAAGATCAGGAAGAGCTGGAGATGTCGCTCGAAGAGATCGTGGAATACGTTCGCGTCGCAGCCCTGCTGTGCCATGACCGCTTTAACCGCCAGCCGCCAACGGCGCCGGAAGTGCAGAAGCCCACGCTACACTAATTGTTTCATCGCTTTTGAGGAGATGTCATGACACCCCAGGAATATCGTCGACGTCGCCAGGCGTTACTGGCAAAGATGGCTCCGGCAAGCGCCGCACTGATTTTCGCCGCGCCAGAAGCGCCGCGCAGCGCAGACAGCGAGTACCCGTATCGTCAGAGCAGTGATTTCTGGTACTTCACCGGCTTTAACGAGCCGGAAGCCGTGCTGCTGCTGATCAAAAGCGATGACAACCATAACCACAGCGTGCTGTTTAACCGCGTGCGCGATAAAAATGCAGAAATCTGGTTCGGACGTCGTCTCGGCCAGGACGCTGCGCCTGAAAAACTGGGCGTTGACCGCGCGCTGGCATTCGATGAGATCGACGAGCAGCTCTATCAGCTGTTAAACGGGCTGGACGTGGTGTATCACGCGCAGGGTGAATACCCGTATGCCGACACCATCGTGTTCACCGCGCTGGACAAGCTGCGTAAAGGTTCACGCCAGAACCTGGCGGCACCGGCAACCCTCACCGACTGGCGGCCGTGGGTGCATGAGATGCGCCTGTTCAAATCCGAAGAGGAGCTGGCGGTAATGCGCCGCGCCGGAGAGATCAGCGCCCTTGCACATACGCGCGCGATGGAAAAATGCCGCGCCGGCATGTACGAATATCATCTTGAAGGCGAAATCCACCACGAGTTTACCCGCCACGGCGCGCGTTACCCGGCTTACAACACCATCGTCGGCAGCGGGGAAAACGGCTGCATCCTGCATTACACCGAAAACGAAAGCGTGCTGCGCGACGGCGACCTGGTGCTGATCGATGCCGGCTGCGAATATCAGGGCTACGCCGGCGACATCACCCGCACCTTCCCGGTGAGCGGTAAGTTTTCTCCGGCGCAGCGCGCTGTCTACGACATCGTGCTCGAATCGCTGGAAACCTCTCTGACCCTGTTCCGCCCCGGCACCTCTATTCAGGACGTCACCGGCGAGGTGGTACGCATTATGGTGCGCGGCCTCGTGAAGCTTGGCATTCTGCATGGCGAGGTTGAACAGCTCATCGCGGATAACGCGCATCGCCAGTTCTTTATGCATGGCCTGGGGCACTGGCTGGGGCTGGACGTGCATGATGTCGGTGCTTATGGCGTGGATCGCTCGCGTCCGCTGGAGCCGGGTATGGTGATCACCGTGGAGCCGGGCCTGTATATCGCGCCGGACGCCGACGTACCGGCAGAGTACCGCGGGATCGGCATTCGCATCGAGGACAACATCCTTATTACGGAAACGGGTAATGAGAACCTGACCGCCAGCGTCGTGAAACATGCGGATGAGATTGAAGCGTTAATGGCGGCGGCGCGGCAGTCATGAGCGTGATTATCGCCGGCGGCGGCATGGCGGGCGCGACCCTGGCTCTTACTCTGTCGCATCTCACCAACGGTACCTTGCCGGTGCATCTGGTGGAAGCCCGTGATCCAGCCGCAGCAAGCCACCCTGGATTTGATGCTCGCGCCATCGCGCTGGCGCACGGCACCACGCAGCAGCTGGCGCGTACCGGTATCTGGCAGGCCATCGCTGACCGGGCGACGCCCATCCATAGCGTGCACGTCAGCGATCGTGGCCATGCCGGCTTCGTGACTCTTGAAGCCAAAGATTACCGTATCGATGCCTTAGGGCAGGTGGTTGAGCTGCATGACGTCGGCCAGCGCCTGTTCGCGCTGCTGCGCAAAGCACCCGGCGTCACGCTGCATTGTCCGGCCCGGGTGGCGGCGTTTGAGCGCGACCCACAGCACGTCAGCGTCACGCTGGATAACGGCGAAACCCTCAGCGCGCAGCTGCTGGTTGCCGCTGACGGTGCCCGCTCGGCGCTGGGTTCCCAGAGCGGCATTGTGCATGAAGCGCACGAGTACGATCAGGTGGCGGTGATTGCCAATGTCACTACCGCCATTCCGCATGGCGGCCGGGCGTTTGAGCGTTTCACCGAGCATGGCCCGCTGGCGCTGCTGCCGATGTCGGGCAACCGCTGCTCGCTGGTGTGGTGCCATCCGCGCGCTAAACAGCAGGCAATCCTCGACGGGAGTGACGAACAATTTTGCCTTGAGCTGCAGCGTGCCTTCGGCTGGCGGCTGGGGCGCATCGTCCATGCGGGCGCCCGCAGCGTGTATCCGCTGACGCTCACCCGCGCCCGCCGTCCCATTTCGCATCGCGTGGCGCTGGTGGGGAACGCGGCCCAGAGCCTGCATCCGATTGCTGGCCAGGGGTTTAACCTTGGCCTGCGCGACGTGATTTCACTGGCGGAGTGTCTGGCCGCCGCGCTACACGACGACGCGGACTGCGGTCGCTACACTGTATTAAGCGCCTGGCAGCAGCAGCGTCAGGCGGACAAAGCCGCGACCATCGGCATGACGGACGGTCTGGTGCACCTTTTTGCCAACCGCTGGGCACCGCTGGTGGCAGGCCGCAATCTCGGTCTGACGGCGATGGAACTGTTTACTCCAGCGCGAAACGCGCTGGCAAAGCGAACCCTTGGCTGGGTCGCACGTTAAGGAGACGAATGTGCAAAGCGTAGATGTGGCAATTGTCGGCGGGGGTATGGTCGGCCTCGCGGTTGCCTGCGGGTTGCAGGGCAGTGGCCTTCGCGTTGCGGTGCTGGAGCAACATGAGCCCGAGCCGTTAGCCGCGAACGCGCCGCCCGCGCTGCGCGTCTCGGCAATCAACGCCGCCAGCGAAACGCTGCTGGCGAAGCTCGGGGTGTGGAACGACCTGCCGCAGGGGCGTGTCAGTCCCTATCACGGCATGGAAGTGTGGGATCAGGACAGCTTCGGTCATATCGCTTTTGATGATAAATCCCTCGGCTACAGCCATCTCGGGCATATCATTGAAAATGCGGTGATCCATCAGGCGCTATGGGATAAAGCCCAGCGCTGTTCTGACGTCACGCTTATTGCTCCGGCGCAGATGCAGCAGGTTGCCTTCGGCGAGAACGACGCCTTTCTCACCCTGACCGACGGCACGATGCTGACGTCGCGGCTGGTGATTGGTGCCGACGGGGCGAACTCCTGGCTGCGCGAGCGCGCCGATATTCCGCTGACCTACTGGGATTACCGCCATCACGCTCTGGTGGCAACCATTCGCACCGACGAACCTCACGGCCAGGTGGCGCGCCAGATGTTTCACGGTGACGGCATTCTCGCTTTCCTGCCGCTGGCCGACCCGCACCTGTGCTCAATCGTCTGGTCGCTGTCGCCTGATGAAGCGCAGAAGATGCAGCAGGCCAGCGACGAAGCTTTTAATCAGGCGCTGTGCGTCGCGTTTGATAACCGCCTTGGGCTGTGCCACGTCGAGAGCGAGCGCCAGGTCTATCCGCTGGTCGGTCGCTACGCGCGGCAGTTCGCGTCTCATCGTCTGGCGCTGGTCGGCGATGCCGCCCACACCATTCATCCGCTGGCGGGCCAGGGCGTGAACCTCGGGTTTATGGATGCGGCTGAACTGATTGACGAACTGCGTCGTCTGCAGCGTCAGGGTAAAGATATTGGTCAGCACCTCTATCTGCGCCGCTACGAGCGCAGCCGCAAGCACAGCGCTGCGCTGATGCTGGCGGGCATGCAGGGGTTCCGCGAACTGTTTGCCGGCAGCAATCCGGCGAAAAAGCTGCTGCGCGATATTGGACTGAAACTTGCTGATACCCTTCCGGGTGTTAAACCGCAGCTGATCCGTCAGGCAATGGGCCTGAACGATCTGCCTGAGTGGTTACGTTAACTGCGTCACACTTTCCCTTTCCCGCCAGCGGAAAGGGAAATCCTCCTCGTTTGAAATATTCTAATTTCACCCATTTTTTCGGATTAGATTTACTCATCTGTCGTTTTTGGCAATGTAGTGAATTTTTTCCGCTTTCAACGATAAATGCTGCGTTACGCGGTGCCAGGCCGGTGAGCTCATTGTTTATCAGCTTTGTATTGCGCTAATAGCAACCGAAAACTCTGTCACGCTTTTCCGGTTTTACGGCCATAAGCTAATGTGATGACCCATTTTTACTTATGGTTAATCCCAGGCTTCGGTGATAAGTTCAGGCAAAAGGTAACGTTTGCGTCGCGGTCGGAAGTGACCGTGGCGGTGGGGTTTAACCTGGGCTTTTTTCAGGGCTGCATCCCCGTTCGTACCCGCTGACAACCCGAGGAAAAGATGGCTCAACAAACCCCTTTGTATGAACAGCACACCCTCTGCGGTGCGCGCATGGTCGATTTCCACGGCTGGATGATGCCGCTGCACTACGGCTCTCAGCTGGATGAGCATCACGCGGTGCGCCGCGATGCCGGTATGTTTGACGTCTCCCATATGACCATCGTTGACCTGCGCGGCACCCGTACCCGCGAATTCCTGCGTTTTCTGCTGGCTAACGACGTCGCTAAACTCACGGTTCCTGGCAAAGCCCTCTATACCGGTATGCTTAACGCATCCGCTGGCGTCATCGACGATCTGATCGTCTATTTCCTTACCGAAGACTATTTCCGCCTGGTGGTGAACTCCGCCACCCGGGAAAAAGATCTCGCCTGGATCGAGGAACATGCTGCCGGATATGGGGTTGAAATTACCGTGCGCGACGATCTGGCGCTGATTGCCGTTCAGGGGCCGCAGGCGAAAGAGAAAGCGGGCACGCTGTTCAGCGAGGCCCAGCGCCAGGCGGTTGACGGCATGAAACCCTTCTTTGGCGTCCAGGCCGACGATCTGTTCATCGCCACCACCGGGTATACCGGTGAAGCCGGCTATGAAATCGCGCTGCCTAATGAAAAAGCTGCCGATTTCTGGCAGGCGCTGGTCAAGGCCGGCGTACAGCCGTGCGGCCTCGGCGCGCGCGACACGCTGCGCCTGGAAGCCGGTATGAACCTGTATGGGCAGGAGATGGATGAAGGCGTATCGCCGCTCGCCGCCAATATGGGCTGGACCATCGCTTTCGAGCCTGTCGACCGTCAGTTCATCGGGCGTGAGGCGCTGGAATCTCAGCGTGAACACGGCACCGAGCAACTGGTCGGCCTGGTGATGACGGAAAAAGGCGTGCTGCGCGGTGGTTTGCCGGTGCGCTTTACCGATGCCCAGGGCAATCCGCAGGAAGGCATTATCACCAGCGGCACCTTCTCGCCCACGCTGGGTTACAGCATTGCGCTCGCCCGCGTCCCCCAGGGCATTGGCGAGACCGCAATCGTCCAGATCCGCAACCGTGAAATGCCGGTGCGCGTGACCAAACCCGTTTTCGTTCGCGCCGGAAAAGCCGTCGCGCAGTGATGTCGATATCAGGAGAAAAAAATGAGCAATGTTCCAGCAGAACTGAAATACAGCAAAGAACACGAGTGGCTGCGTAAAGAAGCCGACGGCACGTACACCGTGGGGATCACCGAGCATGCGCAGGAGCTGCTGGGTGACATGGTGTTCGTCGATCTGCCAGGCGTCGGCACGACCGTCAGCGCGGGCGACGACTGCGCGGTGGCGGAGTCCGTGAAAGCGGCTTCCGACATCTATGCACCGGTCAGCGGTGAGATTGTGGCGGTCAACGACGCCCTGGGCGATGCGCCGGAGCTGGTTAACAGCGCGCCCTATGGCGAAGGCTGGATCTTCAAGATTAAAGCCAGCGACGAGTCGCAGATTGCTGCGCTGCTGGATGCCGCGGCTTACGAAGCGCTGCTGGACGAGTAACTGCTTTCTCCCTCTTCGACGGAAGAGGGGTGGGCGGGGGCGAAACAGCACCCGCCCTTAACCTCTCCGGCTGCGAGAGGCGACCACTATTCACCGCACGTTTCAGGAACCATCGCTCATGACACAGACTTTAAGCCAGCTTGAAAACCGTGGCGCGTTTATCGACCGTCACATCGGGCCGGATGCTCAGCAACAGCAGGAGATGCTGAACACGGTTGGCGCGGATTCATTAAACGCCCTGATTGCACAGATCGTGCCGAAGGACATTCAGCTCGCCACGCCGCCGCAGGTTGGTGATGCCACCACCGAGTTTGCCGCACTGGCGGAACTGAAAGCCATCGCCGGGCTCAACAAGCGCTTTACGTCTTACATTGGCATGGGCTACACCCCGGTTCATCTCCCGCCGGTGATCCTGCGCAACATGCTGGAAAATCCGGGCTGGTACACCGCCTACACGCCGTATCAGCCGGAAGTGTCGCAGGGCCGCCTCGAAGCGCTGCTCAACTTCCAGCAGGTCACACTGGATCTGACCGGAATGGATATTGCCTCCGCCTCGCTGCTTGATGAAGCAACCGCAGCGGCGGAAGCGATGGCGATGGCTAAACGCGTCAGCAAACTGAAAAACGCCAACCGCTTCTTCGTGGCGGCAGACGTGCATCCGCAGACGCTGGATGTGGTGCGCACCCGTGCGGAAACCTTCGGCTTTGACATCATTGTCGATGACGCTGAGAAGGTGCTCGATCATCAGGACGTGTTCGGCGTGCTGCTCCAGCAGGTTGGCACTACCGGCGAGGTCCACGACTACAGCACGCTGATTAACGAGCTGAAAGCGCGCAGCGTGATCGTCAGCGTGGCTGCCGACTTTATGGCGCTGGTGATGTTAACCGCACCGGGCAAACAGGGCGCGGACATTGTCTTTGGCTCCGCGCAGCGCTTTGGCGTCCCGATGGGCTACGGCGGCCCGCATGCGGCGTTCTTCGGCGCCAAAGATGAATTCAAGCGCTCGATGCCGGGACGCATTATCGGCGTATCCCGCGACGCGGCGGGTAACACCGCGCTGCGTATGGCGATGCAGACCCGCGAACAGCACATTCGCCGCGAGAAAGCCAACTCCAACATCTGTACCTCCCAGGTGCTGCTGGCCAATATCGCCAGCCTCTATGCGGTGTTCCACGGTCCGGAAGGGCTGAAGCGTATCGCCAGCCGTATTCATCGCTTTACTGATATTCTGGCGGCGGGCCTGCAAAAGGGCGGCCTGAAGCTGCGTCACGCGCACTGGTTCGATACCCTGTGTGTGGAAGCAACGGACAAAGCCGCAGTGCTGGCGCGCGCCGACGCCGCGCAGATCAACCTGCGCAGCGACGTGCTTAACGCGGTTGGCATCACCCTGAATGAAACCACCACCCGCGACGATATCGCGGTTCTGTTCAACGTGCTGCTGGGTGACGATCACGGCCTGGACATCGACGGCCTGGATAAAGAGGTGGCGCTCGACAGCCGCTCTGTTCCACAGGCGATGCTGCGCGATGACGCGATCCTGACGCATCCGGTGTTCAATCGCTACCACAGCGAAACCGAAATGATGCGCTACATGCACAGCCTTGAGCGTAAGGATCTGGCGCTGAATCAGGCGATGATCCCGCTCGGCTCCTGCACCATGAAACTGAATGCCGCCGCGGAAATGATCCCGATCACCTGGCCGGAATTTGCTGAACTGCACCCGTTCTGCCCGGCGGATCAGGCGGAAGGCTATCATCAGATGATCGGTCAGCTCTCTGACTGGCTGGTGAAGCTCACCGGATACGATGCCCTCTGCATGCAGCCGAACTCCGGCGCTCAGGGCGAGTACGCCGGCCTGCTGGCTATTCGCCGCTATCATGAAAGCCGCAATGAAGGTCACCGTGACATCTGCCTGATCCCGAGTTCCGCACACGGCACTAACCCGGCGTCGGCCCAGATGGCGAGCATGCAGGTTGTAGTGGTGGCCTGTGATAAGCAGGGCAACATCGACCTGACCGATCTGCGCGCGAAGGCCGAACAGGCCGGGGATAAGCTGTCGTGCATTATGGTGACCTATCCGTCCACCCACGGCGTGTATGAAGAAACCATCCGGGAAGTGTGCGACATCGTGCATCAGTACGGCGGCCAGGTTTACCTGGATGGCGCCAACATGAATGCTCAGGTCGGCATCACCACGCCGGGCTACATCGGCGCAGACGTGTCGCACCTCAACCTGCACAAAACCTTCTGCATTCCGCACGGCGGCGGCGGCCCGGGCATGGGGCCGATTGGCGTCAAAGCGCATCTGGCACCGTTCGTACCAGGTCACAGCGTGGTGCAAATTGAAGGGATGCTCACCCGTCAGGGCGCGGTATCCGCCGCGCCGTTTGGCAGCGCCTCTATCCTGCCGATCAGCTGGATGTATATCCGCATGATGGGCGCGGAAGGGCTGAAAAAGGCAAGCCAGGTGGCCATCCTCAACGCCAACTACATTGCCAGCCGCCTGCAGTCGGCTTATCCGGTACTCTATACCGGCCGCGATGGTCGTGTGGCGCACGAATGCATCCTCGATATTCGCCCGCTCAAGGAAGCGACCGGTATCAGCGAGCTGGATATCGCCAAGCGCCTGATCGATTACGGCTTCCACGCCCCGACCATGTCGTTCCCGGTGGCGGGTACGCTGATGGTGGAGCCGACGGAATCCGAAAGTAAGGTTGAGCTGGATCGCTTTATCGATGCGATGCTGGCGATCCGTACCGAGATCGATCGCGTAGCAAAAGGCGAATGGCCGGCGGAAGACAACCCGCTGGTGAACGCGCCGCATACGCAGAAAGAGCTGGTCGGCGAGTGGGATCACCGCTATACCCGCGAACTGGCTGCCTTCCCGGCAGGCTTTGACAACAAATACTGGCCGACCGTAAAACGCCTCGACGACGTGTACGGGGATCGCAATCTGTTCTGCTCCTGTGTGCCGATGAGCGAATACCAGTAATCACTATCCTGTTGTAATCTGAGGGCACTTCGGTGCCCTTTTTGTTTATGGAGAAAATGATGGCTGTTGCACTGGTAACCGGTGGAAGCCGGGGAATTGGACGCGCGACCTCGCTGCTGCTGGCGCAGGAAGGATACAGCGTGGTGGTGAACTACCACACTAACGCAGAGGCTGCGCAGGCGGTGGTTAATGACATTCGGCTCGCGGGAGGGACGGCGGAGGCAATCAGGGCGGATGTGTCGGACGAGGCGCAGGTAGTGACGATGTTCGAACAGATCGATCGCTTTCTCGGCCCGGTAGATGCCCTGGTGAATAATGCCGGCATTCTGTTTCAGCAGGCCCGTCTGGAGACGCTGACCGCGGCGCGCATCAATCAGGTGCTGACCACGAACGTCACCAGCTATTTCCTGTGCTGTCGCGAAGCGGTGAAGCGCATGGCGCACCAGCACGGCGGCAACGGTGGGGCGATCGTTAACGTCTCGTCCGCCGCCTCGCGTCTCGGCGCGCCGGGTGAATATGTGGATTATGCCGCCTCGAAAGGTGCCGTGGACTCTATGACGACCGGCCTGGCCCTGGAAGTGGCAGGGCAGGGGATCCGCGTGAACGGCGTGCGGCCAGGATTTATTTATACCGAAATGCACGCTTCGGGCGGCGAGCCGGGGCGCGTGGATCGGGTAAAAACCGCGATTCCGATGCAGCGTGGCGGCCAGCCGGAAGAGGTGGCCCAGGCGATTGCCTGGCTGCTCAGCGATAAAGCCTCTTACGTGACCGGGAGCTTTATTGATATGGCTGGCGGGAAGTAATGACATCCTCCCCCTGTGACAGGGGGAGGGAGAGGATTCAGAGCTGCTCGCCGTTGCTGGCGATCACCTCTTTGTACCAGTTGAAGCTCTTCTTGCGTGAACGTGACATATCGCCGGTCCCGTCGTCATGCTTGTTCACGTAGATAAAGCCATAGCGCTTGCTGTACTGCCCGGTGGTGAAGGAAACGCAGTCAATGCAGCCCCACGGGGTATAGCCCATCAGATCCACGCCATCATACGTGACCGCCTTCATCATCTCTTCTACGTGGGAACGCAGATAGTCGATGCGGTAGTCATCGTTGATGCTGCCGTCGTCTTCCACTTTGTCATAGGCACCAAAGCCGTTTTCAACGATAAACAGTGGCTTTTGATAGCGCTCGTAAAGTTCGCACAGCGCGTAGCGCAGGCCAACCGGGTCAATCTGCCAGCCCCAGTCGGAGGCTTTTACGTGCGGGTTCGGCACGCTGCCCTGGAAACCGGAAAGCGCATCGCCGGAACCGCCTTCGGCTTTTACCGCGTTGGTCATGTAGTAGCTAAAGCCGAGGTAGTCGCAGCAGCCTTCACGCAGGATCTGCTCGTCGCCCTCTTCCATTTTGATCGTAAACCCGCGACGCTCCCACTCGTTCAGCACGTAGGTCGGGTAGTAGCCGCGCAGCTGCACGTCGGTAAAGACATAGCGTTCGCGCATGGATTCCTGAGCGAACATTACGTCTTCCGGCTTACAGGAGAATGGATAGAGCGGCACCATTGCCAGCATGCAGCCGATTTTCATCTCCGGATTGATGCGGTGACCAATCTTCACCGCCTGGGCGCTGGCGACGAACTGGTGGTGCAGCACCTGGTACATCACCTCTTCCGGGTTGTCGTGCTCGGTGTAGACCACGCCGGAGCAGCAGTAACCAAACAGCGGCGCGCGCCAGTTACGCTGGTTGTTGATCTCGTTAAAGGTCATCCAGTACTTAACTTTGTTCTTGTAGCGCTCGAATACCACTTCGGCGAAGCGCACAAAGAAATCGACCACTTTGCGGTTGGTCCAGCCGCCGTACTCCTGCACCAGGTGCAGCGGCATTTCGAAGTGAGAGAGGGTGATGACCGGTTCGATGTTGTACTTCAGCAGTTCATCGAACATATCGTCGTAGAATTTCAGCCCCTCTTCGTTTGGCTGGGTTTCATTCCCTTTCGGGAAGATGCGCGTCCAGGCAATGGAGGTGCGGAAGCATTTGAAGCCCATCTCGGCGAACAGCTTGATGTCTTCTTTGTAGTGGCCGTGGAAGTCGATAGCCTCATGGTTCGGATAGTATTTTCCTGGCTCTACGCGCTCGGTGATGACGCGCGGCACGCCGTGAGCGCCCCCGGTCAGTACGTCACAGATGCTCGGGCCTTTGCCGCCCTTATCCCAACCGCCTTCAACCTGATGTGCAGCAACCGCGCCGCCCCATAAAAAATCTTTCGGTAATGTCAGCTTTTTCATATTTCATTGTCTCGTTGTCGGTTGGTAAATAAATGTCAGTAAAACAATTACTACCGGGCCTTTAATAACGTCTGCCAACGAGTCTAACAAAGGAAGATGAAAAGTCACGATATAACAAATAACGCAGCCGGTGATTTGTTACACCCAAAAAACAATATGTTTTTTATCCCAGTCGCCGTGCCAGTTTACGCCCCAGGGATTCAAGAATATAAATTACCGGGATTTGCGTGGTGATGTCATAGACGCCCGCAATGCGCATGGGCTGCACATGCCAGGAGAGATTGAAGTCGGCAAGCTTAGCCAGTGAGGAGTTTTCATGGCTGGTGACGGAGAGCACCTTGCAGCGGTGCAGGCTGAACTGGCTGGCGAAGCGCAGGATCTCTTCGGTTTCGCCGGAAACGGAAAGCACGATAGCCAGCGCATTTTTCGCCATGTCGCTGGTAACCGGAAAATAAGGGTCATCAATATGGTTGCTGAATTTTCCGACATTGGAGAAAAAGCGCGCGCCATATTTCGCCAGTGCTCCTGAGGTGCCCGCGCCGACAAATATAATACGTTCCGATTGCAGGATAATATTTACCGCATTATCCAGTAAATTATCAAATTCTTCGTTATTTACGCTCCGGAAAAAGCTCATTATCTCGCTGGCACCGAAATTCGCCTGCTGCGGTTCATTCTGTTCTAAATATAATTTAAAACGCACGCGAAACTCGGAATAGCCTTCGCAATTGAGCTTGCGGCAGAAGCGCAGCACCGTGGTGGTGGAGACACCCGCTTCGTCCGCCAGTTCGCGAATGGTCATGTACATCACTTTGTCAGGGTTCTTGATGACATAGTTGTAGACCATCATTTCAAGATTATTCAGGCTGGCAATAGCGGAGTGGGTAAACATGGTCACAGTGCTGGTATCCCTTATTAAGCGCGCCTGTAGATTACCAGACGATGTATTACTGCAACCATCCCTTTTCATGGCTGCTGATGAATGAATCGCCCTGAGGCGCACGGCTATTCCGACCCCGCCACCGGTCCGACCTGACCCTGTCGCCAGTTCTGAATTGCGCAGGCCAAATATATTTCAGCTAACAGGTGTTCACTGAAATCATTCTCAGTTACGCTAGTGATGCTGAACTTTTAGTCGTTTTTCAGGAGTTGCATCATGGTTCATCAACCCTCCATCAAACAGGGATATTCACTGGCTGAGGAAATCGCCAACAGCATTAGCCACGGCATCGGGCTGGTGTTCGGCATTGTCGGGCTTGTGCTGCTGCTGGTCCAGGCCACGGACGCCAATGCCAACGCAACCGCAATTGTCAGCTACAGCCTCTATGGCGGCAGTATGATTTTGCTGTTTCTTGCTTCGACGCTCTACCACGCTATTCCCCATGCGCGGGCGAAAATCTGGCTGAAAAAGTTCGACCACTGCGCTATCTACCTGTTGATAGCGGGTACCTATACGCCATTTTTGCTGGTGGGGCTTAACTCGCCGCTGGCGAAAGGGCTGATGATTGTCATCTGGAGCCTCGCGCTGCTGGGTATCCTGTTTAAGCTTACTTTCGCCCATCGCTTCAAGGTGTTATCGCTGGTGACCTATCTGGCGATGGGATGGCTGTCGCTGGTGGTGATTTACCAGATGGTGATCAAACTGGCACCGGCCAGCGTGACGCTGCTTGCCGCTGGCGGCATCGTGTATTCGCTGGGGGTGATCTTTTACGTCTGTAAACGCATCCCCTATAACCACGCAATCTGGCACGGCTTTGTGCTTGGCGGGAGCGTCTGCCACTTCCTGGCTATCTATCTGTACATCGGTCAGGTGTAGCATGCAGGTGCGGCAAACGCTGCCGCACCTGAAAGGCTTTTACGCGTCGAGAGAGTAAGGCAGCGGTTCGATAGACAGGGTATGCGCAGCGTCATCGCGAACGCGGAATACGCTTCCGGCTTCCATATCGTTATTCATCACCACCTGCACCAGCACGCGCCCGTCGTCAAGCTGGGCCGCCGCCAGTATCGTCCCGGTCCGGCGCCAGTTTTCACCCATCTGCATTTCCAGATCTTCGCCCGGCTGTGGAACGCGGCTCGCCTGGCCGGCAAGGAACCAGAGCGCGCGTTTGTTCGCACCGCGGAATTTGGCGCGTGCGACCATCTCCTGCCCGGTGTAGCAGCCTTTTTTGAAGCTGATACCGCCCAGCGCCTGGAGGTTAGTGGCCTGAGGAATAAACTGCGCGCTGTTTTCCGGTTCGATTACCGGAATGCCCGCTTCAATATCCAGCGCCAGCCACTGCTGGCTATTGTTAAGCTGCGCTTCGCCCTGCAGCTTTTCTGTTAATTCCTGCACCTGTGCAGGTGTGGTGACCAGCAGAAAACGTTCAGCAGGCATACCGAACCACAGCAGTGTGGTATCACCTTCGCGTACTACCTGGTTCTGCTCATCCGGCAGGGTAGTGAACAGGCCAGCAAGCGCAGCGCGCGCCTGGAATCCTGCGACGCCAAGCAGTACGCGACTGTCGTCCGGAACGATAGTGACTTTTGAGAAAACGGCATATTTCTTCAGCTCAGTCAGCTGCGCGTCGCGCAGGCTGCGGCGCAGGATCCACGCATAGCCTTCACCATCGCGGAACAGACGTAAATTACTCCACATCTTCCCTTTGGCGTCGCAGTGCGCGGCGAGCAGATGCTGGTTATCAGCCAGCGCGGCGACATCGGTCGTAACCTGGCCCTGAAGGTATTTTTCGCTTTCAGCGCCGGTGATGGTGGCGAGCGCCCAGTCATCCAGCGAGATCAGCGTAAGCGGCAGGCGCGCCGAGGCAGCGGGCTGACGCGGAGGAAACGGTGTAGATGCCATAACTAAGTCCCGAATGTCACTTCGCAATGTAAATGAAACCTAATGGTAAAAGAGCTGCCAGCCTTTGCAAGCGCTTTAAGAGGGCCATTTGTGCGGTAAACACAGCTTTGCGAAGCGCTACGAAGGATTTTTTGTAACTTGCATTCGCGGGAAAATTTTCAGGAAAACGCCTCGTAATTCAAAACAATCCCGTGATGGCGTGGTCAAAAACACGATACACTAGTCGCCGTACCTTATTTCCGGCTAACACAGGAATATAAAGATGGATATTACAAATAAAGCGCGAATTCACTGGGCGTGCCGTCGCGGAATGCGGGAGCTGGATATTTCTGTCATGCCCTTTTTTGAGCATGAATACGACTCGCTGAGCGATGATGATAAACGGCTTTTCGTTCGCCTTCTTGAGTGTGACGACCCTGATTTGTTTAACTGGCTGATGAATCACGGTAAGCCTGCGGACGCCGAGTTAGAGCGGATGGTGCTGTTAATCCAGAAACGGAATCAGGAACGTGGTCCTGTGGCACTCTGATTTACGCGTTTCATGGCGCTCGCAGTGGCTCTCTTTACTGCTTCATGGCGTTGTGGCAGCGATCGTATTGTTCGTCCCCTGGCCGCTGAGCTATACCCCCGTCTGGATGCTGCTTCTCTCCCTGGTGGTGTTTGATTGCGTCCGCAGTCAGCGCCGCATTAATGCGCGTCAGGGCGAAGTTAAGCTGCTAATGGAGAACCGATTTAAGTGGCAGGGCGCAGAATGGGAAATCGTCGGTGAGCCCTGGACAATCCAGAGCGGCATGATGCTGCGTTTGCGTAAGCCGGGTAAACGGCGGTGCAAACATTTATGGCTGGCGGCAGACAGCATGGATGATCGGGAGTGGCGCAACCTGCGCAGGCTGATTTTGCAAACGCCGACGCGCAGCCATTATTAATGTTGTGTGGTATGGCCGGGAACAACAGCAGGCGAGTGGTCGCTGCTGCTCAGGAGAAACGCTCCGCCATTTCGCCAAGGATTTGCTCGCACCAGGCCTGAATACGCTCATCGCTCAGGTCGTACTGGTTGGTTTCATCCAGCGCCAGGCCTACAAACAGCTGACCATTCGCGATAACAGGTTTCTGGCTAGTGAACTCATATCCTTCGGTTGGCCAGTAACCAATGAAGGTTGCACCGCGCGGCGTCAGTTTGTCGTGCAGCATGCCAAGCGCATCAAGGAACCATTCGCCGTAGCCCAGCTGGTCGCCCATGCCGTAAAGCGCAACGATTTTGCCGTTGAGGTTGATGTCATCAAGCTGGTCCCAGATGGCTTCCCAGTCTTCCTGAAGCTCACCAAAATCCCAGGTGGGAATACCTAAAATCAGCACGTCGTACTGCGTCATCAGCGATGGAGCATCATCTTTCAGGTTATGAAGCGTAACCAGTTCCGGGCCAATAATGTCGCGAATTTTCTCGGCAGCCATTTCGGTGTAACAGGTGCTGGAACCATAAAAAAGACCAATGTTCATAACGATAACGTCTCATCTCATTCTGTACTGAGCGGCTAGTGTATCAGAATCGCGGCGCAATCAGGCATAATGCCGCAACGGCAGTTATCGGGAGGTTACCGTGGAGCAGGACATTGCTCGCATTGAACAGTTTCTGGACATGCTCTGGCTTGAGCGCAATCTCTCTGAGAACACGCTTCAGGCTTACCGCCGCGATCTAAAAAGCCTGGTTGAGTGGCTGGATCGTCACGGCCTCACGCTTGAAACGGCGCAGGCCTCTGACCTGCAGGCGCTGCTCGCCGAGCGCGTAGAAGGCGGCTATAAAGCGACAAGCTCTGCCAGAATGCTTAGCGCCGTGCGCCGTCTGTTTCAGCATCTGTACCGCGAGAAAGTGCGCCCCGACGATCCGAGCGCCATGCTGGCGTCGCCCAAACTCCCCCAGCGTCTTCCGAAAGATCTCAGCGAAGCGCAGGTTGACCGCCTGCTGCAGGCACCGGTAGTTGACCAGCCGGTGGAATTACGGGATAAAGCGATGCTTGAGGTGCTCTATGCTACCGGCCTGCGAGTCTCAGAGCTGGTCGGCTTAACCATGAGCGATATCAGTCTGCGGCAGGGCGTGGTCAGAGTGCTGGGTAAAGGTAACAAAGAGCGCCTGGTGCCGCTGGGTGAAGAAGCCGTGTACTGGGTTGAGCACTACCTCACGCACGGGCGTCACTGGTTGCTGAACGGGCAGTCTAACGACGTGCTGTTTCCCAGCAAGCGCGCGCAGCAGATGACGCGCCAGACGTTCTGGCATCGCATTAAGCATTACGCCACGCAGGCTGGCATTGACAGTGAGAAGCTGTCGCCGCACGTTTTGCGCCATGCATTTGCGACCCATTTGTTGAATCATGGTGCCGATCTTCGCGTGGTACAGATGCTGCTGGGACATAGCGATCTGTCCACCACACAAATTTATACTCACGTTGCAACCGAGCGCTTACGGCAGCTCCATCAACAGCACCACCCGCGGGCGTGAGTGCCATACATACAGGTTAAGGAATGATTATGAATAAAGGTATCGTGCTGTTTTCTCTGCTCGCCGCGTCGCTCTCCACCTTTACCGCGCAAGCAGATGACGCCGCAATTGAAGCCTCTCTGGCAAAGCTGGGGGTGAAAAGTGAGTCCATTCAGCCAGCCCCGGTTGCCGGGATGAAAAGCGTGTTGACCAACAGCGGCGTGCTGTATGTCACTGACGACGGTAAACACATTATCCAGGGGCCGCTCTACGACGTCAGCGGCGCGCAGCCGGTTAACGTCACCAATAAAATGCTGATGACCCGTCTTAACGCGCTCGAAAAAGAGATGATCGTGTACAAGGCGGCGAAAGAGCAGCACGTTATCACCGTGTTTACTGACATCACCTGCGGTTACTGCCATAAGCTTCATGAAGAGATGAAGGACTATAACGCGCTGGGTATCACCGTGCGTTACCTGGCCTTCCCACGTCAGGGGCCGCAGAGCGAAGCCGAAAAAGGCATGCAGGCCATCTGGTGTGCTAAAGACCGCAACAAAGCCTTTGATGCTGCGATGAAAAATGGCGAAGTGCCGTCTGCGAGCTGCGACGTCAACATTGCTAAGCACTATGCGCTGGGCGTGCAGTTTGGTGTGCAGGGTACACCAGCCCTGGTGCTGAACGACGGCTATGTTGTGCCGGGTTACCAGGGGCCAAAAGAGCTGAAAGCGCTGCTGGATGAACACAAGAAACAGGCACAATAACGGGTGAAACAGCAAACACAGCTCCGCCGCAGAACGGTGGACGACACGGCGCAGTTGCCGGCTGAGCTATCGCCGCTGCTGCGTCGTCTGTATGCCAGCCGCGGCGTCAAAAGCGCCGCCGATCTGGAGCGCAGCGTGAAGGGGATGCTGCCCTGGCAGCAGCTGGCCGGTGTGGATACAGCGGTCGCTATTCTCTTTGATGCGTTGCGTGAAAACCTGCGCATTATTGTTGTCGGCGACTTCGACGCCGATGGCGCGACCAGCACTGCTCTGAGCGTTCTGGCCTTGCGCAGCCTGGGGGCTGGCAATGTCGATTATCTGGTGCCGAATCGCTTTGACGATGGCTACGGGTTAAGCCCGGAAGTTGTCGATCAGGCACATGCGCGCGGTGCGCAACTGATCCTCACGGTTGATAACGGTATTTCGTCGCACAGCGGCGTAGCGCGGGCGCATGAGCTTGGCATTCCGGTAGTGATTACCGACCACCATTTGCCGGGTGAGGTGCTGCCGCCAGCAGAAGCCATTATCAATCCCAATCTCGCCAACTGCGCGTTTCCGTCGAAATGCCTCGCCGGGGTTGGCGTCGCGTTTTACCTGATGCTGGCGCTGCGCGCCCATTTGCGTGAGGCCGGCTGGTTTGAACAGCAGGGCATCGCGATGCCGAATCTGGCTGAGCATCTGGATCTGGTAGCGCTGGGTACGGTAGCAGACGTGGTGCCGCTGGATGCCAACAACCGCATTCTCATCTGGCAGGGGCTGAGCCGCATTCGCGCCGGAAGGTGCCGTCCGGGGATCCGTGCGCTGCTTGAGATTGCCAACCGCGATGCGCAAAAGCTCGCCGCCAGCGATCTCGGCTTCGCGCTCGGTCCGCGCCTGAACGCAGCGGGTCGTCTGGACGATATGTCTGTTGGGGTTGCGTTGCTGATGTGTAATGACATCGTGCAGGCGCGCATGCTGGCAAGCGAACTTGATGCGCTCAACCAGACCCGCAAAGAGATTGAGCAGGGGATGCAGGCGGAAGCGCTGACCCTCTGCGATCAGCTGGAACGTAGCGGGGAAGCACTGCCTGGTGGGATCGCTATCTATCACCCTGAGTGGCACCAGGGCGTAGTCGGTATTCTGGCCTCGCGTATCAAAGAGCGTTTCCATCGTCCGGTCATTGCTTTCGCTCCGGCCGGCGACGGTACGCTTAAAGGTTCAGGGCGCTCAATCCAGGGGCTGCATATGCGCGATGCGCTGGAGCGGCTGGATACGCTCTATCCTGGCATGATGCTGAAGTTTGGCGGACACGCCATGGCTGCGGGCCTGTCGCTGCAGAGCGATCGCTTTGAGGAGTTTCAGCAGCGCTTCGCCGCGCTGGTGGGCGAATGGCTCGATCCGGCGCTGCTGCAGGGCGAAATCTGGTCTGACGGCGCGCTTCAACCGCAGGAGATGACGCTTGACGTGGCAGAGATGCTGCGTGATGCCGGTCCGTGGGGGCAAATGTTCCCGGAACCGCTGTTCGACGGACGTTTTCGCGTGCTGCAGCAGCGGCTGGTGGGTGAGCGCCATCTCAAGCTGATGCTGGAGCCGGTCGGTGGCGGCCCGTTGCTGGACGGTATCGCCTTTAATATCGATACCGCCTGCTGGCCGGACAACGGGGTACGCGAGGTAGAAATTGCCTATAAGCTTGATGTAAATGAGTTTCGCGGTAACCGCAGCGTTCAGCTGATTATCGACAACATCTGGCCGCTCTGAGGCCATAATCGCTATAAAAAGCGGCATGAATCCGGTAAACTTTTGCCCTTATGCCGCATTTTGACTAGCCAACTTAAAGATCCGCAAACCATGTTTGAAATTAATCCGGTAAAAAACCGCATTCAGGACCTCACGGAGCGCTCTGACGTTCTTAGGGGGTATCTTTGACTACGATGCTAAGAAAGAACGCCTCGAAGAAGTAAACGCTGAGCTTGAGCAGCCGGACGTCTGGAACGAACCAGAACGTGCACAGGCGCTCGGTAAAGAGCGCTCCTCGCTGGAAGCCATTGTTGAAACCCTCGATCAGATGACGCAGGGGCTGGATGACGTTTCCGGCTTGCTGGAACTGGCGATTGAAGCTGACGACGAAGAGACCTTCAACGAAGCCGTCGTCGAACTGGATCAGCTGGAGCAGAAGCTGGCGCAGCTTGAGTTCCGCCGTATGTTCTCCGGTGAGTATGACAGCGCCGACTGCTACATCGATATTCAGGCAGGCTCAGGCGGCACCGAAGCGCAGGACTGGGCAAGCATGCTGATGCGCATGTATCTGCGTTGGGCGGAAGCGCGCGGCTTCAAGACCGAAATTATCGAAGAGTCTGAAGGCGAAGTCGCCGGTATCAAATCCGTGACCATCCGCATTCAGGGCGAGTATGCCTTCGGCTGGCTGCGTACCGAAACCGGCGTGCATCGTCTGGTGCGTAAAAGCCCGTTCGACTCCGGTGGCCGTCGTCATACCTCCTTCAGCTCCGCGTTTGTCTATCCGGAAGTGGATGAAGATATCGATATCGAAATCAATCCGGCGGATCTGCGTATCGACGTTTACCGCGCTTCCGGTGCGGGCGGTCAGCACGTTAACCGTACTGAATCCGCAGTGCGTATTACGCACATTCCAACCGGTACCGTGACCCAGTGTCAGAACGACCGTTCCCAGCATAAGAACAAAGATCAGGCCATGAAGCAGATGAAAGCAAAGCTTTATGAGCTGGAAATGCAGAAGAAAAATGCTGAGAAACAGGCGCTGGAAGACAACAAATCCGATATCGGCTGGGGTAGCCAGATCCGTTCTTACGTTCTTGATGATTCCCGCATCAAGGATCTGCGTACCGGCGTTGAAACCCGCAACACGCAGGCGGTGCTGGACGGCGATCTGGACAAATTCATTGAAGCAAGTTTGAAAGCAGGGTTATGAGGAACCAACATGTCTGAACAACAATCACAAGGCGTCGACGCAGCAGCAGATCTTAATAACGAGCTGAAAGCACGCCGTGAGAAGCTGGCAGCGCTGCGTGAACAGGGCGTCGCGTTTCCGAACGACTTCCGTCGCGATCGTACCTCTGACCAACTGCATGCTGAATTTGACGGCAAAGAGAATGAAGAACTGGAAGCGCTGAACGTTGAAGTGGCGGTCGCTGGTCGTATGATGACCCGTCGCATCATGGGTAAAGCATCCTTCATCACGCTGCAGGACGTGGGCGGACGCATCCAGCTTTACGTCTCGCGCGACGATCTGCCGGAAGGCATCTATAACGAGCAGTTCAAGAAGTGGGATCTCGGGGATATCCTGGGTGCGCGCGGTAAGCTGTTCAAAACCAAGACCGGCGAGCTGTCTATCCACTGCACCGAGCTGCGTCTGCTGACCAAAGCCCTGCGCCCGCTGCCGGATAAATTCCACGGCCTGCAGGATCAGGAAGCGCGCTATCGCCAGCGCTATCTGGACCTCATCTCGAATGATGAGTCCCGCAAAACCTTCAAAATCCGCTCGCAGATTATGGCCGGTATCCGCCAGTTCATGGTGAACCGCGACTTTATGGAAGTGGAAACGCCGATGATGCAGGTGATCCCGGGCGGTGCGTCCGCGCGTCCGTTCATCACCCATCACAATGCACTGGACCTGGACATGTACCTGCGTATCGCGCCGGAGCTGTACCTGAAGCGTCTGGTGGTGGGCGGGTTCGATCGCGTGTTCGAAATCAACCGTAACTTCCGTAATGAAGGCATTTCAGTGCGCCATAACCCAGAGTTCACCATGATGGAACTCTATATGGCCTACGCGGATTACAAAGATCTGATCGAGCTGACCGAGTCCCTGTTCCGCACCCTGGCTCAGGACGTGCTGGGTACAACCGAAGTGCCTTACGGCGATTACCTGTTTGATTTCGGTAAGCCGTTTGAAAAGCTGACCATGCGCGAAGCCATCAAGAAATATCGTCCGGAAACCGAGATGGCAGAGCTGGATAACTTCGACTCTGCGAAAGCGATCGCGGAAAGCATCGGTATTAAGGTTGAGAAGAGCTGGGGTCTGGGCCGTATCGTGACCGAGATCTTCGAAGAGGTTGCGGAAGCCCATCTGATCCAGCCGACCTTCATTACCGAATATCCGGCTGAAGTGTCGCCGCTGGCGCGCCGCAATGACGAAAACCCTGAAATCACCGATCGCTTTGAGTTCTTCATCGGTGGTCGCGAAATCGGTAACGGCTTCTCCGAGCTTAACGATGCTGAAGATCAGGCGCAGCGCTTCCAGGATCAGGTTGATGCGAAAGCGGCCGGTGACGACGAAGCGATGTTCTACGATGAAGATTACGTCACCTCGCTTGAGCATGGTCTGCCGCCAACCGCAGGCCTGGGTATCGGGATTGACCGTATGGTGATGCTGTTCACTAACAGCCATACCATTCGTGATGTGATCCTGTTCCCGGCAATGCGCCCGGTGAAGTAAGCCCTGGCAATAACAGAAACCGCGCGCACGCGCGGTTTTTTTTTGCTCTGTTTGGGCGATTGAACAGATGCTGATAATATAAGCTGTCAGAATAATCAGTGAATTAGCGTAGAGGATGTGATTTGAGTTTGGGTGGCCAGTTAACAGGATGGGGCGCGGCGGTATGTCTGAGCCTGACGCTTTTTATCGCAGGCTGCTCCGGCAGTAAATCGCCAGACTATGGCACCTTCAGCGGCTCGGTCTATACCGTCAAGCGCGGCGATACCCTTTACCGGATTTCGCGCATGACCAACACCAGCGTGGCAACCCTGGCAAGAATGAACGGTATTTCGGCGCCGTACACGCTCCAGGTCGGGCAAAAAGTCAGAGTCAAAGGCAGCGGTAGTGCAAAAAGCACGGCAACGGCCCGCGCCACTCCGGCAAAATCCCGCGCCTCCTCTACAGTCGCGAAATCAGCCGCCCCACCGGTCGGTCAGCGCTGCTGGCGCTGGCCTGCGTCGGGCAAAGTCATCATGCCGTTCTCTGATGCTGACGGCGGAAATAAAGGTATCGATATTGCAGGGCAGCGCGGGCAGGCCATCTATGCCGCTGGCGCAGGACGTGTGGTTTACGTCGGCAGTCAGCTGCGTGGGTATGGCAACCTCATTATGATCAAACACGGTGAGGACTACATTACCGCTTATGCTCATAACGATACGACCCAGGTAAATAACGGTCAGCAGGTCAAAGCCGGGCAGAAGATTGCCACCATGGGGAATACCGGGGCTGATTCAGTTCGGCTGCATTTCCAGATCCGCTATCGCGCCACGGCAATTGACCCACAGCGTTACCTGCCGCCGCCGGGGCGCTCGCCCTCCTGTTAAGGGCTGAGCAAACGCTGATTTATCCATCAGTTAGCGTGCGTAAGGGTTGCCTAAAGGCACTGAAGGTCTATAATCCCTTACGCACCTGATGCGGGCGTAGTTCAATGGTAGAACGAGAGCTTCCCAAGCTCTATACGAGGGTTCGATTCCCTTCGCCCGCTCCAGTCTCTCTGCGTTACAGATAAACCTCACACCATTTCCTGCAGCGACTGAGCGGCATTGCGTTATCCCTTTCATTAAATAGTTGAATGATTTATACGCCCTGACTTCCGTAATTTATATTCCTGACAAATAATCACATAATTAGTATTTATGTTATCAGTGCGCGATATATTAATTCAGGCTGCGAATGATTTCTTAATGCGTATTTTTAAGAAAGAACCAGTAAATTCAATTAATGTTTTACTATAAGCTTAGCGGGTTCATCTGTCCCATAGAGGTTACTCACTGCGGCAGATCGCGAGGCGTAGCGTAAATAATTGGGTATATTTCCTTTTGTGATATTTTGCAACCCTGCACCGATCTGCTCCTTTTTTGTCTGGCACTGGGTTAATACTATCCGTAACAGGCATCTTAAAAGAGATGAGTTTCCATAAGAAGTGCCGCCCATTGCTATCAGGAATAATAGTTATGTTGCAGATCGTTATTGTCAGTGATAACGCCTACTTTGAAGTAGGTCTGCGTAATATTTTGCTCAAAATGAGCCCGCGTGAGGCTCCGGGTGAAACGTCAGCATTACCCTTTACGCTCAGGCATAGTGAATTTCCCGCGCCGGATATAATATTCAGGGATTTTATGGTTACCATTAATATCAAGGATTATAAGAATGGTCGTAATGCTCATACTGAACCAGAGCGTGACCGCACCATTCATATACCTTTTATTTGTAAAGCGCAGGAAATGAGCGAAACAGAGGAGAAAATCAGAAAAATAATCCTTATCGCCAGTAACGGTTACAATACCCGAACCCGAACCGATATTTACAAAGCGGCAGGCCTCAAGCGCTATCTCCAGCTCTCGGCCACAGAAAACGTCATTATGGTATTGACCGGGCAGGGTAACGATACCAGCGAGATTTCGCGTTTGCTGCACCGCTCCGAACGTACAGTCGGGGCGCACTGCCGCAATGCCATCAAAAAAATGGGTATGGAAAATCGGCTCGAATTTTACAAGTATGCCGCTTATATTGCGAGATATGGTCGGAGCGACGAAATCACGCTCTGCCTGTAAAAAAGGGCCAGCTGGCCCTTTTTATATTATGGCTTTACGGCAGCGTCGCTTCGGGATTGAAGCTGTTAATTACCTGAACGTAGTGTTTACGCTGATGTTCAGTAAATTCGCTTTCCGAACGCAGCGTAAAAATGATCAGGCCTCGCGTTACCGGATTAGCGATGCGATGGCGCGGTAAGCGAATTATCGACTGTACCTGACGCACGGTTTTACCATCCTGCAGAAAACTGTTCGCGATTTGAATTACTGGCAGACGTGCCGGACCGATTTCATGCGTCAGCATTTTACCCTCGGGCTTGAAGCCCGGTAACTGATTGCGCTGAATTTCGGTTTGCTGCTCGCACCACGCCTCAGCGGGCTGATCCTCATCAAGCAGCGCCCGGTTGATCATAATTGAATATTCATTATCCTCAGGATCCCTGAACATCAGAATATTAACGGTAAGATCCAGCAACGGTGCCTCGGTAATAAACGTTCCTTCCAGCAGCGAATAGGTTAAGTCATTCTGTCCCATTATGTGAACTCTCCATGTTAGTAAATTCAGTTATTGCATTAAGTAAACTTCAACCCGACGATTTTTAGCGCGCTCTGCTTCCTTCAGGTTATCGCTGACGGGGTGGCCCGTTCCGCCGCCGTAAATAATAAAACGAGACGCGGACAGCGGGGAGTGACTGACTAACCAGTTCCGAACGGCCAGTGCGCGCTGTTCTGACAGGGCCAGATTATGCGCCTCATTGCCGGTGTTATCTGAATAACCGGCAATCAAATAGCGCTGCGTTTTACTGCTGGCGAGGCGGGGAAGTAAAGCCTGTAGCTGTAGGACATGCTGTGACGTCAGTGACGCGCTGGATGATGCGAAGAGAGGCAGCACGTCCAGCAACCCTGTGGGAACGGCAAAAGTCTCAGGATGCGTCTGCAGATAAATTTCATGACGCAGCTCATCGCAGCGCATAAAGGCAGGTTGCCAGCCGGGAGACGATGTTGCACAGGTTTCCAGCAGGCTGCGTTTATTTTCAAGAATGGCAAGCAGCGACTTCCGTTCTGGACTCGACAGTGCATCCATCGTAGCCAGTCGCTGCAGCTGTTGATGGACCTCCTGCACGCGCAGCACATCACGGCCAAAAATGGCCAGCATCGCAGCCGCGACAAGCATGAACGCTGCCAGTAGCGCTTTATACCCAGTCGAGGCGCCGGGAGGCGTGCTCTGCGTTACCGTCGTGATTCGGTAGCGCGTCTGCGGCTCGGGGAGCGGCAGGGGCGCATGTGCGGCCGCAAGCCCCGGCAAAACCCCGAACCTTTGCTCACACCAGCCCGACCATGCCCCATGTCGCGTGAAGCCAGTACTCTGATCCGCAAACAGGACACCATTTAATTTCAGCGGTAGCGTGGTAAACAGCGACGCCAACGCTGCGGCTATCTGCGTATCCTGCAGCCAGTGCTGCAGCGCAGACGCGATAGCATCCCGACGCAGCGCGTGGTGACTGTCACTTCTGCGGCTGGCGAGCGCTGCCTGCGCATCAGCGAGCGCATCGTCAAAATCGCGTTGCGCTGCATCGGCCGCCGGAAAGGCGCCGCTCCAGAAGGCTCCATCGGGATCCTGGGGTTTTATCTCCGCCGACATCTGAGTATAGAGCGCAAAGGTGCAGGGAAGCGCATCGCGCAGAGTTAACGTTGAAAAGCTGTTACGCCACATCGCCAGCTGAGAACAGATCAGCTCAGCACTCACATGGGCATCAGGAATTAACGGGAAAAACCCCTGGGCCACGACGCCGGGATGACTGGCTTCCAGCCGCGTCAGATGGCGCGTTAGCTCTCCGGGGGTCGTCGCCAGGAACCAGGCTTTTCCTTTTACCAGCCGTATATGTTCGCCTTCCAGCGCACCTGAAAACCACGTTTTTGCCCACGGACCAAGAATGAAAACCACACACTCACGCACCTCATCGCGCGTGGTAGACGTGATGACGGGCTGGCGACGCGTCAGGTAATTACCGCGAACCAGCAGGCTTCCGCAGATAAGTGCCGTTCCCCAGGCGCAAAACCCGACCCAGAATGGCTCAAACCGCATCGCGCAGGCGGCGAGGGCAACAAGAAAAGCGAACCACAGAAACCCTTTAACGGCGGAATTGTTCAGAACAGACATTGATACAGCGCTTCCAGAGAGTGAAAACAGCACAGCCACAACGCGCCCAGCAGGGCGATGAAAATGGCAAAATCCGCAAGGGGGCGCGCGCGAAACGGAACCGCAGGAGAGAGGATCGCTGTTTCAACGTCCGGGCCTGGCAGTTCAACCTGATGCAAAGGCGCAGGAGTGCAGGTTGTCAGTTCGGGCAGCAGGCGGGTAAACACGCTGTGCGTCGGGCAGAGCAACAGGGCTAACTCACGAGAAAGCGCACTTGTTCCCGGGTGGGCGCTGTGCAGGAGCGGCGTTAGCGCTGCGAGCTGCTCCGCCAGCTGCGTCTGGGCTGAAAAAAAGTAATTCTCCAGCCGATAATTTTTCCACGTCAGCCAGGTCCGGCTCAGGCTGGCTTCAACCGTATGGTCCAGCCAGGCAGAGGCCAGCTTGCACAGCGTGTCGGCATCACTACTGGAGACGCTATCATGCTGGAGTGCGCGCCTGAATTCATTCATATAAGTGATAAGACGCGACTGTAGTTCCGACAGCGACGGCACCACGCCGTTAAGCGTCAGCAGCGTATCGGTGGCAATCAGCTTGTTGAATGCGAGGGTTGAGGTCACCACGTTTTCTCCACGACGTTTCCCCAGCCCTGATGAGAGTAAGGACAGATCCTGACTACGGCAGGTTTGACAGTCGCGGGGGTGGAGAAACTCAGCTCTATGTCCCAGCTATTTTTTTGAGCGACAAAATGCGCGGCCATCGCTTCACGCGTGAGCGTTTGCTTCTCCAGCAGGGTGTTATTCGGGCAGTACACGCCAATATGCCACCAGTCAACGTCAGCGGGTGCCTCTGCCAGTTCGTCAGAGGTAAAGGTTATTTTACGTTTATTGGGATGAACTCTTCGGGCCAGCCAGTCAACCTCGCTAACGCTTCCTTCGGGAAAGTAGCTCTGTCGCAGGCTACCGATCACGTCAGGCATCACGGTCTGCGATAACAGATCCACGCCGATGCATTTTTCAAACTGTGCCAGCGTCCTCACGGTGCCATGCCCATAGGCTCCGGGATCCGCAGGAGACGCCTCGAGGCCCAGCACAGAACGCACGCGTTTTTTTGAAATTTTGTCGCGCTCCCACCATGCCAGATCGACACTGCCGGTATTTTTCGCCTCGTTAGTATGGTCGCCCCAGATTTTGCTGGCTTCCTTGCGCTGGTAGTAGTGCCATATCAGGATCCTGTCAGGGGTAAAAATGTCGTAGCCGTGGGTGAATGCCCGCGCCGCCATTGAAATCTCTTCTCCGGCGAAGAAGATTGACGGATCGTTTGGCACATCCCGGACAAAGGATCCGGGGGCGAATATCAGTCCTCCGGCAAGGTAGCCGCAGCGCATCGGGTGCGACTGTTTGAAGGGAACCGAACTGAGCATGGGGATCCCTTCAGCAGAGAACTCGCGGAACACCAGACGACTGATAAACTGCGTCCGCTTACTCTCATCCGCCGGATCATAGGCTGGAGGATAGGTCGATAAGACCGGGCGCGGAGTTTGATCCAGCAAGCTGCGCGCCATTGTCACGGCTTCTCGATCCCAGCCGGTGGCGAACCGGCAGTGTGAGTCGATTTGTAAAAACCATTCTTCACCCTGATAGAATTGCTCAGAGAGATGACGGGCCCAGCAAGCGCCTCTGCTGTGATAGTAATGAATACTTATCACCTGAATGCGAACCGTCTGATAAATGAAGGTGAAAATATCATGCTCACCGTGTGTTGATGTATTTTCCAGCGTCATTCCGGCATTAACAAATATTGAAATATCGTCATCATGCTGCCAGCAAATAGCGACATGAAGCGCAGCCGGATCGGCAGCCTGAGCGATCATATCCAGCAGCGTTGGAATTAGCTCAGGATCGCGATAGCTGGCTATGCTGACAAATATAGGATCTGGTCTGCACATGCGCGTTTCCTGCTTAGCGTAACTGCATAATGATTTCTGCCCGCGCGGAGAAATCACCATCGGTAGGGTGAGCGCTGCCGGTCGGAATCAATATTGCGGTCCAGTTGAATTTAGCCGGAGACATGCTGGCCATATTACTTATGGTTTCACTGGATGAGCCATCAACTTTTAAATCCTGTCCCTGAGCATTACGAATTTTAATGCCCATTCGGTCATCATGTCCGCCGGCATCGGTGACTTTAATATAGCTATTATCAGCGGCGGGAGTGGTGGTGGTCAGGGTAGCGCTGGCCGAATAATACCCATAATCCGTGCGGCACGAGATTTCAAACGGCAGGGGGCGCTGGATACCATCTGCACTCAGCGAGTTAGAGGTGACCGTGCCAAAATCTACCGTCTGTGAGGAGGTATAGGTACATGAGGGGGTGCTGACAATGGTAAAGCGCCCGATATTAAGCTGTTGCGCAAAGTTTGAAGGCGAATCGCTTTCAAGCCAGTTGTATGCAATCTGCCCTGCGGGTAACACCTGCTCGCCATCAGGATTCGTCAAGTGCAGGGATTCACTAATCTTGAAGAACTGAATACGGAAAAACGAAGCGGCAGGATAGATAAACCTGCCAACCTCTGCACCATCTTCGGGTATAAAGGTAGAGGTGGATGGGTAGTTACCAAATGCCGCACCGTTATTCCACAGCAGTTTGATGCCGATGCCATCAACGTCCGTTTTATAAATACGCGTGCCGGAATCTTGCCCGGATAAGTTAATAGCGCTTTTGCCGTAAGGCATACCTTTATTACAATGGATATACTCCTGGTTATAACCCTGAGTAGGACTACTAAACTCAGCAACAGGAGTAGACGTGTCTGCCGGCTGGCTTGCATCTATTGTCACTAACCCCGCAGGTATGGAGGCAAGCCATTTCACAGCAGACTTGTCCGGATCTAATTCGCACACTGCATTCACTTTTGCCGCCAGAGAAAATAACACGGCTGTCATCATTATTATTTTACGCATGTTGGTTTACTCCTTATCATTCCCAAGTTGAGAAATCATATCCGCCGGGATGTAGCGTATTAATTCGGCGAAGCTCTTCCCTGCCATTTTTTCCGCGAAATCGAGTAGCTGTATTATTGGGCTACTGGGTTCCATCGAGATAAACCAGTTCCGCACCTCACATAGCTGCGCGACGGCGTCGTGTCGATTGTTGATCACCCTTGTTGTACGAACCGCAGCCGTGGGCAATGCAGCGGTTGCCGGTTCGGGCTGCGCGGTGTGCTCTGGCGGTGCGGCTATTTCCGCTACCGGCAGGTGCTCAGGCTCCACGAAGGCAACCGGACCCATTGAGACGGGGGCGTTCTGTTTAAACAGCGTCAGGATATGCAGTAACTTACTCAGATCAGGCGCAATATCTCCCAGCGTGGCCGCCAGCTGCGATTGAATTTCTGTCACCTGTTGCCATGAGGCCGAAAGCGCCGCTATTTCGCTATAGTCCTGCTCCAGCCACTCCTGCTGCAAGGCTGCGATGGCGGCTTCCGACAGACAGGCGTCATCACGTGGAATAGCGCAGGCGCGTTCGTAATCTTTGATACTCACCGTAAGACCGACGCGGTTTGGCAATGTCAGCGCGCGCAGATCTGCCAGAAAGCCCTCGCTATTATCCAGCTCGGATAACGCGTTTGCCCGCATCAGCGGCTCGAACTCCCCTTCATCCACTAACTGGGGATGAAGATCGTCAGGCCAGTGCGAAAGCAAAAAAAGGAGGGTATTCAGACCCGCAGCCAGCTCAGTGATACCGTGCTGCCGCATACGGCAGCGGATAAGGATGATGAACAGCCTCACATCCAGTGATTTCTGGAGCAAAGCCCGGCAGTCACGTTCAATCTCATTCCAGTTAACAGGCTCTGCGGACTCGACAAAATCGCCGTACTCTGCCCCCATTTTCGGCTGCAGGCGCGACTGGAGCAGTAAAAATCCAGAGTCATACTCCAGGCTATCGCCACACGGCGCGTTCCCGATAAAGCCTTCGATGACTGTCCGGTAGTACGGTGCTACCGGATAACCTTCCTCATTCACTATCATTTCCTTTTTATTTTGTCCCTGTCTGGTAACAGTGAATATTCACTCGCTATATGCATAGCTCTGGCTCAAAACTCATGCCTGACACCGGCATCCGGGATGGTTCGCGATCGAGCCAGACGGCATATCCGAGCTGGTGCGAACCATCAAGCGTGGCCGTTGGTATTTCTTCTGCCGCCAGAATCAATTCGACATCCCAGGCATACTCAAAGCCGACAAAATTCCTTACCCACTCGCGCAGCACCGGCAGATCCTGACCCCAGGCGCTAAAGCGCATGTACTGTTTTAGCGTGAGCGGCCCCAGCACCAGTCGGAATTTATGCTGCCTGTCACTGACGGCGTTACCCAGGATGGCGGCTTCGCCCAGCGCCAGAGCGCTATCGCTATTGCCCAACTGCGACTGTTCATTACCTTCGAGCATGATCCACTGCACGGCAAACTCTTCAATCGCAACCGGAATGCCAAAGTAGTAATGCAACGCCCCCGATAATCCTTCCGGATTACGCGCCTGGCGGACGAGGTGGGCTGCGGATGCCAGACGTGCATGCCCGGGCAAGGGGCTGGTCCTGTAGTCCTCAGGATCGAGACCGACGAGATTAGCGATGTAACGTGAAAAGCGTTCGTCATCCTGTCTGTCGAGCGATGCGGTGTCCTGTGAGACAAACCAGGCCCTGTAGAGATGGGATAAGGCCCGATGATGAAAAATGTTTAAGAAATCACTGAGCGTATGATCATGGAGTTCAGAGCGCGTATAAGCCTGCTCGGTCATATGCAGCGGCATCGCTCCCTGTGGCCCCCACATGCCCAGGCTGAACAGATTTAACCTGATTTTTTGTCCGTCCACGCTCAGCTTCGCGACCTCGCGGGGCGAAAATGTCATATGAGCCTGCTGGCCGATCCTGAACGCTTCAAGAGCGGGGCGCTCCGCTTTGCCTGGCGGAGGCAGCGGGTTAGTTCTCGCCGCAATCATACGCATAAGACTGATAAATCCAGCCCGCCACGGCTCTTCTGCGGAGTACCAGGGGGCGAAGGAATCAGAGTGCTGAAGCGGCGCAGAGTTCGTGGCAGACATTATGCGGCCCCTCGTCTGCCGGGGCGCACCTGCCATTTACCGATTGTTCCCCGTTGCATGGAGCGCAGCTCCATTTCGGTAAATACGTTTATCGAGACGTGGCGGGCGATATAATTTTCCATGATCAGCCCAAACAGATAGGGGCTGATACCCGAAAAGTTATTTTCATCGACGGTAAGCTCGCAGTGAATTCCTCGCCCGTAGGTTAGTAATCCATTACCCGGCAGCCGGCGGATTATTGGGGCGGTTTTGCACCCGACCAGACCGTCAATTTGTCTGTTTGCATCCTGGTCGGCACTTTCAACAAACAGGCGCAGCATGCTGCGTAGCGCTTCTCCACCCGCCTGATGCTCGCTTTCAGATAAAGGCTGATAGTTAAAATTCAGCTGCCTGATGAGTCGCCATGCCGCTTCACTGGCGGCAAAAGGCGCTCTCGGCGCACCTGGCAGACAGATAAATTCAGCCCCGAGAAGGGGGGCCGCATCTGATGTTGTCAGATCGATACCGTTACTGTGTGTGATCAGCTGGGGTAAATCCCGGTTGGTTACCATCGCGTCGACAGAGAGATAGCGGATGCGATCGCTGTAGGGCGCCTCTTGCTGATCGACTAAGGAAATAAACACCTCGGTTCCCGCGTAGGGCGTTCTTGTCTGGTATTTACGCTGATTTTTATCCTTCACGCGTGGCTTACGGTTAAGCGAAAAGTAACGCCCATAGTTGCCGTTATCTTCCTGACGCGTCTGGAACAGGGGGTTGAATACAATCTCTTCGCTGCTTTCAGCCTGCTGGCCATACACTTTTTGTATTGAATACACCTCATAATCCAGAGGCCTGCTGCGATCGGGTACCACGTGAAATTCATTGAGGGCGCGGTTGATTTCAATTTTATCGAGACGGCGTGGAAACAGATTGATGACCGGCGTGCAGAATAGTGCAAAGCGGGTTTCATCAATATGACCAATCAGTTCCTGAGGTAGCTGATCGAGTAATATTATCAGCTCAGCTTCGTTACTCTGATTAACGCGAAGGGACGATTTGAGCTGCGTGAGCGAGAAGAAATAAAAACGCTGGCGGCATGCAAAATATTCATGAACTAAATTATGGCCGTGGAAAATGTTCCAGGCGCCGGGTAACACACTTTGCGCAGGGGATAATCCCTCGAAGGATAATGGTGATTTATTAATGACCGTGTCTTTTATTGCCTCGCCCTTTCCTGCGCGCACAATGACTCCTACCGTGTGAGCATGCAGTAGTTCAAATATATGAGAGACGATGCGTTCATCACCGTTAATATATAAGGGCAGTGAATCTAGCTCCTGTAATTGCGAAAATACCAGGTCGCCAGTGACGCGCAGACGAATGCGCAGGGCGCCTTTAAGTGTGCTCTGTTTTATTTGCCACGGTTCCAGACTCGGGATATCCGGTGGTACGGACGTCAGGCGCGACTCGATAATTTGCAGTGGCCATAGCAATACGTCCTGACCGCTGCGAAATTCACAGCGTGTCGCTTCGCCGGGCGCGATGCGCGACCAGAAGGCACTGTCTTTTGCAACCCGGTAACCCTTTGTCAGATCGCCCTGCTTAACGTCAGGATGCAGTTGTATCACGCCGATGGAAGGTGTCGGCGCATTATACGATGGATAGATGACATCCAGCAGTCGCTGGGTGAATTGTGGAAATTCAGCATCAAGCTTAAGCTGGGTACGCGCTGACATAAAACAAAATGCTTCAATCAACCGCTCAACATAAGGGTCGGCAACATCAATGCCGTGCATCCCCAACCGCCCGGCAATTTTGGGATGATTTTCAGCAAACTCACCGGCCATCTCGCGCATAAAGGTGAGTTCTTTATTATAGTAATCCAGGAAATTATGATTCACTGACATCCTCACGACACCGCTAAACCGTGGCGTTCTAAATATTTTTATTGCGAATGTTTTACCATGATGCAAAATATGAATGAATATGGCGATACAGTAGGAATGTTTTAACATCTCTGTGCGTGGGCGTACTATGCCATTCATTTTCGGCGACAGCCATAATTAACTGCTTCAGAACCGGAATAGATTAATGTAACTCCTTTTATTTTAGCGATTTTTTGCCCGGTGAATGATTAATTTGCAGATAAATTATCGCTAACAATTCTGATTCTTTATTATGTGGGCCATTGAGTCTTTTGTTTTTCACCATTCCCCGATAACCTTCAGGGAACGCGGTTATTATGGAAGCAAATAATCGTTTGATATATTAACTTACAGGACGTTCGGGTCGGGTTTATGGCTATTACAAGAAAGAGTCTGTTCGGAAAGCTGAATACGACATTATTCAGAAGCATTGAAGGTGCAACAGCGCTGTGTAAGCTGAAAGGTAACCCCTATGTAGAGTTGGTGCACTGGATTAATCAGTTATGGGGTCAGGAGCAGAATAGCGACCTCAAGCTTATCATTGCTTATTTCCGAGTTGACGCCGCCGCCCTGGAACGTGAACTGGCAACTGCGTTGTCTCGCTTGCCTGGCGGGGCCAATGAGATATCTGATTTCTCATGGCAGCTGGAACTTGCTATCGAGCGAGCCTGGGTTTACGCAACGCTTGAATGTGGCGACTCCCGGATCCGCAGCGGCCATCTGTTGTTAGCTATTGCTGGCAACATGGAGTTGCGCCGTGCACTTTTTAACATTGCACCCTCGTTAGAACGCCTTCCCCTGGAGGAGCTGAGCCGGGAGCTTAACGCTATTACGGCTGAATCCCCCGAGATTTTCGAATCAGCGCAGGAAGGCGATCAGGCACCAGGAGAATCAATCAACGCGCTCTCAGTTCGTCAGACCGGCAGTCTGGCAAATTACAGTACCGATCTTACGGCGATGGCGCGCGAAGGTAAGATTGACCCGGTTCTCGGGCGCGATCGCGAAATCGGTACGATGATCGATATCCTGTTGCGCCGTCGTCAGAATAACCCACTGCTGACTGGCGAGGCGGGGGTAGGTAAAACCGCAGTGGTCGAAGGCCTTGCGCAGGCGATTGTGTCAGGAAACGTGCCGCCAGCACTATCGCAGGTTCGTTTACTGGCGCTGGATATTGTCGCGTTGTCTGCTGGTGCCAGCATGAAAGGGGAATTTGAGGCTCGCCTGAAGTCAGTGCTGGAAGAGGCCTGCGCTTCGCCCGATCCCGTGGTGTTATTTATTGATGAGGTCCATACCCTGATCGGTGCTGGCGGCGCCAGCGGTACAGGCGATGCTGCCAACTTATTGAAGCCTATGCTGGCGCGCGGTCAGTTACGCACTATCGGGGCAACGACCTGGAGTGAGTTCAAACGCCATATTGAAAAAGATCCAGCGCTGACGCGTCGCTTCCAGGTGCTGCAGGTAGATGAACCCGTCGAGAGTACTGCGACTGCCATGCTTCGCGGCCTGGTACCCATGCTTGAAAAGCATCATGCCGTCTGGATTATGGATGAAGCGTTGCAGGCTGCGGTGCGCCTGTCTCATCGCTATATACCGGCACGCCAACTGCCCGATAAAGCGATTAGCCTGCTTGATACCGCCTGCGCGCGCGTCGCTGTGGCGCAGCATGCATTGCCGCCTGCACTGCAGACGCTGAAGTTCCAGATGGAAACGATTCAGACAGAACTGGCGCTGCTTGATAAAGCGCGTCATTTCGGCAAAGAGAATGAAGAACAGGTTGTAACACTGACTCAACGTTTTAACGACTACCAAAGTGAAGCAGAGGTGCTCGAAAATCGCTGGAGTAACGAAAGGGCATTAGTCGCCTCTATCGTTACGACGCGCCAGGCTATTCGCGACGAAATCAGCGCAAATTCAGAAGATAAAGGCACGCTCGAACAACTCAAGTCCGATCTGGCCGGATTCGAAGCTGAGCTTGAAGCCCTGCGCACAGAGCTGCCTCTGGTGCAGTCCGAAGTGAATGCTGAGGTCATTGCCAGCATCGTGGCAGACTGGACCGGTATTCCCGTCGGACAAATGCTTAAGGATGACGTCCGTGCGGTTCTTGAATTACCTCAGCGGCTCGCTGCGCGTGTGATTGGACAGAACCATGCGCTGGAGCAAATAGGTGAGAGCATCATGATTGCCCGTGCTGGCCTGGGCGATCCGCAGAAACCGGTTGGCGTCTTTATGTTAGTTGGCCCGTCAGGTATCGGTAAAACTGAAACCGCATTGGCAATTGCAGAAAGTCTGTATGGCGGTGAGCAAAACCTTATCACCATTAATATGAGCGAATATCAGGAAGCCCATACCGTATCTTCGCTGAAAGGCTCTCCGCCGGGGTATGTCGGCTATGGCGAAGGTGGTGTATTAACCGAAGCGGTAAGACGCAAACCTTATAGCGTTGTGCTGCTGGATGAAATTGAAAAAGCGCATCCTGACGTGCATGAATTGTTTTATCAGGTGTTTGATAAAGGATGGATGGAAGACGGCGAAGGTCGTTATATTGATTTTAAGAATACCATTATCTTATTGACCAGTAATGTTGGTAGCGAAATTATTAGTACGGTCGGGAATGCAGCAGATAACGTTGCGGAAAAAGCGAAAATCAATAACGCGTTACATGAAGAATTACTGAGCGTATTCCCGGCAGCGTTTATGGGGCGCATGAGCGTTATTGCTTACAAGCCATTGGATCATGCTTCTCTGAGATCGATAGTGACGTTACATCTTGCGCGGCTTGGTAAGCGGCTTATCGATCATTATTCAGTGGTTCTGCATTACGAAGAAAGCGTTATCGATTCCATCATCGAACAGGCTCCGGTTGCTGAAACAGGGGTTCGTACTCTGATCCGCTTTATTGAAAAAAATATTATGCCGCAGCTGGGCTCGTTCATTTTGAAAAACACAGAATCTCTTTCCGGTAAAACTATAGAAGTCATGAATGATAACAATAAAGGATTTGCGGTCTCGCTTAAATAAAGAGGAATCGTAAAGTAGTAGTAATTAAATAGCACTTTGGGAAAACAGCTACGTCTCTCGATGTAGCTGGCATATAAACTATACGACATTCTAAGGAATAGAAGTTATGTCAAAATTAAAAGTTGCAGTGTGTGCAATGGCTCTGGTTATTTCATCTGCGGGTGCTTACGCCGCTGATGTTGTCGGCCAGGGAACCGTTACCTTCAATGGTAAGCTGATCGATGAAACCTGCATCATTGATGATTCCTCAAAAGATATCATCGTGACGCTGCCCACGCTGTCGACTAAAACGCTGAGCGAAGCGGGTAACGAAGCGGGCTCTACGGCGTTTGATATTAAAGTTAAAGACTGCCCGGACGCCATCACGAAAGTTGCCGCTCACTTTGAAGTACTGAACAGCGAATATAACGCTTCTACCGGCAACCTGATCAACCAGCTGGAAGTTGACGATCCGGACAACTCTGCAACAAAAGCAGAAGTTCGCCTTTATAACACCGATTCAAGCCAGATTCGTATCGGATCTACCGGTGCGGCATTCCCGGTTGATGCTACGGCGCACACCGCAACGATGGAATACCTGGGCGGCTACTATGCTACCGCGCAGACCACCGCCGGTAATGTAAAAGCACAGGTCACCTATACCCTGGCATACCCGTAATAAATCCGCCCCATCACTACGGTGGAGCATAAATTCAGTGCAGGCCATTTGGCCTGCCTGTAAATAACGCATTGCGAATGCATATTATAAGGCACTGCTGATGACTATTAAAACTATTGCTCTGGCAACGATCACAATACTGATGTCATTTTCAGCCAGCGCCGCAATGACAATTAGTGGTACCCGTATCATTTTTCCCGGCGGAGAAAAAGAAGTCAGCGTCAGGACAAATAATAAAGGCGATCATCCACCGCTGGTCCAGGTCTGGGTAGACGATGGTAAAATGACCGGTGATGTGAATAGCATGAAGGTGCCTTTTATTGTCACGCCTCCCGTATATCGCGTGGAGCCAGGAAAAGGCCAGACGGTTCGGGTTATCTATAATGGTATGTCTTTACCCCAGGATCGTGAGTCGCTCTACTGGTTCAATATGCTGGAGATCCCTCCGGTGCCGACGGGAAATGTTGAAGATAAAAACAGGCTTGAGCTGGCATTCCGTACCCGTATCAAAATTATTTACCGTCCTTCTTCGCTGGGCTATAGCGGGGTAGGCAAACTAAAAGATGTTACCTGGCAGGCGATTGATAATCCAAAATTTGGCCATGGGATAAAAGTAAGTAACCCAACCGCCTATTATATGAACTTTGATGGCGGATCTTTTACCGCTAATGGTAAACGCTGGAATATCGATCTTGATATGCTCGCGCCACTGGAATCTAAAGAGTTCTATGCGAAACCTGCTATGCCATCAGGTAGCGCCATTACCAATGGTGAAGTACGCATTATTAATGACTTTGGCGCAGCAATGGTTCGACAGCTAAAAGTCGGTCAGGGCGGAACATTAACGCTCAGTGCAGAAAATAAAAAACAATAAACGACGCGATAAATAGTCGGCATAAGGATGTTGTCGACTACTTATCGTAACTGCTGCGAATTTTGTCAGGAAGGGAACTCAAATTGAATCGCTTCAATATTAGTAAAAAAAATAAAACTAAGACAAAACATCTGTCGCATAGCCAGCGACAGCACTCACGTCGTGTTGCCTGTAGTCTGTTTTACTCATTTTTATTAATTCAGCGCGGCTGGGCTGCGCCTGTTCAGCTTGAAAATCCGGAAACTCCCGCTGCTCCTGCTGATGTTCAGTATAACGAAGGCTTTGTTCATGGTGCGGGGATTAATGTCGCGCAGTATGAGAAAGGTAACGTTGTTTCACCTGGCGTTCATACCGTTACTGCAATCGTCAACGGCGAAAACCGCGGTAATCATAATATCAATTTTGCGGCTGAAAACGACAGCCTGAGTGGTATCGCATGCTTCACAAATGACGATCTCAGCGCGCTGGGAATAATACCTGCCGCAGGCAGTACAAAAGGGGCGCAGCTGGTAAAAGGAGATGCCTGCGTACCGTTAAACAAGGTTATCCCTCAGGCGAGAGTCATTTATAACGATGGCGACTTTGAGCTGAATATCACTGTGCCTCAGGCGAACCTGGCTGCCGTACCGCGCGGTTATATCGATCCTAAGCGATGGGAATCTGGTGAGACGGCTGGCTTCGTGGATTATAACGCGAACCTGTACGATGCCAGTTCGGATGATAACGAAGAAAACTATAGCGGTAACATCGGCCTGCTGATGGGATTCAACGTCGGTGAATGGCGGTTACGCAAACGCATTAACAGTAACTGGGTCAAAGGCGATGATATGCGCACCCAGAGCCTGTTCGGCTATGCGGAGCGGGATATTACGGCGATGCGCAGCCGCATCACGCTTGGGGATACGAATACCCCGGGTGAACTCTTTGACAGCTACGGTATGCGCGGTGTGCAGCTACAGTCTGACGATCGCATGCTGCCAGAAGGGTTACGCAATTACGCCCCTCTGCTGCAGGGTATTGCCGAAACCAACGCCCGGGTAACCGTCACCCAACACGGGCAGAAAGTGTATGAAACGGTGGTTCCGCCAGGGCCGTTTACGCTTGATGATATCGGCGTGATGGGATACGGCGGTGATATGGAGATGACTATCACCGAAGCCGATGGGCGTCAGCGTGTGCAGACTATCCCTTTCTCAGCACCGCCGATGTTGTTACACGAAGGCGTGTCGCGCTTCAGCGCCTCGGTCGGTGAGCTGAATGACGATACCGTGCGTGAAAAAGCGAAAATCCTGCAGGGCGTTTATTACTACGGGATTGGTAATAATTACACCGTTTATGCCGGGACGCAGATCGCTGAGCACTATAAATCTGCCGCAGTGGGTAATTCAATTAATACCCCAATAGGCGGTTTATCATTTGATATTACCCATGCCGAAAGCGATGTCAGCGATAACAAAACGTCGTCCGGTAACAGCTTCAGCGTGGGCTATACCAAGTATCTCGATACCACAGATACCAACATGACGCTGGCGGCGTATCGCTATTCCTCCGAAGGGTTCTATACCTTCAGGGATGCCACGCTGGCACGCTACGGCAGCAATATGGATGACGATGATGTTGCGGTCGATTATCGAACCAAACAGCGCTTTACGGCTAACGTATCGCAGCAGCTCTGGGCCAACAGCTCACTGGCGCTGGCAGCCAGCCTTTATGATTACTGGGATTCGCGGGAAACCGGTAAGCAGTACTCTGTGACGTTTAATAAATCACAGCGCTACTTCTCATGGTCGGTCACCGCTATGCGAACTGATGACGGCGAAGGGGAGTATGACGACAGCATTATGCTTGGCCTCAACGTGCCGATTGGCGACTCGCAAAGCTCGCATCCGCTGTTCAGCTCAATTTACTCCACCGCTACCCATGACTCTGATGGTCGCGATACGTTCCAGCTCAATGCTAACGGAAGCCAGGGTGAGCAAAGCGAACTGACTTACGGGATCGGCACCGCCGCGTCAGGTGTACATGGTTCAGACGGACAGGAAACCGTATCCGGCAACATGAACTATCGCACCCCGGTAGGACAATTTGGCATGACGGCGTCGGCGAATAATACCTCCTCACGCCAGATTTCACTCTCCGCCAACGGAAGCCTGGTCGCTCATCGGGGAGGCATCACGCCAGGCGCGCAGCTGGGCGATTATCCCTTCGCCATTATTCATGCTGAGGGCGCAGAGGGCGCGACAGTGACGAACGGATACGGGTCGCATATTGACGGTAACGGCTACGCCATCATGCCGTCTCTGACGCCTTATCGTGAGAATACTGTCATGGTGGACACCAAAGGCCTGCCGTCTGACGTGGACGTCATGGAGAACCAGAAGGTGGTAGTGCCTCGGCTGGGCGCGGCGCTGAGCGTGGAGATGAAAACGCTGGTTGGTAAACCGATCATTATCATCGCCCGCAACGAGCACCATGATTTCTTGCCTATCGGCACAACCCTGGTGGACGATAAAAACGTGACCCAGAGCATCATCGGGCAGGGCGGGATGGCGTTCATTCGCGGATGGGATCCGTTAACGCAGTCGCTCTTCGCCGTGCTGGATGCCGGTAAAACGCGCTGTCGTTTAGTTAACAGCAGCACGCGCGCATCACTGCTTAGCGCTGAAATGACCACCATTGAACAGCGGGAGATGACATGTATTCAGTAACGCGATATATGCAGGTGCTTTCCCTGCTGCTGGTGGGAGTGACAGGCTTTTCAGGCAGTGCTAATGCTGAGTCCTGCGCCGACACCAGCTGTAAAGTAAGCGTGCTGTTTAAAGGTACCTATCTTGAAGATACCTGCGACGTCATCATCAATAATGGGTCATCTACCGAAACGGTGGTGCTGCCAACGTTATCGACGAATACGTTAAAAACCAACGGGGCAGAAGCGGGAAGCGTTGCTTTTGACATCATGCTGAAAGGCTGTCCGACCGCTAAAACCGTTTCGCTATGGTTTGCCAGCACTGATGCAGACAGTGCGACAGGCAATATGCTGAATGCCGACGGTAATGAATACAGCAATAACGTACAGTTACGCTTGCGCAATGCTGCAGGCTCACAGCTGGTGCTCAATGACCGGAACAGTGCTCAGGATTATATTATCCCCGCTGCCGGGGGCGATATTGTGCATAGCTATCAGGTAATGTATTACGCAAACGGAGCAGGCGCGGTGACGCCCGGGTTAGTGAATGCGCTGGCGAGCATTAATATAACCTACCGTTAAGAGTTGTTAATTTCTTATTTCTCTCTGAAGGATTTTCAGAGGAATATTTATTCACAGCGTCAACAGGTGCCTGAGGGTGCTGTGAATACTTTTTATATTACACAGTGAAAAGGACCATCATGGCTGTTAATAAACGTAGCTCGCAAAAGTTTATTGCACGGAACCGTGCGCCCCGCGTTCAAATTGAATATGACGTGGAAATCTATGGCTCAGAAAAGAAAGTCGAGCTGCCCTTTATTATGGGGGTAATGGCAGACTTATCGGGTAAACCCCTTGAGCCGCTTCCGAGCGTCGCCGATCGTAAATTCCTTGATATCGATATCGATAACTTTGATGAACGTATGAAAGCGATGAAACCTCGCGCTGCCTTTGCCGTGCAGAATACCCTTACCGGCGAAGGGCAGCTGATGGTAGATATGACGTTCGAAAGCATGGACGATTTCTCTCCTGATGTTATCGCGACCAAAGTTGATGCGCTGGCAAGCTTACTGGAAGCGAGAACGCAACTTGCGAACCTCCAGACCTATATGGACGGAAAAGCGGGCGCGGAAGATCTGGTGATGAAACTGCTTCAGGACAAAGCTCTGCTTAATACGCTGGCATCTGCGCCGAAGGCCAAAGAACAGGCCGTTGAAACTTCAGATGAAGAATAATTAAGAAGAGAATAACCATGTCTACTGCACAAACGTTAAAACCACAGTCGGCTCATGCTGTCGCCGAACAAAATGACTTTCACTCTCTGCTGACCCGCGAGTTTAAAGTTAAAACGGATGAAACCAGAAACGCCGTTGAAGGGGCGGTAAAAACCCTCGCTGAACAGGCACTGGCAAATACCGTTATGGTTTCCGAGGATGCTTATAAAAGCATTGCAGCCATTATTGCGGAAATCGATCGTAAGCTTACCGAGCAGATCAACCTCATCTTACATCATGCGGAATTTCAGTCGCTGGAAAGCGCCTGGCGCGGTCTGAATTATCTGGTCACTAATACTGAGACCGATGACAAACTCAAGCTGCGTTTTATGGATATTTCCAAAAACGAACTGCGCCGCAATATGAAACGCTATAAGGGCGTGGCCTGGGATCAGAGTCCGCTGTTTAAAAAGGTCTATGAAGAAGAGTATGGTCAGCTCGGCGGTGAGCCTTACGGCTGCCTGGTCGCGGATTATTTCTTCGACCATACCGCTCCGGATGTCGATCTGCTTTCCTCTATCGCTAAGGTTGCCGCTTCGGCTCATGTGCCGTTCATTACCGGCGCATCACCAACGGTTCTGCAGATGGACTCCTGGCAGGAGCTGTCTAACCCGCGCGACCTGACCAAAATCTTTACTCAGAACCTGGAGTACGCCGCGTGGAACTCACTGCGTCAGTCTGAAGATGCACGCTACATCGGGCTTGCCATGCCACGCTTCCTGGCGCGCCTGCCCTACGGCGTGCGTACTAACCCGGTAGACGCCTTTGATTTCGAAGAGTCCACCGACGGGGCTGACCACAGCAAATATGTCTGGTCAAACGCCGCCTATGCGATGGCTGCCAATATTAACCGCTCCTTCAAAGAGTACGGCTGGTGCACGCTCATCCGCGGTGTGGAAAGCGGCGGCGTGGTGGAAGGCCTGCCTTCGCACACCTTCCCGACCGATGATGGCGGTATTGATATGAAGTGCCCGACCGAGATCGCCATCTCCGACCGCCGTGAGGCAGAGCTGGCGAAGAACGGTTTCATTCCGCTGGTGCACCGTAAAAATACCGATTACGCCGCGTTTATCGGCGCTCAGTCACTGCAGAAGCCAGCGGAGTACTACGACGCTGACGCGACGGCTAACGCCAACCTTTCGGCGCGTCTTCCGTATCTGTTTGCCTGTTCACGCTTTGCGCACTACCTGAAGTGCATTGTGCGCGACAAAATCGGTTCCTTTAAAGAGCGTGATGAGATGCAGCGCTGGCTCAACGACTGGGTGATGAACTATGTCGATGGCGATCCGGCAAACTCCACGCTGGAAACCAAAGCGCGTCGCCCACTCGCGGCAGCGGAAGTGGTGGTGGAAGATGTGGAAGGTAACCCGGGCTACTATCAGGCGAAGTTTTTCCTGCGCCCGCACTTCCAGCTGGAAGGCCTCACCGTGTCACTGCGCATGGTAGCGAAACTGCCTTCACTAAAAGAAGCCTGAGTAAAATTACCGCTATTTAATGAGGCCTGAACAGGCGTCATTTGGATAGTCATGTCTTGTAATAGCAATATTACAAAAGGGAAGGAGTGGCGAAATGTTATTTCGTTTGCTGCTCCTTATTATGTAGTTGTCTGTGAAATACAGAATTAGTGCTTAAGAGGACTTTATGGCACAAGATATGTTTATTAAAATTGATGGCATCGAAGGGGAGTCTTTGGATGCCACTCACAAGAATGAAATTCAGGTTCTGAACTGGAACTGGGATGTCTCTCAGCATTCCAATATGCACAGTGGTTCTGGTGGTGGTTCCGGCCGCGCCAGTGTCGAAGATTTTACCTTTGTGCATTATACCGATAAGGCCAGCCCGAACCTGCTGAATTACTGTCTGACCGGTAAGCATATCAAAAATATTCAGTTCGTTATCCGCAAAGCCGGTGGCGATCCGCTTGAATATTTAATTATCAAATTCACTGACGTCATTATTACTCAGGTTGCGATGCAAGGCTCTCTGGAAGATGAAGCGCGCCCGCGTGAGCAGGTACGTTTCTCCTTCACGAAGATGACGCAGGATTATGTCATGCAGAATGCTGAAGGGCATAAAGCTGGCGTTATTTCTGCTACTTACGATGTTAAAGCTAACCTGCACGGTTAAGTCATAACATCCTGATCGTCACCCGGCAGCGCAGGCTGTCGGGTGACGATACTCAGGCGCTATCACGCAAGGGAAGTCACGGTTCCGTCCTTGCATTGCGGATAGTGCTTCGTCACAGGGAGAGTGAGTGACATGGAAATAACACGTAACGGCCTGCGGTTTGCGCTCTGGGGTAGCCTGCTGCTGCTCGCGGCAATAATAACCGGCTGTCAGTCCGCTGCCTCCGTAGATAAACAGGCGCAGCAGCTGACGCTCAGCGCCGATAAAAAAACTAATCCAAATGAAAAAGGGCAGCCAAGCCCGGTGAATGTGCGTATTTACGAACTCAAAAGCACCGAGGCTTTTTTAATGAGTGATTACTTCACCATTATTGATGGCAGCGATGCCGAGCTGCTGACGCAAATAAAAAAAGTTTACGAAAGCATGATTAAGCCCGGCGAGAAGCGTGACCTTAATCTGCATCTGGCAACCGATACGGTGGCACTCGGTATTGTCGTGGCTTATCGGGATATTAACCATGCGCAGGCAATTAAAACCTGGTCGCGTAAAGCGCCTGTTGACCGGCCCTGGTATGCCATATGGCGTGACAACACGCCGCCTGTATTACAGGTAAATATTGAACCATTAGCGATTTCTGTTAAAGAAGTGAATTGAGCCGTGAGAACAAATAAAGTTATCTGGAGTGAAGGTCTGTTTCTTCGCCCGCAGCTTTTCCAGCAGCAAGAACGTTATTTTGAATATTATGCGCATAAACGTGCCGCGACTATTACGCCTTTTTTCTGGGGCTTTGCGCACTATGAGATCGATGCGGAGGCGCTGGCTTACGGCAAACTGGTGCTGCGCTCCGGCAGGGGCGTGCTTCCTGACGGTACGCCATTCGATTTCCCGGGGCATGCCGAGGCGCCAGAGCCTCTGACCATCACGCCCGATCATGCCGGACAGGTTATCTGCCTTGCTGTGCCGCTGCGTCTCGATAACAGCGACGAAACCATCTTCGACCCGTGGGACACGCGATCCCTCGCCCGTTTTTGCGCATTCGAAGACGAGCTCAACGACACCAATGCTATTCGCCAGGGGCCGAAGCCGGTTCAGCTGGCTCAGCTGCGCCTGCGCCTGATGTGCGAACAGGAGATGACCGAATCCTGGATAGGATTACCGCTCACGCGCGTGCGGGCGATACAGCCGGACGGCAGCGTACTGCTGCATCAGGATGATTTTATTCCACCCGTCACGGGTTATGCCGCTAACCCGCTGCTCAGGGAGTGGCTTACCCATCTCAGCGGGCTGGTGAAGATTCGTGCCGGGATGCTGGCGGAACATCTGACCGGCAGCGACGGTAAAGCCAGCGCCAGCGCTGAGATTGTCGATTACCTGCTGCTGCAGATCTTTAATAAATACGAGCCGATCCTCAATCATCTGCGCAGCATTCCGGAGCTGCCGCCGATTGCGCTCTATCTGGAGCTGGCGAAGTTTGCCGGTGAGCTATCGACCTTTTTACGCACCCGTACCCGTCGCCCAAAACCCGCGCCCGGTTACGATCATGCCCGGCTCTATGCCTCCATTCGCCCGCTGGTTGATGACGTTCATGACCTGCTGAACCAGATCCTGGTGCGGGCAGGCCAGGCGATCCCGCTGCATGAAAAGGGCCACGGAATCTGGTCGGCCTCGATGATGCCGCATGAACTGCGCTCCTTCTCGAACCTGGTGCTGGCGGTCAATGCCCAGCTGCCCACCGACGTGCTGCAGCAGCAGTTTTTCGCCCAGGTCAAAATCAGCGCCCCGCAGCAGCTTCACGACCTGGTGCGCTCGCATCTGCCCGGACTGCTGCTGCAAAGCCTGCCGGTGCCGCCGCGCCAGATCCCCTACAGCGCCGGATTCGTTTATTTCGAACTGCAAAAAAGTGGGGCGTTCTGGGAGCACATTGCCGCCGCCGGGGCCATCGCCCTTCATGTGGCCGGGGACTTCCCGGGGCTGCGCATGGAGATGTGGGGGATACGTGAGTAATGAGTGATGTCCTGATGCCTGACTCACCGTCCCAGCCCGCACCTGGCCTCTCGTCCCGGGATGACGACAGCCTGCAGGCGCTGGGGAAGTTTCTGATGAACGAATCGCAGAGCGCCTCCCCGGCCCGGCCCGCTTTCGAGCCTGCGCCATCGGCCATGAGCGGCGATGGCTTTGCCGGCGTGTTGACGGAAACCATCGTTAAAACCGACAGCGTCCAGCAGCGTGTTGCCGCGGTGAACGCGGCGGCTATTCCGCTGCTGGAGGCCGCCCAGCCGTTGCTGCGAGCGCTGAGCGATATGCCGGATGCGATATCGAGTCCGGAGCATGCCAGCGTGCTGAAGCGCACGCTTATCAACGATATCAATCTCTTCAGCGTGGTTTGCGATGAAACCAATATCCCGTGGAAGAAAATGGCCATTGTGCGCTACTGCCTGTGCACGGCGCTCGATGAGGCTGCCCATGCGTCGTCATGGGGGCTGGCCTGCGCCTGGTCCCGTAGCAATCTGCTGAACCACTTTGAGGGCGATAACGACGGCGGGAACAAGTTTTTCCTGCTGGTGGGCCGCCTGTCGGTTAATCCGCAGGAGTATGCGGACGTGCTGGAGATCATGCTGCGTATCCTCGGGCTGGGGCTTGAAGGGCGCTACAGCATCATCGAGAACGGCGAACGTCAGCTGACAAAGATCCGTCAACAGCTCCTGACGCTGTTGCAGAGCACCCGCGATACGGTGCCGGCCGCGCTGTCGCCCCATGCCCACGCGCAGCGCGACGGCGTAAAACGCCTGCGTTATCTGGTGCCGGTGCGCGTCAGCGCCCTGTTCGCCGTGGTGCTGGTAGCGGGTACGTTCATCACCTGTAAATACCTGCTCGCCTCACGAGAAAGCGCGGCACAGCTGCGCATCGAGGCGCTGAGCCAGCTTCGCGGCTTCATCCCCGCGCCGCCGCAGCGTCTGCGCCTGGCAGTGCTGCTGAAAGAAGAGATCAAACAGCAGCTGCTCTCGGTAGATGAAAGCAGCAGCCGCAGCAGGGTTATCTTCCACGGTGATGCGATGTTCCAGCCTGGCTCGGCGAAAGTGCGTCCGGAGATGCTGGGTACCCTGAAGCGGGTGGCGGATGAGATCCGGCGCGTCAATGGTCGTGTGTCCGTGGTCGGGCATACCGACTCGCAGCCGATCCATAAGGCGGGGATAGCGAATAACCAGGTGCTGTCGGAAATGCGTGCTGCCGACGTGGCGAACGTGCTCGCCGCTCAGGGCGTACCGCAGCCGTACATCCACATCGAAGGGATGGGGGACCGCCAGCCCGTCAGCGGCAACGACGATGAGAAAGGGCGCGCAATGAACCGGCGCGTCGAAATCTTTGTGACCTATAAATGAGTACCTTCATGTTTTATCTAAACCGACTCTTTTCGGGCCGATCGCTGAAAACCATTTTACTTATTGCCTGCTTTATCGTGCTGGCAGCGGCGATCTGGTATCTCGGCCCCTTTACCGGGTTCGGCAAAACGCGGCCGCTGGCATCAGTTCATGCCCGGGTGGCGTTTATCCTGCTGGCTGCACTCTGGCTGGCGCGCTGCTGGTGGCGCATTCCTTTCTTTGTGCTGATGGCGGTTTCGCTGTGCGTACTGGTGTGGGAGATTGGACCCTTTATCCTTATCGGCAACCAGTGGCCGCTGACCAGCCTGGTGCGCCGGCTGACTATCGTGGCGGTTATCGCCTTCATCACGCTGCTGTATGCCGGTTGGCTGCTGATCCTGGCCCTGTCGCGCAATCCGCATCTGCTTGACGATTTTCACCGGCTGCGTAAAGGGAAAGCCAGACCCGCCAGCGAAACGCTGGAGGTTACCGGCATCATTCGCAAAGCGGCGCTGCGCACCCGTCAGCTCCGTACTGCCCTGCCGCGCTGGCGGCGCTTCTTTATTGCGTCGCAGGATGCGCTACCCTGGTACATGGTGATAGGCAATGCGCAAGCCGGGAAAACCTCGCTGATCGTCGGCTCCGGTCAGGAGTTTCCCCTGCCAGAGCAGCTGGCGCGCACCAGCGATAAACATGCCCCGACCGCCCACTGCGAATGCTGGTATGCCAACGATGCGCTGTTTGTTGATACCGCGGGCAAGTTTGTCGCCGGGGAAAGCAGCGTGCAGCCCGAGTGGAACGGCATTCTGCATGCCATCGGCAAGTATCGCCCGGTGAATGCGATCAACGGCGTCATCGTTGCCATCAGCGCCGCAGATGTTATGGGGGCGCATCAAACCGCGCTGCGTGACATCGGGGCGCAGCTGCGCAGCCGCCTGACGGAGATCCGTGCCGCTCTCGGGGTACGTTTTCCGGTCTACGTTATCATCACCAAAATGGATCGGCTGGCGGGTTTTGAAGCCTATTTTCGCGATTTGACGGCAGAAGGGCGCGATCAGATCTGGGGTGTCACCTTCCCCTACGGTGAGAAAACCAGCGCGTCGCTCGCCGGACAGCATATTGGTGACGAGCTGGGGCTGCTGGCTGCGCGCATTGACGCCAGCATCGCGCAGCGTCAGCAGGAGGAGTATGCGGTGGGCGAGCGGCGCAAAATGTATGCCCTGTCGCAGGATTTCCGCGCGCTGGCAGACGATCTGACGGCGCTGCTGCAAAGCGTATTCTTTGCCTCACGCTATGACGAAACCCAGTTCTACAGCACCCTGCGAGGCATTTACTTCTCCAGCGCCTGCCAGCATAACGACACCCCGTTAGCCAACCCCGGCACGCTGGTACAGCGCTGGCATCGCGCGCTGGCCGGGCAGCAGCCCGATGTCAGCCGCGCAGCGGAGAGCAGCGACGAGCTGTTGATCTCCCGCTGGAACGGGCGGCACTACTTTTTACGTCAGCTGTTTGCTGAGGTGATTATCAAAGATGCCGGACTGGTGCGCTATAACCTGCAGGCCGCCAGCCGCAATCGGCTGGTTAACCTCGGCGGGCACGCGCTGAGCATTCTGCTGGCGGTCCTGCTGTTTAAAGGCGTCTTCACCAGCTTCGTTTATAACGATGGCTATCTCGACAGCATCGACGATCGGCTGAGCGTGCTTGAACATAACGCCAGCCGGTTCCTGACCACCAAAAATGAGGCGCTGGTGGCGACGCTGCTGACGCTGAGCCAGCAGCTGCCGCAGATGTCGCCGCAGGAGGTTAACAGCCCGTCGCTGCCCTGGCGCTACGGGCTGTATACCGGCTTCCATATGGTTGAACAGGCGACCGGCTTGTATCAGGCGCTGCTGCACCGGCTGCTGCTGCCGCAAATCGAGCAGCAAACGACCCAGACGCTGCGCGATGCCATCGCCGGCAGCGACACCGACCGTCTCTATGAAGCCCTGCGGCTCTATCTGATGGTGTTCGGCGAAGGCAAGTTTGACCGCAATATCGTGGAAGACGGGCTGTCGGCGCGCTGGGAATCCACCGGAAAAATGGACGCGTATGAAACCAGCGCCGTGTTTATCGACCATCTGCGCCGCCTGTTTGGGCCGGGCGACTGGCGTCAGTATGGTCAGCCGGCTGATCCCGAACTGATTCGCGAGGCGCGCCGCATGCTGGCGCGCCAGTCCCCTGAAGACCGTCTCTATCAGCAGGTAAAAACGCTGCTGAACCGCGAAGCGCCGCCGAACCTGACGCTGGCTACGTTGAGCGGCGAAGAGGGCGGGGCGGTATTTACCCTTGATGATGAAACCCTGCGCGAAGAGGGGATCCCTGGGCTGTTTACCCACGAGGGTTATTACGAGGTGGTTAAAAAAAAAGGGCTACCGCTGGTCGCGACCTTCGCAGCTGAAAACGGCTGGGTGATGGGACGTCCGGTAAGCGCGGCGGAAGAGATGTCGCTATACAGCAAAGTGCTGGGGCGCTATCTGCGCGACTACACCAGCCACTGGAGCCGTTTTCTGACTGACGTGCATCTCGCCTATACGCGGGAAGCCTCGCAGGATTTCTCCGCTGGCCTGTCGGTGGATCTGTGGTTGCTGCGCACGCTCTCCTCATCGCCGTCGCCGCTGACGCGCTTCGCCAGAGAAGTGGCGCGCCAGACCACGCTGAGCGAGGAGGGCGAAACCCTTGATGAGGTGCTGAACATCACCCACCGCAGCCAGACGCTGTCGCGCATGAAAAAATTTGATGCGCTGATGGCGCGCCAGGAGAAGCGTCTGGTACGTGCCGGCGTGGATGAGCATTTCAGCGGCCTGCACGAGTTTGTGCGCGGCGGCGGCGCGGCGGGCGGCGTTACGCCCCTGAACCGCATGATGGCGCTGCTCAATGAGCAGTACACCATGCTGGTTATCTCGAAAAACGCGCTGGCGGAGGGGGATACCCCGCCGGTGTCGGAAGAGGGAAAAAAGCTGCTGGCAGAGGCCCAGACCTGGCCTGATCCCTTCCGGGAAATGGTGGAGCCTCTGCTGGCAAGCGCCTTCGACAGCGTCGAGACGCAGCAGGTGATAGTTAACAACGACGCAATCGGCTCAGGGTTGGGCAAGGTATGCCGCGCCACGCTGGAGGGGAAATTCCCCTTCGCCAGCGTCGGGCCGGAAGTGAGCCTCAGCGCGTTCACGCGCTTCTTTGCCGCCGGTGGTCTGGTCGATGCCTATTTCGCGAAGAATCTGGCCAGCAAAGTGGATACCTCATCCTCGCCGTGGCGTTACAAGGGCTCCGCGGAAAGTGAAGGGCTGGAGGTGTTCGAACAGGCGGCGGCGATTCGTAACGCCTTCTTCCAGCAGGATGAGGGAAGAAAGCTGAGCCTCGACCTGGCCGTTACGGTGCCGCACCTGTCGCCTGGCCTGCTCCAGCTGACGCTGGCGATGGGCGGTGAAAAATACAAGTACGCCCACGGGCCGGTTACCCCGTTCTATGTGAAGTGGCCCGGTACGCGGCCGGATATTGGGCTGTTTGCGACAGCGGTCACCACCCACGCGGAAGAGGCACCGACCGCGCTGAGCCGGTTGCAGGTTAAAGGCGCATGGGCGCTGTTCCGCCTGGGCGACAGCGCGCGCTCGGTAGACACCAGCGGCGACAGCGACGTGCTGACCTTCGATCTTGATAAGCGGCGCGTGGACCTGGAGATTGCCGGTTTACGCTACGGCGATGTCAGCCTGATGGCGCTGTTGCAGAACTTCCATTGCCCCGGGGATCAATAAGCGAGATGGGGTGGTGGAACAGGACGCGCGTAACGGTCAGGGGCATTTTCCCTGGCCGCGCCCGGCGACGCTTCTGGCGCGACGCGGGGCTGACGCGGGAGGCCTCTCTTACCCGGCTGCTGGCACAGCATCTGGCGGCGGCGGCGGCGGAAGCGGAAAGTCATCCCTGGTGTTTCGCGCTGGTGGAAGATGGACAGGCGTGGCTCGGGGCGGTTAAGCCGCAGACCGGTGAGACGCTTTACGCGGCGTTGCCGGTGCCGCAGGCCGAGGAGGCGCTGGTCAACAACGGGTCGCTGGCGTTCTGGCTTGCCAGAGCGCTTGCCGCACCGCAGGCGGCAGGGCGATGGCGACCGATTGAAAAGCACTACTGCGCTGCCGCCGGGTTCAGGCAGGCCGCACCGCTGCTGGCGCTGCTCGTAGATTGTTGTCAGGCAGATCGCGCCAGCACGGCGCGCTGCGGCGTGCCGTTAATGCCGTGGGCTGCCTGGCCGGCATGTATTCATCAGGGAGGGTATTTATGGCTCTGGAAACAGAACCAGCATGGACGAATAGTGGCATCGCGCCGCATTTCGCTCATCCACAAGTAAGTGGCACGCGTGCCAGTACCAGGGATATTACAATGAAAAATCAGGTGTCATGATGTCACGTACTATTACCTTAACCTCGCCGGCGATGCCGTCCCTTTTGGGAGAGCCTGCGCTGGTGCTTTCACAGCTTACCGGCGAAGAAGCATTTTCTTCGCTTTATACCTACACCATTACTGCGCGAACGCCCGCCAACCCGGATATTCCGTGGCAGGCCGCTTCGAACGTCGATCTCAAAGCGCTTATCGGTAAAGAGATGACCGTGGAGATGGAACTGGACGGCAACGGGCTGGACGACGTGCGCGGCGTCGGCAAAGGCACGCGGCAGATCTCCGGTCTGGTGCAGCAGGCGCGTTTCATCGGTCGCGACGCCAACCAGGCGATGTTTGAAATCGTTATCCGCCCCTGGCTCTACCTCGCGGATCTCACCGCCGACTTCAAAATTTTCCAGCAGAAGAACGTGGTGGAAATTATTGAAGAGATCCTCGCCGACTATAACTTCCCCTGCGAGAAGCGGCTCTCCGGCAGCTATCCGCAGCTCGATTATCAGGTGCAGTACGGCGAAACCGACTTCAACTTTATCGAGCGCCTGATGGAGGAGTGGGGGATCTACTGGTTCTTCGAACATCAGGACAACAAGCACAAGCTGGTGCTGATGGATCACGTTGGCGCGCACAAGCCCTGGTTCAGCGAGGCGTACCACGTTATTCACTATCAGTCTGACGATCCGAAGGCCGATCGCGAGTACATCAGCCAGTTCCATACCCAGGAAACCATCACCAGCGGGCGCTGGGTCACTAATGACTACGATTTCCAGAAGTCGCGTGCCGATATTCTGGCCCTGGATAATAAGCCGCGTAAAACCAGCTTCAATGACATGGAGATCTTCCACTGGCCCGGCGATTATGAAAAACCGGCGATTGGCGAGCAGCTGGCGCGTATTCGTGCCGAAGAGCGGGGAGCCATCGGCTCGCGCGCGACCGGGTCCGGTGAGATCCGCGGCATCGTCTGTGGCTATAACTTCGAGCTGGCAGGATGCCCGGTTGAGAAGGCCAACCGGGAGTACATGGTGATCTCAAGCCGCCTGCGCGTCAGCGAAGTGCAGCAGACCAGCGCCAGCGTGGACTTCTCCTTTGAGACGGTATTTACCGTCCAGCCAACGACAAAAATCTACCGCCACCCGATGCTGACGACGCGTCCGCGCACCCATGGCCCGCAAACCGCCATCATCGTCGGGCCGCCGGGCGAGGAGATCTGGACCGATGAATACGGTCGCGTCAAAGTGCGTTTCCTGTGGGATCGCTACGGTAAAAACGTCGAGTCCGACTCCTGCTGGCTGCGCGTCAGCCAGGCCTGGGCCGGGAATAACTTTGGTGGGATCTATATTCCTCGCGTCGGCCATGAGGTGATCGTTGATTTTATCAACGGCGATCCGGATCGCCCGCTGATCATCGGCAGCCTCTATAACAACGTCACCATGCCGCCGTGGGATCTGCCGGTAAACAGCACCCAGAGCGGTCTGATCAGCCGAACCGTCGGCGGCGGGCGCACAAACTTCAACGGCATTCGTTTCGAAGATAAGCCTGGTCGCGAGCAGTACTGGGAACAGGCCGAGCGCAATATGGATCGCGTGACGAAAAACGATGAAGTCCAGACCATTGGGGCTAACTCGACGCTGAAAGTGGGGGTGAGCCGCGATGTGACCGTCGGCCTGCATTACAACAAATTTATCGGCGGTTTCTCTGCCCTTCAGGTAGGCCTGGCGCGCTCCACCATGATAGGCGCTGCCAACACGCTTTCCGTAGGCGGCGCGAATTCGCTTAACGTGGGCGGGGCTAACCTCACCAACGTGGGTGGCTATAACGCGATGTCCGTGGGCGGTGCTCATCAGGTCGCGGTAGGCGGCGCGGCAACATTGGTGGCGGGGGGAGCCATCAGCATGAGCGCGGGCGGTGAACTGACGATCAGCGCCAGCGTGATTAAGATCGTGGGATCGAACAAGGTGGTGATTCAGGGCGGTCAGGTGCAGCTTAACCCTGGGGACAGCTGCGGCGGCGGCGGCGGCGGCGGTGGACTAGGGGCGCTTTCAAGCCTGGCGGGTCTGGCGTTTGGCTTGCTGGCGCTGCCGATCCCACTGCCGGTATTCCCGGTCTGGCCACCGGAGCCGGTCACACCAACCGAGGAACCGACGCAGGCGCCAACCGAGGAACCGACGCAGGCACCGACCGAGGAACCAACGCAGGCACCGACCGAGGAACCAACGCAGGCACCGACCGAGGAACCGACGCAGACGCCGACCGAGACGCCGACCGAGACGCCAACCGAGACGCCAACCGAAACGCCGACCGAGACGCCGACCGAAACGCCGACCGAGACGCCGACCGAAACGCCAACCGAGACGCCGACCGAAACGCCGACCGAAACGCCGACCGAGACGCCGACCGAGACGCCGACCGAGACGCCGACCGAGACGCCGACCGAAACGCCAACCGAAACGCCGACCGAGACGCCGACCGAGACGCCGACCGAAACGCCGACCGAAACGCCGACCGAAACGCCGACCGAAACGCCGACCGAAACGCCAACCGAGACGCCAACCGAGACGCCAACCGAGACGCCAACCGAGACGCCAACCGAGACGCCGACCGAGACGCCGACCGAGACGCCGACCGAAACGCCGACCGAGACGCCAACCGAGACGCCAACCGAGACGCCAACCGAGACGCCGACCGAGACGCCAACCGAGACGCCAACCGAGACGCCGACCGAGACGCCAACCGAGACGCCAACCGAGACGCCAACCGAGACGCCAACCGAGACGCCAACCGGCACGCCGGAGCCGTAACGCTGGCAGGCTGCAGCACAGGACAGACAGGCTTTGTCTGTCCTGTTAATCAGAGCTAAGAGAGAAGAAACCATGCAAAACGCAGCGCGATTAAGCGACGCCATCAGCCACGGCGGTGCCGTTACCAGCGGATCCGGCGATGTCTTCATCAACGGCATTCCCGCAGCACGGGTGGGGGACAGTGCAAGCTGCTCCATTCATGGCGGTAGCGCCGTGGCGGCTGGCTCCGGCAGCGTCACCATAAATGGTGTACCTGCCGCAAGACTGGGCGATACCACCGGCTGTGGCGCCGCGATCTCCAGCGGCTCCGGCGACGTCCTGATAGGGTAAAAATATGGAGCTGATGCTGGTCTGGCCTGAAACCTGGGCTACCTGCACCCTCACAGAAAGCAGCAGCCCTGAACAGCCGCTGTGGTTCTGCCCGGAGCAGGGCACCTTTTCCACCCAGGCGATCGGGCATGAGCGCGATCGGGTGCTGTTTTACTGGCTTTTTTCGCTGCCGGTGATGGTCAACCTCACCCGGGACTACCTGTGCCGGGCGGGTGAAAAGACGCTGGAATTCGGACAGGCGCGCCCGTTGCTGCCCGGTATGGAGATTCAGATTGGCCCGTTTCGCCTCCAGACGCAGCAGGCGGTGATCGGGCACTCCGCGGGAGAGGCGCAGGCGAAGCGGGTATTTGGTGCTGCGCTGCTTCCCGGCGCAGAGATGCCTGAGCCTGACGACCTGTTACCTGAAATCGGCCATTACATGGCGTGGCAGGCGCAGTCGCCTGTTGCAGGAAGTGAAGATAACCCGCTGAAGGCGCTGGCGGGAGAATATAAAAATGTGGTGCTGTGGGGTGAACAGCGTCGCGATCCGGGGCCGACAGCGGAGCGGGTCCGGCACCATGATGCCGGGGAAGGCGGCATGTTTATGGCGCAGCGCGAACAGATGGCGCGCCGGACCGTAACCGACTGCATCCTTGATACGCCAAACCTGATGGATCGGGTGTGCGAGGAGCTGGATCTGACCCGCCAGCGCGAGCTGTTGCTGGATGAGGAGCCTAAACAGGATATTTTGCTGCTGCTGGCTCCAGCGCATCTGCAACGTGAAAAAACGCGGCATCAACTGCCATCGCTCATGCTGCAGGAGTTCAGTAAACCAGGGCTGGATACACAGCTTTAGATCAGGAAGAAACTATGGGGCAGAAGATCAACTATTTACCCACGCTGCTTGACCGGCTTCTGGATGATGAGCCGAAAAGTTTGCGTGAGCCGCACGACCAGTTTCATTTTAATAGCCGTACCATGCGGAGCATTGTTCAGCGCGACCTGCTGGCGATCCTTAATAACACCAATATTGAAGATGGTCTCGACGACTATCGCCACGCCGCCGTGGCTGAGTCAGTCATGAACTACGGCGTCGCGCCGGTGACCGGGGGCTGGAGCCATTCTCATGCCTGGAGCCGCATTGAATCGGCAGTGCGCAGGGCGATCATTCGCTTTGAGCCACGCATCCTGCCGCAGTCTCTGATGGTGCGGCCGCTGTATGACAAAAACCAGCCCTCCCGCTATGGCGTGATTCTGTTTGAGATCAGGGCGCTAATCCACTGGGAGCCGCGGCCCATCGATCTCTGTTTCTCTGCCGCTTACGATGCGGAAACCCAGGCAATGCGCCTCGGTTAACCTCACCATTTAACCCGCAATTAATGCGCCAGCGCGTGCAAAAAACATAGTTACACTCGATATAATCCACATGGAAATAAATTGAAATTATTTCCATGACGCCGTTCATCAAAAAAAAGTGATTATTTTCAAGTGGTTTTATTTTTAGGCCCGTTTTCATTCATTTTTGCTTGCAGATGAACAAAGTGTGACGGCAATTAAATTTTTGCCCGGAATCCTCACGTTTATTGACAACTATCACGCTGCGGTATGCCATTTTTTTTGAAACAGCCAAGTACGATCCCGATCACCAAACGTTTCGTCTTTAGAAAATAAAATCACATTCCATAAAAACGAAACATTATTTCAATAGGGGAAAGGTATGTTTAAGAAAACATTGGCGCTGGCAGTATTATGTGGGTCAAGCTTTGCTGTTCAGGCCGTCACCGTAGATTTACGCCACGAGTATATCGACAGTGGTACAAATGCGGATCGCGTTGCCGTTTCACACCGTTTTGATAATGGCGTCGGTTTTTCAGTAGAGGCAAAATGGAAATCAGGCGGTGATAAACAGGACCAGCCTTTTTCTGATGTAGTAGGTAACGGTCACGAAGATCAAATTAGCTGGCGCTGGAAAGCCACTGACAATATCGCGATTACGCCAGCGTTCACCATTGAAAGTACCGACAGCCGCACTATCTATAAACCGAATATCCATGCGCAGTACAGCTTCGATAACGGCTTCTACGTGGCGGCGCGCTATCGCTATGAATATACACGTAATCCGAGCACCCCGGACCGTGAGGATGATAAGGTTAACCGCGGTGATGCCTGGGTTGGTTTTGCGCTCGGCGACTGGCGTACCGAGCTGAATTATGTGTATGCAAAAAGCACCGAGGGCACCATTCGTAATAATAACAAAGATTATTCCAACGAATATAATGCCAAGCTGGCCTATAAAATTGATAAAAACTGGTCGCCGTATGTTGAAGTGGGTAACGTCGGGGTAAAAGAAACCGATGAGCGTCAGACGCGTTTCCGTCTCGGCGTCGCCTACTCCTTCTGATAATTCACCCTCGTTTCGGCCCCGTTTATTTAAGGGGCCGCTTTCTTTTCCCGCCAGGGAATATTTTTGTTTCTCGAATTCGTCAATAAAAAAAGCCCTCCGCGAAGGAGGGCAAGGCCAGTGACAGAAACAACACGCAATTAAACGGTAATCATCTCTCGCTGTTGCGGTAATTTTGCAATATACAGTGCCGGCTTACCGTCTTTATCAGAGCTGTACAGGATAGCGGCATCATCCGGGGTGAACGACGGGTGCGGATGGGTAACCTGGCGGCTGTTGGCGAAGGTAGCCCAGGAAGTGTCGTGGCGCGCCACGCGGAAATACGCTTTTTGCTTCACATCGAACACGTAAAGGTAAGGATCGTTTTCAATGCGGTAACCGCTGGTGTCTTTTACGTCCACCGGGGTGCCGGAACCGTCGCCGACCAGCAGCGTGCCGTCGGCGTTGCTCATCAGGTGCGAGCAGGCCGGTATTGGCATGATTTCTTCATTAACACCGGTTTCAGGATCGAAGCGGTACACCGTGCGCCCTTGTTTTCCTTTGAGATAAGAGACGTACACCAGCGCCGATCCGTTGGGCACCCAGAATTCGTGGGTGCAGCTCTCGCCCTCGGCGTGATCTTTTACCTTGCGCACGTTGCTGCCATCTTCATTCACCAGCCACATGCGAGCGTCCACCAGATCGTGCGGCCCCTCGTGACAGAACGCGACGGTGTTATCGTCAAACGGACGATAAATAGGATGACCGAGCCAGATGCGCTCATCGTGGATCACGCTGCTTTCACCCGTCTGCAGATCGACGCGCAGCAGGCGACAGTGCGGCCCTTTGTGGAAGAATGCCTGGAAGATTTGCCAGTCGTTGAGCGGCTCCCAGTCGCTTTTAGCAATTTCGATGCCGACCAGTTTGGTACAGGCGCTGTTGGCGACCCAGGTGCCGTAGCCAACCCATTCATCGGGCACGCGGTAGATCTCGCGCTCCTCAAGCGTGGCCAGATCGACCTGCAGCAGCGAACGCTCGTTTTTTACATAGTAGAGCGACTTATCGTCCGGGGAGAGGAAGCCGCCAAAGGTGTTATCACCCGCGCCCTCGGTGAGCTGTATCGCGCTGGCATCGGCGAGATCGAGCAGATAGTAGTTCCAGTGGCCATCGAACTCGCCGGCGAACAGCAGGCGGCTGCCATCCTGGGTGAAGCACTTCTGGTAGAAGTAGTTGCGGTGACAGGTTACTTCCGGTGGGGTTAAGCGGGTGACTTCTGCGCCGGTATCCGGGTCCCGGCTTACCTCATAATTAAGCTTAACCTTCATGCCTTTAGCCATCATGCACTCCTTTATTGCCGTCCCCGGCGCGTCGAATATGATTGGTTTGAAAACTGGGTGTTAATTTATCAAAACAACGTTTCACTGTGTGTGATTGCTCACGCACTTTGTCAAACTCGCACCGATTTTATTTGCCAGGCTTATGAATGACCTCGTGACGCGGGTACGTCAGCGCGCCGTCGGTTTAATGAAATGGGGTAGCAATACGATCCAGATCAACTCACGAGTGTTTATATTTAACGCTTTGATTAATAATAATTTTTTACGGATGTCGTTTTTATGTGCCCGGGCTATTCGTGATCGCAATTCCAAATCTATTAATTCTTTCACAAAAAAGTGAAACAACGTTTTAGTTATAATTGAAAACCCGTTTTAACCGAGATAAGATGACTGCAGTTAAGAAACGGAACAGCGTTTTGCTGTTACATCCACGGGCAAATCGCACCCACCTAATTCCTCAGGAGGTTATTGTGGAAGTCAGACAAAGTATCCACAGCGCACATGCCAAAACCCTCGATACTCAGGGTCTGCGTGACGAATTTTTGGTAGAGAAAGTGTTCGTCGCTGACGAATACACCATGGTGTACAGCCACATCGACCGCATCATCGTTGGCGGCGTGATGCCGGTTGCGAAAACCGTATCCGTCGGCGGTGAAGTCGGTAAGCAGCTGGGCGTGACCTATTTCCTTGAGCGCCGCGAGCTGGGCGTTATCAACATCGGCGGTCCGGGCACCATCACCGTGGACGGTCAGTGCTACGAGATCGGCCATCGCGACGCGCTCTACGTCGGTAAAGGTGCCAAAGAAGTGGTGTTCGCCAGCGTTGATGCCTCTCAGCCCGCGAAGTACTACTACAACTGCGCCCCGGCACACACCACCTATCCGACGAAGAAAGTGACGCCGTCTGAAGTGTCGCCGGTGACGCTGGGCGATCCGCTCACCAGCAACCGCCGCACCATCAATAAATACTTCGTGCCTGACGTGCTGGAAACCTGCCAGCTCAGCATGGGGCTGACCGAGCTGGAGCCGGGCAACCTGTGGAACACCATGCCGTGCCATACCCACGAGCGCCGCATGGAAGTCTACTTCTACTTCAACATGGACGAAGACGCATGCGTATTCCACATGATGGGGCAGCCGCAGGAGACGCGTCATATCGTGATGCACAACGAGCAGGCGGTGATCTCGCCGAGCTGGTCGATTCATTCAGGCGTGGGTACCCGCGCTTACACCTTCATCTGGGGCATGGTTGGTGAAAACCAGGTCTTTGATGACATGGACCACGTCGCTGTTAAAGATCTGCGCTAGTCGCGGACAGCATGAACTTATGCCTGTCCGGGACAGGCCTGACATAAAGGAAATCACATGATTCTGGATTCATTCTCTCTTCAGGGTAAAGTCGCCATCGTTACCGGCTGTGACACCGGCTTAGGCCAGGGCATGGCGGTAGGCCTGGCCCAGGCGGGCTGCGACATCGTGGGTATCAACATCGTTGAGCCGACCGATACCATTGAACAGGTTACCGCGCTGGGCCGCCGTTTCCTGAGCCTGACCGCCGACCTGCGTCAGATTGATGCCATTCCTTCTCTGATCGAGCGCGCCGTTGCTGAATTCGGTCACGTTGACGTGCTGGTAAACAACGCGGGTCTGATCCGTCGCGAAGACGCGATCAACTTCAGCGAAAAAGACTGGGATGACGTGATGAACCTGAACATCAAGAGCGTGTTCTTTATGTCCCAGGCCGTGGCGAAGCAGTTTATCGCCCAGGGTAACGGCGGCAAAATCGTCAACATCGCCTCCATGCTCTCCTTCCAGGGCGGCATTCGCGTACCGTCTTACACCGCGTCGAAAAGCGCAGTAATGGGCGTGACCCGTCTGCTGGCGAACGAGTGGGCGAAGCACAACGTCAACGTCAACGCCATCGCGCCGGGCTATATGGCCACCAACAACACCCAGCAGCTGCGCGCCGACGAGCAGCGCAGCGCGGAAATCCTCGACCGTATCCCGGCGGGTCGCTGGGGTCTGCCGAGCGATCTGATGGGGCCGGTAGTGTTCCTGGCGTCCAGCGCATCCGACTACATCAACGGTTACACCGTTGCCGTGGACGGTGGCTGGCTGGCACGTTAATCAGCGCCAGTGACAGAAGAACCCTGCTGCGGCAGGGTTTTTTTTGCCTGAAAACCAGCTAAGTCCATATGAAAAACAGCGAAATATCCATATTTAAACCTGCCCGTACATCGATGACTCGTTATAAAGTGATAACTATTAGCAGCTTGTGTTTTATGTTTGAGAATAATCTAAAATTCGAAAGTGAAATGTCCATCACAGAACCATTACCCGTAGCAATTAAATCCATATCTTCGCGTAATACCGCCTGACACCTCTGTGCCTTGTTCTCCTAACTTCAGATAACGACTTTCTCTGTTCAGGCAAGGAACATGACCACTATCAGCAATCACTCAACCACCATGCCGCGTGCACTGCAGGATTCACGTCGCATGAATCTGTTCGTTTCCGTCTCGGCCGCCGTGGCGGGCCTGCTGTTTGGGCTTGATATCGGGGTGATCGCCGGGGCGCTGCCGTTTATCACCGACCACTTTGGGTTAAGCAACCGCCTGCAGGAGTGGGTGGTGAGCAGCATGATGCTTGGCGCGGCCATCGGCGCGCTGTGCAACGGCTGGCTGTCGTTCCGCCTCGGGCGCAAATACAGCCTGATGGTGGGCGCGATTCTGTTTGTCGCCGGCTCCATCGGCTCGGCCTTTGCCACCAGCGTCGAGATCCTGCTGGTTTCGCGTATCGTGCTCGGCGTGGCGGTAGGTATCGCCTCCTACACCGCGCCGCTCTATCTGTCGGAAATGGCCAGTGAAAACGTGCGCGGCAAAATGATCAGCATGTATCAGCTGATGGTGACGCTCGGCATCGTGGTGGCGTTTCTCTCGGACACCGCGTTCAGCTATTCGGGCAACTGGCGGGCAATGCTGGGCGTGCTGGCGCTGCCGGCGGTGATCCTTATCGTGCTGGTGATTTTCCTGCCCAACAGCCCGCGCTGGCTGGCGGAGAAAGGGCGTCATGTGGAAGCGGAAGAGGTGCTGCGCATGCTGCGCGATACCTCGGAAAAAGCGCGGGAAGAGCTGAATGAGATCCGCGAGAGCCTGAAGCTGAAGCAGGGCGGCTGGAAATTATTCAAAGCCAACCGCAACGTGCGCCGGGCGGTGTTCCTCGGCATGCTGTTGCAGGCAATGCAGCAGTTTACCGGGATGAACATCATCATGTACTACGCGCCGCGCATCTTTAAGATGGCGGGTTTTACCACCACCGAACAGCAGATGATCGCCACGCTGGTAGTGGGCCTGACCTTTATGTTCGCCACCTTTATCGCCATCTTTATGGTGGACAAAGCGGGACGCAAACCGGCACTGAAAATTGGCTTCAGCGTGATGGCGCTGGGTACGCTGGTACTCGGTTACTGCCTGATGCAGTTCGATAACGGCACCGCTTCAAGCGGGCTCTCCTGGCTGTCGGTCGGCATGACCATGATGTGCATCGCCGGATACGCCATGAGCGCTGCGCCGGTGGTGTGGATCCTCTGCTCGGAGATCCAGCCGCTGAAGTGCCGCGACTTCGGTATTACCTGTTCGACCACCACTAACTGGGTATCGAACATGATCATCGGTGCCACCTTCCTGACGTTGCTGGATGCCATCGGCGCAGCGGGCACTTTCTGGCTCTATACCGCGCTGAACGTCGCCTTCGTGGGCGTCACCTTCTGGCTGGTGCCGGAAACCAAAAACGTCACCCTTGAGCATATTGAGCGCAACCTGATGAAGGGCAAAAAGCTGCGCGATATCGGGGTGTGAGCCAGTCAGCTGCCGCTAAAAAAAAGCCCTGCCGTTATCCGGCAGGGCAGGGTAAAGCAGCAATAACGCTTAGCGCATCGCGCGTTTCAGAATGCGCTCCGCCTGGCGCTGGAATTCGGCCGCCGTCTCTTCCACGGATTTCTGGCCGTAGTCGATGTACTGAATCGCGGTGCCAAACTGCGACACGATCTGCGGATCGTCAAAGTACGGCGATACCGACAGCGTCGTTGGCAGCGACTGGGCCAGCTTCAGCCCGGCAACCGCCGGATCGTCATCCTTGATCACGCCGTCCTGAGTCAGCTGCGCCACCGCCTGTTTGCTCAGCGGTACGCCGCGCTCCAGGCCCAGCGTCGCCACGCCCTCTTTGCTGTTCAGCAGGAAGTTGATCAGCTCCGCGGCCTGTTTCGGGTTTTTGGTGGACTTACCGATGGACAGCATCTGCGCCGGTTTGAAGAACAGGCCTGCGTCTTTCGCACCCGGCAGCATCGGATACGCGCCCAGCTCCAGCTTCGCCGGTGGCTTCAGGTTGTCGGAGTATTTGGTGATGGTGGAGTTCCACATGTAGGTGCCGCCCCATTCACCGGCAATCCACGGCTTCATCTCGTACATGTTGCTCTTACCAAACGAGGCATAGTATTTGGCATCCGGCATCACGTGGCTGTCCACCAGCTTTTTGTACATGCCGAAGAACTCGACCCACTGCGCTTTGCTGTAGGTGAATTTTTTGGTCTTCTCATCCACCGCCGGGATGTTGTATTTCTGCACCATGTAGGAGTTCAGCAGCGCCAGCGTATCCTGGTGCTCCAGCACCACCGGGTAGTACTGTTTACCCAGCTTCGCTTCGAAAGCTTTCCCCGCCGCCATCAGCTCGTCCCAGGTTTTCGGGTACTCAACGCCCGCTTTGCTCCAGGTTTCGTTGTTGTAGTAGAAGACGCGCGCCGTTACCGAGATCGGGATGCCGTTAAGCTTGCCGTCGATGGTGGTGGTCTGCAGCTCTTTCGGGTCGAACTGGCTGAGATCGATGACGTCTTTCACCAGGTTCAGGTCGTAGAAGCCATCGCCCTTTTTCGAGAAGATCGGCAGCCAGTTCCAGTTGGTCTGCATCACGTCCGGCTCGGTGCCGCCGGCAATTTGGGTGGTGAGGCGGGAGAGGTGCCCGTCCCAGCCGGTGTACTCCGCTTTCACGGTAATGTTCGGGTGCTGCTTGTGGAACTCCTCCAGCGCTTTCAGCGTCACCTGGTGACGGCCGTTGCCGCCCCACCAGGACATACGCAGCGTCACATCGTTATCGGCATGGGAAGGAAAGGCACAGAGGGTGACGGCAGAGGCAATCGCTGTGCTAATCAGGACTTTTTTCATGGTACAGGACTCCTGTCAGAGGGAGATGTTCTGTTCTGTTTTTGCGTCAAAAAGATGACACTTATTCATATCGAACGTGAAATACACCTTACGATTCAGCCCCTTTTCAATCATCGGTTTGGCTTCATCGGAAGGAATGCGGCAGGTCAGCTCGAAGTCCGCCACCTTCAGGTAGACGAAGAACTCGTGACCCATATTCTCTACGCGCACCATCTCGCCGGCGACGTAATCGCCCGCCAGCGGCTCATCTGACAGCACCACGAATTCCGGGCGCACGCCGAAGAAAATGTCCTGCCCCTGATAGCCGGCGGCTTTCTCCTGCAGGCGGTCGTTCAGCGCCAGGGTGTCATTTCCTACGGTGATATGCAGACGGCCCGCTTTCTCAATCAGCTTGCTGGGTTTGATGTTCATCTCCGGCGCGCCGATAAAGCCCGCCACGAACATATTTTTCGGGAAGTGGTAGAGGTTGTCCGGGGTATCGACCTGCATGATGTGCCCGAGCTTCATTACGCAGATGCGGTCGCCCATGGTCATCGCTTCGGTCTGATCGTGGGTAACGTACACCGTGGTAGCCGGTTTGCCGGATCTTTTCAGCTGCTTGTGCAGGTCGGAGATGCGGATACGCATAGAGGCGCGCAGCTTGGCATCAAGGTTGGAGAGCGGCTCATCGAACAGGAACACGTCCGGTTTTTTCACGATGGCGCGGCCCACGGCCACGCGCTGGGCCTGACCGCCGGAGAGCTGGCGCGGCAGGCGATCCATCAGCTCGTCCAGCTCCAGAATTTTCGCCGCTTCGTCCACCTGCTGCTTAATCTGCTCTTTCGGCATTTTGCTGAGCTTCAGCCCGAACGCCAGATTCTCGCGCACCGTCATATGCGGGTAGAGCGCATAGTTCTGGAACACCATCGCGATACCGCGCGACTTAGGGGCCAGGTTGTTCACCAGCTTCTCGCCGATGCGCACTTCGCCGCCGCTGATGGTTTCCAGCCCGGCAAGCATACGCAGGGTGGTGGATTTGGCGCAGCCGGACGGGCCGACAATCACCATGAACTCACCGTCCGCAATGGTCAGGTCGATACCATGTACCGCTTTGAAGCCGTTGGAGTAGACTTTTTCCAGTTTGTTGAAAATCACTTCAGCCATGATATTCCCTCGTTAACCTTTGATTCCGCTGCTTGACACGCCCTGCACGAAGTAGCGCTGAGCCAGGAAGAACACAATGATGGATGGCAGGATGGAGATGCTCGCCATCGCCAGAATTTCGTTCCACGGCGCCCCTTCGGTGACGTCGATGGACATTTTGAGCGCCAGCGCGATTGGGTATTTGTCCACGCTGTAGACGTAGATCAGCGGCCCGATGAAGTCGTTCATCGACCACATGAACTGGAACAGCGCCACCGAGATAATCGCCGGCTTGAGGATTGGCACCACCACATACCACAGCACCTGGAACGAGTTGCAGCCGTCGATCTGCGCCGCTTCTTCCATGTCACGCGGTACGCCGCGCAGGAACTGGATCAGCATGAAAACAAAGAACCCCTGCGTGGCAAACGCCAGCGGCAGGTAGAGCGGCAGGTAGCTGTCCAGCATGCCCATTTCGCGGAACATCAGGTACTGCGGGATCAGCAGCACGGTGCTCGGCAGCAGCATGGTGGCGATAAGCGTGGTGAACCAGAACTTCTTCCACGGAATTTCGAAGCGGGCGAAGCCGTAGGCCACCACCGTGGAGGAGATGATGGTCAGCAGCACTTTCGGGATCACATACTTAAAGGTGTTCAGCATGTAGTGCCCGAAGTTGTACTCGGTGCCGGTCTTCCAGCCGTTGATAAACCCGTCCCAGGTGGCGTTTGACGGCCACAGCCCGAGGGTGGTGAAGATTTCGTGGTTCGGTTTAAACGACGCCGAGAACATCCACGCCAGCGGGTAGAGCATCAGCAGGCCGACAAACAGCAGAATGATGTAGCGGAACCAGGCGCTGACTTTTTCGCGGCGCAGGGTGCGGGCCACTTCCACCTCGCCGGCCTGCATCCGTGCGGATAACTGACTCTGTTGAATATCAGCCATTTTTGCCTCCCTTATCGGCAGAGTAGAACACCCAGTACTTCGACGATTTGAAGGCAATCGAGGCGAAGAGCGCGACCACGAGGAACAGCACCCACGCCAGCGCTGCGCCGTAGCCCATATCAAAGTATTTAAACGCCGTGTCGTAGATGTAGAGCGAGAACAGATAGGTGTAGTAGGTCGGGCCGCCGCCGGTGATCACGTAAGGGCCGGTAAACTCCTGGAACGCCTGGGTGGTCTGCATGATGAAGTTGAAGAAGATGACCGGGGTGATCAGCGGTACGGTGACCTTCATGAACATCTGCCACTTCGACGCGCCGTCGATCATCGCGGCTTCATACTGCGACTGCGGCACGTTTTGCAGCGCGGCGAGGAAGATCACCATTGCCGAACCGAACTGCCAGACGCGCAGCAGGGTCACCGACATCAGCGCCAGCGACGGCTCACCCAGCCAGTTGATGGGGTCGAGGCCGAACACGCCAATAAAACTGTTCAGCAGGCCGTCGATGGCAAACAGCGCGCGCCATAACACGGCGATGGCCACGGAGCTACCGAGGATCGACGGAATGTAATAGGCGGTACGGAAAAAGCCGATGCCGCGCAGTTTGAAATTAAGAACAAACGCGATGCCCAGCGCAAAGGCCAGCTTGAGCGGAATAGTAATAAACACGTAGGCGAAAGTGACGCCCATCGATTTCCAGAACAGATCGTCTTCAGTCAGCATGTAACGGTAATTTTCAATACCGTTAAATACCGGTGGGTTCATCAGGTCATACTCGGTAAAGCTGAGGAAGAACGATGAGACAAAGGGGAAGGCGGTGAAGACTATCAGCCCAATTATATAGGGTGATATCCACGCCAGTCCCAGCAGCTTGTTTTCATTCATACATACCTACCTGGTATTCCAGAGTTAATAAAATCGTGGTCGAAAAAACGAAGCGGTACGCGCCACCTGAGACTGTCACATAACGCCATCCTTGTCCGGCGTAGAGCAGAGTGGAGAACAGGTATCCTGCTGTTATTAAATGTTTTTTTAACCTGGTGGTGCGGGCGCTGTCTGGTGGGGAGCATCGGTTTTATAAATCTGATGAACCGTTGTTCCTGATTTGTAAAACGCCGTTTTAATTTATCTTATTGCGATTTGTTTCGGCGTCATTCTATTCATTTCAGAAATGTGATCGGTGTCGAAACGGCATTTCAATTAATTGAAGTAGACGTCAAAATCCCGATCTGAGGGTTGAGTTGGCGTAAAAGCCTATTTATTTGCGCACGCTCACAAAAAAATAATTCGGCACTTAATCATTGCTGTTTTCACTGCGGCAGGTGCGCAAATAAACGGTGACGGGATTATAAAAACGAACACAACGGTTGAGATGCAATAATGGTCGATGGCATGACCGCCGTTATTTCATTGTCGGTTGAATATCCGGGGATAAGCATTCCGGAACAGAACGCTGTGCGTCAGTCCGTCTTGCAGGCCGGGCAAGCCTGCGCATCTGACACGGCTGCTTTTCCAGAGGTGGGTGCGGATGCCAAAATAAAAAAGCCGCTTCCTGAAGCGGCTTTTTTACGACATAACTATTGCAAAAAATCTTCCCGCACCGGGGTGAAGGTATCAAGCAGCGTGCCGGGTTTGATGCAGACGCAGCCGTGCATGATGTGCGGCTCTTTATACAGCGTATCCCCGGCTTTGACGCGGCGCGTCTCGTCGCCGATGGTGAAATCAAACTCGCCGCTCATCACGTAGGTCAGCTGCTCGTGCGGGTGGTTGTGCATCGGGCCGACGGCACCCGCTTCGAAATTCACTTCCACCTGCATCATTTTGCCATTGTGCGCAAGGATGCGGCGCGTGACGCCGTTACCTAAATCTTCCAGCCGGGTGTCCTGATGAAATACAAACATTCTGGCATCCTGTTAAGAGTGAAACATTGTTTCAAAGAATTTATCCTGGGCTGGCTAAAAAGAAAACGACAGCGGGCTGAACTGGAGCGTGGATCACATTTGTTTCGGTTTCGCGTTGCGGGGGTTTAACGGTATAACCAGAAGCTGACACAGCATGGAGACGAAGATGAACACTATCGGCTTACTGGGCGGCATGAGCTGGGAATCCACCATTCCCTACTACCGGCATATCAACGAAGGGGTGCGCGATCGTCTTGGTGGCCTGCACTCGGCCTCGCTGCTGCTGCACAGCGTCGATTTTCACGACATCGAACTGTGCCAGAGCCGCGGCGAGTGGGACAAAGCCGGGGAGATCCTCGCCCGCGCCGCCGTCGGGCTGGAGCAGGCCGGGGCGCAGGCCATCGTGCTCTGTACCAATACCATGCACAAGGTTGCCGGGCAGATCGAGGCCGCCTGTCGCGTGCCGCTGCTGCATATTGCCGACGCCACCGGGCGCGCCATTAATGCCCGTAGCATGAAACGCGTGGCGCTGCTCGGGACGCGCTACACCATGGAGCAGGATTTCTACCGCGGCAGACTGCTGGCGCAGAGCGGGATTGAAACCCTGATCCCCGACGAGGCCAGTCGGGCGCGCATCAACCAGATTATTTTTGACGAGCTGTGCCTCGGGAAAATCACCGCCGGATCCCGGGAGTATTACCTGTCCGTGATCCAGCAGCTGGCGGAGGAGGGGGCAGAAGGGGTGATCTTCGGCTGTACCGAGATTGGCCTGCTGATCCCGGAGGCGGCGTCACCGCTGCCGGTATTCGATACCGCCCTGCTGCACGCGCGCGAGGCGGTAGACTTTATGCTCAGCCCCGCCCCAGCAGCTGTTCCAGCGGAGCGGTAAACTGCGTCATCGCGTTTTGCATATGGTCGCAGAACGCATCCACCAGCGCCGAAGCCGGACGGTGGCGCGGGCGGATCAGGCTGACGGTAAAAGGCACCTCCACGCTGAAGCGGCGCACCACCACGCCGCTTTGTGCGTAATCCAGCGCGGTAAGCGGATTCACCACGGAGATGCCCACGCCCGCCCGCACCATTGCACAGATGGAGGCCGCGCTGTGGGTTTCCATCACCATTCGCCGTTTCACGTCGTGTTCGTGAAACAGGGCGTCCAGCAGCTGCCGGTAGCTGTCGGTGCGCGACAGGCTGATGTAGTTTTCCCCGGCGAAATCCTGCGGCGTCAGCGCGCTTTTATGCGCCAGCGCGTGCCCCTCCGGTAACACGCACACTTCATTCATCGTCAACAGCGTTTCGCGCGTGGTGCCTGCTGGCGTGGTGATGGTTTCGGTCAGGCCGAGATCGTGGCGCTGGGCTGACAGCCACTCTTCCAGCAGCGGCGACTCCTGCGGCACGATGTTAATGCTGAGTTCCGGGTAGCGCGCCAGAAACGGCTGTATCAGCGGCGGCAAAAATGACTGAGAAAAGACCGGCAGGCAGGCGATGGAGAGCTCCCCCTGGCGAAACTCGCGCAGGCTCTCCGCCGCGCTGACGATACGGTCCAGCCCGTACCACGAGCGCTGCACCTCTTCAAACAGCCGCAGTCCCTGTACCGTCGGATGCAGACGCCCGCGGCTGCGTTCGAACAGCGCCAGGCCGGTGACTTTTTCAAAGCGCGCCAGCTCGCGGCTCACCGTCGGTTGGGAGGTGTGCAGCAGCGCGGCGGCCTCGGTCAGGTTGCCGGTGGTCATCACCGCATGAAAGATTTCGATATGGCGCAGGTTAACGGCGGGCATGAGGGTTCTCCGGATCGGCTAAGCCATATCATTTTTGCATAGACATTAAAGAAAACGATATTTTTTATTGCGAAGCGGCTGTGGCGTAATGAGGAGAATAGTGAGGAGATACCCCATGCCGCGCCCGCACAACGATACCGCTCTCAATTCTTCCCGCCTGGTGGCCCTGAGCCAGCAGCACGGCTGCCCGGTCTGGGTCTACGATGCCGACACCCTTCGCCACCAGATCGCCAGGCTGCGCCAGTTCGACGTGGTGCGCTTCGCCCAGAAGGCCTGCTCGAATATTCATATTCTGCGCCTGATGCGTGAGCAGGGCGTGAAGGTGGATTCGGTGTCGCTTGGGGAGATCGAGCGCGCGCTGGCCGCCGGGTACGATCCGCAGGCGAACCCGGACGACATCGTATTTACCGCCGATCTGATTGATGCCCCGACGCTCGATCGCGTGCGCGAGCTGGCGATCCCGGTGAACGCCGGGTCGATCGACATGCTGGCCCAGCTTGGTGAGGTGTCCCCGGGCCACCGCGTCTGGCTGCGGGTGAATCCGGGCTTCGGGCATGGTCACAGCCAGAAAACCAATACCGGCGGTGAAAACAGCAAGCACGGCATCTGGTATGGCGATCTGCCGGACGCCTTCGCGACGCTGGCGCGCTACCAGCTAAAGCTCGCCGGTATTCACATGCACATTGGTTCCGGCGTTGATTACGGTCATCTGGAGCAGGTATGCGGCGCGATGGTGCGCCAGGTGGTGGAGTCCGGGCAGGATCTGGAGGCTATCTCTGCCGGCGGCGGGCTGTCGATTCCATATCACGACGGTGAAGAGGCGATCGATACCGATCACTACTACGGCCTGTGGAATGCGGCGCGCGAGAAAATCGCGGCGCACCTCGGGCATCCGGTCACGCTGGAGATCGAGCCGGGGCGCTTCCTGGTGGCGGAGTCCGGGGTGCTGATCGCTCAGGTGCGCAGCACCAAAGCGATGGGCAGCCGTCACTTTGTGTTGGTGGATGCCGGGTTTAACGATCTGATGCGTCCGGCGATGTACGGCAGCTATCACCATATCACCGCCATCGGCGCGGATGGACGTAGCCTGGCGCCGGCCCCGCTTATCGACAGCGTGGTGGCCGGGCCGCTGTGCGAGTCGGGGGACGTGTTTACCCAGCAGGAGGGCGGCAAGGTGGAAACCCGCGCCCTGCCGGCGGTAGTGCCGGGTGACTATCTGGTCTTCCACGACACCGGAGCCTACGGCGCGTCAATGTCCTCAAACTACAACAGCCGCCCGCTGCTGCCGGAAGTGCTGGTGGACGGCGATACCACGCGCCTGATCCGCCGCCGCCAGACCATTAGCGAACTGCTGGCGCTGGAGCTGCTGTGATCAGGCTGCCGGGTGGCGATAATGCGGCCCGGCGGTCACCGATTCGCGCAGCACCAGGGTGCCGGTAAAGGGCGCGATCGGCGGCAGCGGCTGGTCGCTGGCCAGCATAATTGCCCGGTCGATAGCGGTAACGATCATGGTATCGATGGGCAGGTAGACCGTGGATAATCCCGGCTCCAGCCAGCGTGCGCTGGGCGCATCGTCAAAGCCAAACAGCGAAATATCCTGCGGAATGCGCCGTCCCGCCTGGTAAATGGCTTTCGACGCGCCCAGCGCCATATCATCGTTGCAGGCAAACAGCGCGCTGAACGGCGTGCGGCTCGCCAGCAGCGCCTGGCACAGCTCGTAGCCGCGCGTCATGGTGGAATCGCCGTTTTTGACCCGGTTCTCATCCCAGGCGATGCCGTGTTTCTCCAGCGCATCGCGATAGCCCTGCAGCCGCGCTTTCCCGGTCGGCGTGGCGATCGGCACCGTGATGCAGGCGATCTCCCGGTGACCCTGCGCAATCAGATACTCCACCGCCTGAAATGCGGCATTACGCTGCTCGAAGAACACGCAGCGCTCGCGCGCCTCTTTCACATCCCGATTGATCACCACCAGCGGCACGCTGATGCTGTCGATCAGCGCCATAATGGCCTGCTCGCTCATGTGGCGGGTGTAGAGAATAATGGCGTCGCACTGGCGGTCGGCCAGCATCTGCACCGCTTCGCGCTCGCGCTCCGGGGTGTCGTGGCCGTCAGTGACGATAAGCTGTTTGCCGTGGGATTCGGTCTGGCGTGACGCCTGCTGCAGCAGCCGTCCGAAGTAGAAGCCGTCGAAGGTAGACACCACCAGCCCGATGCTGTTGCTGGTGCGGTGCGCCAGCGAGCGGGCGAGAAAATTAGGGCGGTAGCCAAGCTCTTCCATCGCGCTGAAAACCTGCTGGCGGGTGGACTCCTTCACCTGCCCGGTGCCGTTCAGCACGCGCGACACCGTCGCTTTCGACACGCCCGCGCGCGCAGAGACATCCCGCATTGTTACCATCAACGATATTCCTGATTAGCCCCATTTTTCATGCAGTTTACCACACTCGGCCGGCACGTAAGATCTCCCGCCCCTTCCCGGCAGACAAACACGATCCCGACGAAAGCCCGCCACGATCCGCCAATGATCCTCAGCAATGCACCGCCTGACGCTATTTTATGTGGCATACCAATTAGGGGCTTATCTGCGGCTTCTGGAATACCAAATACAGGTTGTGAGAACAAAGTCACAGAATAAAGCGGCGGGTGCCACTATGTTTTGGCATACCAAAACGGTACTCAGCTGTAACCCTACACAACAAAATAACGCCCCTTACAGAGGTATAACCCCATGGCACTACAGGAAAAGCTGATAGATTCTCTGGGCAGTTTTGCAACCAAGTTCAACAGTTACCGCTATATCATGGCCATCAAGGCCTCGTTCATCACGCTGATGCCGGTGATCATCGTCGGTGCGTTTTCAGTGCTGATCTCCAACATGGTGCTCGACCCGAAAAACGGTCTGGCCAGCTTTGAGTCGCTGTCGTTCCTGGCGGCGCTGAAGCCGATCACCAGCGCCATCAACTACGCCACGCTCAACTTCCTGAACATCGGCGCGGTGTTCCTGATAGGCATTGAGCTTGGGCGCATCAACGGCATTAAGACGCTGTTCCCCGGCCTGCTGGCGGTGATCTGCTTTATCTGCGTGACGCCGACCACGGTTGAAATGCTGGTGGATGGCGAGATGCAAGTGGTGAAAGACGTGCTGCTGCGCCAGTTCTCCGATACCCGCAGTCTGTTCCTCGGCATGTTTATCGCCATCCTGTCGGTCGAAGTCTACTGCTGGCTTGAGGGCCGCCCCGGCCTGAAAATTAAAATGCCGGACACCGTGCCGCCTAACGTCTCCGCCTCGTTCTCGGCGCTGATCCCGGCGATCATCACCACCACGGTCATCGCCACCTTCGGCTTCGTGTTCCATCAGGTCACCGGCATGTATCTGTATGACGCGGTGTACCAGGTAGTGCAGCAGCCGCTGGAGCGCGTGATGCAGAGCCTGCCGGGAATTCTGCTGCTGATGTTCGTTGCGCAGCTGTTCTGGGTGATCGGTATTCACGGCAACCAGATGATCAAGCCGATCCGCGAGCCGCTGCTGCTGGGGGCGATCACCGTCAACATGAGCGCGTTCGAGCAGGGCAAAGAGGTGCCGAACATCATCACCATGCCGTTCTGGGACGTCTACATGAGCATCGGCGGTTCCGGCCTGACCATCGGCCTGCTGATCGCCGTGATGATCGCCAGCAAACGCAAAGAGATGAAAGAGATCGCCAAGCTCTCCTTTGGCCCTGGGGTGTTTAACATCAACGAACCGGTGATCTTCGGGATGCCGATCATGCTCAACCCGATCCTGGCGATTCCGTTCATCATCACGCCGCTGATCACCGGCTCTATCGGCTATTTCGCTACCGTTATGGGCTTTGCCGGTAAGGCCGTGGTGATGGTGCCGTGGACCACGCCGCCGCTGATCAACGCCTGGCTCTCCACCGCTGGTTCAATGGGCGCAGTGGTAACGCAGCTTATCTGTATCCTGGTTTCCATTCTGATCTATCTGCCATTCGTGAAAATTGCCTCGCGTCGTGCGGAGCAGGCGCAGCTGCAGGCTGCAAAAACCGAAATGGCAAACAACGCGTGAGGACGATATGAGTAAACACACCGTGACGCTGCCGCAGGACTTTATTCTGGGTGCGGCCTCGTCCGCCTGGCAGACCGAGGGCTGGAGCGGCAAAAAGGACGGCCAGGATTCGTATATGGATCTCTGGTACAAAAACGACCGCCACGTCTGGCATGACGGCTATGGTCCGGCGGGGGCCACCGACCTGTTCAACCGCTACGAAGAGGACGTGGCGCTGATGAAGCAGGCGGGCCTCACGCACTACCGCACCTCCATCAACTGGTCGCGCTTCTTTACCGACTACGAAAACGGCGTCATTGATGAAGAGTACGCCGCGTATTACGACCGCTTTATCGATGCCATTCGCGCGGCAGGCGTGGAGCCGATGATCTGCCTGGAACACTACGAGCTGCCGGCATACCTGTTTGAAACCTACGGCGGCTGGTCATCGAAAAAAGTGGTTGAGCTGTTCGTGCTGTACGCGGAAAAGGTCTTCGCCCGCTATCACCACAAGGTGACGCGCTGGTTCACCTTTAACGAGCCGATTGTGGTGCAGACCCGCGTTTATCTCGATGCGCTGCGCTGGCCTTACGAACAGAACACCCACACCTGGATGCAGTGGAATCACCATAAAAATCTCGCCACCGCGAAGGTGGTGCAGCTGTTCCGTGCGAAAGGGTATCAGGGCAGCGTCGGGGCGATCCTCAACCCGGAAGTTACCTATCCGCGCTCCAGCGCCGCTCACGATGTGCAGGCCGCCGAGCGCTATGACCTGTTCTACAACCGCGTCTTCCTCGACCCGATGGTGAAAGGGGAGTACCCGGCGGAGCTGATACGCCTGCTGGATCACCACGGCGTGAAGTGGGAGTACACCGCCGACGAGCTGGCGATTATTCGTGAAAATACCGTGGACGAGCTGGGGATCAACCTCTATTACCCGCATCGCGTGAAGGCACCGTCCCGCGCCTGGAACCCGGAGACGCCGTTCCATCCGGCCTGGTATTACGAACCTTTCGAGCTGCCGGGCCGCCGCATGAACAAGTCCCGCGGCTGGGAGATCTATCCGCGCATCATCTATGACATGGCGATGCGCATTAAGGATGAGTACCGCAATATTCCGTGGTTTATCGCTGAAAGCGGCATGGGCATTGAGAACGAAGGCCAGTTCCGCAACAGCGATGGCGTGATCGAAGACGACTACCGCATCGCCTTTATCGGTGAGCATCTCTTTGAGGCACTGCGCGCCCGGGAAGCGGGAGCCAACTGTCTGGGCTATATGCTGTGGGCCTTCACCGATAACGTCTCACCGATGAACGCCTTCAAAAACCGTTACGGGCTGGTGGAAATTGACCTGCAACACCAGCGCGCGCGCCGCCTGAAAAAGTCGGCGACCTGGTATCGTGGCGTGAGTGAATCGCGCAGCCTGACCCTGAACCTTGATGATGACTGGAAATAAGGAGCGCAGATGAAACGCATTGTCCTGTGTTGTTCCGCTGGCATGTCCACCTCGCTGGTGGTGACCAAAATGGAAAAGACCGCTGCCGAGCGCGGTCTCGAACTGAAAATTTACGCCATTCCCGAGCAGAATCTGCGCGATGAGTTGCAGAGCTACGCGGCGGATATCCAGGCGGTACTGCTGGGGCCGCAGGTGCGCTTCAAGCTGGCGGAGAACAAAAAGCTCACCGACGAGCACGGCATTCCCATCGCGGTGATCGATTCGGTGGCCTACGGCACGCTAAACGGCGCGAAAGTTCTCGATCAGGCACTGAGTTTGGTAAGCTAGCCGCCAACGCGCAGCCGGGACCGTTCCTCGCTGCGCGTGGTTCACTACCCTTCGGAATAACGCCTGACGGGTAGACCTCTATTCAGAGCACAGGTGATATTGTGGATAAGGCAGTTGTCCCGCCCGAAAAAAAACAGTACCAGGAAATTGGCGACGATCTGAGAGCGCAGATCATTGCGGGCCACTACCCGCCAGGCTCCAGGCTGCCGCCGGAGCGCAACATCGCGGAGAAATACGGCGTCAGCCGCACCATTGTGCGCGAAGCGCTGCTGATGCTGGAACTGCAGGGGACGGTGGATATCCGCCAGGGATCGGGCGTCTACGTGATGCGCGTTCCAGAGGAGCACGACGCCGAAGAGGATCGTTTTCTCAGCAGCGACGTCGGGCCGTTCGAAATGCTGCAGGCGCGCCAGCTGCTGGAGAGCAATATCGCGGCGTTCGCCGCCAAAATGGCCACTAAGGCCGATATCGACAATCTCAAGCGCATCCTGGAACAGGAGCAGCGCGCCATCGCCATCAATGATTCCAGCCAGGACAACCAGAAAATGTTCCATCTGGTGCTGGCCGGTGCCTCGCAGAATCAGATGCTGTTAGCCACGGTGGAAAGCATCTGGCACCACATGGACAGCAGCCCGCTGTGGCAGCAGCTGAGCGTCCATATTCAGAGCCGCACCCACCGCCTGAAATGGTTAAGCGATCAGCAGACTATCCTCGCTGCGCTGCGCCGCCGCGACGTGATGGGCTCCTGGCAGGCGATGTGGCAGCATCTGGAAAACGTGAAAAACAGCCTGCTGGAGCTGTCCGATGCCGATGCGCCGGATTTTGACGGCTATCTGTTTGAGTCAGTGCCCATTTTTCAGGGCAAAATCGTATGATGATCCAGCCGCTGTATCAGGCTCCACACCATGCAGAGCAGGTAACGGAGTGGCTGTGGCAGGCGTTCGGGCAGGGATTAAGCCGCGCATTTTTTGCCAGCGTTATCGATAACAGTCAGCAGCCGGACGCGCTGCCGCTGACGTTTATCGCGACGGAAGGGGAGACGCTGCTGGGTACCGTCGGGCTGTGGCGCTGCGATCTGATAAGCCGTCAGGATCTCTTTCCCTGGCTGGCTGCGCTCTACATTGATGAGTCGCAGCGCGGCAGAGGGCTGGGACAGGCGCTGCAACAGCATGTGATTCAGTACGCGCGCCAGCAGGGCTATGGCAGTCTGCATCTGTACGCGGCGTTTCGCGACTACTATGAACGTTTCGGCTGGCAGCATATTGGCGAGGGCATCGACTATCCCGACACCCGCGTCAACCTCTACCGTTATACGCTTTAACCGTCAGACGGGCTGACTACCGAGTGGCGACGCACCAGCGTCGGGCTGAACAGGTGTGTGGTTTCCGGTGCAGGACGGTTATCCGCCAGCGACATCGCTAACTCTGCCGCCTGGGTCGCCATCGTCACGATTGGATAGCGCACGGTGGTCAGGCGCGGGCGGACGTAGCGGGAAATCAGCACATCATCAAAGCCGATAATGGAGATCTCATTCGGCACATCAATACCGTTATCATTCAATACCCCCAGCGCGCCGGCGGCCATGGAGTCGTTGTAGCAGGCCACGGCGGTAAAGTTACGCCCGCGGCCCATCAGCTCGGTTATCGCATTCTCGCCGCCGCTCTCGTCCGGCTCCCCAAAGCTCACCAGCCGGTCGTTGCAGGGCAAACCGTGCTCTTTCAGCGCATCGTAATAGCCGCGCAGGCGATCGTCGGCGTCGGAGATCGGGTGATTGGAGCAGAGATAGCCGATGCGGGTATGGCCCTGGGCGATGAGATGGCGGGTTGCAAGCCACGCGCCGTAGCGATCGTCCAGCGCCACGCAGCGCTTCTCAAAGCCGGGCAGAATGCGGTTGATCAATACCATGCCGGGGATCTGCTTCATCAGGCCGGTCAGCTCGTTATCGGAGAGCATCTTGGCATGCACCACCAGCGCTGCGCAGCGGTGACGGATAAGCTGCTCAATGGCCTGACGCTCTTTCTGTTCGTTGTGGTAGCCGTTGCCAATCAGTAAAAAGTTGCCGGTCTGGTAGGCGACCTGCTCCACGGCTTTCACCATCGCTCCAAAGAACGGATCGGAGACATCGCCCACCACCAGCCCGACCGTCTCGGTATTCTGCTGGGCCAGCGCGCGCGCATTGGCGTTCGGATGGTAGTTAAGCTGCTCCATCGCGCTCTGCACCGCCTGGCGCGAGGCATCGCTGGCTTTGGGCGAATCGTTGATAACGCGGGATACCGTGGCGACCGAAACGCCTGCGAGTCGGGCTACATCCTTTATTGTCGCCATAGTACGCTTCCTGTTGGGTAAACGGTTACACAACGAATAGTGTTGCGGAAAAGCGTGGGTAGTTCAAGGGCGAGGCCGGGACCAGTGTTGCAAAGCGGGATGAGAATCACCGTGGCATGTAACAATTACAGCACGCTTCAAAACACCGTGATCGCGAATGACAGCAGATAAATCGGGCGCATCAGCACGTTTTCCTCAATTTTTTCCGTTACTTGTAACAGTAAAACATGATTTTCACACCTGGTTGCACTTAGGCGCATTCCTTTGCTTTTTTCCGGTGGCGAAGGTGAGGGCGCCCATCCACAATCAAAGTCCCAGAGGTATTGATTGGTGAGAATTCCTGTACTTCTCGTACAATGCTTTGCACCAACCTGCGCGGATGCGCAGGTTTTTTTTCGCCCATTTTTTTGGGGTCGCCCCTCGCTTTTAACTCGTATACACTGCCTCGATTTCGTCCCCAACTGCAGGGGAGCTACACAGGGAGTTGTTATGCTGACAGGTTTTTTGCGTTCGCTGTTGCGCGTGTTGTTTCGGGTCGAGGTGCTGGGCGATGCGCAGGCGCTGCGTGACCAGCGGGTGATCATCACGCCAAACCACGTCTCGTTCCTGGATGGCGTGCTGCTGGCGCTGTTCCTGCCGGTGCGCCCGGTATTTGCCGTCTACACCTCAATCAGCCAGCAGTGGTATATGCGCTGGGTCAGTTCCATCATCGACTTTGTGCCCCTCGATCCCACCAAACCCATGTCGATCAAGCACCTGGTGCGCCTGGTTAATCAGGGCCGTCCGGTAGTGATCTTCCCGGAAGGCCGGATTTCAGTCAGCGGCTCGCTGATGAAAATCTACGAGGGTGCCGGCTTTGTGGCCGCGAAAGCCGACGCGACGGTGGTGCCGATTCGCATCGACGGCGCGGAGCTGACGTTCTTCAGCCGCCTGAAAGGACTGGTGAAACGCCGCCTGTTTCCGAAAATCACGCTGCATATCTTACCGCCGACCTCCCTGCCGATGCCGGACGCACCGCGGGCGCGAGATCGCCGTAAAATCGCCGGTGAAATGCTGCACCAGATCATGATGGAAGCCCGCATGGCGGTGCGCCCGCGTGAAACGCTGTTCGAAGCGCTGCTGGCCGCCCAGTATCGCTACGGCGAGCGTAAACACTGTGTGCAGGACATCAACTTCAAACCCGACAGCTACCGTGGTTTGCTGCTGAAAACGCTGTTTGTTGGCCGCATCCTTGAGAAATACAGCAAGCAGGGTGAAACCATCGGGCTGATGCTGCCCAACGCCGCCATCACCCCGGCGGTGATTTTCGGAGCCGTCTCCCGCGCCCGTATTCCGGCGATGATGAACTACACTGCCGGCGTGAAAGGCATGACCAGCGCCATTACCGCCGCGCAAATCAAAACCATCTTCACCTCACGCCAGTTCCTCGACAAAGGCAAACTCTGGCCGCTGGTCGAGCAGATCGACCAGGTTCGCTGGGTGTTCCTCGAAGATCTGAAATCTGAGGTCACGCTGAAAGATAAAGCCTGGATCTTCAGCCACCTGCTGATGCCGCGCCTGGCGCAGGTGCCGCAGCAGCCCGAAGACGCGGCGGTGGTGCTGTTTACGTCCGGCTCGGAAGGCAATCCGAAGGGCGTAGTCCACAGCCATAAAAGCCTGCTGGCCAACGTTGAGCAGATCCGCACCATTGCGGACTTTACCGCCAACGACCGCTTTATGTCGGCCCTGCCGCTGTTCCACTCCTTCGGGCTGACCGTGGGCCTGTTCACGCCGCTGTTTACCGGGGCGGAAGTGTTCCTCTACCCAAGCCCGCTGCACTACCGCATCGTGCCGGAGCTGGTCTACGACCGGAACTGCACCGTGCTGTTCGGCACCTCAACCTTCCTCGGCCACTACGCGCGTTTTGCCCATCCGTATGACTTCTATCGCCTGCGCTACGTGGTCGCCGGTGCGGAGAAGCTGCAGGAGAGCACCCGCACGCTGTGGCAGGACAAATTCGGCCTGCGCATTCTGGAAGGCTATGGCGTGACCGAATGCGCGCCGGTGGTCTCGATTAACGTACCGATGGCCGCGAAACCGCACACCGTGGGGCGCATTCTGCCCGCGATGGATGCGCGTCTGCTGGCGGTGCCGGGCATTGAGCAGGGCGGTCGCCTGCAGCTTAAAGGCCCGAACATCATGAAGGGCTATCTGCGTGTCGAGAACCCTGGCGTGCTGGAAACCCCCACGGCTGAGAACGCGGCGGGCGAGATGGAAGCGGGCTGGTATGACACCGGCGACATCGTGACCTTTGATGAGCAGGGCTTTGTGGCGATTCAGGGCCGCGCGAAGCGCTTTGCCAAGATCGCAGGCGAGATGGTTTCGCTGGAGATGGTCGAGCAGCTGGCGCTGGCGGTATCGCCGGATAAGCTTCATGCCACGGTCATCAAAAGCGACGAGGCTAAAGGGGAGGCGCTGGTGCTGTTTACCACCGATCCTGAGCTGAAGCGTGATGTGCTCCAGCGTCAGGCGCGCAGCAGCGGCGTACCTGAACTGGCGGTGCCGCGTGATATCCGCTATATCAAACAGCTGCCGCTGTTGGGTAGCGGTAAACCGGATTTCGTCACCCTGAAAACCATGCTTGAACAGGCAGAGACCCCACATGAATAATGCCGGACTCACTTCCCCCTCTATCTGGTCGCGGGGCATGGTGGCGGTGATCGCCGCCCAGTTCCTCTCCGCTTTTGGCGATAACGCGCTGCTGTTCGTTACCCTGGCGGTGCTAAAAGCACAGTTCTACCCGGACTGGAGCCAGCCGGTGCTGCAGATGGTGTTTGTGGGTGCTTACATTCTGTTTGCCCCGTTCGTCGGGCAGATTGCGGACAGCTTCTCGAAAGGGCGCGTGATGATGTTCGCCAACAGCCTGAAGCTGCTGGGTGCGGCCTCCATCTGCCTCGGCGTGAACCCGTTTATCGGCTATACCCTGGTGGGCGTTGGCGCTGCGGCGTACTCCCCGGCGAAATACGGCATCCTCGGTGAGCTGACCTCCGGCGATAAGCTGGTGAAAGCCAACGGGCTGATGGAGTCATCCACCATTGCCGCCATCCTGCTGGGGTCGGTCATGGGCGGGATCCTCGCCGATCTCAACCTGCTGCTGGCGCTGGGCCTGTGCGCTCTGGTGTATGCCGCGGCGGTGGTGGCGAACCTGTTCATCCCGAAGCTGGCCGCCGCGCGTCCTGGTCAGTCCTGGCGTTTCGGTCCGATGACCCGCAGCTTCTTCTGCGCAAGCCGCACCCTGTGGCGCAGCGACGAAACCCGCTTCTCGCTGATGGGCACCAGCCTGTTCTGGGGAGCCGGGGTGACGCTGCGTTTCCTGCTGGTGCTGTGGGTGCCGCAGGCGCTGGGGATTACGGATAACGCCACGCCCACCTATCTGAACGCGATGGTCGCCATCGGCATCGTCGTCGGTGCCGGCGCGGCGGCTAAGCTGGTGACGCTGGATAAAGTTGCGCGATGCATGCCAGCCGGGGTGCTGATTGGCGTAGCCGTGGCCATCTTCGCGGTGCAGCAGGCGCTGCTTCCGGCTTACGGGCTGCTGATCCTCATCGGCGTGCTGGGCGGCTTCTTTGTGGTGCCGCTCAATGCGCTGTTGCAGGAGCGCGGGAAGCACACCGTCGGCGCGGGCAATGCGATTGCGGTGCAGAACCTGGGCGAGAACACCGCCATGCTGGTGATGCTGGGACTCTATTCGCTGGCGGTAAAAGCCGGGGCTCCGGTGGTTGGCATTGGCGTCGGGTTTGGCGTGCTGTTTGCCCTGTCCATCGGCGGACTGTGGCTCTGGCGGCGCAAGCAGTAATAAAAAAGACCCGCTCAGGCGGGTCTTTTTTTGTCTCACTTAGCGCGAAGACGTCTAGGGTGCCGGGTAGGTATAGACCTGATGCACCGCTTCCAGCTCGGCCAGCACCTCGTCGCTGAGCGTTACGTTCAGGCTTTCAACGTTCGTTTTCAGCTGCTCCAGCGTGGTGGCACCCAGTAACGTGCTGGCGACAAACGCCTGCTGACGCACGAAGGCCAGGGCCATCTGTGCCGGGTCCAGCCCGTGACGTTTCGCGATCTCAACATACGCAGCGACCGCTTTCTGGGTCTGCTCCCCGCTGTAGCGCGTAAAGCGGCTGAACAGCGTATTGCGCGCCCCGGCAGGCTGTGCGCCGTTCAGGTATTTTCCGGTCAGCACGCCAAACGCCAGGCAGGAGTAAGCCAGCAGCTCAACGCCTTCATACTGGCTGACTTCGGCCAGGCCCACTTCAAAGCTGCGATTCACCAGGCTGTACGGATTCTGGATGGTGACGATGCGCGGCAGGTCGTGCTTCTCCGCCAGATGCAGGTAGCGCATTACGCCAAACGCCGTTTCGTTGGACACGCCGATATAGCGGATCTTACCGGCACGCTGGCACTCTGCCAGGGCTTCCAGGGTTTCAAGCAGCGTTACCGGCGGCGTGGTGTCGGTCCAGGTATAGCCGAGTTTGCCAAAGCAGTTAGTCGGGCGCTGCGGCCAGTGCACCTGATAGAGGTCGAGATAATCGGTTTGCAGACGCTTCAGGCTGGCATCCAGCGCTTCGCGGATGTTCTTGCGGTCCAGCACCTGATTCGGGCGAATGGCGTTGTCGTTGTTGCGGCTCGGGCCGCTGACTTTAGAGGCGACGATCAGTTTTTCACGATTGCCGCGCTTCGTCAGCCAGTTACCGACGTAGGTTTCGGTCAGTCCCTGGGTTTCAGGGCGTGGCGGCACGGGATACATCTCTGCTACGTCAATCAGGTTGATTCCCTGGCTTACGGCGTAATCAAGCTGCGCGTGGGCATCGGCTTCGCTGTTCTGCTCACCAAACGTCATTGTGCCCAGCCCCAGCTGACTTATTTCAAGTGAACTATGGGGGATACGGTGATAATGCATAGCCGGCTTCCTGTTATCTGTCTGTCAGCGTCAGGTTATCCTGACGACAAGCGTCGTCCTCAATCACGCATCGCATGAAGAGGGGGCTATAAACATGGCAGAGGGGGAAGCAAAGGGGAAGTGGGCAGGGCAATAAAAATCAAAAGGCCAGCAGACGGCTGACCTTACACTTTAGCGCTCGATAATCTGTGATACGTCGTCGCGGTTGATCTGCATTTCGTTGCCCTGCGGATCGCGGTAGCTCACCAGACCGGTATCGTCATCAACCTGAGGTTTACCTTCGGTCAGGATCATACGGCCATCTTTGGTTGCCATGACATAATCGCTGCTACAGCCGGAAACAGCAAACGCCAAACCCACAGCGGAAATTGCTACAGCCCATTTCTTCATCGTTATACGCCTCTTATGGTTCGGGTAAATAAATATAGAGTGTAGTAATAACTGCTAAGTATGGGAGGGGTAAAGGAGGGAAATCTTAAAAAATGTGTATTTTAGCGATGAAACCGGTAAAAACGAGACTTCTCCCTCCCCGGTCAGGGGAGGAAGAAGCGCGCGACGGGCGTGTCAGAGCGGGTTTTTCTTGCTGCGCAGCAGGTTAAGGCTTTCGACGGCAATGGAGAAGAACATCGCGAAGTATATGTAACCTTTCGGCACATGCACATCGAAGCTCTCCAGCATCAGCGTGAAGCCCACGAGGATCAGGAACGACAGCGCCAGCATTTTTACCGAAGGGTGACGATCGACAAAATCACCGATAGGACGCGCCGCAAACATCATCACGCCAACCGCGATAACTACCGCCGCCATCATGATAAACAGATGATCGGACAGGCCAACAGCGGTGATGACCGAGTCCAGGCTGAAGATGATATCCAGCAGCATGATCTGGAAAATCGCCCCAAAGAAGGAGTGGACGTTGGTTTTGAGTCCTTCCTCTTCCCCCTCGATCGATTCGTGGATCTCCTTACAGGCTTTCCAGATAAGGAATAAGCCGCCAAGCAGCAGAATCAGGTCACGCGCGGAGATCTCCTGACCAAACACCGTAAATAACGGGTTTGTCAGGCGGATAACCCATGCGATGGACGCCAGCAGCGAAAGACGCATGATCATTGCACCCGCCAGCCCCAGCTTACGCGCCTTCGCCTGTTGGTGTTTTGGTAGCTTCGCCACGACCAGAGAGAGAAAAATAATATTATCGATACCCAGCACAATCTCGAGCAGCGTCAGCGTGCCGAGCGCGAGCCATGCGTTGGGGTCCGTTATCCATGCAAACATCTAAAAAATCCTGCCATAAAATAAAACGACAATTATATGCCGCCGCCGCAGGCGCATACAAAAATAATTGAGCGCCCGCCGCGCGGTTTACATCATGAAATGGCGCGCCAGCAGCGCGGCGGTAAAGTTCTTTTTCAGATAAAAGCCGCGCGGCAGGGTGAGGATAGGTTCGCCATGCGCGCCGAAGGCCTCGGTCAGGGCTTTACTGTTCGCGGCTTTGGGGCGCAGCTGCAGCACTTCGCCGTGGCGGGCAGTGATACGCTCAACCTGGCCCAGCACAATCAGATCCATCAGCTCCTCCCAGTCGCGGCGCAGCTGCTCTTCCTCTCCCCGATCCGGGCTCCACAGCAACGGGCTGCCGACGCGGCGTTCCGCCACCGGAATGGCGCGTTCGCCCTCTACCGGGATCCACAGTACGCGCTTAAGTTTGTGACGCACGTGGCTGGTTTCCCAGATCACACCGGTGTTGCCGGTCAGCGGTGCCACGCAAACAAAGGTGGTTTCCAGCGGGCGTCCCAGGCTGTCTATCGGAATGGTTTTGAGTTCAATGCCAATGGCTGCGAAGTCCTGCTCGGGCTTACTTCCCGCGCTGGCACCGAGCCACAGCTCCAGCAGTACCCCGATCCAGCCTTTATCGCGCTTCAGATCGGCAGGCGGGGTTAACCCTACCCGCAGGGCCAGCTCGCCCAGCGTCAGGCCCGCGAGCCGCTGCGCCTGCGCCAGCAGTTCCGCTTCGTTTTCGGGGGGATGCGCTAAAGGTTCGAGGGTATGCATAACAACTTTTACCTGTGGCGAAAAAATGAACAGCAGTTTTACACCGTGTGGAAAACGCGAAACCGAACTTGTGCATCATAAGCAATATGATGATTTCACATGCTTTTTTTCTATTATTTTTTTGGCTGCGCGGTGATGGCTGCGGGTTTTCCAAAACTGGTCACTGACAATAAACAGGATCTTACACCATGTTATCCACAGAAAAATGGGATAACTGGGAAAACTTGCCACTACTGGTTCGATCCACAGCCTTGACGGATGCAGATAATCGAAATTTTACGCAATAGCTGACCAGGAAACTGGCATTATCTGTGGATAAATACGTCTCTGGTCGATCTTTCATCATCACCAGGATCGTTGGTGTGACGATCATCACATAAAGCGCTGCGGGGCGCAGAATAACACGCTTAACATAATGAATTTAAGCAAGAAAAAATAAAGGGTCCTGGCGCATGCTCCAGGAACTTTCTCACTTGTCCTCTGGTAATCATTCACTTCTTCACAGTGATATCCACAGAAAAAGTGAATAAAACGGCGTGTCCTGCCGCGTGCTTGTTTATAACTATCGTGATTTTTGTGAGTTATTTAAATGTTATCCGGGTAACGGGGCCGCAAGAGAGTGGTTTACCGTCACAAAGGAGTATGAAACAATCGTTAATATTCAGGTTTATTTGAGGTAGTCCCGTGATCGACGATGATGGCTACCGCCCGAATGTTGGTATCGTAATCTGTAACCGTCAGGGCCAGGTGATGTGGGCCAGGCGCTTTGGTCAGCACTCCTGGCAATTCCCGCAGGGTGGGATCAATCCAGGCGAGTCGGCAGAGCAGGCGATGTATCGGGAGCTTTTCGAAGAAGTAGGTCTCCAGAGAAAAGATGTCCGCATACTGGCCTCCACCCGCAACTGGTTACGTTACAAATTACCAAAACGTTTGGTGCGTTGGGATACAAAGCCGGTGTGTATCGGCCAAAAGCAAAAATGGTTTCTTCTGCAGTTAATGAGCAACGATGCCGATATCAATATGCAAACCAGCAGCACGCCTGAATTCGATGGCTGGCGCTGGGTAAGCTACTGGTATCCGGTGCGCCAGGTTGTTTCGTTTAAACGCGATGTTTACCGTCGGGTGATGAAAGAGTTCGCCAGCGTGGTGATGGCTTTGCAGGAGACAACTCCGCAGCGGAATTCGCCGCCTGCTTATCGACGTAAAAGAGGTTAAGCCACGTAATCATGCTCACCCGCCTGCGAGAAATAGTCGAAAAGGTTGCCAGCGCCCCGCGCCTCAATGAGGCGCTGAATATTCTGGTAACTGATATTTGCCTCGCAATGGACACCGAGGTCTGCTCGGTGTATCTCGCGGATCATGACAGACGTTGCTACTACCTGATGGCGACGCGCGGCCTTAAAAAACCGCGCGGCCGCACCGTCACTCTTGCCTTTGATGAAGGTATTGTCGGTCTGGTGGGCCGGCTTGCCGAACCCATCAACCTTGCGGATGCGCAAAAGCATCCCAGTTTCAAATACATTCCTGCGGTAAAAGAGGAGCGCTTCCGCGCCTTCCTCGGCGTACCTATTATTCAGCGTCGCCAGTTGCTTGGCGTGCTGGTCGTGCAGCAGCGCGAGCTGCGCCAGTACGATGAAAGCGAAGAGTCGTTCCTGGTCACCCTCGCCACCCAGATGGCGGCAATCCTCTCTCAGTCTCAGCTGGCGGCGCTGTTTGGCCAGTACCGTCATACGCGCATTCGTGCGCTGCCCGCCTCTTCTGGCGTGGCGGTAGCCCAGGGCTGGATGGATTCCACGCTGCCATTGATGGAGCAGGTTTCAGCCGCATCGACACTGGATACCGCCCTTGAGCGCGAAAGACTTACCGCCGCGCTTGAAGAAGCCGCAGCGGAGTTTCGCCGTTACAGCAAGCGTTTCGCTGCCGGTGCGCAGAAAGAGACGGCGGCGATTTTCGATCTCTATTCGCATCTGCTCTCTGATGCGCGCCTGCGCCGCGAGCTGTTCGCTGAGGTGGATAAAGGCTCGGTTGCCGAGTGGGCCGTGAAGCAGGTTGTCGAAAAGTTTGCCGAGCAGTTTGCGGCGCTGACCGATGGCTATCTCAAAGAGCGCGCCGGCGACCTGCGCACGCTTGGGCAGCGTCTGCTGTTCCATCTCGACGATACTATTCAGGGGCCAAATACCTGGCCGGAACGTTTTGTGCTGGTGGCAGATGAGCTCTCTGCCACTACGCTCGCTGAACTGCCGCAGGATCGTCTGGTGGGGGTCGTGGTTCGTGACGGCGCCGCTAACTCTCATGCCGCCATCATGGTGCGCGCGCTGGGCATTCCCACCGTTATGGGTGCCGACATTCAGCCGTCTGTCCTCCATCAGCGTACCCTGGTGGTGGACGGCTACCGCGGCGAATTGCTGGTCGATCCTGAGCCGCTGCTGCTGCAGGAATATCAGCGTCTCATCAGCCAGGAGAATGAGTTAAGCCGGCTGGCTGAGGATGATGTCGAACAGCCCGCAGAACTCAAAAGCGGTGAGCGCGTTCAGGTCATGCTCAATGCCGGGTTAAGCCCCGAACACGAGCAGAAGCTGGGCAGTCGCATCGACGGCATTGGTCTGTACCGCACCGAAATCCCCTTCATGCTGCAAAGCGGTTTCCCCTCCGAGGAGGAGCAGGTAGCGCAGTACCAGGGAATGCTGCAAATGTTCAACGATAAGCCGGTCACGCTACGCACGCTGGACATCGGGGCCGACAAGCAGCTGCCGTACATGCCGATTAGCGAGGAAAACCCATGCCTCGGCTGGCGCGGGATCCGCATTACTCTCGATCAACCTGAGATCTTTTTGATTCAGGTGCGTGCGATGCTGCGTGCCAATGCCGCGACCGGTAATCTCAGCATCTTGCTGCCGATGATCTCCAGCATCGATGAAGTGGATGAAGCGCGTCGCCTCATTGACCGCGCCGGCCGCGAAGTCGAAGAGATGCTGGGTTACGCTATTCCGAAGCCTCCCGTTGGCGTCATGATTGAAGTTCCCTCAATGGTCTTCATGCTGCCAAACCTGGCCAGCCGCGTTGATTTTATCTCGGTTGGCACTAATGACCTGACCCAGTACCTGCTGGCAGTCGATCGCAACAACACGCGGGTTGCGAACCTGTACGATACGTTGCATCCGGCCATGCTGCGCGTGCTGGCGCATATCGCCCAGGAAGCACAGCGCGCTGAAATCGAGCTTTGCCTGTGTGGCGAAATGGCAGGCGACCCAATGTGCGTCGCGCTGCTGGTGGGCATAGGTTACCGTCATCTCTCGATGAATGGCCGCTCGGTCGCGCGCGTGAAATACTTGCTGCGCCATATCGATCTTGAAGACGCGCAGACTCTGGCCCGACGGAGTCTGGAGGCACAGCTTGCCACCGAAGTCCGACATCAGGTGGCGGCGTTTATGGAGCGTCGCGGCATGGGTGGTCTTATTCGCGGCGGGCGTTAAGTCCTGCGCTTTGCTCCCTGCCGCTACGCCTGTGCTGTCGTCACTTTCCGCTGAACTTTCCTGCTCTCACCTGCTTTTTTCACCGGCCAGGGTATTACATATCTTTTAAAACTTGCAGCCACCCGAGCCGGTTACGTTTATGTTATGATTCGCCACCTTATGGCGCCCGCCTGACGGGCATGCTTATCACCCGCTGTCCACTTCAGCGGTATAACAACGAATCGTGGTGACAGATGAATAGTGGCTATCTGCGTTTTCCAGAGTTTGATCCGGTAATTTTCTCAATCGGTCCGCTCTCTCTTCATTGGTACGGTCTGATGTACCTCGTCGGTTTCGTCTTTGCTCTGTGGCTTGCGGTGCGCCGCGCTAATCGCCCGGGCAGCGGCTGGACCAAAAACGAAGTCGAAAACCTGCTGTACGCCGGTTTCCTTGGCGTATTTTTAGGCGGGCGCATCGGGTATGTCTTCTTCTACAACCTGCCGCTGTTCCTTGAGAACCCGCTCTATCTGTTCCGCGTCTGGGACGGTGGGATGTCGTTCCACGGCGGTCTTATCGGCGTGATTGTCGTCATGCTGATATTTGCTAAACGTACCAAACGCCACTTCTTCCAGGTTGCTGACTTTATCGCGCCGCTGATCCCGTTTGGCCTGGGGGCAGGACGTCTGGGCAACTTCATCAACGGCGAACTGTGGGGCCGCGTCGATCCGAACTTCTCACTGGCGATGCTGTTCCCCGGCTCGCGTGGCGAAGATGCCGCTCTGCTGGCTACCCACCCGGAATGGCAAACCCTGTTCAATACCTACGGCGTACTGCCGCGTCATGCTTCTCAGCTGTACGAGATGGCGCTTGAAGGAATTGTGCTGTTTATCATCCTCAACCTGTACATCCGTAAGCCTCGTCCGATGGGCGCTGTCTCCGGTCTGTTCCTGATTGGCTACGGCGCGTTCCGTATCATCGTGGAATTCTTCCGCCAGCCCGATGCGCAATTTACCGGCGCGTGGGTTCAGTACATCAGCATGGGGCAGATCCTCTCCATCCCGATGATTCTGGCAGGTATCGCCATGATGGTATGGGCGTATCGTCGTCGCCCGCAGCCACAAATTTCGTGAGGACCCATGAAACAGTATCTTGACCTGATGCAGAAGGTGCTTGATGAAGGCACCCCAAAAAACGATCGTACCGGCACCGGCACGCTGTCTATTTTTGGCCATCAGATGCGCTTCAACCTGCAGCAGGGGTTCCCGCTGGTAACGACAAAACGTTGCCATTTACGCTCCATCATTCATGAACTGCTGTGGTTCCTTAATGGTGATACCAACGTCGCTTATCTGCATGAAAACAACGTCACCATCTGGGACGAATGGGCAGATGAAAACGGCGATCTTGGGCCGGTCTATGGCAAACAGTGGCGCTCATGGGCCACGCCAGACGGACGTTATATTGATCAGCTTTCCACCGTGCTGGAGCAATTAAAAAACGACCCTGATTCACGTCGTATTATTGTCTCCGCATGGAACGTGGGTGAGCTGGATAAAATGGCGCTGGCACCGTGCCACGCGTTTTTCCAGTTCTATGTCGCCGATGGCAAGCTTTCCTGTCAGCTGTATCAGCGTTCCTGCGATGTGTTCCTGGGCCTGCCGTTCAACATCGCCAGTTATGCTTTACTGGTGCACATGATGGCTCAACAGTGCGACCTGGAAGTGGGTGATTTTGTCTGGACCGGTGGGGATACACACCTGTACAGCAATCACCTCGATCAGACCCGTCTGCAACTGACTCGTGAACCGCGTCCGTTGCCGAAGCTGATTATCAAACGCAAGCCGGCTTCGCTGTTTGATTACCGCTTCGACGATTTCGAAATCGAAGGTTACGATCCGCATCCTGCGATTAAAGCCCCCGTCGCCATCTGATGAAATTATCCTGACACAACCGGCGCCGCTTTCGCGCCGGTTTTTTTACGCCTGTTCTTAGCTTTACGACGCGAATTCCATTTCTTCTGCATCTTTCTGCAACCGCTTAAATTTCTTTCGAGACGCCTTCAGAGCTGAATAACTGACGCTGGTACTGCATCGCCTTTCTGCCAGACTGCCGCCATGAACAGAAAACAACAGGGCTTTAGCCTCGTGGAAATGATGGTAGCAACGATCGTTGTACTTATTCTGAGTGCAGGCGGGCTTTCAGCATGGCAGCACTGGCAGGCACAGCAAAGACTCGATCAAACCGCCCGGCAGATTCGTACCTGGCTTACGCTATTACGAAATGATGCCAACTGGCATAACCGGGACCATCAGGTGCGGTTACAGCGCAACGGCGAAACGTGGTGCCTTGTCAGTAAGGAGGCGACTGGCGACCCCTGTCTGAAGGGGACGACTTATCAGTTTATGCCTGAATGGTCCGATATCCGCCTGGTGGAGCTCACCGAGGGGCTGGCGTTTTATGGCTTACGTCACTCAGCATGGCCCGGGCATATACGCATCTGTAATCGCGCCGGAGAGCAACTCGTCGTTTCATCGGTATGGGGGCGTATTCGTATTGTCGACACGTCAGGGGAGGCGGTATGCCAATAGCGCGTGGCTTTACACTGCTGGAAATACTTATCGCCATGGCAATCAGCAGTACGTTGATGCTTAGTTCGTTGAAGTTGCTGCCTTCACTGCAAATGGCGGTGTTACGTCAGACTCAGGACATCCTCATTCAGGAGGATCTCTGGATGATAGCCAGGATTATCGGTAAGCATCTTCAACGTGCAGGGTATTGCGCTGGCCCCTGTTCCGGAGAAGGTCTGACGGTAAGTGATAATGGACGATGCATCATTGTGCGCTGGGATGCCAATAATAATGGCGTGTGGGAAAAGGCCATTCCTGGCGAATCAGAACTGACCGGGTTTCGGCTACATGAAAATGCGCTGGAAACCTTACGTGGTGCGAGAGCATGCACAGACAGCGGCTGGGAAAAGATGAGCGAGCCAGCGCTGTTTAACGTCACCGATTTTCAGGTCGTAACGCGTAATCTGCAGGGCCATGCTCCCCGGTTGACTGTCACACTTGATGCCGTCGCAACACGAAACAGTGAGCAAACCTACAAGGTCAGCCAGCAGGTGACCGGGTATAACCTGCCATGAATAAGATGAAGGGTTTCTCTTCGATTGGCATGGTTATGCTGTTGTTGCTATGCGGTGGACTGATGCTGGGCGGATTACAGCTGCAACTGAATCCGCAACGCGCTGCCGCGGTAAGCGAAAGTGCGGCGATTAAAGCCTTCGTACAGGCTGAGGCCGCGCTGATATGGGGGCGCCATCAGCCGTGGCAGCCAACAGCAAACTGGCAGTGCCGCGTCACTGACCAGCCTTTCTCCCGCGCGTGTGTGTTGATGACGGCAAGTAATCGCGTAATGCTCGCGGGCGTAGGGGGGGAGGGGCAGAAGGCAATAACACTCTGGCAGGCTGCTGCTTATGAGCAGGGCATCATTGTGCCTCTGCCTCACCGCTGGTCCGATTTTTGCCCTTTCAAAGAGGCCTTGCGATGCAAACTTCCATGACGTCCGGCGAAGCAGGTTTCAGCCTGATTGAAGTCATGATGGCAATGGTACTGATGGTTCTCGTCAGTACTTCGCTGATGGGCTATCACCGCGTTGTGAAGGAGGGGTTCAATGCACAGTGGCAGTACCGGCAGCTGTGGCGCATTGCGCAGGAGCAGGCCGATATTCTGCCGCCCACGCTACCCGTGCGCTGGAAGGTGAGCCGGGTGCAGACATCAGGGGCGGGATGTGTCAGCATCACCGCTACGGTAACCAGCCCTTCGGGCCGGGAAGGGCAACTGACGCGACGTCACTGCCCGGTAAATGAACTTTCGCGTTAGGGTTGTCAGGAGCGAGCATGTTACGGGTTTATCACTCAAACCGCCTGGATGTTCTGGAAGAAATCATGGAGTTCATCGTTGAACGCCAGCGGCTTGACGATCCTTTTGAATCTGAAGTGGTACTGGTGCAAAGCACCGGTATGGCGCAATGGCTTCAGATGACCCTTGCTCGTCGTTTTGGCGTGGCGGCAAACATTGATTTTCCCCTCCCTGCACGTTTTATCTGGGAAATGTTCATTAATGTGCTCGACGGGATCCCAAAAGAGAGCGCATTCACCAAGCAGAGCATGAGCTGGAAACTGATGAGCATTTTGCCGGAGATGCTGGCCCGCCCGGAATTTGTCATGCTGGGGCATTATCTGCAGGAGGATGACGATGATCGTAAGCTTTTCCAGCTGGCTTCGCGTATTGCGGATCTTTACGATCAGTATCTGGTTTACCGACCGGAGTGGTTAAGTCGCTGGGAGGCCGGAGACCTTATCGACGGTCTGGATGATGCTCAGCGCTGGCAGGCTCCGCTCTGGAAAGCGCTGGTGGAGCATACCGAGTCCTTGGGGCAACCCGGATGGCATCGTGCCAATCTGTATCAGCGTTTTATCACTACGCTTGAGCGTGCCGAGAGTTGCCCGCCAGGGTTGCCATCCCGCGTGTTTATCTGTGGTATTTCCGCTTTACCACCGGTCTATCTGCAGGCGCTGGAAGCATTAGGGAAACATATTGATGTCCACCTGCTGTTTACCAACCCCTGCCGTTACTACTGGGGCGACATCAAGGATCCGACCTTTCTTGCGCGGCTTCAGAGCCGACGCCGTCAGCGTACAGCGCAGGCCGAGAGCCGTGCGCTGTTTAAAGATAACGATGCTGCGCCCTCATTGTTTAACGATGATGGCGAGCAGGAGGTAGGCAATCCACTTCTGGCTTCATGGGGCAAGCTGGGGCGCGACTATACCTTTTTGCTTTCAGGCCTGGAGCGTTTTGAAGAGTTTGATGTCTTCGTTGACACCGAGCCCGGCACGTTACTGCGCAATATCCACCACGATCTGCTGGAACTGCACAACGCAGCGGTTGAAGGCAGCACGCTGGAGGCGTATGAAACTAGCGTACAAAAACGTCAGCTTTCGCCCAACGATCGCAGCGTCACCTTCCATATCTGCCATAGCCCGCAGCGTGAGGTGGAGATCCTGCACGATCAGCTGCTGGCTATGCTGGAAAACGATCCTGCGCTGACCCCGCGCGATATTATCGTCATGGTTGCCGATATCGACAGCTACAGCCCGTATATCCAGGCCGTATTTGGTAGCGCCAGCAGCGATCGCTGGTTGCCGTTTGCGATTTCCGACCGCCGTGCCCGTGAAGCGCATCCGGCCGTACAGGCCTTTTTAACGCTGCTTTCGCTGCCGGATAGCCGTTTTGTGTCGGAAGACGTGCTGGCACTGCTGGAGGTGCCTTCGCTTGCCGCGCGCTTTAACATCGACGAAGAAGGGCTGCGCTACCTGCGCCTGTGGGTGCACGAATCAGGCGTTCGCTGGGGAATGGATGATGACAACGTCCGCGATTTTTCACTCCCCGCCACCGGGCAACACACCTGGCAGTTTGGTTTAACGCGTATGCTGCTCGGCTATGCGATGGAAAGCAGTGTCGGTGAGTGGCGCGATGTGCTGCCTTATGACGAATCAAGCGGGCTGATTGCGGCGCTGGTAGGGCATCTTGCCGACCTGCTGATGCAATTAAACCTCTGGCGCAGGGGGTTAACGCAGGCGCGACCGCTGGTGGAATGGCTGCCGGTCTGTCGCGATATGCTGGAGAGTTTTTTTGCGGCGGATCCAGAAACCGAAGCTGCGCTGGCGCTTATTGAGCAGCAGTGGCAGGCCATGATTGAGCAGGGCGTTGAATCCCGTTATCAGCGCGAGGTGCCGCTCACGCTGCTACGCGATGAGCTGGCCCAGCGTCTCGATCAGGAGCGTATCAGCCAGCGCTTCCTGGCCGGCCCGGTTAACTTCTGCACGTTAATGCCGATGCGCTCTATCCCATTTAAGGTGGTGTGCCTGTTGGGCATGAATGACGGCGTTTACCCACGAACCCTTGCGCCGCTCGGCTTCGATCTGATGAGTCAGAAACCGGTGCGCGGCGATCGCAGTCGTCGGGATGACGACCGTTATCTTTTCCTTGAAGCGCTGATTTCAGCGCAGCACAAACTGTATATCAGTTACATCGGCCGCGATATCCAGGACAACAGCGAACGTTTCCCTTCTGTGCTGGTTCAGGAGTTGCTGGATTATATCGGCCAGAGCCATTACCTGACGGGTGACGAGGCACTCAACTGCGACGAAAGCGCGTCGCGCGTCAAAGCGCATCTGGTACAGGTGCATACTCGCACCCCATTCGACGCAGCTAACTTTCTGCCGGGCCATGAGCGCCAGAGCTACGCGCGCGAATGGCTGCCTGCCGCGTCGGAAGAGGGCGTGCCCCATGAAGCTTTTATCAAAACCTTACCGGCGCGCATTGAAGAAGAAATCAGCTTCGAGCAGCTTCAGCGCTTCTGGCGTCATCCGGTACGGGCATTTTTCCAGATGCGTCTCGGGGTCAATTTCCACCTTGAAGAGCCTGGCCTGCCGGACGCTGAGCCGTTTACCCTGGATGGGCTCAGCCGGTATCAGCTCAATCAGCAGCTACTGAACGCCCTGGTTGAGTCGCGAGATCCTGAGCCGCTATTCCGCCGCTATCGTGCAGCGGGCGAGCTGCCTTATGGTGCTTTTGGCGAAATATTCTGGGAATCTCAGCTGGCCGAGATGCAGTCCCTGGCAGACAAAGTACTGGCAGGGCGGGCTGAAAGTGAGAGTCTGGAAATCGATCTGACCCTTGATGGCGTGCGTTTGACCGGCTGGTTAATGCAGGTTCAGCCGGATGGCTTGTTGCGCTGGCGTCCATCGATACCCGGCGTGCGTGAGGGATTGCAACTCTGGCTCGAACATCTTGTCTACTCTGCTTCAGGTTATAGCGGTGAAAGCCGGCTGTATGGACGCAAGGATACCCAGTGGCGCTTCCCTGCAATGGATGCGACACAGGCAAAAAACTATCTGACGGCGCTGATTCAGGGCTATCAGCATGGGCTGACGACGCCGCTGATCCTGCTGCCAAAAAGCGCTGGTGCCTGGCTTGAAGCCTGTTATGACGCGACGACGGACGCTATTTTATGGGATGAAGAAACCCAGCAAAAAGCGCTCAACAAGCTGCTTCAGGCCTTTGAGGGGAATCAGATGGTTGAAGGCGAAGGGAGTGATATTTGGTATCAGCGGCTGTGGCGCGGTATGGTGCCAGAGTACCAGGCCGCCATTATTGAACAGGCGCAGCGTTATCTGTTACCGCTGTTTCGGTTCAACCAGCCTGAATAAGTTCTAAAGCGACAGGCTCCGGCACCTGGCATCATAGCCAGATAATGCATGGGCCTGAAAATGACCGCTGCCGAATGCAGGCAGCGGCAAGCAATAAATGATGATTAGCCGAAGTAACGCGATTGTGAGGTTCGTTAATGCCCGAGTACCGCACCTGGATTAAAGCATGTCTGCTCTCTTTTGCCCTCTGGGCACCTTTAAGTCAGGCCGCGCAAACCTGGCAACCCATACAGGAAACGATCAGAAAAAGCGAAAAGGATAACCGCCAGTACCAGGCGATTCGGCTCGATAATGGAATGGTGGTGCTGCTGGTATCCGATACGAAAGCGGTGAAATCCTTGTCGGCTCTGGTTGTACCGGTAGGTTCGCTTCACGATCCGGACAGCCATGCCGGTCTGGCGCACTATCTGGAACACATGTCGCTGATGGGGTCGAAAAAGTATCCGCAGCCCGATGCGCTTTCTGAGTATCTCAAGATGCACGGTGGCAGCCATAACGCCAGTACTGCACCCTACCGTACCGCCTATTATCTTGAGGTGGAAAACGATGCGCTGGAAGGCGCGGTAGATCGTCTTGCTGATGCCATCGCTGAACCTTTACTGGCAAGAAAATATGCTGCGCGTGAGCGTAACGCGGTAAACGCCGAGTTAACGCTGGCCCGGGCGAGAGATGGTATGCGCATGGCTCAGGTCAGTGCCGAAACGCTTAATCCAGCGCACCCTGGTGCGCGCTTTTCGGGTGGCAATCTTGAGACGCTGAGCGACAAACCCGGTAGCCCGGTGCATGAGGCGCTACGGGCGTTTCACGATAAATACTACTCTGCCAATATCATGAAAGCCGTGGTTTACAGCAACAAGCCGTTACCCGAGCTGGCTCAACTGGCGGCCAAAACCTGGGGACGCATCCCCAATAAATCGATAACGAAGCCAGAAATTAGCGTGCCGGTGGTGACTGCCGCCCAGAAAGGCATTATTTTGCACTACGTGCCTGCCCAGCCGAGAAAAATGGTCCGCGTTGAGTTTCGTATCGATAACAACAGCGACCAGTTTCGTAGCAAAACCGACGAGCTGGTAGGGTATCTGATCGGCAATCGTAGTCAGGGCACGCTTTCCGACTGGCTGCAGTCGCAAGGTTTAGCCGAAAGCGTGCGCGCTGACTCAGATCCCGTGGTAACCGGCAACAGCGGCGTGTTTGCCATCTCCATAGCCTTAACCGATAAAGGCCTCGAACAGCGCGATAAGGTGGTGGCTGCCGTCTTTAGCTATCTGAACCTGCTGCGCGAGAAAGGCGTTGATAAGCGCTATTTCGATGAGCTGGCGCGGGTGCTGGATCTCGATTTTCGTTATCCCTCGATTACCCGTGATATGGGATATGTCGAGTGGCTGGCTGACTCAATGATCAGGGTTCCGGTCGAACACACCTTAGATGTGGTTAACCTTGCTGACCGCTTTGATCCTCAGGCGATTAACTCACGGTTAGAGATGATGACGCCTGAAAATGCCCGCATCTGGTACATCAGCCCTGATGAGCCGCATAACAAAACGGCCTATTTTGTCCAGGCACCTTACCAGGTAGAAAAAATTCCGGCGGCGACCCTCAGCAACTGGCAGCAACAAGCGCAGCAGATTGCATTAACGTTACCGACGCTCAACCCCTACATTCCGGATGATTTCACGCTGATCAAAGCCGACAAGGCTTATAAGCATCCTGAACTGCTGGTAGATGAGCCAGGCCTGCGGGTGATTTATCAGCCCAGCCAGTACTTCGCCAGCGAACCCCGGGCAGATGTGTCCGTGGTGCTCCGCAACCCGAAAGCAATGGATAGCGCACGGCATCAGGTGCTGTTTGCGTTAAACGACTATCTGGCTGGTCTGGCGCTGGATGAGCTAAGCAATCAGGCGGCGGTCGGCGGGATTGGCTTTTCCACTAATGCAAACAACGGGCTGATGGTAAATGCTAATGGCTACACACAGCGTCTGCCGCATCTTTATCAGGCGCTGCTGGAGGGCTATTTCAGCTATACGGCGACCAATGAACAACTGGCGCAGGCGAAATCATGGTATGCCCGGATGATGGATTCCGCCGAGAAAGGAAAAGCCTACGATCAGGCCATCATGCCGGTGCAGATGTTATCTCAGGTACCTTATTTCCAGCGCGAGGATCGTCGGGCGTTACTCTCATCGATTACCCTGGACGAGGTATATGCCTACCGGTCAATGTTAAAAACTAACGCCAGCCCTGAATGTATGGTGGTAGGAAACATGAGTGCGGCGCAGGCGAAACAGTTTGGTCAGGCCGTGAAAACCTCACTGGGAACACAGGGGTTGGCATGGAGTCGGAACCGGGATGTTGAGGTAGAGAAGGCGCAGCAGGTGTTGTTCAATAAGTCCGTGACTACCACGGACTCCGCACTGGCTGCGGTATTTGTTCCCAATGACTATAGCGAAGCGAGCAGCGCAGCATACAGTGCCATGCTGGGGCAAATCGTGCAGCCGTGGTTTTACAATCAGCTGCGCACTGAAGAGCAACTTGGGTATGCCGTGTTTGCTTTCCCGATGAGCGTGGGCCGCCAGTGGGGAGTGGGCTTCCTGCTCCAGAGCAGTGATAAACAACCAGCGTATCTCTGGCAGCGCTACCAGGCATTTTTCCCTGATGTAGAAAAACGGCTGCGCGGAATGGATGAAACCACCTTTAATCAGATTAAACAGGGGGTTATCAGCCAGATGCTGCAGGCTCCCCAGACGCTTGGCGAAGAAGCATCGCAACTAAGTAAAGACTTCGATCGTGGTAATATGCGCTTCGATTCGCGCGACAAGGTTGTAGCCAGCATCAAAACGCTGACGCCGCATCAGCTTGCTGATTTCTTCCATAAGGCGGTGGTTGCGCCCCAGGGCATGGCTATTCTGTCGCAAATTTCCGGCCAGCAGGCTGGCAAACCAGGCTATGCCGCGCCGACAGGCTGGAAAGTGTGGGATAACGTCAGCAACCTGCAAAAAACATTACCGCTAGTGAGTGAGAAAGAATGATTTCCCCCGCAGAACCGCTTAATCCGTTACGTTTGCCGCTTACCGGTGAGCGGCTCATTGAAGCGTCTGCGGGGACGGGAAAAACCTTTACCATTGCAGCGCTCTATCTGCGCCTGCTGTTGGGGCTGGGTGAGGAGAATGCGTTTCCACGCCCGCTTTCGGTCGAAGAGTTGCTGGTGGTGACGTTCACCGAGGCTGCCACCGAGGAGCTACGCGGACGTATTCGCGCCAATATTCACGAATTGCGCATCGCCTGCGTGCGCGGTCAGAGTGATAACCCGCTCTACAGCAGCCTGCTGGATAAAATTGACGATAAGCCCCATGCGGCAAAAACGCTACTGCTGGCCGAACGGCAGATGGATGAGGCGGCTATTTTTACCATCCACGGTTTTTGCCAGCGCATGCTTAGCCTGAATGCATTTGAGTCCGGCATGCCGTTTGAGCTGAAGCTGATTGAAGACGAATCGCTGCTGCGATATCAGGCCTGTGCCGATTTCTGGCGACGCCACTGCTATCCGCTGCCGAAATCAATTGCGCAGGTAATCAGCGAGACCTGGAGCGGCCCGGACGATCTGCTGCGTGACATTAACTTTTACCTCAGCGGCGAAGCGCCGCGCATCAAAACGCCCCCTGCGGATGATGAAACCATTGAGGCCCGGCATGAAAGACTGGTCGCGCTGATCGATGACGTAAAAGCATTGTGGCGCGAGGCGCAGCCGGAGCTGGACGCAATTATTGAAAACTCCGGCATCAACCGGCAGCGCTTCAACCGTAAAAACCAGGCCGGCTATATGGACAAGGTGAATGCCTGGGCGCAGGAGATCACCGTCAGCTATACGCCGCCTGAGGCGCTGGGGAAATTCGCCCAGAGTTTTCTCGACAGCCGCACTAAAGAAGACGGCGAGCCGCCACGTCATCCGCTGTTCAACGCTATTGATACGTTACTGGCCCAGCCGCTGACGTTGCGCGACCTGGTTATCACCCGGGCAATGGCTGAGATCCGCGCCACGGTTGCCAAAGAGAAACGCCGCCGCGGCGAACTGGGCTTTGACGATATGCTCAGCCGCCTCGATAGCGCCCTGCAGCAGCCCGGTGGGGAAGCGCTGGCGCTGGCTATCCGCACCCGTTTTCCGGCCGCGATGATCGATGAGTTTCAGGATACCGATCCACAGCAGTACCGTATTTTTCATCGCATCTGGCATGGCCAGGAAGGAACGGCGCTGCTGCTGATTGGCGATCCCAAGCAGGCTATCTACGCTTTTCGCGGCGCGGATATCTTTACCTATATGAAGGCGCGCAACGAAGTTAGTGCTCACTACACTCTGGACACCAACTGGCGCTCATCGCCCGCGATGATTGAGTGCGTGAACCGCCTGTTTTCACAGGTAGATAATCCTTTCCTGTTCCGCGATATCCCGTTTCAGGCGGTAAAGTCGGCCCCACGCAACAGCGGATTACGTTTTACCTGGCAAGGTGAAACCCAGCCTGCGATGGCGCTCTGCCTGATGGAGGGCGATGGCGTTGGAGTAAGTGATTACCAACATTTTATGGCACGCGTCTGCGCCCAGCAGATCCGCGACTGGCTGGCTGCCGGCCTGCGCGGCGATGCGCTGCTGTGGCGCGGTGAGGCCGCGCGGCCAGTCGCGGCCTCCGATATCACCGTGCTGGTGCGCAGCCGTAATGAGGCCGCGCTCATTCGTGATGCGCTCTATGCGCTGAATATTCCCTCTGTCTATCTTTCGAATCGCGACAGCGTTTTCAGTACGCCAGAAGCGCTGGAGCTGCTCTGGCTGTTGCAGGCGGTGCTGGCCCCGGAAGTTGAAAATGCGCTGCGCAGCGCTATGGCGACCAGCATGCTGGGGCTGACGGCGGTAGACATTGAGCTACTGAATAATGACGAGCAGGCCTGGGATACGCTGGTGGATGAGTTCGACGGTTATCGTCACGTGTGGCTGAAGCGCGGTGTGATGCCCATGCTGCGGGCGCTGATGACGCGGCGTCAGGTAGCGGAAAATCTGCTGGCTACGCCGGGCGGTGAGCGGCGCTTAACCGATATTCTGCACCTCAGCGAGCTGCTGCAGGAGGCCTCTGCCCAGACCGACAGCGAACATGCGCTGGTACGCTGGCTGGCGCAGCACATTGCCGAGCCCGATGCTAATGCATCAAGTCAGCAGCTGCGGCTGGAGAGTGACCGGCATCTGGTGCAGATCGTCACTATTCATAAATCGAAGGGGCTGGAGTATCCGTTGGTCTGGCTGCCGTTTATCGCCAATTTCCGCGAGCAGGATCAGGCCTTCTACCATGATCGCACCACCTTTGACGCGGTGCTGGACCTCGATAAAGACCCGCAGAGTCTGGAGCTTGCCGAAGCTGAGCGGCTGGCGGAGGATTTGCGTCTGCTTTATGTGGCGCTGACCCGTTCAATCTGGCACTGCAGCCTGGGGATTGCGCCGCTGTTTCGCGGGCGGGGAGCGAAGAAGGGTGCTACCCATTTTCATCAGAGTGCTATCGGACGCCTGCTACAAAAAGGCGATGCGCTGGAAGCATCGCAGCTGGTGGCCTCCCTTGAAGCGTTTTGTCACGGCCCGGTAGCACTGCTGCGCCCGGAGGCGGGCGATGATTCCCCCTGGCTGCCGCCGGTGCGTGAAACCGCAGAGCTTGAGGCGCGTGCGCTGGCAAGGCGCGTGGTTGATGACTGGCGGGTCACCAGCTATTCAGGATTGCAGCAGCACGGAGCCAGCGTGGCGCAGGATCTGATGCCGAGACTCGACCTGGATGCCGCCGGAGAAGCGCATCCTGCAGAGCCAGCCGCCCCTTCGGCCCACAACTTTCCGCGCGGCGCTTCGCCTGGCACCTTTCTGCACGGCCTGTTTGAGAGCCTTGATTTTACCCAGCCCGTTGAGGCGCAGTGGGTAACCGAACAGCTTCAGCGCGGTGGGTTTGATGAGAGCTGGCAGCCGGTATTGACCGACTGGCTGGAGGCCATTTTGCAGGCGCCACTCAACGAAACCGGCGTGTCGCTACGGCAGCTGGACGCAAAAGAGAAACAGGTGGAACTGGAGTTCTATATTCCGATTGATGCTCCGTTACAGCCGCAGGCGCTTGATGCGCTGATTCGCCATTACGACCCGCTGTCGGCGGATTGCCCTCCGCTAAATTTCCGGCAGGTGCGCGGTATGCTGAAGGGCTTTATTGACCTGGTATTCCGCTGGCAGGGGCGCTATTACCTGCTGGACTATAAATCCAACTGGCTGGGTGACAGCGGAGAAGCCTATACCCGTGAGGCAATGACGCGTGCCATGCAGTCGCACCGCTACGACCTCCAGTATCAGCTCTATACCCTGGCGCTGCATCGTTATCTGCGCCATCGTATGGCCGATTATGACTACGATCGCCACTTCGGCGGCGTCATTTATCTCTTTTTACGCGGCGTGGAGGGCGATGGTGCCAGCCAGGGTATTTTCGCCACGCGCCCGGACCGGGTATTGATTGAAAAAATGGATCAATTGTTTGCCGGCGAAACTGCCGGGGAGAAGACGCAATGAAAATGCGTGAGCTACTGATCCAGGCCGTGGAGCGTAAATGTCTGCGGCCGCTGGATGCGCAATTTGCCATGATGATTGCTGGCGAAGACGAACCCGCCCTGATGCTGGCGGCGGCGCAACTGAGTTTTGACGCTGGTGAGGGGCATGTGTGCCTGCCGCTGGCATCCCTGACACCGCACGACAGCTTTGCCTGGCGTGATGCCGCCCTGGCGAAAGCGCTGTTTGACGAGGCGGGCGTGGAAGGCGACTGGCGCGCGGTGCTGCAGCACTCAGCCGCAGTCGCCAAAGACGACGAGCCTGCGCCGCTCAAGCTTATCGATAATCGTCTCTACTTTAACCGCATGTGGCGCAACGAGCAGTGCGTGGCCGCGTTTTTCCGCGACGGCAACTGCGTCATTGAGCACGATGAAGCACGCATAGCGGCTACGCTCAATGCACTGTTTCCCGGCGACGAAGCCCTTAACTGGCAGAAAGTTGCCGCAGCGGTAGCGCTGACGCGGCGTATCTCGGTGATTTCCGGCGGGCCGGGCACGGGTAAAACGACCACCGTGGCGAAGCTGCTGGCCGCACTACTGCAGATGGCGCAGGATAAACCGCCGCGCATTCTACTGGCAGCGCCGACCGGTAAAGCCGCGGCGCGTCTGACCGAGTCGCTCGGCAAAGCGCTGCGCCAGCTTCCGCTCAGCGATGCGCAAAAGGCGCTGTTCCCGGCGGAGGCGCGCACGCTGCACCGCCTGTTAGGCGCGCAGCCGGGGAGCCAGCGCATGCGTCATCACCGCGAGAACCCGCTGCACCTCGACGTGCTGGTGGTGGATGAAGCCTCGATGATCGACCTGCCGATGATGGCGCGGCTGATCGAGGCGCTGCCGCCCGCGGCGCGAGTGATCTTTTTAGGCGACCGCGATCAGCTGGCCTCGGTCGAGGCGGGAGCAGTGCTGGGCGATGTCTGCCACTTCGCCAGCTACGGCTATACCTCATCACGCGCCGGGGAGCTGCAGCGGCTTACCGGGTGCGAGCTGCCGTGCGGTGAAGAGGCGCGAGCAGCGCCGCTGCGTGATGCGCTCTGCCTGCTGCAAAAAAGTTATCGCTTTGGCAGCGATTCCGGCATCGGTCAGCTGGCTTTCGCGGTTAACCGTAGCGATCTGGCAGCGGTCAAAAGCATACTTCAGCAGCCGTTTGCCGATATCGCGCTACAGGCGCTGCACACCCGTGAAGAGTGCGTCGCAATGGTGGATGCGCTGGCGCAGGGCTATCGTGAGTTTTTACAGGCGGTAAAAGCAGGGGAGACGCCCGAAGCCGTGCTCGGCGCGTTCAGCCGCTTTCAGGTGTTGTGCGCGCTACGCGAAGGGCCGTTTGGCGTGGCCGGGCTGAATGAGCAGATTGAGCAGGTGCTGGCGCGCGGCAGACATATCCGCCCCGATCTGCTCTCGCGCTGGTATGAAGGGCGTCCGGTGATGATTGTACGCAACGACAGTGCGCTGGGGCTGTTCAACGGCGATATCGGTATTGCACTGGATCGGGGGCAGGGGCTGCGCGTCTGGTTCCCGATGCCGGACGGCACGATAAAATCAGTCCAGCCGGGGCGTTTACCGGCTCACGAGACGGCGTGGGTGATGACAGTGCACAAGTCGCAGGGTTCCGAGTTTGATCATGCTGCGCTGGTGCTGCCGACGCAGTTTACCCCGGTGGTGTCGCGCGAACTGGTCTATACCGCCATCACGCGAGCGCGCAGTAAGCTGTCGCTCTATGCCAGTGAACGCGTGCTGGAGCAGGCGATTGATACGCGCATTGAGCGGCGTAGTGGCCTGACGGCGATTTTTGGCGCGCACCAGATTCAGGCTCCAGAGGGAGCCTGAATCTGTCAGGTGAGGTCGGCCATCAGCACTTTCGAGCGGCGCTGATAGTTGTACATCTCCTTTTTACTCTCTGGTAAAGAGTCAATGTCTACCGGCGTAAAGCCGCGCTCCTGGAACCAGTGAATGCTGCGCGTGGTGAGTACAAACAATTTGCTCAGCCCCATCTGTTTTGCCTGAGTTTCGATACGCTGCAGCAGCACTTCGCCCCGCGCCGAGCTGCGGTAGTCCGGGTGTACCGCCACGCAGGCCATCTCGCCGATTTTCTCTTCCGGGAATGGATAGAGGGCGGCGCAGGCAATGGTCAGATTGTCGCGCTGAATGATGGTGAACTTATCAATCTCCATCTCCAGTTGCTCGCGCGAGCGGCGCACCAGAATTCCCTGCTGTTCCAGCGGGCGAATTAGCTCAAGGATGCCGCCGATGTCGTTGATATTAGCGCGGCGGATCTGCTCGGCACTCTCCATAACAATCTGGGTACCGATGCCGTCGCGGGAAAACAGCTCCTGCAGCAGCGCGCCATCCTCCTGATAGCTGATTAAGTGGCTGCGGCGCACGCCGCTGCGGCAGGCTTTGACTGCGCCGCGCAGGAAACGCACCGTCCCGGAGTGAAAGTCGCCTTTCTCTTCGAGGGCTTCAACCCGGGCCTGGGCTTCATTGGGGAACAGCTCGGAAATGATGTTGCCGTCGTCATCGATGACGCCCTGAGACGAGCAGAAGCCAATCATTTTTTCCGCTTTCAGTTTGCTCGCCAGCTGGGTGGCAATCTCTTCGGAGGTGAGGTTAAAACTCTCACCGGTAACCGATACGGCAACCGGCCCCATCAGCACGATAGCACCGCTGTCGAGCTGACGATGGATCGCCTCTTCATCGATGCGGCGAATACGGCCGCTGTGGCAGTAATCAATGCCGTCGTCCACGCCTAACGGCTGAGCAATAATAAAGTTGCCGCTCACCACGTTGATATGTGCGCCCTGCAGCGGCGTATTATTCAGGCTCATGGAGAGGCGAGCGGTGATATCAAGCTGCAGCAGTCCCGCTGCCTGCTTAACCAGTTCGAGGGTTTTGGCGTCGGTCACGCGCGTGTGTTTGTGGTACACCGGTTCATGATGATGTGCCGCCAGGTTAGCGTCGATCTGCGGGCGCGCGCCATAAACCAGCACCAGGCGGATGCCCAGACTGTGCAGCAGACCAATATCATTAACGATGCTGGAGAAGTTCTCATGCTCAATGGCTTCACCGCCAAGCATAATGACGAACGTCTTACCCCGGTGGGCATTAATATAAGGAACAGAATGGCGGAATCCCTGCACCAGTTCGATTCTACGCTCCTTAACCACGGCAACCCCTCATTGAATTTTTATTCGTAATTTTTGTATTTTTATTCTTTTGTGGCGCAGTGTGCAAGCAGGAATTTCATCCGCTCCCGATGCTACGCGCCGAGGGTGAAGGAGATATGACGCAATGTTTACCCTTTTATAGATGACAGCGTTAGCGCCTTTCGCTAAAGTTTTGCTCCAATTTTAACAATCTACGCAGAATTTCAGGTTATTTACCCGGGAGTGGCATGTCAGGTTTTCATTCAGGCGTAAGCCGTCGTCATCTTTTGCAGGGGGCGGGGGCAATGTGGTTATTAAGCGTCAGTCAGGTTGGGCTGGCGGCTTCAGGCCAGGTCATCGCGGTGCGCGTCTGGCCTGCCTCCACCTATACGCGCGTGACCATTGAATCAAACCGCGTGCTGAAATACCGCCAGTTTGCACTAAGTAACCCGGAACGCGTGGTGGTGGATATCGAAGGGATCAACCTGAACGCCGTGCTGAAAGGGTTGGGTAACCAGATCCGCAGTGACGATCCCTTTATTCAGTCGGCACGCGTCGGCCAGTTCGATCCCAATACCGTGCGCATGGTGTTTGAGCTGAAGCAGAACGTGTCGCCGCAGCTGTTTGCGCTGGCCCCGGTGGCTGAGTTCAAAGAGCGTCTGGTGATGGATCTCTACCCGGCTAACGGCAATCACGCGGAAGATCCGCTGCTGGCGCTGCTTGAAGATTACAACAAGGGGGAACTGGAGCAGAAAACCCCCTCCGGTGGCCCGCAGCCGGGTAAAGCCGGGCGCGATCGCCCGATTGTCATCATGATCGATCCCGGTCACGGCGGGGAAGATCCCGGCGCTATCGGCAAGTATAAGACCCGCGAAAAAGACGTGGTGCTGCAGATCGCTCGTCGTCTGCGCACGCTGATCGAGAAAAAGAACAACATGAAGGTCTTTATGACGCGCAACGAGGATGTGTTTATCCCGCTCAAGGTGCGCGTTGCCAAAGCCCAGAAGCAGCGGGCAGATCTGTTCGTCTCGATTCATGCGGATGCCTTCACCAACCGCGCGGCGCGGGGTTCGTCGGTATTTGCGCTTTCCACCAAAGGGGCCACCAGTACGGCGGCAAAGTATCTGGCGCAGACGCAGAACGCCGCGGATTTGATTGGTGGGGTGAGCAAGAGCGGCGATCGCTATCTCGACCATACGATGTTCGACATGGTGCAGTCGCTCACCATTACCGACAGCCTGAAGTTCGGGAAAGAGGTGCTTAAGCGGCTGGGCGGCGTGAATAAGCTGCACAAAAACAGCGTCGATCAGGCCGGGTTTGCGGTGTTAAAAGCCCCGGAGATCCCGTCAATTCTGGTGGAAACGGCGTTTATCAGTAACGTTGAAGAAGAACGTAAATTGCGTACCGTGGCGTTTCAGCAGCAGGTGGCAGAGTCGATTCTGGCAGGGATTGAAGCCTATTTTGCCGATGATGCACGGATGGCGCGGCGCGGATAACGCGCCGCTTTCGGGCGGCGCTGAATTTCAGGCATAAAAAAACACCCTGAAGGGTGCTTATTTATAAGTTGGTTGCGGGGGCCGGATTTGAACCGACGACCTTCGGGTTATGAGCCCGACGAGCTACCAGGCTGCTCCACCCCGCGTCCGTCTTACTACTTCTTATTTTTATTACGCGCTTTTGGCTGTTGCCAGCATCGTAATTGGTTGCGGGGGCCGGATTTGAACCGACGACCTTCGGGTTATGAGCCCGACGAGCTACCAGGCTGCTCCACCCCGCGTCCGTGGAAGCGCACTATACTCCGCTCGCTTTTCGATGCAACCCTTTTTTCCAATAAAACTCGATGTTTGGCTCAGGTTGACTAATTATCCGGCCATTTGTTTATTTACCAGGCGTATTTACTGTTGCGCGCTGGCTTCACATTTCAATCCCAGGTACGGTTTGCTATCTTCCTTCGCACGCCGTGGCAAATTCCGGAGAGATCATGAAAGGACGTTGGGCACACTACCTTCTTACAGGGGCAATGATTACGCTGCTTGCCGCCTGTTCCTCAAAGCCTACCGACCGTGGGCAGCAGTACAGCGACGGGAAATTTACCCAGCCTTTCTCATTAGTTAATCAGCCGGATGCCACGGGCGCGCCGATTAACGCTGGCGACTTCGCCGAGCAGGTAAATCAGATCCGCAGCGCCTCGCCACGCCTTTATGGCAACCAGGGTAACGTTTACAGCGCGGTGCAGGAGTGGCTGCGTGCCGGGGGCGATACCCGCAACCTGAACCAGTTCGGGCTGAACGCCTGGCAGATGGAAGGGGCAGACAACTACGGTAACGTACAGTTTACCGGGTACTACACGCCGGTGGTGCAGGCACGTCATACCCGCCAGGGCGAATTCCAGTATCCGATTTACCGCATGCCGCCGAAGCGTGGCCGCCTGCCGTCCCGCGCCGACATCTATGCCGGGGCGCTGAGTGAAAACTACGTTATCGCCTGGAGCAACTCCCTGATGGATAACTTCATCATGGACGTGCAGGGCAGCGGCTATATCGATTTTGGCGACGGCAGTCCGCTCAACTTCTTTGCTTATGCCGGGAAAAATGGCCACGCCTACCACAGCATCGGCAAAGTGCTGATCGACCGCGGGGAAGTGAAGCGGGAAGATATGTCGATGCAGGCGATCCGCCACTGGGGGGAAACCCACAGCGAGGCAGAAGTACGCGAGCTGCTGGAGCAGAACCCCTCTTTCGTCTTCTTTAAGCCGCAGTCCTACGCGCCGGTGAAGGGCGCGAGCGCCGTGCCGCTGATTGGCCGTGCCTCGGTGGCATCGGATCGTTCGATTATTCCGGCGGGCACCACGCTGCTGGCCGAAGTGCCGCTGCTGGACAACAACGGAAAATTTAACGGACAATACGAGCTGCGCCTGATGGTGGCGCTGGATGTCGGGGGCGCTATCAAAGGCCAGCACTTTGACATCTACCAGGGCATCGGCCCGGATGCCGGGCATCGCGCCGGCTGGTATAACCACTATGGCCGCGTGTGGGTGCTGAAAAACGCGCCGGGTACCGGCAACGTCTTTAGCGGCTGATGACCGTGGCGGAGGCCGGTGGCCTCCGTCATCCGCGCGATCACTTTCTTACGAATTCACTTTCCGAGGTTTTTCATGTCTGTTGTTCTCACCGACGCCTGGCGCCAGCGCTTTGGCGGTACGGCACGTTTATATGGTGAATCTGCGCTGGCCCACTTTGCGGCCGCCCATATCTGCGTGGTCGGTATCGGTGGCGTGGGCTCCTGGGCCGCCGAGGCGCTGGCGCGTACCGGCATTGGTGCCATCACGCTGATTGATATGGATGACGTCTGCGTCACCAATACCAATCGCCAGATCCACGCCCTGCGCGATACCGTGGGCGTGGCGAAAGCGGACGTGATGGCCGAGCGTATTCGCCAGATTAACCCGGAGTGCCGCGTTACCGTGGTGGACGATTTTGTGACGCCGGATAACGTTGCCGCCCTGATGAATCAGGGCTTCAGCTACGTTATCGACGCCATTGACAGCGTCCGTCCGAAAGCAGCGCTGATCGCGTACTGCCGTCGCTACAAGATCCCGCTGGTAACCACCGGTGGGGCTGGCGGGCAAATCGATCCGACGCAGATTCAGGTGGCCGACCTGGCGAAGACCATCCAGGATCCGCTGGCGGCGAAGCTGCGCGAGCGGCTGAAAAGCGATTTCGGCGTGGTGAAAAACAGTAAAGGGAAGCTGGGCGTTGACTGCGTGTTTTCAACCGAAGCGCTGGTCTACCCGCAGGCGGATGGGTCGGTGTGTGCCGCAAAAGGGACGGCGGAAGGGCCGAAACGCATGGACTGCGCCTCGGGCTTTGGTGCGGCGACGATGGTTACGGCGACCTTTGGTTTTATCGCCGTTTCCCACGCGCTGAAAAAGCTGCTGGCCAAAGCGGCGCGCGACGCCGCTGCGTAATACGCATCAAGCCTGACGCGCGGCCTGCTGTACCGCTGCCGCCAGCGCGGCCAGTCCCTGATTACGCGAGGCGCTGAGCTGCGCCCGCAGCCCCAGTTCGTCAAACAGCGCCAGCGGATCCCGATCCCGTAACAGAGACGCAGGCTGACCCTCTACCGCCGTCAGCAACACCGCCAGTAATCCACGCACGATGCGCCCTTCACTGTCACCATAGAAGTGCAGCGAGCCGTCCGGCAGCCGATCGTGCCCCAGCCAGACGCGGTTTTCGCAGCCGGGGATCTCCGTGGTGCGCTGTTTTATCTCTTCAGGCAGCACCGGAAGCTGTTTGCCCAGCATAATCAGCGCCCGGTATTTGTCTTCCCACTGCGTCAGCGGCGAAAAAGTCTGGCGCAGCGTGTCGGCCGTGACCGTGGTGCCGAACGGGTGTCCGGCGAGCGAAGTACCTGTCATTTAATCCCCCAGTATTTCAAGTGCGCGGTCGATGGCGTTTACCAGCGTATCGACATCCTGCCGGGTATTATAAGGTGCAAAGGAGGCACGCAGCGTGCCGCTGACTCCCAGGGCCGCCAGCAGCGGCTGGGCGCAATGTTGCCCGGCGCGCAGCGCCACGCCGGATTCCGCCAGCAGCGTGACCAGATCGCTGTGGTGAATACCGTCAAAATCAAACGCCAGCAGGCTGGAATCCTGGCAGCGGAAAGAGCGGAAGCCGGGGCGGCTGGAGAGGGCGGCTTCGGCCAGCGTCGCCAGCCCGCGGCTGTAGTTTTCCGCTTCGGTCAGGTCGATGTCATGCAGCCACTCCAGCGCCGCACTCAGGCCGATGACCCCCGCCACGTTGGGCGTCCCGGCCTCCAGACGCCAGGGGAGCGGCTGGGTGTCGAAGCCGTCAAAGGAGACGCGAACGATCATCTTGCCGCCGCCGAGCCACGGGGTCATCTCTTCCAGAAGCTCGCGCTTGCCGTACAGCACGCCGATGCCGGTCGGGCCGTACAGCTTATGGCCGGAGAAGGCATAGAAGTCGATATCCAGTTGCTGCACGTCCGGCGGGCAATGCACCACGCCCTGCGCGCCGTCGACCATCACCTTTACCCCTGCGGCATGAGCAAGCGCAATGGCGCGCGCGAGGTCAGGGCAGCCGCCGGTAACGTTGGACATCTGGCCGAGCGCCAGCAGGCGAGTGCGGTCGTTAAGCAGGGCCGGGAGCTGCTCCAGCGCGGGCAGGCGGTCAGGGCCGATGGGCAGTTTCACCACGGTTGCGCCGGTCTGCTGCGCCACCATCAGCCAGGGCACCAGATTGGCGTGATGCTCGGCTTCGCTGACGATAATGTTATCCCCCGGCTGAAGACGCGGGCGCAGCCAGCACTGTGCCACCATATTGATGGCCTCGGTGGTGCCGCGCGTCCAGATAACGCTGTCGCTTTCCGGGGCGTTTAACAGACGGGCCACGGCGGCACGCCCGGCTTCGTAGCGGGCGGTAAGCTGTTGGGCCTCTGCGAACTGGCTGCGGTGTACGTTCCCGGCGCTGAGGCTGTAGAACTGGCGGCTGGCTTCAATGACCGCCGTCGGTTTCAGGGCGGTGGCGGCGCTGTCGAGATAGACGCCCGCATCGGCCAGCGCAGGAAACTGCGCGCGAAAACGGGCCGGGCTAAATGCTTTCATGATATTCCTCGTGTCATTACCACGATCGTCGCCCATTTTCCTGCATCGCACAAGGCTATTGATAACCATCGGAATTGTCCGTTTCACCTGGCGAAGTTGTAAAAGCAGGTTATGCTGAAAAGTGTCAGGTGAATGTTCTGGCCTCTTAGCAAAAGAGGCATACATAGTATTTGTGTCTACAAGGAGAAGAATTATGAATAAGGCAGCCGCTGTAGTTTCAGCATGTATGATGACCTTTGCACTCGCAGCTTGCTCAGGTCCGAACTATGTAATGCACACCAACGATGGCCGCACCATTGTCTCTGACGGCAAACCGACTACCGACAATGATACCGGCATGATTCAGTACAAAGATGCTAACGGCAACAAGCAGCAGATTAACCGCACCGATGTTAAAGAGATGGTCGCGCTGGAAGACTAATCTGCAGGCAAAAAAAAGCACCGCAATTTTGCGGTGCTACATTAATCACTATGGACAGACAGGGTAAATGTACAGGAAGTGAAAATGGGTAGCGTTGCTACCGTGGTCTGAAACGTCAGACCAATTGCAAACACAACAACACAACATCACAACCGTAAGCCAAAAGCCCTTCAGAACTCTCATCCCAAAAAACTTTTCGTTCCGGCTCAGGAAGTGCCGCCACTATAGGTATTTGCTGGTGCAACCTCAACGGACAATTTATAATGGCTCAGATAAAAAAAACTAATAGGTAACCTGTTGTTTCCTGTTTGTTAATTGCCTTTAACAATTGAACCCTGACGCCATGTCCAAGCGATTACCACCACTGAATGCATTACGCGTTTTTGACGCCGCCGCCCGCCACCTCAGTTTCACCAAAGCGGCCGAAGAACTTTTCGTCACGCAGGCCGCAGTAAGCCACCAGATTAAGTCATTAGAGGACTTTTTAGGGATAAAGCTGTTCCGGCGACGCAACCGTTCACTGCTGCTCACTGAAGAGGGGCAGAGCTATTTTCAGGATATCAAAGAGATTTTTTCCCAGCTAAATGAGGCAACGCGCAAGCTGCAGGCAAGGAGCGCGCGCGGTGCCTTAACGGTCAGTTTGTTGCCCAGTTTTGCCATTCACTGGCTGGTGCCGCGACTCTCAAGCTTTAACTCAGCTTATCCGGGAATCGACGTTCGTATCCAGGCCGTAGACCGGGAAGAGGACAAGCTGGCCGACGATGTTGACGTGGCGATTTTTTACGGGCGCGGCAACTGGCCGGGGCTGCGCGTGGAGAAACTCTACGCAGAATATCTGCTGCCGGTGTGCTCGCCGCTGCTGCTGACCGGCGACAAGCCGCTGAAAACGCCGCAGGATCTCGAAAAGCACACGTTATTGCATGACGCTTCTCGTCGCGACTGGCAAACTTATACCCGCCAGTCAGGTCTTACTCATATCAACGTCCAGCAGGGGCCGATCTTCAGCCACAGCGCGATGGTGCTGCAGGCCGCCATCCACGGTCAGGGCATTGCGCTGGCAAATAACGTGATGGCGCAGACGGAAATAGAGGCCGGGCGTCTGGTCTGCCCGTTCAACGACGTGCTGGTGAGTAAAAATGCCTTTTATCTGGTTTGTCATGACAGCCAGGCAGAACTGGGTAAAATAGCCGCCTTCCGTCAGTGGATCCTGGCGAAAGCGGCCAGTGAACAAGAAAAATTTCGCTTTCGCTACGAGCAATAACAGATTCGCGTGCGCTGCACGCCTTACTTTAGGGTTATAACCACCATGACCAGCCGTTTCATGCTGATTTTCGCCGCGGTGAGTGGCTTTATTTTTGTTGCCCTGGGCGCGTTTGGCGCGCACGTGCTGAGCAAGACGCTCGGCGTTGTCGAGATGGGATGGATCCAGACCGGGCTTGAGTACCAGGCGTTCCACACGCTGGCAATTTTTGGTCTGGCGGTGGCTATGCAGCGCCGGATCAGTATCTGGTTTTACTGGAGCAGCGTATTTATGGCGCTGGGTACCGTGCTGTTCAGCGGCAGCCTTTACTGCCTCGCGCTGTCGCATCTGCGTCTGTGGGCCTTCGTGACGCCGGTTGGCGGCGTCAGCTTCCTTGCCGGTTGGGTGTTGATGTTAATCGGCGCGCTGCGTCTTAAGCGTAAAGGCTCTGTGAATGAATAAAGTTATTTTGTACTGCCGCCAGGGATTTGAAAAAGAGTGTGCGGCAGAGATCACCGACAAAGCCGCCCGGCTTGAGGTGTATGGTTTTGCCCGCGTGAAGGATAACTCCGGCTACGTGGTGTTTGAATGCTACCAGCCCGACGATGCGGAAAAGCTGGGGCGCGATCTGCCGTTCAGCTCGCTGATCTTCGCGCGCCAGATGTTTATTGCCGGTGAACTGCTCACCGATCTGCCGCCGGAAGACCGTATTTCTCCCATCGTCGGCATGCTGCAGGGCGTGGTGGAGAAGGGCGGCGATCTGCGGGTTGAGGTTGCGGACACTAACGAAAGCAAAGAGCTGATGAAGTTCTGCCGCAAGTTCACCGTCCCGCTGCGTGCTGCGCTGCGCGAGGCGAAGGTGCTGACCAACTATGAAACCCCGAAGCGGCCGGTAGTGCACGTGTTCTTTATCGCGCCGGGCTGCTGCTACACCGGTTACTCGCTGAGCACCAACAACTCGCCGTTTTATATGGGTATTCCGCGTCTGCGCTTCCCGTCCGATGCGCCAAGCCGTTCTACGCTTAAGCTGGAAGAGGCGTTTCACGTATTTATTCCGGCCGACGAGTGGGATGAGCGTCTGGCCAACGGTATGCACGCGGTGGACCTGGGTGCCTGTCCGGGCGGCTGGACCTATCAGCTGGTGAAACGCAACATGTGGGTGGCGTCAGTAGACAACGGCCCCATGGCGCAGAGCCTGATGGATACCGGGCAGGTGACCTGGCTGCGTGAAGATGGTTTCCGCTATCGCCCGACGCGCAGCAACATCTCCTGGATGGTGTGCGATATGGTGGAGAAGCCAGCTAAGGTTACGGCGCTGATGGCGCAGTGGCTGGTGAACGGCTGGTGCCGTGAAACCATTTTTAACCTCAAGCTGCCCATGAAAAAGCGCTACGAAGAGGTGTCGCAAAACCTCGCCTCGCTGCGGGAACAGCTTGAAGCCCAGGGCATTGCAGCCCAGATTCAGGCGCGCCAGCTCTATCACGATCGCGAAGAAGTGACGGTGCACGTGCGCCGCATGTGGGCCGCGGTCGGCGGTCGTCGCGACGAGCGATAAGCTTTCCCCTCTCACGCGCACCCACTTTTATGGCCGGGTGCGCGTCGCATATCTTCCACCGCTGAACTCTGCCCGCGGGTACGGCGTTGCCTTCAGGCGTGCCGGGCTAACCGCAGCTGCTGCAGATTCCCGTCGAGCTGTAAATCCGTTCTCAGACGCGCCACTTCGCGGCAGGTGAAAGCGCTGTCGCGGTGCGCTTCCAGCTTTTTACGCCACTTCTCCGGGACGTCATCCAGCCGGGCATACAGGTTTTCCAGCGTGCCGAAGTCAGTAATCAACTGCGTGGCGCTTTTCGGGCCGATACCGGCTACGCCACCAATTTTGCTACTGCTGATCCCCGCCAGCCCCCAGAAATCAGGCAGCTGCTGAGGAGCGACGCCAAATTCGGCGGCGATAAAGGGCACATCGAGCCAGCGTTTCTGGAAATAGTCGCGGATGCGAATGGTCGGAGACAGCAGCTGACAGTAGCCTTTATCAGTGGAAACGATTGTCGCTTCGTGACCGGCCCCGGCAATTTTCACCGCCAGCGTCGCCGCCAGATCGTCGGCTTCATTCCCCTCCGAATGCCAGCAGGCCACGCCGCGGGCGATGAATGCCTCGCGCAGGCGCGGCATCTCAGCCACCAGATCGTCCGGCATTGGCGCGCGTCCGGCCTTGTAATCGGAAAGCAGCTGATGTCGCCAGCCGCTGCTGCGGGCGTCGTCGTCAAATACCGCCACCGCGTGGGTCGGATTACTTTGTACCAGCAGCTGTTCCAGCGCGCTCAGACAGCCGTCGCGGCACGGGGAACCCTGCACGGCATGGATACGGCGGATCAGGTTTAAGGCATCAACAATTAATAAATGTACGGACACAGCGGGCGCTTCCTGCATAACAGAGTGGCGTAAGTGTGGCATTTTACGGCCCGGTCAGGCCAGGGGGGAAGTGTAAAGCGGGAAAGCGGCTCGCAAATTCCTCTGCCCGTGGCGGGCAGAGGAAGCCGGGTATCAGTCGCAGGCGACGATCTTCAGCGCCAGGCCACCGCGCGAGGTTTCGCGGTACTTGGCGTTCATGTCTTTACCGGTTTCATACATAGTTTCAATGACTTTATCGAGGCAGACGCGCGGATCGCTGGTGCGGCGCATCGCCATGCGGGCGGCGTTTACCGCTTTCACGGCGGCAATCGCGTTACGCTCGATGCACGGTACCTGAACCTGGCCGGCGACCGGGTCGCAGGTCAGGCCGAGGTTATGTTCCATGCCGATCTCCGCCGCGATAAACACCTGCGCCGGGCTGGCACCCAGCAGCTCGGCAAGCCCTGCGGCTGCCATAGAGCAGGCTACGCCCACTTCACCCTGACAGCCCACTTCGGCGCCAGAGATAGAGGCATTCATCTTGTAGAGCGACCCGATGGCGCTGGCAACCAGCATGTAGCGTGCCAGAGAGTTAGCGTTCACTTCGCGGATAAACTTGTTGTAGTACGCCAGCACCGCCGGAACAATGCCGCAGGCACCGTTGGTTGGCGCGGTTACCACCCGTCCGCCCGCTGCGTTCTCTTCGTTGACCGCCAGCGCAAAAACGTTGATCCAGTCCACTACGCTCATCGGATCGACGTTGGTTTTATCCTGGCTTACCAGCATGCGGCGCAGCGCGGCCGCACGGCGCGGAACGCGCAGCTTGCCGGGCAACACGCCCTCTGTGGTGGTGCCGCGCTCAATCCCGCCGTGCATGACCGCCCAGACGCTGGCGAAGTGGGTATCCAGCTCCTGCTGGGTATGCAGCGCCAGCTCGTTTTTCATCATCAGGCCGGAGAGCGACAGGCCGGTTTCGTTGCAGTGCTTCTGAAGGTCAGCCGCGTTTTTATAGGGGTAAGGCACCGCGACGTCGCTGTCGCTGCTCTGCCCGAAATGCGCTTCATCAACGATAAAGCCGCCGCCGATGGAGTAATAGGTCTGGCTGTAGATGACCTGCTCGCCGGCCAGGGCAGTAATGCGCATGCCGTTTTCGTGCAGCGAGAGGTTATCGGCATGGAACACCATGCACTGGTCTACCGGGAACTCCACTTCATGCTGCCCCTGGGCCAGCATCAGACGTGAGTGGGTATTCACATCCTGGATAAAGCCCGGGATGGCGTCGATATCGACCGTGTCCGGCAGGTTGCCGGCGAGGCCCATAATAATGGCGATATCGGTGTGGTGGCCCTTGCCGGTGAGCGACAGCGAGCCGTACACATCGACCACGACGCGGGTCGTGTTGAGCAGCAAACCCTGAGCAACCAGATCGTCCACGAACTGTTTACCCGCCTTCATCGGCCCGACGGTATGCGAGCTGGAAGGGCCAATGCCGATTTTGAAAATATCAAATACGCTAATCATGATGCGTCCATGACGAGAAAAGAAGGATGGAAGAAGCGCCGCCGGGCGGCGGCGCTAAAGACTTAGCTGAAGAGGGAGTAGAAGATCGCAGAGATTGCGATAAGGCCCATGATGACCACGAACACGTTGCTGATGTGGCCGCTGTACTTGCGCATCGCCGGAACTTTGGCAATGGCATACATCGGCATCAGGAACAGGATCATCGCAATGATCGGGCCGCCCAGGGTTTCAATCATCCCCAGAATGCTCGGATTCAGCGTCGCCACAATCCAGGTGGTGACCAGCATGAACGCCGCAGTAATGCGGTTCAGCTTGTTAACTTCGATGGTTTTGCCTTTACCGCGCAGCGACTTAATCACCATGCCGTTAAAGCCTTCACGCGCGCCCAGGTAGTGGCCGAGGAAGGATTTGGTGATGGCGATAATGGCGATAATCGGTGCCATCCAGGCAATGATCGGCGCGTTAAAGTGGTTTGCCAGGTAGGAGAGAATCGAGATGTTCTGCTCTTTAGCGGCAGCCAGATCGGCAGGCGTCAGGCTCAGCACGCAGCTGAACACGAAGAACATCACGGTCAGCACCATCATGATGTGGGCAAACGCCAGAATTTTAGAGCACTTCTTCTCAGCATCCACGCCGTACTCTTCACGCTTCGCGACGGCGAAGGAGGAGATGATCGGGGAGTGGTTGAAGGAGAACACCATCACCGGGATAGCCAGCCACAGGGTCATCCACAGGCCATTACCGGTGGTGCTTGCGCTGCTGAAAGAGAGGGTATCCAGTGCGGCACCGCTCCACTGCGGGATCAGGTAGCAGGCCAGCAGCATCAGGGCGGCCACGAACGGGAACACCAGCACGCTCATCGCTTTTACAATCATCTGCTCACCGAAACGCACGATGGTCATCATACCGATAATCAGGATCAGCGAGAGCAGAGCACGCGGCGGGGACACCAGGCCCAGCTGGTGGGTAATAAAGCTGTCCACGGTATTGGTGATCGCCACGCTGTAGACCAGCAGGATCGGGTAAATCGCGAAGAAATAGAGCAGGGTGATGACTTTACCTGCGCCAACACCGAAGTGTTCTTCGACTACTTCGGTGATGTCTTCGCCCGGATTTTTACCGGACAGCACAAAGCGGGTCAGGCCGCGGTGGGCGAAATAGGTCATCGGGAAGGCAAGGATTGCCATGATGATCAGCGGGATCATGCCGCCAACGCCGGCGTTGATAGGCAGGAACAGCACGCCTGCGCCGATGGCGGTCCCGTAGAGGCCCAACATCCACATCGTGTCGGTCTTGCGCCATCCGCTTTTCGACTCGACGGAAGCAACCGTGCTGGTTTGAGTGGTTTCCATTTTTTCTCCTGGAGGAAGTAAATTGCCGATTTAATAGCCAAATATGGTGAAATATGTTCAGTCTTTAATATGAAATAGTGTTTCGGGTCGTATTTTTATAATTTTCACCCGTAATTGTTGGCGGGCGGAAAGATACATATAAGTTATCAATCTATCAGTGATCCCGATCTCAATTGCAATAATCCGCTCTCTGCGCGTCCGTTTTTAGATCAATCGACCGCAAGGGATGAATTCTTCAACATTATATTGGCGCGAAGGCTATCACCAATGGCGAAAGCAATAAACGCTGCGGCAGGCAGATTCAGATATTTATCTTTATTCATGAGATTAAGCAGCATATTCAGTCAGTATAAAATCAACTTACTGAATAATTATGGCGAGACTCAGCGCGGAAAAGGCGCTGAAAGATAAGTTTTGTGTATGGATAAAATGCGGACGACAGAGCGTCGTCCGCGAGCGGGATCAGGTAATGATTTCGTAGCAGGGGATATAGGCCGTGCCGGGAAGTTTCATGCGGTGCTGCGCGACAAAACCCTGCAACAGGTCATCCATGCGCAGCATCATCTGCCGATCGCCGTGGATTTTATACGGACCCCAGGTTTCAATCGCTTTGATACCCACCTCTTTCACGTTGCCGGCAACAATGCCTGAGAACGCGCGACGCAGATCGGCCGCCAGCTGTTCCGCCGGGCGGTCGGGATAGAGATTGAGATTCGCCATATTTTCATGGGTCGGCACAAACGGCACCTGCAGGTCCGGCGCGATGCGGATCGACCAGTTGAAGCCATAAGCATCGCCGGTTTCGCGACGGTTCTCTTTTACCAGCGGCATCGCTTTTTTCATCTGACGCGCCACCTCAGCGGCATCATCAATAATGATGGTGTAGTAGCGACGCGCCTGCTCCCCGAGCGTGCTGACGATGAACTCATCCAGTACGCGGAAATAATCAGCGCTCTCGCGCGGGCCGGTGAGGATCAGCGGCAGCACCTGATTATCGTTGTGCGGGTTCATCAGAATACCGAGCAGGTAGAGCAGCTCTTCTGCGGTGCCAACGCCGCCGGGGAAAATAATAATGCCGTGGGCGATACGCACGAAGGCTTCCAGACGTTTTTCAATGTCCGGCATGATGATCAGCTCGTTGACCAGCGGGTTTGGCGGCTCGGCCGCGATAATCGACGGCTCGGTCATGCCGATAAAACGGCCCTCTTTATAACGCTGCTGCGCGTGGCCCACGGCGGCACCTTTCATCGGCGCTTCCATCGCGCCAGGCCCGCAGCCGGTGCAGATATTCAGCTCACGCAGCCCAAGCTGGGTGCCGACGCGGCGCGCATAGAGGTACTCTTTCTCGTTAATCGAGTGTCCGCCCCAGCACACCACCATGCTCGGCGCTTCGCCGACGTGCAGCGCCCGGGCGTTGCGCAGGATCGAGAACACCAGGTTGGTGATGTGGGTGGAATCTTCAAGGTTGAGGTGCTGGAAGCGGCCCGCGCTGCTGATCTGTCCGTTGACGAACAAAATATCGCGCAGTACCGCGAACAGGTTAGCTTGCAGCGAGCGGATGAGACGTCCGTCAACAAACGCGTCTTCCGGTGGGTTAATCAGCTCAAGCTTGACGCCGCGTTCGCGACGCAGCACGTTGATATCGAAATTTTCGAAGCGCGACAGCAGCTCTTTGCTGTTGTCGGTCAGGCTGCCAGAGTTGAGTACGGCGAGGGAACAGTTGCGAAAAAGCTGGTACAGATCGCTGCTGGCGGTGCGCTTCAGCATGTCCACTTCCAGCTGCGACAGCATATCCATTGAGCCAAGCGGGCTAATATGTGTAATCAAGCTATCTCCTTATGGGGCGATGAAGGCCGCGCCCTGGCGTTACAATAGCCCTGCTCACTTCACTTTAACAACTCGCCATACACAATATTTGCGGCGACTACTGACGCACCAGTCGCCCGGTCGCCGGCGTGAAGGGGACGTTGCTGCGCCACGGATTGATATCCAGCCCGCCGCGACGGGTATAGCGCGCATACACGCTTAAGGCTTCCGGCTTGCAGAAGCGCTGAACGTCGTTAAAAATGCGCTCGACGCACTGCTCGTGGAATTCGTTGTGATGGCGGAACGACACCAGATAACGCAGCAGCTTCTCCCGGTCGATTTTCGCGCCGCGATAGCGGATCTGCACCGAGCCCCAGTCCGGCTGATTGGTGATCAGACAGTTGGATTTCAGCAGATGGCTGACCAGCGTCTCCTCCACCACCTCATCGCCCGCAGCGCCCTGCAGGTAATCGGCGTTGAACGCGTAGCTGTCGATAGCGATATCCTGATCGTCGATGCACTCGCCATCAAAGCGCGCCACCGGCTGCCCTTCGATGTCAGACAAACGGAACAGCGTAACGTTTACATTCCCCTGCGCACAGGCGCTGAGGTCGCGTTGCAGCGTGGCGGTTACCTCATCCCACGAGGCGAAGCGCGTCTGGTTGAAGCTGTTGAGATAGAGCTTGAAGCTTTTCGATTCCACCAGATTAACGCTGTCGGCATTCAGCTCGACCTGACCGACGGCAACCTGCGGCAGGCCGCGCGAGTTAAGCCAGGAGAGCTCATACAGCGTCCAGATATCGCCGCCGTGAAACGGCAGGGCGTCGTCAAGCAGGCCCAGCGGCAGGCGATTCATGCTGCGCGGCACCGGTTGCAGCAGCGTGGCATCGTAAACGTCGCGGTAGTCGGTTGTTTTGCCGAGCGTCAGGCCTTGCAGCGCCTGATGATTTTCATAAGAGGACATGTGTCACCGTAATAAAGCAGGTAGTATATGGCGTTCGCACTAGTGTACCAGACGATGAGGATGAACGGCGTGGAGAGTGAAGTACAACAGGCACTGCGGGAGTTTACCGGGCGTTATTCTGATGCCTTCCGGGAAGAGCACGGCACCCTGCCTGCCAGTGACGCGCTGTACGGCGTGCCGTCGCCCTGTGTCGTCACCAGCCTGCAGGAGAGCGTGTTGTGGCAGCCCGCGCCCTTTAGCGGCGAAACCCGGTTAAACGGGGTTGAAAAAGCCCTCGATATTTTGCTACAACCCACAGTTCACGCGTTTTACACCACGCAGTTCGCCGGGGATATGCCGGCTCGCTTCGATGGTATGGCGCTGACGCTGCTGCAGGTCTGGAGCGAAGACGATCTGGTTCGCCTGCAGGAAAATCTGATCGGTCATCTGGTCACGCAGAAGCGCCGCAAGTTGAGTCCGACGCTGTTCATCGCCACGCTGGAAGAGGAAACGGAGGTTATTTCCGTCTGTAATCTTACCGGTGAAGTGCTGCACGAGAAGCTCGGCGCTAAGCAGCGCACCCGTCTTTCGCCCTCGCTGGCGCTGTTCCTTTCAAGTCTCACGCCTGAGGTGTAATCCAGATTGCTCACGGCTTTGTGAGAGATCTCTTACAAGCCTTGTGAGAGATCGATGCTTTGTAAGAAAAGGATGAAGAATCGATAATAAATTTTATCGTTTAATTTCAGAGTATTACTCTCAATCCTTTCGCTTTCAAACGAAACGTGACCCCCGGATTTATCCTAAGGTGGCTTGTAAGACAGTCTGTAATCAAGGATTCTATACCTCGCCAACAGGACGTTGAGCAAATGTAGCGAACATCAGGATGATGACGCTGCGTTAAGCAGGACACACCAGAAGGTGCAGCAGGGAAGAGCTTCAGGATTGAAGCAGAGGATAACGCAGGACGGCGTAAGGGACACCTCCAGGAAGGAGATTGGGAGCCGAGAGGAGTTTCGGCGGGTCAGGATGACCAGGGATGATGTGTCAGGGGGGTGACACACATTAAATGTCAGGATGATATGCGCAGGATGCGGTACAAGGATTGTCGGTCAGGAGACCACAGGAAAAGTTTTCATGGATGAGCAGGGAGCAACCATGTAGCCGGACTGCTGCAAAACGAAACCGGGAGCACTGCTAAGGCAGTGCTCCCTTTTTTATCTTTTTTTCCCGCCAGCACGCTCGTGCTATTCTTCGCCTCTGTTTTTTAGAACACTCAGGTCATCATGGAACACCATAACCGTATACGCCGCCAGCTGATGCGGATTGAAGAGGTATTGCGCGCGCACCAGCAGTGGCAGCCCGTCGCGCCAGACGCCTCCGCTTTTGAAAGTACCCAGCCCTTCTTTATGGACACCCTGACGCCGCACCAGTGGCTGCAGTGGGTGTTGCTGCCGCGTATGCACGCGCTGCTTGATGGCGGCCATCCATTGCCGAACGCCTTCGCCGTCGCGCCGTACTATGAAATGGCGCTGGACGCGGCGCATGCTGGCCGCGATGAACTGCTGGTGGTCCTGCTGGATCTCGACACGCTGTTTGCCGGTGACGACGCGTGACCATTGAAATTCTCTACCAGGACGAGTGGCTGATTGCCGTCAACAAGCCCTCCGGCTGGCTGGTTCACCGCAGCTGGCTGGATCGCGATGAAAAAGTGGTGGTGATGCAGACGGTGCGCGACCAGATTGGACAGCACGTCTTTACCGTCCATCGGCTCGATCGGCCAACCTCCGGGGTACTGCTGATGGGGCTGTCGAGCGACGTTGGTCGTCTGCTGTCGCAGCAGTTCGAGCAGCATCAGATCCAGAAGCGCTATCACGCCGTGGTGCGCGGCTGGCTTGAGGGCGACGCGGTGCTGGATTATCCGCTGGTGGAAGAGCTGGATAAGATCGCCGATAAGTTTTCCCGCGCCGATAAAGATCCGCAGCCGGCGGTAACGCACTACAAAGGGCTGGCAACCACAGAGATGCCCGTCGCCACCGGGCGCTATCCCACCACGCGCTACAGCCTGGTGGAGCTGGAGCCGCAAACCGGGCGCAAGCACCAGCTGCGTCGCCACATGTCCCACCTGCGCCATCCGATGATTGGCGACTCTAAACACGGCGATCTGCGCCAGAACCGTGCCGCGGCAGAGCACTTCGGCTGTCACCGTCTGATGCTGCACGCCAGCCGCCTGACGCTCACCCACCCGGTGACCGGCGAGCCGCTGGTGATTAACGCCGGGCTGGACCGCGTCTGGATGGACGCCCTGTCACACTTTGGCTGGATCGGGCATCTCCCTGAAATCGAAAGGGTTGAGTTTCCCGAAGCCAGCGGTCAGGATGACGGCACGCAGGTAGATTAATCAGGAGTCACTCATGGCAGAAGTAGGCATTTTTGTCGGCACCATGTACGGAAACGCGCTGCTGGTCGCTGAAGAAGCGCAGGCAATTTTAAGCGAGCAGGGCCATCAGGCGCGGGTATTCGAAGATCCGACGTTGGCCGACTGGGAAGGGTATCGCCAGAAAATCGCGCTGGTGGTCACCTCCACCACCGGGCAGGGCGAGCTGCCTTCCTGCATTGTGCCGCTGTATGAAGATATTCATGCGCGCATTGGTCATCAGCCCGAACTGCGCTACGGCGTGATTGGTCTTGGCGACAGCTCGTATACCCACTTTAACGGCGGCGCGAAAAAGTTTGATGCGCTGTTGCAGGAGCAGGGCGCGACCCGTCTCGGCGAGCCGCTGTTTATCGATGCGGCGGACCATCCCGAGCCAGAAACCGTGGCGAATCCGTGGGTTGAACGCTGGGCCGCGCTGCTGAGCTAACGCCTTCTATGGCTTACACCCGCTCCGCCCGGAGCGGGTAAACATCCGCGTCAAGCGACGCCCGTCACACCCTTTACCCTTCATACTTCCATACCGCTATTTTTCCGCACCTGTTTCATTTTTCGTGAACTACTCCCCATCGCTTTGGGCTTATGCAAGAAATCCCCCCGGCATGGGCATGCAATGTTGTGTGGCTGCACGGTGAGAGGGTGAATCCCCCTTCATATACTTTTCGAGCCGGTTACAAAAAACGCAGGGTTTCAGAGCCTTCTCTGAGCAAACTGCAACAACACCCACACCTCATTCTGATTACCCTACAGGTTGTGCTGTTCAGAATGAATGTAGCGACACAGCTATAATTCAGGAGTGCAACAATGAATACAGTAAGCCAGGCGGCGCAGATGGCGGAGAAACGCACTAACGCCCGCTATTGGATTGTGGTGATGCTGTTTATCGTCACCTCGTTTAACTATGGCGACCGCGCCACGCTCTCCATTGCCGGGTCGGAAATGGCGCGCGAGATTGGCCTCGACCCCATCGGGATGGGCTACGTCTTTTCTGCGTTTTCATGGGCCTATGTAATCGGTCAGATCCCGGGCGGCTGGCTGCTTGACCGCTTTGGCTCAAAACGCGTCTACTTCTGGTCCATCTTCATCTGGTCACTCTTCACCCTGCTGCAGGGCTTCGTCGATGTCTTTAACGGCTTCGGCATTATTGTCGCACTCTTCACCCTGCGCTTCCTGGTCGGTCTGGCAGAAGCCCCATCCTTCCCCGGAAACAGCCGTATTGTGGCGGCCTGGTTCCCGGCCCAGGAGAGGGGAACCGCGGTGGCCATCTTCAACTCGGCGCAGTACTTCGCCACGGTGATTTTTGCCCCGATCATGGGCTGGCTGACCCACGCGGTGGGCTGGCACTACGTGTTCTTCTTCATGGGGGGCCTCGGGATCATCATCAGCTTTATCTGGCTGAAAGTGATCCACGAACCGAATAACCATCCGGGCGTGAACAAAGCGGAGCTGGAGTACATGGAGCAGGGCGGGGCGCTGATCAACATGGATCAGAAGAACGACCACAAAGTGCAGGTGCCGATGCGCGAAAAATGGGCGCAGATCAAACAGCTGCTGGCCTCACGCATGATGATCGGCGTCTATATCGGCCAGTACTGCATTAACGCCCTGACCTACTTCTTCATCACCTGGTTCCCGGTCTATCTGGTGCAGGCGCGCGGCATGTCGATTCTGGAGGCGGGGCTTATCGCCTCGGTGCCGGCGGTGTGTGGCTTTATCGGCGGCGTGCTCGGCGGGGTGATCTCCGACTGGCTGATGCGGCGCACCGGCTCGCTCAATATCGCCCGTAAAACGCCCATTGTGCTGGGGATGCTGCTCTCCACCTCTATGGTGATCTGTAATTACGTGGACACCGAATGGCTGGTGGTCGGCTTTATGGCGCTCGCCTTCTTCGGCAAAGGCATCGGTGCGCTGGGCTGGGCGGTGATGGCGGATACCGCCCCGAAAGAGATCAGCGGCCTGAGCGGCGGCCTGTTTAACATGTTCGGTAACGTCTCCGGGATCGTCACCCCCATCGCTATCGGTTACATCGTCGGTGTTTCTGGCTCCTTTAACGGCGCGCTGGTCTATGTCGGCATCCATGCCCTGGTTGCCGTGCTGAGCTACCTGGTGCTGGTGGGCGACATCAAGCGTATTGAGCTGAAACCAGTACAGAGCGGGGTGAAACAATGAGTACTCAGGCAAGCCCGCGCGTAACGGAGATGAAAGTGATCCCTGTCGCCGGGCAGGACAGTATGCTGCTTAACATCGGCGGGGCGCACAACGCCTGGTTTACGCGCAATATCGTGGTGCTGACCGACAGCGCCGGTCATACCGGGGTCGGTGAAGCGCCGGGCGGGGAGGTGATCTACCAGACGCTGGTGGACGCCATTCCGCAGGTGGTCGGGCAAGAGATTGCCCGCCTGAATCGCGTGGTGCAGCAGGTGCACAAAGGCAATCAGTCGGCGGATTTCGACACCTTCGGCAAAGGCGCCTGGACCTTCGAGCTGAAGGTGAACGCGGTGGCGGCGCTGGAAGCGGCGCTGCTCGACCTGCTCGGCAAAGCGCTTAACGTGCCGGTGTGTGAACTGCTCGGGCCGGGCAAACAGCGCGACGCGGTGACGGTGCTGGGCTACCTGTTCTACCTGGGGGATCGACGCAAAACCGATCTGCCTTACCTGGAGCAGGGCAAGGGCGATCACCCCTGGTATCACCTGCGCCATCAGGAGGCGCTGAGCGCAGAGTCCGTGGTACGTCTGGCGGAGGCGGCACAGGATCGCTACGGCTTTAAAGACTTCAAGCTCAAAGGTGGCGTCTTGCCGGGCGAGCAGGAGATTGAAACCGCAAAAGCGCTGAAACACCGCTTCCCGAATGCGCGCATCACCGTGGACCCCAACGGAGCGTGGCTGCTGGATGAAGCCATTGCGCTGTGCAAAGGGCTGGGTGATGTGCTGACCTATGCCGAAGACCCCTGCGGCGCGGAGCAGGGCTACTCGGGGCGCGAAGTGATGGCGGAGTTCCGCCGTGCAACCGGGCTGCCGGTTGCCACCAACATGATCGCCACCAACTGGCGCGAGATGGGCCATGCGGTGATGCTCAACGCGGTGGATATTCCGCTGGCCGACCCGCACTTCTGGACGCTCTCCGGCGCAGTGCGCGTAGCGCAATTGTGCGATGACTGGGGGCTGACCTGGGGCTGTCACTCCAACAACCACTTTGATATTTCGCTCGCCATGTTCACCCACGTCGGCGCGGCGGCACCGGGCAATCCCACCGCCATCGATACCCACTGGATCTGGCAGGAGGGCGAAGCACGCCTCACCCGCGAACCGCTGGAGATCAAGGGCGGCACCATTCGCGTGCCGGATGCTCCGGGCCTCGGCGTCGAGCTGGACTGGCAGCAGATTGAACGCGCCCACGCGGCGTATAAACAGCTTCCGGGCGGGGCGCGCAACGACGCCGGTCCGATGCAGTATCTGGTCCCTGGCTGGACATTCGATCGCAAACGTCCGGCCTTTGGTCGCTAACTTCGCTGTGAAAAAGGAAATTACCATGAGTACATATCAGGGCACGCCTGTGGTCACCAGCATGCAGGTTATTCCGGTCGCCGGTTACGACAGCATGCTGATGAACCTGAGCGGGGCGCACGCGCCCTTCTTCACCCGTAACATCGTGATTATCACCGATAACGCCGGCCACACCGGCGTGGGTGAAATTCCCGGCGGCGAAAAAATCCGTCAGACGCTGGAAGATGCCGCCGCGCTGGTGGTGGGGAAAACACTGGGTGAATATAAAAACGTACTGACGGCAGTGCGCGCGGCCTTCGCCGACCGTGACGCAGGCGGGCGTGGATTACAGACCTTCGATCTGCGCACTACCATTCATGTGGTCACCGGTATTGAAGCCGCGATGCTCGATCTGCTCGGCCAGCACCTGGGCGTGAACGTCGCTTCCCTGTTGGGCGACGGGCAACAGCGCAGCGAAGTGGAGATGCTTGGCTACCTGTTCTTCATTGGCGATCGCACCCGCACGCCGCTGCCGTACCAGAGCCAGCCTGACGAGCGCTGCGACTGGTATCGCCTTCGCCATGACGAGGCGATGACGCCGGATGCCGTGGTGCGTCTGGCGGAAGCGGCTTATGAAAAGTATGGCTTCAACGACTTTAAACTGAAGGGCGGCGTGCTGGCTGGCGCTGAAGAAGCGGAAGCGGTAACCGCGCTGGCGAAGCGCTTCCCGCAGGCGCGCGTTACCCTCGATCCGAACGGCGCCTGGTCGCTTAACGAAGCGATTTCGCTTGGCAAGCAGCTGCGTGGCGTCCTCGCTTATGCAGAAGATCCGTGCGGGGCGGAACAGGGCTATTCAGGCCGCGAAGTGATGGCGGAGTTCCGCCGCGCGACCGGGCTGCCGACCGCCACTAACATGATTGCCACCGACTGGCGTCAGATGGGCCATACCCTGTCGCTGCAGTCCGTTGACATCCCGCTGGCAGACCCGCACTTCTGGACCATGCAGGGCTCGGTGCGCGTGGCGCAGATGTGCCATGACTTCGGCCTGACCTGGGGTTCACACTCCAACAACCACTTTGATATTTCGCTGGCGATGTTCACCCACGTTGCGGCAGCCGCGCCGGGGACGATCACCGCCATCGACACCCACTGGATCTGGCAGGAGGGCAACCAGCGCCTGACGAAGCAGCCGTTTGAGATCAAAGGCGGGATGGTGCAGGTGCCGACCACGCCGGGGCTGGGGGTTGAGCTGGATATGGACCAGGTGATGAAAGCCCATGAGCTGTATCAGAAGCATGGTCTCGGCGCGCGCGATGACGCGCTCTCTATGCAGTACCTGATCCCCGACTGGACCTTCGATAACAAGCGCCCCTGCATGGTGCGCTAACGTCTGAGTAATATCGCAGGGCGGGCACGCGTCGCGTACCCGCCTTTTTATCCGACACTTATTTTAATTATCAGCACCCGCAGGGCGGGTAAGCGTCGCGCACCCGCCTTTTTATCCGACACTTATTTTATTGTCAGCACCCGCCTTGTTTATCACTGCGTTATTCTGTATCCCGCAATATCGCCTGCGCCTCGCGGGTCACGTTATCCATCTCATCAAGCAGTTCCAGCAGCTCCGGCTCCAGATCCTCCGGTGCCACGCCGGTGCGTAGCTGTTGCTCGATGAAATGGCAGATCTGCTTCAGGCGCGGCACTCCGCTGTAGCCGCAGCTGCCGTGCAGCTTGTGCACGATATCCACCAGCGGCTCGGTCGCGCTGCCATCGAGCTGCGCCTCAATGCGCTCGCGCACGTCCGGCAGGAAATCAACCAGCATCCCCAGCATGTCGCGCGCCAGCGTTGGCTTATTCGCGGACTGACGCAGCGCCAGCGCCCAGTCGAAGCTGCATTCTTTCTCCTGCGGTGCCGGAGCAGGCGCAGGCGGCACCACAGCCGCCGGCGGGTTAATCAGGTTGCCAGGCTGATAGCGCAGCAGCAGGCTGCGCAACTTGTCTTCTTCAATCGGCTTCGCCAGATAATCATTCATCCCGGCATTGAGCAGCTTCTCTTTCTGCCCGGCCATCGCGTGGGCGGTCACCGCAATCATCGGCGTATGGGCATGATGCGGCAGCTTGCGAATCAGCTCGCAGGCGCGAATGCCGTCCATACCCGGCATCTGAATATCCATCAGGATCAGATCGAAAATCCTGGTGCGCGCGTTATCCAGCGCCTGCGGGCCGCTTTCACACAGCACCACCTGTTCAACGTGATCCTCCAGCAGCGCGCCGATAAGTTTCAGGTTGGCGGGATTATCATCCACCGCCATGACGGTCATCGGCAGCTGCTGCTTATCCGCGCTCTCAAGGGGCGAAGCAATACGTTTGCGGCAGTGCTCTATCAGCAGCGGCAACAGGCGGGTGGAGGTGATGGGTTTCAGCAGACAGCCGGCTGCACCGCCGTGCTTCAGATCCTCGGCGTTCACCTGCATGTGGCAGGGCAGCGCCAGCAGCAGGCAGTCGGTCATGGCTGCCGCTTTTTTGAAGCGTTCTTTTTGCAGCCCCATCTCTTCGCGCTGCGTCACCGGCACGGCCATCAGCAGCATGTCGTAATGTTCATCCGCTAACCCGGAGAAGGTCGGGCTGAAAATCACCTTCAGCGGCGTCGCCGCGAGCATATCCAGCGTGCTCTGCGCCGCCGCGACGTTTGACTCGACGTAGGCGATACGCTTGCCCTCAAGGCAATCTTTGGCGTGCCCGTCGATAATCACGTTCGGATTGAGATCGAGGTTGATGTTGAACCAGAAGGTGGAGCCGCGATTCGGCTGGCTGTGGAAGGAGACGTCGCCGCCCATTTCGTTCACCAGCTTCTGGGTGATCACCAGCCCCAGCCCGGTACCGCCGTGACGGCGCGAGATACTGGCATCTGCCTGGCGAAATGCCTGGAACAGCCGGGACTGGTCGCGCTCGGGAATGCCGATGCCGGTGTCGCGGATCTGCACCTCCAGCTGCACTTTGTTATTGCTGATGGAGCGCTGCTCTACCAGCACATCAATGTTGCCGCTTTCGGTAAACTTAATGGCGTTTCCGACCAGGTTGGTGATGATCTGCTGCAGACGCAGCGGATCGCCAATCACGTTATCCGGCACATCGTTTTTGATGTTCAGCGTCAGCTCAAGCCCCTTGTCGTGGGCCGAGTGCGCAAGCAGCGTGACGACTTCATCCAGCGAGCCGCGCAACGGGAACGGAATGCTTTCCAGGATCAGCTTGCCCGCTTCCAGCTTCGAGAAGTCCAGCACGTCGTTGATGATCGCCAGCAGATTATTCGCCGAGCGCTCGATGGTCAGCAGGTAATCGCGCTGGGTCGGATTAAGATCGGTTTTCAGCATCAGGCGGGTAAAGCCAATCACGCCGTTGAGCGGGGTGCGCAGCTCGTGCGACATATTGGCCAGGAACTCAGATTTAATGCGCGCCGCTTCCTGGGCTTTCTTCTTCGCCAGATCCAGCTCGACGTTCTGGATCTCCATCTGCTCCAGGGTTTCCCGCAGATCGGAGGTGGACTGGTCGATATTGTGCTGCATCTCCTCGTGATAGGCGGCCAGCGACATCGCCATCGAGTTGATGCCGTTTTTCAGCATGTCCAGCTCGCCGAGTACGAAGCCCTCTACCCGGCTGTCAAGCTGCCCGCGGCGGATACGGTCAACGGTATTCACCATGTTACGGATCGGGCCGATGACGTCGCGCATCAACCGCCAGGCGAAGCCGAGCGCTACCGCAATGCAGAACAGCATCATCATTGACGAGGTAAATATCTCTTTATACTGCTGCAGCCGCACCGACTTTAGATCGAGCTCCAGCGCCACGTAACCGAGGGTGTTGTTATTGATTTTGGCCGCGGTTATCGCCGATTCATCCGGGGAATAGCGTTCGGAGATAATCGGCGTGTGCAGGATCAGCCGATCGCCGGCGCGCGTCACCGTTAACTGTTGAGGAATATCCCGGCCCGGCGGCAGACGCAGCTCAGCGGGGTTCAGATGAAAATTTGAGGTGACGAAAAGGTTATTCTGGCTGTCATAGACGGAGATTGCCCGCACGATGTCGGAGTGACGACGGTGCAGCACGCTAATTAGCTGGCGGATCGACTCACGGTTTTGCAGGTTCATCCCGTATTCACTCGACACCGCCAGCGGCTCGATGATGCTGGCCCCGGCGTCCTCCAGCTGCTGCTGAAGGTCGTTATAGCGGTGCACCACAAAGAAAATACTCAGCATCAATCCGATGAGGACCGTGGGCGCCAGTATCAAAATCATCATGCGTGCCCGAAGGCTGTAGTTGGTCATGGGGTTCCGTTATGGGACAATCAGCAACATTCAGATTATTTAAGACATTAACGCAATGGCGCAATTTTATTCAGCAAAACGTCGCAATACTACGCGCGATATTATTACGGTCACCGCAGACGATCTCGACCCGTTTGGCCAGGGCGTGGCGCGTCATCAGGGTAAAGCGCTGTTTATTGCCGGGCTACTGCCCGGGGAAACGGCTGAGGTCACCCTGACCGAGGAAAAGCGTCAGTTTGCTCATGCACGCGTCAAAAAGCGTCTTACCCACAGCCCCGAGCGCGTCACCCCGGCGTGCCCGCATTTCAACGTGTGCGGCGGCTGCCAGCAGCAGCACGTCAGCGAGGCGCTTCAGCAGTCCAGTAAAGCGCAGGCGCTGGCCCGCATGATGCGCCAGCCGGTGGATGAAATTATTTCAGGCCCGACATGGGGTTACCGACGCCGGGCGCGGCTCGGGTTGAATTTTGCGCCACGTAAGCAAAGTTTACAAATGGGTTTTCGCATGGCGGGATCGAACGATCTGGTGGATGTGCATCACTGCCCCATTCTGGCGCCCCGTCTTGAGGCACTGCTTCCGGCGCTGCGTCACTGCCTGAGCGAGTTACAGGCGGTACGGCGGCTCGGCCATGTTGAACTTGTGCTGGCGGATAATGGTCCACTCATCGTGTTACGCCATCTGGCACCGCTAAGCCAGGCCGATCGCGAAAAACTGGAACGCTTTTCGCATTCCGAACAGCTTTCCCTGTTTCTGGCTGCGGAAAGCGACAAAATAGCCCAGCTTAACGGCGATGCTCCCTGGTATGAATCAGACGGGCTACGCTTATCCTTCAGCCCGCGCGATTTTATCCAGGTTAACGACGCGGTGAATCAGCAGATGGTGGCCCGGGCCATCGACTGGCTGGCAGTAAACGAGCAGGATCGCGTGCTGGATCTGTTCTGCGGCATGGGCAACTTTACCCTGCCGCTGGCCCGTCGCGCGCAAGAGGTGGTCGGCGTCGAAGGCGTGGCCGCGCTGGTGGAGAAAGGCCGTGAGAATGCAGCCCGGAATGGGCTGCAGAATGTGACCTTCTGGCACGAAAACCTGGAAGAGGACGTCACGCGCCAGCCGTGGGCGGCAGCAGGATTCAACAAGGTGCTGCTCGACCCGGCCCGCGCCGGCGCGCCGGGCGTAATGCAGCATATTTTACGTCTGGCTCCGGAAAAAGTGGTTTACGTCTCGTGTAACCCAACGACCCTTGCCCGGGACAGCGACGCGCTGCGGGCGGGGGGATACCAGATTACGCGGCTGGCGATGCTGGACATGTTCCCGCACACTGGGCATCTTGAGTCGATGGCATTATTCGAAAAAGCGTAACGACCTGGTCGGTACGCCGGTGATACAGCAGGAAAGGGGCGGATGCGTGATTCCGCCTTGTGGTTGAGGTTTGCCGATGCGGGTAAACCTGTGGTCCCGAAAGGAGAGGACAATGGTTGCGGTAAGAAGTGCACATCTGAGTCAGGCAGGCGAATTCGATCATGAAAAATGGATCGCGACGCTCGGTATTTCAAGCCCGCAGACGTGCGAATACTTAGCCGAAACCTGGGTCTATTGTGAACAGCAAACCCAGGGGCATCAGCACGCTGAACTGCTGCTCTGGCGCGGCGTAGAAATGGTTGAGATCCTGTCCATGCTCAGTATGGACTGCGATACGCTGCGTGCTGCTCTGCTCTTCCCGCTGGCCGATGCCGCTGTGGTTACCGAAGACGAGCTGGTGGAGCGTGTCGGCAAAGAAGTGGTCAGTCTGATCCACGGCGTGCGCGACATGGACGCGATACGCCAGCTTAAAGCCACCCACACCGATGCCGTCTCCTCGGATCAGGTGGATAACGTCCGCCGTATGCTGCTGGCGATGGTGGATGATTTCCGCTGCGTGGTCATTAAGCTTGCCGAGCGAATTGCCCACCTGCGCGAAGTGAAAGACGCGCCGGAAGATGAGCGCGTGCTGGCGGCAAAAGAGTGCACTAATATCTATGCGCCGCTGGCGAACCGTCTTGGCATCGGCCAGCTCAAATGGGAGCTGGAGGATTACTGCTTCCGCTATCTTCACCCTGCTGAATACAAGCGCATTGCCAAGCTGCTGCACGAGCGGCGCATCGATCGCGAACACTATATTGATGAGTTTGTCGGCCAGCTGCGCCGCACCATCAAAGAAGAGGGCGTGAAGGCCGAAGTGTACGGTCGCCCGAAGCACATCTACAGCATCTGGCGCAAAATGCAGAAGAAGCATCTGGCCTTCGATGAGCTGTTTGACGTGCGCGCGGTGCGTATCGTTGCCGAGCGTCTGCAGGACTGCTATGCGGCGCTGGGCATCGTTCACACGCTGTTCCGCCACCTGCCAGACGAGTTCGACGATTACGTCGCGAACCCGAAGCCGAACGGCTATCAGTCCATTCATACCGTGGTGCTGGGGCCGGACGGCAAAACCGTTGAGATTCAGATCCGTACTAAACAGATGCACGAAGACGCCGAGCTGGGCGTCGCCGCACACTGGAAGTATAAAGAGGGCGCGCAGCGCAGCGGCAGCACCGGGCATGAAGACCGCATCGCCTGGCTGCGTAAGCTGATCGCCTGGCAGGAAGAGATGTCCGACTCTGGCGAAATGCTCGACGAAGTGCGCAGCCAGGTGTTCGACGATCGGGTTTACGTGTTTACCCCGAAAGGCGATGTGGTGGATCTTCCCGCCGGCTCCACGCCGCTCGACTTTGCCTATCACATCCACAGCGATGTGGGGCACCGCTGCATTGGCGCTAAAATCGGCGGGCGCATCGTGCCCTTTACCTATCAGCTGCAGATGGGCGATCAGATCGAAATCATCACCCAGAAACAGCCAAACCCGAGCCGCGACTGGCTTAACCCGAACCTCGGTTATGTCACGACCAGCCGCGGGCGCTCGAAGATCCACGCCTGGTTCCGCAAGCAGGATCGCGATAAGAACATCATCGCCGGACGGCAGATCCTCGACGACGAACTGGCGCACCTCGGCATCAGCCTGAAGGAAGCGGAAAAACATCTGCTGCCGCGTTACAACTTCAATGAAATTGATGAGCTGCTGGCGGCCATCGGCGGGGGCGATATTCGCCTCAACCAGATGGTGAATTTCCTGCAGTCGCAGTTCAACAAGCCGAGCGCCGCCGAGCAGGACGCCGCAGCGCTGCGCCAGCTGAAGCAAAAAACCTACGCGCCGCAGGGGCGCAGCAAGGACAATGGACGCGTGGTAGTTGAGGGCGTCGGGAACCTGATGCACCACATTGCGCGCTGCTGCCAGCCAATACCGGGCGACGACATCGTCGGCTTTATCACTCAGGGGCGCGGTATCTCCATTCACCGCGCCGACTGCGACCAGCTGGTGGATCTGCAGTCGCACGCGCCGGAGCGTATCGTTGATGCCGTGTGGGGCGAAAGCTACTCCGCTGGCTATTCGCTGGTGGTGCGCGTGACCGCCAACGACCGCAGCGGCCTGCTGCGCGACATCACAACCATTCTGGCGAATGAAAAGGTCAACGTGCTCGGCGTCACCAGCCGCTCCGACACGCGCCAGCAGCTCGCGACGATCGATATGGATATCGAGATCTACAACCAGCAGGTGCTGGGCCGGGTCCTGGGTAAGCTTAATCAGGTACCGGACGTGATCGACGCGCGCCGCCTGCACGGCGGATAATCTCTCTCTATCATCACTCTTCCGCCCCCTCCACCGAGGGGGCTGGAGCGCGATTGCGCGCTCCGTCAGCGAAACAGCAAGGACTTCACATGACGCAAATTGACCGCCTGCTCTCTATCATGACCCGCCTGCGCGACCCGCAAACCGGTTGCCCCTGGGACAAAGAGCAAACTTACGCCACTATCGCGCCCTATACCCTCGAAGAGACCTATGAGGTGCTGGATGCCATTGCGCGCGAAGACTTTGACGATCTGCGCGGCGAGCTGGGCGATCTGCTGTTCCAGGTGGTGTTTTATGCCCAGATGGCGCAGGAGGAAGGGCGCTTCAACTTTGACGATATTTGTGCCGCCATCAGCGACAAGCTGGAGCGCCGACACCCCCACATTTTTGGCGATGCTACAGCGCAAAACAGCACCGAAGTGCTGGCGCGCTGGGAGCAGATCAAAAGCGATGAGCGGGCGGAGAAAGCCCAACACTCTGCGCTGGACGATATTCCTGAAAGCCTGCCAGCGCTGATGCGCGCCCACAAGATCCAGAAGCGCTGCTCGGCGGTAGGGTTTGACTGGAACTCCATCGGACCGGTGCTGGATAAAGTGCATGAAGAGATCGATGAAGTGATGCACGAAGCGCAGCAGGCGGTAATCGACGAGGCGAAGCTGGAAGAGGAGATCGGCGATCTGCTGTTTGCCACGGTGAACCTGTCGCGCCACCTCGGTGCCAAAGCGGAAACGGCGCTGCAGAAAGCCAACCGCAAGTTCGAGCGCCGTTTCCGTCAGGTTGAAAGCATCATCGCCGCGCAAGGGCTGGCAATGGGGGATGCCACGCTTGAGCAGATGGAAGCGGCATGGCAGCAGGTTAAACAGCAGGAATATGATATTTAAGGCGTTTTTGCGCTGAAACCGGTTTGCGGCGAAAACTAAACTGACAAACGGTTGATTTACGTCAAAAACATTTTTATCCAGGCGGCTATTTTCATGAGCCTCAGGAGCGCAGCGGCAGTGATAAAAGCGTGACAGGCGGGCCATCAGGGCGTTAACAGCGTGATAACGGCATGAATAACAATGATCGGGGAGAGGCGGGCTGCGGAAATTGCCGCGTAACGCCAGCGGAGTCTGCCCGGTCACGGACGAAGGAAAGTTTGTGGCGCCCAGGCTGTTCGGGTATACTACTTTCCCGTCCTGGTTATCCACCGTCTTTTAAACCTAACTTCTCAGGTTCAGCATGACAACGAACTATATTTTTGTGACCGGCGGGGTCGTATCCTCTCTGGGTAAAGGCATTGCCGCAGCCTCCCTCGCAGCCATTCTTGAAGCCCGTGGCCTCAACGTGACCATCATGAAACTCGATCCGTATATCAACGTCGATCCGGGTACCATGAGTCCTATTCAGCACGGGGAAGTGTTCGTTACTGAAGACGGCGCTGAAACCGATCTTGACCTCGGTCACTACGAGCGTTTCATCCGCACCAAAATGAGCCGCCGCAACAACTTCACCACCGGCCGTATCTACTCTGACGTACTGCGTAAAGAGCGCCGTGGCGACTACCTGGGCGCGACCGTTCAGGTCATTCCGCACATCACCAATGCCATCAAAGAGCGCATCATTGAAGGTGGCGAAGGCCACGACGTGGTGCTGGTGGAAATCGGCGGCACCGTCGGCGACATCGAATCTCTGCCGTTCCTGGAAGCCATTCGTCAGATGGCGGTAGAAGTGGGCCGCGAGCGCACCCTCTATATGCACCTGACCCTGGTGCCGTACATGGCGGCAGCCGGCGAAGTAAAAACCAAACCGACCCAGCACTCTGTTAAAGAGCTGCTCTCTATCGGTATCCAGCCTGATATTCTGATTTGCCGCTCCGATCGTGCCGTTCCGGCGAACGAACGCGCGAAGATTGCGTTGTTCTGTAACGTGCCTGAAAAAGCGGTTATTTCACTGAAAGACGTTGATTCTATTTATAAGATCCCGGGGATGTTGAAATCCCAGGGGCTGGACGATTATATTTGTAAACGATTCAGCCTGAACTGCGCCGAAGCAAATCTGGCAGAATGGGAGCAGGTGATTTACGAAGAAGCTAATCCGTCAGGTGAAGTCACCATCGGGATGGTCGGTAAATACATCGAGCTGCCGGATGCGTACAAATCCGTTATCGAAGCGCTGAAGCACGGCGGGCTGAAAAACCGTCTGACCGTCAACATCAAGCTTATCGATTCCCAGGATGTGGAAACGCGCGGCGTCGAAGTACTGAAAGATTTAGACGCCATTCTTATCCCGGGCGGCTTCGGCTACCGTGGAGTTGAAGGTAAAGTGGCGACCGCACGCTATGCGCGCGAAAACAATATTCCCTACCTCGGCATCTGCCTGGGTATGCAGGTTGCGCTGATGGAGTTTGCACGTAACGTCGCGGGTATGGCTGACGCCAACTCAACGGAATTTGTGCCAGACTGTAAATACCCGGTCGTGGCGCTTATCACCGAATGGCGTGATGAAAACGGCAACGTTGAAGTTCGTACCGAGAAGAGCGATCTCGGCGGCACCATGCGTCTTGGCGCGCAGCAGTGTCAGCTGTCCGATGAGAGCCGCGTGCGTCAGCTGTACGGCACGCCCACTATCGTCGAGCGTCACCGTCACCGCTACGAAGTCAACAATATGCTACTGAAGCAAATTGAAGCAGCAGGTCTGCATGTTGCAGGCCGTTCCGGTGATGATCAGCTGGTTGAGATCATCGAGGTTCCGAACCATCCGTGGTTTGTCGCCTGTCAGTTCCACCCGGAATTTACTTCCACCCCACGCGATGGGCATCCGCTGTTTGCCGGCTTTGTTAAGGCCGCGAGCGAGTACCAGAAGCGTCAGGCGAAGTAACAAGCAGTTATAACGGCAACGCGGCGTTTACGCCGATACCCATCACGCTGTAGCAGGCTTCATCGACCGCCACAATTATCGGTCGGTGAACGAAAGCCGCTACAGCGTGTCAGTTAAGGAAGCGCGTTGTTTGTCTGGAGTTTTAGTTTAACTTGCTAGAGGAAAACCCAATGTCCAAGATCGTTAAAGTCATCGGTCGTGAAATCATCGACTCCCGTGGTAACCCGACTGTTGAAGCGGAAGTTCACCTGGAAGGCGGTTTTGTTGGTATGGCTGCTGCTCCGTCAGGTGCTTCTACTGGTTCCCGCGAAGCGCTGGAACTGCGTGATGGCGACAAATCCCGTTTTCTGGGTAAAGGCGTAACCAAAGCTGTTGGCGCGGTTAACGGCCCGATTGCTCAGGCTATCCTTGGCAAAGACGCCAAAGATCAGGCTGGCATCGATAAGATCATGATCGACCTCGACGGTACTGAGAACAAATCTAACTTCGGTGCAAACGCCATCCTGGCCGTTTCCCTGGCGAACGCCAAAGCTGCTGCTGCTTCTAAAGGCCAGCCGCTGTATGAGCACATCGCTGAACTGAACGGCACTCCGGGCAAATTCTCCATGCCTCTGCCGATGATGAACATCATCAACGGCGGCGAGCACGCAGACAACAACGTTGATATCCAGGAATTCATGATTCAGCCGGTTGGCGCGAAAACTGTGAAAGAAGCCATCCGTATGGGTTCTGAAGTTTTCCATAACCTGGCAAAAGTTCTGAAGTCCAAAGGCATGAACACCGCTGTTGGTGACGAAGGCGGCTACGCGCCGAACCTGGGTTCCAACGCCGAAGCGCTGGCTGTTATCGCGGAAGCGGTAAAAGCAGCAGGCTACGAACTGGGCAAAGACATCACCCTGGCGATGGACTGCGCAGCGTCTGAATTCTACAAAGATGGCAAATACGTGCTGGCTGGCGAAGGCAACAAAGCTTTCACCTCTGAAGAGTTCACTCACTTCCTGGAAGACCTGACCAAACAGTATCCGATCGTCTCTATCGAAGACGGCCTGGACGAATCTGACTGGGACGGTTTTGCATACCAGACCAAAGTACTGGGCGACAAAATCCAGCTGGTGGGTGACGACCTGTTCGTAACCAACACTAAGATCCTGAAAGAAGGTATCGACAAAGGCATCGCTAACTCCATCCTGATCAAATTCAACCAGATCGGTTCTCTGACCGAAACCCTGGCTGCAATCAAGATGGCGAAAGATGCCGGCTACACTGCCGTTATCTCTCACCGCTCTGGCGAAACTGAAGACGCGACCATTGCCGACCTGGCGGTGGGTACCGCTGCAGGCCAGATCAAAACCGGTTCCATGAGCCGTTCTGACCGCGTTGCGAAATACAACCAGCTGATTCGTATCGAAGAAGCGCTGGGCGATCGTGCACCGTTCAACGGCCTGCGCGAAGTGAAAGGTCAGTAATTTTTTACTGCCGCTTCACGTTAAAAAACCCGCTTCGGCGGGTTTTTTTATGGGCGAAACGTAGCCATCTTCTCAATCTTTAATTGGGCAAAGGTGGAAAGTTGCGCTTCACTGAAAGGAGGTTCAGTGTAGGTGGGTCATCAATAACCGGTAAGGAGACAGCGATGAAAGCAGCCGTAGTCAGCAAAGATCATTCCGTTGAAATTATTGATAAAACTGTGCGTCCGCTTGAGCACGGCGAGGCGTTACTCAGCATGGAGTGCTGCGGGGTATGCCACACCGATCTGCACGTTAAAAATGGTGATTTCGGCGATGTCACCGGCCGCACGCTGGGCCATGAAGGCATCGGTATCGTGAAGTCTGTCGGGCCGGGCGTGACCTCGCTCAAGCCCGGCGATCGTGCCAGCGTTGCCTGGTTCTTCCGCGGTTGCGGCCACTGCGAATACTGTAACAGCGGTAATGAAACCCTGTGTCGCAGCGTGACCAACGCAGGCTACACCGCCGACGGCGGCATGGCCGAAGAGTGCATTGTGGTAGCCGATTATGCGGTGAAAGTGCCGGACGGCCTCGATTCCGCCGCCGCCAGTAGCATCACCTGCGCGGGCGTCACCACCTACAAAGCGGTCAAAGTATCCAATATCAAGCCGGGCCAGTGGATTGTGATTTACGGGCTGGGCGGCCTCGGTAACCTTGCGCTGCAGTACGCGAAAAACGTGTTTAACGCGAAGGTCATCGCGGTAGACGTTAACGATTTACAGCTCGATTTTGCCAAAGAGAGCGTCGCTGACCTGGTGATCAACTCGCGCACGGACGATGCCGCGAAAATCATTCAGGAGCAGACCGGCGGGGCGCATGCCGCCGTCGTCACCGCGGTAGCGAAAGCCGCGTTTAACTCTGCGGTTGATGCCGTGCGCGCCGGGGCACGTATCGTGGCGGTAGGTTTGCCGTCAGAATCCATGAGCCTGAACATTCCCCGCCTGGTGCTGGACGGTATTGAAGTAGTAGGCTCCCTGGTCGGCACGCGTCAGGATCTGGCGGAAGCCTTCCAGTTCGCGGCTGAAGGCAAGGTGAAGCCGACGGTAACGCTGCGTCCGCTCGAAGACATCAATGCGATTTTCCACGAAATGGAGAGCGGGAAAATCAAAGGGCGCATGGTTATCGATTTTAAGCATAAATCACTCCGTTAAGCGTTGTGCATAACGAGCCGGCACCGGTGCCTCAGGGCGTCGGTGCCACAACAGATGACCCCCGCGCTGAGTTCTGCGATAATCACGGTTTACCGCAACCAAGAGTGAATCATGCAGTACCCGATTAATGAAATGTTCCAGACTCTCCAGGGCGAGGGTTACTTCACCGGCGTTCCCGCCATTTTTATCCGTTTGCAGGGATGCCCGGTAGGCTGTGCCTGGTGCGATACCAAACACACCTGGGACAAGTTAAGCGATCGGGAAGTGTCGCTGTACAGCGTGCTCGCCAAAACCAAAGAGAGCGATAAGTGGGGCGCAGCAAGCAGTGAAGAGTTGCTGGCGATTATTGAGCGTCAGGGCTGGACCGCGCGCCACGTCGTGATCACCGGCGGGGAACCCTGCATTCACAATCTGATGCCGCTGACCATGGCGCTGGAAGCGCTCGGCTTTAGCTGCCAGATTGAAACCAGCGGTACGCACGACGTGCGTTGCACCACCGGCACCTGGGTTACGGTGTCGCCGAAGGTAAACATGAAAGGCGGATATGACGTGCTCGCCCAGGCGCTGGAGCGAGCGGATGAAGTGAAACATCCGGTAGGGCGTATGCGCGATATCGAAGCGCTGGATGAGTTGCTGGCGACGCTGGATGATGAGAAGCAGCGCGTGATTGCGCTTCAGCCTATCAGTCAGAAAGAAGACGCCACGCGCCTGTGCATTGAAACCTGTATCGCCCGCAACTGGCGGCTGTCGATGCAGACCCACAAGTATCTGAACATCGCCTGATCCTTTTTCCTCACCCTGCCTTCTCCCGCTGGAAGAAGGCAGAGGAGGCCACGCTTATTCGCCGCGATACACGCAGCCCGCCGTGCAGGTCTCTTTCACCATCACCGCGCTCAGCAGCGGCAGCACCGGTTTCATCTCATTCCAGATCCACGCCGCCAGCACTTCACTGGTCGGATTCTCAAGGCCCGGAATATCGTTGAGATAGTAATGATCGAGGCGGTTATACACCGGCTTGAATGCCGCTTTCAGCTCGGCAAAGTCCATTACCCAGCCGGTATGCGGATCCACGTCGCCGGTAATTTCCAGGCGCACCATGAACGAGTGCCCGTGCAGGCGACCGCATTTGTGGCCTTCCGGTACATGAGGGAGATGGTGGGCGGCTTCGAAGGTGAAATCTTTAAACAGCGTGGTTGGCATAACAGCGTCTCAGTATGGCTAAAAATAAGGCTAAAAACCGCTGCATACTACCGGAATTGCCTTTTTTTCGCATTAGCTAAAACCCGCATATACAGCGAAGCGCGCAGCAGGCCGTGTAATATGACAAAAATATAATATTTATCAACATGTTAATTAACCAGTTTTAACGTTATTAACTACCGATAAAAACGATTAGTTGATTTGGTTATTTATTATTTCCAACCCTTCTTTAGTTGTTATTATCCTCGCCGTTAACCTTACATTCTCTTCTGTTATTCCCGCACGGACAGGGTGCGAAACAGCTTTGCTACTGGAACTTAACGACGCATGACGACTCAGGCCCCACCTTCAGCATTGCTTCCGCTTAACCCGGAGCAACTGGCGCGCCTCCAGGCCGCTACCACCGATCTTACGCCCACTCAGCTGGCCTGGGTGTCCGGCTACTTCTGGGGCGTGCTCAATCAGCAGCCGGGTGCTGCCGCGCAGGCACAGCCGGTCGCGGTTGAAACGCCGGGCGTTACCATTATCTCCGCCTCCCAGACCGGCAATGCCCGCCGCGTAGCGGAAGCGCTGCGTGACGAGCTGCTGGCGGAGAAGCTGAACGTTAACCTGGTGAACGCCGGGGACTACAAGTTCAAGCAGATCGCCCAGGAGAAGCTGCTGGTGGTGGTGACCTCGACCCAGGGCGAGGGTGAGCCGCCGGAAGAGGCCGTCGCGCTGCATAAGTTTCTGTTCTCCAAAAAAGCGCCGCAGCTTAACGGCACCGCCTTCGCGGTCTTCAGCCTCGGCGACAGCTCCTATGAGTTCTTCTGCCAGTCAGGGAAAGATTTCGACAGCAAACTCGCCGAGCTCGGCGGTGAACGCCTGCTGGACCGCGTCGATGCCGATGTGGAGTACCAGGAGCAGGCCAAAGCGTGGCGCGCCAGCGTGGTGTCGGTACTCAAAGCGCGCGCGCCCGCCGCTTCACCGGCTCAGGTTTCCAGCGCCGCCAGCGGTGTCGTGAATCTGGTCGATTCCACGCCGTATACCAAAGAGCAGCCGCTGAGCGCCAGCCTGGCGGTGAATCAAAAGATCACCGGTCGCGACTCGGATAAAGACGTGCGCCACCTGGAGATCGATCTTGGCGACTCCGGCCTGCGTTACCAGCCGGGCGATGCGCTTGGCGTGTGGTATCAGAACGATCCGGCGCTGGTTAACGAACTGGTTGAGCTGCTGTGGCTTAAAGGCGACGAGCTGGTGCAGATTGACGGCAAAGCGCTGGCCCTGAGCGAAGCGCTGCAGTGGCACTTTGAGCTGACGGTAAATACCGCCGCCATCGTGGAGAACTACGCTGCGCTGTCACGCAACGAGACGTTGCTGGAGATGGTAGGGGATAAAAGTAAGCTTCAGCACTATGCCGCCCTGACCCCGATTGTCGATATGGTGCGTTTTGCCCCGGCGCAGCTGGACGCCGAACAGCTTATCAGCCTGCTGCGTCCGTTGACGCCGCGCCTCTACTCTATCGCCTCGTCTCAGGCTGAGGTAGAGAGCGAAGTGCATATCACGGTCGGCGTGGTGCGTTACGACGTTGAAGGCCGCCCGCGTGCGGGTGGCGCATCCAGCTTCCTTGCCGATCGCATTGAAGAGGATGGCGAGGTGCGCGTGTTCATCGAGCACAACGACAACTTCCGCCTGCCGGCCAACCCGGAAACCCCGGTGATCATGATTGGTCCTGGCACCGGCATTGCGCCGTTCCGCGCCTTTATGCAGCAGCGCGCCGCCGATGAAGCACCGGGTAAAAACTGGCTGTTCTTCGGCAACCCGCACTTTACTGAAGATTTCCTGTATCAGGTCGAGTGGCAGCGCTACGTCAAAGAGGGCGTACTGAGCCGCATCGATCTCGCCTGGTCCCGCGATCAGGAACATAAAATATATGTACAAGACAAACTGCGCGAACAGGGCGCAGAGGTGTGGCGCTGGCTGAATGACGGTGCCCATATTTACGTCTGTGGCGATGCTGGTCGCATGGCTAAAGACGTTGAGCAGGCTTTACTGGACGTGATCGTCGAATTCGGTGGCATGGACACCGAAACGGCGGATGAATATTTAAGTGAGCTGCGCGTAGAGCGCCGTTATCAGCGAGATGTCTACTAATGAGCGATAAACATCCCGGCCCTCTGGTGGTCGAAGGTAAGCTGGCCGATGCCGAGCGCATGAAGGGCGAGAGCAACTATCTGCGCGGCACCATTGCGGAAGATCTGAATCATGGCCTCACCGGCGGCTTCAACGGTGATAACTTCCTGCTGATCCGTTTCCACGGTATGTATCAGCAGGATGACCGCGACATTCGCGCCGAGCGTGCCGAGCAGAAGCTGGAGCCGCGCCACGCCATGATGCTGCGCTGCCGTCTGCCTGGCGGCATTATCACCACCGCGCAGTGGCAGGCGATCGATAAGTTTGCCGAGGACAAAACCCTCTACGGCAGCATCCGTATCACCAACCGCCAGACCTTCCAGTTCCACGGCATTCTGAAAAAGAACGTCAAACCGGCGCATCAGATGCTGCATGAGGTGGGCCTCGACGCGCTGGCAACGGCAAACGACGTCAACCGTAACGTGCTCTGCACCTCAAACCCGGTTGAGTCGGAACTGCATGCTGAAGCCTATGAGTGGGCGAAAAAGCTCTCCGAGCACCTGCTGCCGCAGACCCGCGCCTACGCAGAGATCTGGCACGACAAAGAGAAAGTGGCGACCACCGATGAGGAGCCGATCCTCGGTAAAACCTATCTGCCGCGGAAATTCAAAACCACGGTAGTGATCCCGCCGCAGAACGATGTCGATCTGCATGCCAATGACATGAACTTCATCGCTATCGCCGAAAACGGCAAGCTGGTGGGCTTCAACCTGCTGGTGGGCGGCGGTCTCTCCATCGAACACGGCAATAAAAATACCTACGCCCGCACGGCGAGCGAGTTTGGCTACATCCCGCTGGAGCACACCCTGGCGGTAGCGGAAGCGGTGGTTACCACCCAGCGCGACTGGGGCAACCGGACCGACCGTAAAAATGCCAAAACCAAGTACACGCTGGAGCGCGTCGGCGTTGACGTTTTCAAAGCCGAAGTGGAGCGCCGCGCCGGCATTACCTTTGCCCCGATCCGCCCTTACGAATTCACCGGCCGCGGCGACCGCATCGGCTGGGTGAAGGGCATCGACGACAAGTGGCACCTGACGCTGTTCATCGAGAACGGACGTATTCTCGATTATCCGGATCGTCCGCTGAAAACCGGGCTGCTGGAGATCGCGAAGATCCACAAAGGCGACTTCCGTCTCACCGCCAACCAGAACCTGATTGTCGCGGGCGTGCCGGAAAGCGAGAAAGCAAAAATTGAAGCGCTGGCGGTGGCTCATGGGCTGATGAATGCCGTGACGCCGCAGCGTGAAAACTCAATGGCCTGCGTCGCGTTCCCGACCTGTCCGCTGGCAATGGCGGAGGCCGAGCGCTTCCTGCCGGCGTTTGTCGATAAGGTGGAAGCCACCATGACGAAGCACGGCGTGGGCGATGACCATATCGTGATGCGCGTTACCGGCTGCCCGAACGGCTGCGGGCGTGCGATGCTGGCGGAGATTGGTCTGGTAGGCAAAGCGCCGGGGCGCTACAACTTGCACATCGGCGGCAACCGCATCGGCACGCGTATTCCGCGCATGTATAAGGAAAACATCACCGAGCCGGAGATCCTGGCCTCGATTGATGAGCTGGTAGGGCGCTGGGCAAAAGAGCGCGACGCGGGCGAGGGCTTTGGTGATTTCGCGGTGCGCAGCGGCATTATTCGTCCGGTGCTCGATCCGGCGCGTGATTTCTGGGAATAGCGTCTCTCTTTCACGGCGGAGAGGGAATAATCCCCTCTCCGGCGACATACCTGCGAGGTGAACATGTCTTTACTCGATCTCAACGCGCTGCATACGCTCTCTAAACCCGATCGCGCGCAGGCGCTGGCAGAAACTAATGCCCAACTGGAAGCCCTGAGCGCCGAAGCGCGCGTGACCTGGGCGCTGGAAAACCTGCCGGGCGAATTTGTCCTCTCCTCAAGCTTTGGTATCCAGGCGGCGGTCTGCCTGCACCTGGTGACGCAGCAGCGCCCGGATATTCCGGTGATCCTCACCGATACCGGCTACCTGTTCCCGGAAACCTATCAGTTCATCGACGAGCTGACCGAAAAGCTGAACCTGAATTTACAGGTTTACCGTGCGGTGCAAAGTCCGGCCTGGCAGGAGGCGCGCTACGGCAAGCTGTGGGAGCAGGGCGTGGGCGGCATTGAGAAATACAACGACATCAACAAGGTCGAGCCGATGAACCGGGCGCTGCACGAGCTGAACGCCAAAACCTGGTTTGCCGGCCTGCGCCGCGAACAGTCCGGCAGTCGCGCCGAGCTGCCGGTGCTGGGCGTGCAGCGCGGGGTATTTAAAGTGCTGCCGATCATCGACTGGGATAACCGCACCGTTTACCAGTATCTGCAAAAGCACGGCCTGAAATACCACCCGCTGTGGGATCAGGGTTACCTCTCGGTGGGTGACACCCATACCACCCGCAAATGGGAACCGGGCATGGCGGAAGAGGAGACACGCTTCTTCGGCCTGAAGCGCGAGTGCGGGCTGCACGAATAATCACACTAAGGGGAGCCGCGCTCCCCTTTTTATTGCCGCTTGCTCTGTGTCAGTCCTGTAGGGCGGGTAAGCCTGCGCACCCGCCACTGCTGCGTCTTGAAAGGTGGGTGCGCTCCGCTTACCCACCCTACGCACTTAGCCGATAAGCATCAGGAGCCGCGCTCCCCTTTTTTACTGCCGCTTGCTCTGCGCCAGTTCGGTAATCAGCGGCAGCAGCACGTTTACCACATCGCGGCTGCGCTTCTCTACCCGCCCGGGCAGGGCGCTGTCGATATGAGCAATGTTATCCAGCTTCGGATTATGCCACGCGTTGCCGTCCGGGAAGGCGTGGCTTCGCGCAACCTGCTGATAGCCATCGTGCTTGCCGAGCGACCAGTTAGTGGCTTCGACGGTCAGGACCGGCACGCCATACTGGTCAAAGGACTCAGCATCGTTACAGCAGCCGGTGCCTTTCGGGTATTTCGCATTCAGCCCCGGATTGGTGGTCGCGCGAATGCCTTTGTGGGCGGCGATAGCCAGCGCGCGATCGCGGGTCAGCTTCACCACCGCAGCAGGCGTCGATTTCCCGCTGTTGAAGTAGAGCTTGTCGCCGACAATCAGGTTATCGAGATTGATCACCAGCAGCGTGTTGACCCGGTCTTGTGCGCTCATCTTTTCCACATAGTTGATCGAGCCGAAGCGGCCTTCCTCTTCACCGCTGGAGGCGATAAAGCGGACCGTATAGTCGGTGGGCACATCGCGCAGGCGCTCGGCCAGTTCCAGCATTACTCCCACGCCCGCCGCGTTGTCATCCAGCCCCTGATAGGTCAGCCCGCCGAGATTATTACGGGTGTCGTTGTCATTTTGCGGCGCGAAGGTATCGAGGTGCGCCATCACAATGATCTGGTACGGCGACGCGGCTTTCTTACCGGCGATCACCATATGGCCTTTAACGTGCTGCCAGTCAACCTGACGCGCGGCGTGGCGGTACGGATAGTGGATATCCAGCTCGCGGATATCGCTCTGGTAACCCATACGGGAAAACTGCTGATTCACGTAATCAGCGGCCAGCATCTCTGCCGGGGAGCCGGTCATCCTGCCGGGAAAGACGGTAGCCAGATAGCGGGCATGCTGTGACGCCACAGCGCCGGGTTTGGGCGTCGATGACGCGGCCCAGACCTGGGAAGAGAAGCACACGCCGAGGGCAGCGACCAACGCCGCACGGCGCAACGCGGAAAACATAATTCGTCCTTTGAAAGAGAGGGGGAAGATGAAACTTCTTCAAATTGTAAGGAATTCGAAAACGCCTTGCCCGTGTTTATTGTGATATCGGCCCGCTTTTCACGCCGCGTTAGCACTTTTTGTCATGAGCTTTTGCCAGCGTTTATTCTTTTGTGGAACTACTCATTCCAATTCGTAATTTCATTCGCTGACACCCCACCCCTATAGTCACCTCTGGCCCTTACTGTTAATGAGTTGTGTCGCTGTGGACTATCTCCCCTTATTCGCCTCGCTGAAAGGCCGCCCGGTGCTGGTTGTCGGCGGCGGCGAGATTGCTGAACGCAAAATTACCCTGCTGCGACGCGCGGGGGCTGACGTGCAGGTCGTGGCAACCCGGCTCAGCGCGCCGCTGCAGCAGCTGGCCGACCAGCAGCAGATCCACTGGCTGGCGCAGCAGTTTATCCCCACTCAGCTCGACGCAGTTTTCCTGGTGATCGCTGCTACCAACGACCGGGCGCTTAACCGCCAGGTGTTCGACGAGGCCAATGCCCGTCAGCGTCTGGTGAACGTGGTGGATGACCAGCCGCTGTGCTCCTTTATCTTCCCGTCGATTGTCGATCGCTCGCCGCTGGTGGTGGCGATCTCCTCCGGGGGTAACGCACCGGTGCTGGCGCGCCTGCTGCGGGAAAAAATTGAAGCGCTGCTGCCCGTCAGCCTGGGCCGTATGGCTGAGGTCGCCGGGCAGTTCCGCGAGCAGCTGAAACAGGCACTGCCGACCACCGATGCGCGCCGTCGCTTCTGGGATCGCGCGTTTCGCGGCCGCTTCGCCAGCCTGATGGCGACCGGCAACGAGCAGGCGGCGCAGGAGGCGCTGGCGGCAGAGCTGGCGCAGCCGGATGCGCAGCAGGGCGAAATTATTCTGGTCGGTGCCGGGCCTGGCGATGCGGGGCTGCTGACCCTGCGCGGGCTGCAGGTGCTCCAGCAGGCGGACGTGGTGCTCTATGACCATCTGGTGAGCGACGCGGTGCGTGACCTGGTGCGCCGCGATGCGGAGTGCATCTGCGTCGGCAAACGCGCCGGCGAGCACGGCGTACCGCAGCATGAAACCAACCAGATGCTGGTGGATCTGGCGCGGGAAGGCAAAACCGTGGTGCGCCTGAAAGGCGGCGATTCATTTATCTTCGGGCGCGGCGGCGAGGAGCTGGAAGCCGCCGCCCAGGCCGGCATTCCCTTCCAGGTGGTGCCGGGCGTCACGGCGGCGGCGGGAGCCACGGCCTATGCCGGTATTCCGCTGACCCACCGCGACTACGCCCAGAGCGTCACCTTTGTGACCGGGCACTACAAAGCCGACAGCGCACCGTTCGACTGGGCGCAGCTGGCGCGCCGCCATCAGACCCTCGCCATCTACATGGGCACCATGAAAGCGGCGGAAATCAGCCAGCAGCTCATCGCGCACGGCCGCGACGCGGCAACGCCGGTAGCGGTGATCAGCCGCGGCACCCGCGAGGATCAGCAGGTGCTCACCGGCACGCTTGAGCAGCTTGCAAGCCTGGCAACCCAGGCACCGATGCCAGCCCTGCTGGTGATTGGCGAAGTGGTCGCGCTGCACGCGCAGCTTGCCTGGTATCAACCCCATCGACAGGCGGAGGGGTATCGCCCCGCCGTGGTGGATCTGGCCTAGCGCCGGACCACGCTGATTGTAACGTTAATGCCTGGTGTGACCGGGCCGGAAAGGAAAGGATATGGACCAGAAACGACTCACCCATTTGCGACAACTGGAGGCGGAAAGCATCCATATCATCCGTGAAGTGGCGGCCGAATTCGCAAATCCGGTGATGATGTACTCCATCGGCAAAGATTCGTCGGTGATGCTGCACCTGGCGCGTAAAGCGTTCTATCCGGGAACCCTGCCGTTCCCGCTGCTGCACGTCGATACCGGCTGGAAATTCCGCGAGATGTACGACTTCCGCGACCGCACGGCCAAAGCCTACGGCTGCGAGCTGCTGGTGCACAAAAACCCGGAAGGGGTGGCGATGGGCATTAACCCGTTCGTGCACGGCAGCGCCAAACACACCGACATCATGAAAACCGAAGGGCTGAAGCAGGCGCTGAACAAGTACGGCTTCGATGCTGCCTTCGGCGGTGCGCGCCGCGACGAGGAGAAGTCCCGCGCTAAAGAGCGTATCTACTCCTTCCGCGACCGTTTCCACCGCTGGGACCCGAAAAACCAGCGCCCGGAGCTGTGGCACAACTACAACGGCCAGATCAACAAAGGCGAAAGTATTCGCGTCTTCCCGCTCTCCAACTGGACCGAGCTGGATATCTGGCAGTACATCTATCTGGAAAATATCGAAATCGTTCCGCTCTATCTGGCGGCTGAACGCCCGGTGCTGGAGCGCGACGGCATGCTGATGATGATCGACGACGATCGCATTGACCTGCAGCCGGGCGAAGAGATTAAGCAGCGTATGGTGCGCTTCCGTACCCTCGGCTGCTGGCCGCTTACCGGTGCGGTGGAATCCACCGCGCAGACGCTGCCTGAGATCATCGAAGAGATGCTGGTTTCCACCACCAGCGAGCGCCAGGGCCGCGTCATTGACCGCGATCAGTCAGGCTCTATGGAGCTGAAGAAACGTCAGGGTTATTTCTAAGGAGCCGTCATGAACACCACTATCGCACAACAAATTGCTCAGGAAGGCGGCGTCGAAGCGTACCTGCACGCCCAGCAGCACAAAAGCCTGCTGCGCTTTCTGACCTGCGGCAGCGTGGATGACGGGAAAAGCACCCTGATTGGCCGCCTGCTGCATGACACCCGCCAGATCTATGAAGATCAGCTCTCTTCGCTGCACAACGACAGCAAGCGCCACGGCACCCAGGGCGAGAAGCTTGACCTCGCGCTGCTGGTAGATGGCCTGCAGGCGGAGCGCGAGCAGGGCATCACCATCGATGTGGCCTATCGCTACTTCTCCACCGAGAAGCGCAAATTTATCATCGCTGATACCCCGGGGCATGAGCAGTACACCCGCAATATGGCGACCGGGGCATCAACCTGCGACCTCGCGATCCTGCTGATTGACGCCCGTAAAGGCGTGCTGGATCAGACCCGTCGTCACAGCTTTATCTCGACCCTGCTGGGTATTCGCCACCTGGTGGTGGCGGTAAACAAAATGGACCTGGTGGCGTACAGCCAGCAGACCTTCGAGCAGATCAAACAGGATTACCTGAGCTTCGCCGCCGAACTGCCGGGCGATCTGGATATTCGCTTCGTGCCGCTCTCGGCGCTGGAGGGCGACAACGTTGCCAGTAACAGTACCACGATGCCGTGGTACAGCGGCCCGACGCTGCTGGAAGTGCTGGAAACCGTCGAGATCGCCCGTCCGGTGGAAGCGCAGCCGCTGCGTTTCCCGGTGCAGTACGTTAACCGCCCGAACCTCGATTTTCGCGGTTACGCCGGTACGCTCGCGTCCGGCCATATTAAAGCCGGTCAGCGCGTGAAAGTGCTGCCGTCCGGGGTGGAATCCACCGTGGCGCGCATCGTGACCTTTGACGGCGACCTGCCGGAAGCCGCGGCGGGCGAGGCGATTACCCTGGTGCTGAATGACGAGATCGACATCAGCCGTGGCGATACCATTGTCGATGCCGCCGATGACGTCGCCGCAGTGCAGAGCGCGCTGGTGGACGTGGTGTGGATGGCGGAGCAGCCGCTGAGCGCAGGCCAGAGCTACGACGTTAAAATCGCCGGCAAGAAAACCCGCGCCCGGGTGGATGCGGTTCACCACCAGGTAGATATCAACAACCTGACCCGCCACAGCGTTGAGCATCTGCCGCTGAACGGCATCGGCCAGGTTGAGCTGACGTTCGATGAGCCGCTGAACCTTGATAAGTACCAGCAAAATCCGGTGACCGGCGGGCTGATTTTTATCGATCGCCTGAGCAATGTTACCGTGGGTGCCGGCATGGTATCCGAACCCCTGAGCGGGGCGCGCAGCACGCAGTCTGACTTCAGCGCCTTCGAGCTGGAGCTGAACGCCCTGATCCGCCGCCACTTCCCACACTGGGAGGCGCGCGACCTGGCGGGAGGCAAATAATGGCGCAGCATGACGAAAACGTTGTCTGGCATCCACATCCCGTGACCGTGGAGCAGCGTGAGCAGCTGCACGGCCACAAGGGCGTGGTGCTGTGGTTTACCGGGCTGTCCGGCTCGGGGAAATCCACCGTTGCCGGAGCGCTGGAGGAAGCTCTGCACCAGCTCGGCATCAGCACCTATCTGCTCGACGGCGACAACGTGCGCCATGGGTTGTGCAGCGATCTGGGCTTTAGCGACGACGATCGCAAAGAAAACATCCGCCGCGTCGGTGAAGTGGCGAATCTGATGGCCGACGCCGGGCTGGTGGTGCTCTCTGCCTTTATATCTCCCCATCGCGCCGAACGGCAGATGGTGCGTGAGCGGGTCGGGGAGGGGCGGTTTATCGAGGTATTTGTCGATACGCCGCTGGCGATATGTGAGGCGCGCGATCCCAAGGGGCTGTATAAAAAAGCCCGTGCCGGCGAGCTGCGCAATTTCACCGGTATTGATGCGGTTTATGAAGCGCCTGAACAGCCGGATATACACCTCGACGGCCAACAATTAGTAACAAAATTGATTGCGCAATTGTTAGACCTGCTGCGGCAGGGCTATATCATCAAATCCTGAGGCACAGCCGGGATGCCTTTTATCCCGGCAGGCCAGTTACAGGATTACCTATGCGCGACAGCACCCATATGATTTATTCACAGGCTGAATCACCGGATAAGCGTGACATCGAGGAGACAACCTGGTCAGTGCCTGGCGCTATCCTGGGTCTGCTCTCCTGGCTGCTGGCGCTCGGCATCCCGTTCCTTATCTACGGCTCCAACACGCTGTTCTTCTTGCTCTATACCTGGCCCTTCTTTCTGGCGCTGCTGCCGGTGTCGGTGGTGGTCGGGGTCGCGCTGCACTCTCTGCTCAATGGCCGCCTGCTGCTCAGCATCGTCGCGACGATGATTACCGTTGCGATACTCTTCGGTGCGTTATTCTTATGGCTGATGGGCTAGCCCGCCACATGCTTCAAACCGTAACAGACGTTATGCAGGTATGTAGCGCTTCGTAACCACGACAGCGCCCGGAATTGTGTGCTACATTCTGCCGCATTCAGGTGACCCCGGATTACAGGCCATGCGTGGCCGCGAGGGTAGAGTGTTGCGGCAAGTTATGGGATGATGTTGCCGTTTTTCAGGGGGCGGAATGGGCAAACTAACGCTGCTATTGCTGGCTTTACTGGTCTGGCTACAGTATTCGCTGTGGTTCGGCAAAAACGGCATTCATGATTTCAGCCGCGTCAGTGAGGATGTGGCGGCGCAGCAGGCGACTAACGCCAAACTCAAAGCGCGAAACGATCAACTCTTTGCTGAAATTGACGATCTCAATGGTGGCCAGGAGGCGATTGAGGAGCGCGCACGCAATGAATTGAGCATGACCAAGCCAGGGGAAACCTTCTACCGCCTGGTTCCGGAGGCGTCTAAGCGCAACTGGGGGTCAGGACAAAACAATCCCTAACCAGACTCAGGTTACTACATGGTCGTCTCACCGAATGTCGTTGCCGTTGTGCCGGCTGCTGGCATTGGCAGCCGGATGCAAGCGGAACACCCCAAGCAATATCTCACTATCGGCGATAAAACCCTTCTCGAACACGCGGTGGCAGGGCTGCTTCGCCATCCCCGCATCGTGAAAGCGATCGTTGCCATCAGCGCCGATGATATCTGGTTCCACCGCCTGCCGCTGGCGACCGACCCCCGCGTGGTGGTGGTGCAGGGCGGCGGCGAGCGCGCCGATTCCGTGCTGGCCGGGCTGCGTCAGGCAGGCGATGCGCCCTGGGTGCTGGTGCACGATGCGGCGCGCCCCTGTCTGCATCCCGACTGTCTTGAAAAGCTGCTGGCGCTGACCGCGCGCAGTACCATCGGCGGCATCCTTGCCGCACCGGTGCGCGACACCATGAAACGCGGCGAACCGGGCCAACCGGCCATCGCCCACACGGTGGATCGCGTTGACCTCTGGCACGCGCTCACCCCACAGCTTTTCCCCCGCGAACTGCTCCACGACTGTCTCACCCGCGCCCTGAATGAGGGGGCAAACATCACCGACGAGGCGTCGGCGCTGGAGTATTGCGGCTATCACCCTGAACTTATCCACGGTCGCGCAGACAATATTAAAGTGACCCGTCCGGAAGACCTGGCGCTTGCGGAATTTTACCTTACCCGGTTAACCCTCCAGGAGAATGCATAATGCGTATTGGACATGGTTTCGACGTACACGCCTTTGGCGGCGAAGGCCCGATTATCATCGGCGGTGTCCGGATCCCTTATGAGCAGGGGTTGCTGGCCCACTCCGACGGCGACGTAGCGCTGCATGCCCTTACCGATGCGCTGCTCGGCGCGGCGGCGCTGGGTGATATTGGCAAGCTGTTCCCGGACACCGACCCGGCGTTCAAAGGCGCTGACAGCCGCGAACTGCTGCGCGAGGCCTGGCGTCGTATTCAGGCGAAGGGTTATACCCTTGGCAACGTTGACGTGACCATCATCGCCCAGGCACCGAAGATGCTGCCGCATATCCCGCAGATGCGCGTGTTTATCGCCGAAGATCTCGGCTGCCATATGGATGACGTCAACGTGAAAGCCACCACCACTGAAAAACTCGGCTTTGTCGGGCGCGGGGAAGGCATCGCCTGTGAAGCGGTGGCGCTGCTGGTGAAGGCGCGCCAATGATCGATGTGCACAACCTGACGTACCTGCACGGCGCCCCACAGGGCAGCGGCACGCTGAAAGCCAACCCGGAAGATTTCGTGGTACAGGAAGATCTCGGCTTTGCGCCGGACGGCGAGGGCGAGCAGCTGCTGGTGCGCATTCGCAAAGAGGGCTGCAACACGCGGTTCGTTGCTGACGCGCTGGCGAAATTCCTGCGCGTACACGCTAAAGAGGTGAGCTTCGCCGGGCAGAAAGACAAACACGCAGTGACCGAACAGTGGTTCTGCGTTCGCCTGCCGGGGAAAGAGATGCCGGATATGTCGGCTTTCACCCTTGAAGGGTGCCAGGTGCTGGATTACGCCCGTCACAAGCGCAAGCTGCGGCTCGGGGCGCTGCGCGGCAACGCGTTCCGGCTGGTGCTGCGCGACGTCACCCTGCGCGACGAGATGCAGGCCCGGCTGGAGCGCATCGCCACCGAGGGCGTACCGAACTATTTCGGCACCCAGCGTTTTGGCATTGGCGGCAGCAACCTGCAGGGCGCGCTGCGCTGGGCGCAGAACCCTGGCCCGGTGCGGGATCGCAACAAGCGTAGCTTCTGGCTCTCTGCCGCGCGCAGTGCGCTTTTTAATCAGCTGGTCAGCGAACGTCTGAAAAAAATGGACGTTAATCAAGTTGTTGACGGCGATGCGCTACAATTAGCCGGGCGCGGCAGCTGGTTCGTTGCCACGCCGGACGAGATGGCCGATGTCCAGGCGCGCGTCAACAGCCACGCGCTGATGATTACCGCCGCGCTGCCGGGCAGCGGTGACTGGGGCACCCAGCGCGATGCGCTGGCGTTTGAACAGCACGCCCTTGCCGAATGCGTGGATTTACAACATTTGCTGGAGCGTGAGAAAGTAGAGGCCGCGCGCCGCGCAATGCTGCTCTATCCTCATGAACTTTGCTGGGACTGGTGGGACGACGTGACCGTCGAGCTGCGCTTCTGGCTGCCTGCCGGCAGCTTCGCCACCAGTGTGGTACGGGAACTGATGAACACGTCAGGTGACTATGCGAATATTGCTGAGTAACGACGATGGTATCCATGCGCCAGGCATACAGACCCTGGCGAACGCCCTGCGAGAATTTGCCGAGGTGCAGGTGGTTGCGCCCGATCGCAACCGCAGCGGCGCGTCCAACTCGCTGACGCTGGAATCCTCGCTTCGTACCCTCAACTTTCCCAACGGCGATATCGCGGTGCAGATGGGCACGCCGACCGACTGCGTGTTCCTCGGGGTAAACGCCCTGATGCGTCCGCGCCCGGATGTGGTGGTGTCCGGCATCAACGCCGGGCCAAACCTCGGCGATGACGTCATCTACTCCGGTACGGTGGCGGCCGCGATGGAAGGCCGACACCTCGGCTTTCCGGCCCTCGCCGTGTCGCTCAACGGCCACCAGCACTACGATACCGCCGCAGCCGTCACCTGCATCATCCTGCGCGGCCTGGCGCGGGAACCGCTGCGCACCGGACGCATTCTCAACATCAACGTGCCCGATCTGCCGCTGAGCGAAATCAAAGGCATCCGCGTTACCCGCTGCGGCAGCCGCCATCCGGCCGATCAGGTCATTCCCCAGGAAGATCCGCGCGGGAATACGCTCTACTGGATAGGCCCGCCGGGCGAGAAGTGCGATGCCGGGCCGGACACCGATTTTGCCGCCGTGGATGAGGGCTATGTGTCGGTGACGCCGCTGCATGTGGATCTGACGGCCTACAGCGCGCAGGAGGTGGTGTCAGGATGGCTGGAGCGCGCCGGAGTAAATGAGCAATGGTAAGCGCGCGTATACAAACCCTGCTGGCACAGCTGCGCTCTCAGGGCATTAAAGACGAGCAGGTGCTTGATGCCATTGCCTGCGTGCCGCGCGAAAAGTTTATCGACGAAGCGCTTGAGCACAAAGCCTGGGAAAACGTCGCGCTGCCTATCGGTTCCGGGCAAACCATTTCTCAGCCCTATATGGTCGCTCGCATGACCGAGCTGCTGGCGCTGACGCCGGAGTCTCGTGTGCTGGAGATCGGCACCGGTTCCGGTTACCAGACCGCCATTCTCGCGCATCTGGTGCACCATGTCTGTTCCGTTGAGCGTATCAAAGGGCTGCAGTGGCAGGCGCGACGTCGCCTGAAGCAGCTCGATCTGCACAATATTTCCACCCGCCACGGCGATGGCTGGCAAGGCTGGCAAGCGCGCGCGCCGTTTGACGCTATTATTGTTACCGCCGCACCGGCAGAGATCCCGGTTGCGCTGCTGTCGCAGCTCGACGATGGCGGCGTGATGGTATTGCCGGTGGGTGACGAGCAGCAGGTGCTGAAGCGCGTGCGTCGTCGCGGCGGCGATTATGTCATTGACACCGTGGAACCGGTGCGTTTTGTACCGCTGGTGAAGGGCGAGCTGGCCTGAACCAGGAGTTTTTCCTGTTGCCTGGCGGTAAGTTATGCGTAAAGTGAGCGCACTACGCCAGCGTCAACGCACCCGTCCGCGGGATTTTTACGTCACGCTAGTTACTTTTTTATCGGGGGAATAATGAGCACGGGAAGCCCACTTCACACAGCACGCCGGGCAGTCACACTGTCGCTTATCGCGCTGGCAGTCGCAAGCTGCAGCAACAATAACACCTCGCAAGCTCCAATCAGTTCGGTGGGCGGCAATGCCGGCACGGAAAATTCCGGCGGCATGCTGGTCACGCAACCGCCTAAGATGGGCACGGTATCGCCTGCACCCGCACCGCAGATTCAGTCCGCGCAACCGGTCGTTTCTGCGCCCGTTTCGCAGCCTGCTCCGGTGCAAAACACGGTCAGCGAACCTGTACAAACCCAAAATGGGCGTATAGTTTACAATCGTCAGTATGGGAATATTCCTAAAGGTAGTTATACCGGTGGAAATACTTATACGGTCAAACGCGGCGATACGCTGTTCTATATTGCCTGGATCACCGGGAACGATTTCCGTGACCTGGCGCAGCGAAATGGCGTTGCAGCCCCGTACAGCCTGACTGTCGGGCAAACGCTTGAAATTGAAAATGCTTCAGGACGACCCATCACTCCGGGAAATACCGTCTCGGCTGCTGACGCCAGCGCCCAGGGACTGGCGACTAAACCCGCGCAAAATTCAACCAGGGTGGTTGCGTCCCAACCGACAATTTCGTATTCTGAAAATTCAGGTGAACAGAGTGCTAATAAGATGTTGCCGGGTAATAAGAGCGCTGGGACGGTTGTCACAGCACCTGTTACCGCACCGGTTGTTAGCACTACCGAACCCGTTGCCAGCAGTCAGACTGCCAGTGCCCCCGTTTCATCGTGGCGTTGGCCTACTGAAGGCAAAGTCATCGAAAACTTCTCTTCCTCCGAGGGTGGGAACAGAGGTATCGATATCGCAGGCTCTAAGGGACAGAGCATCACGGCGACCGCAGATGGTCGGGTGGTTTACGCAGGAAATGCGCTGCGCGGTTACGGTAATCTTATCATCATAAAACATAACGATGATTACCTGAGTGCCTACGCCCATAACGACACAATGCTGGTCCGGGAACAACAAGAAGTTAAGGCGGGGCAGAAAATCGCTACCATGGGTAGCACCGGAACCAGTTCAACACGTTTACATTTTGAAATTCGTTACAAGGGGAAATCCGTAAACCCGCTGCAGTTTTTACCGCAGCGATGAGTCGATGTAGTACCGCGCGTGCGGACTCACTCATGTCAGCGAACATGACGCATGAGTCGCCGTCAGGTGCTGTATCCAGGGATCACGGGTAGGAGCCACCTTTATGAGTCAGAATACGCTGAAAGTTCATGATTTAAATGAAGACGCGGAATTTGATGAGAACGGAGTAGAGGTTTTCGACGAGAAAGCCTTAGTAGAAGAGGAACCCAGTGAGAACGAACTTGCCGAAGAAGAGCTGTTGTCACAGGGCGCTACACAACGTGTACTCGATGCCACTCAGCTATACCTTGGTGAGATCGGTTATTCCCCGCTCTTAACCGCTGAAGAAGAAGTGTACTTCGCACGCCGCGCGCTGCGAGGTGATGTGGCATCCCGCCGTCGCATGATTGAAAGTAACCTGCGTCTGGTGGTGAAAATTGCACGTCGTTACAGCAATCGTGGTCTGGCACTGCTGGATCTGATTGAAGAAGGTAACCTCGGCCTGATTCGTGCCGTTGAGAAGTTTGACCCGGAACGCGGGTTCCGTTTCTCAACCTACGCAACCTGGTGGATCCGTCAGACCATCGAACGCGCCATCATGAATCAGACCCGTACCATTCGCCTGCCGATTCACATCGTGAAAGAGCTGAATGTGTACCTTCGTACCGCACGCGAGCTCTCCCACAAGCTTGACCATGAGCCAAGCGCGGAAGAGATCGCAGAGCAGCTCGATAAACCGGTTGACGATGTTAGCCGTATGCTGCGTCTGAACGAGCGTATCACCTCGGTTGACACCCCGCTGGGCGGTGACTCTGAGAAAGCGCTGCTGGACATTCTGGCCGATGAGAAAGAAAACGGTCCGGAAGACACCACGCAGGACGATGATATGAAGCAAAGCATCGTCAAATGGCTGTTCGAACTGAACGCCAAACAGCGTGAAGTGCTGGCACGTCGCTTTGGTCTGCTCGGTTATGAAGCCGCAACCCTGGAAGACGTAGGCCGTGAAATCGGTCTGACACGCGAACGCGTGCGTCAGATTCAGGTTGAAGGTCTGCGCCGTCTGCGCGAAATTCTGCAGACGCAGGGCCTGAACATCGAAGCGCTGTTCCGCGAATAATACGACGTTGTATAAAAAAGGCCGGTCAAATGACCGGCCTTTTTTTTGCTTGCTGATAAGGCCGGCGCACCGTAGCGTGCCGGCCTGCAGCTTAATTCAGCGTGTAGTCGAGGGTGATCTCGGCGTTCAGTACCTGAGACACCGGGCAGCCCGCTTTGGCTTTCTGAATGATGGCGTCAAACGCGGCATCGTCGATATCCGGCACGCGCACCTTGCTCTGCAGAGCGATTTTGGTGATCGCAAAGCCAGCGTCTTTCTTGTCCAGCGACACATCCGCCGTGGTGTCGATGCTCTGCGCGGTATACCCTTCTTCGCCCAGCATCAGGGAGAGCGCCATGGAGAAGCAGGCCGCATGCGCCGCACCGATCAGCTCTTCCGGGTTAGTACCCGCAGCACCCTCAAAACGGGTGTTGAAGCCGTAAGGCTGCTGGTTCAATGCGCCGCTCTCGGTAGACACAGTACCTTTTCCGCGTTTGATATCGCCTTCCCAGTGTGCTTGCCCTTTCTTATGAATGGTCATGCTGTCGCTCCTTTTTTCTCTGAATGAAGTGCTAAGTATAGGAGCTGATAACGGGGTTGGGTGGGAACTCGGAGCCTTCCGGGTTTAAGGAGGCTCCCCCCTGACTGCGGTAAGGAGGGAGCAGGCTAACTACACCAAATTTTTCAGGCGGTAGATCCACTCCAGCGCCTGACGCGGTGAGAGCGAGTCCGGATCGAGATTTTCCAGCGCTTCCAGCGCCGGGGAGGTCTCCTCCGCCGGAACCAGCAGCGACATCTGGGTGCCGTCGATTTGCGTGGCCGCCGCGTTGCCCGACAGGCTCTCCAGCTCGCGCAGCTTGGCTCTGGCGCGCTTGATCACCTCTTTCGGCACGCCCGCCAGCGCCGCTACCGCCAGGCCGTAGCTCTTGCTCGCCGCGCCATCCTGCACGCTGTGCATAAAGGCGATGGTATCGCCATGTTCGATAGCGTCCAGATGGACGTTCGCCACGCCTTCCATCTTCTCTGGCAGGGTGGTCAGCTCGAAGTAATGAGTAGCAAACAGCGTCAGCGCCTTAATGCGGTTCGCCAGGCTCTCGGCGCAGGCCCAGGCCAGCGACAGGCCATCATAGGTCGAGGTGCCGCGCCCAATCTCATCCATCAGCACCAGGCTGTTTTCGGTAGCGTTATGCAGGATATTGGCAGTCTCAGTCATCTCCACCATAAAGGTTGAACGTCCGGACGCCAGATCGTCCGCCGCACCGACGCGGGTAAAGATGCGGTCCACCGGGCCAATCTCTGCCTGCGTTGCCGGCACAAAGCTGCCGATGTGCGCCATCAGCACGATAAGCGCGGTCTGCCGCATGTAGGTACTTTTACCGCCCATATTCGGGCCGGTGATGATCAGCATCCGGCGCTGGGGCGAGAGTGAGAGCGGGTTAGCGATGAACGGCTCGTTCAGCACCTGCTCCACCACCGGGTGACGTCCTTCGGTGATGCGAATGCCCGGTTTATCGCTGAGCGTCGGGCAGTGATAGTTCAGCGCATCAGCGCGCTCGGCAAGGTTAACCAGCACGTCCAGCTCCGCCAGCGCCGCCGCGCTCTGCTGAAGATCGCCGAGGTGCGGCAGCAGCAGGTCGAACAGCTCCTCATAGAGCTGCTTCTCCAGCGCCAGCGCTTTGCCTTTCGAGGTCAGAACCTTGTCTTCGTACTCTTTCAGTTCCGGAATGATGTAGCGCTCGGCATTCTTCAGGGTCTGGCGGCGCACGTAGTTGATGGGCACCAGATGGCTCTGCCCGCGGCTGACCTGAATGTAGTACCCGTGTACCGCGTTAAATCCGACCTTCAGGGTATCCAGTCCAAGCTTCTCGCGCTCGCGGATCTCCAGCCGGTCGAGGTAATCCGTCGCCCCGTCGGCCAGCGCGCGCCACTCGTCCAGCTCGGCGTTATAGCCGGGGGCGATCACGCCGCCATCGCGTACCAGCACCGGCGGTGCTTCGATGACCGCGCGTTCCAGCAGCTCGCGCAGGTCGGTGAACTCGCCCATGGTATTACGCAGGGTCTGTACATAATCGGTGTCGATATCGGCCAGCATCTCGCGCAGCGCCGGCAGCTGCTGGAACGCGTGACGCATCCGCGCCAGGTCGCGCGGGCGGGCAGTACGCAGCGCCAGACGCGCCAGAATACGCTCCAGATCTCCCACCTGGCGCAGCACCGGCTGTAGCTCGGCGGTACGCTCCATCAGTGCGCTCAGGGTCTGCTGGCGCTTGCGCAGCACGTCACGATCGCGCACCGGCATGTGCAGCCAGCGCTTGAGCATCCGGCTGCCCATTGGCGTGACCGTGCAGTCGAGCACCGACGCCAGGGTATTCTCAATGCCGCCGCTGAGATTCTGGGTGATCTCAAGATTGCGGCGCGTGGCGGCATCCATAATGATGCCGTCCTGCTGGCGCTCCATAGTGATGGAGCGAATATGGGGCAGGGCGGTGCGCTGGGTATCTTTTACATACTGCAGCAGGCAACCCGCAGCACAGAGCCCGCGCGGCGCATTTTCGACGCCGAAGCCGATCAGGTCACGCGTGCCGAACTGCATGTTGAGCTGTTGACGCGCGGTGTCGATTTCAAACTCCCACAGCGGACGACGACGCAACCCGCGGCGGCCATCAATCAGCGCCATATCGGCAAAATCTTCGGCATAGAGCAGCTCGGCGGGGTTGGTGCGCTGCAGCTCGGCGGCCATAGTTTCTTTATCCTGCGGCTCGCTGAGGCGAAAACGACCAGAGCTGATATCCAGCGTCGCGTAGCCAAAGCCTTTCGCATCCTGCCAGATGGCGGCCAGCAGGTTGTCCTGTCGCTCCTGCAGCAGCGCCTCGTCGCTGATGGTGCCCGGCGTGACGATGCGCACCACTTTGCGCTCCACCGGCCCCTTTGAGGTGGCCGGATCGCCAATCTGTTCGCAGATAGCCACCGACTCACCGAGGTTTACCAGCTTCGCCAGATAGTTTTCCACCGCGTGATGCGGCACTCCGGCCATCGGGATCGGCTCGCCCGCCGACGCGCCGCGTTTGGTCAGGGAGATATCCAGCAGCTGCGACGCACGCTTCGCATCGTCATAAAACAGCTCGTAGAAGTCACCCATGCGGTAAAACAACAGGATCTCCGGATGCTCCGCTTTCAGCTTCAGGTACTGCTGCATCATGGGGGTGTGGGCGTCGAGATTAGCCATTGTGCTCCAGCGTTTGATGTCCATGTTCTTGAATTTCAATGAGGGCGTGAGGTTTAGTGTTCTCATCGGTTTGCACGCCTGCTCAGTCGTGCTTATGAACGTCAGAAGAGGGGCAGCCGCGCTGCATCGTCCGCATTGCGTTTCATAAGAATGCAGGGCGCATGATAACGAAGTCTGGGAAGCAGGAAAACCGGCAGCTACGCTCCTTTTTTCGAGGGCGCTCGAAACAATGATAATCAACAGGCCGGTTGGACTGGTGGCGACACTCTGCGTGTGCCAACCAGCGACAATGGAAGACTGGTAACCACGCGGATGGATTGCTCAATCATAAAGCCATTTCCCGGCTTGTGCCGACTCGGCAAACATTTTGATGGTTAAAGGCTTACGCGTTTGCTCAATATATTCACGTTTTACTTTAAACCATCGTGTAAACAGGGGGGTATTTTCCCAGGGGAAATAACATGACCATTTAACGCCTGTTAAATCAATACCAAATGTTTTTTCATATTTATCCAGGGCTTCATGTAAATCATCGCCTGGCGCATCGAATAAATCATAATCCAGACTCAGAGGGATTTCGTTCCAGTGCTTATCTAAACAGGGTGAAATCTCAGCTTTAAATAAGGCTAATACCTGATTATGAATACGGATCATTACAAGGATGTCCATACTATGCGATCTTTAGGGGGCGCCAGACGGTTGTATTTTACCCGCGTTTTCCTTGATACCTGGTATAGTGAGTTTACAAGGCCAATCCAGCCTGCCCAGGGAACATAACGGGCGATGACAGCCGCAAGATTATTTGTTTTTCGCATTTTTATCCCAACAGGGGTGGGTACTCTGATACCAAATGGAGTTCGTGCATTTCTCAAAAGCATTCTTCCATATTTCGAAACGAAGCTTGTTCCTTTAATTGCCTCTCCTGGCTTCGTTCTGGTTTTTAACCACGGTTGGCCAGCGAGAATAGCCGCACCGGATTCAATCCCAATGCCGAGCTCATCACAAAACAGTTCAAGAAAAATGACATCAAATAGCTCACCTGCCGACAGGTTGGATTGCCCGTGATAAAAATAAGTTCCGTTTAGCTCTTCTGTGGTATCCATTCGATCGCCTTTATGCTGTTAATCCTTCATTCGACATTTTATTAAATTACGCTCCCGTCACCATTTTTTCTGGCGATTAATAAACACGTCATGTAAACGAACCGAACCTTACTCGGGACGCATCAGCGTTTCAATTCTTTCCCGGGCACTGAAGCTCAGGTTCATGAGACTCAGTTATGATTCTGAAAAATATAAGAAACAGGCACGGTCACTATTGCGATATTTACGCCGCCGTAATCGACACCAATATATCCCCAATATGACATTTTTATGAACAGGGTCACAAAAGCATAAGTTTTTCCGCTGGCCGTGAAACCCTTCGCGCGCAGCAATCACTCAACACTATCGTTGCGCGATGAGAAGGGGCGGTACTCATTTCGCAGGATCAACGGCGGGCTGGCGCCCAGGCGCTGGCTTATTCGCAGCAGATTTTAGCGGAGTGAGAAACATGGTTAACCACGTAGGCGGTCACCGACCGCATATTGCCCACAGCAATACCAACGACATTGAGCTGTCTAACAGAGGATCACAGGAAGCCCAGTCTGCTGCACGCGCAGATCAAGCAGCAACGGCCCGGCATAAAAACATCAATGACATTGCCCATATCCTCACGGACTATTTCCCTGCTGATATCGCGAAAGAGAAAGCCACTGCGCTGCACGATGAGCTGGGCCAGAAGCCCAGTGATGTCGAGGCGGTGATAAAAAAAGGCTACGAGTTTGACAGGGTGACAAAAGCGTTTGAAGGTGCCGTCGGTGCGCTGGGCTACGCCCTGTCGGATGTGCCGGGCGATCTCATTGGTAAGGGCATTTGTCATCAGCTGGGATTACAGCCCGGCACCCATGTGCACGATATGGTTTCCGGCATGGCGGGCGGTATGACGGCGGTAGGGTTTAAAGCCGTGCTGGAAAAAGTGTTTGCCAACAGCGTGAAAGATACCAAATGGCTGCAGGCCGATATGGACGCGCTGGAGCCCTATATGCAGGAAGTGGTGAAAAAACGCGACAACGGCGTGCATAAGGTGTCTCAGGCCGCTATGGGTGGGTCGGGGTTCGATGTGCGTAACATCTTCACCGGTTCCGTTGCGGTGGGGACACAGGCGCTGCCTGAGAATGACCCGCATGCGCCACCGTCCGGTATCCTTGAGAGCACCACAAAGCCTGGCTATATCGGCAATAAAGTGGTCGGCGGCTTCCTGACCGCTGCGGCAGGCTCGTTCAGCGGCGTAGTCCAGAATAAATACGACCGGCTTCACGGTGCCGAGTTTTTATTTGGCCGCACCGACTGGAAAGAGCGCTATCAGGCGCTGTCGAAGACCACGATGTCCGATCAGATCTATAACGGTGGAAAAAACCGACTGGCGACCGCGGGAAGGGATGCTTTTACCACCGGCGATAACTGGCGTGCCGGTCTCGCGAACCTTGCCACACCGAATCAGTTCGCAGAAAAGGTCGCCCTGGGGGTCGGGCTCGGGTTGACCAACATGGCAAAAACAGGTGCGCGTGAAAATGTCCTTGCGGATGCGCTCAGCAGCACGGGCCTTGATCGAACCTCTCTGCTGTCCAGTCCGGCATTCCGCTCAAGAATGGAGGCCGCTGCGCAAGGGGCGAACCTCGGTGCGGCAGCGCTGGCTTATTTTGGTCAGGGGTTAGCAGGCGTCAGCACCACCGAACTCATGGCGATGTACCATCGCTGGCGTGATTCCGGGGCTGAAACCACCGGCGATACCACTACGACAACACCGGCCACGGCGCAGAATATCCCGTTGCCAGACGGGGGTGACAGCGCGTTAGCCACCCCCGCCAGCTCTGTTCACTCTGCGGCGGCCAGCGCCGAAGATGCCTCCCTGTCGTCGCGCCCGGCCAGCCCGGCAAGCACCGCTGAGACAACCGGGTCGAATGCGGAGCAGGACTTTGACAGCACCGCCGCTACGGCTGCCAGCAGCCCGCGCCCGGCCAGCACCGCTGGGACAACCGGATCGAATGCGGAACAGGACTTTGACAGCACCGCCGCTACGGCTGCCAGCAGTCCGCGCCCGGCCAGTCCGGCACGTTCGGCAACTCCTGCGAGCGTCACCGGTTCGGAGATGAACCGGATGTTCGCCAGCAACGCCACCACGCCCGCCGGTACACCGCGCCCGGCCAGCCCGGCGAGCACCGCTGAGACAACCGGGTCGAATGCGGAGCAGGACTTTAACAGCACCGCCGCTACGGCTGCCAGCAGCCCGCGTCCGGCCAGCCCGGCACGTTCGGCAAGCCCTGCGAGCGTCACCGGTTCGGAGATGAACCGGATGTTCGCCAGCAACGCCACCACGCCCGCCGGCACACCGCGCCCGGCCAGCCCGGCCTCATCCGTGGTTACCGGGCAGGATGTCCCGCTACCCGACAGCCGCGAGGGATCCATCATCAGCGACACCGCGTCGATCAGCAGCCGCGCCAGCGCACCTCCGGTCGCCTCGCGTCACCAGATGGAAGCCCAGCAGCTGGCAGAGCGTATCGGTAAGATGACCTCGCCCTCCAGTAAATCGCTATAAATTATATGGAAAGGCTAACAGCCGCAGGCATTGTCCTGCGGCTTTTTTATAGCGGGAGAACGCGTTACATCATCAGGCACGATAAAAGTCGTATTAGCGAGGTGGTACGCGGGTAATGTATTTGTCTGGCTTAATGCAAATTATCTGGTGTGGATTTTATCCTGACGTGAATTATATCTGGCTTGTCCTTTTTAAACTGCCGCATCGGTCCTAACGATATTAATTTCCCGCGCCCGCTTTTATAATTTTTCAACTTTACAGGATGTCAATCAGAACAGTCGGGATGTTCGTGCGTATATTAACAGGGATTTTATTTACCATACTGGTACTGCCGGTCATGGCCGCGCCATTATCACCAGCGGATCGCGATGCGGTGCGTCAGCAGCAGGAGCAACTGCTGCTCAACACGCAACAGCAGCGCGACGACCTGGAGCGCAGCATGCCGCTGCCGCAGGCCACACCCGCGCTGCCGGCTGCACCATCTTCGGGACCCTGCTTCTCCCTGCACACTATTTCCCTGACCGGCGTCACGCTGATACCTGCCCGCGACCAGCAGCGTCTGCTGGCCCCCTGGCATGACCGCTGCCTGACGCTCGCCGATATTACCCGTCTCACCGATTCAGTTTCCGACTGGTATATTTCCCGCGGGTATATCACCAGCCGCGCGTTTCTCACCGAGCAGGACTTATCCCACGGCGAATTAACCCTCGTGATACTGGAAGGAAAATTACGCGCCATTCGCCTCGATGGAAAAACGCCGCGCATGCTGAAGATGGCGTTTCCAGGGCTTACCGGGAAAGTGCTTAACCTGCGCGATATTGAGCAGGGGATGGAGCAAATTAACCGTCTGCGTACCGAACCGGTGCAGATTGAAATATTGCCCGACGCCGAGCCGGGATATTCGGTGGTGAATCTTACCGCCCGTCCGGAATTTCCGTTAAGTGCCAGCCTGAGTCTGGATAATAGCGGCCAGAAGAGCACCGGAGAAAAACAGCTTACCGGCACGCTGTATGCAAATAATATTGCCGGCCTCGCCGATAAATGGTTTATCAGCGGCGGGCGCAGCAGCGATTTTGCCACCGCTTACGACGCGCAAAATTTCCAGGCCGGGCTGAGCGTGCCCTTTGGCTATACGCTGCTCGATTACAGCTACAGCTGGAACAACTACCGCACCACCTTCACCAACAGCGGGTTCGACTGGATCTCCACCGGCGACAGCAAAACCCACCGCTTTAACGCCTCGTGGGTGGCCTTTCGCAACGGCGACGTCAAGACCGCGCTGGCGGCAACGGTTACCCAGCGCAGCACCCGCAACTGGCTCAACGACGCTCTGCTGGCCAGCAGCTCGCGCAACCTCTCCAGCCTGACGCTGGGCATCAACCATACCTGGAAGGTGTCCGGCGGCGTGGCCACCTTCAACCCGGCATTCAGCCGCGGCATGCCCTGGTTTAACGCCGAATCGGATGCCGGTAAATTGCCGGACGAACCGCGCGCCGCGTTCCGCAAATGGAGCCTCAGCGCCAGCTTTCAGCGCCCGGTCAGCGGCAACCTGTACTGGCTGACCAGCCTGTACGGGCAGTGGTCCCCGGACCGGCTCTACGGCAGCGAACGCCTGTCGCTGGGCGGGGAAAGTTCGGTGCGCGGCTTTAAGGAGCAGTACATCTCCGGGGATAACGGCGGTTACTGGCGCAACGAGCTGAGCTACCCGCTGATCTCCCTGCCGGTGTTCGGCGACGTCACCGGCACCCTGGCGCTGGACGGCGGCTGGCTGCACCGCGACGCCCTCGACCGCTACGCCGCCGGCACGCTGTGGGGCGGGGCGATCGGCCTCAGCGCCAGCGGGCGCTGGCTCAGCCAGCAGATTTCGGTTGGCACCCCCCTGAAGTATCCCGACTGGCTCGGGCCGGACCACGTCAGCGTCAACTGGCGCGTCAGCGTACTGTTTTAAGAGAGAGTGATTATGGATAACCACGCTTTGCCGGTGAAATTCTCCCAGCGCGCTGTCAGCTGGCTCATCATCAGTCTGCTGGTCTGGCAGCCGGTCGCCCCAGCGTTTGCCGCCGCGATAACGCCGAACGGCGCGGCCCGTATGGATAAGGCCGCCAACGGCGTGCCGGTGGTGAATATCGCCCCGCCCAACGCGGCGGGGCTCTCTCATAACCAGTTCAAAGACTATAACGTCGGCAAAGAGGGGCTGATCCTCAACAACGCCACCGGACAGCTCAACCACACCCGGCTGGGCGGGATTATCCAGAACAACCCCAACCTGAAAGCGGGCCGGGAAGCGAAGGGCATTATCAACGAAGTGACCGGCGGCAGCCGCTCGCGGCTGGAAGGGTACACCGAAGTGGCGGGCAAAGCGGCGAACGTGATGGTGGCCAACCCGTATGGCATCACCTGCAGCGGCTGCGGCTTTATCAACACCCCGCAGGCCACGCTCACTACCGGTAAACCGCAGTTCGACAGCAAGGGCAACCTGATGGCGCTGGACGTCACGCAGGGCAGTATCACCGTGGAAGGCAAAGGGCTGGACGCCAGCAACAGCGACGCGCTGTCGCTTATCTCCCGCGCCACGGAGGTGAACGCTGCGATCCATGCTAAAGATCTGACCGTGACCGCCGGGGCCAACCGCGTTGCTGCCGATGGCAGCGTGACGGCGATTAACGGTACAGGCCCGGCACCGACCGTGGCGGTGGACACCGGCGCGCTCGGCGGCATGTACGCCAACCGCATTCACCTGGTTTCCAGCGACAAGGGCGTCGGGGTCAACCTCGGCAACCTCACCGCCCGCCAGGGAGATATCACCCTCGACGCCAGCGGCAAGCTGGTTCTGAACAACACCCTGGCCAGCGGGGCGCTGACTGCAAAGGCCGACAGCGTGCAGCTGCGCGGCGAGCATAAAACCGGCGCGGCGCTGAACGTCACCAGCCGCGGGGATGTTGGCCTGCAGAATGCCACCCTTGCCAGCGACGGTAAGCTCACGCTCACCGGGAAAGGGTCAACCACGCTGGTGGGCTCCTCGCTGACCAGCGGTGACACCCTGGCGCTCGCCGGTCAGCAGCTTACCCTCGACAAAAACAGCCGGGCAGACGGCGCGCGGGACGTGACGCTGAAGGCCGACGCGCTCACCCAGCAGGGGACGCTGCTCGCCGGTGGCAACGCCACGCTGGACGCAGCGCGCAGCGATAACAGCGGCATGGTCGCTGCCAGAGGCCAGCTCATCGCGACGGGGGAAGCGCTCACTAACCGCGGCACGCTGCAGGGGCAAGACCTCACGCTGCGTAATACCGCGACCGACAACAGCGGCACGCTGGCCGCCGACCGGACGCTTAAAGTCAACACCGGCTCACTCATCACCGGGGCGGACTCGGTGCTGACCAGCAAGGGCGACATCGCCCTGAACGCCGGGCAAAACGCAGATCTCGACGGACGACTTAACGCCGACGGCACGCTGAGCGCGACGGCAGATACGCTTCACACCCATAACACCGCTCAGTTACAGAGCGAGGGCGACCTCACGCTGAGCGGCAACGCCCTGCGTCTGGACGGCACCCAGGCCAGCAAAGGCACGCTGAGTGCGACGGCAGACAGGCTGGAGCATGGGGGTAAAAGCAACGCGGCGGCGATGAAACTGGAGGCCACGACGCTGGTTAACACCGGCACGGTGGTGGCGGACACGATCGATGCGACGGCAGATGGCGTCACCAATAGCGGGCTGCTGCTGGCAAATGGCACCCAGACGCTCAACGCGGGGACGCTCACTAACAGCGGGACCCAGGGCGCGCAGACGCTGAACCTGACTGCCGATACCATCAATAATTCCGGCACGCTGCAGGGCACCGGGCAGTTCACCGCGACCGGACAAACGTTCAGTAACGGCGCGAGCGGCAAGCTGCTCTCCGCAGGCACGCTCAGTCTTAACGCCGATACGCTTGAGAACCTCGGTCTGATTCAGGGCCAGGACACCAGTCTGACCGCCAGCACCCTCAAAACCGGCGCGGGATCGTATACCCTGAGCGGCAGGGCGCTGACGCTGGATGCGGAACAGCTCACCACGCAGGGTACGTTGCAGGGACAGACGGCAGCGGTGACGGCGAGCGGCTGGACGCACGGCGGCTCGCTGCTGGGGCTGGACGCGCTTGATGCCAGCGTAAATGGCACGCTGGATAACACCGGTGACCTGCTGAGCCAGGGCGCGATGGCGTTCTATGCGCAGACGCTGAATAACGGCGGCCAGATGGTGAGCGCGGGAGACGTCACGCTTGATGGTGCGCAACTCACCAACCGCGGCAGTATTCAGGGTGATACCCTGAACCTGCACCAGAACAGCATTCGTAATGAGGGTACTCTGACCGGGGTCAGCAGTATGACGCTGGCGGCACGCGCACAGCTGATGGCGCGAATGGCGATGGCGGCCCCACAGCAGCAGCTAATCAATGATGCGACCGGGACGTTGCAGACCGGCGGCACGCTGGACCTCCGTTCTGGCGAGGTGACTAATAACGGAAGCTGGCAGGGCAAAAACATCCTGCTCGATGCGCAGTCGCTTACCAACCGCGGTGCGATTCAGAGTGCGGATGCGCTGACGCTCGCGCTGCGCGATACGCTGACCTCAACCGGCGACAGTAAGATCACCGCCATCGGCAGCGCTGTTCTGGATGCGCAGATGCTTGCCAATCAGGGGCAGTGGGCTGCAAAAAATCTGATGCTCACCGCTGACCGTGTTGAGAACGACGGCAGCGTACTGGGAGATGACGGGCTTACGGTCAGCGCCGGGCAACTGACCCAGCGGCAACACGGCAAGCTGCTGAGCGGCGCAGACATGGTGCTGGACGCCACCGGCCTGAACGCGCTGGGGCAGATAGCGGCTCTCGGCAACCTGACGCTGACGGCGGCCCAGGCTATCAGCAACGGCGCGACGCTGGCGGCGGGTAAACAGCTCGCTGTGAGCAGCACGGGTGCGCTGGAAAACCGCGGCGTACTGCAGGGCGAAGGCGTTACGCTGAGCGCGGGCGGGCAGCTTACCAATGCCGGGAAAATCGCTGCCGGCGCAGATGGTGCGACCCTTAGCGGCAGCCACATTGTTACCAATGACGGCAGCACGCTGCAAAGCGGCGGCGACCTGAGTCTCACCAGCCGGGGCAATATCACCCTGAACGGCTTTACCGGCACCACCGGCAACCTGACCGCCAGCGCACCGGGATCGCTATTAAACACCGCCCTGCTGTACGCCGGGAATAATATGATGCTCTACGCCGACAGCATCAAAAACCAGCGTGGAGATATGCTGGCGGGTAATAATCTGACGATGCAGAAGGATGCCGTTGGCAGGGCTAATAGCGAGATTGTAAATACCTCCGGAAATATTGAGACGGAGAAAGGGGATATTACGATTCGGACGGGGCATTTGTTGAATCAGTGGGATAGCCTTGTTATTGGAACTGTTAAGTCTGAAAATTTGCTAAACGAGTTGCCGAAATTTGCGTGGGATAACCCCGGCACAGTCAATTTAACAAGGGAATACTTTAAGCCAGAGGAATTAGTGTATGTAAATATAGCAAAACCAATAGGTATCAATATTAACGAAGTTTCTCCTTACTCTTATGTTGCTCTCTTGCATCCAAATTTGGAAAGAGAAGTGCCTGTTTCTCGAGAAACATCTACTACCGTTGCATCGGGAGGCTTGGGGTGGATAAAATCCGGTAGAGATATTATTGCCTCAGCGGATGTGTTAGATAATTTGGGTAGCTCTGTTCTTGCTGGGCGCGATATAAGAATTAGCGGCTCTTATTTCAATAATAAGACATGGCAATCTGGAGCTCAGGTAATTTACCAAACTTTCGTCCCTGCTTATCCCGTCGACGTTTATGCTCCTGTTGAAATAAATTTAGATATTGGAAGGACGATAACAAACACACCAAAGTTTAATGTTTCTGATTTTTTTGGCGTCATTTCCTACAAACCAGTCGAAAATTACAGAACTGAATCTTCATCTCAAATAAGGGGGGTCTTACAAGCTCCAGGCTCTGTATCTCTTAATTTCGAGGAGGTAGTAAGCGATAACGATTCCATAAATACCCGTGGCGACATTTCACATGCAACGCCCACCGACGAAATTTCTCATGGAAAAATTTTCGATTTAATAAATAAAAATTCGTTTGGCACTTCTTTAACTCCCGATATGGTTCCAGGGGATTCGCATGCAAATAATAAAGATAATTCTGAAGACCTTAATGACGAAATTCTGAAAAATAATGAAAAATTGACAACATCAAAATTGATCTTGGCTTTGGATTCAAAATTAAATATCAATAATTATCCTGTGCCAAAAGGCGATGATGGATATTTTGTTGTTTCTGCAAATGTCAAAAGCCCTTATTTAATAAGTGTCAACCCTGAGCTAGGTGGGCTGGGAGAACTCGATTCTAATATATTTAATGATCTCTATATGTTAACAGGCGCAGCTTCCCCCTCCGCACCGTATGAAACTCGCTCGCTTTATACGAGTGATAAGCTGTTCCTTGGCTCGTCCTATATGCTGGGGCGGTTAAACATCAATCCGGAAAATAATCATCGCTTCCTTGGCGACGCTGCGTTTGATACTCGATATGTCAGCAATACTCTGCTTGATCAGACCGGCAACCGTTATTTAAACGGTATTGGCAATGATGTTGACCAGATGAGACTCTTAATGAACAACGCCGCGTCAGCTCAGCAGTCGCTGGGGCTGAAATTCGGAGTTGCGCTCAATGCAAAACAGGTAGCCTCGCTGGACCACAGCATTCTGTGGTGGGAAAGTGCCACCATCAACGGCGAAACGGTGATGGTGCCTAAAGTCTACCTATCTCCGAAGGACGTGACCGTGAACAACGGCAGTGTGATCTCTGCTGACCATATTGATATTAAAGGAGAAGAGGTTACCAATAATGGCAGTACAATACTGGCAAAAAATGATCTGAATATTATCAGCAAAGGTACGCTGGTTAATCTTAATAATGGCCTGCTTGAGGGGGGACGCACAGTGGCCCTAAATGCTACCGATGATATTCGCAATATAGGTTCGAACATCACCGGTAACAACGTGCAGCTTATCAGCGTGAAAGGTAGCATCAGTAGTATCACCCAAGCAGTCACTGAGCAAACAGGTCGGGCTGGAGCAACTATAAGAGACACGACTATAGGTAACAAAGCAGGTGTAAACGCACAGGATGTTTTGTCACTGGCGGCAGGAAAAAATATCACTCTGGCCGGCTCGACGCTGTTTTCAAGCAATAACCTATCGATGACCGCAGGTGAAGGTATTCTTGTTGCGGCCAACAGGAATGATGAGGACTACTTTGCTCCTTCATTCGTCAGTTCTAACGGCTTAGCCAACCTTTCTGGCATCAGCCAGCAAGGCAGCACCATCACCGCTGGCGGCAACCTGGTGATGAACGCCGGGAAAGATTTAACCGCACAGGCAAGCGATATCAGTGCCGGGAAAAATGCCAGCCTGAGTGCAGGCAACGACCTGAATCTTAACGCTGAAACCACCGGTACCTCGCGCCGTGATGGCGGAAAAACCAGCTACAGCAAGGGTATCGATCGCACCACCGTCAGTGCGGGTGAGGACTTAGCCCTCGCCGCCGGACGTGACATCAACAGCCAGGCCGCGGGCCTTGCCGCTGAAAAGGATGTGAAGCTGCAGGCCGGACGCGACGTGAATTTGCTGGCGGAAGAGACCGGGTCCGGGAACAGCAGCAAAGCGAAGCGCAAGACCAGCGTGCGTGACTACGTGCGCCAGCAGGGGACGGACGTCAGCAGCGGTGGCGATACCGTTATCGTAGCCGGTCGCGACGTGAACACACAGGCAACTCAAATCCTGGCGAAACAGGATATCGGCATTGCAGCGCAGCATGATATTAATTTGCTAACCGCTACCGAAAGCGACTACAGCTTTGACGAAAAAATTAAAAAGAAAAGCGGTTTCCTGAGCAAGAAAACGACCCACACCATCAAAGAAAACAGCTCGACTAATGAACTCGCGACCATACTGAGCGGCGATAATATCTCGCTGCAGGCAGGTAACGATGTGCTGGTGCGCGGCTCGGCGGTCACGGCGGAGGGCGATATCGCCCTGAAAGGCGGTGGTGATGTTACCGTTGAGGCTGCTAGCGAAAAAGCCAGCAATTACAGCATGAAGAAAACCACAAAAAGTGGCGTCTTCGGCAACGGACTTGGCATCACTATCGGTTCGCAGTCGGCTAAGGATACCCGCAACGGGGCGCAGATAACGCAGAGCGATTCTCGCAGCGTTATCGGCACTAGCGGCGGCAATATCATGATTGAGGCCAGGGATAAGGCCACGCTGTCAGCGGCTAACATGGTGGCCGGGCGCACGACCGACGACGTCAGCCGTAAATCCGGGCATATCGACGTTAAAGCCAACGATATCGACATCGTTGCCGGGAAAGATATTGTTAGCGGTTCGGTGGAGCAGAAAACGCGCAGCAGCGGTTTTGGTATCTCGTTCTCAAACTCAATTGTTGATGCGATTCGCAACGTACGTGACATTGCTAAAACGGAAGGCAGCGGTGTTACAAAAGCGAAAATGGTTGCCGGTGAAGCGGCAGCAGCGTTCTTCGATATCAGTGATGCTGCACTAAAAATTGCGCTACCGATCACTTATGGTCAGTCATCGTCAAAAAGCGAAATGCATTACGCCGGGGAATATGCTGTTGGAAACACGCTCTCCTCTGCGGGCAATGTTCAATTGGCCGCAACCGGCGCTAAAGGCAACGGCGATGTGGTAATAAGCGGTAGCAAAATCGGCGCTAAAGAAGCGGCGATTATCGATGCACAACGTAATGTTGATATCACTCCGTCCACCGATCGTCAGGTCACCAGCACCAGCACCAGTAGCAAAGGATGGAGCATCACCACCGCAGCACCGACTATTGGTTCAGCCATCCGGGCTGTCAGCGGCGGCCCGAATAACGGTAGCAGCATCCTGCCGTTCGGTTATGAAAAAGGCAGCAGTAAAGAGCACAGCGAAACGACAGCTCAGACCGGGAGTCAGATAACCGCCGAAGATATCTATATCAACAGTAAAGACGGACATGTCAACGTTGCCGGAAGTTCGCTGGCGGCAATTAATGACCTGATGCTGGCGGCAAAAAATGGCGCTATCACCGTCAGTACGGGCAATAATCATGTGGTGCAGGAAAGTAGCGGCAGCCAGACCAAAATCGGCACGCTGGGCGGTGACGGCTACAGCGGAACGGTAGGTTGGAGCAATGATAAATACGCTTCTCAGCTGGATCGTAACCAGCAAAGCACGCTGCGCAGCCAGCTCGCCAGCCGCGATGGTGACGTTACGCTACAGGCTGGTAAGGATGTTGCGATTGATGGTGCAGATATCAGCGCCGGAAAATCGGTAAACCTGAGCGGCGAGAACGTTCGCCTCGACGTCAGCGAAGATACACTGAAATCCCATAGTAACTCCTCCTCCACCCAATACGGTGTCAAAGCAGCGGCCTCTGGCTGGGCTGTTACCGCTGCGCAGGCGGTGGAAAACGCAGCGCGCTCGGTTGAAGATAAGCGGGATCCCCGTTTGTCAGCGATTTATGCGGCGCAGGCTGGCCTTAATATTGCCACTGAAACTGTGCTCTCGGATATGAACCCCTCGGCGGTGAGAGTGAGCGTCAGCGCAACGGCGGGTACTTCAAAGCAAGAGCAAGATCTCACCAGCCGTCAGCAGCAGGGCACCCGTATCAATGCTGGCGAGTCGGTTAACATTCACGCCGAGAAAGATATTGAAGGGGCAGGCGTCAATATCGCAGGTAAAAATGTCACCCTTGATGCGGGGCGTGATATCACCCTGACGACCGCGCAGGACATGGAAAAGCTAAAAAATCATTCCAGCGGCAGCCAGGCTTCACTCGGCGTTGGTTTTGGTGTTGGCGGTTCCCAGAATGGCTTCACCATTGACGCGGGTTATAGCGGATACAGCAATAAAGGTAAGGGCGACAGCCTTGCACACCATAACAGCCAGATCAGCGCTGAGGATAATCTGACGGTTAGCAGTGGACGCGATACTACGCTGCAAGGTGCTGAGCTCAAGGGAGACAAGGTGATCGCTAATGTCGGGCGCGACCTGACGATTGCCAGCCAGCAGGATCTGGATAAGTACGCCAGTAAATCAAGTTCTGGTGGGGTCAGCGTCAGCGTTTGTGTGCCGCCAATATGCGCCGGCAATATCGTGCAGGGCAGCGCCAACGTGGCGGGTGGCAAGATACATAATGACTACAAGTCGGTTATCGATCAGAGTGGCATTTACGCCGGTCAGGGCGGCTTCGACATCTTTGTCGGTAACCATACGCAGCTTGATGGTGCTGTCATTGCCTCTGAGGCCGACGCCAGCAAAAATCGCCTTGATACCGGCACTCTGAGCTGGAGCGATATCCGCAATAAAGCACAGTCCGGCGGTAGTCAGTTCGCTGTGAGCGTATCGGGTGGTGTGGGGGAAGGCGCAGACGGGAGCCTCAAGCCGGTTGCCACCGGTTTGCCTGGCACCTCGCTTGCCAGCACATCGGATAGTGCCAGTAGCACTACGCGTAGTGCTGTCGCCGAAGGCACTATTATCATTCGCGATACCGATAATCAGCAGCAGGACATCGCGGCGCTGAGTCGTGATACCGCAAATGCGCATAAAGCCCTGGATAACACTTTCGACAAGGATAAGATTCAGGACAAGCTGGATGTCCAGACTCAGGCGGTAGCGCTGGGCACCCAGGCGATGGATGCGTGGCGCCAGAGTAAGCTTGATGAAGGCCGGGATAACATCCGCAAGGAGATGGCAGCAAGTGGCGAGCTGAATGGCCTGACGGATGCGCAAATCAATGACAAAATCATCAAGTCTGAGCAGTACAAAGAGGTGGACAAGCAGTACGGCCCAGGCAGCGACTTCTGGCGTAACGGTACTGCGCTGACCGGCCTGCTGGCAGGCGTACTCGGCGGTAACGTCACTGGCGGAATGGCAGCTGGCGCGGCACCGTTCGTTGCCGGCCTGATTAAGAGCGCGGCGGGTAATAATGAGGCTGCACGAGTCGCGTTGCATACCCTCGCATCAGCCGTTCTTGTTCAGGCTCAGGGCGGCAATGCAGCGGCAGGCGCAGCGGGTGGCTTTGTTGCCGCTGCCAGTTCAGAGAAACTGGCGCAGGCGTTTTACAACAAGAGCGCGGATGAGCTTTCTCCGGATGAGAAAACGGTCATCGTCAATCTGGTTGCTGCCCTGGGCGCGGCAAGCGGTAGCGTGGCTGCAGGTAACAGCACCGGCATCGGCAGCGGGGCAAATGCAGCCCGTGTGGAGGTTGAGAATAATACGTTGAGTTCAACACAGTCTATGGCTTTTGATAAAGAGCTGGCAGACTGCCGAAAATCAGAGGGGGATTGCCAGAAAGTCATTGATAAATGGAAGAAAATAAGCGACGAGCAGAGCGCTGAGATTGATAATAAACTGAAAGAGAATCCGCTTGACGTTCAGGTGTGGGATAAGGAAGTTGCACAGGGTGGCATTGATATGGCTGAGCGCCCGGGCTGGATTGGTAATATCCTTGGTGTGGATGTGATGACCAGCGATGAAGCCAAAGCCTATGTTCAGCAATGGAACAGGCAAGATCTGGCAAACATTGATGTCAACAGCCCGGGGTGGAGTAAGTTTGCGGCGTTCGTGTCAGATCCTGAAAACCAAGCCGCAGTGGCTTCGTTTGGGATGCTGGGTAAAGATCTTATTTATCTCGCTAAGACGACCATATCAAATCTCGTTCAGGGCGGAGCATCAACAGGTATAAAAAGTATGCAGGTAGGGTTAAAGAATCCTCAGCAAGTAGAACAAATAAAAAATGATATGACCTTAGGAAATTACAGATTTACTGCACCTGAAGGTCGTATAGCTGGATATATAGATAGTAAGGGGAATTATTATATATCGGAAGGTAACCATCGGATGGTGGCTGCACAAGAAATATATAAGAAGACTGGAGATAGGTCTTACATAGAAAAATTACTGCAAAATGGCTCATGGACACAGACCAAGTATGCTCCGACAGGGGCTAAACCTATGCCGACAAGGAAGTAATAATCTTATGGAGAATGTTATCTTTATGAAAAAGAACGAGATATATGTGAAAATGTTATCGATTTCTCTATCCTATATTAGGAATGTCCAGTCCTTAGGAGAGAAAGATAAATCTCAAGATGTATCGTGCTATTTTGAAGCCGAGTTGGTGCATAATCTAATGTATTCACTGCTTACTGTAGACTTTATTGAGCATGATTTATGGTTTTTAAATAATCAAGCAAAATATTATTTTGAGAAATGCAGTGAAGATATATCACCCAATTATAATCAGCACGTTGAGTATATTAAGTTGTTGTTTAAAATGGTGCCTGAGAGATTACAATCCAAATTACTATGGCCAGGTCCTTGATAAGATCCCGGCCAGAATGTCTGAGGTCTTTTATCAATAATCAATCTTTACCCAAAATTCCCGGCCATGCGCGTAATTAGAGGTACAACGCTGGTGACATTCAGCCGCCGGGAAAGGCCTTAATCCATTGGTTCATCTTTGGCCTGTTGACGCCGATGACGCTTAAGCCTTAGGCGCAGCCGGAAATGGTGTAAAAGGCTCAGCGGATGATTACTGGGATGCGGGCGGTGGCTATGAAGGAACGCGTGAGCAGTGTCCGGTACGTGATGGAACACGCGATGGTACGCGCGGGCTGGGGCATACCGGCGGTGACCAGCTAGCGGGTACAGATGCGTACCCTGACAACACGGGAGGGGATCATCAGTCAGGCCTGCAGACACCCGCGCACACGGGTAATGATCAGCCATCAGGTCAGAAAACCACCAATACCGGCAATACGGAAGGCACCCCGGATATCGGTGGGAATACCACTGTTACGCCTGTCCCTGACGCGCCAGGTAAGGATGAGCTAGCTTATCTGTCTGGCGACACCAAATATGTTCCAGGCCCCAGGCATGCTCCAGGTGGTTGGGGAACACCGATGGATTTAAGTGATGCTAAAGCCCAGGAAGTTTTAAATAATTCTCTCCAGGGAGGGAAGCAACGTTACAGTATTAGTGATGGGAAGCTTTATGAGTTCCAACCAGATAACGTTGGTGGCTGGCATGGATATCCAATACCGGGTACCGAGGCCCCCCCCAAAGTTTTACGTGAGTTCCTATCTCGTGGAGATATAAGTAAGGCTGAATATAATAGACTGATTAAAGGTAAGTAGTGATGAATAAGCTAAACATTAGGTTGCTTGGTACGATGCCTTAGGATGATGGTCAATTAATTGATTTTTCGATAGAAATAGGGGGGGGCATTAAAGACTTTATTTAAAGGAGGAGTTGATTTCCCCCAATTTGTTGAATGGCTTAAAAAAAATGAAAAACAAATAAGGCTGTGTGACTTTCCAGTTGATAATTTAGCTAATAAATCAATTGCAGAAAAAACAGCTTCTTTTTATGAAAGTGTGGATGTGGATAACGATGAACTTGTTGATGCAATGTTCGATTACCGTGCAAGTCATTGTTTAAGATTTGCCAGTCGCGGAACTGATTTTCCTGAAGTTTATCTAGGTAAATCCGAGGCAGGACATGAAATCTCAATATTTAATGAGCATGAACAGTGGCATTATTTTTTTTGATATAGATGATTTTTTTCATCAATTATCACGCTGACAAAAAACCTGGCCCTTACGGTTGGGATTTACTCTATACGTCAATTACTCAGGCTCAGATTGAATATTGAATATTGAATATTGAATATTGAATGTTGAATGTTCAAATTAATACGATGAGTCTGGTTGCTGCAGAAGGCGCAGCGAATTCGGTGATAGTAATGGCCAGAAAAGCCGAAAACGGCAATAAAGACTCTATAAAGCGATGGGCTGGATTCAGTTTGCAGTTGCCAGGGAACTGGTAAGTAGTGCGAAACTTTAAGTCATTGCGAAATTTGTAGGTCTGATATCTCATAAATGACGACCAGAAAGTTAAATAAACAGTGAAATATCGCTATAAATATCTTAGATGGAATAGAACTTGTTGTAGAATTTTTGCGTCTGGTTCGCTGGTTGATTCAGGAGCAGATGGTGGAAGAAAGTCCCGTGCGGCGGAAAATGCTTTACAAACAATTTTTTTGAATTTGATATCAAAAGCCGTATGCTCAATACAGCAAGCTTCCCGTTATTAATTATTAAAAAAATATTTAGATATGTGGGCATAATGCCATACTATTGTAATATTTATTTTTAATCAGGGCTTATTTTTCAAGCTCTCCATTTCTAAAAGAGAAAATAAAGTTGGGAGTGGGTTAACGTAAATCATATTGTCAACTGCTTACATTTAAAACGGATGGATGTAATATACTGAGCAAGCAGGTTTCAAAGGCACTTGTTATGAATGATTAATATACTCAACCTGCCAGGTGAGGTTATGGTAATGACAGTATTTAACATTGGGAAAGGTAAATGAATAATAAGTAGATTACTTGCACAATTAATATATAAAATATAAACAGTTTCAATTTGAAAAAAATAAAAACCGGGCCTCAACCCGGTATCACTTTCTTATCTCACATCAATCAGCAAAATTATCCCGCCAGTGTTTTTCACTGCGCTCGCGCGCTTCTGCGGGGAGGTTGCGCAGTTCCGGCAGGCCGTCGCTGGAGCCGTAATCCATCGTGCTGCTCGCTTCGTCCTGCTCATCCTTTGCCGCAAAGGTCAGGGTTTCATCGATCTTTTCCCAGTCGCCGCCGCTGTGCTGGTAAATCAGGGCATAGGTCGGGGTTTTCTCGTCGTCGCCATAAACTTCATATTTATGCGTGGGAGCATCGTCCGGGCCGAACTGCAGCGTGTCGATAAGTGTGGTATCAGCCATCGTTTTCTCCTCTGTCAGTAAGCTTTAAGCGTAGTCTATCCTCAGCCTGGCAGCGCTTGCGCAGCCTTTTCAACGCCTCCAGCCCCTCTGCTGTCCAGCATTAAAGCGTGATGTAAATCTCACTTTGCATCTGGTTTTATAAGGTGTATTTTAAATGCATCTTATTTGCGCTTTACCTGACCCTTTCGTGCCTCGCCGGTTGGCTGGCGGCACAGAACTTAAGCTTTCGGGCTTACAGCATGAGGTAAGATTATGAATACGATTATCCCTTCGCATTACGTTCACACCCGCGCCACCGCCTTCTTCGATAAATCCAGCGTGCCTGCTGCGCTGCTCAGCCACCACAACACCAAAGCCGGGGTCTATGGCCGACTCTCCGTCATGCGCGGGGCGGTGAAATACTTTGGTTTTCCGGACGCGGAAAGCACCACGCCGGATCTGGAGCTGGTAATCGAGGCCGGCAGTTTTGGCATCAGCCCGCCGCAGAAATGGCACCGCATCGAACTTCTCACCGACGATACCCGTTTCAATATTGATTTCTTCGCCGAGCCGGACGCCCAGTTGAATGGCAAAGGCTTTGGTCAGGTGGTCAACACCAGTAAGGCGTAGCGATGAACAGGATCGAAATTCCCGCCCATTATGTTCACGTTCGCAGCACGCCGTTCTGGAGCCTGGAAACCGCGCCGCCCGGCATCTGGCAGCGTCATCTTGATGCCGGCACGCGCCAGGGCGTCTTGCCGCGTCTGTCGGTAATGCGCGGCGCGATACGCTACTGCCGCTATGCGGACCAGCACAGCCCAGAGGTGGTTGAAAGCTTCGTGATCAACGCGGGTCAGTTCGGCGTGTTCCCGGCGGAAGAGTGGCATCTGATCGAGGCGCTGTCTGACGATGTCATCTTCAGCGTTGATTTTTATGTTGATCCACAGATTCTTCTTGAGGAGTGAAACAGGCGATGGACGTTGCAACTGAAAACAAAGGCTACACCCTGGGACTGAAAAACCGTGAAACCGGGCAGGACGCCAGCAAGGTGTATATGAAACCGATGGCGCTGTATGTGCCTGCCGTGGCCGCCGCTGCGGTCGCTACCCTGGCCGGGACGCTGGGCGATGCGCGGGGCAGCGTGGTGCTGACGGTGACCAACAACAATAACGGCGTGTCGGTGGATAAGGATTTTGCCACCCTTGAAGATGCGACAGACGAGACCAACGCGGCAGATGCCGTAAAAGCGCTTATCAATATCGTGCGCGGCTACGATGAAGACGATGAGCATAACGTCTGCGGCTGGTAGCGCGCCGCGTCCGGCTGAATGACATCAAATCCCAGTTGCGCTGCTATACGGGCGTGGTGCAGCGCCTGAAATAGCCGCATTACTCTGAAACGCTCAAATATTATGCGCCATCACTGTCGTCGGGTAGTATGATTCCTGCAAAGATTACAGGGAGTTAGTGACAGATGGCAGAGGCAGCCAGAAAGGATGATATAGCCAGTGGACATGGGTGTTTCCCGGATACCGCGATAACCGAAGGTAGCCCGAATGTGTTTATCAACGGCCAGCCTGCCGCCAGAGTCGGTGATGCCGTCGCGCCACACGGCTGCACCTGCGGTAATGGCTGTGGCATGCATGGCCGCGTCATCGCAGAAGGTGCATCATCGGTATTTATCAACGGGAAGCCCGCGGTCGCCGTTGGTCATGGTATTAACTGCGGCGGTGTAGTTATCTCTGGCAGCAGTAATGTCTTCATCGACAGCGGGAAAAATAGCGCTTCTGATGATGCTTCATACCCGTCCTGGATGCATGCGTCTGATAAGGGCGCTGTTCAGCATCCTTCCCCCGATGTGGCATCTCCCCGATTCAGTGATGGGTTGCCGGCGGCAGGTCAGCAGGCACAGGCCTCGCGGCCGGAGCCCATGCCTCTTCCCGCACTGATTTACCAGACCTTACGCCAGATGGATGACGATAAAGCCAAAGACATGCATCACGGCGATCTGGATGCGCTGACGCTGCGTAATCAGCTGAAACTCGATGTAGATACGGTATCTGCAAGGGTAAATGCCCGTACGCTAAGGCTGCTGAAGCAACCCAATCCTTACATGATGTCGTCGCCGTATGCGATCGCGGCAATACCAGACACTATGCCCGTGGTTAGCCGCGAGGAGGCCGCCGCTCTCATGTTTGATGAATTCCGGGAACTGGCGAAGCTGTTCTCTTTTCATGGCGAATATCAGCACATCATTACAGAGATGATTACGCATATGCAGGGTAACAGCGGCACGCCCTACAGCAGCCCCTTACTGGACCAGGCGCTGAGAGAGCAGATCATGAATGACCGTTCAGAACAAAGCTCGTTATTGAAAATAAAAAGCGCGCTGAAGGCTGCAATCCATTACGAGTATGGGTTCATTCCTCTCAATGAGAAGGACGATTTATTCGATGAAAAGGGTAACCTCAAGGAAGTTAATGCAGCTGTACTCCCTAAGTTTGACCGTCTGATAGACCGTACCAACGGATTAGTGATCGCCGTTCATGATATGTGGGCAGCGCATATCACACTGGAATCACTCGAGGTGACGGGCGATAGCTTCCGGGCGAAAGTGCACTACCGTATTCAGGATCACTTCGGCCTCGATGATGACGATGTGCTCAATCCTGTTTATCGAGAATTTCGTATATTCCGGCTGTGGTTTGCGCTCCAGCGCTGGAAAGAATATGGCTACAGGCCTTTTATTACTGAGATAAATACCACCGTTGAAATAAGCGGAGGACGGCATGAATAAGCGACTTATAGCGGGTGTTATTGCGACTGCATCCTGCGGCTATCTGCTCTGGCAGTATTTTACGCCAGTTGAAATTGTGGCTGTCCATGATGGTAATACGATACTGGTCAGGCATTTTCCGTATCTGAAAAGCCGTCAGATAGCCTGGTGGCAAGCCAATAAAGACATGATCCAGGCGAAGTACGGGACTCCTGAAGAATACGATAGTTATTACTACATCTCTTTCGTGGATTTTGGTGATGGATATCGTACTGAACCGAATGAAAGTTTGTTGTTCTGGACTGATGACGTTTTCTGTTTTTATGACATCAAGACAGATGCTCGTTGTGTTGACAGGAAACCACTTCTTACTGTGAGATGGAGCAGGAATAAAGGGCTGGAATATGAATCGGATTAATTTACTCGTTAATGCTAAACGTTAATTCGTTAAGCATCTCCCTGAATCCTTTTTTCGCGGATGATCTCTTGCCCTGTAAACGTGATTACGCTGGCAACAAAGCTCCAGCTCCCCGCACCACCTTTGAAACGCAGCAACGGCGGGTGAGCAGGCTTACCCGCCCTGGAACACGACAGACCACCTCTGCTCTGACAAGCATTAAGCACAGCGCTATTCGTTCGTAGGGTGGGTAAGCGTAGCGCACCCACCTTTGAAACGCAGCAATGGCGGGTGCGCAGGCTTACCCGCCCTACAACAAGACAGACCACCTCTGTTCGGACACGCGGGTCGCGGTGCCTATTTATCGACGCCAAAGCCCTGCTTGAGGATCGCGGGCAGCACATCGGGGAAATAGACGTGCTGATAGTAGCCGCTTACGCTGGCGCTCCAGGTGTCGCCGTCGGTACGGCCAATGGCCTGCCAGTGGTCGAGCATCTGCTGATTATAGCGGGTGATTTTCTCTTCCAGACCGGCGGTTTTGTAGGTTTCATCGTGGCGGAAGGTGTCGAGCGGCAGACGCGGTTTGTGATGCGAAGGCTGATCAACATGACCAATCACCACGCCGGCGACCGGGAAGGTATGTTCCGGCAGTTCAAGCAGGCTGGTCAGCGCCTGCGGATGCAGACGGATGCCGCCAATCGGCACAATGCCCAGCCCTTCAGAGCGGGCAGCGGCCATCACCGAGCCCAGCGCGATGCCGATATCGGTGGCACCTGCGACGATACTTTCAATACTCTCGTGCGCCACCTGCTGGTTACCGATAAGCTTCATCCCGACGTCGGTTTTATACATATCGAGTACGAAGGTAACGAAGACCGGCGCTTTCGCAATCCACGGCTGGCCGCCGGCGATGCGGGAGATCTCGGCGCGCTTTTGCGCGTCGCGGGTGACGACAACCGACACCTGCTGTGAGTGCACCGAGGTAGGCGCGTGGTAAGCCGTGCTCAGAATACGTTCAAGCGTGGCGTCATCAATGGCTTTATCGGTAAAGCTGCGCTCGCTTTTGTGGTCGTTAAACAGATCAATAATGGCGTTCATGACGTCTCCTTATAAGTCGAAAAAGCCTACCAGCCCCGCGCTCATCTTTATTTATCACTCTATGCGCTATGCCGTTGGGCGGCACAGGGTGCCGGCGCAAAAGCCGCCGGGAAAGCGTGCAGAGGAAGGAGACGGGCGAGGCCGTCATCAGATAACGGCCTCGCCCGGTGCGGCATCAGGATTTGAACAGGCTTTTCAGGGCGTGCGGCTGGCAGCGCTGGTACTGGCTTGCCACCGTCACCTGGGCACCCAGCTTCGCGGCGGCATGCCACGGCCAGCGCGGATCGTAGAGCGCGGTGCGCGCAATGCCGATAAAGTCAGCGTCACCGCTGGCGATGATGGACTCGGCATGTTCAGGCTCGGTAATCAGCCCCACGGCAACAACCGGGATCGCCACGGCGTTTTTCACCGCCTGCGCCAGAGGCACCTGATAGCCCGGGTAGACGTTTATCTGCTGCGCAGGATGCAGGCCGCCGCTCGACACATGGATCACATCCGCCCCACGGGCTTCCAGCATTTTCGAGAACTCCACGGCTTCATCAACGGTAAACCCGCCGTCCACCCAGTCCGTGGCAGAGATGCGCACGCTGACCGGCTTGTCTGCCGGGAACGCAGCGCGCACCGCGTCAAACACTTCCAGCGGGAAACGCGCCCGGTTCTGCAGCGAGCCGCCGTAGCTGTCGGTGCGCTGGTTGGAGAGCGGCGACAAAAACTGGTGCAGCAGATAGCCGTGCGCCGCATGCAGCTGAATGACATCAAATCCCAGTCGCGCTGCGCGTTTCGCCGCCTCGGCAAAGCTGTCCCGTATTGCCGCTAAACCGGCGTCGTCCAGCGCCTGTGGCGGTGTGGAATCCGCGTTCCAGGCAACGGCGGACGGAGCCACGGTCTGCCAGCCTTTTTCATCATCCGGCGTGAACGGCCCGGCGTTATCCCACGGGCGCGCGGTGGAGGCTTTTCTCCCGGCGTGCGAGAGCTGGATAGCGAGCGGAATGGCAGACCAGCTGCGGATGGCGTCAACCACGCGCTTCATCGCCGCTTCGCACTCATCGCTGTACAGCCCGACGTCGGCCCAGGTGATCCTGCCTTCCGGCGATACCGCGCTGGCTTCAAACGTCAGCAGACCGGCTCCCGACTGGGCCAGCTGCCCGAGGTGCATCATATGCCAGTCGTTCATACAGCCATTCTCTGCCGAATACTGGCACATAGGCGCAATGACGATGCGGTTAGCCAGCTCCAGATCGCGGAGTTTATAAGGCGTAAAAAGTTGCGGTGCAGACATAGCATTATCCCCTTAAATGGTAAAAATCGTGCGCGTACCTGTCCTGAGACCTTCTGCCATCTTAGATCCCCGGTGGCAATTCTGCGTGATCGGTATGTGGCGTTAAGGGAAAAACGTTCGCATTACCCGCGTGCCGCGCTGCGCTGCATGATCGCCAGCGCACTGAGCATCAGCGTCAGCCCAACGATAAGCGTCAGCGTCGCCATCGCCATCCCCTGGCCCACGGACCCCTGTTCAAACTGCCGCCAGATAAACACCGCCACCGTCTGCGTCCCGGCGGGGGCGAGCAGGAGCGAGGTCACCAGCTCGCGCGACGCGATGGCGAACACCATCAGCATGGCGGCAAGCAGCGCCGGGGAGACCAGCGGCAGCACGATGGCGCGCAGCGCCTGAAACGCCGTCGCGCCGTGTACCCGTGCGGCAGGCTCCAGGTTACCACCCAGCTGACGCAATGCGCTGCCGACGTAGCGCACCGGCCACGGCAGCAGCAGACAGCAGTAAGAGAGCAGCAAAATCGCCCAGGTGTTGTAGGGCGAGACCGGCCAGAAGGTCCGGTTCCACAGCAGGATCAGCCCCACGCCCACCACAATGCCGGGCAGCGCGGCGGGCATCAGCGACAGCGCGTCGATGAGGCCGCGTCCTTTAATGCGCTGCACCACCACCAGCCACGCGGCGAGCAGTCCCACCGCTCCGGTAACCAACGCCGAGGCGAAGGCCAGCGACAGGCTGGTGCCGAGCGCGGTTAATGCATCGCCCTGCTGAGCAAACAGCGCCGCGTAGTGCGCGGTGGTGGCGTTCGCCAGCGTCAGGCCGCCGGAGAGCGTGCCCATCACCCCGGTGACCGCCATCGACAGGCCCGGCACCACGACCGCGAGAAACCCGATGCTGGCCATGACGGTCACCACCGGCACGGCTGCTATACCGAGGCGCGCGCCGCTGTTTTCGGTGGGTTTGCCGGTCACGCTGGTGACGTCGCGTCCGCCGGTCAGCTTGCCCTGTAGCCACCAGGCGCAGAGCGCAATGGTGATTAATATCAGCGACAGCATCGAGGCACCGGGCAGGTCGATGGGCCAGTCGGCGAGCTTTTTCTCAATCCCGACCGTCAGCATCACCACGCCGGAGCGCGTACCCAGCGCGGCAGGCACGCCGTACTCTTCAATCGCGAGGGTAAAGGCCAGCAGCATCCCGGCGGCCAGCGAGGGCGAGAGCATCGGCAGCGTCACGTGGTAAAACGCCCGCCAGGCGCTGGCACCGTGCACCCTGGCGACCAGCGCCAGCCGCTGCCCGCTGGCAAGCAGGCTGCGCGATACCGCGAAGTAGACTACCGGAAAGATGTTGAGCGTCATCACCAGCACGATGCCGGTTTTGCTGAACAGCAGGGCATTAAGATCGAAACCCAGCAGTTGCGCCAGGTAGCCGTTAGTCTGCAAGACCAGCATCCACGACAGCGCCGCGATGTAGGGCGGCGTCAGGAAGGGGATCAGGAACAGTAGATCCCACAGGCGCGGGCAGGGCAGATTAAACAGCCCGCGCGCAACGCCGAGCGGCAGGCCGAGGCAGGCGCTGAGCAGCGCCACGCCCGCGGCAATCTGCAGCGTGCCGCCAAACATGACCGGCAGCTGCGGGTCGGAAAACAGCGGCGCGATACCCGAGAAAGCGCCTTCCAGGGAGCCGGCGCTGAACTGCGGGAAAACCGCCTGCAGGAGGATAAACAGCAGCGGCAACGCCACCAGCACCAGCAGGGCGGCCAGCGTGACAAGCGAAAGAAGTCGTTGGTTCACAGCGGATATCCAGAAGACGGGGTTGCCCCCGTCGGGTGAAAATTAGTGGGCGAACAGCGTACTGAAGCGCTTGAGCACCGCGCTGCGCTCGCTGGTGCCGTCGCTTTTGGTGGGCAGCAGTTTCAGTTCGGTGAACAGCGGGCGCTTCGCCTGCACGTCGGTGCGGGCCGGCATCAGCCAGGCGTCGGCCACCATTTTCTGGCCTTCCGGCGACAGCACGTAATCCACAAACGCCTTCGCATCCGCTGCATGCTGGGTGGTTTTCAGGATCATCATCGGGCGCGGGGCGATCACCGTCCCGCTGGCCGGGAAGATCACCTTCAGGGATTCGCCCTGCTCAATGTTGCCGTAGGTGACGTAATCCACCGCCCCGAACACCGCGGCTTTTGCCCCCTGCATCACCGGCGTGACGGCCTGCGCGTTCGGGCCGCTGACCACCATGCCGTTCTGCTTCAGCTCGTCGAACAGCGTCCAGGCCTTGTCGCCCATGCCGTTTTGCAGCCCAATCAGCAGATCCAGTGATGCACCGGAGAGCGCCGGATCCGGCGTCGTCACCTTATCTTTAAACGCTGGCGCGGTCAGGTCGTGCCACTCTTTCGGTTCCGGGGTGCCGCTTTTAGTGTTCCAGACGATCCCCAGCGCCGAGACGCCCTGCGCCACATAGTCGGCGCTCTTCAGCGTGTCAGGCACCTCACCCGCATTGCTGCTCTGGTACGGCAGCAGCCAGCCGCGATTGTGCAGATCCTCGGCGGTGTCCCAGGAGGCGGAGATCAGAATATCCGCCTGCGGATTAGCCTGTTCGGCTTCGAGACGCGCCATCACTTTCCCGGTGGTGGCCTGGAAAATATTCACCTTAACCCCGGTTTTCTTCTCAAAGCCGCTGGCCAGCCCTTTCGCCAGCGAGCCAGGGCCGGCGGTGTACACGGTAAGCGCGTGCGCGCTGGACATCATAACGGACGACAACACCATGGCTAACGCAACTCCTTTCTTCACGGACAGTTTCATGCGGTTTCCCCTGAGGATGATGTAACAGATCGAATGGCGTCTACACGCCCGGCAGACAGATGAACAATGCGGTCAGCGAGGATCTCGGCTTCGCGGCGATCGTGGGTGACGTACACCGCGGTAATGCCGAGCTGGCGCAGCAGGGTAGCCATGTCACGGCACAAGGATTCGCGCAGCTCGCTGTCGAGATTGGAAAGGGGTTCGTCGAACAGCAGCACGCGCGGTTCGGCGACAATCGCCCGGGCCAGCGCCACGCGCTGCTGCTGCCCGCCGGAGAGGCCTGCGGGCTTACGCCCGGCGAACTCGCTCAGCCCGACGCGCGCCAGCGCTCCGGCGACACGGCGCTCACGCTCCGTGCGGGCAACGCGGCGCATCTTCAGCGGGAAGGCGACGTTCTGCTCGACCGTCATATGCGGCCACAGGGCGTAATCCTGAAATACCATGCCGATGTTGCGCAGCTCAGGCGGCAGCGCCCAGCCGGATTTCGCCACCAGGCGGGTGCCAAAATGGATGGTGCCCGCAGCGGGCTGGGTCAGGCCGGCCAGCAGGCGCAGCAGAGTACTTTTGCCGCAGCCGGAGGGGCCGAGCAGCGCCACCACGGTGCCAGCGGGAATGTCGAGATCGATCTGATTGAGCACGGTGTGGCTACCAAAAGCATAGGTCACACCGGCCAGGCGGATATCGGTAAACGCGTCCATCAGCGCCCTCCCACAATGGGAAAGCGTCTGCCACCCGCGGTCTTCATCCGGCGGGGCGCGTCCACCTGCACTAACGTCAGGGGAGCAAACATATTGTTATCCTCTTTGGGATTTGCTGGCGCTGACTATAGGCAGGGAATATGACGGAGAGATTACGGTGATCCAGAGGCGTATTAATTTAGTGTTTATCCGCTATATAATGGTCTGGCAACGGATATTAAGGATTCAGCATATGGATACGACAGAAACGCTTAAAGGCACTTATTACTACGGCGGATTATCTAATCTGACGCCGCAACAACTCTGGTGGGCAATTACTATCGCGGTGGTCAGCGATCGCCTTGGTATTTCGGCGGTTGATGCAGCACTGATAATATCAGGGCAACCTGTGCTGAAAACCAGAGTAAAACCTGGCACTGCAACGCCGGGGACATCCGTGGCCTCAAAATATATAAGCCGCTGGCTGAACTACAATTTACCGCGTGGAATACGGTTACCCACGTTGACCGGGCAAAGTATCGCTACACTTAAATACACGTCGACGAATAATCTGGGAAGATTTGTGGGGCGTACCTTACCCTGGCTCGGATGGGTGATGTCATTCTCCACCATCTACTCTATTCAGGCGGATGTCAGAAATATCTTTAACCGTCTGGTAAGGCCGCATGATCGTATTCAGTGGACATATTTCTGATGAGGAATATAGAGAAGGAAATTATCGATTTTATCGATGGGGAATATAATCCCAGAAAATACTTTCTCTTTGGTCCGAAGAGAATTATCACGCTTAATACCAGTATAAGAGACGATCTTCATCTTCTGTTTGAGGACGGTGAAGAACTATTGCAGACGTATTTCCGGCACTGGAATGTCGATGAGAATGGCTTTGAAATCCTGGATTATTTCAATCCCGGATACTTCGGCGGTAACGTGCCCGATCCCCATAAACCGCTTACCGTTGGAATGCTTGTCGAAAGTGCTAGAGCAGGACGGTGGTTATATAGCTAAACGACCCGATGGCATAAAGATGTCATTGCCAGTCAGTAAACACACCGGCCCGCAACGGGCCGGTTTTCGTTTATTCAGCAAGCGATTACCGTCGTGCCCCCTCGGTCGTGACCGGTGTCTCCACGCGTTCCATGGCAATCGGGATGCTCTTGTACGCTGGAATGCCGCTCTGGGTGTCGTGGCTGTCGAGCGGCACCAGCACGTTGGCTTCAGGATAGTAAGCGCCAACGGAGCCGGGGGCCATGTCGATCACCACGATGGTCAGATTATGCATGCGGCGCGAGGTCGGGTTGCCGTCCGGGTCGAGGGCCACCACGTTCACCTGGTCGCCAACGCGCAGCTGGCGCTTTTCGGCTTCGTCCGGGTTGATAAACAGCACGTCGCGCCGGCCGGTGACGCCGCGATAGCGGTCATTCAGGCCATAAAGCGTGGTGTTGTACTGGTCATGGCTGCGCAGGGTGGTCAGCACCAGATCGTGGCACTTCAGCGAGCGCGGATCCTCATTGATACCCTGCATCACCTTAAACTGCGCTTTGCCGGTGGGGGTATTCCACTCCCGCTCCGACGCGGCGTTGCGCAGGCGGAAGCCGCCTGGCCGTTTGACCCGCTCATTGAAGTTCTCAAATGCCGGGAACACCGCCTCGATCGCCTCGCGGATAAAACTGTAGTCGCCGATCATTTTATCCCAGTTGACCACCGTATCCGGCAGGGTGGCTTTCGCCAGCCCGGCCACCAGCGCCGGTTCCGATTTAAGATGCGGCGAGGCGGGTTTCAGGCTGCCGCGCGACGCGTGGACCATCGACATGGAGTCTTCCACCGTGATGCTCTGCTCGCCCGAGGCCTGAATATCGGTTTCGGTACGGCCCAGCACTGGCAACAGGTAGTTGTGCTTGCCGAGCAGCAGGTGCGAGCGGTTGAGCTTGGTGGCCATATGCACCACCAGGTCCAGATTACGCATCGCCGGGAAGGTGACCTGCGGATCGGAAATGGCTTCCGCCAGGTTGCCCCCGAGGCACAGCAGCGCTTTCGCTTTCCCGTCGCGCATCGCCTGGATCGCCGCCACCGCGCCGTGGCCGTGCTTCTGCGGCGGTGTAAAGCCAAATACCCGTTCGATGCCGTCGAGCATTGACTGCGGCGGGATCTCGGTGATGCCCACGGTGCGATCGCCCTGCACGTTAGAGTGACCACGCAGCGGGCAGATGCCGGCGCCCTGTTTACCGATATTGCCGCGCAGCAGCAGCAGGTTAGCGATCTGCTGAACGTTCTGGGTGCCGTACTGGTGCTGCGTAATCCCCATGCCGTAGCAGATGATGGTGCGCTCGGCTTCGGCATACAGGCGCGCGATATTCTGGATCTCCTTACGCTCCATCCCGGAAACCTTCAGGATATGCTGCCAGTCGGTGGCATCGAGGTCGGCCTTCAGTTCGGCAAAGCCTTCGGTGTGTTCATTGATAAACGCCTCGTCGATAACGCCCGGCTCGCCATTGGCCAGCGCCTGGTCATGCATCGTCAGCAGGATCTTCATCACCCCTTTCAGCATCGCCGCATCACCGCCGACCCGCACTTTGTAATAGGTGGACGCCAGCTCGGTAGAGCTGAGCGACAGCATCTCGATCGGGCTTTGCGGGGAGGTAAAGCGCTCAAGGCCGCGCTCGCGCAGCGGGTTGATCGCCACAATAGTTGCGCCGCGCTTCGACACTTCGCGCAGCGTGCCGAGCATACGCGGGTGGTTGGTGCCGGGGTTATGACCAATGCACAGCACCAGGTCGCAGTGGTCGAAATCCTCCAGCTCCACCGTGCCTTTACCAACGCCGATCGACTCCGGCAGGCCCACGCTGGTGGGTTCGTGGCACATATTGGAGCAGTCCGGGAAGTTGTTGGTGCCGTACTCCCGGGCAAACAGCTGCCACAGGAACGCCGCTTCATTGGAGGCGCGGCCCGAGGTGTAAAACTCGACGCTGTCGGGATCGTCATAGCTGCGCAGATGCTCGCCGATTTCGCGAAACGCGGTTTCCCACTCAATGGGCTGATAGGTATCGCTGGCCGCATCGTATTTCATCGGATGGGTGAGGCGGCCTTCGCCTTCCAGTTCAAAGGCGCTGCGCTCCCACAGCTCGCTCACCGGATGGGCGGCGAAAAATTCCGGGGTGGTGCGCTTGCTGGTGGCTTCCCAGGAAACCGCCTTGGCACCATTTTCGCAGAACTCAAATGACGAGGCGTGCTGCGGATCGGGCCAGGCGCAGCCAGGGCAGTCAAAGCCCTGCGGCTGGTTCACTTTGAACAGGGCAATCACGTCCTGCTTCACCGACATCTGGCCGCGTATCGCGTCGGCAACTGCCTTTAACGCCCCCCAGCCGCCCGCAGACCCGCCATAGGGTGCGATGCCAATAGTACGATTTTGCTCTTTCATAATGCTCCACACTGTCTGTTAGCTGCTTTTTCTTTAAGCCTGGTACAGCAGATGCATACCAGGCACCGACAGGCGGCATAAATGTAGAGATAAGGTTATCAAAATGTTTCCGCGCTACGGTTGTCTGCGCTCAAGGGGCGTAAATAGTCATTCAGTTACGGGGAGATACGTTAAACTTTGGTTATCCTCTTGATAACGCTTGCAGGCTCTCCGTGCGCATCGCCACTATTACCAACATTGCTTATATCGCGACGGTACTCCTGACCCTCTCCTCGGGCGTGTCGCTGTTTCTGGCGTCTGATGCCGAGCGCACCGAGCGTGACGCGGTGCAGCAGAGCCGGGTGTTTGATGCCCTGACCCAGGAGTTAGAGAAAGAGGCGTTCTCCCTGACTGAGCTGGCGCGTCAGGCGGCGATCCACCCGCAGGGTGACGATATTCAGCGCTGGAAAGCGGCGCTGGCAGAGGACAAGCGTAAGGAAAAGCATCTGGCGTCATTGCAGGATGTTGGCGCGTCAACGGAAGAGCTGATGCTGCTCCAGCGCGCGCTGATGGTGCTCGACGAGCTGGAGGAGGAGCAGGGGACGGCGATCGCGTCGATTGAAGCGGGGCAGCGCGAAGCGGCCATCAGCCTGCTGTTCAGCCGGGAGTATGAGGCGCAGCTTACCCAGGTCGAAAGCCACTTTGAGCACTTCCGCAGCCTGCTGGATCAGCGTACCGACGCTGCCGTTGCCGAGGCCACGCAGCTCTCCCAGCGCCTGCGCACCCTGTCTGAAATCATGGTGGGCCTGACCGCGCTGCTGTTCCTGTTTGTGCTCGGCTTTATCATCCGCCACCGCATCCTGCGCCCGGTGATCACCCTCAGCGATGTGGTGAACCGCCTCGCGACGCAGGACTATGCGGTGCAGACCCCGACCCTTGCTCATGTGGATGAAATCGGTGATATGGCCCAGGCCATCAGCATCTTTCGCGAGAACGGCCTGGCCAGACAGCGCCTGGAGCAGGAGCGCGACGCCGACTGGGAGACGCGCAAGCTGCTGGCGCGCATGACGCGCCGCTTGCAGGGGTGCGACTCCTGGAGCGACATCATCATGGCGACCACTGTTTTCGCGCCGAATATCATTCCCGGTGCCGGAGGACGGCTCTATATCCTTGATGAGCAGGCCACTACCATGCGCTGCGTCGCCCGCTGGCTGCTATCCCCCGGCGACGAAGAGTCCTTTCCCCCTGACCAGTGCTGGGCGCTCAAGCGTGGGCACCTGCACAGCCCGCTGCGTGACGCGGTGGATATGCCCTGCACCCATGTGCCTGTGGAGGCTGCGCATCTGGCAATCTGCGTGCCGTTGATAGCCCAGAATAAGATTATCGGACTGCTGTCGTTTCTGAACCACGATACCGAGCGGGAGCTGCCCTATATCTATATCGAACTGATGGGCGAAACCCTCGCTCTGGCGCTGGCGAACCAGAAGCTGCGCGATTCGCTGACGAAGAAAGCGGCGTTCGATGCCCTGACCGGCATGCGCAACCGTACCGATTTTGAGGAGACGCTGCAGATGGCACTGGCACAGGCGAAAGCTACCCAGAGCGTGCTGAGCTGCATGATGCTCGACATCGATCACTTCAAAAAGCTCAACGATACCTGGGGCCATGAGGCCGGGGATAAGGTGCTGACGGAGGTCGCGGCCCTGGTCACCGCCAGCCTGAAAGGCAACGGCACGGCGTTCCGCTACGGCGGCGAAGAGTTCCTGATTATTCTGCCCGATGTCGATGAGGCCCAGGCTGTCGCCCTGGCCGAAGAGATCCTGCATAACATCGCCGGTCACCGCGTACTGTACGACGCGCGCCAGATTGGCCCGGTGTCGGTGTCGATCGGTCTGGCGGTGTGGCCGCATCATGCCAGAGCGGATAACCTGGTGCGTGCCGCCGATCTGGCGCTTTATCATGCCAAAGAGAACGGGCGCGGTCAGATCCGGGTGGCGCGTAAAGCGGGATGATAGGTCAGGGGGGACGTTGTCCGGTCACCGAGTGACACATTTCACACCGCACGCTGATTTCAATCGATTTTTTATCAATGACGCTGCCTGCTCCGAGCACGCTGTCTTCAATTTTTTTCTCACAGAACGGATCGATAAACTCATGTACTGAACCACAGACTGAGCAGACCATAAACAGGCAGAGGCGCTGCGATGCGTGCGCGGAGCGGGCAAAAAATTTGCTCTGGCTATCGATTTTGACCACCAGGCCGAGGCGAAGCAGATAGTCGAGGGCGCGGTAAACGGTGGCGGGCCTGGCATTCGGACTGTATGTTTTTAATGTTTCAAGCAACACATACGCCCCCACGCCCTGGTTACCCGCGCGGCGGACAAACAGATAGATCATCTGCCGCGGTCTGGTAAAGCGCTGTGCGATACGATCGTGTTCAAGGATCAGCCGTTCCAGCTCGGCCTGTTCCTGGCAGGTAACGTTTAATTCCATATCTGAGACAAGCTGCTGTATCAGCATATTTTCCCACCGCTACCGGTTTAAGCTTGCCTCTGCGTTGCGCGTAGTCCGAATGTAAATATCTACCATCACGGACCGTTCTCCGCTTTTGCCGCGCACAACGCTGACGATGCAGAAATTGTCTGGTCTGTGTTATAACGTAACATAATCTGCACGACGCACCCCTGGCGGCAGAGAGAGGCACTTTCAGGAGCAGAGCATGAATATCACCAAGGTACTGGCAGTATCGCTTTCTGTTGTCTCGGGCAGTGCAATGGCATTTCAGGCCAATGACCGTAGCCCGACCGAATCAAATCAACCGCTTCAACGCCTTGAGAGCCGGGCTTTCAGCGCTTACTCTCAGCACGCTACAGCGCTTCAGGCGCCATTCGCTGGCACTTGCACGGCGCTGCCGCTAAACGGCTGCGGCTGTGCATTTTGCGCCATGCTGCGCAGCCAGCAGAGGTAATGCTTTTGCCGTAAAAGCGGCCTGAAGATTCAGGCCGCTTTTTATCACTCTGCGTCGTGATGGTCGTGATGATGTTCGCCGCCGTGCATTTTGCCGGAGCCGCCTACCGCCACGATATTGAACGGATGACCTTCCACGCTAATCGGCTTGCCCTCTTTCAGATCGGCCGCGTTCAGGACGTGGATTTTGCTCTGCAGCGGATCGGTGATAAAGATGTTGTCATCAGCAATCGCGATACGCGGGCGTGGGTCGTTCCAGTGACCGTCCATTGAGTACGGCTCGGTCACGCGCACCGATTTGGTGATTTCGCCTTTCCGCACGTCAACCTGATTCAGCTTGCCGTCTTCGGTGAAGACGTAAGCGTATTTCGGGCGTACCGGGTCGACAGCGAAATGCACCCGGCGGGTCGGGAGCTGCACCAGGCGGAAGCTCTGCGCGTCGCTCGGGTCGATGAGCACAATACGGTCCGGCCCGTAGTTGCCGATGAAATACTGCATCCCTTTGCCGCCGATAAGCGTCGAGACGCTGCCTTTCGGCAATGCGCTGGAGTAAGGCAGATGGCGGATTTCCGGCGTATCGCCTTTCTGGGTCACCAGCAGCAGGCCGGTTTCACAGGAGAGGGCATAGGTATCACCGGAGCCAGCCGAGCCGTGCAGGCCCGGGCAGGCCACGTCGTTACCTACTTTTTTGCCGTCCAGACCTACCACGCGCGCGCCCACCGGGCGCTGAGAAGCATCGTCCGGATTGGGGATCGACACCACGGCATAGTTATCGTATGGCACCGCGACGCCGTGATGCGGCGCAACCACATCCACCTTTTTCGCATCGCTTTTACCGTCCTGCACCGCCGCTTCGCTGTACACCAGGGCGTAGCGCTCGCCGTCAAACCACTGAGCAACCTTCCCCTGGCGCTCAACGAAGTGGCCCGGTTTTTGGCCGGTAAACTGCGTGCTGAGCATTTTCGCCGGATCGACATCAATATCAGCGTGATCGCCATGATCGTGGAAGGCGATGCCGGAGGCGATAGTGGACACCGTACCGGCGCTGCCCTGTACTGCAAACACCGTCGCGCCGCTTTCGCTGCGATAGAGCGAGGCCGGGCCTTTCAGGGTGAAGGTATTCAGCTTGTCGCCATCCAGGGCATCGATCACGTTGACCACCGGCTTGTCATGATCGGCAACAAACAGACGCCAGGCGGTGACGTCCTCTTCTGCTGCGGTCGCGGAGCCGGCTGCGCCCAGCAAGAGGGTGGAAATGGACAGCGGTAATAACAGCTTCTTCATGGGGATCTCCATTAGCAAATAGTCCTGATCAAGGTAAGGGGGCGCTTCAGCGAGCCGCGCTGGCCGCAACCAGCGCGGACACCAGGGTGCTGGCGTTGTGCTGCATCATGTCGATATAGGTCGCCGCCGGGCCGCCAGGGCCGGAAAGCGCGTCGGAATAGAGCACGCCGGAGACCGGCAACCCGGCTTCGGAGGCAATCTGTTCCACCAGTCGCGGGTTGGAGATGTTCTCGGCGAACACCGCAGCGGCGTGGTTTTTCTTTATCTCGCGCAGAATGCCGGCCACGTCGGCGGCTGAGGCCTCTGAGGCGGTCGAGACGCCCTGCGGGGATAAAAAGTGGATGCCGTGATCCTCTTCGAAATAGCGGAAGGCGTTGTGGCCGACCACCACAGTGCGGTGCGTATCGGGAAGGCGGGCGACCTCGCTATCGATGGTGTTCGCCAGCGCCGCCAGCTTTTCGTCGTAGGCGCGGGCGTTGGTCTGGTAACCGTCGCACCCGGCTTTATCTGCCGCGCAGAACGCGGCGGCGATGTTTTTCACATAGACCCGCGCGTTTGCCAGCGACTGCCAGGCATGGGGATCGAAGGGAGCGGCATGAAACACCGCTTTGCCGTTATAGAAGTGGTAGTGGCCGCCCGCCGGATCGCGCAGGATCGCCGCGCCCTTGCTCACTTCCGTTACCGGCGCGCTGCTCTCGCTGGCCTGAATCAGACGGGTGATAAAGCCCTCAAACTGCAGGCCGTTAACCAGAATAACGTCGGCTTTCGCCATCGCAATGGCATCCGCCGGGGAAGGCTCATAGACGTGCGCATCGCTGTCCGGGCCGACGAGAGTGCGTAGCGCGATACGATCCTGACCGATATTCTTCGCCATATCACCGAGGATAGAAAAGCTGGCGATGACGTTGAGCTTAGCGCTGGCCTGTAGCGGGACCGCCAGGGCCAGCAGGGCAGCGACCGCAAGCGGCGTGATGATTCTCATGGTGGTTTACTCCGTGCGCGCAGGGCGCGTTTTTAAAAATGAAGGGCGACGGGCATTTTTCACCAGCGCGAGGCCGGTGGAGAGCAGATAGCCCACCCCGCTGGCAAGAATGATGGCCGGGCCGGAAGGTAGCGAATAGTGGTATGAAAACAGCAGACCGACGACGCAGGCCGTCATGCCGAGCAGGACCGCCGCGCAACAGAGGGTGATGACGCGCCGGGTCCAGAAGCGGGCAGTCACTGCCGGAAGGATCATCAGCCCGACCGAGAGCAGCGTGCCCAGCGCCTGATAGCCGGCGACCAGATTCATCACCACCAGCGCCAGAAACAGGAAGTGGACCGGCGAGCCGAGCTTCGACACGGCGCGCAGGAACAGCGGATCCAGGCATTCGGCGATCAGCGCCCGCCACAGCAGGATCAGCGCGATCAGTGAAACCATCGACACCGCAGCGATCAGCGTCAGCGCATCGGCATTCAGCGCCAGCACGGTGCCGAACAGCACGTGCATTAGATCGACGCTCGACCCGCGCAGCGAGACGATCAGCACGCCGAGCGCCAGCGAGATGAGGTAAAACGCCGCCATCGAGGCGTCTTCTTTTTGCACCGTCAGGCGCGAAACCATCCCGGCCCCGATGGCGACAATCAGCCCGGCCACCAGCCCGCCGAGGGTCATCGGCACGATCTCCAGCCCGTAGAGCAGAAAGCCAAAGGCCGCTCCCGGCAGCACGGCGTGGGACATGGCATCGCCCACCAGGCTCATACGCCTGAGCGTCAGGAAAACACCCACCGGGCAGGCGCTAAGCGCCAGCAGCAGCGAGCCCATCAGGGCACGGCGCATAAAGCCGAATTCCACAAACGGATTGATCAGCACGTCATACAGCCAGGCCATCAGCGGCCTCCTGCCGCGAATCGCAGCGGCTCATGCTGACAAAACGCGGGCGGAGCCTGACGGGCCCGCATCACCCACTGGGTTTCCCCCCAGGCCACCAGCGTGCCGTTGACCATCAGGGTTTCGGGAAAGTGCCGGCTGACCAGCTCGGGATCGTGGATCACCACGATGACGGTGCGCGCCTGGGCGTGCCAGTGTTTTATCAGCCCGAGCATCGCCTGCACCGTGGCGGTATCGATGGCGTTGAAAGGCTCATCCAGCAAAATGATGCTTGCATCCTGCACCATCACCCGCGCAAACAGGGCGCGCTGAAACTGACCGCCGGAAAGGGCGCTGAGCGGCTTTTTTTCCATACCCGCCAGGCCGACCGCGACCAGAGCCGCGGCGATGCGCTGGCGATCCTCGCGCCGGTGGCGGCGCAGCAGGCCACGGTCCTGCCACAACCCGAGGGACACCAGGTCGTACACGTTGGCCGGAAAGCTGCGATCCAGCTCGGAAATCTGTGGCAGGTAGGCAATACGCGCATCCGGTGCGATGCGGCAGGTGCCCGACTGCGGTGCCAGGATGCCAGCGATGCCTTTCAGCAGCGTGGATTTTCCCGAGCCGTTCGGCCCGACCACGGCAGTGAGGGAGCCTGCGCGTACCGAGCCGGTGATGTCTGTCAATGCCGGATGGCCTGCGTAGCCCAGCGTCAGATCTTCGAGTTGTACTGCAATTTCCGTCATCTTATTACGGGTCCATAACATTCAGCGTTAAGCAATGTTATAACGTAACATATCGTTATGTAAACGAGTTACGCCGTGCTCAGTAATAAACGCGTCGGGGCAGAATGCGCCAGGCGTCCTGGCGGCTTATATATTGACCAACAGACAGAAACCACTCCGATCCATTTCTTTGGTAAAAGTATTTGTGCCGTCTCGTCAGTAACCACGCGGGCTGACGCTGGAAATTCACTTTTTCCCGTTACATGAATCGCTTAAATGTTGCGCTAAAAAGTACTGGATGTTTAACCAGTAAGGCGTATACTAATCGTACTGCCCGTGTGGGTGATGTTGTTAGTGAGTAAGTGGTGAAGCATATGATGATTCCATTTGAAAGCGTGACTTCTCTGGATCCGTCGGTGGCGATGAGTAGCCGTGAAATTGCCACATTGACAGGCGTAACCCACGGTGAGGTGAAGCGCATTATTAAAAGCCTCGAAACCGCGCAGCGTCTGTCGCAGCCGCTCAATGTGCTTGAGTCTGAGCGTGAAGATGACGTGCAGCAGGAGTTTTATCTGAACAAGCGGGATTCACTGCTGGCCGTGGCGCGTCTGTCGCCAGGCTTTACCGCCGCCGCGCTGGATCGCTGGCAGGAGCGGGAGCAGCGCGCCAGTATTCCGGACTTTACCAATCCGGCGGCCGCGGCACGCGCCTGGGCTGAGCAGTACGAAAAGCGCCAGCGTGCCGAACAGGCGCTGGCACAGACGGCCCCGAAAGCGAACTTCTTCGATCAGTACGTGCAGGTTGAGGAGGCGCTGGGCTTTCGCCAGCTGTGCAAGATGCTGAAGGCGAAAGAGCCGGAGTTCCGCCAGTTCCTGCTGGAGCGTAATATTATGTACCGCCTGAATGGTACCCTGACGCCGCATCGGCACTATATTCAGTCAGGCTACTTTACGCTGCGTTCCGGGGTGGGTGAAAACCTTCACACCTTCTCTCAGGCGCGTTTTACCGCGCGCGGCGTGAAGTGGGTGGCTGGCCTGTGGGCAACGCACCTGGCTGCGCGACCAAACGGCGCTGCCGCCTGATGCGCTGCCGCGTTATCGCAAGGGCGCAGCGTTCAGCGTAGCCTGCGCCCCGTGCCCAGCGGACGGGCACTTTCAGTGTTACTTCTCTTCGCCTTCGGCCTGCTCCGCGCCTTCCTTATCAGCCTCACTGTCATTACCCAGCGTGAAGTTGATAATGTCCGACACTTTCATGTTCGATGCCTGATCCAGCTTCTCCTGTGCGGTTGCCAGATGCCCGTCCACTTTCTGCTGGACGGTGTCGGCGATGCCGTTATCCAGCGCCGCCTGCGCCTCTTTACCGGCATTTTCTGCGGAATTCACCAGATCCTGCGTTGCCGCATCGGCTTTCTCTTTCATTTCGCCGGCCTGCTGGGTCACTTCATCCAGCGTCGCCTGCGCTTTCTCTTTGGTCGCATCGTCGCAGGCACTCAGCAGCACGGTGGCGGCCACCAGCGCGATAAGGGTACGTTTTTTCATAGGAAACCTGTCAGTAAGGAGATCGCGATAGCCAGCGGGTGCGACGTCAGGGCGTGCGCAACCGTACTGTTTAGTGCTGTTACCATACCTCGGGTTCCCTTTCGGAACGTATTGGAAGGTAAAGAAGATAAAATAAGCCGCTTCAGGTCATCATGCCGCGGATAAATCCGCACCGTTCAGCCTGGTCAAGGCGTAACAGCTGCGCATAGAACGCCCCGGCATCGGGCAGAGCGGCGCAGCAGTCGAGAAACTTACCCATCCGCTCATCGGCGGTGAATGGCTCTTCCAGCGCTCCGCGCGCGTTAAGCCGCTCGCCGTCCAGTCGACGACCATCGCGCAGCGTCACGGTAACCCGATGCGGCAGGTTAGCAACCTCTGCTTCCTGCTGCGCCGACCAGGCATGCATGGTAATGCGCGGCAGTAACGGGTTTACGGCCTGAAGACGCACGGCATCGGGAGTAAAGTCGCTGACGCTGAGGGTGCCGTGGGCCAACAGCATAGCCACGCAGTACGGCATCGAAAAGCGCGCCTGCATCTCGTCCTGCGGCTGCGGGTACGCCAGATTGCGCCAGTTGGCGATGCCCACCGTGCAGCTGACCTGCTCCACGTCATCGGCGCTGAAACCATGCAGCGTCTGTAGATCGGCGATGGCGTCCAGCACCCGGTGGGTGGATCCACAGCAGGGGAATTTTTTCGGCATCAGGCCGATGCGCTCAATCACATGACGTGGATGAGCCAGCAGCGTCGGGGTGCCGGCTGTACCGTTATAGAGCTCGATAAAGCCCTGCGCGCCTTCGAGAATATCAAGCCGACCCTGCATTCCGGTTTGCGCGAGGCGCGCTGCATCAACGGCATTACGTGCCGCCATCCCGGCGTGAAACGGTTTCAGCGGCGTGCCGAACTGCCCCTTAACGCCGCTCGCCAGGCTAACGGCAATACTCAGGGTGCGGGCGATGGCGTCAGCATCTGACCCCATCAGCGCAGCCACCCCCGCCGCGCTGCCGATACACCCCACGGTGGAGGTGGCGTGCCAGCCCGCGGTGTAGTGCGTGTAGCCGACGGCATCGCCGATAAACGCCTGAGCCTGGAGGCCGATAAGGTAAGCGTCGATCAGCGCCGCACCGCTGGCCCGCTGCGCCAGCGCCACCGGCAGCAGGGCGGGAAGCAATACTGCCGAGGCGTGGCTCATGCCCGGCGCAAAGTTATCATCGTAGTCAATGGCGTGGGCAGCGGTCGCGTTAATCAGCGCATCGTTCGCGAGGCTGCGCGGCGCCTCGCCCCAGGTCGCTTTTACTGCCAGGGTGGAGGCGTCGTCGCGCCCGGCCACCATGCAGGCAAGCGTGTCCGTGATGGCGTCGGCGGCGAGCTGACGCGCCCGCGGGCTGAACGACGGCGGGGCGGCACACCACTGCGCCAGCATGGTTATCAGGGTCATACCTGTGCTCCTTATGCCTCGCTGGCTGCGAGAAATTCCCGGGTGTAGGCCTCGGTGGCGATGCCGTGCCGCAGGCTGTCAGCGCTCAGCTCCTCCAGCAGCTTCCCCTGATGCATAATCCCGACCCGCTGGCACAGATGGGTCATCACCGCCAGATCGTGTGTCACCATCAGGTAGGTGAGGTTGCGCTGACTGCGCATCCTGCTCAGCAGATTGAGGATCTCCGCCTGGACCGAGACGTCGAGGGCGGACGTTGGCTCATCCAGCAGCAGCACCGAGGGTTCAAGGATCAGCGCCCGGGCAATGGCGACGCGCTGACGCTGGCCGCCGGAGAGCTGGTGCGGGTAACGGTAACGAAAAGCATCCGACAGCCCGACGGCGTGCAGTACTTCGCTGATGCGTGCTTCGTGGCGATCCATGCCGTGCAGCTTTAGCGGTTCACGCAGGCTGGCCCACACCATTTTGCGCGGATGCAGCGAGGCATACGGGTCCTGAAACACCATCTGCACCCGGCGGTAGAACGGCTTATCGCGATACGGCTGCTGCTCGCGGTTGTTAAACAGAATGTGGCCCTGATAGTGGTGATTCAGCCCGGCGAGCGCCCGCAGGATGGTGGATTTGCCGCAGCCGGATTCGCCGATCAGGCCGTAGCTCTCCCCGTGGGCGAGGGTGAGATTGACGCCTTCGACCACCCGTCGGTGGCCAAAGGCGATGGTGAGATCCACTGTTTCAATGCTGCGGTCGGCGGCAAGAACGGCATTCATAGCGCAACTCCATCACGGTAACGGGGGCCGGTAAGCCAGGCGGGATCGCGCGTCGGAACACGCAGCGTCGCAACCGGCTGACGCAGACGCGGCTGGCTGGCGAGCAGCGCCTGGGTGTAGGGATGGCATGCCCGATCCAGCGCATCGGCGCGGATCTCTTCGACGATGCGCCCGGCGTACATCACCAGCACGCGATCGCAGAAGCGCGACACCAGGCTGAGATCGTGGGTGATAAACAGCAACCCGGTCTGCCGACGCTCCAGCTGTTCACCCAGAATGGTGAGCACCTGCCGCCGGACGGTCACATCCAGCGCCGAGGTTGGCTCATCGGCGATGATCAGATCCGGTTCCGGGATCAGCATCATGGCGATCATCACGCGCTGCCCCATGCCTCCGGAGATCTCGTGCGGGTAGAGTCGCGCCACGCTCTCCACGTCGCGGATATGAACCGAGGCCAGCATCTCCCGGGCGCGTTCGCGCGCCTCGGCCTTGCTGACGCGGCGGTGGAGGCGGAACGCTTCCGCAACCTGATCGCCGACGCGCATCAGCGGGTTAAGTGAAAAGCGCGGGTCCTGCAAAATCATCGAAATGCGGTTTCCGCGCACGGTACGCATCTGGCGCTCGCTGGCCGCCAGCAGATCGATCTCCCCGAACTGCATGCGGGTGGCTGAGATCCGTCCCGCCTTTGGCGTCAGTTTCAGCAGGGCGCGGCAGGTCTGGGACTTGCCGGAGCCGGATTCACCGACGATGGCCACTTTCTCACGACCAACCTGGAAACTGACGTCGCGCACCGCAAGATGATCCTCATGCGCTCCTTTGAACAGAATGTTGAGATTTTCGACGTCCAGCAGCGGTTTATTCATGGCGGATATCCATCACATCGCGCAGGCCATCTCCGAGCAGGTTGAAGGCCAGGCTGGTAAACAGGATCGCTAACCCGGGAATGGCGGCAATCCAGCCATTGGTCAGCATGAACTCGCGGCCCGAGGCCAGCATTGCACCCCACTCCGGGCTGGGAGCCTGAGCGCCAAGGCCGAGGAACCCCAGTCCGGCGGCGGTAAGAATAATGGCGGCCATGTTGAGGGTGACGCGCACCACCACCGACGGCAGGCACATCGGCACCACGTGGCGCACGATGATGTGCCAGGCGGAAGCGCCCTGTAAGCGCACCGCGGCGATGAAATCCATCCTGCGGATGGCCAGCGTTTCGGCGCGGGCCAGGCGGGCAATGGGCGGCCAGGCGGAAAGCGAGATGGCAATAATGGCGTTCTCGATGCCGGGACCGAGTGCGGCGACGAAAGCCAGCGCCAGAATCAGACTCGGGAAGGCGAGAAAGATATCCACCAGCCGCATCAGCACGGTATCCACCCAGCCGCCGAGGTAACCCGCGGCGGTGCCGATCAGCAGCCCCAGCGGGGTGATGACGATCGCGGTCAGGGCCGCAATATAGAGCGTGATGCGCGCCCCGTAGAGCAGGCGGCTAAAAATATCGCGCCCCAGCTCGTCGGTGCCAAGCCAGTGGTCAGCGCCGGGTGGCTGGAGGCGCTGCGCCAGGTTCTGGGCGTAGATATCCTGGTTTGCCAGCCAGGGCGCGAACAGCGCTGCGGCAACGATAATCAGCAGCACCAGCAGGCCAAACAGCGCCGAGCGGTTCGCGCGAAAGCGCCGCCACTGCAGCCACCACAGCTGCACGTGGGCCTGCCACGGCGAGCGTGGTGCCGGGTCGCTGATCCAGGCGCGAAACCCCTGATGCGGGCGCGCCCGCAGTGACTTGCTTACGGAATCGGTCATGTGTGCTCCTGGCGCGTGCGCGGGTCAAAGAGGCGATACAGCAGATCGCACAGCAGGTTGAGGGCAACGAAAATCGCGCCGATGAGCAGCGTACAGCCCACCACGGCGTTCATGTCGCCTGCCAGCAGGGCATTAGTGAGATAGCGGCCAAAGCCGGGCCAGGCGAACACCGTTTCAGTGAGGACCGCGCCTTCCAGCAGCCAGGCCCAGGAGAGCGCCACCACGGTCAGCACCGGCACCGCGATGTTACGCAGGGCGTGGACCCAGACGCAGCGCGCCCATGACAGCCCTTTTACCCGGGCGGTAATGATGTACTCCTGGGAGAGCTGCTCAATCATAAAGCTGCGGGTCATGCGGCTGATGTAGGCCAGAGCGCTCAGCCCGAGGATCGAGGCCGGGAGAATAATGTGCCCGAACACGTTCTTGAATACCGCCCAGTTGCCGCTCAGGGCGCTGTCGATCAGCCAGAAGCCGGTCACCGGTTGCAGGTCGAACTCGTAAATAAAGTCGATGCGTCCCGGCCCGCCCGTCCAGCCCAGCGTGGCGTAAAATAGCATCAACCCCATCAGCCCGAGCCAGAAGTGCGGCGTGGAGTAGCTCAGCAGGCCGACGAAGCGAATAAGGTGATCGAACCAGGTGTTGCGATACATCGCGGCAAATACCCCGGCGGGAATGCCGAGGCCGACGCCGATAATCGCGGCCACCGTTGCCAGTTCAAGGGTGGCGGGAAAAACCCGGGCAATGTCGTCCAGCACCGGCTGGCTGGTGGTCAGCGCGGTGCCAAAATCGAGGTGCAGCAGATGCCAGACGTAGTCTACAAACTGCTGCCACAGCGGCCGATCCAGCCCGAGCTGCTGGTACATCTTTTCGTAGGCCTGCTGGCTGGCGTTGTCGCCGATCACCGCCACCACCGGGTCGATCGGCAGCAGTCGACCGATGAAAAAGGTCAGCGCCGCCAGGCCCAGCAGCGTACAGGCGATGGAGAGCAGTCCACGCGTCAGACGCCACGCCAGCCCTGAAAGCGGCGAGGGCGGTGTGGCGGGTGAGGCCGGGGTTATCACATGCGACATCGGAACCTCCGTTATTTACTGGCTGCGCCGTACCAGGTACGGAACCCGTTCCAGGTCCAGTTTTTCACTACCGGGTTCACCCCGGCGCTGTTGTACATCTGGAACATGATCGCCATCGGCCCTTTCTGCATGATTTCCCGTTGCAGCTCGGCGTAGCGCTCGATGCGCCTGGCATCGTCCGGCTCCAGCAGCGCAGCCTCCACCTTCTGGTTCATGGCGGCGTCGTAATAGGCCGCGCGCCAGCTTGGATACTGGGTCGCCCGCGCCTCTTTGCGGTTATCCGGGTTGTAGACCAGCCGCGAGGCGTTGCCGTAGGCGTCCGGCACCGAGGTCTGCCAGGCCATCATCGCGCTCTGGAATTCGCGCCCGCGCGCCCGACTGAACAGCTGGGCATTTGCCATGCGCTCAAGCTTCAGCGTCACGCCGATCTTTGCCGCATTTTGCTGAATGCTCTGGGCGATGGGAGCGGAGTGCGGCAGGGTGCCGAAAATCACCGAGGCGCTGAAGCCGTCCGGGTAGCCCGCTTCGCTCAGCAACTGCTTCGCTTTTTGCAGGTCGAGGCTGAACGGCTGGCCCGCTTTTTCATCCAGCGCCCCGAATGCGCCAATCTGCGCAAAGCTGGCGCGCGGCACGCCCAGATACGGCATCACGCTTTTCGCCAGCCCGTCGTAATCGATCAGATAGCGCATGGCGAGGCGCACCTTTTCGTTTTTGAAAATCGGATCTTCATTATTGAAGGTCCAGAAAAAAAGCTGCGGTTTCAGCACCTGCGCCACCGTCACGTTGCCGCCCTCATCGAGGGTTTTCAGATCGTCGGCCGACAGATCACGGGCAATATCCACATCCCCCTGGGTGAGCAGCAAGCGCTGGGTGCCGGTTTCGGCGACGTGGCGGATCAATACGCGCTTAAGCGTGGGCGCTTTACCCCAGTAGTTGGGCGATGCCTGTAACATCACCCCTTCACCGGCATTCCAGCGCGCCAGCTGATACGGCCCGACGCAGGCGGTGTGGGTAGCGAGGTACTTGTGGCCCAGATCCCCCTCTACGGCCTCTTTTTCCAGCAGCTTGCGGTTAAGCAGCGTGGCGACTTTATCGGCGGCAATAGACTGTAAAATCAGGTTGGTGGGATAGGCTTTGTCGAGCGTCATCACCAGGGTCTTCTCATCCGGCGCGGTAATGCGCGTCTCCACGTTCTCTTTGTTGAACCCGAACTCGGTCACCTGAGCGGCGTTGCCGTAGCCAAGCTTCACGACGCGCTGCAGCGACCAGGCGAGATCGCCTGCGGTCGCCGGGGAGCCGTCGGCAAACTTCAGGTTGTCCTGCAGATGAAACGTAATGGTTTTACGATCCGGCGAGACGTCCCAGCGCTTTGCCAGCGCCGGAACTACCTTCGTCTCATCCTTAACGTCGAAGTCCACCAGCGCATCACAGGTGTTGGCGTAAATTTCACTGGTGACCACTTCGCCAATCTGCGCCGGGTCCCAGGTACTGATGGCATCAATGTTCCAGGCCATCACCAGCGAGTCGGGAGGCGTGGCGGCCTGCGCCGTAGTGGCACAGGCACCGGTCAGCGCCAGTGCGGCGGCAATCTGCGTAAGTTTCATCAGCTTCTCCATGTGAGTTACAGGGTGTCCGGACGCGGTTGAATCGGCGGTTTCACCTCTGCCGGGATCGGGCAGTGGTACGGTTTCTCGCTCACCTGCTCGAAGTGCGCTTTTTTCACCTGGGCGAGCAGCACTTTGTCGGTCAGCGCATCGACGGCGGTGGCGGCCATCACTTTGGCGACGTGCGCCAGCGCTTTATGCGCGGCGGGCATTTTCCCCTGGGCGGTAAGCTGCCAGGAGTGGCCCGGCGTGCCGATGGCCATAGTGGGGATGTGAGCCTGTACGGTGGGGATCACCCAACTGACGTCACCGACGTCGGTAGAGCCGATCATCACCTCGCCGTGGGTATCAAGCGGAATGATGTAATCGCTGAGCGGGCCGGGTTGCGCGGGCTTAACACCGGTTTTGCGGTAGCAGCTGGCAATCTCCTCCGCAGAGAGCGTGGTCTGGATTTCGGCTGCGAAGGCGCGGTCGGCATCGTCGAACGGCACCGTCCCGAGCGCCTCCAGGTTGCGTTGCATGGCTTCTTCCAGCGGGCGGTTCCCCAACAGGTTAGAGACGGCGCTCATAATGCTGATCTCCACCTGGGTATCGGTCATCAGCGCTGCACCCTCGGCGATGCGCTTCACCCGCTCGTTCAGCTCGAACATGGCGTGCACGTCCCGGGCGCGGATGGCGTAGCGCACGGTGGATTTGGCCTGTACCACGTTAGGTGCCACGCCGCCGGCGTCGAGGAAGGCGTAATGGATACGCGAGTCCTGCGGTACGTGTTCGCGCAGAAACTGCACTCCAACATTCATCAGCTCAGCCGCATCCAGCGCGCTGCGGCCCAGATGGGGCGAGGCGGCGGCATGGGAGGAGCGTCCGCGGAAGGCGAAATCCATGCGGGTATTCGCCAGCGACAGCGGCTTTGCCACTTCGTGATGGGCACTCGGGTGCCAGGTAATGGCAACGTCCACCCCTTCGAATGCCCCGGCGCGTGCCATGAAGGACTTCGCCGCGCCGCCTTCCTCTGCCGGGCAGCCGTAATAGCGCACCCGGCCTGGCGTACCAGTCTCTTCCAGCCAGGCTTTCAGCGCCGTGGCAGCAAGCATCGCCCCGGCACCGAGCAGGTTATGCCCGCAGCCGTGACCGTTGCCGTTGCCCGGCAGCGGCGCGTAGTGCGCGACGCCCGCTTGCTGGCTCAGGCCGGGGAGGGCGTCATACTCGCCGAGAAACGCAATAATTGGCCCGCCTTCGCCGGCTTCACCCATTACCGCCGTGGGGATATCCGCGACGTTTTCCGTGACGCGAAAGCCCTGCTGCTTAAGCATCGCCGTGTGCTCGGCAACCGAGCGGTACTCGGTGTAGCAAATTTCCGGCGTGCCCCAGACGCGATCGCTGAGATCGCAGAATGCCTGCTGGTGTGCCTCTACCCATCCGAAGAGTGCTGCTTTGTTTTCCATGGTGTTCCCCGTGTCGCTGGCCTGCGTGATGTTGTCGTCCTAGCAGCATGCGCAAAAACGCGTTCGCGACGCCAATGAGCAATTCACATCGCCTGTTCCGTTTTTGCATAGGCGGCGTGCATCAGGCAGCGTGGGCGGTTTCACTGTGCAAAATTCGCTGCCACAGCTGCTCTGCCTGCGGGTTACGCAGCACCGGTTGGCGATAGAGACGGATCGCCAGCGTCATCTCCCATTCGCCGCGATCGGCACGCACCAGAGTGCCGTTCGACAGCTCCTCATGCACCAGGCTCAGCGGCAGCCAGGCAACGCCGCCGCCGGCCAGCGCCATCGCTTTCAGGTTGACCGACATGCCGTTCTCATAGACCGGCTCGAGCGGCAGCGGGCGCTCGCTCAGCATCTGCGCCAGCGCATGGGCAAAGAAGGAGTGGTCACCGTAGCTCAGCCACGGCACTGGCCCGCCGCTGGCACTGAGGGGATAGAGTGGCTGACCGCTGCTGTCCGGGCGGCACACCGGGATCGCCCACTCCCGCCCGAGCTGCACCATCGGGTAAGGCGCAAGCTGGTGGATAAGCGACACCGCGTCGTTGGCGTAGGTGAGTAAAAAATCGGTTTCACCGCTGTGCAGGGTGGCAATGTGTTCGACGAAGCTCGGCTTGGAGTTGCACATGCGGATGTAGCCAAGCTGCTGCTGCAGGTTGAGGCGCTGGATCCAGTCCGGGAAAAAGGTCAGCGAGAGGGTGTTGAGCATGGCGAAGCGCAGCACCGCGGTACGCGACCTGAAACGCTGGCTAAGATCGTTGCGCAGATGGGACATCGAGAACACCGTTTCGCTGGCGGTGGCAAGAAAGCTCTCTCCCTCCGGGGTCAGGGTCACCGGGTTGGTATTGCGGTCAAACAGCGGCACCCCCAGCCACTCTTCAAGCTGGCGTATACGGCGGCTCAGCGCGGACTGGGTGATGCAGCGCTCGTCGGCGGCGCGGGTAAAACTCTGGCTGCGGGCGACGCTGAGAAAATCTTCGAACCATTTCAATTCCATAGCGAGACCTCGTTGGATGAATGGAAAAGTAAGACTCAGGTTGATGCACGCAAGAAACGCGCCAGGCCTGCGCGCAGGGCTGTGCCGCAAACCTCGGGCAGTAGTAATGGAAAGGCTATCCCCGTGAGCGCGCAGGCTGCACCGATGCAGTGCAGGTGAAGGGGGATGAAGAGATAAAGGAAGTACGCTGCAGTGAATTACGCTTGACCCAATGCAGCCGGAATGGAATGATATTGTTATGTTATAACATAACCAATGGTCATCATGATTAAACACCTCGCTTCATTCGCCTTCTGCGCTGCGGCGCTTTTTCCCACGCTCAGCCAGGCAAAATACCAGCCGGTCACTCTCGACAACTGCGGCGTCACCACCACCTGGCAAACGCCGCCCCAGCGCGTGGTCACCATCGGGCAGCACGAAACCGAGCTGCTGCTGGCACTGGGCCTGGAAAAAAACATTGTTGGCACCTCGGTATGGTTCGGCGCACTGCCGCCGTCGCTGCAGCGCGCCGGTAAAGGGTTACCACGCCTGGCGGAAAACGCCCCCGGTTTTGAAGCCGTGGTCGCACAGCGTCCGGATCTGGTGGCCGCGCAGTACACCTATCACGTCGGAGATCAGGGCGAAGTGGCGACGCGCCAGCAGTTTGCCGGGCTCGGGATCAGTACCTGGATAGCGCCAGCGGACTGCGTGGGGAAATCCCTGACCGCCGGATCGAATGGCGACGGCGGGCGCGATAAGCCCTTTACGCTCGATCTGATCTATCAGGAGATTGACGCGCTGGGAAAAATCTTTGGCGTTACGGATCGCGCGAGCGCCCTGGCAGCGACGCTGCGCAACCGGGTGGTGCAGGCGCAGCACACCGCCCGCGACGCGCTGAAGCACAACGCGCAGGGGAACGTGGTGTTCTGGTTTTCCAGTACCCGTCTCAATGGCGACCCGTGGGTAGCGGGCAGCGCCGGTGCGCCGGGCTGGATCGCCCGCACGCTCGGCCTGACTAACATCATCGACACCGCGGAGGAGTGGCCGGCGGTGAGCTGGGAAACCATCGCCCGCCGCGATCCGGATTACATCGTGCTGGCCAGCATGGCGCGACGCCTCTATCCGGCGGATGACGTTGAACAGAAGCTGGCGTTCCTGCGCAGTGATCCCGTGACCCGGGAGATGACGGCGGTGAAACGTAATCGCATCATCGTGGTGCCGGCGATGTCGCTCAACCCCTCGCTGCGCAACGTGGACGCCGTGGAAGCCATTAGCCAGCGCATCGCTGCGTTTCATACCGGCTCGTGATGCACGCCGCGTCGCTTAGAACTGGCGTGCTCACGCTGGGAAGCCTGGTGTCGCTTGGCCTGCTGATGGTATTCGCCGCCTCGGTCGGCGACGTCTCGCTCCCGTTCAGCTGCACCCTGATGGCCATCGCTAATGGTCTGGGCGTGAGCGACTATCCGCTCCCGGCGCTGGAGCAGGGCATCATCTGGCAGTACCGCATGAGCCGGGCGCTGATGGCGGCGTGCAGCGGCGCGGGGCTGGCGCTGTGCGGGGTGATCCTGCAGGCGCTGCTGCGTAACCCGCTGGCGGAGCCATATCTGCTCGGTATCTCGGCAGGTGCTTCCACCGGGGCGGTGCTGGTGATGCTGCTCGGCGTGGGCGGCGGCATGTTGTCCGTCTCCGGCGGGGCGTTTCTTGGAGCGTGCAGTGCGTTCCTGCTGATCATGCTGCTGGCCAGAGGCGTCGGGCGCGACACCGGGCGCATTATCCTTGCCGGGATCGCCGGTACCCAGCTGTTTAACGCCCTGACGGCGTGGATCGTCAGCACCTCCGCCAATGCCGAGCAGTCGCGCAGCGTGATGTTCTGGCTGCTCGGCAGCCTGAGCAGCGTGCGCTGGCCCGATGCACTGCTGGCGGCGGCGCTTATCGGCCCGGCCTTTTTACTGCTGCTGGGCTTTGCCCGACGGCTCGATACCCTGGCGCTGGGGGAGGAGATCGCCGCGACACTCGGCACCCGCATCACCCTGCTGCGCGTGGTGCTGCTCGGCGTCACCGCAGCCATTACCGCCGTGCTGGTGAGCATGATCGGTGCCGTGGGCTTTGTCGGGCTGGTTATCCCGCACGCCGCGCGGTTTCTGGTTGGCCCGCACCACCTGAAGCTGCTGCCCGCCGCAGCGCTCATCGGCGCGCAGTTTATGGTGCTGGCGGACGTGCTGTCGCGCATTCTGATCGCACACCAGGTGTTGCCGATCGGGGTCGTGACAGCGCTGGTGGGTGCGCCGGCATTTGCCGTCATTCTCTATCGCAATAAGGGGAGATCTTCATGAGGATCAGTGCTGAACAGCTTAACGTCACCATCAACCAGACCCCAATCCTGCACAACATCAGCATTACCGTGCCGTTTGGCCGCTGCATCGGGCTGCTGGGGCCGAACGGTTCCGGGAAATCGACGCTGCTGCGCGCCCTGGCGGGACTGATCCCCGCCGCGCGTGCGCAGGTCTTCATCAATGACGCTCCGCTGAACACGCTGCGTGCCGGCTGGCTGTCGCGCCGCGTGGCCCTGGTAACGCAGCATCTGGCGCTGGATGCCGATCTTAGCGTGGAAGAAGTGGTGCGGCTCGGGCGCACCCCGTACCGCGGCGCGTTTTCCCCGTGGCGGAGTGAAGATCGGCTGGCGGTTGAGCAGGCGCTGAGCGACACCCGGCTCGACGGCCTGCGCCACCAGCGCTGGCACCAGCTCTCCGGCGGGCAACAGCAGCGCTGCGCCATTGCCCGGGCGCTGGCGCAGCAGCCCGCGATTTTGCTGCTGGATGAGCCAACCAATCACCTTGATATCCGCCATCAGCTGGAGCTGATGGCGCTTATTGGCAGCCTGCCGATGACCACCATCGTGGCGCTGCACGATCTTAATCTGGCGGCCAACTACTGCGATGAACTGCTGCTGCTCAACCAGGGTGAGACGGTGGCTGCCGGAAACGCCGGGGCGGTATTAACCCCGGCGCACATTCGCGATGTCTACGGCGTAGACGTCTCCATCGCGCGCAGCCCGCATACCGGGTATCACATCGCCTGGCATCACCAGGCTGCCGCGCCACGGCTCAAGCTGACGGGTTAACCACGCGCCGTCACGGCGCGGTGATGATTAGTCGATCAGGCCGTTTTCATCGTAGAACGGCCACGGGCCGTCGTACTGGCCGAGCGGCAAGTAGTGAGTGCTTACGCCGTGCGCCCGGCTCCAGCGGTGCAGCAGCATACCGGGCGGCTCCAGCACAAAGTGCGCCGGGCCGTCGGGGGTAAAATCCGGGGCCACCTGGTGTGAGGTGCCGGGCGCGGTGCAGACCACCACCCCGGCCAGCTGCGACACCATAAAACGATGCACGTGCCCGCACAGCACGCGCTCCACCTGCGGGGCGTTGAGCAACACCCGCGCCAGCCGGTCGTCATCGCGCAGGTTCTGGCGATCCATATGATCGATGCCGCTGATAAAGGGGTGATGGTGCAGCATCAGGATCGTCGGGGTGTCCGGCGCGGCGGCCAGCTGCTCGCTGAGCCAGGTGGCGCGGGCCTCACACAGCTCGCCCCAGGGCTTTTCCGGCACCGTGGAGTCCAGGCCAATCAGGCGAACCGGGAAGTCATCCACCGTCCAGTTGATAAATTCCCCCGCGGCGGGCAGCCAGGGCTTGTCGGCAAAGGCACGGCGAAACGCGGCGCGATCGTCATGGTTACCCGGAATGGCGAACCACGGCAGCGTCAGGGTGTCGAGCACCGCCCGCACTTCAGCGTACTCCTCGTCCTTACCAAAATCGGTCAGATCGCCGGTGATCGCCACCGCGTCAGGGGCCGGACGCAGGGCATTCAGCTGCGCGATGCAGTTTTTCAGTGCCCCCAGGGTATCGACTTTTTTATAGGACAGGCGTCCGGCGGTTTTAATGTGCAGGTCGCTTATCTGCGCCAGCACAAATGCATTGTTCAAACGGCAACTCCTCAGGAGGGGGATGAAATATCAAACAGGCTGTGTGGGCTTGCGTGTAAGCCAACCTGCTGGCCGGGGCTCCAGCGCTCGCGTGCCGGGCAGTCAACCTGCACATCGCGGCCCGGGGCCAGCTCAACCCGCACGCGCTGGCTCTGACCAAAGAAGGTGCTGTGCAGCACGCGGCCTTCCAGCAACGCACCGCCGATCTCGCCGAGGTGAATATCTTCGGGGCGGCAGTAGAACTCGCCGCCCGGCAGCGTCAGACGGTTCACCGTACCCACAAAGTCCGCCACGAACGGGGTTGCCGGATGATGGTAGATCTCACGCGGGGTGCCGATCTGCTCAATCCGTCCGTGGCGCATCACCGCAATGCGGTCGCCCAGCGCCATCGCTTCCTGCTGATCGTGGGTGACGTACACCGCTGTGATGCCGAGCGTGCCGAGCAGCGTGCCGATATCCTCGCGCAGCTTGTCGCGCAGGCGCGCATCCAGCGCGGCCAGTGGCTCATCAAACAGCAGCACCTTCGGACGCGCCGCCAGCGCGCGGGCCAGCGACACGCGCTGCTTCTGCCCGCCGGAGAGCGCCTGCACCGGACGGTCGGCGAAACTACTCAGGTCTACCATCTCCAGCATCTCGCCAACGCGCTGGCGTATCTCGCTCTCCGGCAGGCGCTGAATGCGCAGGCCGTAGCCGACGTTCTGCGCCACGTTGAGGTTGGGAAACAGCGCATAGTTCTGGAACACCATCCCTACGTTGCGTTTCTCAATCGGCAGGGCGGTGACGTTGCGCTCGTCGAACCAGACGCTACCGCCGGGATCGCAGCGCTCCAGCCCGCTGATAATGCGCAGCGTGGTGGTTTTGCCGCAGCCTGACGGGCCGAGCAGGACCAGGGTTTCGCCGGGCTCAACGGTGAGATCCAGCGGATGCAGCGCGGTATGGTCGCGCCCGAAGGTGCGTGCGCACTGGCGCAGGCGGATGGATACGGGAAGCGTCATGAGGTGCTCTCTTTGTTACGGCGGCGCGGGCGGCTTATCAGGTGCATCGCCAGCAGCAGCGGAATGATCATCACTAAAAACAGCGTGGTATAGGCGGAGCCGATTTCGAGGCGCATGGAGGCGTAGCTGTCCGCCAGGCCTACTGGCAGGGTTTTGGTCAGCGGCGTGTGCAGCATCCAGGTGATGTTGAATTCGCCAATCGACAGGGTAATCACCATAAACGCCCCGGCCAGCACGCCGCTGAGGCAGTTCGGCACCACCACGGTGATAAACCGCTTAAGAGTGCCGGCCCCGAGGCTGGCCGCCGCTTCTTCCATCGAACGAATATCAATGGCTTTCATCACCGCCAGCACCGGGCGCACCATAAACGGCAGGGTGAACAGTACGTGGCCGATGAGGATAAACACCCAGCTGCTGCGTAGCCCCTGCACGCCGCCGTAAACCAGCAGCAGCCCCAGCGCTGTCGCCAGCCCCGGGATCGCCACGGGCAGCATCAGGCACTCTTCAATCCAGCCCGCCAGCCGCGACGGGCTTTTCAGCAGCGCCCAGGCGGCGGGCACGCCAATCACCACGGTACAGACCAGGCAGGCGAGGGCGATGCCGAGCGACAGCCAGAAGGTCGGGGCGTACAGCGCCCAGACTTCGTCGATCCAGCGCAGCGTCAGGCCGCTTTTCAGACCAACGAAGTAGTTTTCGGTAAAGCCCGCCAGCACCGACATACCGATCGGGACCAGCAGAAACAGGCATACCAGCAGGGTCAGCCCCAGCTGGAGCGAAAATAACAGCGGACGATTCACAGCGTGCTCCCCACGGTTGTGCCGGAGAAACGGCGCGCCAGCAGCAGCGCCCCCCAGGTAACCAGCCCCATGATCACCGACAGCGCCGCAGCGGTGGCGAAGTTGGCATAGTTGGTGAATTCACCGTAAATAGTCAGCGGCAGCACGGTCAGTTCGGTGCCAAGCGTAAAGGCGGTGCCGAACGCTCCCATGCTGGTGGCAAAGCAGATGGCGCAGCTTGAGAGCAGGGCCGGCGCGAGGCCGGGAACGATCACGTCGCGCACGATGCGCCAGCTTCCGGCACCCAGCGAACGGGCCGCTTCCTCAAGGCTGCGGTCAAGCTTTTCGCAGGCGGCGACCAGCGTCATCACCACGCGCGGGATAGAAAAGTAGAGGTAACCCAGAAACAGGCCACCGAGGCTGTAAGCGAAGGTCCAGCGATCGCCGGTCAGGGCGGCACCGAGCTGGGAAAACAGCCCCTGCCGCCCGCCAAGCATAATGATAAGAAAGCCCACCACCACGCCGGGGAACGCCAGCGGGAAGGTGAGCAGCGCCAGCAGCAGCCCTTTGCCGGGCACCGCATGGCGCGCCAGAAAACAGGCCACTATCGCTGAGATGGCCACCGCCGCCACCGACACGGCGGCCGACAGCAGCAAGGTAATTCCCAGACTTTCCAGATAGCGCGGGTTAGCCAGCACCGTCCAGTAGGCGTTCTGCTGCGAACTGCTGTCCGGCATCGTGCCGAGCACCACCAGCCAGCCAAACGGAATAAGCCAGAAGGCGACAAACACCGTCAGCGCCGGGACGAAAGCGAACAGCACTGCGCGCGGCAGCGGGTTGCGCATCCGGCGGGGTGGCCGCCCCCCTTCACGGGAGGGCGACGCGGCACTCTGCCAGGACAACGACATTACTTCACCTCGCTCAGGTACTGCGCCGAGAAGGCTTTCTGCGCATCAGCCATCTGCTGATAGTTAACGGTGCGGGCGCGGGCGTAATCGCTGTCCGGCAGGAACTGCGCTTTGGCCTGCTCAGACATGGCGCTCTCACGCACCGGACGCAGCCAGGCGTTCGCCCAGATTGCCTGACCGCGATCCGACAGCACGTAGTCGATCACTTTTTTCCCTTCCGCCGCGTGCGGCGCGTTTTTCACCAGGCTAATCACGTAGGGCACCTTGATGCTGCCCTCTTTCGGGATCACAAACGCGATGTTGGCCTTGTCTTTGTATTTCGCACGGTAGGCGTTGAAGTCGTAATCCAGCAGGATCGGGATCTCGCCCGACAGCACGCGCGCATAGGCGGTCTGCTTCGGCACGATAGGGCTGTTTTTACTCAGTTGCTTAAAGTAATTAATGCCCGGAGTGAAGTCGTTGAGCGTCCCGCCTTTCGCGAGGTTCGCCGCGGTGGCAGCCGCATAGCCAACGAAGGCGCTGGCCGGATCGAGATAGCCCACCATGCCTTTGTACTCCGGCTTCAGCAGATCGTCCCACGACTGCGGCACCGGCGCGCCGTTCAGGGCATCGACGTTAACCATAAAGCCGATGGTGCCGGAGTGCAGCGCAACCCATTTGCCGTCCGGATCTTTCATGTCCGCCGGAATGCTGTCCCAGCCCGCCGGTTTGTAGCTGTCGAGCACCTCAGACTTTGCCGCCTGAATGCCGAAGGTAATGCCGAGATAGACCACATCAGCCACCGGCTGCGCTTTTTCGGCGACGATCTGCGCCAGCGCCTGGCCGGAGTTTTTGTTGTCCTGCGGCACCACAATGCCGGTATCTTTGGCGATCGCTTTCAGCTGCGTTCCCCAGTCGGCCCACTCCGGCGGGCAGTTGTAGCAGATGGCGGACGCGGCCTGCGCCTGGGACGACAGCAGAACGGCGCTGGCGAGGCACAGTGAAGCAATAGTGGACTTTTTCATGGTGTTTCCCTGGTGTTGGTCAAACATCAAAAGCGCGCCGGGGCGATGCTCTCACCGCGGCGCAGCGTAAAATCAAGAATGCGTGAAGGGGTTTCCACGCCCTGAATCAGGTTTATCAGGCTCTCCATAGCGATGGCGCCCAGCTCCCGCTGCGGCTGTACAACCGAGCACAGCGCCGGGCAGACCATCTCCCCCAGCGCAATGCCGTCAAAACCGACCACCGAAATCTGTTCCGGCACCGCATAGCCCAGCCGCTGCAGGCTGCCGATGGCGCTGAGCGCCAGCAGATCGTTGGAGCAGAGCAGGGCCGTGAGCGCATGCTCGGCAATCAGCGCGGCCAGCCGTCCGGCGTCAATCCGGGTGTGGTGCGCCATCTCCATCAGCGGCAGCGGCGTCAGCCCGGCATCACGCATCGCCTCGCAGTAGCCCTGATAGCGCAGCTGCGCGCGGTCAGATTGCTGTACCGGCCCGGCGATCATGCCGATGCGGGTATGACCCAGCGTAAGCAGCTGTTGTGTCGCGTGCTGCATGGCGCGCTGGTTATCGACGCTGATGGTGATGAAATTTGTCGCGCTGGGGTTATGCACCAGCACGGCCGGCAGCAGCTCCTGCTCCAGCAGCGCAAGGCAGGCGCTGTGCCGGGCGTCGGCCACTGTCAGCACCAGGCCATCCACCCGCTGACGCAGCAGGTTTTCCAGCACCGCGGATTCGCGCCGGGTGTCGTAATCGGTGGTGGCGACCATCAGCGCATAGCCGTGTTCACGCGCCAGATGCTCCATCCCCTGTAACTGCTCGCTAAAGACCGGGTTACTGAGGGTTGGCAACATCACGCCGATAATGCGCGTTGACTGAGTGCGCAACTGGCGTGCCACGTAGTTAGGGCGAAAACCGAGGCTTTCGGAGGCGGCAAACACTTTGTTGCGCGTCGCTTCCCGCACCTTATCCGGCTCGGAAAAGGCCCGGGCGGCAGTGGCGCGGGAGACGCCGGCAAGACGGGCAACGCTCAGTAAATCGGTCATGCGCTCTCTCGTTATCAGGAATGAGATCGATCTCATTTGCGGCTTATCCTGCGCGGCGCAGATGTCAGTCCGATGACGGGAAGATGACGAAAGGATGTAAGTAGAACAGAGGGCGGCGAATAAATTCCGGACCGTTGTGCATGAAATCAGTCATTTTTAAATGTGAGTATCGCGGAGTGGTGGCCCGTATCTAACATGTTTTTCCTGCTTTTTTTGAAATAACTGATGCAACCGCTGAATGTGAAAACCCATATTATCAACGGCTCAAACGTGTCTGGATTATCCATGTCGTTAGAGGCTTTGTTAAAATAAAAATATTGTTGTATTTCTTAATGCTGAGACTCAAAATGCGGCTCGCAATGTGACGCGCTTTACAAAACAAAGGATTGAAAATGGATACTGTTGAAAAGCCTCACGCATCTCAAACCTATGTGGGTTAACAACCTGGGTAAATTTGTTGGGCGGGCTGTTCCGGTTGTTGGGTGGACGCTTTTTGCTAATGACGTAGCAACTATCTTTTATAAAACGACATCAACCTATAATAAAATAGCGAGAGGCAATGACAAGGTATGGTGAAAGATGAAGAGATATTAGCTTTTTTTCGGCATGAATTGCCGTTAATGACAACCTTAACCTTCAGGCCCATACCTGTCGAAATGGATACACCATTACAAGCTTATGCGGAAAGTGATGATATAGGGTATGCCATAGATAAATATAGCTCGACATTTAAAGTTAACGTGTCGAAGTTAGATATGGCGCATTATTACCCGTGGAAGGTAGAATGGTTTTTTCGTAAATGGTTTACAAATAAGCCGCTCATACAAACAAAGAAGCCGTTAACGGTGAGGATGTTCGCTGAGTCAGCCAGGGCCGGACGATGGCTTTTTGACTAAGAGGCTTCGTACTCTCAGACTCAAGTAATAGTGCATTCCGCCGAATTTTGCCGTCGGAGTATTTTCAGGTAATTCTTTCACAACGCAGCTGAACTGAATCGATATGATGGGTACCAATAACAGTTGAGATGTCGTCATCATCAGATAAACGCTATCGGCTGATAGCGTTTATCCTATAAAATGTATTGTATTATTGAATGAAGCTTAAATCACATTTCAGGATCATATCTTCGCAAAAGAACATTCTGTTCATATCCTCAAGATATCCACGGATAAAGCCAAAATAGTTGACGTAACGGACTCTGTTTTTGTAACAGATACCATATGAACGTGTGTCTTCGTGTCGGAAAGCAAACCCACGGTTTATCAGGATATCCATCTCATCCTTGATTTCTTGCGGCGAGCCGGTTAATTTTTCCTGAAGCTTATAATCTTTTAACGTAATAATTTCGCCATCTTCAAACAGACCCGCTGTCATTATAGAAAATAATATAATTCGTTGATTATAGGGTATCTCAGATAAAGCAACGGACAAATCATTTAAATCCGCCCGGACTTGTTCGACGGTTGCAGTGCTATCCCAGGTTAAAATATGAGTCTTTACAATGAACTCAGAAATGTCTTTCTGTGGGAGTTTATAAGGGCATGAAGGTTTAATGGCGAAATTTCTGGGAGGTACTGCTTGCGGTGATAAAACAGATTTGACGTCACGCAGCGTAGCATTGAGATGCTCGTCAATACGAGAAATTTTTTCATCCGTAAGCCCGGAGATAGCCTGGAAAATATCTTTTAATGTTTTGACATCAGGGTGGCTGGCATGTTTCTCATTGCTGAGCTCTAAAATCCATGGGGAATTATAGGTTTTGTTCAACTGATGGCGATCAAATAACTGCTTTGTGTTTTTTAATTTTGAAAGCGTTCCGCTTGAAGTGATTTGTATACTGGTTTTAGTTTTAGAGCATCCAAGGTCAATTGCCGGGTGGTTTTTTTTAACTGAATTCAAATTGACGAGTTCGAGGTCGTATATGATGTTCAGCAAAGGTATGCAGAAATCTTCGGCTGATTTATTATCGTCAAAAAAACCAATCGCATTGCTGTTTGCAAGGTAAGCAGAAAGCCAGGAGAATCTGAGGTTGATATTTTGTAGTTTTTCACTTTTATTGAAGATAGTCATTTCAAAGCCTGTATTTTTTGCTGTGTTTCATCTTACACCGACGGGCAACGTAAAATGCTATCCAAACCAGAAAATGCTGTCGTCGAATATTTTGAATGCAATAATGAGTGAGATACGCGCCCGGTGTAAGTTCCTCAATGATTTTGCAGTATTATTAATTTGTTCTCTCAAAAAAGAAAACACCAAAGCAGCAGTTTCTGATCTTACTTATATAAAGCTGCCTTAAGTCAAATATGCATGTAAATACAACAGTAAACCTAAGGCTAAACATTTTTATCATGTCCGTAGTGCTACGGTCAGCTCTGGTCTGCGCTTGATGGTGTTGCCTCCCGGCTACATAAAATGAGGCGAGATCTCCAAAAGTGATGACCTTCCATTCGATCTGCTGCGGATTTTCGGCTTGCCTTGATGATTGAACGCGTTACTATTTTGTAAGTAATTGATGAGTAATGGCTGTTTATTTGACACTGACAGGGAGAGAGTAATGAAGCTTCATATCTACGAACACTGTCCGTTCTGCGTGCGCGGGCAAATGATTTTCGGCCTGAAAAATATCCCGTTCGAAAAAGTCATCATCATGGAGGGCGACGCTGAGACGCCAACCCGTATGGTTGGGCGCAAGATGGTGCCGATCCTGGAAAAAGACGACGGCAGCTTTATGGGCGAAAGCATGGATATCGTGAAGTACGTCGATGGCCTCAGCGGCGAGCGCATTACCGATGCGCCGGTCGATCCGCAGATTGAGGCCTGGGCCAAAGCCGCTACCGGCGCGCTGTTTAAGCTGGCGATCCCGCGTTTTACCCAGGGCGAATTTCCTGAGCTGGCTACGCCTGAGGCGCGTGCCGCCTATCTGGCGCGGGAAGAAAAAGCCTTCGGCAGCATGAAAAGCCTGATGGCAAGCACGCCGGAGCTGCTGGACGAGATGAACCAGAAGCTGCGCGAGCTGGAGCCGCTGGTGGCGGACCGCGAGCAGATCGATACCAGCGATTTCATCCTGTTCCCGCTGCTGCGCTCGCTGAGCATCGTTAAAGGCATTGAATTTGGCCCTTCGGTGACTGGCTATACCGTCAATATGGCGGTGCAGTCGAAGGTGTCGCTGCTATCCGATCAGGCCCGCTAACGCCGGGTCAGCCACTATCCCATTCATCAACTGGAGAACACCATGACCGTACCTGTTGTTGCAATTTTTGTTGCTAAACCTGGCACCGAGCAGACCGTCGAAGCGATGTTCCGCGCGGTGATTGATACCACGCTGACGGAAGAAGGGTGCATCAGCTATCAGCTGAACCGCGACAGTGAAAATCCGCGTCGCTTCGTCTGGACCGAAGAGTGGCAGAGCCGCGAGCTGCTGCAAAAGCACATCGAGGCGCCGCACATCGCCACGCTGTTTGCCGAACTGCCGCAGTACATCGAAAGCTCAGACATCATCGCGCTGGAGAAAATGGCGGGTGGTGCTGCGAAGTAAAGGTAATAAAAAGGGGCGTAGTCACGCCCCATTACGATTAAGAGGTTATTCAATAAACGCGCTAACCGGCAGGTCAAACCGTTTCGCCAGCGCCTGCATGTGTTTTAACGTTAATGTGCGATCGCCTTTCAGAATGCGGCTTACCAGAGATTTTTTACCGATCTCATTTTCGAAATCGCTTTGGGTCAGTTGATATTGATCCATCAGAGTACGCAGCAGTGCAACGCCTGCCGGGATTGCCGCAATGCGCGCATTGAATGCCGCAAATTCTGGTGACGTTCGTTCATATCGGTCTATTCGGGCACTCAGCATCTCCACCAGCGGGCTGTCAGGTTCGTATTCAATCAGATACTCAATAAGCAGCAGCGCATCTTCATAATCTTTTCGTTCAGGACTGCTACCCAGTATGGGAACAATCTTTACCAGACTGTTTGCCGCCTCGATTGCCTCTGCATAACTCATTCTCTGTTTCTCCGGTAAAAATCGGTCAGCCGGTCATACTCTGCGTGGCTGGAAATATGCTTTATGAAAATTCTGGCCCGTTCAAAATCAGCAAAGAACATGATCCTGAGATGGCCGCCACCGACATTGATTACCCACCACTTTGCCCGATATTTCATCCTGTCCAGGCTGGGAAAACGTTTCTTCATCTCATCCGGTGAGGTATAGCACTCCCGTTTGAGCGTGCGATAAACATCATCAAGCGCTGCTGCCTGGCCAGGAAACAAGCGGGTAGCCGCCTCGAACGGCGCTCGTGAAACAATGTGCATCCCTCACCTCTGACGTTTCCATTATGGAAACAGGATAGCGCAGAGTTTCAAAGTTGACAATATGGAAACCTCATGCCGCGCGCGTAAAAAAGGCGCCCGCAGGCGCCTTCTGGTGAATCTTATTGCGTTAACGCCTTACAGCTTCTGCAGAAACGCCAGCAGGTCGTTGTTGAGCTGATCCTGATGGGTAACGGCAAAGCCGTGCGGTGCGTTGTCGTAAACTTTCAGCTCGGCACCAGAAATCAGTTCGGCGGAAAGCTTACCGGTGGCCTCGAACGGGACGATCTGGTCGTTGCTGCCGTGGATCACCAGCGTCGGAACGTCAACCTTTGCCACGTCGCCGCGGAAGTCGGTTTCTGAGAACGCGGTGACGCAATCGAGCGTACCCTTCAGCGAAGCCAGCAGCGCGATGTTCAGCGTCTGGGTCAGCGTACCTTCAGATACCGTCTGGCCCGCGTTCAGACCAAAGAACGGGGTCGCGAAGTCGCTGATGAACTGGGCGCGATCTTTACGCAACCCGTCCTTGATACCGTCGAACACGCTCTTATCAACGCCCTGCGGATGGTCGTCGGTTTTACCGAAGATCGGCGTTACCGCGCCCAGCAGCGCCAGGCCAGCCACGCGGGCGGTGCCATACGTGCCGATATAGCGAGTCACGTCGCCGCCGCCCATTGAGAAGCCCACCAGCGTCACGTCCTGCAGATCCAGATGGGTGATCAGATCGTTGATGTCGGAGGCGAAGGTGTCGTAGTTGTAGCCTTCCCACGGCTGATCGGAGCGGCCAAAGCCGCGGCGGTCAAAGGCGATCGCGCGATAGCCGCGCTCCGCCAGGAAGTTCATCTGGCTGTCCCACATGTCGCCATCCAGCGGCCAGCCGTGGCTGAACAGAACCGGTTTGCCTGAACCCCAGTCTTTGTAATAAATCTGCGTGCCGTCTTTAGCCTTGAACGTACTCATAATGCGCTGCACTCCTCTGTGGTTGTCTGTAAACACTTAGCAGGTGATCTACGCCGGCGCGACCAGATGGCGCACAATCGGAGAAGCTTCACCCCGCTGAAACGCTCTGACGCGGCTCTGGATCACATAGTCATTTTCGGTGTGGCGCTCGTGCTGGCGCAGATGCTCAATCCACGATCCCACGACGAAGGTTTCTACGAAGGTGCCAGGCTGCTGGATATCTTCGTACACCGACCAGGTCATGGCACCGCCGCGACGGCGTACCCGACGCAGTTCCTGAATCGCCGCGATAAAGGCCGGCGCCTGCTCTGGGTCAATCTGGTATTCAATCGCCACCATCACCGGGCCACGCTCGTGCGCCACCGCCAGCTCTGCCGCACCCGCTTCAACGTGACTGTCGAGATTCAGCTCAGGATCTTTATCCAGCCGCCAGCGCAGCACCGTGGCGCTGGCCAGCACCATGCCGCCTGCGGCGAGGCACAGCGAGAGCGGAATAGAGAACAGCGCCGCCAGCTGGCCCCAGACCGCGCTGCCCAGCGTCATCGAGCCGAAAAATACCGTCAGGTAGACCGCCAGCGCGCGGGCTTTCACCCAGCGTGCGGCGCTGCGCTGCGCCCCGACGTTGAGCGTCGAGAGCACCGCAATCCACGCCGTGCCGGTGAAAAACTCCAGCGAGGTCAGCAGCCAGAAGTGGCGCACAAACGCCAGCGCCAGCATGGTGAGGGCAAACAGCAGGCTCGCCAGCACCATCAGGCGATCCGGGTTGAGCGCCGCCCGCAGCCGCGGGAGCAGCATCGCACCGCAGATCGCCCCCAGACCAATCGACGCCAGCATAATGCCGTATTCGCCCGGCCCTAACCCCAGCTCACGGCGTGCTACCAGCGGCAGCAGCGCCCAGCCGGCGCTGGCGAACAGGAAGAACGCCACGGTACGCACCAGCACGTTGCGCAGCACCGGGGCTGCATGGACGTAGCGCAGCCCGGCGCGCACTGCGGAGAAGAAGTGTTCCGGCGGCAGCTTCTGCACGCTCGGCTCGGCCTTCCAGCGCCAGAGCACGATCCCCACGCCCAGCACTGACAGCGCGTTAAGCAGGAACACCACCCAGGGGCCAGCGAACGACAGGATCAACCCGCCGAGCGCCGGGCCGATGGCGCGGCTGATGTTGATGCCCAGCGAGTTCAGGGCAATCGCCGGGGCCAGCTCCTTCTTGCTCACCAGATCCGGCACGATGGCCTGGAACGGCGGCGAGCTCATGGCCGCGCCGGTGCTGAGCAGGAAGGTGGAGATCAGCAGCACCAGCGGCGTGACCTGGCCGGTCAGCGCCAGCGCGCTCAACCCGATGGCCACGATAAACATCCACAGCTGGGAGAAGAGCAGATAGCGGCGGCGATCGATAATGTCCGCCATCACGCCGGAGGGCAGGGCGAACAGGAACATCGGCAGGCTGCTGGCGGCCTGCACCAGCGCCACCCACAGCGGGTTGGGGCTGAGCGACAGCATCATCCAGCTGGTGCCGACATCGCTCATCCACGAACCGATGTTGGACACCACGGTGGCGATCCACAGCATGCGGAACACCGGTGCGCGCAGCGGACTCCAGGTTGAGCTGGTGGGAGCCGGTGGCGCGATCTCCTGCGGTACGCGGCTGAAGCTTTCATCGGCATTGGTCATGCGCGGCCTCCGGTACGGATGCGCCAGCGGCCAGGACCGCACAGCGCAATGGTGGTGAAGATAATCAGCAGCAGCCAGCCGAACTGCCCTTCGGCGATGCTCCAGCCGGGATGCACTGCCAGCATCGCCACCAGCAGCACGACGATGATCGGCAGGCAGGCGAGGCGGGTGAACACGCCCAGTGCTATCAGCACCGGGCAGATGACCTCCGCCAGAATCGCCCCCAGCAGGCTGACGTGCGCCCCGAAGCCAAACGGATCTTCGATACGCGTCAGCTCGGCGCTGTAGTGCAGCACTTTCGGCAGGCCGTGCACGTAGAACAGCAGCAGCGCGCCGGTGATGCGCAGGAAAAACAGCCCCGGATCGATCAGGGGCGGAACGGCGTTAAGGGTATGGGTTTTCATGGCATCAGAACGCAAAGCAGCTGCAGCCGAGCGCGCCCCAGAAGGCGTTATCGTCTGAAACCGGAACATCGGAGCGACGCGCCACATCATGGGAGTGCTGGTGGACGCCACACGGGCCGCTGCAGTGGTGAACCTGCGCCATACCGACGCGGGCAGCCTGCGGCGGTGCGCTACGGTAGTGACCCGGCACGTTGACCACCGGCGACCAGTCCGGCAACACCGGAATTGATGGCGGTGCCAGCGGGCCGAAGGTGCCGGCGGCGTAGACGATCTCGCCGTCCACAATGGTCAGCACGGATTCGATGCCTTTGATCTCCTCTTCCGGTACGCGGAAGTAGTCTTTCGACAGGATCACCATGTCCGCCAGCTGGCCCGCTTTGATCAGGCCTTTCTTGCCCTGCTCGCTGGAGAACCAGGCGCTGCCGTGCGTCCAGAGTTGCAGGGCGGTATCACGGTCGAGACGGGCATTGACGTCATACATCTGCATGCCGCCAACGGTGCGACCGGAAACCAGCCAGTAGAGCGCGGTCCACGGGTTGTAGCTGGCGACGCGGGTGGCATCGGTGCCCAGGCCCACCGGAACCCCGGCCTCAAGCATTTTCGCTACCGGCGGCGTGTGGCGCGTAGCGTCAATGCCGTAACGCTCGGCAAAGTATTCGCCCTGGAACGCCATACGGTGCTGCACGGCAATGCCGCCGCCCAGCGCTTTCACGCGTTCGATGTTGGCTTCGGTAATGGTTTCCGCGTGGTCAAAGAACCAGTGCAGGCCGTTGAACGGGATCTCGCGGTTCACCTTCTCAAACACATCGAGCATGCGGCTGATGGATTCGTTGTAGGTCGCGTGCAGGCGGAACGGCCAGCGATGCTCAACCAGATGGCGCACCACGCGTTCCAGCTCATCTTCCATCCCCGGGGCCAGATCCGGGCGCGGCTCCAGGAAGTCTTCAAAGTCGGCGGCAGAGAACACCAGCATCTCGCCCGCGCCGTTGTGGCGATAGAAATCGCTGCCCTGGCCCGGCGTCAGCATATCGGTCCACTTCTCAAAATCTTCCAGCTCGTGGCCGGGGCGCTGGGTAAACAGGTTGTAGGCGATACGAATGGTGAGCTGCTTTTTCGCATGCAGCTCGCTGATCACTTCGTAATCGTCCGGGTAGTTCTGGAAACCGCCGCCGGCGTCGATGGCGCTGGTCAGGCCCAGACGGTTCAGCTCGCGCATGAACTGGCGCGTGGAGTTCACCTGCTGCTCCAGCGGCAGCTTCGGCCCTTTGGCCAGCGTCGAGTAGAGGATCATGGCGTTCGGACGGGCAATCAGCATGCCGGTCGGGTTACCGTTGCCGTCGCGCTGGATCTCGCCGCCCGGCGGGTTCGGGGTATCTTTGGTGTAACCCACCACGCGCAGCGCGGCGCGGTTGAGCAGGGCGCGGTCATACAGGTGCAGGATAAAGACCGGCGTGTCCGGGGCGGCCTCGTTGATCTCATCCAGCGTCGGCATACGGCGTTCGGCAAACTGGAATTCGTTCCAGCCGCCGACCACGCGCACCCACTGCGGGGATGGGGTACGCAGCGCCTGCTCTTTCAGCATCCGCAGCGCGTCCACCAGCGAGGGAACACCTTCCCAGCGCAGTTCGAGGTTGTAGTTAAGGCCGCCGCGGATCAGGTGCAGGTGCGAGTCATTCAGGCCGGGAATGGCGGTATGGCCCTTCAGATCCACCACCTGGGTGCCCTCATCGTGATGCTGCATCACCTCGGCGACGCTACCAACTTCCAGGAATTTGCCGTCGCGGATCGCCGCGGCTTCCGCCAGCGGGTTTTCACGGTCGAGGGTATGAAACGCGCCGTTAATCAGTATTAACTCGGCTTTATTGAGCGAAACCATAAATCTCTCCAGAACGAGGATGTCCGGTACAGGGACAAGCGTGAGGGGCCACACAGCGAGCGTGGCGCAGGCGATGGAGCGGATTATGGTCAGTGCGGGAAAAGGGCGTCTAGTTATACATAGAGATAATAGTTTCGGTTTTCGGGGCGGCCTAACATGCCTGCAGACCGGGGGTGTGACCCCTTTTTCGGCTCGCCAGGCTGTGCTGGCGATGTTGTTCTTTTTACCTCATTGGATACCATCATGACTGACTCTAAACTTGACCTTCTGACACCCGATAACTGTCAAATCATCTTTATCGACCATCAGCCGCAAATGGCATTCGGCGTGCAGTCTATTGACCGCCAGGTGTTAAAAAACAATACCGTCGCGCTGGCGAAAGCCGCGAAAGTGTTCAACATCCCGACCATCATCACCACCGTGGAAACCGAAAGCTTCTCCGGCAACACCTATCCGGAGCTGCTGGACGTGTTCCCGACCCACGACATTCTGGAGCGTACCTCCATGAACTCCTGGGACGACCAGAAAGTGCGTGACGCGCTGAAAGCCACCGGTAAGAAAAAAGTGGTGGTTGCCGGTCTGTGGACCGAAGTGTGCAACAACAGCTTCTCCCTGTGCGCTATCGCTGAAGGCGACTACGAAATTTATATGGTGGCGGATGCGTCCGGCGGCACCTCAAAAGAAGCGCATGATTTCGCCATGCAGCGCATGATTCAGGTGGGCGTGATCCCGGTAACCTGGCAGCAGGTGATGCTGGAGTGGCAGCGTGACTGGGCACACCGTGACACCTACGACGCGGTGATGAACATCGTGAAAGAGCACTCCGGTGCTTACGGCATGGGCGTTGATTACGCCTACACCATGGTGCACAAAGCGCCGGCCCGCAGCAAAGGCGAGCACCGCACGCTGGCACCGGTCCCGGCACGCTAATCTCCTGGCCGACCGGATGCCCCGGTCGGCTTTTTTCACCTATAGAGGAAAGGCTATGAGCGCCTTTTTGATCTCCTCCGCAGCCGGCGTGCTGATTGGTATGGTTTACGCCCTGCTGAACGTGCGCTCTCCCGCACCGCCCGCCATTGCCCTGATCGGCCTGCTTGGCATCCTGATTGGCGAACAGCTGACCAGCCGTTTTCTCGCGCACGCCGCCGCGACGACGTTTGCTTTCCTGCACTGAGCGCCCGCTGCGGCGCAGCAATAGATATATTCTCTGGACACCCGTGGGGTAAATGTGATGAAACCGTATGTCGTTTCACTGATAACCGGCGTGCTGGCGGGCGCGATTTACGCGCTGCTGCAGGTACACTCTCCTGCGCCGCCGGTGATTGCGTTATGTGGTCTGCTGGGCATGCTGGTCGGCGAGCAGCTGATTCCGCTGATCCGCCGTCTGAGGGCAGGCCAGCCCGTCACCCTGACGTGGTTTCGTCATGAGTGCGTACCGAAAATTAGCGGGACACCGCCGCCCGATGCCGATAACAACGCACAGGTGAAGTAGTTCTGGAGGAACATCATGGGGCAACCGCCACGCATTGCCATTATCGCCATCGTCGATGACGAACGCGCAGTCCGCAGCGGGCTGAGTAACCTGCTGCAGTCCGTGGGCTACGAGACGGATACCTTCGACTCCGCCGAAGCGTTTCTTCGGGATAGCGCCAGGCTTGCGAGCGTCGTGCTGGCCATTGTTGACGTCAAGCTCAAGGGCGCGAGCGGGTTTGAGCTGTTCACCCATCTGCTGCAGTTGCCCGCGCCGCCGCCGGTAATTTTTATCTCCGGTCACGGGGATGAAGTGATGCAACAGCAGGCCATCGAACTGGGGGCCGTCGCTTTTTTGCGCAAGCCGCTGGATGTGGATATGCTGCTGGAACATATTGAGCGCATCCTGGCAGCAGGCGGTGAGGGCAGGGCATGAATAACTACGGGATAACGGTCAGGCTGCCGGAGGCGGGCACCGAAACGCCGGGCATTGAGCTTGATGACGCGGTGCTGCTGACCCCGGTGGCCAGTGACGGGTGCATCACCTGGCTACGCTGCCGTTATCCCCAGAGTGATGATGAACACATCATTGCGATGGCGGCCTGTGAAACCCTCGAAACCCGCGCTACGCAGCTGTTAAAGAATGAGTACACCCTGCGCCACTACCTGGGGGACTGGGCGCTAAAGCCCTTTGCCCGCGCCTATCATCGCGGGCGTTATGTGTTGATGTACGACAGGTTCAGTTTTACTCCGCTTAACCATCGCAGCGTGCCTCCCGCCACCATCGCCGATTTTCTCACCCTGGCGCTGCGGCTGTGTGCTCCGGTCAGGCAGATGCATCTGCGGGGGCTTATCCACGGCGACATCATGCCGGGGCATTTCTTCCTCGACGACGACATGCAGTGTCGGCTGGCGGGCTTTGGCCTTACCACCGGGACGCGTACCACCTTAGCCGTGATACCCGGCACCAGCGGCACGCCGGCCTGGATGGCACCGGAGCGTACCGCCCGGACCCGCTACACCCCCGATAGCCGGAGCGATCTCTATAGCCTCGGCGTGGTGCTGTATGAACTGTTAAGCGGCAGCCTGCCGTTTGAACCCGGCATCGGCCAGGAAGAGGGCTGGACGCATCACCATATCGCCACCGAACCCCGGCCGCTGCAGCGGCTGCGCAGCGATACCCCGGAGATGGTGTCAGCGGTGATCCTGCGTCTGCTGGCGAAAACGCCCGATCGCCGCTATCAGACCGCCGACGGGCTTATCGCCGATCTGCATCGCTGTCTGGCCACCCTCACGCCGCAGGGCGATGTGCCGTCATTCACCCTCGGGCAACAGGATCGCGCCCCGGTGCTTCATCTCACCGATAACCCGGTGGTCGATCACCCGCAGGTGGCTGAACTGCTGGCGGTATTCGACAGCGTGAAGCAGCAGGCCAGTGCTACCCTGGCGGTGATCAGCGGCCCGTCGGGCATTGGTAAAACCGCGCTTATCAGCTCTGCGCTGCGCGAGCTGCAACACCGTGACACCCTGATGGCATCCGGGAAGGTGGAGCAATTTCATCTGGTGCTCCCCTTCGCCGCGCTGGCCTCGGCGTTTCGCGCACTGATCATGCATGTGCTGGGCATGCCGCGCGAACAGGTGAACTGGTGGAGTGCGCGTCTCGCGGCGAAGCTTGGCAGCTATGCGGGGCTGGCGGTGAACTTCATTCCTGAGCTGCGACTGTTGATCGGCCAGAAGCCGCGCTATCCCGATATCGCCGGTCAGGATGCCGGGGCGCGTTTCAACCAGATGGTGCAGTGCCTGGTGGAAGCCTTCGCGCTGCCGGGGCGTCCGCTGGTGCTGTTGATCGACGACGTGCACTGGCTCGATCCGGCCAGCCAGCAGCTACTGGCGCATCTGCTGCTTAACAGCCGCACGCTGCCGCTGCTGATGGTGGTGGCGCACCGGGACGAACAGGATGACATCACCTCGCGGCTACGCACCAGCGCCACCCGAACCGTGGATATCCGCCCCGCGCCGTTTAGCGTAAAAGGCATGGTTCGCTGGCTGGCGGAGCTGCTGCCTGCCAGACGCGGCAGCGTGACGGAGCTTGCGAAGCTGGTGCATGAGAAAACCGCCGGTAACCCGCTGTTTGCGCGTCAGTTTATCCGCCAGCTGATTGAAGATGAGCTGCTGATTGCCGATCGGCTGCGCGGAAAGTGGCACTACGATGCCGAGCAGATCCGCGCCCGGCACTACACCGAAAACGTGGTCAGTCTGCTCCTGCGTCAGCTTGAAAAATTGCCGTCCGACACCCGGACACTGCTTGGCAGCCTGGCGTGTTTCGGTGCCAGCGGCGATACCGCGTTACTCAGCCAGATGGTGGCGTTGCCCGCTGCTGAACTGTGCCGACAGCTGCAGCCTGCCGTCACGGCGCAGATGATCACGCTGTCGGTCAGCGCCTGGGCCTTTACCCATGACCGCATTCAGGAGGCGGCATTCGCGCTGCTCAGCAAGGCGGAGCAGCAGCGGCTTCACCTCGATACCGCGCTGCTGCTGGCTGCGCGCTGTGCTGAGCAGGGTGAGGACGAGACGCTGTTTCGCACCGTTTACCATATCGGGGCTGCTATCGAGAGCGTGGCGGTGCACCCGCGCAACCGCGATTTTCTGCTGCTGTGTATGGATGCGGCGCAGCGCGCCCGACGCGCCGGGGATGCGCTGTCCGCGCGCAGCTATCTGCGCATCGCCGGCACGCTGCTCGAACGCCTGCCCGAGGCCGATGACAATCTGGCCTTTACGCTGCGCCTGGAAGAGGCCGGGTGCGAATTTATGCAGGGCAACCTCACCCAGGCGGCACGCCTGTGCGAGAGGTTAATGACTCAGCCGGGCGGCGCGACGGAGGTGGCGATGGCGTCACGGCTGCTGGCGGAAATTTACCTGCGCTATTCCAGCAATGCGCAGGCGCTGGAGGTGGCGCTGACCGGACTGACGCGCTTTGGCATGGCGCTGAGCCGCACCCCCGATGATGCCGCCTGCGACGAAGCCTGGCAGGCACTGCGCCTGCGCATTGGCGACGATCCGGCAGCGGTGTTCAGCGCCCTGCCGGTCATGGCGGATCGTGAGACTGAAGCAGCGATGGATCTGATGCTCAGCGCACAGCTGCCCGCCAGCGCCGTGGAGCCGCGCCTGCACTTTCTGCTACTGTGCAGGATGGTGCAGCTCACGCTCGATCGCGGCGTCAGCGGAGCTTCCACCGCCGCGCTGGGCTGGTTTGGCGTGCTGATCGGCGATCGCTATCATGCGTATGATCTCGGCTACCGGTGTGGCATCGTGGCGCGGGATCTGGTGCACCAGCATCGCTTTCAGAGCTTTGAAGCGCGCACGCTGCTGCCGCTCGATCAGCTCAGCGTCTGGACGCAACCGCTGAGCTACAGCGTGGAGTGTGCCAGAGCCTGCTTTGTCTCCGCGATCGCCCACGGCGATCTCACCACCGCCTGTCTCGCCGCCTGTCACCAGGTGATCAACTTCATCACCCGGGGCGATCATCTCGACAGTATTCTGACCACCCTCGACCGCTGCGTGGCGTTTGTCGAGCGCGCCTGTTTCCCGGATGTCGGCAGGATGATTGCGATCCTGCGGCTGTACGTCGAGCAGTGGCGCGATCCCGGCCGCGGCACCTTTACCGGACACGGCTTTTTACCCGCAGAGCTGATGCAAACCGGCGATGCAGGCACGCTGCCGCCGCTGATGCTGTTCTGGTACTGGCTGTACAAAGGCATTGCGCACTATGGTGCCGGTGAATATGACGACGCCATCCGCTGCCTTGATGAGGCCGGCGGCTTTGCCTGGGCGGCACCGGGCCATTTTCATCTCTCCGATTACCACTATTTCAGCGCGCTGAGCCTGACCGGGGCGCTGACCAGCGCCAGCGTAACGCCGCGCCATCGCCAGCGCATCGCTGTCCACGTTGCGCATGTTGAGCACTGGGCGAGCGTCAATCCGGCTAACTTCGGGGATAAAATTGCCCTGGTGCGCGCCGAGCTGGCGCGGCTGGACGGCGATCGCGCGCTGGCGCTTGAGCTGTTTGAAACGGCGGCGAAGCGATCGCGCGATGTCGGCATGGATCACTGTAACGGCCTGGCGCACGAGCTGGCCGGGCGTTTCGCTTACGGCTGCGGCTACCACACCAGCGCCAGGGCGCACCTTAAAGCGGCTATCGCCGCCTGGGGACGCTGGGGGGCGCAGGCGAAAGTTCAGCAGCTTGAACGCGAGTTTCCGGCGCTGGCACCGATAAAAACCCCGACGCCGTTCCCGGCGCACAGCTACGCATCGAATGATGAAATTCGCGATCTGCAAAGCGTCATTAACGCCTCGCGGGCGCTGTCGGAAGAGATCCAGGTCGATCGGCTGATTGATACCCTGATGACCATGCTGCTTGAACGCGCCGGGGCGCAGCGCGGACTGCTGATCCGCATCACACCGGAAAATGTGCCGGAGATCGAAGCACGGGCGGAAAGCCATCCCGACGGGGTGCGGGTGCAGATTGTGAAAGCGACACCGACGGAAACCGATCTGCCGTTATCGGTGCTGGCGACGGTGATCCGCACCGGGCAGGAGATCCGCACCGCGAAGCCGGGGCAGTTCAGCCCGTTCAGTCACGATCCTTACCTGGTGGCGTCGGGCGCGGCGGTACTCTGCGTGCCGATGTTCAAGCAGTCGCGGCTGGTGGGGGTGCTGTACGTTGAGAACCGCCTGATGCCGGATGTGTTTTCCGTCGAGCAGTCGCGGGTGATCGCGCTGCTGAGCGCCCAGGCGGCGATCTCGCTGGAGACCGCGCGCCTGTATGCGGAACTGCTGGAGGAGAATATTCAGCGTCGTCGGGTGGAAAAAGATCTGCGCGCCAGCCAGACGTCGCTGATCCTCGGCGAGCAGATCAGCCATACCGGCAGCTGGCGCTGGGAGATGGAGCAGGGGATTATTTTTATCTCGGCGGAGTACGCGCGCATCCTCGGGCTGCCGGAGAGCCGCCAGTCGATGACCTTCCCGGAATTCATCTCCTTTATTCATCCCGACGATATGCCCCGCTTAAAGACGCTGATCAACAGCGAGCTGCGCTATGGCAAGCCGGTGCGCATTGAGCACCGTATCGTCCGCACCGACGGCACCGTCCGCTATATCATGGCGGTGGGCGAGCCGGTCGATATGGGCGCTGAGCGCAGCGATTACTTCGGCACCGTTACCGATACCACGGCACGCCGCGAATCCGAAGACGCCGTGCGTATTGCGCAGGCCGAGCTGGCGCGCGTCGCGCGGGCGACCACCGTCGGGCAGCTTACCGCGTCGATTGCCCATGAGATCAACCAGCCGCTGATGTCGATTGTGGCCAATGCCGCCGCCAGCCTGCGCTGGCTGCAGCGCGACCCGGCGCGGCTTGATAACGTACAGGTGGGGCTGGAGGAGATCGCCAGCGAAGGGCAGCGCGCCGGGGAGATCATTCGCGGCCTGCAGGCCCTGACGCGCAACCAGACGCCAACGCCCGAAGCGGTGGATCTGCACCATCTGGCACAGCACATCATGGCGCTGTCGCGTAACGAGATGGAGCGGCGCTATATCGCGCTGGAATACCATCTCCATGCCCGGATGCACACCTTCTGCGGCGACAGCGTGCAGATCCAGCAGGTGCTGCTGAATCTGATGATGAACGCCATCGATGCCATGTCGGAAGTGGAGACGCGCCCGCGCATTCTGACGATCACCACCTCAAACCCGACGCCGGGTGAGGTCCGTCTTGAGGTGGCCGATACCGGAAATGGCATTCCACCCGAGATCATGGAGAAGGTGTTTGATTCGTTCTTTACCACCAAGCCGCACGGCATGGGGATGGGGCTGACGATCAGCCACGCGATTATCGAGCGCCATCAGGGGACGTTGCGGGCGGAGACCGGTGAGCGGCAGGGGAGCCGCTTCTGGTTCACCCTGCCGGTAGCGGCCGGACAGGGTGACGAGGGAGACTGAGCCTCAGGCGGCGGGGGCGAGCTGTGACAGACGGTGGCGCAGCTCACCATGCGCCATCGCCACCTGGGGCGATTCCTGCAGCGCGTTCAGGTACTTGTGATGGAACTCGCTGCCGTTCTCCGGCCCCAGTGCCAGCTGGCCTTCAGTGGCCTTGCGGTAGTTCTCCACCGTCGCCGCCTCCACCGGATTTTCCTTGTCATCCAGCCGCTCATCAATCTCGACCAGAATCTCTGAAATCTGGCGCAGCCAGGCGAACTGCGGATGCGTGGTCAGCAGCTGCAGATGCTCAAACGGGCTGCCGGGGTTGCCAAAGCGTTCGGTTTCTAAATCCACCAGCGCTTTATGCAGCTTGCGCAGCGCGGAAGAGATGGACTTAAGCTGGGTACGCGGGTCGGATAACGGATCGGTGGTCATCGGGTTTTCTCCTGAAAACGGGGTTCGGTGCCACAGCAAGGCGGCGGCAAAAAAATTATCGGCTGCGGGACTTCACGATGTTCAGACGCTCCGCGCTGCGCACCAGATCCGCCAGCGAGCGCGCCTGCATCTTCTCCATCACGCGCCGTTTATGCACTTTGGCGGTGATCTCACTCACACCCAGCGCGGTGGCAATCTGCTTATTCAGCAGCCCGCCGATGGCCAGCTCCAGCACTTCGCGCTCGCGTGGGGTCAGCGACTGATGGCGCTGCGTTAACGCATGGTGTTCGCGCAGATGGCTAAAGTTTTGCTGCGCCTGGCGCAGCCCTTCCGCCACCGCCTGCAACAGCTGCGCCGGGTTAACCGGTTTGGTGAGGAACTCCAGCGCACCGGTTTTCATCGCCTTGACGGTAAGGGGGATAGTGCCGAAGCCCGTGAGGAAGATGACTGGCAGCGCCCGGCCCAGTCGGGACAGGCCATCCATCACATCGAACCCGTCGGCGGCGGGCATGTTCATGTCCAGCACCAGGCAGCCCGGCTTTTCGCAAAAGTCGTGGGAGAGAAACGCCTGTGCAGAACTGAAATCAGCCACCTCGTGACCTTCGGACTGGAGTAACCGGACGACGGCGCGGCGGACGGCGTCATCGTCATCCACCACGTAGATTATCTGTTCCATATTCGTGCCCTGCGATGCTCTGGAAAAAGCAATCGAATCAACGGTATCCCGCCAGCCCCGGGCAGAATACAAAGCATAATTATGAAGAATAATTGGATACGAATGTAATTGCCATATCCATAAAACACCTTTTTTGTTAATGGTATTTTATGTTTCGGTTACGGACTGGCGGAATCGCATCAGGCGCGGGTAGCGGCAGATAAAATATATTTTCGTCAGGAAATCATTGCGTTGTAAAGATAAGTCGTTGTGCTGGATAAAGATTGTTCATAACAAACCGATAAACATTTCACAACATTCAGGGGTTTATCGGGGAACGCAGCACATGTTAAAAAACCTAAAAGTTATCACCGGGATTGTCATAATCCTCTTTCTTTTCAGCCTGTTGCAGATGGTTACCGGCGGGCTGTTCTACTCATCGGTCAGCCAGGATCGGGATAATTTCCAGAATTCAGGCCAGCTTAATTTCCAGCAGGAGCAGCTGGGCGACAGCATTCAGACGCTGGTGAAAACCCGCGTTACCGTCACCCGCGTGGCGATCCGCTTTCTGAAGAACCAGCGCGACCCGGCTTCGCTGGCAGCCATCGATAAGCTGCTTGGCGTGGCTGATGAATCCCTGGGCCGGGCGCAGAGCCAGTTTGAGGCCTATAAAAATGCCCCGCGCCTGGCCGGACAGGATGAGGCGATAGCCCGCGATATTCAGGCAAAGCTCAGCGCCTATCACGATGTGTTGCAGGCCTCGATCGGGTTCCTGCGCGCCAACAACTATGAAGCCTACGGCAACCTGGATGCGCAGGCGGCACAGGATGCGCTGGAGAGCAGCTACAGCACCTGGCGGGCAGAGAATAACCGCCTGCTGCAGGTGGCCGCAGAGGATAACCAGCGCAGCTTCACCAGCATGCAGTGGACGCTGGGCACCATTGCGCTGGTGGTGGTGGCCATTATCGCGGTGATCTGGTTTGGCCTGCAGCATCTGCTGCTGGTGCCGCTCCAGCGTGCCATGACGCATATTCGCGCCATCGCTGACGGCAACCTGACGCACACCATTGAAGGGGAAGGCCGCAACGAGATGGGCCAGCTGGTGTCGACGCTGAAAGCCATGCAGCACTCGCTTATCCGCACCGTCGGGTCAGTGCGCGACAGCTCGGAATCGATCTATACCGGTGCCGGGGAGATCTCCGCAGGCAGTAACGACCTGTCATCCCGCACTGAGCAGCAGGCCGCTTCGCTTGAAGAGACGGCTGCCAGTATGGAAGAGCTGACGGCGACGGTGAAGCAGAACACCGACAACGCCCGTCAGGCCGCGCAGCTGGCGAAGAATGCCTCGGAAACCGCTGGCAAGGGCGGGCGCGTGGTGGATCAGGTGGTGACCACCATGAAGGAGATCTCCGACAGCTCGCGGCAGATTGCCGATATCACCAGCGTCATCGACAGCATCGCTTTCCAGACCAATATCCTGGCGCTGAACGCCGCGGTAGAAGCGGCGCGGGCCGGCGAGCAGGGGCGCGGCTTTGCGGTGGTTGCCGGGGAAGTGCGCACCCTGGCAAGCCGTAGCGCCCAGGCAGCCAAAGAGATTAAGTCGCTGATCGACAACTCTGTGACCCGCGTGGGTATGGGGTCAGAGCTGGTGCATCAGGCGGGCGATACCATGAAAGAGATCGTCACGGCGGTAACCCGCGTCACCGATATTATGGGTGAAATCGCCTCGGCGTCGGATGAGCAGAGCAAAGGCATTGAGCAGGTCAGCCTGGCAGTCTCACAGATGGACAGCGTGACGCAGCAGAACGCCGCACTGGTGGAAGAGTCGGCCGCGGCGTCGGCAGCGCTCGAAGACCAGGCCGATCGCCTGCGTCAGGCGGTGGCGGTTTTCCAGCTGAAGGCAAACCACAGTGCACCGGTACGTGATGTGCCGCCGGCGCGGGAGAAGCCACAGGCCCTGGTACCATCGATGGCAGGCAAAGCCGGTGGAGAACACTGGGAAACTTTCTGAGTTTCCGTGCGTTAACGGGAAGAGGCGTCAGCCTACGGTCACTTTAAAGAAGCTGTTCCTGATGCTGGCCGTAAAGTACGTCTCTTTCTCATTGCTCATCATAAACGTCTGATACGTTTTAGCGGGCACGCCTAAAAACTGCTCCACGCGGCCATTAGCGTGCTCAATTTCCATTACTGAACAGGTGGGATCGTAACCTGCGCTTTTGAATGTGCGGGACCGGAGTTCATGTCTTTTCATATCATTGGCGTCTTGTGGTGATGGTAAAAGAGTCATATCGGTCCTGCCTGGCGAAACTTTATACCTGCGGGTGCGGATGGCGCGTGCGCTGCTCAGGAAATATCATATTTTTTAGTTGCGTCGCTGCACCACTCTATGTATTTTTATGCATAATATTTGCATAAAAATAAGGATTCAGATGATGGTTAAGCAATTACTGCAGGCGTGTGGTCTGATGGTTGCCCTGGCGGGCAGCGCTTTTGCCGCTCAGGAAACATACGTGGTGGGTTCCGGCGGCACTTACCGTCCGTTTGAATTCGAAAATAGCCAGAAGCAGCTTGAAGGTTTCGATATCGACATCATCAAAGCCATCGCTAAAGCGGAAAACTTCAACGTGAAGCTGGTTAACACGCCGTGGGAGGGGATCTTCGCCACCCTGGGCTCCGGCGACCGCGACATTATTATCTCCGGCATTACCATCACCGATAAGCGTAAGCAGATGGTGGATTTCTCCGCGCCGTACTTCCCGGCGGAACAGTCCATTGTCGTGCCGTCCGGTTCAACCGTCACCTCGCTGGACTCGCTGAAAAGCGAGAAAGTGGGCGTGGTGAACTCCAGCACCGGTGACATCGTGGTTTCTGACGTGCTGGGCAAAAACAGCACCGCCATCAAGCGTTTCGATAATACGCCGCTGATGCTGCAGGAGCTGTTTGAAGACGGCGTCAGCGCGGCAGTGGGCGATGTGGGCGTGGTGAAGTACTACATCAAACAGCACCCGGAAAAGCAGTTCAAACTGGTGCCGGACGCCAAATTTGAACGCCAGTACTTCGGCATCGCCGTGGCGAAAGGTAACGACGAACTGCTGGCAAAAATCAACAGCGGCCTGAAGAAGATCGTTGCTGACGGCACCTATGCCACCATCTATAAGACCTGGTTCGACGAGAGCGTTCCGACGCTGCCGGCCCAGTAAGTTTACGCCTGATAAAGTGCGGCTATCGCGGGCCTCTGCGGTAGCCGCTTTTTTTAGAGAGACGCTATGACAGGATTTCGTTGGGAGATCATTCAGGAATACGGCCCGCTGTTTATGGAAGGCGCCTGGATGACCATCAAATGCACCATTATCTGTGTGATCCTCGGCACGCTGTGGGGCTTAACCCTCGGACTGGGACGCATGGCGCGGGCCGATCACGGGCCGTGGAAATACGTGCTGCGCTGGCTGGTGCAGTTCCCGGTGCGCTTTTACGTCAGCGCCATTCGCGGTACGCCGCTGTTTGTGCAGATTATGGTGGTGCACTTTGCGCTGGTGCCGCTGTTCATTAACCCGCGCGATGGCCTGCTGGTGACCAGCGGCATCATGACCAGCGACCTGGCGCGCGGGCTGCGCTCGGAGTACGGTGCGTTTCTGTCCTGCATCGTGGCGATTACCCTGAACGCCGGGGCTTACGTGTCGGAAATCTTCCGCGCCGGTATCCAGTCCATTGATAAAGGCCAGATGGAAGCCTCCCGGGCGCTGGGCATGCCGTGGTGGAAAACCATGCGTCAGGTGATCCTGCCGCAGGCGTTTCGCCGCATCCTGCCGCCGCTTGGCAACAACGCCATCGCCATCGTCAAAGACTCCTCGCTGGCGTCGGCGATTGGCCTGGCGGACCTGGCTTACGCGGCGCGTACCGTTTCGGGTGCCTACGCCACCTACTGGGAACCCTACCTGACCATCTCCCTGGTTTACTGGGTGATCACCTTCATACTGGCGCAGGGCGTTAATCGTCTGGAAAAGAGGTTTGGCAAAAGTGATTCACATTAATAACCTCCACAAGCATTTCGGTGACAGCCACGTGCTGCGCGGCATCAGCTGCGACGTTAAACCTCAGGAAGTGGTGTGCGTTATCGGCCCGTCCGGCTCCGGCAAAAGCACCTTCCTGCGCTGCATGAATGCGCTGGAGAGCGTGAGCGAAGGTGAAGTCGAGGTGAATGGCTTTGCGATCCACGACCGGAAAACCGATCTCAATAAGATGCGGGAAAGCGTCGGCATGGTGTTCCAGCGCTTCAACCTGTTTCCGCACATGACGGTGCTGCAAAACCTGATGATGGCCCCGATCAACCTGCGCGGTATGAAACGCGCCGAGGCGGAAACCCTGGCCCTGAACCTGCTGGCGAAGGTCGGGCTGAGCGACAAGCGCGACGCCTGGCCATCGAGCCTCTCCGGCGGGCAGCAGCAGCGCGTGGCTATTGCCCGGGCGCTGGCGATGGGCCCGTCGATCATGCTGTTTGATGAACCGACCTCGGCGCTTGACCCCGAACTGGTGGGTGAAGTACTTGGCGTGATGAAGGATCTTGCCGCTGAAGGGATGACGATGGTTATTGTCACCCATGAGATGGGCTTTGCCCGGGAAGTGGCGGACCGGGTGATTTTCATCGATAACGGCGTGATTCAGGAGCAGGGCACCCCGGAGCAGATCTTCACCGCCCCGACCAATCCGCGTACTGCTGCGTTCCTCAGTAAAGTGCTGTAACCCGCATCGCCGTCGGCACGGCCCGGCGGCTTTTTTTTCACGGGATCTCGTCTGGCGTGGGGATCGCGATTCACGCTTTCTCTGAGATAGTCTACCATGAGCGCATCGTCATTTACGCTATATGGATATCTCATGCTCACGCGCCGCTTTGCCACTCTGTTACCGCTCTGTGTTCTGCTTGCCGCCTGTAGCAGCAAGCCGGGAAAACAAGAAACCACTGCTGAAACCGTGGGAACCCCTTCCGGCGGTTTCCTGCTGCAACCCCAACATAACGTCCTGCTCGCTTCCGGTGATTTTGCTAACAACCCGGCGGCGCAACAGTTCATCGATAAGATGGTCAGCAAGCATGGCTTTGACCGTCAGCAGCTGCACGAGATCCTCTCCCAGGCGAAACGTCTGGACTACGTGCTGCGCCTGATGGACCGCCAGGCTCCGACCAAAACCGGGCCGACCGGACCGACCGGCGCCTGGCTGAGCTACCGCGGTCAGTTTATTACCCCGGATAACGTGCAGAACGGCGTGGTGTTTATGAACCAGCACCGCGAGGCGCTGGAGCGCGCGCAGCGGGTGTACGGCGTGCCGGCGGAGATCATCGTTGGCATTATCGGCGTCGAAACGCGCTGGGGGCGCGTGATGGGGAAAACGCGCATTCTGGACGCCCTCGCCACGCTCTCGTTTAACTATCCGCGCCGCGCCGAGTATTTCTCCGGCGAGCTGGAAACCTTCCTGCTGATGGCGCGCGACGAGCAGGACGATCCGCTCAACCTGAAAGGCTCGTTTGCCGGCGCGATGGGCTACGGGCAGTTCATGCCATCCTCCTATAAAGAGTATGCCGTGGACTTCAACGGCGACGGCCATATCAACCTGTGGGACCCGGAAGACGCGATCGGCAGCGTGGCGAACTATTTCAAAGCCCACGGCTGGAAAACCGGCGAGCCGGTGGCCATCCCGGCGATGGGCCAGGCACCGGGGCTGAAATCCGGCTTCAACACCAAATATTCCCCGGCCGAGCTGGCAGCAGCCGGGCTTACCCCGCAGCAGCCGCTGGGTAACTACAGTGAAGTGAGCCTGCTGCGCCTTGATGTGGGAACCGGCTATGAGTACTGGTACGGGCTGCCGAATTTCTACACCATCACGCGCTATAACCACAGCGCCCACTATGCGATGGCGGTGTGGCAGCTTGGTCAGGCGGTGGCGCTGGCCTCGGTGCGCTGAGCCGCGTGCTGATGGAATCCGCATCGAAGAAAATGATGTAATTGCCTGAAATAATTAGAAAGCGTTTCCGCGAGGGGCGCTTTCTCTCTACAATCGGAACCCATTATGACGGACAGCGAACTGACAGCATTAAGCCAGCAGGTTGGGGCGGCACTGAAACAGCAGGGCGCAACGGTCACCACCGCCGAGTCCTGCACCGGCGGCTGGGTAGCGAAAGTCATCACCGACATCGCCGGCAGCTCCGCCTGGTTTGAACGCGGCTTTGTGACCTACAGTAATGATGCCAAACAGCAGCTGATTGGCGTGGACGGCGCAACCCTTGAGGCCCACGGCGCGGTGAGCGAGCAGGTGGTCACACAGATGGCGCAGGGCGCACAAAATGCCGCCGCCGCAAGCTATGCGATTGCGGTCAGTGGCATCGCCGGGCCGGACGGCGGCAGCGCGGAAAAACCCGTCGGCACCGTGTGGTTCGGCTTCGCCGGGCCGGCTGGCGAGGTGCTGGCCCGGCGCGAGCGTTTTGACGGCGATCGTGAATCCGTCCGCCGCCAGGCCACGGCGTATGCCCTCACTACACTGTGGCAACATTTTCTACAAAAGGCTTGAGGTACTGTATGACTATACAGTATAATTGCCGCAACAAAACAGAATGACGCAGCGTGGCGCAATAGGGCTCACCCTGCATGACAGGAGTAAAAATGGCTATCGACGAAAACAAACAGAAGGCGTTAGCGGCAGCACTTGGCCAGATTGAAAAACAATTTGGTAAAGGCTCCATCATGCGTCTGGGTGAAGACCGCTCCATGGATGTTGAGACTATCTCTACCGGTTCTCTCTCGCTCGACATCGCGCTTGGCGCAGGCGGTCTGCCGATGGGCCGTATCGTTGAGATCTATGGCCCGGAGTCTTCGGGTAAAACCACGCTGACCCTGCAGGCTATCGCCTCTGCTCAGCGCAGCGGTAAAACCTGTGCGTTCATTGACGCCGAGCACGCGCTGGACCCGGTCTACGCCCGCAAGCTGGGTGTTGATATCGACAACCTGCTCTGCTCGCAGCCGGATACCGGTGAGCAGGCGCTGGAAATCTGTGACGCGCTGGCGCGTTCCGGTGCAGTAGACGTTATCGTCGTCGACTCCGTGGCGGCCCTGACGCCGAAAGCGGAAATCGAAGGCGAAATCGGTGACTCTCACATGGGCCTCGCGGCACGTATGATGAGCCAGGCGATGCGTAAGCTGGCCGGTAACCTGAAGCAGTCCAACACCCTGCTTATCTTCATCAACCAGATCCGTATGAAGATCGGCGTGATGTTTGGTAACCCGGAAACCACCACCGGTGGTAACGCGCTGAAGTTCTACGCTTCTGTCCGTCTTGATATCCGCCGTATCGGCGCGGTGAAAGAGGGCGACGAAGTGGTCGGTAGCGAAACCCGCGTAAAAGTGGTGAAAAACAAAATCGCTGCGCCGTTTAAACAGGCTGAATTCCAGATCCTTTACGGTGAAGGCATCAACTTCTACGGCGAGCTGGTTGACCTGGGCGTGAAGCACAAGCTGATCGAGAAAGCGGGTGCCTGGTACAGCTATCAGGGCGACAAGATTGGCCAGGGTAAAGCTAACGCCACTAACTTCCTGAAAGAGAACGTTGCTATCGCGACGGAAATCGAGAAGAAAGTGCGTGAGATGCTGCTGAACAATCAGGATGGCACGCCGGACTTCGTGGTCGATGACCACGACAAAGACGTCGAAGAAACAAAAGAAGACTTCTAATCCTAAGGGCTGCTCCGGCAGCCCTTGTTCTTTTCTACTGCTCCCGATTCTGGTTTTCGTACTATGTCAGATACCCCTTCTCCCCGCCGTTCCGGCTATGCCCGCCTTCTTGACCGCGCCACGCGTGTTCTGGCGATGCGCGATCACAGCGAGCAGGAGCTGCGTAAAAAACTGGTCGCCACCTTTCCCGGTCAAAAAGAAGAGCCGCCGGCAGCGGAAGATATCGAAAAAGTCATTGCCACCTGCCTGGAACAACACTGGCTGGACGATGCCCGCTTCGCGCGTCAGTTCATTGCCAGCCGTGCGCGCAAAGGGTATGGCTCGCGTCGCGTGCGTCAGGAGCTGCAGCAAAAAGGCGTGGCGCGAGAGCTGTGCGATGCTGCAATGGCGGAGTGTGAAACCGACTGGACGCAGATAGCCTGGGACCAGGCAACGAAGAAATACGGCGAGCCGCTGCCTACGGAATTTGCGCAGAAAGCCAAAGTGCAGCGCTTTTTACTTTATCGCGGCTTTCTGATGGAAGATATCCAGGAAATCTACCGAAATTTTGCCGATTGACTGCACTCTGGGTTTTACTTCCCTGTAAAGAAAACTTATCTTATTCCCACTTTTTTCCCGATAAGCCGGGCAGGAGAGGGGGATAATCTCTTCGCTCTTCCCGCCTTACGACACTCGTTAGCTTGATTTCAGGATAATTATGAGCAAGAGCACCGCTGAGATCCGTCAGGCGTTTCTCGATTTTTTCCACAGTAAGGGGCATCAGGTTGTTGCCAGCAGCTCCCTTGTGCCGAATAACGACCCGACCCTTCTGTTTACCAACGCCGGGATGAACCAGTTCAAGGATGTTTTCCTTGGCATGGACAAACGTAATTATTCCCGAGCGACGACCGCGCAGCGCTGCGTGCGTGCCGGTGGTAAGCACAACGATCTGGAAAACGTCGGTTACACTGCCCGTCACCACACCTTCTTTGAAATGCTGGGTAACTTCAGCTTCGGCGACTACTTCAAACAGGACGCCATTCAATATGCCTGGGAACTGCTGACCGGTGAGCAGTGGTTCAACCTGCCGAAAGATCGTCTGTGGGTAACGGTGTACGAAACTGACGACGAAGCGTTCGACATCTGGGAAAAAGAAGTGGGCGTGCCGCGCGAGCGCATTATCCGCATCGGTGACAATAAAGGCGCGGCGTTTGCTTCAGACAACTTCTGGCAGATGGGCGACACCGGCCCGTGCGGCCCGTGCACCGAAATCTTCTTCGACCACGGCGATCACATCTGGGGTGGCCCGCCGGGTAGCCCGGAAGAAGATGGCGATCGCTATATCGAAATCTGGAACATCGTATTCATGCAGTTCAACCGTCAGGCTGACGGTACGATGGAGCCGCTGCCGAAGCCGTCCGTGGACACCGGGATGGGCCTTGAGCGTATCGCTGCGGTACTGCAGCACGTCAACTCCAACTATGAAATCGATCTGTTCAGCAAGCTTATCGCGGCCGTGGCAAAAGAAACTGGCGCGACCGACCTGTCGAACAAATCCCTGCGCGTAATTGCTGACCACATTCGTTCCTGCGCCTTCCTCGTGGCCGACGGCGTTATCCCGTCGAACGAGAACCGCGGCTACGTGCTGCGCCGCATCATTCGTCGCGCAATCCGCCACGGCAACATGCTGGGCGCGAAAGAGACCTTCTTCTACAAGCTGGTAGGTCCGCTGATCGAGGTGATGGGCGCGGCAGGTGATGACCTGAAACGCCAGCAGGCGCAGGTTGAGCAGGTGCTGAAAACCGAAGAAGAGCAGTTTGCCCGCACGCTGGAGCGTGGCCTGGCGCTGCTGGACGAAGAGCTGGCGAAGCTGCAGGGCGATACCCTGGATGGCGAAACCGCGTTCCGTCTGTATGACACCTATGGCTTCCCGGTGGACCTCACCGCTGACGTCTGCCGCGAGCGCAACCTGAAGGTTGACGAAGCGGGCTTCGAAGCCGCAATGGAAGAGCAGCGTCGTCGCGCCCGTGAATCCAGCGGTTTTGGTGCCGACTATAACGCGATGATCCGCGTTGATTCCGCGTCTGAATTCAAAGGCTACGACCAGCTTGAGCTGACCGGGCACGTCACCGGCCTGTTCGTTGATGGTAACGCGGTCGAGCAGATCTCCGCAGGCCAGGACGCGGTCGTGATCCTGGATACCACGCCGTTCTACGCAGAATCTGGCGGCCAGGTTGGCGATAAAGGCATTATCGGCGGTACCGGCTTTAGCTTTGACGTCAGCGATACCCAGAAATACGGCCAGGCGATCGGCCACGTGGGTAAACTGACCAGCGGTGTGCTGAAAGTGGGCAGCGGTGTGAATGCGCAGGTTGACGAAGCGCGTCGTGAACGCATCCGCCTGAACCACTCTGCGACGCACCTGATGCACGCCGCGCTGCGCCAGATCCTGGGCACGCACGTTGCGCAGAAAGGCTCGCTGGTAAACGATAAAGGCCTGCGTTTCGACTTCTCCCATTTCGAAGCCATGAAGCCTGCGGAAATCCGCGCCGTTGAAGATCTGGTGAATGCCCAGATCCGCCGCAACCTGCCAGTCGAAACCAACATCATGGAGCTCGAAGACGCGAAAGCGAAAGGGGCTATGGCGCTGTTTGGCGAGAAATACGATGACCGCGTGCGCGTGCTGAGCATGGGTGACTTCTCCACCGAACTGTGTGGCGGCACCCACGCCCGTCGTACCGGTGATATTGGTCTGTTCCGCATCGTCGCCGAATCCGGCACCGCCGCGGGCGTGCGTCGTATCGAAGCCGTGACCGGTGAAGGCGCGCTGGCGATGCTGCACGCGCAGAACGATCAGCTGCAGGACATCGCCCAGCTGCTGAAAGGCGACAGCCAGAACCTCGGCGACAAAGTACGCTCGGTGCTGGATCGTACACGCCAGCTGGAAAAAGAGCTGCAGCAGCTTAAAGCGCAGCAGGCCGCTCAGGAGAGCGCGGGTCTGGCTAACAGTGCGAAAGAGATCAACGGCGTGAAGCTGTTGGTCAGTGAACTGACCAATGTCGAACCGAAGATGCTGCGCACCATGGTCGATGACCTGAAAAATCAGTTAGGCTCCACTATCGTAGTGCTGGCGACCGTGGCTGATGATAAGGTTTCTCTGATTGCTGGCGTGTCTAAAGACGTTACCGATCGCGTGAAAGCGGGTGAATTGATTGGTATGGTGGCTCAGCAAGTCGGTGGTAAAGGCGGCGGCCGTCCGGATATGGCGATGGCTGGCGGCACCGATGCGCAGGCGCTGCCTGCGGCACTGGCAAGCGTTGAAAGCTGGGTTGCGTCAAAACTGTAATAACAATGGGGTGTCCTGACGCGCTAATGCGCCACGTTGCACTGGCGCGTTGAGGAACACTCTCAATTAACACAAAGTCAGGTTGAAGTTATCTATATCGGCTAAGCTTAGTCATAACAGAATGTAATGCCGTGACTGCTGACACATGAAGTGTTGGTCATCGCTTACTTTTTGGCGTTATATGATGGATAATGCCGGGATACAAGAGACCCGACTCTTTTAATCTTTCAAGGAGCAAAGAATGCTGATTCTGACTCGTCGAGTTGGTGAGACCCTCATGATTGGGGATGAGGTGACCGTGACAGTTCTTGGAGTAAAGGGTAACCAGGTGCGTATTGGTGTTAATGCCCCGAAAGAAGTGTCTGTACACCGTGAAGAGATCTACCAGCGTATCCAGGCTGAAAAATCACAACAGTCCAGCTACTAAGAATATGGCGCCTCGCGTATCCGTCGCGAGGCGCTCCTGCATGTCCTGCCGCCTTTGTTACTTTTTCTCGTATTAGCTTCCGATCTTCTCTCTGCTTTGCCATTCAGTCGTTACCGTCACGCCTTAACCTCTGTTGCACAGCTGCAGAAATTCTTCGTAATCTGGATAACGCATCACGCTTTTAGTGTTGATAAAACGGCCTTTTTGTTGGGAAATCACGCTAATTGAGTGCTAAGTGTTCAAACGAAATTATCCTCGGAAAAATTGTTTGACTTATAAGACCCAGAAAGTAATATGTGCGCCACGCAGTGCCGATGAGTGGAAACACATTGAGGCACAACTCGTAAGAGGCGTGTGTGGTGAGGTGGCCGAGAGGCTGAAGGCGCTCCCCTGCTAAGGGAGTATGCGGTCAAAAGCTGCATCCGGGGTTCGAATCCCCGCCTCACCGCCATTTTGCATCCGTAGCTCAGCTGGATAGA